>Ga0164290_1000412_pt1 | contig 141679 bp, 125 predicted proteins | sample Micstemetagenome_FD_108782 | JGI IMG/M metagenome (GOLD analysis project Ga0164290, IMG submission 108782) | Contaminated culture microbial community from soil near Moab, Utah, USA - Microcoleus steenstrupii SON62 (Illumina Assembly) | ecosystem: Environmental > Terrestrial > Soil > Soil crust...
AAAAGACCCTGCTCTTGCAGCTACGGTAAGGGTACGAAGAGTACATTTGTGCACTTTGGTTTTAAAGTAGTGCATGCAGCGACGAATTGCTTACATCGTTAATCCTATTTCAGGCACAAGGAATAAGGATCCTTTAAAAGAGATCATTGCTACCCGTACAGAGGAGGCGGGATTGCCTTTTGATTTCTTTCCTTCAGTAGCCGATGGCGACTACTCCTTTCTTTATCCCATTATTTCAGCAACAGGCATTACAGATGTTGTTATTGCCGGTGGTGATGGCACCATCAATGCTGTTGTTAATAGCTTAAAACATTTACCCGTTCAATTCGGCATCCTACCAATGGGTTCGGGAAATGGCCTTGCCTTCAGTGCTCTTATTCCAAAAAACATTGAAAAAGCATTGGACGTTGTTTTCAATGGGCACAGCGAATGGACGGACGCATTCACTATTAATGATCGCTTTGCCTGCATGCTGTGCGGATTAGGTTTTGATGCGCAGGTAGCTCACGATTTTGCTAACGATCCAAACCGTGGATTAACTACCTATATCAAAAAAACAGTTTCTAATTTTTTTACATCAAAGGCCTATCCTTTTCAAATAAAGACAGGTCAGAAGCAGATAGACACAGAAGCATTTTTTATTTCTATTGCCAACAGCAACCAATTTGGCAACAACTTCACCATTGCACCAAAGGCTAGCTTAACGGATGGTTTGCTCGATGTGGTGATCGTAGTAAAGCAAAACAAGCTAAGTGTGTTATGGAATACCTTAAAACAGGTAGGTGGATTGAACCAGGTAAAAGAGATTGACAAACTAAACGAGAATGCATCCCTCATGTACTTTCAAACCGATGCATTGGAAGTTTATAATCCATCATCTGCGCCGATGCATATTGATGGCGACCCGGTGGAAACCTTTGAGCAGTTGAATATTACTGTTTTACCGAAAAGTTTTCGCCTAATTTTTCCTTAGGGGCTATCAGTTCCTGCAACTTTCTAAAACTTTGCTGGTTGTAGGAAGATTCTAATGAAGCTTCGATATCTCTTTTCTCTCTCTTGCTCAGATGAAAGTTAAGAGCAGCCTTATTTTCCTCCTTTGAAGGAATGTATTGGAACGTAACTTTTTGAATCGGATAACCAGTGTTACTTACAAAATAGGTAGCCATGTCGTTTTGGAAATACTCCATCATCTTGTACCAGTTTTGCTGCAATAAAAAGAATGGCTTTACTGCATTCTCCGTCATGGTTTTTGTGTCGTAAGGATGTTCCCAACCGCCATCTTTCCGGTCGCGGATCTGCACTACCAGTACTCCTCTTGTATTCTGTTCAATCCATTCCTTCATATGAGCTAAAAACCGCAGCGAGGTCTCTATACCATAATTATCTCTTAGCCCTCCATCCATTACATCAATCACCGGGTTCGATGGCATCCACACGTTAGGTAGCACTACGGGGAAGGTGGCATTCATGCGCAGTATAGTAAGCAGCCTGAGATTGTAAGGATCTTGTTTTGCAAAAAAGGTAGTAAAGTCAACCGCATCTGCATCAGGAGCTTCGTGCAAGGAGTCATACGGTGGCTGCATCATAAAACGCATGGGTTGGGTACCCATCAGCATCATCTTACCATCACGTGTTATCACAGTATGGTAAAACATGAGTGGAATGTTGGCAGCCTTTTCATCCGCTACATAATCACCCAGCCGGTTGTTCATAATGCGGTCGGTGTTATCATTCAGTGCCATCTCGAAAGAGTAGCCGCGGTCCCTGAGATAGGTATACTTACCCATTGTTACCTTTTTTTCCGGCGCAAAAAGATCTCTTGCTACAAAAGATGAAAAAGTAGGATTTAGAAGATCGCCGGCTATGTTATCAACATATTCTTTTGAACGAACATTGAAAGACGGATGGTTTAATTGCCGGCGATATAATTCCCTAAAGTAGGTGGCCCCGATCATGCCGCCGGAAGCTCCTGTAAACAAAAAGGTCTTCTTCATCATACTTCCACCGGTCAGGCTATCTAACCTTTGCAGCACATTCATGGTGAAGGTAGCACTACGGGTGCCGCCACCACTGGTGGCTACTACAACCAGTAAAGGTTTATCTTCTTTCTGCTTTTCCTTCCACCGGTTAAGAATGGCCATCATATTTTGCTTGTCCTGTTCTATAGCTGCAGGATTTGCCAGGCTCTTTAAACTTTCCTGTGAGTAAACAGGGTGTCCATTACGATTGTCATAGTTCAAACCATATGCTTTATTTCTCGGATCAATCCACTCCCATTGATACAGCACATTAATGATCAGGAGAAATATGATAAACGCCGGAACACTCCAGCTTTGAAAGAAATACGCAAACGCACCTGATACACCTATTAAAATGGAAATGAATAAAGTAATACTTGCTCCTGCCGGTACCTGGAAGAACTTACTGTCCATAAAAAAGCCAACAATTATCAAAAAGGCATAGGCGAACAATATAGAAAGTACTGCAGCAAAATGGTGTTGCTTAAATACTTTCTCCATCAATTCTCTTGAATAGTGCGACACATCGCGACAGCGGCGAACACGAAAGAAAGAATCGAGGAACCATTCTGACCGTATGAGTGACCCTCCTGTTTGCCTATCCACGTCAGGCTGCAGCGATGACACAAAATTCTTTGCATTGGTAAACACAGGTTGCAGCTTTTTCAAAATTGTTTTATCGGCCCTAAAGAAATATAAAAAGGATATAGTTAGTACAAGCAAAAGTCCAACAAGAAAACCCCCTGTTAAAAAGATAATTTCTACGTTAGGTATTAGCTCAGTGTAATGTGTAAACTGGTAACTTTTTATAAAAAAGAAGATCAGGAATGCGACCGGTAAAATACTGTTGTTGATGCAATACTTTAGGAACGGGAACTGTGTAGCCGCTAAAAAACTAAAATGCCTGCTAAAAAGGATAAACGTAGTGATGTTCCAGCTCATAATAAATACGCCAACGGCCATACCCATTAGTGCTGTGCTGAGCGAATTCACATTGCCTAAATATTCAGGTGCCAGGAATAACGCATCAGCACCGAAGGATTTCATGAAGCTTCCGTTCACAACACTAAACATGAGGGCCCAAAAAATGAGAAACACCTGGTACTTTCTAAAATGCAGGAAAAGCAACTGAACGGGCAAAGAATAAAGGAAGCCCCGGATGTAGTCTTTAAATGGATACAGTTTTTTCACTTCCCTGTAAAATACAGCTAAAACAGTTGAACCAAAAGCTTATTGATATGAATTAGCTTTTTGTTGCGATGATAACAGGAAAGCACTATGCGCCAAAGAAAGCAAAAGGAACAAGGCAACTAGTTGATGCAATTGCGCCATCCACTCAAACTCATTCCATATATAGGCCCTGATGTTAACCGAAGTAATTACAGTTAATACACCCAATGTGGTTTGCAATAAAACAAAGAACAAAGGCATCCATCTTGTTTTCCGGAAAGCATTGCTGCCTTTAAAGCGAAACGCCTGGATGCTCCAAATAATAACAAGTAACACCAACAGGTACGCAATCATCCTATGCGTAAAATGAACCACTAAAGGATTTTCAATGATGCTCATCAAACCTTCTGGCCTGTCAAAAACATAAGAGGGGACAAAGCTTCCGTTCATATCAGGCCAGGTAGGAGCCACAACAGCAGCTTTATGTCCTGCCATCAAGGCCCCCCAAAATAATTGTACATAAAGAAGAATGATGATGGTCCATGTTAATGTGTTTAATCCTTTATGAACTACCAGGCTTTCTCTTCTTACTACAAACTTCAGGTAGAACCAATAGGTATAAAACAGAAGAATAAGAGCCAGCACAAAATGCATCGCCAGCTTTGTCGGACGAACATACACAGCATCACCCGTCAAGCCACTCGCCACCATAATCCATCCCACTGCACCTTGCAAGGCGCCAAGAATGAAAAGAATAACAAGAGGCAGAATGTGTTCCTTTTTAAAACGCTTTTGAACAATAAAGATGATAAACGGAATGGCGAATACAACACCGATCAACCTTCCCCAAAAGCGATGAAACCACTCCCAGAAGAAAATGAATTTAAAGTCTGGAAGTGTAAAATCATTATTAAGCTGCTTGAACTGCTCTGTAGTTTTGTACTTATCAAATGCCTCCATCCACTGTGCATCGTTCAAAGGAGGAACTGATCCGGTAACAACATCCCATTCTGTTATAGACAATCCCGAACCTGTAAGTCTCGTAATCCCACCTAAAACAATCTGGATAATGATCATGATCACACCCACCAAAAGCCAGGTAGCCACCGGCTTTGAAGAACGATCCATTTGCATGGGCGCAAAATTACTGTGCTATAGCAGAAATATTTTTCAAGAATTGGTAAATAAAATATACTTGCACCTGAATGCTGCAAACCTATTATCAAGAAGAACTCCTGGAAGCCGGCTGCGATGAAGCTGGCCGTGGATGCCTTGCGGGGCCTGTGTTTGCAGCAGCAGTGATCTTACCTAAAGACTTTTATCATCCGCTTTTAAACGACTCCAAGCAAGTTTGTGAAGAGGAACGTTACGAGTTACGGCCCTTTATTGAACAACATGCAACCACGTATGCTGTTGCCAGCTTGTGCAATAAACAGATTGATAAGATAAACATTCTGAAAGCATCTTTCAAAAGCATGCACCTTGCAGTTAAACAATTAGCAATACAGCCACAGTTATTATTGATTGATGGCAACCGTTTTACACCGTATAAAAGAATTCCGCACAAATGCATTATACAGGGAGATGGTATCTATGCTTCCATTGCTGCAGCTTCTATTTTAGCTAAAACCTACCGGGATGATTTTATGAAGGAGCTACATAAAAAACATCCTAAATACAACTGGGCACAGAACAAAGGGTATGCAACCAAAGAGCACCAGGCAGCTTTGGAAAAACATGGTCCAAGTAAATATCATCGCAGATCATTTCGTTTAGATTATTCCCAACCCCACCTTCTTGAAGAAGCCAGTTTTTGATTAAACCTGTGCAGCGGTATATAGTCCTAACACTGTCTTTTTCATGTGCTGTACCCTGATAAGGTACCATGATCTGCCGTAAACGAATGGTTGAAGGTTAACAAGACGCTTCTTAGTAAGGGGCGTCTTTATTTTGGCACATCCCGATCCGCCTCAGGCGCAGAAGGCCATCTGACCATAGCCCTGACTTGTTTGACTATACTTTGTAAAAATAAGAATGTTTGTATAGGCAAGGTGTGTGCTGCAGCGAAGCCCTCCTTGGGAGAGTTTTGGGGAGGGCATTATTCCCATTCACCTGCTCCTTCCCTTATCACTTCAGGCACTCCGCTGGTAAGATCAACTATGGTAGAAGGAATGATGCCGCCAATGCCTCCATCAATCACTATGTCAACCAGCTTTTCAAAACGGTCATGAATGATCTCCGGATCGGTGTATTCTTCTACATCTTCTCCCGGCAGCGAAGCACTTAAAATAGGGTTGCCTAATTCCTGCACAATACTTTGGGCAATTTCATTATCAGTAATACGAATGCCCACCGTATCTCTTTTGGTTTTCAAAATCTTTGGCGTTTGCTTACTGGCTTCTAAAATAAAAGTGTACGGGCCCGGCAAGTGCTGTTTTAATAACCTATACGCAGAAGTTGTCAGTTGCTTGGCATACAAACTAAGCTGGCTCAGATCGTAACAAACAAAAGAAAGCTGGGCTTTCTGCGGTTGAACATTTTTAATGCGGCAAATTCTTTCCACTGCTTTATGCTGATGAATATCACAACCCAATCCATAGATGGTATCTGTAGGGTAAATGATAACGCCGCCATTGCGCAATGTTTCTACCACTTGTTTAATCAACCGTGGTTGTGGATCATCCGGATGAATTCTGATCAGCATAAAACAATTTAGCGTTTCCTTTTCTTGTATGATGCAATTCTTCTACTTTACCCAATTAAATTTGATCAAAGATTTCTTGCTATGCAGTTACAGCCTATTCCTGTAGTTGATACAATCGATCCCCAAACATTTAAGCAACAGTTTTACCAACGGCAACAGCCTGTTGTTATAAAAGACCTTGCAAAAGCATGGCCAGCCTATACCAAATGGAACTGGGATCATTTCAAAAACTTAGTAGGCACTAAGAAGGTGGCACTTTATAATAACATAAAAAGCGACGCTTATACACCCATCAATACCGCTGACGATTATAAAACCTCTGGTGAATACATTGACATGATCAGCAAAGGACCTGCAGGCTGGCGCATATTCCTTTTTAACATTTTCGATCACGCACCGCAACTGGTAAAAGACTTTACTTATCCCGAGCATTTAATGAAGGGCTTTGTAAAGAAATATCCAATGCTTTTTGTTGGCGGAGCCAGTTCCATTACACACATGCATTTCGATATTGACCTGTCAAACATTCTTCATACACAGTTTGCAGGCAGAAAAAGAGTGTTGCTGTTTCCATTTGCTGAACAACATAAACTTTATCGCAAACCATGGGAAGTATTGAGTCTTGCAGATTTTTCAAACTATTATAATGAGAATAGCAAGATTGATTACAACCAGTTTCCTGCATTAAAACATGCCAAAGGCTATGAGATCATTATGGAGCATGGAGATACATTGTTTATGCCTGCCGGTTATTGGCACCACATGGAATATCTTGATAGTGGCTTTGCTATGAGTTTACGTGCTTTGCAACCCACAATAACCGGGAAGTTGAAAGGTGTTGGGAACTTGGTTGGCATGCGCAATATTGATACGCTTATGAAAAAAACAGCACCTAAATGGTGGTATGAAAACAAAAAGAAGCAAATCTTCGACAACGCTAAACGAGAAATACAGTTAATAGGATAGCCCTCGCAATGGCTTTTACTCTGTCGTCTTGTAACGTATAAAGGCTGGTCGTTCGATCTTTTAAATTCTTGTATGACTGGGCCAAAGCGTAACTATTGTAGGCCTGTTTTACCACTTTCCTTTGAATCTTTCCTCACTGATTGTAATATGTTTGCATCATGCTCCGTCGTTTATTGCTATTATGTTGTGTTTTTGTTGCGTCTTTTACTGTAGCGCAACCAATACAGGACTCGTTTCCTTTCAGCCGTCAAAAATGGGCTAAGGCAAAGTTTACGGTTGAAAACGCAGTATTACAAGAACTGCAGGTAAAATGGAAGAGTGCCCGTAAAAGCCGGTATAGCGTAGGAGAAGGGGTAAACGATGCCGGGAGGAAACTATTTGCCAGCTGGATAGGAAATGCTTCATCTTCTCAGGATGTTACTCTTTTTTTACCAGGAGAGATCAAAACATTTAGCGATCTGAATGATTGGAAAGTTGAATTGATATGCCCAGGCGAAATGGTAAAAAGCAGTACCAGGGTTAAAAACAAGGATGGATCAAAATCGTTTGAAACGGAAAGACAGGTACATGTGTTTTGGGAACAGGGAGCTATAGGGCATCTGATTGAAAAGGAAGATACAATAAGTCGTTTTGCTGTAACCGTCCGGCCGCTTTCAGACAGCTTATCGGAAGAGCAAAGAATGTTTCTGGCACAATCCAGACCAGCATCTGAATCAAAAAAATTTTGGACAGTAGAAATGCCAGCCGATCGGAATTACTTGCTGAAAGGCACTTTACGTGGACAGCCTTTTCTTATCTGTTTTAATGGTTCCTTGTATCGTGGAAATGTTTATTTGAATGACACATTATTAGGCACGTTTCAATCGGGCTTAGATGACGGCAACTTACTTTTTAGTAAAAAGATGCAACAACATCAATACCTGCTATTGCGAAAAGGCCTTGATACACCGGGTCAGTCCGATGGCTTACGATTAGCCGCATTGATTCGATTTGTGCAATCTTCGGTAACAAAAAACTCCTGGGACTGGGATTGAGCAAACTATCGGAGGATCTCTTTTACTTTATTAATTATTATTCCATTCTGAAAATAAGCGTATAGGTTTTTACCTGGACAGGTTGTCTGGGTTGAATTGTCTTTATGCGTTGAAAGCGTTTCTACAGGAATATTATACTTTTTAGAACAATGGGCTATCAATTTCGTTAACGATGTGATGACCTCTTGCGGTACTTCCTGTTGTTCGTAATTGCCGAGGCAAGTGATCAGCAAATGGCCTGTTGGATCATACTCTGTTGCTGTTTCGCCAACAGTAGTAACTGCTCTTCCTTCATAGATCGTTCCGTTGGGGGCAATCAGGAAGTGGTAAGGAATATCCACCCAGTTTCTATCAGGCCCCATACCCCATTTTTGAATAGCTGCAATCTTTTTAGACGCATCATCTGTTTTCTCTAATCGTTTGCCTTCATGATGTACTGTTATGCGAACAGGTGTATGAGTTTTGTACGGCCTGGGTTCTAAAGCTTTCCATTCCGTTCGTGGCACGATGGTTACAGTATTGTTGTTCTTTAACTGCCGGGCAGGAGAACAAGCCAAAAGCGAGGCAGTTATCATTGAAACAAAAAATATTTTCTTCATAACATTTATTGACCTGTGCTCGGTGGTGTAATAACGACTTCATTAAACTTACTCTCATTGCCGGTTCTGTCAACTGCAGTAACAGCAATTTTGGTCAGAGGTTGTTTGTTACCACCAACCATTTTTACTTCAAACGACCGGTCGATGCGATTTAACACAGCATAATTCCAAACATTGCCATGCTGGTAATAAACTACCCAACGGAAAACATCGGCAGCATCATCATGTGTCCAGGCCACCCGCATGGTAGTGTCATTTAGCATTTCGGTTTGTGCATGCGGGGCCGTCGGTGCTTTATCATCTAACCAATCACTTGCAGGCACCAAAGCACCATTTTTATAAGGACCTGCTAACAAGGCTTTTGCTATTGGCGGATTTTTATACACCTGATTAATGCTCCAGTGAATGACTCCCATGCTATTAGGCAATACTCCTCTACTGATCATGATTTGGCTCATGATCTCGTTTACATTCCTGGTACTGGTATCATTACCTACACTAATGCCCGGCCATAAGTGACGTTTTTTTGTATTCTCACTTTCCCACCATCCCAGTAATACAGGAAAGCTTTGCGCCATACGATTGATTGGCCAGTACAACTGCGGTGCGAAGTAATCCACCCAGCCTTTATTCAACCACAGCCTGGCATCAGCATATAACACCTCATATTGATCGAAACCCGAAATGGATGCAGGGTAACCAGGCCGCCAAATACCAAAAGGGCTTATTCCAAACTTCACATGCTTCTTTTCCTTTTTAATGTCTTTATGAAGCCTTGCAACAAACTTGTTAACGGCATCTCTTCTCCAATCACCTCTGGATAATTTGCCTCCGTCTTTTTTATAGGCTTGCCAACTGGCAGAATCAGGAAAGTCGTCTCCTTTATTGTAATCCGGATAAGGGTAGAAATAATCATCAAAATGTATCCCATCAATGTCGTACCTCTTTACCAGATCCATTACTACCGATGCAGAGTGATCCTGAACTTCTTTCTTTGAGGGATCGAACCACCAATAACCATTACTCTTTAATTGCAAGGCAAGTCCTGGTTTTTTTCTTACGATCGAGCTATCTGTCAGCGGGCCGCCCGACGGATGATGAGCACGATAAGGATTGAGCCACACATGCAACTCTATCCCACGATTATGTGCTTCTTCTACCCAAAACTCTAATGGATCATAATAAGGATCCGGTGCTTTGCCTTGCATACCTGTGAGGTAATAGGACCAAGGCTCTATTTCGCTTTTATATAATGCATCTGCCTGCGGACGCACCTGAAAAATGACTGCATTGAAATTGTGGTTCTTTAAAAACTCAAGCAAAGCAATAGCCTCCTGTTTTTGTTGCTCAACAGGCAAACCCGGTTTGCTGGGCCAGTTAATATTTGCCACGGTTGCTACCCACGCAGCACGAAACTCTCTTTGTGCTTTAGGTGCAGGCACATCCTGTGCAGATAATTGAACACATAAAAAAGTCAGGAAGAAAAGGCTAAGGAATTTAAAGTGTTTTGACATACCAGTAAGATGATAAATGAATGGAAAGCGGAAGTTAGATGAAGCCAATGTTCTGTAAAAATTTTAAGAAGAGAAATTTACCGCATGAAAACGCATGAAAAGAAATACACAGTTCTGAAAACAAATACTATAGCATCATATAATATGCAAGGCTTATAAAAGGTTAAGCACATAAGAAATTTTACGAGGTACGATTGCTAAGTAAATCACTACTATACATGCGACAATTTGCCTGAGCATTTTCACCCGATTTCTTCTGAAAGATTTCGAAACACTTTTAAAAAGTTTTCTGGCCTTCTAATTTGGTTTCAGATTTTGATGAGCAGTACGTGACGAACATTGGTAAACCTAAATCCACCCCTATGAAAAAGATGTTAGTCCTTAGCATGGCATTGTCTGCTTTCGTTGCACAATCACAAGGGCCCCAACAACTAGTGACCGTACCCATTACGCAATGGCACACGGCTAAAGGCTGGTTATACCTGCCGCAGGATTATAACACCAGTACAAAAAAATATCCTGTTGTGTTTTTCTATCACGGAGTTGGCGAGGCAGGCAGTAATCCATACGTATTGCTAAATCAGGGCATACCTAATTTAATTGCTAATGGCATGCGACCTGATAATATTACTAACCCCGCTGATGGACAATCATACTCTTTCATTGTGCTTTCAGTTCAGGATGGGTATTGGAGCCCTGATCCGAATTGGTTGCCGTATGAATTAGCCTGGCTTAAACAGAATTATCGTATTGGCACGAACCGGGTATATGTAACAGGCTTAAGTGCCGGCGGACAAACTTCTTTTGGAGCCACTGTAACCAATCCGGAAGTGAGTAAACTGATAGCTGCAGCGGTACCAATGAGCCCTGCAGGATTATCTTCTTACAATCCAGCTTTAGTAAATCAAAACAATATTGAAACCTGGTTCTTTACAGGTAATAGCGATGGTGTATTCACTGCTAATGCAACTACGTATTCAACTGAATGCAATACGCAATATCCGGGCTCGAGCCGTCTTAATGTATACTCAGGCGGTCATTGTTGCTGGAATAATTATTACAATGTAAGCTGGCACGACCCTGCATCAGGGTATTCAGTTTGGGAGTGGATGCTCATCAACAAAAGAGAATCGGCTCAACCCTTGCCAGTTAAATTTGTAAGTATAGATGCTAAGAAAGAGAATACTTCCATCCGTGTTCATTGGAAGGTAGTTGAAGAGATCTATGTTTCTCATTATGAAGTAGAGAAAAGCCTGGATGGCAGAACGTTTTCAAAAATGGGCCAGGTAGCGGCAGCACAGCAAACGGCTTACTCTTTTGAAGACAAACTTCACAGCATAAATGCATACTACCGTGTAAAGAGTATTGATATGGATGGAAAAACAGCTTACAGCAGTGTAATCAAATGGGCTGGCAAGAGCAATAGTGTTCAAATAAAAGCATTTCCTATTCCGGCCACACATACATTGAACATTCAACATCCGTTTGGCAGCTATAAAATGGAAGTGGTTAATGCAGCAGGCAACCTTGTACAAACGAAAACATTCAATAGCAGTATTCAACAAACTTCAATAGACATTAGTCATCTGCAAAAAGGCATTTACTATGTGCGGTATATAGATGAAGAGCATATAGAAACAATTCGGTTTATTAAGCAATAGCTTTTAGGTTTTGGTAATTAAACGAGCCCCGGTTTCCCGGGGCTTTCTATTGCAGCAGATAAGGTTAATATTTGTGTTCTTTTAAAACTATGCCTGAACGCATGAGTAGGTACTTTACCATCCCTTTTACAATTTCTTTCGTTACTTGCCTTTGTTGAAACGCTTTGCTATTTATATCATATTCCTCAGTTGTGCATTCCTGGCATGTCAAACCATCTTTGGTCAATACAAGATCAGAGGTACTGTTTATGACAGTACCTATATGAAGCCCCTGATTGCAGTAAGCGTAATGAGCACTAATGGCAAAGGCACATCAACAAATGATAAAGGCCAGTATGAAATTGAAGTAGGCGAAAAAGATTCCGTTTGGTTCTCTTATTTCAACAAGCCTACAAGAAAGTACCCTGTGTTAAAGATTTATGATGTTAACAAATTTGACATAGCACTTCAAACCTATAACCAGGTGTTGGATGAAGTGACCATTCGAAAGAGAAGCTATCGAATGGATTCTATTCAAAACAGGATAGACTATGCTAAAATCTTTAATTACCGAAAGCCAAGTTTAGAAACGATGACCAGCATAGGCCCAACAGGTGCAGGAATAGATATACAAGAACTGATACGGCTATTTCAATTCAGAAAGAACAAGGCAACGTTGAAGTTCCAGGAAAGGCTGCTATTACAAGAGCGGGAAAAATTTGTTGATTATAAGTTCAATCGAGGTTTAGTCCGTTTACTGACTGGATTGGAAGGGGAAGAATTGGAAGCGTTTATGTTGCATTACCGGCCAACTGTTGAGTTTATTTTGGAACATACCGAATATGAATTCCAGGCTTACATCAGAAAATCTGCAGAAGAATTCAAAAAGAAGAAATCATTCTAAGTAATTTGTGACTATGCGTCACATTCTATCGGTTGCCCTTTTGCTTTTGTCACTCTCTTCATTCAGTCAGAGGTCTAAGAAGCTGCACAACAAAGCCATTGTAGTTGATACACATAACGATGTGCTGTCGACGGTTGTATTGGAAGGCTACAATATTGAAAACGATTTGCGTGGCCCTGCACACTCTGATCTGAAGCGTTTTAAGGAAGGAGGTGTTGACATACAGATCTTTTCTGTGTTTAGTGATGAACGATATGGTAAAGGCACTGCGTTTGCCTATGCCAATCGTGAAATAGATTCTTTATATGCTATCATCAATCGCAATCCCGATAAGATGATGTTGGTAACCGATCTGCCTTCGTTTAGAAAAGCAATCAAACAAAAAAAGCTCGGAGCCATGATTGGAGTAGAAGGCGGACATATGATAGAAGACAATCTAACCTATTTAGATAGCCTATATAAAAGAGGCACACGTTACCTGACACTTACATGGAATAACTCCACCTCATGGGCAACATCAGCATGGGATGAAGTAAGGCGAAAAGACTCATTGCCGCATTTGGGTTTAAATGACTTAGGCAAACAGATTGTTAACCGCATGAACGAATTAGGAATGTTAGTTGATGTTTCCCATATTGGCGAAAGAACGTTTTGGGATGTAATCAGCACAACAACAAAACCAGTTATTGCATCGCATAGTTGTGTGCATGCTTTATGCCCGGTGCCACGCAATTTAAAAGACGACCAGATAAAAGCCATTGGCAAGAATGGTGGCGTTATTCACTTAAACTTTTATTCTGGTTTTATAGATAGTAACTATCAAAAGCGTTTGAATGAATTTAATTCCAGACACAAGTCAGAAATTGATTCGCTTAAAAAAGCAAAAAAGGTTGATTGGGAAATCGAAAGCTGGCTGTCAAAAACCTATCCGCAAGAATCAGAGAGCCTTAGGCCACCTTTATCTATGTTGTTAGATCACCTTGATTACATTGTAAAAATGGTTGGAGTAGATCATGTGGGACTGGGTTCAGATTTCGATGGCATTTCCTCCTCGCCAAAAGGATTGGATGATGTAGCGCAGATGCCAAACATCACTAAAGCTTTAATGGAAAGAGGTTACAGCAAAAAAGACATAAAAAAGATTTTAGGAGATAATTTTATCCGCGTTTTTAAAGCCGCTCAAAACTGATGGAACAACTAACCTTAGGAATTGGAACAAGATTACAACATACACAATACGGCCCTGGTGTAATAGTAGGCCTTCGTTATGCTACCTATCTCATTTCCTTCATTTATCATGGCGTAAAGGAAATTGATAAGAATGATTCAAATCTTGAGGAGATCATTCCGGAAAATGTAACACCTGAAATAGAAACCCATTCAGATGTTGAACGATCGCTTTTGAAAATATTACGCCAGTGGGGTGGTATAACTGAGAACGTTCAATTAGGCGATCGCTGGCAGGGCGGAACCATGATCCTGCAACCTGCAGATAAATCACTGAAACCAAAAGAGCTTCCGGTTGAAGACTTCTTTCACAAAATTGTTATGCTTCGCGACAGGTTAAGAGTGATGGAGCAACAGATCAATGCACACAAAAAATTATCCGACGAAGAGAAGGTGAACCTGCAGCAATATATCACCCGCATTTACGGGACCCTTACGACGTTCAATGTGCTTTTCAGGAATAAGGAACATTGGTTTGTAGGCGAGAAGAGCGGCAGTGCAGAATAGTTGTTTCACTTTTCATATCCGGTTGTAAGGTTCTTAGTATTTTAGTTGAACCAACTCCTGTTTATGAAAAAGCTTTTATTCCTCGCAGTTTGTTTTGCATCCCTTTCATCCCACGCACAAAAAAGATCAGCTACAACCGACCGCTTTGCAGGTTTAGATACCTTGTTCAATCGTGTATTGAAGGAATGGAATGCTGCCGGTTTTGCAGTAGCTGTAGTAGAAAAAAATAAAGTGGTATATGCAAAAGGCTTTGGTTATCGCGATGCAGAAAAGAAGCTTCCTGTAACACCCAATACCTTATTTGCCATTGGCTCCGTTACAAAATCCTTTACATCCTCTCTTATAGGCATGCTGCAAAAAGAAGGAAAAGTGGATTACGATAAACCCGCTGCAACTATCTGCCTGACCTTCATTTTTATAATGACGCCATGAACAATGGCATTACCCTACGACAAATGATGAGCCACCAAACAGGCTTGCCACGTCATGACTACTCCTGGTATCTATTTCCTACCGTGTCAAGAGATAGTATGATTAGACGTGTGCAGTATCAACAACCTACTTATGGCATGAGAGAAAAATGGCAGTACAACAATTTTATGTTCACTGCGCAAGGTGTTGTTGCCGAAAAACTGATGAATACCACATGGGAAGATGCAGTGAGAAAAAAGATCTTCGAACCCCTTCAAATGAGCCGTTCCAAGTTTAGTGTGAAGGAGTTAGAAAAATCAGATGATGCATCAAAAGGTTATGGAGTAAAAGGAGATAGCATTATACGACTGCTTGATTATTACGACATCAATTCAATGGGCCCTGCCGGCAGCATCAACAGCAACGTAATGGAAATGAGCAACTGGCTTATAACATGGATCAATGAGGGCAAGTTTAATGGTAAAGAAATCATACCTGCATCATACAGAACAGAAGCTATTTCTGCACAAGCAATCGTCAACCGCGGCCTGCCTACAAAAGAAAAACCCGATGTTCACTTTTCTGCTTATGGTTTTGGATGGATGTTGCAATCTTATCGCGGTCATTACCGTGTGGAGCATGGTGGCAATATTGACGGTTTTTCGGCCACAGCTTCATTCTTCCCAACAGATAGTATTGGCATTGTTGTGTTATCCAACCAAAATAGTTCTTCTGTTCCTTCAATAGTTCGCAATGTAATTGCCGACCGCATGTTAAACTTAAAGCCATATAACTGGCATGACGATTTAAAAAGAACGGCAGATAAAGCGAAGGCACAGCAGAAAGAGGCAGCCAAATTAAAAACAAAAAATACAGTTGTAAGTAAACCAACCCACGCATTAAAAGATTACGAAGGGTCTTATTCGCATGCGGGTTACGGCACCATTGAAGTATATACAAAAAGCGACTCGCTGTTTGCTAAAATGGCGCATAACACAGTATGGTTGCGTCATAACAACTATGATGTATTTGACCCGTTTGATGTAGATGTAAAAGAAGGCATCGATACATCGGAAAATGCTGACATGCCTATGCAGTTTCAGTTGAATACAGCAGGAGAAGTATCGGCCATTTCAGTAGCTTTTCAGCCGGGGATAGATGCATTACAATTTAAAAAACAACCCAAGGCAATTGATGTAAATAAAATGGCGCTTAAAAAATATGAAGGAGAGTATGAGCTGAGCGGAGCAGTAGTTAAAGTGTATATCAAAAACGAAACGCTATATGCTTTTGTTCCAAACCAACCAGAGTATGAGTTAATGCCTACCCAAAAAGACAGGTTTGCCCTAAAAGCTCTTTCTGGTTACAATGTTCAATTCAATTTGAATGATAAAGGAGAAGTAGCAGACATGACCTTCATTCAGCCAAATGGCAATTTCAAGGCAAAGAAAAAATAAGCAGTGAGCTTGTTGCTCACTGCTCTTGAGGGATACGGTTATTTTTTTACCACCTTAGATAGTTCATTTACGCCATCACCTGTTATAGCTATAATGTAGGTTGCAGCAGGTTGATTATAAATATCAATCATTTCAGTACTTAAGCCCTTTGCAGCATTCCATGTTTTTGATAAGATCAGCTTTCCACTAAAATCTCTTACCGATATGTTGAGTGGCATTGCCTTGTCCAATGTTGCAGAAATAACAAGCTTGCCAGGAGTTGGATTGGGGCCAACAGTAAAGACATTCTTGGTATCGCAATTCAATTTCTTTACAGGGCTATAGGTAAAGCTGCCATCAGTGTCCCGCATTTTTAAGCGGTAGAACTGGGCATTGTCCAAAGCAACAGAATGAGTGTAGGTATGTTGCCCTGTATTTTGTTGCGCAGATATGGTGCCGGCAGGGCTCCATAAAACACCATCAACACTTTTTTCAATTACAAAGTCTTTGGTATTAACCTCGTTGGCTGTTATCCATTGCAGTAAAGCATTATTGTTTTTGCATTGTGCATTAAAGGCAATCAATTGTAAGGGCAAAGGAGACTGTGTTGCCTTTGAAAAAAGGGTATACTTATGCAAGGAAGTTAAGCCGAAACTTTCCCGGTAATTATATAGAACGCTGACGCCATCATCCGATATCGACTTCCAATTGCCGGCTCCTGCTTTTTCAAATAAGCCATAACTCCCTTCTGTCACGATGTCTATCTCCGCATCAAAATAGGTGTATCGAATATTAAGATACATATTGGTATTGTTTGCAGGTACTACACTGTAATAGCGTTTCATGCTCTGTTGCTGGGCAGCATTCGTCTGTGGTTCGTGACCACGGTAAATAACTGTTGACCCAAGGTTTTGAGTACTGAATATCATAAAACCCAAATTGCCCGGATTTACATAGTTAGGTGCGTTAAGAGTTTGCTCAATGAATATGAAACCTGACCCGGTTGCAAATATTCGGTTTTGTTCTGTTTCATTTTGGACAAGACCGTTTGGATAAATAAGTTGTACAGAGTTGTAAGCCAGGTCCATTTTTCCTTTTGTGAACTTTAGCGGCCCTGCAACCTTGATATTTTGATTAACCGCAACATTGCCTGATGTTTTGTCCAACTCCAGACCATAGAAGTGAGAGCTGCCGCTCCCCCAAATGGGACTGTTCTGAGTGCCCCTGAAAACAACATTGGTACCGGTGTTATTTTGAAAGGTACCATTGTTGTGAATGCCGTGTTCCTGCAGCACTACTATGCCGTTGTTAACAACGTGTGTGCCTGCCATGATTTTTAATTGTGCATACGTAGAAAAAGAAAGGCACAGAAGTAGAAAAGTAAATACTTGTTTCATGACTTGAGTTTAGGCAACAAATATGAATTGCTCTTCATCTCAGTATAGAATCAGATCAACTAAAGGCACTGCCCAATTAATAAACGGTATTTCTGCTGGTAGGGCATTTCTCGCTTTTTCCATTTGTTGTTTCAATATACCCGATTGCGAATTGAATTAGACAAAGGCTTTTGCGTGCAGATAGTTTTGATTCATCAATCAACTCATCATGAAAAAGATCATAAGCACTTTATCACTCCTACTTGTTATTATTGCTTCGAATGCACAGGTAGGCATCAACAACTCAGGCAACTCTCCTGCTTCTTCGTCCATGCTTGATGTTAGCTCGACAAACAAAGGGGTATTACTTCCTCGAATGACTTCACAGCAACGTAATGCAATATCATCACCGGAAACAGGCTTGCTGGTTTTTGATACGGACCGCCAGGCCTTATATATGTTTGATGGCGATGGCTGGAGGCCATTTGCGTACGCAACAGATCAAGCGGCATCTTTAACACCACGATACCCCAAAGAAAACATTGGTTATTTAGGAAAGTCTGTTGCTATCTGGGACGATTATGCGGTCGTCGGTTCGCCAAGTGACACAGCTAATGGCTTCAACTCCGGTACAGCTTATATCTATATGCGGGAGAATGGTACCTGGAAACAAAAAGCACGGTTAGCTCCATCAAACGGAGCCGCCTCCGATCAGTTTGGATATAGTGTTGATATACATGAAAATACAGTTGTGATTGGTGCACCGGGCAAAACTATAAGTGGCAGTGTTTACCGCGGTCGGGTTTATGTGTTTAAACGCAATGGACACGTCTGGCAACAAATTGCCGGTATTCAGTCGAACGATGGAATCGCCGGAGATGAATTTGGAACCTCAGTAAGCATCTATGGTAATACACTGGCAGTTGGGTCACCTTATAACTCAACAGGATCTGTTTACATATTTAGAAAAGAAAATAATGCCTGGACACAAAAAGCAAAACTATTGCCCTGGACAGCCGGCAATGGTATGCATTTCGGCAGATCCGTTGCATTGTGGGGATCTACATTAGTAACTGGTGCTCCAAAGTATGGAAATGGAGTAGCCTTTACATTTAATAACACCGACTTGGCTGGTGCTGTTTGGGCTAATGGGCAAAGGCTTGATCCGGACCAGTCTAATTTTACAATGGATTTTGGCGTCAGTGTATCCATACACGAAAATAACATGGTGATAGGTGCTCCTTTTTATAGAACACCTGACGGTACTGCCAAAGGAACCGCTTACATATTCAAACGGTTCAATAATAACTGGTCTAAGTATACTACAATTGGTAACGAAGGTGAAAATGGTCAATGTGGTGCCGCCGTAGCAGTAGATGGAAACCGCTACTATGTTGGTTGTCCTATGGCTAATGGGCAAAGAGGAAAAGTAATCATGCTGCACAACACTTACTACCAGGGTGACATGCGTACTTATTTCAATACTGATTCTGATGCAACCGCCGAATTTGGTACGTCTGTCGCTTCGTTCGGTGAGCATTTCATCATTGGAGCTCCGGTAAGGTTTCCATCTGTAACGTTTGGCCGTAATCCGTAAAGCCATGTTGGCGTAACCAGTATTTATACGATGGTTGTCTAAAAGCATCCGTTTGCATATCATATTTCAAAAAGCACTCCAGCCCAATGTTATTTTGATCATCAACTTAATAAAATGAAACAGGTATTATTCTTCCTACTACTCTGCACCTTTCTTAATGTAAAAGCACAAGTTGCAGTAAACATAACCGGCAACAACCCGGCATCCTCTTCTATGCTCGATGTAAGTTCTACTAGCAAAGGCATGCTGATGCCTCGTATGACCGCTGAACAGCGCAAAGCAGTTGTAGCTCCTGAAAAGGGCTTATTGGTATTTGATACGGATCGTGAAACCATTTATTTGTTTAACGGGCAAAAGTGGAAACCGATGATGACCGCAACAGACGCTTCTGCGGCCCTGCCATCAAGACAACCTGTAGGTGGCAAGGTCAATGCGCATTTTGGAGAATCGGCTGATATTTATGATGACTATGTGGCTGTAGGTGCACCTACCGACTCTGCAAAGGGTGTCACGGGCGGTGCTGTTTATATATTTTATAAGAACGGCAACAATTGGGAACAGATAGCCAAGCTTTCTGCTCCAAACCCCGAGGATAATGATTGGTTTGGCACTTCTGTTTCATTAAGTGGTGACCTATTGGTGGTAGGCGCCCCTAAAAGAAACATCGGCGGAGCCGCTGACCGGGGTGCAGCTTATGTATTCAAGCGCTTTGTCCGCACCTGGTCGTATGTTGCAACCCTCACAGCATCTAACGGTGCGGCTGATGATGAGTTTGGAACAGCAGTTACCACCAATGGTACGTATGTAATGGTAGGCGCACCCGATACAGACCATAATAATGCTACTGATGCAGGCTCAGTTTATATATATGGCTTGCAAAATGGCTCATGGACCCAAAAAATAATCCTCAATGCTCCAGATCCAATCTCAATTGGCCGGTATGGCACCAGCCTGGATAGTTGGCAAACAAAACTACTTGTCGGCGCCCCCGGTGCCTCAGTTCCATTGGGTGCTAATAACATAAAATCAGGCGCCGCTTATCAATACAATAATACGGACGCAGCAGGCTTTACCTGGCTCCTCGGCCAGAAAATATTCACTGGATACCGGCATAACAATATGGAATTTGGCACTTCAGTGGCCATTGACGGAGACAAGCTGGTGTGCGGTGCTCCACGATACAGCGGCAGCCCCCAGAACGATTTGAATTTCTATCAGGGGGCGGGCTTCCAGTTTAGTTATGAGGGAGGTAGCTGGATACAAAAGTCTGTACTCACCGAAAGCACCGGCGAGCCGGATGAAACAGGCACCAGCGTAGCCCTTACAGGCACCGCATACTTTGCAGGCATGCCCAAGTGGCGCAATCAACATGGAAAGGTAATGCTACTAAGCCCTTTACTGCTATTTTACTACGATGAAGACCCGAACCTTAAAAGAAATTTTGGTGGGGTTGTAGCAGCTCATAATGGACAGTTTGTGATTACCTCAACCCAAAATGAACCCTATGGTCGGATATTCTTTGGCCTAGTTGAGTAAGAAGAACGTATTTGAATAGTTGGAGCAGCAAGGTTATGGATAAAGCCTCTTCAATGATTACCAGGCACCTCTATTACCCTCGCTTTTAAACTTCATAAACTATTTATAATGAAAAAGACTCCCGTAAAACTGCTTATAATAGTGCTGGCAATTAGTTCTATCATGTCCTGTAGTAATAAACATGCAACTGAAACAACAAATCAAAACCGGCTGATAACACAAATAAGGTGGCTACTGCATTAACCGCATTTTGACCTGCTATTAGTGTGAAAAAGATTTTATTCTTCATATCCGATCCAACAAAAAAAGAACGAATGGAAGACCATAGCATTCACTATCTGATGCCTGTTCTTGTAAGCCTGTTACGTAGATAACAGGCTTATTTTTTTGTTTGCAGGCAGGTGCTCACATTGAATTACCAACCTTTCATTGCTTCATTCGCTCCGCAGGCAAACTCGTTTCCTTTACAACTTCGCCACCATTCTATTTTCATCTCTCATAAACAAAAAGCCATGAAACATACTTTACTATCATTTATCATTTTGGTCTTTTGCTGGACAGGCTCACAAGCACAAGTAGCTATCAATACAAATGGGGCTAACCCTGCAACATCTTCTATGTTGGATGTCAGCTCAACCAACAAAGGCATGCTGATGCCCCGCATGGCATCGTCTCAACGAAAAGCCATTTTAAACCCTGAACCTGGTTTGTTAGTTTATGATACCGACCGTCAGACCATTTATCTTTTTGACGGACAAAAATGGAGACCCATGATGGCTGCTACCGAAGAAACAGCACCTCTTGTTTCCCGGTATCCTGTTGGAGCAAGACAAGGATCAGAGTTTGGAGCTGCAGCAGATATTTATAATACTTATGTAGCAGTAGGTGCTCCTTCAGACTCTGCACAAGGAGTAATTTGTGGGGCTGTCTATATTTATTCAAGAGAAAATAACAACTGGCAACAAAAAGTAAAACTTTCTCCACCAAATGCTACTACTGGTGAACACTTTGGTACAGCCGTTTGTCTGTTTGGTGATCTCCTTGCTGTTGGTGCGCCTGGCAAAACAATTAACGGAGCCACATCCCGCGGTGCTGTTTACCTCTTCAAAAGAAATGGTGAGGTTTGGGATTTTGTATCTATGCTCACTCATTCAGGTGGAGCAGCCTATGATAGATTTGGATCCAGCATTGCTATCACAAGCCAATATGTTGCGGTTGGGGCACCATTGCAGGAGCATGGTGGAAAAACCAACGCAGGCAGTGTACATATTTTCGGACAGATCAGTGGCATCTGGACACATAAATCATCTGCATATGCAAGCGATCCGGCCAACGAAGCAAAATTTGGTACAAGCGTAGGTTTGCAGGATTCTAAATTGGTGGTAGGTGCTCCTTTTGCACCAGCCAACTTTTTCAATACCCCTACAAATGGTGGTGCTGTTTACGTGTTTCAAGGCGACGGCCCAGGCTTTATCTGGACGTTCAAGCAAAAACTGGCACCGGGACAATCTCACAACAACATGGAGTTTGGACATTCTGTAATTATAAATAACGATGAGATATATGCAGGTGCTCCAGGATACAGTGGTACACCAGGTTGGGACCAAAGCCTCGGTGTTGGAATGTTGTTTAAAATGATATTTGTAAACGGAGCATGGCAATTTACAGGCGGCCTCCAGGATTTAAGTGATTACAATCGTATGGGTGAAAGCATTGCTCTTTCCAACGGAGTTGATCTGGTTATTGGCATGCCTAGTTGGAATAGCGGCAAAGGCAGGGCGATAGTGAAGACGGCCTCTAGCCATTATTATGTTTACGATGAAAATCCAAACGTAAAGGAGAAGTATGGAACAGTAGTAGCAGCTCATGCAGGCCTGTACATTGTTACATCTCCTAAAAGCTCGCCAGGCAGAATATTCTTTGGCGTTGTTCAATAAAGCCCTGATTGCAATATTCCATCCTTACAATTATCCCAAGATGAAATTTATTCTGTCATTGATATTTGTGTGCTCATTTTACTTGCTGAAAGCACAAAGCGAAAAGGCTCAACTAGAAAGTTTGCTCTTCAACCTTCCTGATGTTCAATTCAAGCTGCACTCAAAACCCGAAGACAAGCACCTGAAATACCTCCTTACCATCAAGCAGCCTTTGGACCATCTGCATCCCGAGAAAGGTAGTTTTTATCAATCAGCAGTGCTTACACACAAAGGCTTTGCCCGCCCAACGGTTATGGAAACAGAGGGATATGAAGGACGGCTTGACGGCAATGAAATAGAGGCTATGCTGGATGCGAACAACATTAATATCGAGCATCGGTTTTTTGGAACATCTAAACCTGATTCCTTGCAGTGGGACTACCTGACCTTTGAGCAAGTAACGGCAGACCTGCACCGCATTAATCAACTCTTCCGCACCATCTATAAAAGCAAATGGGTTAGCACTGGCATAAGCCGTGGCGGAACCTTGTCTATCTATTACAAATCATTATATCCTGATGATGTTGATCTTACTGTACCCTATGTTGCTCCTCTAACAACCGCTTTGGAAGACAAACGCATTTACCATTTTCTCGACACGATGGGTTCACCTGAGTGCCGGCAAAAGCTCTTTAATGTGCAACGGTTTTTATTGGAGCATGAGGCTGAGGCCGTAGCCAAACTTCGGTGGTATGCAAAGGGTAAGGGTATAACTTATGAGAACTACAACTCCCTTGAAGAAGCATTCGAATATTGGGTGTTGGAATACCCTTTTTCCTTTTGGCAAATGACTTCTATGACTTGTGATGCAATTCCGACCAACAAGTCGGTGGACGATTATCTCGAGCACATGATCAACATCCGGTACATTCCTCTCCTGGCCGATAAATACATTAAGCGATGGGCAGCAAACGGCTATACAGCCCGTACGCAAATGGGCTTTTATGGATATGACCTGGCTCGTTACAGAAAATATCTTCGGCACATCAAAGGAGAAAATCCTACCGCAGCTTTTGTCCCGAAGGACATACCATTAAAAGCTTTTGATAGCAGCTTTACAAAACAGGTGAGTAACTGGTTAGATGAAAAAGGAAATGATCTTCTTTATATCTATGGTAGCCGCGATACATGGTCAGCCTGCCGTGTAATGGTATCCAACAAAGTAAATTCAAAAAGTTTTCTCCTTCCAGGCGCCGATCATTTTGAAGCAAGGGTCAAAAACATGCCGGCATCAATGAAAGCCGAGTTTGCAATAGAAGTAAAGAAGAGGCTAGGGATGGATGCAGATCTTGATGCCTTAAAATGATTTCAGAGCTTTGTTCCACACTTAAAATACCACATGAGCATCTCAACGCAACCGATGGTTAAACCATATCTGCCGTTTGCAGTTTGATCTTATTAGTCCTAATTTTCCGTCCTTACCTTTTTCTGCTTGAAAACAATTTTCTACACGTTCGTACTTGTTACGGTTATACTTATTTGCGGGATGGGCAGCAATGCTCAATCCCGTTACCGTTTTCATACACTGGGAGTAGAACAAGGCCTTACATCAGAAGTAGTATGGTCTATCTGCAAAGACAAGTTTGGCTATGTGTGGATGGCTACGCAAAATGGATTGAATCGTTATGATGGCCATGACATCAAACAATACTTTCACAATCCTAAAGATTCCTTTTCCATACCCGGCAACCTGGTTTACTGGGTGCATAAGGATACGGAAGGTGGCTTGTGGTTCTCGCTTGGGCCAAAAGGTGTAGTGCGGTACAACTATACTTTGGATCGTTTTGAGAAATTCAAACCTTATGACAGCATTGTAAAAAAGCATAACTACAATATAAAGATGTGGCGCATTTGCAACGATCAGCAAGGCCGCATCTATTTTGCAAATGGCAGCTCCTGTTTCCGCTATTCGCTTCAAACAAAAAAGATGGAAGACCTGACGCCTTTGTTTAAGGGAGCTTTGGTTGGTCATGATATTGGCATGTTTGTGCCGCAAGGAAAAAATTCGCTTTGGATCACAAGCAACAATGGTTTGTTTAAACTGAATCTGTCAGATATCAATTTACAACATCATCCTTTTGATGCGGAAAAATATGGCTTTGGCGAACCCAACATGCACGATGCGGAATTTGCAAACGATCATCTTTTGTTAGTAGCATTAACCCGAACGGGCTTTGTTCTTTTTGATACCCGTACCAACCAGTTTACTTTGCCACCGGCACCCATTGATCCATCGCAATCTAAATTATTCTCTACCACTGTAGGCATTCTGCGAGATGTGAAGGGTCGTATTTGGTTGGCTAACTCCCGCTACGGACTTTTAGAATATTTGCCGGCAACTAATACAGTTTATTCTTTAAAAAATGAAGCAACCTACCCATACCCGCATCCGGAACAGGAGGGTGAAGGACTGAATGTTTACGAAGATGATGATGGTTACATCTGGTACGGAAGTTCAAGTAAAGGTGTTATTTGGTTTAAACCGGAGATGGATTTCCTGCAAACGTTTCAGCGGGATTATTCTAAACAAAATACGCTACCTAATAATTATGTCACCCATTTTCTACCGCTTCGCAATAGCAACATCGTGCTGGTTGGCACTGTAAAAGGTTTAAGTGCTTATGATAAAAGCACCAGGACATTTACCAATTTTCCTTTGGCTTATAAAGCCACAGACGTATATCCAAATGGAAACATACGCTACATGATACAAAATGGAGATTCTGTTTTTATTACCACTGGTCACGGCCTTTCTATTTACAATGTAAGAACCAGGAAGTTCTCCCGTTTCATTGATAAAGATCCCGCCTTCGATTCTACTTTTAGTTATGGCCAATGGCTTGTACATAAAATCGACAATTCAGTATTTGTATCAGGTGCTTATCCGGCCAGGTTTAATCTGCACACAAGCAAATATGAGTATACAGCATCGCTAAGAAAAGACGAACCGGTTTATGGTTTGAAAGATATCAATGCTTCGCTATACGATGAAGAAACCGGTACCATATGGCTGGAAGCAGGCCAGGGCTTTTTATATTCCTATCATTTCAAAACGAAAACATTAAAAAAGCATCCGTTTACTACCGACAGTGTTATAATGATAGATGCTATAAAGAAAGATAGCGATGGAAAGATTTGGTTAGGAACCTACAAAGGCCTGTATTGCTTTGACCCTTCAACAGGCAAAAGCGATAAGATCCAACTGACCGCATCGGCAATAGAAGTGTATAACATTGCCATACAAAACAACCAATACATATGGTTAAGTACATCAAAAGAGATCATTCGTTATGACAGGCTACACAATAAAACAGATGTACTAACAAGCAATTCTTTTTTCCCGAACAGCCATATTCCTAAACGCAGTTTTTTAATTGATACGGAAGGCACTCTTTTGGTGGGAACAAACAAGGGTTTTGCCACCATTGATACAAAAAGATTCAAAACGGCTAACACGATCAAGCAACCGCAGATTGTTAGCTTTTATGTGCTGGATAAACCCAAAGCTTTTGAAACGCCTTTGCCTTTGGTTGACCGGATCGTTTTAAAGCCTGATGAAAACTTTTTTACGTTTACTCTGTCGGCTTTTAACTACCAGGACCCTTCAGAGTACCGTTTTATGTTGGAGGGCTTTGATAAGGACTGGCAACCTGCACCCGGAAATTCCGGAAGTTATACCAACGTACCGCCGGGCATTTATAAGCTGCGCATCAAAAGCACAAACGAAACAGGAGGCTGGGTGGAAAGAGAATCACCTGTTATTATTCTGATCAAGCCACCATTCTGGCAAACATGGTGGTTTCTTACATTGCTGGCGGCATTGGTTGCGTTTTGCATCGCTTTCATCTATCGCATGTCTAAAAAAAGAAAAAGAAAAAAACAAATTGACAGTGCTATTGACTACTTCGCTAATTCTTTATACGGTGAGAATTCAATAACAGAGATCTGCTGGGATATTGCCCGAAATTGTATATCACAACTAAAGCTGGAAGATTGTGTAGTGTACCTGCTGGATGAAAAAAGGAATGTTTTAATACAGAAGGCTGCATACGGTCCAAAGAATCCGAAAGAACATGAGATCATCAACCCGATAGAAATAAAACTTGGTGAGGGCATAGTTGGAACAGCGGCAGCCACCTGCAAGATCATATTGGTTAAAGACACAACCAAAGACAACCGGTATATAGTTGATGATGCAAGCCGCTTATCAGAATTGGCTGTCCCTATTATTCATGAGGGAAAAGCAATTGGTGTGATTGACTCAGAACATCCTAAGAAAGGCTTCTTTACCGAAGCACATGTAAAAGCCCTGTCTACTATTGCTGCTATCAGTGCAAATAAACTTGCCGAAGCCAAAGCGGAGGAAGCAGCCAAACAAAGTGAGATACAATTACTGGAAATAAGAAAGCTTTTAGCCGAGAGTCAGTTAATGGCTTTGCGTGCACAAATGAACCCACATTTTGTATTTAATTGTTTGAATAGCATCCAGGAATGTATTGTTACCGAAAAGTATGGCGAGGCAAGCCTGTATCTGAACAAGTTCTCCAAGTTATTCCGGTCTGTGTTGAATAACTCAGGAAAATTAATGGTTACATTAAGTGAAGAAATTGAAGTGCTCGAATTATACCTTTCGCTTGAACACATGCGGTTTGAAAAATCATTCAATTACAATATCCATATTGAAGAAGACCTGGAGACAGATGAAATATTGATCCCTTCCATGCTGTTGCAGCCTTTTGTTGAGAATGCGTTGTGGCATGGGCTGATGCATAAGCAGGACAACAGGCAATTAAACATTTGTTTCAAAAAGCTGAACGAAGATGTATTTCAATGTGTGGTGGACGATAACGGTATTGGCCGTACCAAAGCTTTTGAATTAAAAGAACAACAAAGCAAAACCAAGCGGCATGTTTCTAAAGGTGTTGAGATTTGTAATGACCGTGTGAACTTGTTACAAAAACAAGGGCATCATGCTTCGCTGGAGATAGTTGACAAATACAACGACCAGAATGAAGCAACCGGTACCAGGGTAGTGTTAGAATTATCGTCTTACCTGAAATAGCCGTTTGTTGATTAGGGCAAACCGCTTGTTGTTTTGGCTTTGCCTTTTGATGGAATAGAACAACCTTTATACACTCAGTATTCAAACTTAATTTCTTGCCATGATAAAAGCACTGATCATTGACGATGAACCAAAGGCCCGCAATGTGCTAAAACATTATCTCGAAAGCTTTGTTCCCGAAGTAACAGAGATCCGGCAGGCCGAATCAGTTGATGCCGCTATGCAGGTGCTAAATCTTTACAAACCCGATATCGTTTTTCTCGATGTTGAGATGCCGCCTAAAAATGGCTTTCAGTTTTTAATGGAAATTAAAGAGCCTTCGTTTGATGTGATTTTTACTACAGCCTATAATCAGTATGCCATACAGGCCATTCGCTTCAGTGCATTAGACTATTTGCTAAAACCTGTTGATCCTGATGAATTGAAAGGAGCTGTACTTCGTCATATTGAAAAGAAAGAAAGTGATAACGAAAAGAAAGCATTGTATGATAACCTTGTAAGCAACATTGAAAAGAAAGAAGTAAAGGATTTTAAAATAGCAGTTCCCTCTGCCGAAGGCGTTTACTTTTTTACGATAGATGAAATATTAAGATTGGAAGCCGACAGAAGCTATACCCATATTCATTTAGTAAAGAAACGTCCTTTCATTGCATCTAAAACACTAAAGCATTTTGAAGAAATGCTGGAAGAGTTTCAATTCATCCGCACACACAAATCGCATCTTGTCAACCCACGCCATATAACACGCCTTAGCAACGATAATGAGTTTGTTATGCTGACAGATGGCAGTAAGGTAGAGGTATCACGACGTAAAAAAGAAGATGTACAAAAACAATTGAATTTAAGATAAAGCCCTTTCGTTAAATAGAACCTGCCATTGAGCAAGTCTTTTTAGTCTCCCGATCCAACCCTATTTTTCTTTGTACTCTAAACAGAAAACAATGTTCACAATCCTTTTTATATCCGTAATGTGCCTGGTGATGTACTTCGTACTAAGCAAAACCCTTTTCCCCTACTTAAGCATTCTTCGTCTAAACAAACGATTGACAAAAGAAGGCATTGAAGCAGACGCCATCCTTTTGAACATGGAACAAACCGGTCTCTATATAAACAATCAGCCGCAGGTAAGGCTGCAGGTACAAGTACATCCCTTAACCGGCCGAAACTTTGTATCCGAAACCCGTGAAGTACTCAGTTTCCTTGATCTGACCCGTATTCAAATTGGCTGTACCCTTAAAGTAAAATACAACCCTGAAAACATTAAAGAGGTTATGGTGGTTCGCTAAACGTACCCTAATGAATTTGGATGGTCGGCTCAAAACTCAGCGGTACTCTGTACCGCTTTTTTTATCGCTCTTGTCATAAAAGCAGACGCTTATCACCATTTTCGGTTACCTTAATTGTGCATTAGCCGATCTATTTTACACAACCAAAACCAAAACAATGGAAGCTGTCTTGTCCACTCAACACGTATCGATGGCAACACCGGTAACCAGGGCTGCCTACCGTATCAACTCTATAGACCTTTTAAGAGGTATTGTTATGGTCATCATGGCGCTGGATCATGTAAGAGACTTTTTTCACATTGGTGCTTTTACTGCCGATCCGCTTGACTTGCAGACAACCTCACCTGCTTTGTTTTTTACAAGATGGATCACACATTTCTGTGCACCAATTTTTGTATTCCTGTCTGGAGCATCAGCTTTTTTTCAAAGCAGCAGGAAAACAACAAAAGAGCTAAGCGGCTTTTTAATTAAAAGAGGCTTATGGCTCATACTGGTGGAGGTGGCGATCATCACCTTTGCTATCAGTTTTGATATTAGCTACAGCATTTTCTTTTTGCAGGTTATTTGGGCTATCGGCATCAGTATGGTGTGGTTAGGATTAGCTGTGTGGTTGCCATTCAATGCCGTTCTTGGTATAGGATTACTTATTGTGTTAGGGCATAACATTATTGACAAGATCACGTTGCCGCAAGGAATGCTCTGGGATTTTTTATTTCGTCCGGGCTTTCATCCAATAGGTGGCGGCCGTACGTTGGCTATTCTGTATCCTTTTCTTCCCTGGACAGGATTGATGTTCTTAGGATATTGCTTTGGAAAGCTGTTTACCACCACGCCTCCGGAAAAAAGAAGGCGTAAGTTGCTTACACTATCAGCAGTAATCATTCTATTTTTTATTGTCTTAAGGGCAACAAATGCCTATGGTGATCCAAGCTTGTGGAACTCTCAGAAGAGTGGATTATATTCCGTTCTTTCTTTTATCAACACTACAAAGTATCCACCATCTCTGTTATATATGTGCATGACCGTCGGACCTGCTATTTTGTTTCTTGCATTGGCTGGCAACAGGGAGACATCATTAGGAAGAATCTTCACTGTATATGGTAAGGTGCCTTTCTTTTATTATGTGCTGCATTTCTTTTTGATCCATCTTGTATCCGCTATTTTATTCTTAACAAGAGGCCATAGTTTTAGCGAAGGAGCAGCTGGCCTTCCTAACTTCCCTTTTAAGTTCATCATACCTGGTGAAGGTCTTGGTCTTGCCATGACCTACGTGGCGTGGATAGCTATTGTAGCAGCATTATATCCTTTGTGCAAATGGTTTAGTGAGTATAAGAAAACACATAAACAATGGTGGCTTAGCTACCTGTAGTTATTGTTTTTTTGTTCACGCATATCCAGTTGTTGTATCAAAGGAGTTCTTTCAGGAGTAAGAGTGAAAAAGACTTCAATGTTTACTTTCTCACCTTCTAAAACAAAAGTTCCTCTTAATTGATTTTCGGGAATGAGTTCTCCGACACTGATGATCTTTCCTGCTTTCTCGTAAAGCGATGTAGTTAATTGTTTCAATTCATTTAAAGGTCTGTCTGGAAAGAAGTTCTCCGCAAAGATTTTGGATGCCTCTGCACCATTCCAGCCTGGCAACAGCTTCACTATTTCTTCTTTGCGCTGTTGTAGTATCGGAGAAACAGGAATGGTGCGAGGTTTCAAACCAGCAAGCCTTATTAATGTATCAGCAACAGCTAAGTTTATGCCGCTTGTTGGTGCGTAGGTAAGATTGGCAAAGCACACTACACCAAATCCATAATCGGGAAAGAAGATCCAGTTAGAGCCAAAGCCAGGCAAGCCACCACTATGCCCGATCCATGTTCTGCCTTCGCAATCTTTCACCCATCGCAAACCAAAAGCATATTGAGCTGTTGTTGCACATGGCCGGCCGCTTGGATATCGATAATTGGCATTCATTCCTGCAAAAAATCCTGCTGTTTGCATTTCACGCAACGAGCTTCTTTTTAGCACAGCACTTTCCTTATCACTTCTTGGTGGCCATGCACTCATGTGCAGCGCAACGTATTTGCTAAAATCCTCCATGGTTGTTATCAACCCGCCCATTGCACCATAAGATCCATCAGCCAGTAAAGCTTCTTCTTTCCAACCATTGCCTAACCTTATATAACCATGAGCTAACTTTTCTGCAGGCACTTTTTTATAATCCCAATAAGTATTATTCATACCTAATGGTTTAAAGATCGTTTCAGTCATGTATTGCTGGTAAGGCTTGCCTGAAACATTAGTGATGATCCTTCCCAGCAATGCAAAGCCTAGATTACTGTATTCATACGCCAAGCCCGGGACATTGGAAAAAGCAACATCATTACTTATTAGATCAAGTAGGTCTTTATCTGTGTCAGCTAACTGACGATCACCCCATGGATTGTCTTCGGGAAAGCCTGCTGCATGGGTCATCAGGTGGCGAATAGTAATTACTCCTGCATCTGAAGTTAGATGCTTTACCTTCTTCATCTCCGGGATGTATTTCGAAGCAGGATCGTCCAGCTTTAGCTTGCCATCATCTCTTAGCTTCATAATAGCAAGCGTAGTAAAGCTTTTGGTCATGGATGCAATGCGGAAAGCTGATGTGTTAGAGGCCTCTATCTTCTTATCAACATTGGTATAGCCGGTACTACCCCAGCAAAGCAATTTGCCATCAACCACCACTCCGTATACCAGTGCAGGAAAATTGTTTTTAGCTGCATGGTCTTTATATAGTTTATCTACCACCCCTTGAGCAGCTTTTATTTTTTCAATACGTTGTACACAGTCCGCAAAGAATGGAGCTTGATAGGTTTGCTGACCAAAAGAAATAGCTACTGCAAAAGAGCAAACAAAACTTAGAAGTGGTTTAAGCATGGTCTAATTTACTGTTTTATAAAATCTGCCTGGCCAAACCACAGCACATCCTTTAACTTTAAAACATGAAACGCATTTTGCTGCTATTTATATTATTTACCGCACTATCTGCTTCAGCACAAATGAGTGTTGACATACTCATTAAGAACGGTCGCATTTTAGACGGCACCGGCAATTCATGGTTCTGGGGCGATGTAGCAGTGAAAGACGGCAAGATCTTCAAGGTCGGAAAATTAGATGGCTTCACAGCAACAAAAACCATTGATGCAAAAGGTATGATCGTTTCACCCGGCTTTATCGATGTCCATGGTCATATCGAGGGCGGCATCATTACTACACCTACGGCCAACAATTACATTCATGATGGTGTCACCACAGTAGTTACCGGCAATTGCGGTAGCTCTGCTAACGACATGAACGTTTTTTTTAAACGCATAGATAGCATACGGCCTTCTATTAATGTTGCCAGTTTAATTGGCCATAATACAGTACGACAGCAGGTAATGAACCGCGACAACCGCGAACCCACCTCCGAAGAACAAAAAAAGATGGAAGACCTGGTAGAAAAAGCAATGAGAGAAGGCGCAGTTGGTTTGTCAACCGGTTTAATTTATATACCCGGCACGTTTGCAAAAACTAGCGAAGTGGTTGGACTTGCAAAGGCGGCTGCGAAACATGGCGGGCTGTATTCATCACACATCCGCAACGAAGAAAATGAGGCGGTCGAGGCTATCAATGAAGCTATCAACATTGGAAAAGAAGCAAACATTCCTGTGCAGGTTTCTCATTTTAAAATTGGTGGTAAGAGTAACTGGGGAAAATCGAACATAACACTAGGGGTAATTGAGCAGGCCCGCAAAGAGGGCTGGGATGTTACCATTGATCAATATCCCTACACGGCCAGCAGCACCAACCTAGGTGTTCGGTTGCCCGATTGGGCTTTTGCAGGGGGCGATGATTCAACCAAGATGCGGCTACAAAATCCTGTCATCCGCAGCCAGATAAAAAAAGAAATGCTGGAACAGTTAGCCAGGTATAAGTTTAAAAATTACAGTTACGCAGTCGTAGCTAGTTATGGCGCCGATTCATCTTACAATGGCAAAAGCATTACAGAGATCAACAAGCTAATGGGCAGAAAACCGAAGGCCCGTTTTGAAGCAGAAACGGTAATGGACATGATAGAAAAAGGCGGCGCACAAATGGTATATCACAGCATGCATGAAGGAGATGTAAAGTACATTATGCAATACCCCTTCGCCATGTTTGGTGCCGATGCTGGTGTGCCTGTGCCAGGCAAAGGAATGCCGCACCCGAGAGGTTATGGTACCAATGCACGGGTATTAGGTAAATATGTGCGTGATGAAAAAGTGATTTCCTTAGAGGAAGCGGTACGCCGCATGACATCGCTTGCAGCACAAAAGTTTGGTATCAGGGATCGTGGGTTGATCAAAGAAGGCCTGGCAGCCGACATTTTAATTTTTAATGAAAAGGAAGTACAGGACCTTTCCACTTTTGAAAAGCCACATGCTTACTCAAAAGGGTTTAAATACGTAATTGTAAACGGGCAAGTGGTGGTAGAAGACGAAAAACATTTAGGCACACGAAGAGGTGTTGCATTAAGAGGTTCTGGTGCAACTGCAAAAGCATTCTAGTTTCGATTCTTGTGCCTTGTAAGAAACAAATTTTCCTTTGGCTTAATAATTTAAAAAATGAGATCATTTATCCTCTCTGCATTGCTTATCAGCATCACAACTTTTTGTTTTGCACAAACAAGTGCGGATATCATTATAAAAAACGGACGCATACTGGACGGTACCGGTAACTCGTGGTATTACGGTGATGTAGCTATTAAAGATGGTAAGATCATTAAAATAGGCCGTATAGATGGAATGACTGCTGCTAAGACCATTGATGCAAAAGGCTTAATTGTTGCTCCCGGTTTTATTGATGTGCATACACATATCGAAGGCGATGAATTTAAAAATCCTACAGCCAACAACTTTATTCATGATGGAGTGACAACCGTTGTTACCGGCAATTGCGGCGCATCCAATACCGACATCAAAAAATACCTGTGGCGTATTGATTCTTTAAAGCCATCCATCAACGTAGCTACTTTAATCGGGCATAATGATGTGAGAAGAGCCGTGTTGGGAACAGCTAACCGTCAGCCTACCGAAGCAGAGATGCAACAAATGGAGAACATTGTAAAGCAGGCAATGAGAGATGGTGCCGTAGGATTAAGTACAGGATTAATTTACATACCGGGTACATATTCCAAAACAGACGAGATAGTGCGTTTAGCAAAAGTTGCAGCAGCATATAAAGGTGTGTATGCATCGCACATGCGTAACGAAGGTGACAGGGTAACTGAAGCGATACAGGAAGCCTTGCATATTGGAAGAGAAGCCAATATGCCAGTTCAGATTTCTCACTTAAAATTAAGTGGTCAGCAGAACTGGGGCAGAAGTAAAGAGACAGTTCCCATGATCATCAAGGCAAGAGAAGAAGGTATTGATGTAACGATTGATCAATATCCTTATACGGCCAGTAGTACTTCGTTGAGTACGTTGATACCTGAAGAGATCTTATCTGATGGACAAGACTCCATCCGAGCCAGGTTAAGCAGGCTGGAAGTACGGAAATATGTCAAGGAAGAAATGCTGAAGAGTTTGAAGAAGCGTAAGCTGAAACATTTCAGTTACGCGGTAGTGGCGTATCATCGTGCAGATACGACATTGAACGGCAAGAGCATTGAAGAAGCAAACCGTATCAAGGGAAGGAAGCACAAAGCGTCTGAAGAAGCAGAAACCGTAATGGATATGATGATAGCCGGCGGGGCCTCTATGGTCTTTCACGGCATGGGTGATGAAGATGTAAAGCGTATCATGCAGTATCCTTACAACATGTTTGCTTCTGATGCATCTATCCGCATTTATAACCAGGGTGCACCACACCCAAGGGGATATGGTACCAATGCAAGGGTGTTGAGCAAGTATGTAAGGGATGAAAAAGTGATCTCGCTTGAAGAAGCGGTACGTCGAATGACGTCGCTGCCTGCGCAGAAATTTAACCTGCAGGACAGAGGTCTGCTACGTGAAGGCTTTGCTGCTGATGTGTTGATTTTTAATGAAAGAGAAGTGCAGGATCTTTCTACTTTTGAAAAGCCACATGCTTATTCAAAAGGGTTTAAGTATGTTATTGTAAATGGTCAGTTGGTTGTTGAGAATGAACAACACGTAGGGACACGGAGTGGAAAAGCACTTGTTGGCCCTGGAATTAATAAGGAAGCGGTGAAAGCTTTCTAAGCAACAATTTCTTTCTTCTTTGTCCCTTTTCCTCTCCACGTAAAACGCAGCCACCAGGTTGGAGGCAGTTTGGCACCAATTTGCTTCAGTATGGCAAACAATCCGGCTTCCGGCTTTTGTTCCGGAATTACTTCTACAATTTGGTCCTTTACTACCCGGTAATGAAATCCCTGTGTGGGTAACACCACGGTATTACCTGTTGCTGCAATTGGCTTCATACCCGGTATAGCTAACATTAATGTGTTGGTATGCGTTCCCTTCATTTGCAGAGGCACTTGCACCAGGTCGTTCTCAATGATAAGATCGCCATAGGCAATTTCCCAATCAGGGAAGGCGTCAAAGATGGAATCAAACAGATCGAGTGTTTCCTGTTTATCCAGGGCTTTTACAGATGAGTGAAAGAGAACACCATCAGCAAGCCATTCGGATGCGTCTTTAATGTCTTTATTCTGCAAAGCTTTCAGGTGACGAAGAACAGCAAATCGTGGATCCATATATGCTAGTTTTAATAATAACTGCCTGGGGGATTGCTGTCTTTTATAGGAGATAGGCACTTCTAATTTACACTTGTTTCTTTACTTAAAAATAAAAAGGCCGTTGCGAATAGAATCAGTGTTTGCTATTGAATACCACATAAGCCTGTGAAGGCTGCTTTATTATTATTTGTGCTTTTGTCAGACACAGGATTACAGGGCTGTCTTGCCAAGGCTCGGAGATTGCATATGTAAAAATGGATATGATGAAACAGGTCTCAAATAACAAGGCTCACTGGCGACAAAAGCTGCACACGGTTATTTATGAAAGCAACACCATAGCAGGTAAGGCATTCGATGTTTCCCTGTTAGTGCTTATTGTAATGAGTATTATAGTAGTGATGCTTGACAGCGTCAATCGGTTCGACGCCCGATATTCAGATCTCTTTTTTACACTGGAATGGACATTTACCATACTGTTTACTATTGAGTACATTTTAAGGCTGATCTGCATTGACAGGCCCTTGCGTTATGTTTTTTCTTTTTTTGGTCTTATTGACCTGCTGGCTATTATTCCTTCTTTTCTGAGTATTTTTTATACCGGTGCACAATCACTACTGGTGTTACGGGCATTAAGACTACTAAGAGTATTTCGAATCTTTAAGCTCACGCATTTTTTAACAGAGGCGGATGTACTTAAAACTGCTATGCGTGCCAGCCTTAAAAAGATCACTGTATTTATGCTGGTAGTACTCAGCCTTGTTATCATTCTCGGTTCTGTTATGTACCTGGTAGAGGGTGGTCAAAATGGTTTTACCTCTATACCCGATAGCATCTATTGGGCTATTGTTACCATTACCACGGTTGGTTACGGCGATATTGCGCCGGCAACACCTGTAGGTAAATTGATTGCATCGGTTATTATGCTTATTAGTTATGGCATTATTGCCGTACCTACCGGTATCATAACAACTGAAATTGCACTGGCTACCCGCCGGGACAGTTATAGTCATGAAAATTGTCCCGGCTGTGGTCGTGAAGGGCATGAAGGAGATGCAGCTTTTTGTAAATGGTGCGGCACTAAGTTGTAGTTCTGTCAGGCATTGACTACACTGAACCATCAAATAAAGAATAGCTTTCCGATGGAGTGCTCTGACAACCCAAAAGAAAAAGTGCACGACATCTGTTGTGCACTGTACAAAATTGTAGCCAGCTTCGATATTAATACCTCACAATACTAGTTGAAGTGCTGTTGCCAGATCTTGAATAGCTAATTGCATCTTTTTCTTTATGCAGGTATCGCTCTTTATAGCGTTGATGCACCTCGGCAGGTTGCTTTTTGCCATTAACAATCAAGGTCTGGTTATCCAGTGAAAAGCTCAGGTTTTCGCGGCTGCTGATCACTTCTTCAATTTCTAATTGGCCAATGATAGTTGATATCTCATCTCTGGTTAATTTATTCTTCAGCATCTGCTTGTCCATTTCTTTTCTCTTGTTCATCATCTTTTCATGGTCCTTCTCAAACAGTTTTCTTTTCTCTTCAAATTTGGCCTGGTTCTCATCATGTTTCTTGCGACTGGCAACCATACGTTCCTCATTTTCTTTCCTTAATGCATCAAAATCCTTTTGCTTTGCCTGCATCTCGATTCTTTTCTTGTCTGCTTCCTTTCGTTTTATTTCAGCTTCTTTTCGCTTTGCTTCAGACTTGGCCTGTTGGTCTTTCATCGTCCGTTCAATTTCTTCTATAGTCTCTTTATGAGAAGACCATTCCGATTCAGGAACAGGCTTTCCATCAATCTCAAAAGCAGTGATCTTACCATCTTCTTTTTTCAAGCGATAGGTTTTGCCACTTTCATCCTTAAATTTTACTTCACTTCTGGAGGCACCATCTTCCTGGCTGCTGTAATAAGAAGATATGAGTGTTTTTTTCGGCACAGTATCCATTAGTGGTACAGGAGTTTTCTTCTTTTGTTCGGGAACCACCTCCGCTTTGGGCTTGGGTTCTTCAAACACAGGGGGCAAAGCAATTGTCTGAAGATTTTGCTTTATCGCGGTGTACGATGCGCTGACAGAAGTAGTAGTTTGTTTTACCAGCTGCGGCTCTTCTGTACGCAACACACCATAGGCTGTAAAGGCAACCATGCCGGACAGCAAAAAGATTTTTTCCATAGTATTTAATTTATTGTTTTCGTAAGTAAGCATCCGCTGCACTCTTGCCAGCAAATGCATTTTAGTGCCGGCCAGTGCCAGCGTATAATCCCTGCTTTGCGCAAACTGTTCCTGGAAGGCTACCAGTGCATGCAGGTAGGTTGTCTTTTGCGCTGTATGTGCAACTACCTGATCGTCGCAGCAAGCTTCCCTTTCCTGTCGCATTTTAGCCGAGAGCCAACGCAAACCCGGATTGAAAAAGAAGACTGCTTCTGCTGCTTCCTGCAGCAAGTTTACCAGGTAATCCCTGCGTTTTATATGGGCCAGTTCATGAATCAGGATGGCCTCAACCTGATCAGGCGGAAGCTGGGCGAACATACCAACCGGAACCAATACCAGAGGCTTAAAAAAGCCCAATACTACCGGGGCTTTCACCCTGGCAGATTGCAGGATGCATATTGGATGATGCAAGCCCATGCTACGAGCCAGGCGTTCAAGCACGTCTGTCCAATACATTGGAGCAGCTACCGTATCGCGGCGGCGCAACTGTTGAATATGAAATAGTCCACCCGCCAGTTTTAAACATTGCAGTATAAAAATGACTAACCAGGCCAGCACAATCCATTGCGCATAGCTATTTATGTAAGTAGTCAACATCTGCAATCCGTCGGTGCCGGATGATGAAAAGTCTTTCGCTATACTTTCTACTGGTTGAATTAAATCTCCTGTAGTAACAGATGTATGTATTGTTTGTACTGCGTACGTATTCTGTTTTTGGTATTGAAGAAAAAAGGTAGTTCCTGTAGAAATAAGAAAGCACACAAACAAGAATAACAGAAAGCTATACCGTACGGCAGCACTAGCCCGTTTGGTACACTGTATCATCACTCCTCCTATTATGGCTAAAGCCAACCCTTGCCACAGCGAGTGCACCAACATCCAGGAAAGTGCTTTTACAAAGCCTGAAGCGGACCATTGGTTGAGGATGAAGGTTGTCATAGCTTACTTTTCTTTTCAGTTTTAGCCAGCAGTTCTTTAATGGCATCCAGTTCCTGTTTAGATGTTTTCTGGCTGCCCAGCAATTGCTGCATTAGCTTGGCAGCAGAACCATTATAAATAGAAGCCACAAAACGATCAAGCAGGGCTGCTTTTGTTTTTCCTTCTTCCACACCTGCACTGTATATATGCTTCATCTGGCTTTCATCTCTTTTCAACAAGCCTTTCTCCGCCATGATCTGCATTAGTTTTAGCGTAGAGGTATACTGCACTTCCCGCTTCTCTTCGTTCAGCCGGTCATTTACAAAACGAACCGTTGAAGGTCCATGAGCCCAAAGAACCTGCAGGATCTCCAGTTCGGATTTTGTAGGTTCTAAGGGAGATTGTTGTTCCATCTTGTGCTTCATATTTTAAAGGTAGGAAATATTTCGTACGATTTCTTTTCCAGGTTATTTTATTGATGAACGGAGGAAAAACGGGAGCGAAGGCAGCTGAATAGAAGCTTCCCTTAGGCTCAAATGCCATGCATAAATAGGCCTATAATGAGTTGTAAATAGGGGAATAGAATCAAAACGATTAATACTATTACAATGATCACCAAAACTCTTCTTACTGATTTGTTCATTTCTTAGCGACAGCTTAGTATGCTTTTTACCAAGAGCTGCATGATGCAAGAAAAGCAAAAAATAAAGACAATGCTTTTCCTACTTTCTCTTAAAGCAAAAGCAGAACCGAAGTTCTGCTTTTTACTAACTGACACATTATTGTATCAATTATGTCCGCAAGTGCAATGAATGCCATGTTCCTGTGTGTGAACATCTGAAGGCCATGAAAAGGCACCTGCGTTCTTTATTAGTTCCCAATAGAACTTAGGACGTGTTTTATTGTAATTGCCAATTTCGTTCATCGTTTCAGCATCATACAAGCGGCCATTGATCATGGTGTAGCGAATACTCTCCGTGTTGCGAATGTTCTCCAGCGGGTTCTTATCCATCACGATCAGGTCTGCCAGCTTACCGGGTTGCAGGGTACCGATCCAATCATCAAAGCCCAATGATTGTGCCGGGTTAATGGTAGCTGTTCTCAAAGCTTCCATATTGGTCATGCCGCCCTGCTGCATCATCCATATCTCCCAATGCGCACCTAGGCCCTGTAGCTGTCCGTGTGCACCCATATTGATCTTAACACCTACATCATTCAGCTTTTTCAGGTGACGCGATACCAGCATGTGGCCGTTGACGTATTCTTCTTCCGGCAACATAGTACGATGCCGGCTTCGGGTATCAATAATGCCACGCGGTGTAAAGCGCAGTAACCTTTCCTTCTCCCAAACATCGCTGTGTTGGTACCAATAGTATTCGCCGCTTACGCTGCCATATGAAACGATAAGGGTTGGGGTGTAAGCAGTACCCGCATTTTTCCAAAGCTGTACTACATCATTGTATAGGGTTGCCACCGGCATATTGTGCTCTATAGTAGTATGCCCGTCAAGGATCATACTCAGGTTGTGAAAAAAGAAGGAGCCGCCTTCCGGCACTACTTCCATATTCAGCTCTCTTGCAGCCTGTATTACCTGCTGCCGCTGCTCACGGCGGGGCTGGTTGTAGCTTTTTACCGAAAAGGCTCCAAAAGCTTTGGTCCTGCGAAGAGCACTTCTTGCGTCATCTAATGAATTGATAACGGCTTTAAAATCTCCGTCCGCGCCGTAAATAATAGTACCTGTAGAAAACACCCGCGGACCCACCATCTGGCCTGTGCGTACCATTTCGCTTTGGGCAAAGACCATTTCACTGTTGGCTGATGGATCGTGCATCGTAGTAACGCCATAGGCCAGGTTAGCATAGTAGGGCCAGTGCTTCTGAGGCGTGATACCCTGGCGAAAGTGACCGGCATGCGCATGGGCATCAATAAAGCCGGGCATAATGGTTTTGCCTGCAGCGTCTATTACCTTGGTGCCAGCAGGTATGGTTACATTGGCTGCAGTACCTACCGCTTTAATGATATTGCCTTCTACCAGTACTGTTCCGTTTTCGATCACTTCATCTCCTTTCATGGTAATGATCCGGGCATTGGTAAAGGCAACACTGCCCTGTGGCTTGTCGGCTTTGGCCTGCAAGGCTACTGTAATACCTTTTTCGGGCATTACAAATGCGCTATCGGGCTTGCCGGCAACAAATTCAAAGCGGTCTTCAAGGCTAATGGTATAGTATTGATCACCGAGGGTATAGAACAGTTTCTTGCCATCTCCACTCCAGTGTAGATTAATGCCTGCATCTCGGGAGACTTTCTTTACAGGGAAGTCGGCCGTAGTACTGCCCAGGTCAACGGTTTTACCTATGGTTGGGAAAGTAGCTATATACACATTATGCAGGTCAACAAAAGCTATCCAGGCCTCATCCGGACTTACCGTAAACTGTCCGCCATAAGTGGACTTCAAATGTGTTCTTTCATCGCTTCCATCAGGCTTTACACTAACAAATGTGCGGTTCATGCCAGCACCACTGGTAAAGTAAATGCGGTCGCCCCTTTTGTTGAAACGCGGTGCATCGCCACCAGCCCGTACAAATACAGGAGCACTGCCTACTGTAGTTGAAATGGTATAGATACCGGGCTGCGATGTATAGGCCATTCCTAAGGCATCGCTGCTGCCTTCTTTGCGGAACACAATGGTTTTTCCATCGGGAGAAAAAGAAGGCTGGCGGTAAATGCCTTTTTCACCAGTGATCTTTACTGCCCGGCCATTCGGCTGCGTCATATCAAACGTATAAATGGCGCCACTGCCTTCGTCCGTCCAGGTAGTATAAACGATCCTCTTACCATCCATGGAAAAGGAAGGCTCAAATTCAAAGGCCGACGTGGAGGTGATGCGCACGGGCTGTCCGTTGGGCAATTCTTTTTTATACAAATGGCCCAGTGCATGAAATACCAACCACTTGCCATCAGGTGAAGTAGTTGCCTGGCGAATTACATTTACTGAAAATGTTTCGGGATTGATAGACTGCTTCTGCCGCACCACATCGGCAACTTTTTGTGTAACCTGTGCGGTAAAAGGAATTTCTACTGACGTATTAGGCTTGCTGATATCTACCTTGTTGATCTTACCGTTGCTCCAGATATAGATGTGCTTGTCATCCGGCGACCAGTCGTAGCCGGTGAAGGATCCAAAGATGGTCCAGGCTTCCTGCTGGTCTTTGCTCAGGTTTTCATATACGGGCCACTCTTCGCCGGTTTGCAGGTTGCGCAGGAACAACACGGTTTTGGTACGTACCCTTCTTATGAAGGAAAGGGTTTTGCCGTCGTTGCTTATCTGGGGACGAAAGGCACTGCCGGGGCCACCTGTGATCGTCTCTAAGGTTCCTTTCTCCCTGTCGAGGCGGCGAATGACAAAGATACCTGCGTTGGGGTCTTTATTGTAGTTGAACATGCCGCCGGGGTACATATCTTCGCTGAAGTACACATAGCGACCATCGGGTGATACGGCAGGCTCGTTTACATCCTGCTGATCATTTTTGCGTACTGTAAGCTGCAGGCCTGTACCACCGCTAGTGTGATACATCCATATTTCGCCTGCTCCTAACGAGCGGCCGGAGGTAAAGTGCTTGCGGGCCAATATGTATTGCCCATCCGGTGTCCATACTCCATTGTTCAACAAGCGGAACGTTTCTTTAGTGATCTGCTTTTCGCCACTGCCATCAGCATTCATCATCCAGATGTTATCGCCACCCCCCGCATCGGAGGTAAATAGAATCTTTTTACCATCGGGTGAGAAGCGGGGCTGCACTTCAAAGGCCAGACCGGTACGCAGCGGTACGGCATTGCCACCGGTTACAGGTATGCTATAAATATCACCCAGCAGATCGAACACTATGGTGTTTCCATCCGGGGAAACATCAAGGTTCATCCAGGTACCTTCGGTAGTGGTGAAGGACACATCTTTGTGCGGGGCGCCGGGGTTTGATACGTCCCATTTCTTTTTGTCTTGTGCAAAGGTTGATGCGGTGATAGCCAGGGCTACCAGGGAAAGCTTGCAATAAAGATTCATGTTATTAATTGTGTGGTAGCTTTAAAGATAAGCCACAGGGTTATATGGATGCATTGGTGAAAGCGGTTTGTACAATTTTTATTCACCTTGTTACAGCAGGTTTTGAAACTGTTGACTATCCAAGTGACGAAATTTAGGGCTAAGCGTTTATAGAATAGTTGTTTCCCGTACATTCATTAAAACCTTTTAACGTGAAAACAATACTCTTTCTCTTAGCTCTGTTAGTTGCCAGTGTAGCTACTGGACAAACACCTGAAGAACGATTGACCAAACTGAATATAGAACTACCGAAAATAAGTGAGCCAATGGCGAGCTATGTGCACTATGTAAGAGTAGGCAACCTGCTATACCTTTCGGGCAAAGGACCACAGAATACTGCGGGAGAATACACGAAAGGAAAGCTGGGTAAGGACCTGACCATCGAGCAAGGCTATGCGGCGGCACGGCTTACTGCTATTAACCAAATTGCTGTATTGAAACAGGCTTTAGGTGAGCTATCGAAAGTAAAGCGTATTGTAAAGGTGAACGGGTTTGTGAACAGTGAGTCCAACTTCTACGACCATCCTAAAGTGATCAATGGTTTCTCGGACCTGATGATTGAAGTGTTTGGAGAAAAAGGAAGACATGCAAGAACATCACTTGGCGTGGCTGCATTGCCGGTGAATATGGCAGTGGAGATTGAAGTGGTGGTGGAAGTGGAATAGTTTACTACCTATGTCCTCTTTTTTGCATTGACTTAGGTGCAAGGGCTTTGATACAAATGATGTTCTTTATGTTACTTTTTGTCTTGACACAAAAAGTAACCAAAAAAGTCAAGGAAGGCGCAATCGCTCCGCGTGCCCTTCCGTGCCACCGCACATTGCAAGAGTCATTAGGGTTCGAGATTTTTTCGATAGGTTGGGGCGGAGTCGTGCTATGCGGAGATACTGCAGGCGCAGGTATTCCGCCACTTAAACTACAATCATTCATTAAGGTTGTAAAGGCGGAATAAGGCGCCGGGAGAGGCAGCGGATGCGAGGTTGATGATGATGTAATGCTGCCATCGGTAACTATTATAAAAACTACAACAATCACTTATATCGAGAACTAGTTTATTTCTTCACCTGCTGCTGGTAAAGCACTTCGCCTTTTTCGTTATAGAAATAGAAATTGGCCTTGTCTGCATAGAAGGTCATTAGCAAAAACCCATGGGAGGAACGGGCGAACCGGGTAGCTGCATCGGTAGCTTTCAATGCATACAATCCGCGGCCACCACCACCCGACACGAGATAATGAACTCCTTCGTCCAGCTGCTTAATGTGCTGCAGGTTGTGATCGTGCCCTGCCAGGTAAAACTGCGTTCCGGTTTGCAGTAACAGGGGTTTAAAACGGGCTATTAATTCTGCACTGCTTCCATGCGAACCCACGGAGTACAGCGGTTGATGACCAATCATGATCTTCCAGTCGGCAGGGGCAGAAAGCGTTTGCTGCAACCATTTGTATTGTGCCGCGGTGTCCTGGTCTTTTAGTTCGGGCATGGGATGATTGTAATAGCTTTTAATAAAGGGGTTCATGTCGGCGAAGGCCAACACAACAGATGCTTTCCCTGCATTTTTACGGAGTGTATAGTAAGGTGCGGACAGTCGCCAGCGGTTGCTTTTTTGACTGTATTGTATTTGTGCAGCAGGACTGCCGTTGTAATCATGATTGCCCAGCGTAGGATACCAGGGAATCATATGACCGTCTTTATTGTATATGGTTTCGAAGGACTTTTGCCAATGCGAGTCGGCTACTGAAGCAACACCCCTTGGGTAAAAATTATCTCCTGTGGTGATGATGAACTGAACATTGGCCTTTCGTGATATAAGATCGATTTGATCTGCTACCCGTATCTGTGCAGGCAAGCCACTCACTCCCCAATCGCCAATAACAATAAAGCTTACCGAGTCGGCTGCCTGAACTTCCCTGGCTACGCCAGTTAATTTGGGTCCACATGAAAAAAGGGAAAGGCAGGAAAAGGCAGTAAGCAAGATGCAAAGTTGTTTCATACGAACAGGTTGAGGGTTTGAAACCGTGCAGTAAATTAGGACAAACAAAGAATTCCTGTGCAGTAATCAATAAAAAAAGCTACCGCTCCGGGTAGCTCTGCATCATACTCATGATGGTTTTGTTTTGTTCTCAATTCCACGTTGTGTTACTCTGCCACCGGTGGCTGTCCTAAACGGGTGAAGATGGTTTGGATCTGAAGTGCGGTGAAATACCTGCTTACCCGTTCGCCAATCACTTCTTTGTGCGGCGTGATCCAGGTGCGCAAGGTTTTGGTGCTTACTCCATACAACCCAGCCAATTCTTTAACTGTGTAGGGCTTTACCAGTGCTTCTGTCGTAGTGCTCATAATGATTCCTCTATATTATTTATCGTACTTGTTTAGCAGCGTTGTTCACTTACTGGGGACAGTAAACTTAGCTAAAATTATTAGCTTACAGAAGTGGTGTCCTATGGTTTATTTATCCACATCATGACGCCCTTGAAAACCAATACTGTCAACCATTTACTTCTTTTGTAATCACTCCTTGCATATATTTTTTTTGTTATGCAAAAGAAGTGGCCCGGAGGCCACTTCTTAATCTTTCTTTTGCCTTCGTAATACAGCTTTTAAGGCTACTGACACCCCAAAGCTGACCACTGCACCTACGGCCGCCAGTATAGCAGTTTCCAGGATCTGCGCCATGTTCAACTGCATGATGACTACCAGAGCTGTACCCCCCAAAGTGCCTGCTTTGGTATCAGAAGGGAAATTCGTATCCATCTATTGTGGCTTTTTGGTCCTCTTCTTCGGTGGTTACCTGGCTAACGGCCGATGCTACGCTGCCCGCTACAGCTAAGTAGCCTGCTATTTTAACGGCTACCAGTGGCAGTGCTACCGGTGAAGCTAATAAGGTGCCGCTTACAGCCGCCAGAATCAAACCGATGTTGCGCACTTTTTTGAAGAATTTTGGAGTTGGAGCTTGTGCTCTTTGTATAAGATTCATGATTTAAAGATTTTAAGATTTCAAGATTATTGCCTATGCGTGGTTTCTCACTGCATAAGGTTTTCTGGGATATTGGATTTTGAGTTGCTATTGAGGGTGCAGAGGACATCGTAGCGAACTATTGCTTTCGGATAGTTCTCTTTGCAGAAGTGATCCTTATAAACACTTTCTCCTCCTCTATCACTTCATCAATCAATGCCTGCAGGGATTTGAGGGCCATTTGTGAAAATGTTCCCTTGCCTTCTCCTGACAGGTACAGAACCGGTGCGATGCAGCCACGTAGTTCTTTTACCGCATTGTTTGCAGGATGTACCAGTATATACTTGCGGCCGGGTACTGCCTGCAAACAGTAGTGATCTTTGTACTTAGGGCTCCATCGCTTTTTGAGCTCATACGCCCCTTCGGGTATACAGGAACGTTGGGGCTTGTTTTCAAGCCAGGGGAGTTCGATGCTGTGGCAGATCTTTACTCCGTTGATGTATATTGTTCCGTTAGTGCCGTTGGGGTAGTATGTTCTTTTTAATACCAGTTCCATAACTATTTACGATTTCAGATTTAAGATGTAAGATTTGAAACAGCCACCTGATCAAGATCTCCTCCCTTTTTGCCTATTTTCCTATGATACAGTTCACAGATCCCTGCGGGATGACAAGTGAAAGGCTGAGCGGTTTCAGTCTGTTCCCAGGTGTTGAACTCAGATGCTTCCTTTGTGAGCATGACAGCAGGAGAACTTGAACGCTCATACCTTATTGGTGCCGCCGCATGACCCTTCCATAGCTCAGTGCCACAAATTGACCAGACTACACACCTTCCACTTTGACGATGTTTAAGGCATTGAATGCACCATTCTTTAAAGGATACTGCACGCCGTTCACTTCCTGGAAGAACTGAACGCCTAATAACAGGAACAGAGGATGTGTGCTGGCCGCGGTAACTGCGTTATTCAGATTGAGCACGGCTGTTGGTGTGTTGTTCAAAGGAAGCACCGCCGACTCCTGCATGTCTGTTACCGTGACTTCGTTTTCGAAGTCTATTTCAGCACCAAGGGTTGAGATCCTGAAGTGCGTAGTTCCTGCCGGCGCAACAATTTTATCTGCGGGTGTAAATGCTGGAATATTGATTGCCAATGTACCCGCTGTCCGGTTGATGGTTGCTGTATACTCCGCAAAAAGTGCTGTTCCGAGTTTAGCATTGATATTACAATCGAAGCCTTGCAGTATTTCTGCTTCTCCGTCTACCACATTGCGGCGGCCACGAAGGGATGTTGCATCGGCCTGGATCACTTTCATCATTTCTTTTGTAAGGCGTGATGTGACCCTGGAGTCTTTAGCATTTTGCAACAGTCCGCGAATTGCCTTGCGCAATACTTTGCCGGCTTTACCTGCCCTGCCGAACTCGGACATGTTCTCTCTTGTTCTTTGAAAGGCTGCATCTGTGGCGATGCGCTGGGCCGGTATACTGGTTTTTTCTTTTACCAGGTAGCCGTCCCTCGTTTTGAGGAAGGTGATATCGCCAACCGTTCCTTCGATCTTGATGATACCTCTTTGTTTTGCCATTGTTATTAATTTTTGTTGTTAGAAAATGGGTACGCCGGTTTCCAGATCATGATCGTTTGCGCAGTGGAGTGGCGAACCGTAATGCAATATGGCCTTGCGTGAAGGGGTCACTTTCCGCATAGGGAACTGAAAGGCACTGAAGGGAACAAGAAGGACTTAAAAGGAACTGAAAGGCTTTGTGGGGAGGTTTGGTGAGTGGTGAGTAGTCAGTGGTGAGTTTGGCAAAGCGTTTCAGGTAAAGGGAAAATTTTTCGTTTGGTTAATGCTAATCCGTTTCATTATGTTTTGTTGTTTAACATAATGTAGTTTTTGGGCAACTCTGTGCCTTTAGGTATGACGTAGGTATGCTTTAGGTATGGAGTAGGTATCAGGTAAGTGAGTGGGTGAATGGGGGGACGAGTTGCAACCCGGACGTTCTGGTGCTGCCTAAGTGAGGTTTACTGAGTAAAAGTAAACATCAATAGATATTTTGACGTGCACTTTCTTTTCAATTTTTTGGATATTATTTTTGGCCGCCATGCTGCTGCGTATTAAGCGTTTTGTTTTGTTGTTGTTTGTTCTGACCATTTCGATTTGTAGAACATCCTTTTCACAATCATCCCCTTTAATTCGTACCAGTAGAGAAGGGGTGAGTAAAGCCCCTATACTATCTCTTGATTCAATTTACAAACTTGCTACGGTTGACTTGTCACAATCCCGTGCCTGGGAAAGCGGAGCTACTCCTTTGGCAAAACCTATGCTGGACCAAGGGATTGTTTCGCCAAGTACAGCAACTAAGTTTCCTTTCCGTTATAACGCTTCATCCCGGCCAGGTACTACAGTTTGTTCAGTTGTTTCCGGACGAAATTTTCTTTACAAAGACACGATCTATTTGTATGCCGGCGAACCTACACTTACAAGAGATGGCAATGTGATTGTTTCCGGAGAGTATTTTGATTACCTGGCATCACCAAGAAAGAATGGTGGATTTTGCATGAAAACAGACTATAATGGAAATGTGATCTGGTCTCGTGTGTACGATAGTACGGCAACATCTCATTTTTTTATCAATTATTACAAGTCGTTGGAGTTGAAAAATGGTGATATATTATTGGGCGGCCGTTCTACAAACAGAATTACAATCAGCAATGTCCTGATCATCACCAGGCTTGATAATACAGGCAACATCATCTGGTCTAAAACCTATCAATCACGTCTCTGGCAGGCGGGCAATGGTAGTGCTGATGCTTTTAACTTTAGACAACTTGTGGAAGATACACTGACCGGAGACATATATATTGTAGGCTCTCATTGGTTTGGGCCTACTGCTGTTACCAAACTTAATCCATCTAATGGCCAGGTTGTCTGGAGCAATGCGTATGATAGCTGGAATAGTGAATTCCCATTTGGCATGTCCGTCTTCAACGATAAACTTATGTTGCTTCAACTTGAGTTTTATTCATATAACAATGAATATGTGACCGGGATCACGATCAGTAAAAATACCGGTGATACCCTGGCAACTAAACGTATTAAACAAACCGGAGACAATTATACGCCCCGGATCTTCGATGCACAAGCGATGGTGCGACTAAGCAACGGACATTATATGGTTGGTGGCCGGACCACCGGATTCTGGGAGTATCCTGCCTTTACGGGAACAAAGGATTTATATCATGCAGGGGTTATTGAGCTTGACCAAAATTTTAATTTTGTAAAAGGCTATGGCTTTAAGAACCGCGTTGAAAGCAATGGTTATAACACCAGGGTTAGCCTTTTCCCGGATGGGTCAGGCGTTTTTACCCAACTTGACTATATCAGCAGCTTCAATGCGGAAACTCTTATTGTTACTTTTTTAGGAGATCAGATACACCACCAGCGAAAACGCATTCATAATAACGAAGGATTGCCTTTTGAACCACCAACGTTACAGAGACCTGATGGGGGCTATCTGAATATTAAAAATATGGGTGACAGCACTCTTTTTATATATGATAGCGTACGCATAGACTATTACCGCATGCATCCATCAGACACCCCATCGGTTTGTATGGGTGTTGAAGATGCTTCTACTTCCTTATGGTATTTTAGTTTTGAACCTTACAACGGCGGGTTGGATTCTCTTCGGAGGAATATTTTTCATGAAAGCCATCCAAAAACACTTTACTCTTTGCCATTTGGCCCTACAGTGGGACCTGCTTGTTTCACTGTATCGAATTGCGATAGTTTAAACATATCTGCTAGTACATCAACTCTTTGCCCATCTACACCAGTTGTTATTAGTGTATATAAAAATCCGGGTTGCGGAGGATCTATTCCCTTTAACTATGATACGACCTGGGTAGATACGGTAATACAACTAACCGACACCCCTTATGCTTTTTATTTCAACAACACAGGTTCGGGTTTTATTAAGGCAAGCCTTCTCGGTTGTACAATAATGAGGGACTCAGTATTCATCCAGGTTCTGGATAGTCCGGACAGTTTAAACCTGGGGCCTGAGAGGAGCCTATGCGCTGGTAACACCTTATTGCTAAATGCACACAGCGGATTTGCCAGTTACCAATGGCAGGATGGTTCTACTGATTCTACATACCTCGTAACGGCACCAGGATTGTACTATGTGACAACCACAGATGCGTGCGGCGTTAGTTTTACTGATTCCGTTCGGGTGATTGCTGCACCTCCTATTCCTTTTTCTGTTGGCCCTGACCGAACTAAGTGTAATAATGATACACTTCACCTTAATGCTCCCTCAGGTTTTTTAAACTATACCTGGAGTAATAATTACAACATCAGCTCCACTACATCTCAAAACGTTGTAGTGAACCCATTGGTGGATACAGCTTATTATGTGCGGGCAGAAAAAACACCCGGATGTTTTGCCTATGATACAGTTCGAATTACTGTTCATCACTCACCGCCCATCCGGTTAGGAAACGATACTTCATTTTGCCGTGGTGCATCTATAACACTAGATGCAGGTGCAGGATTTTCTTCTTACCTGTGGAGCAATAACAGTACATCGAGACAAATACAAGTGGCTGCTGTTGGTGTATATCGTGTAACCGGAACAACGGCTGAAGGATGCAAATCGTACGATACGCTGGAAGTAAAAAATGTGTGGCCGCTGCCTACTCCCTTGTTGAATAAGAATAATGAATTATGTACAGGTGACACCAGGACGCTTAACCCTGGCGATTTTGCCTTTTATGTGTGGAATGACGGAAGTGCATCGCCTACCTACTCGGTAAATGATGTTGGTATGTACTGGGTTGAAGTAATGGATAGCAAAGGATGTGTTAACAGCGATACCACTACCATTACCACACTGCTTCCTTTGCCTAAAGGATTTTTACCGCAGGATACTGCGATTTGTAATTATGGAACACTGGCCTTACAACCTCTGCGCAGTTATAATTCTTATACATGGAACACAGGAAGCACTTCTTCCTCCATCACCATTGATAAGGCTGGCATTTATTGGTTGCAGGTAAGCGATAATAAAAACTGCCTGGGAAGAGATACTATTTTAGTGAATCCTAAAACCTGTTTGGTTGGCGTAGTTGTCCCTACTGCCTTTACTCCTAACAAGGATAATAGGAATGAAGTGTTTAAACCAGCCGTGCTTGGGCCTATTAAAAGCTATGAGCTGGCTGTATACAACCGGTGGGGACAGGTGATCTTCCGCACTAAAGACATTAACAAGGGATGGGATGGAAGGGTGAACGGAGCGGAGCAAAAAACTGATTCGTTTGTGTGTATTTGTACTTACCAGTTTGAAGGTGAAAAGGTGCAGCAGCAAAAAGGAACAGTGGTGCTGATTAAATAAATAAGTTTGGTGTTCTATTCATTCCTATGTCTTTTTCGATCGGGCCTTACACTATTTCCATAAACGATCTATATTGCTATCCGTATGTCAGAAACCATTACGTATAGCTATAATTTTTCTTCAGCGGTACAAAAAACCTTAAAGGGAGATGAACTTTTTTTAGCTCATTACAGCGAAGTTCAGAAAAAGCAAAGCCCTTGCTTTTTCTGGGGACGCCTTACCGATCCTTATATGACGGCCCGCTGCCTGATCACACTTTCTAACGTGGTGCAATCGAGCTTTAACCTGTCGCCCTTTCAAATGGCTATGCTGAAAGATCCTATTGTTACGGCAGGCAATGAAAAGATCCGTTTCGAAGGCTTTTCTCACTGTGCAGGCGTGTATGCACGGGTAGATGTTTTACCTGGTGGTCATGACGGCGAATTTTTGGAAAGCGGCACTACCAATGTGGATTTTAATCAACCTATGATCTCTGCGCTGAGCCGCGTGAACAAGACCGAACAAGTACTGCTATCAGTGGGTAAAAAAGAAGTAGCGATCCATTCCGATAGCGGAAAAGTAGTAGAAAGAAAAGTACCGCTGCCTGTGAAATGGATCAAAGGGCTTACAACAGTGCAATTGTTCCTGGCTCAGACCGAAAAACGGTTCTCTTTCAATCGCATACAGGCATTGCAGTTATTTCAATCTATACCATCGGGCAAACCCAAAGCAGATTATTATCTGGTGGTACGCGGAGGCCGACCACAGTTTTCTCCCGTGAAATCGGTAGATGCCATTTGCATTGGTGGTGTGAACCGGCTAAAACTGATAGAGCCATTGGTGGCGCATGCAGATTCATTAGTTGTTTTTGCGCACCCTGGTATGCAATCCACTACCTGGCAATTGTATTTTGGACCGCTGCGGTTTAGCTTGTCGCTTTCACGTGATAGCTGGCGTGGATTTTCGGGAGAGGGGGCTGCATTGGAAGACTTGCTTGAAGATATACCGCAAAGCTGGATAGACTTGACTGACAAATATAGTTATGCGAACCAGGAGTTCAACCCGACCTTGTTTGCGGTTGAAGAGGATATGGACATCCAAAAACTATCCGGCATCACCAGCCGTTTATCTGCTATGGGATTATTGGGTTATGATGTGGATGAGAACACATTTTTTTACCGGCAACTACCTTATAAAATGAATCGCATTTTAAGCCTCAACCCTCGGTTGAAAGATGCAGAAAAATTGCTGGAAGAAAACAAGGTAGAAATCATCAGCCGAAAAGATGATACAATTGAAGTGCGGGTGGAAGGAAGTGGTGTGAAGCATACAGTTATGCTTCATGGCGAAAGGGCCAGATGTACCTGTACCTGGTTTGCCCGCCACCAGGGAGAAAGAGGAGTTTGTAAACATATACTGGCTGCTAAAAAGAAGGCTGCCCAATAAACCGACACTATGACGATTGAGCATCAATTTATTCAACTGCTGGAGAAAAACCGTGAAAAGGAGATCATTCCTTTTTTGCAAGGCCTTTCAACTGAGGATCGGAAGGCTTTGACTCCTCTGGCAAAAAAATTAGGCAAAGAATATTTTGAATATAAGCAAGTAGGCAATACCTGGAAGGATAAAGCAACCGATCAGCAACGCAGGATATTGCACTATACTTTTTTTACCTGCTATAATGAGAAAGATTTTAAAAGGGAAAACCTCACCTGGCTCCTGAGCAGGGAGCATCTTGAACAGTTTCTACCGTGGTATTGCCCCCCCTGGCTTGACAGTTACGTGAACAGTTTTAGTGAGAGCGAATGGTTACCCTATGATTTGAGTTACTTTTACCTTGTAGAGCTTACCGAAAGAGGTTTTATTCAACCCTCACCGCAACTTGTAGCAAGGCTACTTGTTCCAGCCATTTTTGAATTAAAAGACCGAAAGCACTTCTTTGTACCAGAAAAAGTATTGCAATATGCCATTACGGTTGAAGAGCATATCTGGTACCTGTTTCAATATGAAACCAATGTGCATACGGCTAACAGATGGATGTATGGGTTAGAGGAAAAAGAACAAAAGGGTTGGGATACTGTATTTAAACAGCTTATTGATGAAGGAAAGCTTTCAAGGGAACGTGTTCTAAATGAATCCTTGCTGGCTTCTAACCGCAACTTCAATAAAAACCTTTCGGGCTGGTTTGCTGATCTTTTTCTTCAGCTACAACCTGCAAAAGACGAAACCCTCATACTACAACCAGAGCTTTTCAATCTTTTTTCTTCGCCACATAGCAAGGTGGTCAACACTGCCCTGCAGGGGTGCAAAATGATCTTAGAAGATAAAGGTTTTGATGCAGGCGATTTTTTAGATCATGTGCCGGCATTGCTGGCCTCTGATACTAAATCGGTTGTAACCACCACGGTGCAATTACTGGAAAAGCTGGCTAAAAGCTATCCAGACAAACAAGCTATCATTTGCCGGCTTGTTACAGCAGCTTTCATTCATCGTGATGAGGCATTGCAAACCCGTGCAGCAAAACTGATCTCTAAATATGCGCCGGAAGATGATGAGGAGATAAAACAATTATTACTGCCGTACGGCAGTAACCTGTTCTCCACTGCCCGCACCCTATTGCAAGCTTTTATGACTGTGGAGCAAAAACCAACAGAGCAACCGCTATCCCATTCAACACCTGGTGTTCAAAAAGGAGCGTTGCCTGCCGATACATTATTGCCGATAATACATGACGTGGATGAACTGGTGTTCCTTGCATCGCAAGCATTTGACAACAACCAGTCGTGGCACATTGACCTATTGCCCGATGCCTTGTTGCGGCTTAATAAGCAGATAAGGGGTGAAGACCTGGTGAAATTTGAACCAGCCATTCAAAGAGCACTGAAATTTTATTTTGGTGACTGGCACAGCAGCCGGGGCGCATTGGACCAAATGCTTGCCTGCCTTTTCCTTGATCATGTTTTGTGGTTAATAGGCCGGTACCCAGAGCAGACGACTTCTACCCGTGATCTCTTTAAGAGCTTTATGTATAAGTCGGAAGAGAATAAGAAAACCTGGGACGAGCATGGCATCAACGTTTCTTTTTTGGCCGGATGGAAATCCTACGGCGAGAAAGAAATCTATAACCCTTATCAAAAATTATTTCATTCGATAGCAGCAGCCTTAAAAGCCCACCAGGACCTGCCGTTATTATGTACGCCTACTCATACACCGGCCTGGATTGACCCTTGTGTGCTGGTTGAACGTCTATATCTGCGCCAACAGCAAATGGTGTACACAGATGATATGGACCTGCAAATAGCTCTTTCCCGCTGTTGGCTACATGAGACAGAAGCAGCTATCCAGTTAGCGAGGGAAAAACTTACAGGAGAAGCCCAAGCCCTAATGTTGTTTTTACTGGATAAAGAACAGTTGCCAAACGGCCCTTTTACCAACGAAGATGCCTGGATGTTGGCAGCACTAGCAAAGTCGCCGCAGACTGTTTACCCGGAACTGGCGGAACTGTCTTACAGCCTTAAGCCCAGGGAAATTTATACAGGCCAGTATAAGTGGCAAACGCTGATTGAAGCCTACCAGGTCAACGATTATAGTTGGGAAGGGGGGAAGATGATCACCAAGCCGGTAACCAGACATCGCAAGGTCATCCGGCTTCAGGAAGGTGTGCCAGCTGATACCCCCAAAATAAGCGGATTAAAAAAATTCTTTTCGCAACTGGTGGGCAACAAAAAAGTACCAGCTGATCTGCCACCCCTATTGTATGATTATATGATGCTTAAAGGGCAATGGTTGAGTACAGAAGACCGGGATATAAGACGCATTTATTTTCTGACACCCTCCCACCCAGAGCCTCTACTTGCAGCAACATTACAAAAATGCATGGATGAAGCCACGTTTACCAGTGAGACCCATAAACGCTTTGTAACAGAGGTGTTGCAGGCCCTGCACGAAACGCATTTTCCAAGCGGCGAAATGGCCCACCTGTTTCTTGCGACGTGCATGATCACGTCGGATAAAACAATCACTAACTATGCAGCCGAGATCTGGTTGCAAGGTGTTCTGAACCAAACTGTAGATAGCCGTTTAATCGGCAAGACTTTAGGCATTCACGAACGTATTGAGTTTGCACCCCTGAAACGGTTTACGGAGCTTGTTGTGAGCAACTTGATGGGTATTTCTTCGGCACATAATAAAGAACTGGAAATACTACTTGCGGCCCTGATCAAAGAATTGCCTGTAGAGCCGATAAAAGGTTTGAAGAAACTTCTGGAAATCTATATGGAAGTAGTGCGTTTAAATGGATCGGAGATGGATGAAGGGATGAAAAAAACCCTGGCACAATGGAAAGAAAAGGGAAGCCTTGGAAAGGTTTTGAAAAGCAATATGTAGGTGATTTATTAGATACCAATGCAACTATGCCTGTGCCCTTGGGGACGATGCTGTCATCAAGCTATCCTCCTGCTGTTTGAGTATTTGCTAATGAGTTATTCGTGTTTATACCGGTTTTTGTACTGACACAAAGAAGTCAACAAAGTCAATGTTCTTTATTCCTTCCTTTGTCTTGAAACAAAAGAAGCAAAAATTTAAGGGCAAACACGAATGCCTCGGCCGTTTGTCTGGTTATCGCCACTGCAACATTCCACAGCACGGAGAGGTCTTTTGATTAGCGCTTATGTGCTATGCCAACAAATGGCGGCAGCCAACTAACGATAAAGGCCGGCATGTGGCCGGCCTTTACGAAATTACATGTTCTTCGTAGCGTTACTTTCTTACCAGCTGTACTACTACCTTTTCGCTTCCCTGCATTATTTCAGCATAGTAGATGCCAGGGCCGTACTGGTGTCCAAAGGTTATTGAAGCGTTTGCAGGCACACCTCTTTTTACCTCTATTACTCTCCCGACCGCATCCGATATGCGAACAGAAAGGGATTGTACATTGCTGCTTTTATTTACCAGAATAAAATGCCCAGCAGAAGGATTAGGAGAAATGCTCACAGCTAATTTAGACGTGGCGGATTCTTTAGTTGTCTCAACGTCTGAGTTTGCCCTTGTCATTGCGGGAGGCACCCCGTCCATGATAGTAACTCTTGAAGTGCCATCCAAAATGGTAGCATAATGCGGATGATCTAACTGTAGAGTAAAATATTCACTCCCCTCTGTTATTTTGTCCATAACAATAGTGATATCCACATAGGCAACCAGGGAGCCGGCAGGGATCACTACTACACCGCTTCTGTTTTTATAATCCTGGTTTCTTCCATTGCTTACAGCTGTTCCATCAATTGTTTTAAAATGTGCCTTTACATCCTGGTTGTGTATGTGAGAAAGTCGGACTGCTATTAATGCTTTTCCTTCCGATTCGTAAACAATTTTATCATCAACGGTGATCAATGGTGTTGTTGTATTGCATCCTTCATCAACCTGACCATCACAATCATTATCGATCTCATCCCCGCATACTTCCACCGCACCAGCATTAACTGAAGTATTTGCGTCATTGCAATCCCTTCCCCGCGTTGTTTCTCTATAACCTGAAGGGATTGTGCTGCCATAACAAATTGAAGCAGTTCCGGCGTCATAGCCATCACTATCGCTATCTATATACAACGTTGCTGTTCTCCATCTGTCTGCATCCTGTGGTGCGCAGTCGGTATTGTTTGTTACATAACCCTGAGGTTGAGTGCAGCTTACTATACTGCTTAAAGGATCTCCGTATCCATCTGCATCCGCATCCAGGTAGAAGGTCGTCATTGTAATTCCTTCGTCTGCCTGTCCATTACAGTTATCATCTATGCCATTGCAGATTTCGGCTGCGCCGGGGTAAACAGCAGCATTGGTGTCATCACAATCGGTATGGTTAGTAACGTATCCAGCAGGTGCTGAACAATCCTGGACCACTGTGCTGGAAAGGTCCCCAAATCCGTCTCCATCGGCATCCCGATAAAACGTCTTCGCCTCGATACAGATCCTCCACAGGTCGTTCAACTGAAACAACCCCGTGCCTACAAAACTGAGTCCGCCCATCAACCACAAATTTCCGGAAAGGTCTATCCAATGCAAAGGCTCTCTTCTTCCACCCGGCTTGTTTGAGGTACTGAGCACCACTTTTGTTCCATAAACACTTTGCGGGTTGAGTGTATGGTCTCCAAATATCCATGTCCATTCACCCGTGGACGGACTATATTTCCAAAGATCATTTAAATAGCCTATACCATTGCTTGCACGGCCAAAGCCACCCATCAGTAATAAGTTTCCTGAGGCATCGATCCAGCTAACCGCATCGCTTCTTGATCCGGGTTTGTTGGAAGTACCGGGTACCCCTTGCGTGCCATAAATACCGGGTTGATTCGTTACATTATCGCCACTCACCCAAGTCCACTCGAGAGTAGAGGTGTTAAACTTCCATAAGTCATTTAATCTACCAACTGCATTGCTAGAATAACCTTCTCCTCCCCAGATCCATAAATTCCCCGAAGCATCTCTCCAGCCAACTGCATCACTTCGTCCCCCTGGCTTGTTCAAACTACTGCCTGTGCCTTTCACGCCATAGCTTCCAAATTGATTAGGAGTATTATCTCCGCCTAACCAGGTCCACTCAAGTGTTGAAGGATTAAATATCCACAAGTCGTTGAAAAAGCTGATTCCCTGATTGGTATAGGTATATCCACCCATCAGTAATAAGTTTCCTGAGGCATCGATCCAGCTAACCGCATCGCTTCTTGATCCGGGTTTGTTGGAAGTACCGGGTACACCTTGGGTGCCATAAATACCGGGTTGATTCGTTACATTATCACCACTCACCCAAGTCCACTCGAGAGTAGAGGTGTTAAACTTCCATAAGTCATTTAAAGTATTACCGGCAGCAATGCCCCCCATCAACCACAGGTTTCCTGCAGCATCTATCCAGTTCGCCGCGCCATTTCTCGACCTCGGCTTATTTAAAATGCTGCCTACCCACTTTGTACCATAAATGCCGGGCTGATCCGCTGTGTTATCACCACTCACCCAAGTCCACTCGAGAGTAGAGGTGTTAAAGTTCCATAAGTCGTTTAAAGTGCCGCTTCCATTGCTGGAATAACCGTCTCCTCCCATCAGCCACAAATTGCCGTCAGCATCTATCCAATTAGCACCATTACTTCTGGATCCTGGCTTATTGGAAATACCTGGTACGCCTTTAATGCCATATATGCCTAATTGAGGATGCGTGTTATCTCCTGACATCCATGCTGCAGCTATTGAGGCCTGTGAAAAAGATTTTAAAACCGGGAAAAGGCTGAGCAGTAGTAAAAAGCTGAAGTTTCGTAGATTCATTGGTTGCTTATTAAATATTCAGTAATTGTGTGTAATTAGATTTATTTATAGAGACGAAAGTGCCCCGGTTAACATAACATCGCCAGGGCCCCGCTTTGACCTGTTGCGTTAAATTGTATTAAGACGATGGGGCCTTCCCAATTTAAATTTTGACATTGACATCTTTTTCTTCGGCGGACAGCTCACCGTTTTTTTCACCATTTGGTATTACATCAAGCGTTTCTTAAGGAAAAGGGTTCTCCAGTAGACTGCTTCGTACATTTAAATGCTGGAGTTTTAGCAGCATAACCCATTACCGGCAATCAGCCCATGCTATTTTCAAAAGGAAGGAATATGTTCGTAAACAGATGCAAAATAGGTGGTTTTAGGTTACCGGAAAGAAATGATAACGTTTGTTTTCTGTTGACAGGCGTTACTTTGAGATCTCCTATCCCGCATGCTGAATGATAGTTTCGCTAAAAGCTTTTTTGCTGAGGGTGTTTTTTATGTTTGGGCCTATATTGGTTTTGACACAGCAGTCAGTTTTTTGAAGTTTTTTCCGCTATGTGGCGGTGAACTTTAAAAGTTTATTAGGCTGTTTTCCTGAACTTTCTCTTGTCTCCAAATCGACGAAGGAAAAGGCAAAGTGATATGGATGGGTCATGGTTTACTTGAGTAAGTTGTTTTTGATTCTTGTTACTTTTTGTCCCCGCTTTGGCGGGGCAGGCTTTGACACAAAAAGTAACCAAAAAGTCAAGTTTCTTTATCCCTTCTTTTGCCTTGATGCAAAAGAAGCAAAAGATCAAGGACAACACAAATGGCTCCGCCTGTTTGTCCAGCCAGCGCCACTGCAACACTCTACTGCCTTTTAGCAGGTGTTAGGTGAGGATACGCTCTATTATTGTTAGCTGTGCCTTGAGACATAGTTAGGTGTTTAAGGTTGTTTTGGCGTATCAGGTGCTATTCGGAGATACCGGAGGCGCTGTATTCCGCCGCTTAAACTATAGTTATTACTAAAGCAGTAGAGGCGGAATAAGGCGCTGGGCTTTTTTTTTGCTTAGATTGATGTGGGATATTTCCGTTTTTGATTTTAGTTTTTCGTTTTTGTAGTGCGTTCTATATCATTTGGCCACATCAATCTTTACTTTCTGTCCTTTTAGCTTTTTGTCCTTAACCATTTGCAATAGATGGCTTGCTTTGGTTTTGCGTACGGCGGCAAATGAAAAGAAGTCTTTTACTTCTATCAGTCCCAGGTCTTCTCTTTTTAATTCGCCGGCTTTGGAGAGGAAACCCACGATATCCACTTTGTTCACTTTGTCTTTTTTACCGGCACCAATAAAGAGGGTTGCCCACTTTGGTTTTTCGGGTGGGGTGAAGGGACCCTGGAGATTGATGGTATCGACCGGTGCAGTAATATAGGGAGGTAGCTTTTCTTCCTCGCTTAGAATTAGAATAGCGGTGCCGCTGGCATCCATGCGGGCCGTTCTTCCGTTGCGGTGGGTAAACACCGATTCTGTTGGAGGCAGGTGATAGTGAATGATATAGCGTATGTTATCAATGTCGAGCCCACGGGCGGCCAGGTCGGTGGTGACTAAAAACTGTATGCTACCATTGCGAAATTTAGCAAGGGCCACTTCCCTGTCCCGCTGCTCCATAGCACCATGGTAAAATGTGTTGATGATGCCCGCTTCTGCCAGTGCCGCACTTGTACGTTCTACTGCATCGCGGTGGTTGCAAAATATAATGCTGGACCGTGCACCGAGGTGGCTGATCAATTGTACAAGGGTTTGCAACTTGTCGGGTACCGGTGAATGTACCACCTGGACCGTAAGTGCTTCTTTGGTCACCTCTCCTTCCGGTAAAAAATCAACCCTTGCGGCATCGGCTGCACCTATAAAATCCGGTATCACTTCCCCTTCGGTGGCTGATGTGAGGATCCTTCTTTGCAGGCCTGGCAGAGACTGAACAATGAACTTGATCTCTTCCTGGAAGCCGGCTTCCAGCGATTTATCAAATTCATCGAGCACCAGGGTATGAATGGCGTCGGCGGTAATGTTGTTGCGCCGCAGGTGATCGCTGATTCGGCCGGGGGTACCTACAATAAGCGCAGGTGGTTGTACCAGGTTGTTTTCTTCTATTTCGCGTTTGTGACCACCATAACAACAAGTGATCTTTAAGCCAGTGCCCATGGCTTTAAATACGCTTTCGATTTGCAAGGCCAGTTCCCGTGAAGGCACTACAATGAGGGCTCCCGTTTTTTTACTGCTTCTATCCAGCCACTTTAAAAGGGGAAGTAAAAATGCGAGGGTTTTACCTGAGCCGGTTTGTGACAGGATGATCACATTATTGTGCTCTTCAGTTGCCTTTAACGCTGCTTCCTGCATTTCGTTGAGGGCTTCGATGTTTAGAATGGAGAGAATAGAGGGTATTGATAAATCCTGTTGCATGTGTAAAGGTAACGGATGGAGGGGCGGCTAACTATTGTTTGTAATTATCCGTTGGAAGAGGCGATAGCATTTGTGTTGCACGCCAAGTACCAGTAGAGCGTTGCCCAGTAAAAAATACTGAAGAGCATTTGTTGGTGCAGCCCGCACGGAACTTATTGAACACCAACAACGAATGAAGCGATTTATTCAAAATACCAATGCCTAATTTGCACCTCTTGCCTTGCCTATACTTTGGTAACACCATTTTTTATTGCAAAAAACACCAGCCCTACCCTGCTTTTTAAATTTAGCTTCTCAAATAAAGTATCCCTATAACCGTCAATGGTCCTTGGACTAAGGCACATTTGTTCAGCAATTTCTTTATAGGTCATCTCGGTGCAAGCTAGCTTGAGGAATTCTACCTCCCTATCATTTAAAGCAAGAACATTCTTTACGGAAGAGTTTTCGGGTTCGTCTAGATGGTTGATGGTATGAATTAATTTGCCCGTTACTAGCTCGGAATGATAGAAGCCTTTAAGCAAAAGAGAGTGAATTGCCAGTTTTAATTCCGCAGGATCGCTGTCTTTAAGAATATATCCCTTTGCACCACATTTGAGCATGCGTATAATAGCATTTTCGTCATCGTACATCGAAAGCGCCAGCACTTTTATACCAGGGTAATTTTTTTTGAGCCATTGGGTGGTATCGTAGCCGTCCATCTTGGGCATATTGATGTCCATGAGTACGATATGGGGTGTTGTACTTGTTTTAAGTTTGTCAAGGAAATCAACACCGTTATCTGCTTCAAATACTACCTCATAATCTAGATCATTTAAAAGATTGGCCAATCCATTTCTCAATAACACATGATCATCTGCCAGGGCAATTTTTGCTTTCATTATTCTGCAATTGGAAGGGTGACTATTATGGTTGTTCCACTGTAACTTGACTGTATGCTAAAAGTTCCGCCGATTAATTCCGCTCTGCTCTTCATGTTACGTAACCCCAATCCTTCATTTTCCCCATGATTTAGATCGAAACCGGTCCCATTATCACAAACCTCAATGGTTAAGTGTTCATTTGTAAAATGAAGGTTCACTAAAATACCAGTAGCATTTGAATGTTTAATGATGTTGTTAATGGCCTCTTGTGCAATACGAAAAAGAATAAGCTCTTTTTTTGGGTCAATCCTTATAGCATCCCCGTACACATTAAACTCTGTATTGTAGCTCTCAGTGTGTTCAATAATTGAAACTTCTGTTTCAATCCCTTTTACTAATCCAGCCGATAAAATCGAGTCTGTATTCAATGACTTTGATAAGCTGCGTAGGTCTTGAATAGCCTTGCCTATCAGTTCTTTTGAGTTAAAGATTTTTTCATCTGCATTTTGCTTCTGCAGGTCAATAGTATTCAGATTAAGTTTCGCAAGACTTAACGTCTGCCCTATGTTGTCGTGTATCTCTTGCGAGATGTTTTTTAGAGTTTGCTCCTGTATCTCCAATTGGGTTCTAAGCATTTCCTGCTGGAATTTTATAGATAATTGGGCTTTTTCCTCTTTCATTTTTTGTCTTCTCTTTACTGAAATAATTAAAAAGAAAATGAACAATAATGCTAACAGCAAAAAAAATATTGTTCCGAGATAAACATAACCGGTTAGCCCTTCATCGATTTCCCTAAAGGTTTTTTGCATAAGAAGGCGACAATTAAAAAAGAATATAAAACCCAAATTAGCTTGTTGTTGATACTTGAAAACATACGAGCTGTATTATCATAACCTTTGGTAATCAAAAAAGGGGAGAACAGGTTGTATGTAAATTCTCCTGCATTAAAAAGCAAAACACCGGCTGCTATCCAGAACATAGGCGTCTTCCATACAGTTTCCGTTTCTGTATTGATATACAAATCATAAAAGAAAAGCAGGCTGAATAGAATCATAAAAAAGCTGCCCATAGTAACATTATTCGAAGCAAAAGTGCTTATTCCGTTAATAAAGCACAAATTGAAAACTGTATAAATACAGAACAATATGATAAACCAGCCTGCTAATATTCTAAACGCGGCAATTTTAAAGCCTTTCCAAAAAACAAATGCGTAGAACAAGTATTCTAATGGAATAGAAAGATTATATAACCACACATTGGGCTGATGTAAAACCTTTCTGATATAGCGTCCTGTGAGTTCTATTACTACTATAAAAACCAAGTAGTAAATAAAGAATCGGAAAAATGAAGATCGCAAACGCTGCCATAGAAGAATAGAACACAATAAGGCGGCCAATTCAAAATAAATATGTGGTGGTAGTGGAAACATAATTAAGTATTGTCATCTACGATATCTCCGTTGCAATTCGGGGGACAAAGCTCTCCATGGTTAAATGCCATCAGGGAGGGGAAATTATTATCCTTGATATCTCTCATAATTCGCAACACCTCTTCTTCTGGGATTTCATCTTCATGATTGGCGCCATTGGCTTTAGTAGGCATAAACACAATCGTTTTCTCACCCCTGTAATCGTGTGCACCGTTCACCCTGCGAAAGTTGTCATGCATTGGGTACTTTCCACGATAAACTCTCACACCACTACGATTGTTGTTTTGCATATAATGATGCAATTCTGCAATGTCCTCTCTTGAGAACCAGATCATTTTCCCTTTCTTCTTAAAAATGTTTTTGTATTCGTGAATAATCCATACAGCATCGAAATTGGTAATAATAGAAGCCATAAAAAATGTTTTAGATGAAAAATCAAAATACTCATCAAATATCAGATTGTCAAATTACGCTTGCTTGGGTGATTAACTCATTTACATACCGTGTTTTCACTGTCCCATTTACCGTCATTCCCTTCTTGTTGCAGCGGCAGGAAAAAAAAACCTTTGCATCTATTTAATAAAATAAAAAATCAAAACGATATGGGAAGAAAATTGATGGTGCAGGAAGGTCACAGAGTTTCGTGGCTCCAGTTACTAGGTTTCATGCTTATGTTAGTTTCCATCTTTTATTTGTTGGCCAATCTTTTCTTTTTTTCTGTTACAGCAGATGATATGGCAGTTAATTTTTTCATCATCATCTTAGGCTTCAGCTTTTCCTTCCCTGATATGCTGAAAGATGAAAATAAAGAGATCAGTACTATGAGGATGGCCGTTTTTATGGTAGTATCTGTGATCACAATGCTTCTGCTAAAAATTGGCTGGAATAGTAAAAGCCTGAAAGAGATCGGGCTTGATCAATTTTGGATGGGCGTCATCGCATTTGTCTTTGGCGCAAAAGCAATCCAGTATTTTTTCGAAAGTAGATTGGCAGCTGCTACGGGGGCCACAAGGACAGCCTTACTTAAAGAAGAAACAAACACTACTACTACGGTATTGAAAGCCGAGATAGAGCAGCTCAAAACCAAAAAACAATTATTACTTGATATTATAGCTCGTGTAGATACGACGCAAATGAGTACCATCGATCTGGATAATATGAACAACCTGCAACAGGAGGTCCAGAAAACAGATACGCGGTTAATAGAACTCAAGCAAACCCTTCATCAATAAAATGTACAAATGCAAAAGTTGGCTGTTTTAGCGGCATTGGGAGACTATTATTTAGATAACCTCACGGGTTATTCCCGTCTCAAATTCACTTTGCAGAATGTGAACGACTTCTTTGCTGAACTGCAGTCTGGAGGATGGAAAACGGCACCACCTTTCTATGATGCTTCAGCTACAAAGACAAATATTATTACTAAACTGAACGAAGCCATCGACAACTGCAGCAATCCAGATGACTGGCTGCTCTTTTACTTCACGGGTCATGCTTCGAGGCAAATGCAGCTTGACAATAATGGAAATGGAAAATACCTTACTTACTGTGTTACTTACAGCAACATGCTAAAACAGGGCTACTCCCCAGGCCTGGACGAATTTCTAACCGAAGAAGACTACAATCAGATTATACAGAACTTCCACCAAAAAGTGCCCCAGGGTCACCTTATCACGGTGCTCGACTGCTGTCATGCTTTTGGGATGGTAGAAAACTTTGCTGACCAAGCAGAATATCACTCTGTGATAGCGGCCTGTTCCGATGGATACACGGCAGCTTACAGCCGCAACAGCTTATTCTTTACAGCTTTTAAACGAAGTTGGCACCTCCCTCTATCCCAGGTGGCATCCAGAACGCGAAGCATTATGATACAAATGCAAGCCCCTAATAATGCCAGAATTCAAATCGCCTCAAATTTTAAAAACCAAACATTAAATAGTTAAACATGAAAAAACGTATAACAACCTGTCTTTTGCTTTCACTGCTTTCACTTGCCTCAATGAGTTCTTATTGTCAAAAAGGACAAAATGAATTTGAAAAAAGAAGAGTTGAGGCGACATTGACCCCAGCAGAATCAATAACACTGAGTGCTGAATTAAAGAAAGATGATAATGATATAAAGAATGCACTGCTGCAAATCTTTCAGAACAGTAGTACTCGTCTTTCCTTAGCAAAAGGTTCCCGAACCTCAATAGATGCCATAAGTACAGACATTCACCAGACCATTACTAACATTGATAATTTTGGAGTTAATAGGGCAGGTGGCGAAAATGCAGCGGTCATTGTTATTTATCGCGATATGAAAATTGAGGCAAGTAGTGGATCGATAGACTTTGCTTCCCTTAATAACCTTATCATACACAAAAAGCGAGGGAATAATGAACTGTCTAACTATTTACTAGAAACAAAAAAGATCTTTTTCGTCTTCATCGACCTGGAAGATGCTTTTTATGAAGAAACAGGTCAGGAGGAAGATAAAGACAAAAAACTTTCGAACACCTCTATAAAAATTGAGTATAAAACCAACGCCTTTAAAAAAAGTCTTCAAGATCTAAGACCAATTTTCGGGTCTATGGGAGGAAGGAATAAATCAAGCGGGACCGGGATAAAATTAACACTGATAGAAATAGAACCGAAGCGTATTAAAGTACCCTGCAATATTATTGGGAGCCATAAACAGATCAAAGAAGATTTGATGACATTCCCTATTCATGAAAGGAACATAGCAACAGCGCAGGTAGGCGTGGAAAACACAAATTATACCGCAAATAATTTTTCAATTTCAGGAAACAATCTTGTAGTAAAGCCAGACACTACCCAGACAACTAACTGGAAAAGCAGCTTGTATGCTTTGATTGAACTGCACCTACCTAGGGATATTGACAATTTTAACCCGCTGTGGAAAGACCTTTTCAGCATAGGTAGAGAGCGCAAAATAGGAACGTATCTTTACGATGCCCTTCTTTCCAGGATAGGAGTCTATGGCGGCGTTAAAATAGGTAAAGATCCCTTGTCTAATCTATATGCCGGCTTTAACTTCGCAATCACCAAAGAGTTATCAATAAACCTTGGTTGGACTTGGACAAACGAGGTTACACCACAAGTAACAGAAATCGGGAATATAGGTTCGGTTAGCGATGCCCTTAAATATGCCAAAAGAAAGTATACAGGGGGAAAATTCTCATGGGGTCTAAGTTTCTCACCCTCGTCTGTAGCTCAGATGTTGGGCATTGGCAAGGGTGAGGAAAAGTAATAAACATTTATTTTAGTATTACGGGTGAGCCGAGTCTGATCTGACTCGGCTTGCTAATTGAGACGCCTAGCTTATCAATTCATCGACTGTTCATCAAACGCTGTATGTCCATACTTTTTGTCCAACCGCCTTACCATAAAGGTTTAAATAAATTTCATGACGCACTAGTCTCGGTAATAGTGTTGAACACATTACTATGAGATGTTCCGTAACAGATGTTGGGCTCCTGCGTTGTGATTCTAACCGGGCAATTATATTGCTGAATGAGGCGGTTCGTACATGGCATTTACCTTTTGTATTAACAATATCAAAAATCCTTTTTCTTTGAATGCTTTTCTACATTGCCGTTATTGAACAACTCTGCAACACCTGTTACGGCGCCATTTTCCTTTAGTATCTGCAACCGCACATTTCCTATGCCGGTTAGTTCAAAGATGTCGGCTGTTAAGGGCTTCAGCTTCACCTTCTGGTTGGGGAAAGGATAAAAGAAAAGTTCTCCGGCCTCAAAAACAACCGACTTGTCACCGTAGGTGCCTGCAAAGGATTTCAGTGTTTCTTCGGTATGTTGTACCGGTTCTTTTGCTGCTTTGGTGGCTACCAGCTCCCAGGCATACATACTTGCCGCAGGACCTTTGGCAGTAGCGGCTAAATCTTCCAATGCTTTTACCTGTGCAGTGTGTAAGGCATCGGCGGCTTTTACTTCTATGTCGGGTTTTACGCCGGTGCCTTCCCAATTGGTTTTGGTAATGGGGTTAATGGCCTTGCCGGTGGGTACAAACATGGTAAAGCGATCCACTACCGGCATGACACTACCGGGGTGGGCACCGCCGCCCGTAGTTTCACCTATGATGGTGGCCCGCTTCAGGTTTTTAAGGTTGTAGGTAAATTCTTCGGCGGCCGAAAAGGTTTTGCCGCTGGTGAGCACATATACGGGAATATCGGGCCTACGTTTGCCCTGTACTTCCTTAAAGGTCCAGGTTTCGGAGAAGGCATCGGTAGGCCTGTAGTAAAAGGTGTTGAGGTGTACCGGCTCGGGACCATAGAGGTAACTGGTGATGAGCTGGATCATGGAAGGAGAGCCACCGCCGTTATTGCGCAAGTCAATGATGAGGGCACTGGCGTTGCTTAAAAAGTTCATGGCAGCAATAGCTGTTTCGCCGCCCCATGCCGCATCTACGAAACCGCGCAGATCTAAGTAGCCAAGATTACCGGGCAGGAGCTTTAGCTCTTTAAAACCAAAGTTGCTCATTTTCATGCCCTCCAGGTTGGGTCCGGAAGGACCGCCACCGCCCTGCGCCTTTTTCATTCCAGCCACCGCGGCCGGATTAAAGCTCACTTTTATGTGCTTGTCTTTACTGATGCTTTGCAGATCGGTGGTTAGCTGGGCCGCAAAAGAAACGGTATTGGTTACGGAGTTGTAGGAGCCCTTTTTATGCCTCTCCTGCAGGTGATCGCTCATTTTTTTGGCCACCTCGGGGTAGATGTATTTGTTGTTCAATAATGAGCCTATAGAATCGATCACTCTTTTTTGCTCTGCACCGTCTAATGCGGTTCCATCAGCTTGTTGGGCTATCGAAGGAAGCGAAGTGAACAGGGTTAGGTATAAAAGGATCCTCTTGTACATTTTTTACCGATTTGTGTTAAGGTACGGAGAAGGCGTTTTTGGTGAGCCGGTAAATTGATGAGAGGGTTTGGGGTTGGCGGTTTTTTACATGTGAAAGATTTGCAGGGCAAACTCACGAAGAAAATAACCGTGCTATCGAACATTTGTTGGTGCAGCTGAGCACAGAGCTTATTGAACACCAACAAAGGCATTAAAAACAAAGTAAAAGGGATTGATCGAAATTTAAGAATCATGTTCAATCGTATCCCTGCTTCTCTTCCTTCTCGCAGACTAAATAATTAACTTCAGAAAAAATATATACATGAAATGGCTATTCATCCCAATGCTCTTCATTTTTATTGCTGGCTGCACTGAGAAATATCCTCTTCATAAAAATCTTCGAAAAGAGTTTACAAAAGTGAAGAACAATCATGATCATTTTTACAAGATTGTTTATGGTGATAATAATAGTGATACGATTTTCTTAAGCGAAGAAGAATTTGAAGAGGAAGTATCCACCTTTTTAAAGCTTTTCCCTAAAGTAGATGATATGGAGGGAAGTCCTGAAAAGCAAAATCATAAGTACATGGGCAAGATAAAGTTTCTTTTCTATGAATTTGAGACGCCCAAAGATCAAAAGGCGAAAGTTCACATCAAATTTGCAGTCAAAGAAAATGACCGGGAAGTTTTAGAGAGTGCCTCTTACTATTTAACCAAAAAAGATGATAGAAATCCTACCACCACAATTCAGTTGCATTTCACTTCCAACAATTTTAAAATCTTAAATGCAAAGGAGTACTATACAGTTGAATGGGAGTGATAAATGAATCGTTCCAGGCACAAAGCATTTGGACCACGGACAAAGGCAAAAATTACTCCCTATCCAGTTCCATTAGCTGCTGACCAATTTTTACGTTTTCTCTCGCGGCACTGTCAATTCTTTGTTCAAGAGCGGCTGCAGCTTCGCTATCGCCGGCGGCTCTTGCTGCCTTCATTTCCACCTCAAGGGAATTCATTAGAGCAATGCATGCACGGGAACGTTCGTTCAAGCCCTTTTTTTGCGCCTCTTTATCTGTGGCGACATCTTCGGTATTCGCCTTTTCGGTTTTTTTATCCCCGTCATTACAAGCAAACAGCCCTAACGACAAGGCAAGTACAATCATTTTCATCATACATGATTTTTATGATTTGAAGATATCCTTTTCCCTAATAGATTTTCAGAACATTATTTTGAAAATGATTCAATTGATACCCCGCCATGACCCGATCAAAAGGTAATGAGGTTTAATAGTTTAAATCCAGAGGAAAACGTACAGCTCAAAAGGCTTTGAAAGAAGACCCGGGTGGCCAGGAGGAGTAAAAGAGCCAGTATTTTGTCTAAGCCGGTTTGTCAAAGGGATCATCACATTGTTGTGTGCTGAAGTTGCCCTTAACGCTGCCTCCTGCATTTCGTTTAAGGCTTCGATGTTTAGAATGGGGAGAATAGCCTCTATTGATAACTCCTGTTGCTGCATGCGCAAAGGTAACGGATGTGGAGGTGGGGGCTGACTAGTCATTCTTATGAACGAGAGTTATCATTATGTTGCATTTTAATGTTATAAAACGTTGATTGATTAGGAGATGACCAAGGACATTTGTGGTGAAGCTTAACAAGGCCTAATTCAACACCAACGAAGGCATTAAATATTACTTCCCATACTATTCGGTTTTAGTAAACACCTTTGGTACTTGCGGCAATCCACACCATTCAGCTATGCTATTATACTTACCAGCTAAATCTTTAATTATATCCCAACCTTGCTCAACAGTATCAATTGCTTTTTTCACATCATTATTTCCCTCTGAGAGTTTGTCAATAAATCTTCTAAATTTGCTCATAGCAGGCGATTTTTTCACCTTCTCTGGATCTTTTTCTTTCTCAATTGCCTCGAGCGAACCTTCGATTTCTTTCAATGCAGTATGAGCTTCGCTTCCTGTAGGCAGCAAATCCTTCAGTTCACAAATTGTACCTAAAGCAAGTGAAATGTTCTGATTGAATTGTACAGAATTGTGTACAGAGATGATGGGATTAAATTCAATAGCGGGTGTTCTATTGATTAATCCAGTTTCAATTATTCCATAAAGCTGTTTGATTTGAAGGCTTTGTTCTTTGATCTGGGAATCTTGCAACCGCATAATATCGTGCTGATCTTCTATACGAACTTTGGCAATTCTAAGTTCACTTCGAAGCCCAAGAATAAGTTTTGCATTATCCGTAAAATTTTCTGGAGATTTTTGACCTGTCACTATCAACTGATAATCGTGTAAGGCTTTCTCTATGACCTCAGACCTTCCATCTAACGTTTCGATAACCATTCGAACCTTTAAACCTTCTTGTATTATTTTAACCTTAGCTTCTTCATCAGGATATTGTTCTCGCAAATAAGTCCCAAAAAAGTTAAGGATTCCCAATCCAGCCTGATGGTACTCTGGGGGAAATTCTATCGATCGATCAATGACCTTATGTTGTTCCACAAGAGGATCACTTTCAATCTCAAGAATGTTTAATTGAGATGATGGAGTGGTTTTTCCAATTTCTAAAACTACAAAATTGTGATGATGACTTAGAGGAGCTAACTGCATGAGATGCTTTTCATACATAGAAAAACCTGGCCTGAAATATCTCGGCTTTATATCTTCATAAAGCTGATCGTTAGTCACTAATAAAACGGGTATTCTTACATAGCCCTTACGGATTGCTAATGTACTGTAATGAAATATCCATCGATTTAACTCATCAAGCCCACCCATTGCTAATTTGACACTAAGTCCATTTTTCATCAAGCCGATATTCATCCGTTCAATCGGCAACCATCCTTTATCCTGCAATGCCTCTTGCCAAGCTCCTCTTGGTCTAAACAGCCCTCTGGTCTTAGAGCTTTCAAGTAATGGCGGAACCACTTCAAGGCTTTCGCTGAGTTCTTGTTGAAATTGCTCCTGTAGTTGCTGCCATGCCCCTTTGTAACTTATAACACGTTGTATTTCCATATTAAACAATTTAAATAGTTACCCTACGACACTCTACTCATCTCCATTCTGCTAATATATCTTAGTTGTAGAAGTTTTTAGTGTGCCGGCAGGTGTCATTTATGGACACGGCATTGAGGTTTATTATCCCCTGTGTCCCTGTGTAGACACTGGGTGTACGTTAAACCTATTAATAATCTTCTTTTTCGTTTATCTCATCCTCACAGCTATCACAAATCTTGTCCCATTCCATTTTATACCCATTGCACTTTGGACAAGTTTCTTCTTCATCCTCACAAACATCACAAAGCTTATTATAAGAATCTTTTTCATCGCCGCACCTAGGACAGGTCGTCATTCTTCTTTCTTCTTCCATATCATTTTGCAAGCGATAGCCATCACTACCACCGCACCCGCCCTTACTACTTAATGTTACTGAGTAATGGTAGCCTTTATCGCTAATGAAGCTACATTCGCCTTCTGAAATATCTTCTGCAACAAAATGGCTTTCATCTAACCACCCTCCATTTGGCCAATTGATCTGTACTAGTTCTCCCCCTTCTACCTCTACATCCAAATCATAAGTATTTCTAGTGCCTGTATTTGGATTATAATACTCCACTTCAGCACACCACGTTCCATCACTATACCCATCTTCATCTTCAGAAGCTTCTTCCTCGGCTTCGTAAACTCTATCTACATCACGATCACCTTCGGGATTAGCCTTGTATTTAGCGTTGGAGCAACTAACAAGCGAATAGAAAATGAAATATAAGAACAACCTTTTCATATGCAGTCATGTTTGGTATTAACAATATGTAATTAATTGCTTGCCATGCACAAGGTGTCTCTCAATGGGTGAAAAATCTCTAGAAATAAATGCTACTGATTATTCCATTCCTTGATCATTTTATCAAACTGCGTCCATCCAATCGAGATTGGTTTTTTTGAATTGCTAGGATAATAATCCAACCCTCCTTTTGAAATAGTGATCTGCCCCAACTTAGCATCATCTTTATAGATATAAAAATGAGCATCCACTTTACTAAGCTCTCTTTTAGGTAAATCAAGATAAACATTATGCTTTGCTATATACTGGTATTAATGATTTAATATTTGGGTCCAAATGACTCAGTTTGATATAAAAAACTTTGCTTAAACTTATTCAGATTGGAAATCTTATAAACCCTCATAGTACTTCTTAATTGCTTGTGACATTAAGTTTTTGCGTTCATTTAATATTGTATAATAATCGTTGATTGTTGCGCTTATTATCGTTTCTGGCACTGCATTCTGCTTTAGATTTTTCTTCAACGTACTACCGTCAATAATATTACCGAGTTTGGCTTCCCCGCTTTCACATTGCTTTCTAATTATATCAAAATATACATCTGGAGACTTCTTTCCAATCCTAATGTTGATTTCCTGTTGAGCATATACAAGGTTAGCTACTTGATTATATTGCGCTTTTGTATACCCTTCTTTTTTTAGAAGTTCTTTTGGGAAGATATGATGCAAGTCTCCTCTGTGCTCCATCATGTCACGAACAGTAATATCCTTACTTAAAAAACCTTTGACATTATTACTGATTTGTTGAGCCAGGAAAACAGTAAACCCAGGATTATTTACGTTTGATGTGCTTAGATCTTGAATTAAACCAGCGGTCCAAAAAGCTTCACTTAAATCGGCACGTTCGGTATCTTCCAGAAATTGTTTTATACCTTTTTCATTAACCTGTTTTATGTCATAATCAAAGGCTGTCTCAGCAGAGCCCGAATACCTTGCTGTTAGGAGGGATAAGACAAACCACTTCTTCACATAATGCTCGATATCGGAAGCAGAATAACCAGTATCCTTCAATTTTAAGTAGAGAGTGTATGCAAAGTTGAGAGCGAATTTTGAAATGATGAAACTCCAATCGATAAACCCTATCGATTTTATGATCATTATAAAACGTTCATAATTTGTTTTGTTTACGAAACCTTCGATACCTTCTTTTAAAAGCTTATAGGACTCAATGGCAATTTCCTCTTCATAAGTTCGTTTGTCAAAATTTCGCCCTGAGAGAAGGTTGACAAGATCACTGAACTTTGCTCGATTGAACTTATATGCGTATGCCACTCGAAGGACATCTTGGTATTGTGGATAATATACTTCATCGTCCGAATTAGCGATCCATGCTATTTTGTTGAACAAATCGCTACTGGTGAAGTTTTCATCGTTTTCTTTAATCGCCTCCAGGTGATCTGAGTCATTATACAAGTGACAGAAATAATCTATTGCCTTACGCAATATATTACCACCATGTTTTTCATCAGCAGCTATTTTTGACATTACAAAGTCTGCCTGGCTCAATACTACACCCTCACGATTGATCCGGATAAATATTTCTGTAACTGTTTCAATATCTAGATTAGCATTAAGTTCAATTATTCCAATTGGTTTATTCAATATTGACTTCAACTCTTCAATTGATTCTTCAACCTGCGATTCATTAGCATTTAGATTTAAGCCAATGTATTGTTTAATAACTTGCGTTATTTTCTGCTCATTTCGCACTATTGGACCAATATCTTTAATCCAAGAATTATCCTTTTGAATTGCTGGATTTGATACCTCGAACCTTTTTTGAATGGGATGAAAAGCGATTACAATTTTTTCTCGTGCATAGTTCTTTGTAAGCACTACGATCCCGTTAATAGCTGCTGCTAAGGCTGTTATTCTCTGCTGCCCATCAATTAAAACTTTTCTTCCCTCAGAGAGTTTTCCATCTTTTGATTTTACGTTTGGATTTTTCCATGTAATTAAATACCCTACCGGATAGCCTTTGTATAAAGAGTCAATTAAGTCTCTCACTTTTGTCGAAGTCCATACAAATGGTCGTTGTATTTCTGGAATTGCAATCTCTCCTGACCGTATCCATGTTAAAAGTGTTTCAACAGTTTGTTGTTGCACTGAGTAATTTGCCATCTATGTTGTTGCGATTTTTAAGTTAAGTAATGTAATAAGTCGATTATGCAATCTCTGTATTATACAAATGTTTCTGAAACCCCAAAAACAACTCTCTGATTTTCGATACTCCACCTAACTTTTCCGCAGCATCGCTGATAGCATGATACTTCAACTCTAACAAATCAGGTAGTTTCTCTCCATCTAATTCTTCGACACCGGTTCCAATATATTTAGTGAGTACAAATTCCAAAAACTCTTTTTGTGCGGGTTCTAACATCGTAAAGATGTTGCTTTGTGCTTTTGCGACTCTTTCTTCTCTTGTTATTGGTTTAGCTGCAAATGCAATGAACTCCAGTACATCAAACAGATCACTTTTCTCAGCATCAACAATTTTCTGAAGTGTATGTAGTTCATCCAGTCCAAAACCTGCTTCTGCCAGCTTTTCTAGAAGCGATTTTCTTGTGAGTGGATTGCTCCATATTCGCCGCAACTCATCTTCACTCTCGAACAGATCAGGAAGTTTACCAAACAAACTATTCAGGAACTCCTGAACGGACATTGGCTTTCCGTCAGGACCAATAAATGTTGTTGCAATGGAATGCTCTATGGTATGCTCTCTTCCTTTGCCTAGCTTAATCTTAATTCTTGTTTTAGGCTCATATCCTCCGTCTCCTCCGTCTTCATAAGGCTTAGGCTCTGTGGGCTCTGTGTAAGGCCGCGGATCAGTTTCAATTGGCTCTATGGGTTCACCGTCCCACTCTGGGTCTTTAAATCGTTCACTGGCGTTTACAAAATCGTAGATAGTAAAGAAGTTTTTTCCTTCAAACAAGCGAGTGCCTCTGCCAACGATTTGTTTAAACTCCACGATGTTGTTCACAGGCCGCAGCAATACAATATTGCGAACATTACGTGCATCAACACCCGTTGATAGTTTTTGTGAAGTAGTAAGTATTGTGGGAATGCTTCTTTCATTGTCCTGGAAGTCTCTTAAATATTGTTCGCCTAATTCGCCATCATTGGCAGTTACACGAACACAATAGTTCGGGTCCCTGCTTTTTTTGTATTGGTTGATTAAATCTCTTACTGCGGCTGCATGTTCTTGAGTGGCACAAAACACAATGGTCTTTTCCTTCTGATCAATTAAGTCCATGAAGGTTTTTACCCTTCTTTGCTCCCGTTCTTTGATCTCAATGATGCGGTTAAAGTCTGCCTCGGTATAAACTCTTCCTTCTTCAATTTCTCCTTCTACAATTTTATCATCGGGCTGGTAGGTGTATTCATCAAGATTTGAAGTAATGCGCTTTACTTTAAACGGTGTAAGAAAACCATCATTGATTCCGTCTTTTAAAGAATAGATGTAAACAGGATTGCCAAAGTATTTGTAAGTGTCAACATTCTCGTTGCGTTTAGGTGTAGCAGTTAACCCAATCTGCACGGCAGGTTGGAAGTATTCCAGGATGCTTCGCCATGTGCTTTCATCATTGGCGCCGCCGCGGTGACATTCATCAATCACAATCAAATCAAAATAATCAGGTGGGTATTCACCAAAATAAGGCACAGGATTACCGTCTTTATCTGTGCCCGACATAAAGGTTTGAAAGATGGTGAAAAAGATACTGCCGTTGGTGGGCACCCTTCCTTTCTTGCGTATCTCACTCGGCTTAATCCGCACCAGAGCATCTTCAGGAAAAGCAGAAAAAGCATTGAAAGCCTGGTCGGCTAAAATGTTTCGGTCAGCAAGAAATAATATCCTTGGCCTTCTCTTTCCATCATAATTCAAATTCCATCTTGTGTGAAACAGCTTCCATGCAATTTGAAAAGCAATAAATGTTTTTCCGGTGCCAGTAGCTAACGTTAGCAGTATACGGTGTTTCTTTTGGGCAATGGCATCCAATGCACTTTCTACAGCAATCTCCTGGTAAAACCGTCCACCCATAGTTCCACCTTTGGTTTCTTCAGGCACCTCATCAAATGTCTCTTGCCATGTGTTCTTTACAGGCACCACCTTTCCGTACAATTCCCGTGGAGAATGAAAATTATTAACCAACCCCTCCTTAGCAGAGTCCATATCAATATGGTAGATCTCTAATCCGTTAGTTGCATACGTATCATCTAACTTTAATTTCTCTGCATAATCTTTTGCCTGTGCCACACCTTCACCTACTTCGCATTCATCACTCTTAGCTTCCACTACGGCCAGCTTACGATTTTTATAAGCCAATACGTAATCGGCAATAACAGGTTTTGCCCTGCCACCACTGGCTTTTATTTTACCGGGAGCAATAATGTATTCACGGTACACTTTCACATCAGGATCAGTTTTACTGTCCCAACCATCCTCCTTTAATTTCGGGTCTATAAGTTCTGCCCTTGTCTCAGCTTCGTTCATGCTTTGTATTGATTAGTTGTTATACTTCTCACAAGCCTTTTTAAAAACAACATCCATTATAGTGTCCGGAACAACGGCTTTCCAACTTTCATATTCACCATCATCATATTGATTGATAACGTTACCCTTGGAGTCGTAATTTTTAACTGATAGTAATTTGTACTCCTGTTCTGAGCAGTTAAAAACACATAGCATAAGAGAACTGCCATTTGCGTATGTGGCCGATCTACCATTTTTGGTAACTGTAAGAGATTTTACTTCTGCTTTAACCCAAAGCTTGATTGTAGAATAATCTTTAGAGACGGTTGAATTATATATATACCAGTTATCTCCCTTTGCAGAAGTTCCAACCTTAATCCAGACATTCTTTTTGATTTTATCCTGCAGTAATGCTTTGGTGATTGATGTAAACAGATCGCTTGGATTTAGTTCTAGAGCTTTATTATAATCTTCCAAAGCACCATCAAAATCTTCATAAGCGTCTTCTTTAATAGTTCCTCTAATAGAGTAGGCATCGGATAACTCCGGATCTAATTCAATCGCTTTGTTCAAATCCTCTATAGCATTACTGTACTCATTGAGATTTCTTTTTACAGTTCCTCTTCTATAATAAGCATATGCATAGTCAATACTCATGCTGATAGCCTTATTGCAATCAATGATTGCTCCTCTAAAATCCTTATTCAATTGCTTAAGGTGGGCTCGTGCCACGTACAGTGATGAATCTTCAGGTTCCAAGACTATTGCCTTGTCATAATCTAAAATTGCTCCGGTGAGATTCTTCATCCTTTCTTTAGTTTCGCCCCTCCATCTTAAACCTTTCACATACTTACTATTGAGAGATAATCCCTTATTCAAATCTGCTAAAGCACCAGTGTAATCTTCCAAATCGTATTTCGATTTACCTCTGTAACAATAGGCCAGGTAATCATTAGGATCTAATGCAATAAGTTTGGTATAACCGGAGATTGCAGATTTGTAATCCTCCAGCATATCATTAGCCAATGCCCGAAGAAAAATTGCCCTTTTATTTTGAGGCTGTGCTTTGAGTATTTCATCTACCGTTGTTATAACTTCTTGATAGTTACCTTGGTCTAAATATTCATTGGCTTGTTCTAACTGATCTGCAAATTCATCCTTCTCAACTTCTATAAATGCGCTGTTTTGTGCTAAAGTATCTTGGGCCGTTACAGAAGTTATGCTATTGCTTTTTGTATTTAAGATAGTAAGCGTATTAGCGTTTAAATCTAGTTGAACAGTGCCTAACTTACTAATTGCTGATTGACCAAGTAATAGCGGAGCTTTCATATTGTTTACTACAGAAGCTTCTACATTAAATAGTTTTAATCCGGCAATCTCTATTTCTCTTAGCCTGATTTTTACACCTACAGAAACGTTTCCATTCGCATCCAGGTAATTTGCTTTGCCAATGATGTCGTCCTTGCTTAAGTAATCATTCTTCAGCATAAAAGTGGCCTCAGTCATAGAGATGGAAACATCGCTGGCGCCAGTGTCGAAGATGAATTTGAGATTTAACCCATTGACTTTACAGGGTACGATAGAAACGCCACCTTCTCTTTTCATCTGTATTGTGACCTGTGGTAAGGCAACAACCCCGACATAAATTAAGATTGCAAGTAAAAAAAGTTTACGCATATACTGTAGTTAGTTTGGTTGCCAATGAGATTTACCTGAGTTTCATGTTCTTTCCAAAACAGTTCGCTTAGCCGTTTTCTTCAGTAGTGATTTCAACTTATCCATTGTTAGCCATGGTCTTTTCTTGTGCACCATACGATGACAGTTAGCACATAACAACGCTATTTCATCAGGCTTAGTTATGTGCCCTTCCTTCATTTCTGAGACAGCTATTGTATGGTGACCTTCGATAAAGTCTTTTCCAATTTCTCCATATTCTTTTTCGAAATCGAACTCGCAAACCTGGCAGAATAATTTACCATGCCTTCTCTTGTAATTTTCTTTTGCAATTGCAACTACTTTTGAATTGCGTTCCCTGGTTTTATGTATCCTCTCAACTACTTTGCCTTCAGGGAATTCTCCTTCTAACAAACTATTTTCTTTGAAATCACTCTCTAATTCCAGTAACCAATATTTCCTGTTTTTATGATTTGCCGGTTCAACACCAAGATTGCTGCAATAGTGTAAATATTTCTTTTCAAGTTCTTCTGATTGAAATAGCTGCTGACCGATTGATTGACTTATAGCCGGATTTGTTTCTTTTCCATCAACTTCTCTATTTTCCCTTGCTGCCAAATGCTTGCGCAAAGTATTATTTACATAGCCTAAGAAACGGCTTGAAGCAAAACGCACTTCCTTTCCAACTTTATAAGCAACTAAACATCTTCCATTGGCAATTAATTTCCTTATAGCAGTTTTTTCGAAATCTGTTCCTTCAGCGACATAGTTTTCGACCGTTTCTATGTTAGAAAGAAGTTGTTCTTTATCAGTAATTAATTTCATCTTGTTTATGCAATTAATGTTTCAGTTGCTGATGTTAGCTCTCCGGTAAAAGCTTTTTGTAAAATGGATTTTTTGAGTTCTTCTAAGCCGCTTAATTTTTTCTGATAAACCAATTCGAGTTTTCTTGCTTCCTCAGACAACCTTTTGAATTGTGCAATTAATGCCTTTTGCTCTCCAGTTGATTTTGGGTATGTGAAAACCACTTCTTTAACAGCTGCGCCATTAAACTGAGGTTGTGCTGCTCCAGATGAAAGGTTATTTGCTTGTTGCCAATAGCTTTTCGTTTTTGTAAAATACCAATACAATTCGTTCTCAATCTTCTCCGTAAATGAAATTCTTATAAGATAAGATGCAAAAACAGAAGGTTCGTAATCCTTGTATAAAAGAACCTTGGCGTATGTTGCACCGGTTCGTGCCATTACCAAATCATTATTCTTTAAAAGAAAACATTCTGCTTCTTTCGATTGTTGTATATATACTTTATCCTGTAAAATCAACTCACCATTCTTGTCAATGTCAGTTATCCGGATATATCGATACTGGCCGTTGGCGGTAGCTTTGTCGGTAAAGCCATATTCGATATTTGCAACATCCCCTAATTTCTTTTCTTCCCAATCACGTCCTTTGATTACAAACGCATTGTTTAAATAGCTTTCAAAAAGCTCCTTTGCATTCTGTAAATTCTTTTCAACGTTTGCTTTTGCTTTATCAATAGCGGCAAAGGCTTCGTCCAATATTTCTACAATGCGTTTTTGTTCGGAGAGTGGTGGAAGAAGAATTTCAATCCCTTTTAAAATAGCAACCGACGCTATATTTTGGATTGCTGCACCTTGGGAGTATTCTTTTAAACTATCTTGAAAACTTTGGCTCTGCATCCATAGTTTTAAAAACACGTTTGAAACTTCTTTTGAAGGCGAAAGCTTCAACAGCGCTTGATTGATAATTCCTTTTTTACTCCATTTGGAACAATGGCAATCTTTCCCATCGTACCAGAGCAACTCATTATCAAATCGCCTGGTGCCAATTCAAATCTTTTCATTTCATTGAACTTGTTTTCATCAATGAAATATCGAACTTCATCAAATTGGTCGTAAATAGCGTGTTGCTGTTCGTAAACAGCGTAGCCGGTTTTTTTAAATATGTTTTTCTTCAGGCTTCCTCCGAAAGGACCACGGACAAAGCTGCATACCTCACCCAATTTTCTTTTTTCCCATCCTCTCATATCATCTCCCTTATTGAGTTCAAAATATCAGCTGTTTCTTCATCCAATGCCTTCATCTCTTCCAAAATTTCCTGCGGCTGCCGCAGGGTTGCTTCTTCGCCCTTGTTCGGGTTCTTTACACTCAAATCATAGGTAGCGGTATCAATATCGGCCAGCTTCACTGTCCAACTGTTCACAGTGTCCAACTTTGTTTTTTGCAGGGTCACAAATTCAGCCAGGTCGGCTTCATTTAATGGGTTCGTCTTACCCAGGTTGCGGGAAAGGTTCAACTGGTAGTACCATATCTTTTTGGTGCTGCTGCCCTTTTCAAAAAACAACACCACGGTTTTTACACCGGCGCCGGTAAAGGTGCCGCCGGGCAAGTCCAAAATGGTGTGCAGATTACAGTCTTCCAACAATTTTTTGCGCAGGGCAATGGAGGCATTGTCGGCATTGCTCAAAAATGTGTTCTTGATTACAATGCCCGCCTTGCCGCCGGCCTTCAGTATTTTAATAAAATGCTGCAGAAAAAGGTAAGCTGTTTCGCTGCTTTTAATGGGAAAGTTCTGCTGCACTTCTGCTCTTTCCTTTCCACCAAAAGGCGGATTGGCCAGCACAATATCATGGCGGTCGCTGTCCTGTATATCGGCCAGGTTTTCGCTCAGAGTATTGGTGTGAATGATATTGGGTGTTTCAATGCCGTGCAAAATTAGATTCATGGTGGCAATGATGTAAGCCAACGATTTCTTTTCCTTGCCGTAAAAAGTTTTCGTCTGCAAAATCTTGTCATCGGCTGTGCTGCGGTGCGGGTACTTTTCCTTTAGGTATTCGAAGGCTTCGCAGAGGAATCCGGCACTGCCAACTGCCCCATCATAAATGGTTTGTTTTAATTCAGGATCAACAACCTTTATAATGGTTTTAATGAGCGGCCGTGGCGTGTAGTATTCGCCGCCGTTGCGGCCCGCATTGCCCATGTTCTTGATCTTGTCTTCATAGAGTGAACTCATTTCATGCTTTTCCGCATGTGTGCGAAAGCGTAAGCCGTCAACAAGATTAATGATCTCCCGCAGGTTGTAACCACTGCTGATTTTATTGGTAATGCCACTGAAGATTTCGCCAATCTTGTATTCGATGGTGTTGGCACTTTTAGCATCTGCTTTGAACTTTCTTAGGTAAGGAAAAAGTTCGCCGTTGACAAAGTCTTTCAGGTCGTCGCCGGTGAGGGCTTTGTTGTGGTCGATCTTACCATCTTTTGTTTTAGGGGCAGCCCATACATCCCATTGAAATTTTTCGCTGATGATGCCATAGTAATCCTTACCAACTAATTCAGCTTTTGTACGGCGATCTCGTTCCAAATCATCCAAGTATTTAAGAAAAATGATCCATGAAGTTTGCTCTACGTAATCTAACTCACTTTGACATCCTGCTTCTTTCCAGAGGATGTCATCTATGTTTTTGAAAGTTTGTTCAAACATGCAATTAGTTATAGGCTAATTAAAAGTAATATCGGCAATGTAATACTTGATTTTGAAAGATGGAGCAATTGCTAAATAGATTTCCTGAACGCACAAGAGTGCGAGGCAACAGACGGTGAAAGTAGTAATGCTGTTGGGCTCAGAATACTTCTTTTGGTGTTTTGGCTTGAAGACGATCTGCAATTGGGAGATTGCTTCGTCACACCAAATTACAAAGCCATGCTTGGTTCCTTTCGAAGGAGTCAGACACGGCGCAATGACGTTTGCCGAATGGATTGCTTAAATGCATAATTATTTTGGTAGCTGGGTGTTTCCTCAAACGGCTCGCAATGACGATGAGGATTAGTATATTTAACCTAACATCCTTCCCTTATCCCATTACACCTTAATTCCTTAAACTATGCGCCTTTGTAGATCCCTGTTCAGCAGCATTCTATTCCTTGCCATTAGTGCTTCATCAGTACATGCACAAAACACAACCGATACACGGTTGCTGTGGCAGCCCACCATCTCTAAAAACCATATTGCCTTTATTTATGCCGAAGACCTGTGGGTGGCTAACCGCGATGGCAGTTACCCGCGGCGGATCACGGTAAGTGAAGGCGCCGAATCGAACCCCGTGTTTTCGGCCGATGGCAGCACTATTGCTTTTACCGGCCAGTACGATGGCAATACCGATGTGTTTATTGTGCCCGTGGCCGGCGGTGTGCCCACAAGGCTTACCTGGCACCCAGGAGCCGACCTGGTGCGGGACTTTTCGCCTGATGGTAATAAGGTGTTGTTTGCCTCGCAGCGTAACTCATTTACCAACCGGTACTACCAATTGTTTACGGTGGATATTGCTACGGGATTTGAGCAGGAGTTGCCGATACCCAATGCTTTTTGGGCTTCTTACAACGAAGACGGAACTTCGATTGCTTACACACCTTTGGGCGACCGGTTTGACCAATGGAAGAACTACCGAGGCGGTACGACCACCCGCATCTGGCTGTACGATACGAAGACACATGCTGTAACGGAAATACCGAAACCAAAAGGCGGCGCCAACGACTCGAAGCCTGTTTGGAAGGGCGGCAAGGTGTACTTCCGCAGCGACCGGGATGGTGAGTTTAATGTGTACAGCTACGACCCGAAGAGTAAAACCGTTGCTGCCATCAGCCGCTTTACCGATTTCCCGGTATCGAGCCTGGAAGGAAGCGGCGATGCCATTGTGTTTTCGCAGGGTGGGTATTTGCACGTACTGAATACAAGCGACAATAAAATTAACCGGCTAAAGGTGGGCATTGCTGCCGACCTGCTGGATCACCGGCCACGGTATGTAAAAGGCGAGCAGCATATACGCGGCGGCGATATATCTCCCAGTGGTGCACGGGTGGTGTTTGATTACCGCGGCGATATTATTACGGTGCCAGCGCAAAAAGGTGATGCCTTACCTATTACCCAAACACCGGGGGCTCATGAAAAATATCCTTCGTGGTCGCCGGACGGGCAGTGGATTGCTTACTTCTCGGATGCAGGGGGTGAGTATAACCTGCACATTGCAGCCTCCGATGGCAGCGGAGAGCCAAAGGTGATAGCCCTGAACGGGTCGGGCTTTTATGCGCATACGCATTGGTCGCCCGACAGCAAGCGCATTGCCTTTGTAGACAATGCCCGGAGGTTATATGTAAGCGAAATGGCTACCGGTAAAACCACCAAGATTGCAGAAGATGCCAACTATATACCAGGTGCCTTTAGAGACCTGTTTGGCAGCTGGTCGCCGGACGGCAGCCATGTTGCTTATACCACCATTGGTACTACCAATTTTCAAAGGGCCTGGGTGTATTCGCTGGCAGACGGCAAGTCGTATGCCCTGACCGATGGCCTGTCGAACGTAACGGAGCCGGTATTCGATCCATCGGGTAAATACCTCTACCTCATTGCCAGCACCGATGCCGGGCCGGTAGTAAACTGGTTTGACCAGTCGAGCCAGGATATGCAAAGTACAAATACGATCTATGTGATCACACTGCAGAAAGACCTGGTTTCGCCGCTGGCGAAGGAAAACGAGGTAGAAGAGATAAAAGATACCACGGCGCCTAAAACACCGGTGGCTAAAACGGCCATGGCCGGCAATAAACTGAAGATAGACTGGGAGGGCATACAGAACCGCACGGTGGCACTGCCTATAACAAAAGGCCGTTACCGCAATTTGGCCGTAGTAAAAGAAGGCGAACTGTTTTACCTGTCGGCCGGGCCTGCGGGAGGCGGCATCCCTACCATGCTGCACCTGTACTCGTTTAAAAAGCGCAAAGAAGAACCGGTAATGCCGGCCGATGGATTCCTGATCTCGGCTAAAGGCGATAAGATGTTGTTTGTAGCCAAGGGCAAATGGGGCATTACAGCCACCGGGCAAAAGCCAACGCCGGAAGCGATGATCAACACCGCCCTACTGCAGGTCAAGACCGTGCCTAAGGAAGAGTGGAGAAACATTTTTAATGAAGCCTGGCGAGTGAACCGCGATTATTTCTATGACCCGAACATGCATGGCGCCGACTGGCCTGCCATGAAAAAGAAATACGAGGCATTGCTGCCTGATGTGGCCAGTACTAATGACCTGTACCGCATTATGCAATGGATGTTTAGTGAGCTGGCGGTAGGTCATCACCGTTTTACTGCAAGCGGCGACCGGCGCACGGCCCCGGAGATCATACCCGGAGGGTTGTTAGGTGCCGACTATGAAGTGGCCAATAACCGCTACCGTGTTAAGAAGATCTACGGAGGGCTGAACTGGAACCCTTCTATGCGGTCGCCCCTGACCGAACCGGGTGTGAATGTGCAGGTAGGTGATGATATACTGGAGGTGAACGGCAAGGAGATCACGGCCGATAAAAACTTTTACTCGTTTTTTGAAAACACGGCCGAGAAGATCATTACCCTAACGGTTGCCTCTTCTGCAAACGGGGCGAACAAACGCACCGTGAAAGTGGTGCCTGTGGCCAATGAAGGCGCCTTGCGCAACCGCGACTGGGTGGAAGGCAATATGCGGAAGGTGCACGAAGCTACCAACGGACAGGTGGCGTACGTATACGTACCCAATACCGCCGCTGAGGGTCATGAATATTTTAAACGTTACTTCTTTCCGCAAGCCGATAAGGCAGCCATTATTGTTGACGAACGTTTTAATGGCGGCGGCCAATTAGCCGATTATGTGATTGATATTTTAAAACGTCACGTGCAGTCGTACTGGAAGTACCGCCACGGTAAGGAACAAAAAGCACCGAATGCTTCCATACCCGGACCTAAGGTGATGCTGGTGGATGAAACAGCGGGATCGGGCGGTGATTACCTGCCTTATCTTTTCCGCCAGGCTAAGCTGGGCACATTGGTGGGTAAAACTACCTGGGGCGGACTGGTGGGCATACTGGGCTTCCCTGAGTTTATTGATGGAGGTGGTGTTACAGCGCCGAACCTGGCGTTTTATGATGAGAACGGGTATGGTATTGAGAATGTGGGGACGCCACCGGATGTGGAAGTGGAACAATGGCCGGCGGAAGTGATCAAGGGGAGAGATCCGCAGGTGGAGAAGGCGATTGAGATTGCTCTGCAGGAATTGAAGAAGAACCCGCCGAAGAAGGTGGTGGTGCCGGAGTTTCCGGTGCGGGTGAGGAAGACGATGTAAGGCCATTATTATCGTCATTGCGAGGAGCATGGTGAACATTGTAACCTGGTGAACGATTTGCGACGAAGCAATCTCCCCATTGGTTAACGTCTCCGTAGCAGGAGATTGCTTCGTCGCATACAGTTTTACAAACCGAATGATCCTGCTAGCTTCTCGCAATGACGTTTAAAACAAAATATCTTCTATGATAAGAGGTGGCTGCGTTTACATCCTAGCCAATAAGCATCATACAGTATTATACACTGGTGTTACCGCTGATCTGATTGTAAGGGTACAGCAACATATTAATAAAGAATTCCCCGGCAGCTTTACAGATAGATACCACGTGAATAAGCTAGTATACTACTGCTTTTATCCCACCATCGAAGAAGCCATTTCAGAAGAAAAAAGAATTAAAGGCGGCAGCCGGGAAAAGAAAGTAAAACTGGTTGAATCAACAAATCCTCATTGGGTAGATTTATGGTTGAAAGAAGTGAGTAAATGGTAATTACCCCCGCCTTTTTGTCCGGCCAGCGCCACTGCAACACTCCGAGGCTTGTTGGTATGCGTTAGGTCATTAGATGCATTATAATTGTTAGCTGAGCCTTGAGTAGTGGTTTGATGCTTAATGGTCTTTTGTGCGTAGTCGTGTTATGCGAGAATACTGCAGGCGCAGGTATTCCGCCATTTAAACTATAACCAGTTTCTAAAGCATTAAAGGGGGAATAAGGCGCTGGACTAGTCTTTTTAGTTGGTAATAGATGACCTAATTATAATGACTACTTCGTAGTGTGATAACTCTTGCTTGTCATGCTGAGGAACGAAGCATATGATTGTTCGGCCTTAATGAATATTGCCAACACATAAAACCCTTCCCTTAGACTGAGCTCAGGATAAACTGCTCAGGGTAACAAGTCAGGCAAGTCGATGCAACTTTTCAATCATTCTTTACTGTGCAAACCTCAGATCCTTCCTACCGTCAGGATGACAAGGGAGGGAACTAAAGACAGCAAGCAGGTTGATTGTTTGAAGACCGTTGCACTATGCTGAATAGAAATACCGGATGTACAAGTGTGCGACGCAACAGACGATGATAGTAGTAAGGCAGCTTAGTTGATAATCCATAGACTGCATTCAAAGAGATTATCCCCACATCTTGAAAACTTTTGCTCAACAGATGAGCTTCTTCATCATAGCTTAGAACAATCCCACCGCTGCATATGAGAAAAGTTGTATTGATCTTCCCTGATGTTATTTCCATTACTGAGTTTGTATTAACCCACCGCATTTCGAAAGTGATCATTGACTCATCGGAAAAGAAGCTGCAAGGTACCCTGCACGAAAAGCACCTGGATATTGCCGTAAAACAATACCGCGCCAAGGTGAAAGAGTCTATTGCGGTAAAGCATTTTACCCGCTGACAATTACTTAATCATTTCCAGCTTTTCTTTTGTGCCCGGCCAGGCAGGATCTATTGACAGGGTTTTTTGATAGAGGCTTTTTGCTTTTGCAGTATCCCCTTTTTGCGCATAGGCATCGGCCAGGCTATCGTACACATTGGCACTGGCGGGATAGTTTTTTACATTGAGCTCAAAGGCCGCAATGGCTTTGTCTACCTCTCCGGACCCGAGTTGCATATAACCTATTTGATTAATCAGACTTTCGGCCGGCAACAACGTATAGCCCATTTTACGGGTAAGCATTTGATAATGCCTTACCAGTGAATCTAAATTATTGAAAGCTACTTCGGCATTGATGCGGTAGTCTGCAAATACATAACGCAGTCCATCGTACTCTGATATGAGGGGTACGCTGCCATGATCGTCGCCATCGTAATACTTACAGGCATACTGCAGGCCTTTTGGCTTAGCCTTATCTAAGACCTGTGCGAGGCGGCGGATGGAACGTATATGTTCGGTAGGGCTTGTAGTGTCTTTATCTACTTCGCTTTCCTTCATACCCGGCGTAAGCGTGTTGGCGATAGAGAGGTAGAGTGTGCGGTTGTTGTAATTCTTTGTGGGCAACTCTTTTTCAATTTGTTTCAGCAGGCTCCAACCGGACCACCACATGCTGGGGTCGATGGCAATGTAGCTGTTGAATAGCTCCGTATGGTTTTGCAGAATGTGCATAGCCAGCAAACCTCCAAAGGAGTGACCTACCAACATGCGATAGGGAGCGGTATTGTATTTCTTTTCAATGGCGGGCATCAGCTCACTTTTCATGAAAGAAATAAAGTTCTCGCCGCCACCGGCAGTTTTTAAGAACTCGGCCATTTGCGGAGGCATGTTGGTGCCTTTGACGGGTGTGAGGTCCCTGGTACGGTCGGTATTTAAAATGGCCACCACAATCATTTCGGGGAAGACACTATTGCCATTGATGCCACCGGCCAGTTGATGGATCAATCCTGTTACAGAATGAAAATGTCCGTCGCCATCGAGCAGGTACAGAACGGGAAACTTTTTGTTCTTGTCCCCGGGAGTATAGGAGGCCGGCAGGTAGACCCAGTAGTTACGTTGCTCTTTTAATACATTGGAGTACACACTATCTGCCGAACCAATGGTAATGACTTCAAGCTTTTTTTGAGCAGTAGTGTTTTGAAAGATGAAGAGAAGCAGTAGTGGTAATAGCTTTTTCATACCAAAATAATTGATGAGAGAAAGTTACTGATAAGATGCGTCGGTCTACTGTAAGAATTACTATTGTTTCAAAAACTCCAGCATCAACCTATTTACTTCTGCTGGCTGCTCGAGGTTGATCATGTGGGCAACACCTTTCAGCAGAACTCTTTTAGCCCCAGGAATATTCTTCTCTAAATAAAGGGATGATTCGTTTATAAAAGGCAGGTCTTTATCGCCATGTATAATGAGTACCGGCATGCGAAGGCTGCTGATGCCCGCAAAGGCTTTAGGACTGTCCTGAAGGTTGGGCCAATGTTGCCCCTTGTGTTGCTTCAATGTATTCAGCGTGGTTTGATACACATAACGTGAAGCTGGTTTAGTAAGGCTATCGCTCCTGCTGTCTACCCCTTCACCCCACGACCTGGCAAACTCCAGTGCTGCACGAGCTGTATCGCCTTTCGCCAATGCATCTGCAAACCTGGGATACCAGGCTGCTGTTACCGAATCAACAGGATGCGCCTCTTCGTAACCATAAATGCCGGATGCCATTAAAATCACTTTACTAACCCGCTGCGGGTAATAAATAATGAAATCCTGCGTAACCGCTGCGCCCATAGAAAGACCTGCAACAGACACCTTCTCAATTTTTAAACTATCCAGCACGGTCTTTACCACGTCTTTTGCCAGTATAGCCGTATCAACGCCTGTAGTATTGCCATGAAATGGAAGGTCGATGGTGATTACTTTAAAATGTTTTGATAATTCTTCTACTTGTTTCTGCCACATGCTGTGATTTTGCAGACCTGCATGTATTAGCAGCACAGCATCACCACTGCCCTTTTGCTGGTAATACACGCCGTATTTACCAACCGGGATGGTGCCGCTTTTTTCTTCGGCTTCTTTGGTAGCGTTGCACCCAATGATGAAAGAGAAAAGAATGGTGATTAGGACTGATCTTATAGAGCTGTTTGACATAAGCAATAAATGATGGTTAAAGGTAGAGCGGTTCTCTAACCAAAAGGTGCTTTGGAATAAACGATGGTTTCAATGATTGAATTCCTCGCAACCCTCCCAGTTGAATTGATCCTTTCTATAGCAGGTCGTCGTTGGTCACTCCTTTTTTCTTTGAAACGTTTTCCTTGAGCTTACCGAAATTGTACGTTGCACCAAAATACACCACCCGATACGGGTTTTGGGATGTGGATACCACACGGAAGCCGGGGTTCTCGGTCTCGGCTTTAAATTGTAAGTAGCGGCTGTGGAAGTTGTTCACATTCATTGTGATCGCTAGCTTGTCTTTAAAGAATTTGTATCCAAAATTGACCTGGTAGAAATAGTTGGAAAGTGGTGAGTTGACCAGCGTACGGGCACAGCGAAACATACCCCCGCTACCACTGATAGTGAACTTGCCGACTACCTTGTAGTTGAAGTTTCCTGATAATGCGCCGCTAATACCGCTGTTTTGTTGCATCAGGTCCGATTTGTTTTCCACGTTATTATACCGCAGTTGTGTATTTGCCCCCACGTTCAATTTCTCACCCAATGCAGTACTAACGTTTACACCTAGCCCTATTGCATACTCTCTGCCCACGTTAGCACTAGTAGTGCTGGTAATACCGGTGGCCGGGTTGAATGACGCAAACTGAACGATCATGCTATTGGTATAAGATGAATTGAGGTTGATCCCTGCAAAGAACTTTCCTTTTACAAATCGGTTCTGTACCGATACTGCATGCAACACTTGTGGGCCCAGGTTGGGGTTACCAAAGCTGATGTTCAGCGAGTCGGTGTTGTTTATAAACGGGTTTAAGCTGGTGATGTAAGGTCTTTGCAAACGCATGTTATACGATGTTGTAAGCGTATAGATCTTGCCAAACCTGCGGGTGACCAATATGTTGGGAATAAGATTGCTGTAAGATTGATGCACTTCTGTTTTTGCAGAAATAAAATTGCCATCTACTTCTGTGTGTTCGGCACGCAGACCAAAGCGCAATGCAAACTGTTTCCAACTCAGGTTGTAAGAGCTATATAAACTGTATACCTCCTGGCGATAGTTGAACCGGTCTGAATTCTGGGGATTGGGCTTAAAAGGATCGGCTTTATTATACTTGATCAGGCTTACAAAGTCTGACGAAGCTTTTCGGGCAATCGCTTTGGCGCCTGCTTCAAGCTTACGCTTTGCCCTTAAGGGCTGCGCAAAGTCTACCTGGAAGGTGAGTTCCTGGTTCCGGGATTGGCTTTCATTTGCAACAAACCGATCTTGTTGCACCTCGTCCTGAACACTATTTGTTGTGAGGTTGTTCCTGCTGAACTGACCGTTAAAGCGGAAGCTAAGCTCTTTGTCAGGTGTGTTTCGGTACCGGCGAATAAAATCGGCACCAAAACCATGACTGGGATTAGAGGAATTATTATCCTGCAATAACAACCCGTTAGCGGTGGGTTGCTGACTGTATTCTGTGATGATAGTTTGTTCTAACAAATTTTCGCTGCGGAAACTGCCCACGTTGCCGTAAAAAGCCATGGGTTTAAAGCTGTCCAGGTCATAGGTAATCTCGACGTTTCCATATCCTCCAAGATTTCTCCCTTCTCTTTCCCCGGTTATGGTGCGGGAAAGGAAAACAGCGTTCCCTACCGGCGTGGTGCGACTGAAGTTGTACCCCTTAATATCATTAAAGCTGCCGTTGCCACCAGCATAAGCCGATATACCCAGTTTGCCGGATTTCAGGTTCAGCGAAAGGTTTTGTGAGTAGTTAGATAAAGTACTGAAGTAGGAACTGATGTATCCATTGTAACCAATCACCTTCTTTTTGGTAATAATATTAATAAGACCACCGACACCTTCGGCATCCCATTTGGCAGAAGGTGAAGTGATCACTTCTATTTTGCTGATAACCGCACCCGGAAAATTGCGCAGGGCATCTTTTGCGTTGCTGGCAAACATGGATGTCTCCCGGCCATTGAGCAATATCTTAAAGTTAGCCTGGCCATTGAGCTGCACATTGCCGTCGCCGTCTACTGTAACCATGGGTGTTTTGCGAAGCAGGTCGGTAGCAGTTTCAGACTTCGCGGACGGGTCGCTTTCAACATTATAGGTTAATCGGTCATCACCTTGCTCTATCAGAGGCTTACGTACCGTTACCGTAATGTTTTGCATCAACCGGGGTGTGGTGGACATCTGGATCGTGTCCAATATATTATCCCCGGGCTTCACGGTTACTTCAAGGCTGGCTTCGGCAAGCGAAAGGTGTGTGATGGCAAGAACATACCTGCCTGTATCTATTGTTAGCTCAAATGCCCCCTTTTTATCAGAGAAGGTTTTTTTGAGGGGTTCTGTAGTGTGGCCCTTTTGAAACAGGCTTACTGTGGCATAGGTAACGGGTTTGCCCGATGTATCGGTAACAAGGCCTGCCAGTTTACCGCTTTTTTCCTGGCCCATAGAAAGAGTGGTAATAAGACAAAAGAGTACGAGCAGGGAGGCAGCCTTTTTCATCGGTTCATTTTATCTCAAATATTGGGTTAATCCCATTTGCATTGCAAGAAAAATGATTGAGTTATGCATTGGATTATTGAGCGTTAAAAAAAGAGGATCGAACGGTTTGAGTTGACTATGTATTGTTAGGTTTTCATGCGTTGGCGTTCAACGCTTACTTTCTGGTAGCCGACTTTTTGCCAAGATTCAGACGGTACCTTATGTCCTGAATCAAGTACAGGGCCGGTTTCGATCTGTACGCCAGTTTGAATGCGAATTGTACTCTGGGTATTCACCAGGCCTTTTCATTTTTCTTTACGTCTTCACAACTTTTGGGCATTTCCGCCTGGGTCGTTAGCCTTAAATAGTAGAGGGAAAAGTAAAATAGTAATCCTGCCCCTACTTTTTTATCTACACCAGGAAAGCAAACATGATAATCATCATTTATGTATTATCATTGCAACCCCTTTCTAACCGTTCGAGCCCTTCCTAAAAGAACTCCATGATTAAAAAACACATACTGCTGCTTGGGCTCCTCATCCCTTTCTTGACTATTGCCCAGAAAAAAGTAAAAGAGATCAGCCTGGCCATTACAAACACGCATAGTGCTTACCCTTTTGCCTCGTTTGGTAAACTGTTTAGCGGTCCCTACCACCCCGGTGCCGAAGCCGGCTATGGCTTTAACTGGAAGAGGAAAGCAAAACACGATTGGTACCAATCGTTCAAGCTGGGCTTTTTTCACCACCGTTTTGTACAAACGGCTATACCGCTTTATACACAAATAGGCTATCGCTATAAGCCACATAACCGTATACATTTCAATACGGCCTTAGGTGCCGGATACCTGCACTCCATACCGGCTACAGCCATCTTAAAACGCAACAGCCAGGGTGAGTATGAAAAAGCTAAAGGTATCGGCCGTCCGCAGGCCTTGCTCAACTTTGCTGTTGGGACCCGTTATGTACTGAAAGGAGCAAAAGCTCCTGCCATTTTTCTGCAATACACACAGCAACTGCAGCTGCCGTTTATTAATTCCTATGTGCCCCTGCTGCCGTACAACTCTGTAGCATTGGGTGTTTCAGTGCCTCTTAAAAAATAATTTTATGCGCTTCCTTTTTATTGCAATAACTTTTCTCCTCCTCTTCTCTTGTAAAAAAGCTTTTGTTGAAAAAACAGAACCTTCCACCATACCTGTTCCATGGAACGACACCAGTGCGATACATCCAAAAGCGGCCGCTTTTCAAGGCCTTATTGAAAAGTACCGGAAGCAAGGATTGCCCGGTATATCACTGTTGGTAAGAGATACAAGAGGCACCTGGGTAGGCGCCACCGGAAAGGCTGACCTGGAGAACAACATTCCTTTCGATAAGGGACAGGTAGGCTCAGTAGCAAGTATCACCAAACTCACTATTGGTACACTGTTGTTTAAACTTATTGAAGACTCAGTAAATACAGGTTTGAACTACCGCTCCCTGGCACAACCCATTACTACCTGGCTGCCTTCACGCATTACAGGCAAGATTGCCAATGGCGACCGTATTACTTTGGGTGATTGTATGAAGCATGAGACCGGCGTGCCTGATTTAATTGAGCAATCCACTTTTTACCTGGCAGTACTCAACCAGCCTAATAAAAACTGGAAGGCAGAAGAACTACTGGAATTCATATATAACAAGCCTGCAGACTTTTCACCAAGGGACACGGCTGTTTATTCAAACACCAATACCTTACTGGTATCAATGGTGATTGATGCCGCTACCGGTAAAAAGCATGGCGACCTGTTGCACCAGTACGTGTTGAAGCCGCTGAATATGAAGAACAGTTATTACCAGTCTTATGAGGCACTGCCTAACACTGTGGCACAGGGGTATTTTGACCTGTACAATAACAACCGCCTGGTAAATGTATCCAACCTTATTGCAGGCAGCGGCAATGGTTACTATGGACTGCACAGCAACCTGTTTGACCTGTATCGTTTTATTGATGCCCTGTTATTACAGCAAACCTTCCTGACGTCTAAGTCATTGGCCTATATGCAGGCTTCCGGCAAGCAGGACGGGCAGAACCGCTATGGCTATGGAATGATGCAAAAGTTTGTTGAGCTGGGAGCCAATGCAGGATGGGGACACAGCGGAAGAGGCCTTGGCTACTCTGCCAACCTGTTTTACTTTCCGGGCAAAGGGGTTACGCATATCTTTCTTATTAATTACGGAACTGACAGCGACAGCAGGCTGCGGGAAGTGTTTTATCGCTTCCAGGAAGAGCTGCTGGATCTGACATTGAATTAAGCCGCAACATTCTGAAAGAATTGCAGGCATGTGCCCGTATGAGTACTACGGAGATTGGCAGGCGCATTGGCTTATCGGCGCCTGCTGTTGCCGAACGCATTGCCAAAATGGAAGAGGGAGGTATCATCAAAGGATATCACACGGCTATTGACCTGGATAAGTTAGGCCTCACCATCCGTGCCTTCATTGCATTTAAAACCACCCGGTTGAAACATGCAGAATTAATACAGCTGGTAGAAGGCATACCGGAACTCATCGAATGGCATGCGGTTACAGGTAATCACTCCATACTATTGAAGATTGCTGCCCCTTCCAGCCAGCGGTTGGCTGCTATTATTGAAATGTTGGAGGAATGGGGTGAGACGAGTACGTCGCTGATTTTGTCGTCGGGTACTAAGGAAACCATTATTTTGATATAACTGCCTCGGGGGATGACAAGGGAGAGGTGATACAGTTTTCAGGCCTCTCTTACACTTTAAAGTGTATAGCTTCTAAGCCCATTTAGTTTAATTCACCATCATTCGGTGCTCATGTGTTTGTGGGACTTTTGGCATTCAAATATGGATGCATAAATTTTGAGCAAGACACAGTGAAATGTCTAATATTCAGTCAGGTGAAATCAGTTAACAACAAAACTTTTCTTAAATTAGTTGTGATTCTCTAAACAAGTAACTGTATGAAAATTTGGAAGGAATTCAATAGCTCACATTCCAATAATATTACCATTATTGGTGAATTCAAAGATGCTCAGACACTTAATCATGCATTTGACATGATCGAAGATTTTACCTTAGCTTCTTGGGAAGAAAGGTATCCATCTGTAGAAGATTTTAAGAAGTATTGGTCTGCAACTTTTCCAAATATGCTTTATACTGATGTTAGAGAAGAAGAATTTATAACTGGTATTGACAACGAGCCAGATATAGAAAAGAATGGGAATGTCATAACAATATCAAGATTCAGAAATGATAATCTGGGAGGACTCATAAAAATTTTACGTCACGGCGGTGCTCGCAAAATTACTATCGATGAAAGTTAGGGTAGAGTCACAAGGTATTCATTATTACTGTCGACGCACTGGCACACATATTTTATTTGACGAGATAAAAACAAATCCTTCACTATATAGTAAAGCTACAAGAACAATAAGTATTGCAATTACTGATGAATGCGACTTTAGTTGCGCTTATTGCTATGTAAACCTAAAGGATCGGTATTTACCAAAAGAAGTCATTATTACCCTGTGTAAACAATTAGATTATTTTGGAACTTTCGATGTGGCATTGGGTGGCGGCGAGCCTACTTTGCATCCAGAATTAGTTGAAATATGCAAAAGGATATGGACAGAAACACAATTAGGTATAAGTATAACGACCCACGGTCATAATTTATCCAAAAATCTTGTAGAAGATATAAGGAAGTACACATCATTTATTCGGGTGTCAATTGATGGAAAGGAACCGGTTTATAGTCAGCTTCGAAAGAAGGCGTTTTCTAATCTTGAACCTAACCTGAAAATCTTAAAAGACGCTATACCTTTCGGTATTAATACTGTAGTAAACAAGCTAACGGTTAATCACCTTGATGACGTCAAATCGATATTTGAAGAGTACGGGGCCTTTGAACTTTTACTTTTGCCTATGTGGAATAAAGGCAAATTTGTACTATCTAAATCTGATTGGGAAAAATTAGAACGTTGGATCAACGACAATTATAAGTACATTCCAATTAGGATATCAAGCCCTGCAAAGCAATATTTATCCTCTAAGTTTCTTTTCAATGAAGAAGAAACCGCTCTAGATTATGGTTTTATAGGAATAGATCAGACCCTAAGAAAGAATTCTTTCACAAATACGGGATTGCAAATAGCAAATTATCCTTCGTTTGAAAGTTTGTTACAAGAGTTTGCGACTGTCGGGAGCTGACTATAATTATTCAAGTGGCAACGTTGCTTCCAATTCGCTTTAAATTCTCGGCTGAGCTTATTTCATACTCATAATTGTATTTATTTGATGCTCATCAGCATATTTCCACATACAGAAATTTATAAAATGATATTAATTTTTTAATCCAATGTTCATCAACTTAGTAGCCCTACCTGCGTTATTTCTTGGCAAAAATTATAGACAAAAAGGGGCCATTAGGTTTAGAATTTGTATATTATTGTGACATGGCTGGCAGTATGACCTTTCCTATATCGCCAAACGTCCTAGAATGGGCGCGGGTAACCATGGGCTATACTCAAGAGCAGGCTGCTAAAAAAGCTGGAGTGCCGATCGAGAAATACCAGTCTTGGGAAACTGGGGAAAAGTTGCCAACTTATAAGCAACTGGAAACTTTAGCAGAAAATGTTTACAAAAGACCTTTAGCCATCCTATTCTTACCGGAACCCCCAAAAGAAGACCTTATACAACAGGATTTTAGAAATCTTTCAAACACCGAGATTGTTGACCTGTCGCCGGGCCTAAGATTAGCTTTAAGAAAAGCAAAGAGATATCAATTGATTTTAGAAGAAGTTGCAACTTTAGATGAACCTCCAAGATTTCTATCTTTTAAGGTTACTGTTGATGATGACCCAACAAAAGCGGCAGCAAGATTTCGACAATTCCTTAATCTTTCCATACAGGAACAAAAGAGTTGGAAATACGAAGACGCACTTAGAAATTTCAAACAAAAAATAGAAGAAGTTGATATCTACGTGTTTCAATTAAAAATTCCAATGGAAGAAGCCAGGGCCTTCTGTTTAACAGGAAGGTTCCCTATAGTAGTTTTAAATACAGAAGACTCGAACAATGGCCGGATATTCAGTTTGTTTCATGAGGTTTGCCACATTCTTTTTAACGTAAACGATCTTTTCAGAGATTCCAAAAGCGGTCAATTAAACGATGACTATGAAACTATCGAAGCTTTTTGCAATCAATTTGCAGCTTCGTTTCTTGTCCCGGAAGAATATTTCGTTTCCGACTTGAAATCATATGGATTTTCAAAAAATAATATTTCTGATTACGATATTCAAAAATTGTCACGAAGTTACAATGTCAGCAATGAAGTGATAGCCCGTAAATTATTATCCTATAATTTGATTACGGAAACTTTCTTTTGGAACAAGAAAAAATTATGGGACGCAGCTGCCAAATCATTAAGAGAAAACCAAAAAGAAAAATTGAAAGATCTTGACGGTGGGATAAATCAAGGAATCAAAGTTGTTTATGAGAAAGGCAAACCCTATGTTGCAAGTGTTGTTAATGCTTACCAACAAGGTGTAATTTCTTCTGCTGATCTATCAAACTATCTGGAAACCAAACTAAATAATCTACCTAAAATTATTGAGCGGCTATCAAATTAATGGCTCTTTTGAAGCAACCATATCAATATGTTATTGACAGTAGTGCACTATTTGATTTAAAAGATCTTTATCCTGAAAGAATTTTTCCAAGTGTGTGGGAAAGATTCAATGAAATGTGCGATCAAAGATTAATTGTTGCTCCCCGTGAAGTTCTTAGAGAAATAAAGAGAGGCAATGACGAGCTACTAGAGTGGGCCGAAATACATGACATTTTTCTGGAGCCTTGCGACGAAGAATTGTTTCTAAACCAATCTATACTTAGTTACTACCCACCACAGATCATTGCAAAATATAGCACTCGTCCTTGGGCAGACCCTTTGGTTATAGCTTGCGCTAAACACTATGGACTGCCAATAATTCAACATGAAACAAATGACCCTAATCAATATAAAATTCCTCCTGTCGCAAAGCAAATGAATCTTGAATGTTTAAGGCTTGTGCATTTCTTTGATGAAGCAGGTTGGAAGTTCTAGTTATTAAAGCAAAGGAACCTCCATTTATCTCTTTTAGACTTTCTACTTTACAAAATTTATTATCTCGACCTCTAAAGTTTCAGCAGCTTTCACGCCTTTGTTGGTGTTCCCGTGATGGCGGATGCTGAACCACGAACACCTACAAGATGGATGATTAATTTCTCTTCTTACTATTGATCACCACTCCTTCAAAAAGAATAGGAATCGGTATGGAGTCAAAAACAGCCTTTCTTCCCCGACGAGTCTCCCTTGCTTAGCCAAGTGTGTTGCGGACTCGTCGAACAGTGTTTTTCTTTTATGGTTAAATGAATGACTTCGGCCTGGTGAGTATAGCTTTAGAGTGTTGCTATCATCCTTCGTTTTTATTTCTTTTTCATCCTTAACCAATCCAAAATCCTTCAAATAATCCATCAGTATTTCTTCCACTTCACTAACACTCTTCTCTTCTTTAAACAGCAGTATAGCTTTTCTTTTCAAAAAGCAAAACAGCTTATACTCTTTGTGCTCAGCATCAACCATTTTGTAAAGCCTAGAAGCAAGTGTATTTCCAAGAGCAAATCGTTCAGCACTCTTTCTGCTTCTTTCAAACTGTGCATCTTTCATAAACCGCTTTCGGTTCAGAGAGCTTTTTAATCGCACATAGTAAGTGCCATCCATTTTATAGAAGGTCAGTTCATCAATTGTACCTGTTATAAATACTTCTCCTGCTTGTTTTGCCATAGTAATAACAAACATACCACTCTCACTAAAGGCAATTTCCACTTAGGGCTTTGTAAGGCTCTGGAGGGAACGGAAAGGAACAAAAAGGAACTGTAGGGAACAGTTTTACCATACTCACCACTGACTACTCACCACTCACCCATACCCACTCCCAACCTAAGCCCTGTTAACTGCGTGGTTTCCACTCACATTTGTAACGCTAAGAGGACGGCTGCTTCATCAGTATATCACCGAGCATATAGAGCCTTGCTTTAAGTTGATGCTTATGGAGGCATTAGCAGGCTTTAACTAAGCCATCGCATCATTTAGAGGGCGGTGATGGTGGCAATACCTTACCTTTAAAGGAATTGAGTTTATTTTCCCTCCAACATACTGGTCAATAACTAACAACTATTCTCCTCTTTTGTTCCCGGTCAATTGATTCTTTTAATTGTACCCTGTTTTACTGCCACCATAAAATAATAATGTAATGAAGTATGAAGCTTCCAGGATCTTACAGCGCAAAAAGAAATCAATATTAGAAGAATGGATGAAGAACCAGCTGGGTGATGAAACCTTGCGGGAAGACCTGATGACCAACGAGGAGCTGAGAGAGCAATCCGATGAACTACTCAACAGCCTTTTGCAGGTAGTTAATGAGCAAAACATCGGCGACAGCGCATCTCCTGAGTTTGAAAATGTAACCGAGATCCTGTCTGGAATCTCTATTTCCCGGGCACGGCAGGGGTTTACACCAAAAGAAACCGGCCTGTATGTGCTAAGCTTGAAAGAGGCGTTGCTGAAAACACTGCAATCAGAAATAAAAGACAGTCCCGAAGCTTTATATGATGCCACCATCAGGGTAAACAAGCTAATCGATGGCTTCAGCATGATCACCTTCGATACCTATATCAAAGGAAGAGAAGAAGTTATTCTGCGCCAGACCGACGAGATCACCGAAATCTCAACGCCTGTTATCCGTTTATGGGATGGCATTTTGGCTTTGCCCATCATTGGTACGCTGGACAGTGCCCGAACACAGGTGGTGATGGAAAACCTGTTGCAGGAGATTGTAAATACCGGCAGCAGTATTGCTATACTGGATATTTCCGGTGTGCCTGCTGTTGACTCGCTGGTAGCACAGCACCTTATTAAACCCGTGAGTGCCACAAGGCTTATGGGTGCAGAGTGTATCATCAGTGGTATACGTCCTGAGATTGCACAAACCGTGGTGCACCTAGGTATTGACCTTTCAAATATTATCACCAAAGCTACCCTGGCCAGTGCCTTACAGTACGCATTTAACATGCAACACCTGGAGGTAAGAAAAACCGCTTCCAAAGAAAAACACCAAGCTAAATCTTATGGATAAGATCCCCATACTGCGCATGGGCAAGTTCCTGCTCGTTACCATCCAGGTAGACTTGTATGACCGCCTTGCCTTAAACCTTGAATCAGACCTGGTGCAGGCGGTTAGTAAAACCGGCGCCAGCGGAGTACTTATTGATATCTCGGCCCTGTCTATAGTTGACTCATTCATGGGTCGTATACTAGGCAATATCGGGAATATGTCAAAGATCCTGGATGCGGAAACAGTGGTAGTGGGCATGCAGCCTGCTGTTGCCATTACGTTGATTGAATTGGGTTTGGAATTAAAAGGCGTATATACGGCTTTGAACGTGGAGAGAGGTATGGAACTGCTGCAAAACAAAATCGGTATCACGTCCGAAACGGAGGGGGTTACCGATGATTGTAGTACTGAATAAGGAAACGATGCTGGTGGTTAAGGAACAGGACGTTGTCCTGTTTCGTAATCGTGTAAAAGAATATGCTGTAAAGATCAGCATGGGCCTTGTAAACCAAACCAAGCTGATTACCGCAGCATCCGAATTAGTACGTAACATGCTAAAATATGCAAGTGGTGGCAGCATTCTGATAGAGGTAATCACCAAAGGCCGGGAGAATGGCGTAAGGCTCACTTTTAAAGACCAGGGACCGGGTATAGCTAATATACCGCTGGCATTGAAGGATGGTTATTCAACAGGCAAAAGCCTGGGTGTTGGCCTGCCGGGTGCAAAAAGGCTGGTGAGTGAGTTTGACATCAAAAGCGTTGTTGGGCAAGGTACCGTAGTTACCATCATAAAATGGAAGAATGGGTAAACATCTTTGTTTTGCCGTAGCAGACCGCAGCTATTTTAATTTATTGAAAAAAGAAATCCATGCCTTGACCGTAAAGGCAGATTTCAGCAGCAATAAGGTTGGTGAGATTGATATCATCGTGGCTGAAATAGTTTCCAACCTGGTGAAACATGCTAATGGAGGCCGGTTGTTGGTAAAGCTGATCAAAGAACAGGATATTGATGGCATTGAACTCATAAGTATTGATGATGGTAATGGCATTGCAGACGTAGGTAAGATGATGGCAGATGGCATGTCCACCACCAATACCCTTGGTCACGGCCTGGGAGCCATCAAACGACTGTCAAGCGTTTTCCAAGTGTACACACAGAAAGATTGGGGAACCGTTTTGTTATCGAGGGTGTTTAAAGAGGACTTGCCGTACCAGAGGAAAACCACAGAAATAAGATCAGTGGTGGTAGCCAAACAGGGAGAAGAAAAATGCGGCGACGCCTTTTATTGTAAAATAACACCCGATTCGGTGCGTCTTCTGCTTGGCGATGGTTTAGGGCACGGACCCGAAGCAGCGGGTGCTGTCAATACTGCCATACAGTCTTTTAAAACATCAACCGAAGGAAGTCCTTCAGCGATCATTCGTGATCTACATCTGGATGTGCGAAAAACGAGGGGGCTGGTAGCCACTACTGCACTTTTCAAAAAAGACCAGAAAATATGGCGTATTTGCGGTGTGGGCAATATAGCCACCCGTGTCATAAATGGCATTGAAATAAAAGCCTGTGTGCCCTACAATGGTATTATCGGATATAATATTCCCAAGACCATAAAGGACCAGGAGTTGGTGGCAGAGACCTCGCAAATACTAATACTTTGCAGCGACGGAATTAAAACCAAATGGGATTTAATAAAGTATCCCGGCATCCTCAAATACGATCTATCCATACTAACGGCAGTAATTTTTAAAGACCATGCACGACATACAGATGATATGTCTGTTGTGGCAGTGCGATTAAACTTTTAACCATGTACGAATTAGCCAAAGTAACCCTTGAAAATGAAATGGACCTTGTGTTGGCACACAAGCGATCTATGAAGCTGGCTGAAATTGCAGGGCTTACGCTTTCGGCACAGACAACTTTTGCCACTGCCGTTTCCGAAATTGCCCGTAATACCATTGATAATGGAAAGAATGGTTGCCTCACCCTTGGCATTTCTGATGAAAAGCGGCGTTCTATTGTGGCATGTATTACAGATGATAATTTACGAGACCTAAAAAATAAAGACGGCCTGGATTATGCTAAAAGGTTAGTTGATAAGCTCAATGTGTTTACCCAGGACAACGATAACACGATTGAGTTATACCAATACGTTCCGCAAGGCAATAAAATAGATATCCAGGTTTTAGACCAATGGCGCATCAACTTTCGCAATGAGCCGCCCATTTCGCCCTATGATGAGATCAAAAGAAAAAGCGAGCAATTGAAGGAGCTAACCGAAAAGCTCAGGGATAGCGAAGATCACTACCGCATGTTGACGGACACCTTGCCCTTAATGATGTTTTCGATAAATGAAACAGGTGGGCTTACCTATGTAAACAAATGGATGACGGATTATTTTGGACTGTCGTTGGAAGACTTCAACGCTTCCCTAACCGAAGATCTTATTTACGAAGAAGACCGACCGGATGCCGAAGAATTGGCTGCTATGACAAACTCCAAAACAGCCATTAAGGCGGAATGGCGTTTGCGTAATGCCTCGGGGAACTACCTGTGGCACATGGTTTCCATCAACCCTATCATTACAGATAATAAAGCATCGGCATGGTTTGGATTCCTGGTCGATATCAATGCACAAAAACTCTTTGAGCAAACACTAAAAGACAACCAGGAGCTTAAAAAAGCCCAACAGCTTTTACAATACAACATTACAGAACTAAACCGCAGCAACGAGGAGTTGCAGCAGTTTGCCTTTGTTGCATCGCACGACCTGCAGGAGCCGCTGCGTAAGGTGACGTTTTACAGCGACTATCTTCAAATGCAGGAAGCCCTGCTGGTCGATGACAAAAGCATTCGTTTCTTACACGGCATCAGGCAAGCTTCCGACAGAATGCGTGGACTTATAACCGACCTGTTAGGCTTTTCCCAGGTGAACAAGAGAAAGATGGATTTGAAACATCTATCATTGAACCATGTGATGCAGGATGCCGTTTCGGATTTTGAGTTGATCATAAAAGAAAAAAATGCCACTGTAGAGATACGTAACCTCCCCGAACTGCAAGGCGACGAGACGATGCTTAGAAGGCTTTTTGAAAACCTGCTTTCTAATTCACTTAAATATGTCAGGGAAGATGTTGCCCCTGTGATCACAATAAATGCAAAACAAGAAGGGGATGTCGTAAAAATCGAATTCACGGACAATGGCATTGGCTTCGATGAACAGTATCTATCCAAAATATTTACATTATTCCAACGCCTCCATGATAAGCAACAATTTTCCGGCAGCGGCTTAGGTTTAGCCATTTGCCGTAAGATCGTTGAAATGCACAACGGTTCCATTACAGCAACGAGTAAGGTGAACGTCGGCTCGTGCTTTTTAGTTAGATTGCCTGTTAAACAGGAATAGAGCTTTTATGCTAGTATTATTGGTTGAGGATGATCCGGAAGATGAGTTTATTCTGTGCGAAGCCGTTGCATCGGTAAAAGATTCCGTGACAATACATACTGTTAAGAATGGCACCGAAGCCCTTGCATTTCTGGAAGCCCTACCTGGCAACCAATTGCCCTTGCTGATTATTACCGATTTGAACATGCCTAAAATGAATGGGACGGAATTGTTGCAGGAACTAAAAGAAACCGACGCGTTTAAAAACATTCCTGTCGTTATTTATAGCACTTCGGCAAATGAACCTGACCAGGCCCGCTGTATACAAATGGGTGCACATGCCTATATTATCAAACCACTTACTTATAAACAAAGCCTGGAGATTGCCCAGAAAATAATAGGTATTACAGAGACCTTGCAGATCGGAAAGAATATTATTTAATGTAAGCGTTTAAGTTGTGATTTGATCATGCCTCTTAACCGGCTGTATTTATTATACACTTCAATTCCTGAAAGCCCTTTCTGGCTCTTATTGAGAATGCTCGTCAGATCGAATAAATCATAGCATCAATATAATAAAATCGCAAACCGGTAAACGATTGTAACGGTTATTGATGCGAAGCAGTGCAAGGGAAGGTCTTTCTTCGTCAGTACCCAATTAATTTCTGAACTGTTTTATTTAACCTTGCCAGGGCCATAAAGTTCTTCTCCAATTCCAAATTAAACGGCACAGGTGTATCTAACGAAGCACAACGCATTACCGGTGCATCCAAATACTGGAAACAGTTCTCGGCTATCCATGCGGCAATCTCACCGCCAATACCACCAATCAATGTGTCTTCATGCAGCAACAATACTTTACCTGTTCGTTTTACCGATGCAGCAATGGCATCATAATCTAATGGCAATAGTGTTCGAAGATCTAAGATGTCAATAGATATATCTGTGTTTTCTGAAGCATAATCCTCCGCCCAATGCACACCAGCGCCGTAGGTGATGATAGAAAGATCATCGCCGGTTTGCACCTGTCTTGCTTTACCAATTTCCACTTCGTAATATTCTTCCGGCACGGCACCACTAACACTCCGGTACAATGCTTTATGCTCGAAGTACATCACCGGGTTGGGATCATTGATAGCAGCGATCAACAAACCCTTTGCATCGTAAGGTGTAGAAGGATAGACGACTTTTAAACCTGGTGTTTTTATAAACCAGGCTTCGTTTGATTGTGAATGGAACGGCCCTGCACCAACGCCACCACCAGTTGGCATACGAATGACCACATCAGCATTCTGTCCCCAGCGGTAATGGATCTTAGCCAGGTTGTTTACGATCTGGTTGAAACCTACTGTAGCAAAATCAGCAAACTGCATTTCCATCATGCTTTTAAAGCCTTCCAGGCTTAAGCCCAATGCAGCACCAACAATAGCACTTTCGCAAAGCGGTGTGTTACGAACTCTCGACTTCCCAAACTGCTCAACAAAACCTTCGGTTATTTTAAATGCACCGCCGTATTCGGCAATGTCCTGTCCCATTAAAATGAGGTTGCTGTGTTGCTGCATGCTTTGGTGGAGGCCTTCTTTAATGGCGTCAATGAAACGGATTTCACGGACTTCCCCCTTCCGACTTCCCCCTTCAGGGGAAGCCACCATCTCACTAACCTTGCTTGTTTGATCATCACTATTGTAAGCATCTTGCATAAGCGAGGGGTGTGCATTAGGTTCTCTCCTGAAGGGGGAGTTAGAGGGGGCCGCATACACATCTTTCAACTCATCTTCTGTCTTCACAACAATAGGTTTGCTATCGAAACCGATCTTTAGTTCTTCTTCTATTTTCTGTTTTTGTTCGGCTCTTATTTGCTCAATAGCATCGGTGCTTAATACACCTTCTTTGATCAGCCATTCTTCATAATTCCTGATAGGGTCTTTAACAGCCCATGCTTCAAACATTTCTTTGGGAACGTATTTAGTGCCGCTGGCTTCTTCATGGCCACGCATACGAAAGGTCATACATTCTACCAGGTAGGGCTTTTGATTTTTGATGCAATACTCCCTAATACCTTTGATAGTGTCGTAAACAGTCAGGATATTATTACCGTCAATGATGACCGATTCCATGCCGTAGCCCTTTGCTCTATCGGCCAAAGATTCGCAACGATATTGTTCCATTACCGGTGTACTTAATCCATAACCGTTGTTTTCAATAATAAAGATCACGGGCAGATCCCAAACCGCTGCTGTATTTAATGCTTCATGAAAATCTCCTTCGCTTGTGCCTCCATCACCTGTAAAAGCTAATGAAACTTTGTTCTGTTGTTTTAGTTTGTAGGCTAATGCTACTCCATCGGCAATAGCCAGTTGCGGACCGAGGTGAGAAATCATACCACAGATATGATGTTCTTTGGTTCCGAAATGAAAGCTTCTCTCCCTTCCCTTGCTGTAACCATCCTGCACACCTTGCCACTGTTTGAACAAACGATTCAAAGGCATGTTGCGGGTAGTGAACACACCAAGGTTTCTGTGCAAAGGCATGATCCATTCATCTTGCTGCAAAGCCATGGTAGCACCAACAGAAATGGCTTCCTGCCCAATGCCACTAAACCATTTTGATATACGGCCCTGTCTCAATAACACCAGCATTTTCTCTTCGATTAGTCTTGGCCATAAAATCTTTTTATATAGGCTTAGTAACTGCTCGTTGTCTAACTCTCTTCTGTGGAAGTCCATGCAATATTATTTGTGCAGCGAAAGTATAACGGAAATGATTTTCAAAACAGGTAGTTTTATAATCAGTATTACTATGCGCCAGGTTGATGCCTATATTGAAAGTTTACCCCAGGAGCAAATGGAGTTGATGAAGAAGTTGCGTGACCTGATCCTGCGCCAGGTAACAGGCGTAGAGGAACGCTTTAGTTTTGGCTTGCCTTTCTATCATTTTTATGGAATGTTCTGCTATTTAAAGCCTGAAAGAGACGGGGTTGCCCTTTCATTTTTGCGAGGTAAGGACTTGGTAGTTGCCTTTCCGCAATTAGAGCAAAAAGACAGAGCTATAGTAGCTTCGGTTGTGATAAGAGAAACAAAAGATCTCAACAGGCTGGAAATACCACAATTGGTTGCTGCTGCAGCCGAATGGAACAAGGAAGCAAAGACATTAAAAATGGCGATGGTTAAGCGAAAGAAGAATAACAAAGCCTAATCTCTGTCGGCAATAGCTGTTAATACAGCACTTACCACCGAAACAATAAGACTGAATAAAATAGCCGATACCCAACCATCTACAGTAAAGCCATCAATGAGGCGATCGGCCCATTTTACCATGAGGGCATTGATGATGAGTAAAAACAAACCTAAGGTTATAATAGTAACGGGTATGGTGAGGATAACCAGTATGGGTTTGACAAAGGTGTTTAGAAGTGCCAGCACCAGGGCTACAATGACAACTGTTTTTGCATCGCTGTTGATATGCACGCCATCGAGAAAATAATCGGCCACAAAAACAGAAAGTGCAGTGACTAAAATTTTAATGATGAAACCCATGGGCCTGTTCTGTTTAATTTGAAGACTCCGAAGATATTTATTTATTGCTCAAGGATTATGCATAATGCTGTGCTGACAGCACTTTAGCCCACAGAGAACCACTGAGAATAAAGGAGCACCTCTGAGTTTTGATGCAGATAAAATATTCACAGGTTTAAACCTTCTGACTGAAAATAAATTGGGGAATTATATCAGATTGTAGCCTATAAACGATAAAGTGCCTCTATTAAAGGCACTTTATTTTGAATACAAACTTTATTTCGAAACAATTTCTTTCCCCTGGTAATTCAGCATTATATCACTACCAGCTCATAGTATTTTTCCGGAACCAGGTATTTGTTGGCCAACTCCTGAAGTTCTTTAGCTGATACGGTTCTGATAGTATCTATTTGTTTATAGAAATAACTTTCATCCAGATCGTTCAGAATAATATTTTTCCAACGATTGATAATCTGGAAAGGACCATCAAGATCGCCCAGTATACTTCCCATCATATAGTTGCGCACCAGCGACAATTCTTCATCATCAATTTCTTCTTCACGCAGGTCTTCCATTTCTTTATATACTTCCACAATGGTTGGCTCACATACATCTCTTCCTGCTTCTGTGCTGATCAGCCATGCTGTGTCATGTATGTGATTTTGCAGATAACTATAAATGCCATAGGTGTAACCTTTCTCCTCACGTATGTTGCTCATTAATCTGGAACCAAAAAAACCACCAAACACATTGTTCAGTATCTGCACTTTTACAAAGTCGGGGTGATGACGATTAGGGAAAGGGGTTGCCATGCGAATAGCGCCCTGAACACCTTGCGGATCATTGGTCACCCGATACTTTTTCTCATCTGCCGGAAAGATGCTTAAAGCCGGCACTTCTGCAGGACGGTTGCCTAAATCACCAAAGTGCTGATTTAACAGAGGAAACAGATCGGAAGGTAATTTACCTGCTGCAAAAACAATAAACCGGCCGTTAAGATAATAGTCGTGGTAAAACTGTTTCAGCTCATCGCGGTTAATGGCATCAAAATCTTCAAAGCTGCTGAAGCGGCCATAAGGATGCTGTTGGCCATAGAGATAAGCATCAATCAAACGTCCGGCAACAAAGTCTGATTTCTTCAGATTGACATTAAGCCGCTGCTTCATGTTTTGTCTGTAGATGTTCAGCTCTTCTTCGGGGAGGATGGATTCGGTAAGCATTTCTCTTACCACAGGTAATAACACCGCCAGGTGTTTGGTTAAGCAATGCAGGGTGATCGTTGCCGTTTTATTATAGCAATTACGGTTTACATAAGAACCGTAATATTCAAAATGCTCATTCAGTTGAAAGGCAGTTTTTTTAGTAGTACCATTCTTAATTAAAAAGTTGGTGGAGGCTGCCACCAGGTTTTTCTTTTCGAACCAATTACCGGCATAGAATATCCATTCCAGTTGCACCACATCTTCTGCGCCTGCATTTATAGCATACACATCTACCCCATTGTTCAGCGTAAACTTTTCGTAGGGTTTTAGTTTTAACTCAAGATCTACCGCATCTTTTATCACCGGTGGTGTGGCACGGTCTAATTTCTGTGCAATCGTTTCCATTTTAATTCTTTGACAAATACCAAAGCGTATTTGAGTTTTCTTCTCTAAATATTTTTTGACTCTCCTGCTGAATATCCTGAACCGTTACTTTATTATAACGATCCAATTCTGTGTTCATTAATGCAGCATCGCCTAGCAGTTCGTAAAAAGCAAGACTATTGGCACGATTCATCAAACTCATGTCTTCAAAAGCAATCATGCTTTCTGTTTTGTTCTTCACCTTTTGTAATTCTGCCTCGCTTATCGTTTCGTTCTGCAGCTTTTTAATTTCTTCTGCAATGGCTGCTTCAGCATCCTCCATCTTCACCCCTTTTACCAGCTTGCCATCAATGGTAAGCAGGCCTTTATCAACAGTGCCTAAATGATAGCATTCAATATTGCTGAACAGCTTCTTCTCTTTTACCAAAGATTGAAACAAACGTGATGAGCCACCACCGCTTAGTACTTCTGTAATAAGGTCTGATACATAATAGCCATGATCCATACGGTCATAAATATGCCAGCATTTATACAGGGCATCTAATGGTACATCGGCCTGTACTTCTAATTTCCGTGCAGCCGTCTGTGCAGGTTCTGCCGGTAATTGCCGGTTGTACTTCTCGCCGCTTTCTATCGGGCCAAACCATTTTTCTGACAAGGTTCTTACTTGTTCTACCGTAACATTACCTGCCACTACTAAAATGGCATTCACCGGACGATAGTGTTTAAAGAAGAAGTTCTTTACATCCTGCAGTTGTGCATTTTCAATATGTGATAGTTCTTTACCTATGGTCATCCAGCGATAAGGATGTACCTGGTAAGCCAGTTCTCTGAGCTTTAACCAAACATCGCCGTATGGTTTATTGAGATAATGTTCTTTAAACTCCTCGCAAACTACTTTGCGTTGTACTTCTAAACTGTTCTCTGTAAACGCCAGGGAAAGCATACGATCGCTTTCCAGCCAGAAAGCGGTTTCTAAATTTTCTGCCGGAAGCTGTATGTAATAATTAGTAAGATCATTGGTTGTATACGCATTATTCTCACCACCGGCCATTTGCAAAGGTTCATCGTACGTTGGAATATTTACGGAGCCGCCAAACATCAGGTGCTCAAACAAATGCGCAAAACCGGTTTGAGATGGGTTTTCATCTTTTGCTCCTACATCATACATCACATTTACAACAGCCATAGGAGTAGATGTATCTCTGTGCACAATTACCCTTAAGCCATTGCTTAAAGTAAAACGTTCAAAATTGACCACTGATTTTTATGATTTAAATTGATTAGCATGATTTTAAGCCTTAAGAGCCTGCCTTAAAATAGCCAGTAAAAATAGGCCAAAAGGATAATAAGAAAGGTTGGGCCTGCCGCCCATGGACCTTTTAACGAGAATGTTATAGAATGCTAAGAATTTTAAACTGAAACTCTTTTAATTCTCCATCCCGCTGAACGATGATCTGCACTTTTTGCCCAGCCACCTGTAAAGCTGCTTTGTATTGCTGAAGATTTTGAGAGAAGTTCTTATTAACACCCACCACAATGTCTCCTTCTTTCAGCCCTGCTTTTTCTGCAGGAGAATTCTTAGCTACATCACCAATCAGAATCTGCCCATTCACAAAATAGAGCTCTATGCCACTGTAAGAATAATCGAAAGGCTCCTGAAAATGGGAGTTTGGAACAAGGTAGAAATCCCGTTTGTCATAGTTGAGTATTACGTTAAACCGTCGCAACAGATCATTGCCTATCAGGCCGCCTAAATAAGGATAAGAGGTAACGTTGTAGGTATCGTCAAATACGTAAATGGGCACATTTCGAAATCTGTAAGGCCCCAGTTTGACTTCTTTTGTTACCGTCATGTACATATCGATCTTACCCCCTAAACCTTCTGCTTCCTTATTGAACAGTTTTCTTTTTTTCCCCAGCAAACTGCTGTCTTTAATAAAATCGGTTGTCAACATCATACAAAGACCGGCGCCCATATCATATAAAAAACGGGAATTAATGCTTTTATCATCCCTCACCTTAGCGGTATGCACTGGCAGTGAATTTATCTGCGGTTTAAGCAGGTATCCACCCTTGGGATATTTTAAAGCTCCCTTCGTCCAGACCTCCATAAAAGAGCTGTCGTAATTGATCTTAAAAATATAACGGCTGAGAACGGAGTATCCAATAATGCCATCAATCTGTTCGCCGTAAACCGATGTAAGAATGGCGTAGTCGTTCACATGAAAATTGAGGCTGTCCACGGTTAAACCCGGAAAACTTAGTTTCCGATCATTAATGAAACTAACATTTCGTATGCCTGCAATGCCTCTTATGGTGCGGTCGGATGGGGTTCGGCTCAAACCAAAATAATTTACAGTAAGCGAGTCAAGAGAAATACCTCCGCTTCCGGTGTCCAAAATAAAATTTAGTGTGTCCGGGAAAGGCTCCAGCCTTGCATTCAACAAGATTACTCCACCGGTTAGCTGCCTGAACTTTAAACGGGTAAAAAATTTAGAGGGTTGAATAAACTCTTCCTGCGCCTTTATACTAAAGGCAAACAGCAAAAAACTAATATGTAGAAGCAGTCGTTTCATTTCGGCAGCTTTTGTAAGACAAAATGATTTGCCTTTATGTTGCTCCATCTAAAATTATCATAAGCTTTCTAAGCAATAAAACCGTTTATCAGTAAGCTGGCCTTTGAGATGTAATTTTGCCGCCATGATGCTTCACGACCTGTACCAGAGGGCTTTAAACAAAGAGTTTTTAAGCATTGAGGAAGGAATGTTTTTATTTGAACAAGCACCACTCACCGACCTGATGTTTGTTGCAGATGAATTGCGCAAGAAAGCCGTTCCGCACGGAAAAGTTACATGGCAAATTGACCGTAATGTAAATACCACCAACGTTTGCATTGCCAACTGCAAATTTTGCAATTTCTATCGTATACCCGGCCACCCGGAGGCATACATCACCGAAATGCCAACATACAGGAAAAAGATACAGGAAACCATTAAATATGGCGGCGACCAGCTTTTGTTACAAGGTGGTCACCATCCGGGTTTAGGATTGGATTTTTATGCTAACCCCTTTCGGCAAATCAAGCAGGAGTTCCCCACCATCAAGCTGCATGCATTAGGTCCGCCCGAAGTAGCGCATATCTGCAAACTGGAAAAGAAAAGCCATCACGAAGTGTTGAAAGCATTGAAGGAAGCCGGCATGGACTCATTGCCTGGGGCTGGTGCAGAAATACTGGTAGACCGTGTTCGTCGTTTAATATCAAAAGGCAAATGTGGGGCCGATGAATGGCTGGCTATTATGCACGAAGCTCACAAGCTAAACATCACTACTTCAGCTACCATGATGTTTGGCCATGTGGAAACAGTGAGGGAACGGTTTGAGCACCTTGTAAAAATCCGTGATGTGCAGGCAAAGAAACCGGCAGAAGCAAAAGGGTTCCTTGCATTTATTCCATGGACTTTCCAAGATGTAGATACCCTGCTTACCCGTATTCGCGGTGTACACAACCTTACTACACCCGATGAATACATCCGCATGATCTCTATTAGTAGAATTATGCTTCCTAATGTAAAAAACATCCAGGCTTCGTGGCTTACGGTGGGTAAACAAACTGCCCAGCTTTGTTTGCATGCTGGCGCCAACGATTTTGGTTCTATCATGATTGAAGAAAATGTTGTTAGTGCAGCCGGTGCCCCGCATCGTTTTACATATAAAACCATCCAGGATGCCATCAAGGAAGCCGGTTTTGAGCCACAGCTTCGCAACCAGCAATACGAGTGGAGAGAAATACCGGAAACAATTGAAGAGCAGGTGGTGAATTATTAATTAAGCTGCGAGTTATTAGCTACGAGTTACGAGACATGAAGACTTCGAAAAATTTAATTATTTGGTTTAGAAGAGTGGCAATAGCAGAAGGAATCTCTTTTTTGGTGTTGCTATTGATTGCCATGCCGTTGAAATACTTAGCCGATCTTCCTGAAGCCGTTAAGATTGTAGGCTGGGCACATGGTATATTGTTCGTCGCCTTCCTGGCCCTGGCTTATGAAGTTAAATCAGCCTTGAACAAAGACTTTTTATGGCTGGTGAAAGCATTTATCGCCTCACTGCTCCCGTTTGGAACATTTGTGTTTGACAGGCAATTCAGGAAATAAAAAAGCGGAAGGAAACCTTCCGCTAAAAACACCTTTTTTATTAAACCTTATTTATCACTGGGTACGTATTCTATTCGTCCGTCTTTTTTATCCATTTTTCTACCAATTACATAACCACCGCCGGCACCGATCACAGCACCAATTACAGCACCTGCCACACGGTTCTTTTTATTAATTACCGCACCGCCTGCTGCACCGGTTACGCCACCAATCACAGCACCTTTAGCTGCCTTGCTGATGCCCTTTTTCTTTGCAGGCTGGGTAGATTCTGAACTTTGTGAACCTACACCATCATTAGAAGCTACACTGTTATCAGAGCTGGTCCTTGATGGAGCTGATGTTCTTGTGTTAGATGCTCTCCTTACAGGAGCTGATCTTTTTGCAGGAGCTCTATACACAGGGGCCGAAGCTTGTTGTCTCGGAGCCGTTAATTCCTGTACATCCGCTAACTCGTTTTGAGCTCTCCATGCCTGGTATTGAGCCAATCCGGCTGTATCTATTGCAGGCACCTGCTGTTGTACAGTTAACGGAGCAGCAACATCTTCTTTCTGAGGAGTGCTGTTACAAGCGGCTAAAAATGCAATACTTAAGAAGGGTATAAGTCTTTTCATGTTGATCAGATTTTAATTAATTATCCGGTTTATTCCGAACAGTATATAAGAAGGAACAAGGGAAAAGAGGTTAAAAGGGTGGCTGTTAAAGTAGATATAAAGGGCTAATAATCAGGCCCGGCAATAAGCTCTGATTGCAAGAGGACCATCAATGTTTGTAGTGACTCCAACAATAAGTTGGAGCTTGGGGAAAGGCAGCACTTCATGCATCGCTAAAAAGAAACCTTCCTCCTCTGAATGAAAAAATAATTTAAGTACCTTACGGGTACGTATTACTTTGTAACTCCCTCCGTACAAGTCTTCACTTAAAACCAAAACCAATTGTATGGCACATGAGCCCATTTTTAAAGCTGCACCAACTGCTCAAGGCGAACGTATTATTCTTTTGGATAGCCTTCGCGGGATTGCTGTTCTGGGGATTTTAATGATGAACATCCCGGGATTTGCTATACCTGTTATAGGCTATTTCGATCCTACACTAAGCGGCACATTCAGCGGGGCTAACTTTTACGCATGGTATGGAGTAGAATGGTTTTTAGAAGGCAGTCAACGGGCTATTTTTTCCATGTTGTTTGGTGCAGGCATGTTGTTGTTCATCAGCCGTCTTGAAGACCGCACTTCCGGTTTGATGCCTGCCGAATATTATTTGCGCAGGCAATGATGGTTGTTGGTATTTGGGTTATTCAATGCGTATATACTGCTTTGGTTCTGGGATATTCTTTTTCACTATGCAATTTTTGGTATTCTGCTATTTGCTTTCAGAAGATTAAAGCCAAAACATTTGCTGATTGCTGCCGGTATATGCCTCGTGTTGCAAACAGTAAGAGAAAATGTAGATATGTACAGGGAGAAGAAAACAATAGTACGAGGAGAAGCTATTGCAAAAATTGATACAACTAAAGTTGCACTGACTCCGTATCAAAAAGATAAGCTGCAGGAGTACCAGGGTTTTAAAGAGAATTGGACCGCGGAAGCAAAGAAAAAGCGTTATGAAAAGAACCTGAGAAATGTGCAGGGCAGTTATGAGACCTTATACGATCAGCACAGCACGGCGAGTATGCGTGGTGAAACAGAAGGTGTATTTCATTTTTTGTTCTTTGATGTGCTGCTATTCATGTTCATTGGAATGGCGTTTTATAAAAGTGGCATACTTACCGGCCAACATTCTGCAAAAACATATTGGCTGCTTTTCGCCATTGGTTTAGGGGTTGGTTTATTCCTGTCTTATTTCCGTGTAGAAGGACTGATAAAAGATGGTTTCAGCTGGTTCAATCATGCTAAGAATTCAGTGTTTGATTATTATGAGCTTTCCAGAACATTCAGAGCATTGGGCATTTTTGGTGGAATTATGTTGTTGTATAAATCCGGAGTGTTTAACTGGTTATTTGCTTTGTTACGACCGGTGGGTCAAATGGCCTTCACCAATTACCTGATGCAATCCTTGATGTGTGGATTATTCTTTTACGGCATTGGCTTTGGTTATTTTGGAAAGCTGCAGATCTACCAAATGTATTATGTGGTAGCAGCGGTTTTTGCAATTGAAATTATCTGGAGTCATATATGGTTGCGTTATTTCCGCTTTGGACCAATGGAATGGTTATGGAGATGTCTTACGTACTGGAAATGGCAGCCGATCAGGAAGGAAAAAAATCTTCAGCAGGTAGTGGTTGTGCAGCCTGAACAAACAGCTAGTGTAGTTGAAGAATAGATAATAGAAACACCTTGTAATCGATTTTTTATTCCACGGAGCACCGCTGAGGGTTATTGAGAGCCTCTGCAGTCTCTTTTCTTCTTTGCGGCTCTCTTGTGGGCTGATGTGCTGAATGGCATTACTGAACGATCAAGAGTGCGACGCAACAACAGCTCAATAGTAGCAATGCTGCCTGCTACATAATTATTATCAACTTTCACATCATTACCACAAGTTGGATAGCCAAAAACGGTCTCAAAAAATTACCTTCGCAACCTATGCATGATTACCTGAAGGGATTGAATGAAAAACAGCGTCAGGCTGTGCTGCACACCGAAGGACCACTGATGATTGTAGCAGGTGCAGGAAGCGGAAAAACCAAAGTATTAACCACTCGTATTGCCCACCTTATGACCAAAGGTGTGGATGCATTTAATATACTGGCTCTTACGTTTACCAACAAGGCGGCTGCCGAAATGAAAGAACGTGTGGAGCATACTTTAGGCAACCGCGAAGCCCGGAATTTATACATTGGAACATTTCACTCTGTTTTTGCAAGAATATTGCGTGCAGAAGCACATCGAATTGGTTATCCTAACTCATTTACTATTTACGATACTGATGATGCAAAGAGTGTTGTAAAAGCAGTAACGGGTGAGCTAAATCTGGATGTGCAGCACTACAAGCCCAATGTAGTTTACAACCGTATCTCCGGTGCTAAAAACGCCCTGGTAGGACCGAAAGAATATATGGCTGATTACTACATTCAGCAGGAAGACATGCGGGCCAACCGTCCAATGATTGGTCATATTTATGATGCGTATGCAAAGCGTTGCTTTAAGAACGGCGCCATGGATTTTGATGATCTGTTGTTCAAAATGTATGAGCTGCTAAAGACCTTCCCTGAAGTACTGCATAAATACCAGCACAAGTTTAAATACATATTGATTGATGAGTACCAGGATACCAATCCTGCGCAGTATGAGATCATTAAGCTGTTAGGTGCGGCCAATGAAAATGTTTGCGTAGTGGGCGATGATGCGCAGAGCATCTATTCGTTTCGCGGTGCAACTATTCAAAACATTTTGCAGTTTCAGAAAGATTACGATGATGTAGAAGTGATCAAGCTGGAGCAAAATTATCGCAGCACACAGAACATCTTAAGTATTGCCAACGAGGTAATCAAGAATAACAAAGGACAGATACCAAAGACACTTTTTACTGAGAACACTACTGGCGAAAAGATCAAGCTGGTACGTACCATGACAGATAATGATGAAGGCAAGTTTGTGGCCGACCAGATACAGGAACAAAAGCTGCGCAATCATCATCACAATAAAGAGTTTGCAATTCTCTACCGCACCAATGCACAAAGCCGTTCTTACGAGGAATCGTTGCGCCGCATGAACATTCCTTATACTATCTATGGCGGTATCTCTTTCTACCAACGTAAAGAGATCAAGGATTACATTGCTTACCTGCGTGTGATTGTTAATCCGAAGGATGAAGAAGCACTAAAGCGTATTATCAATTATCCGGTTCGAGGCATTGGTAAAACATCGGTGGATCGTGCCTTAATGGAAGCCAATACCCGCAACATCAGTATGTGGGAGGTATTGGAAAATGCACCCATGTTTGGTTTCAAATCGGGCACCTTGCAATCTATTGAAGAATTTGTGCTGCTGATAAAAAGTTGTCAGAGCATGTTAGGTATTAAGAATGCTTATGACATTGCCTTTCATGTGGGCAAGCAAACAAACTTTGTAAAAGAGCTCTTTAATGATAAAAGTACGGAAGGTGTGCAGCGATATGAGAACGTACAGGAGTTGCTCAACTCTATTAAAGAATTTACTGAAACACCAACTAATGAAGAAAGCGGTGAAGTAGGTGATAAAAGTTTGGCTGCTTACTTACAGCAAATTGTATTGCTTACCGATTCCGATGAGAAAGATCCTAATGCAGATACAGTAAAGCTCATGACCATACATGCCGCAAAAGGACTGGAGTTCCCGGTAGTGTTTGTGGGAGGTTTGGAAGAAGGTCTTTTTCCAAATGCCATGAGCATTAATACAAGAGAAGAATTGGAGGAAGAGCGACGTCTGTTCTATGTTGCCATCACAAGAGCCAAGTCAAGATTATATCTTACTTACGCCAATACACGTTATAAGTTTGGATCACTAGTGGCCAATGACGCCAGCCGCTTTATAGATGAAATGCCGGCAGAATTTTTAGACAAGACATTTGCAGGTGGTGGCGTTAAAAACCAGGCATCATCTAATTTATGGGGTAGTGCCTTCGAACGGATGAACAGGGGCTTTGGCGGTAACAGTGAGCCAAAAGAAAAAAGCTTCGTATCTACATTACTTAATGGCAATGGTAAACAAAAAGAAGTGGCTCATGTGCCTTCACACAACTTTGTTCCAAGTGATGTAACTAAGTTAGAAGTAGGCATGCGTGTAGAACATCAGAAGTTTGGTTTTGGAGAAGTGACCAAATTGGAAGGCTCAAATCATAATCCTGTTGCAACTATTAAGTTTGAAGCGAATGGCAAAAAGAAGATCATGCTCAATTATGCTAAGCTGATGATTGTAACGGAGTAATAGATGTTATTCATTGCATTATCTTTAAAGCATGGCAACCAAAACTATCTTTCATCCTTATAGGGTCGTTCAGCAATCACCGTCTACATTAGAATTAGGCAGTAAATCGCACCTTACCATGTGGCTGTTGCGCCTATTGCCTTTAATGGTGCCTGTATTTATATTTATTATTCTCCTTTTTAATGGTGGCGACATTCCTGCAGAAGTTATTTACATCATTCTTGGCTGCACTCTGTTCACCTATTTAATATTAGCCTTTATAAAGGTGCCTGCAGCAGTTAAGTTAGATTCTTTGGGCATGTCGGTTACAACAGTGTCCATCATGGGGCATAAAGAACAATACATTCTTTGGTCCGATATCGATCGTTTTGAACAAACAATGCAAAGAACCAAGAATGGAAGGATCTATCATTACAAAGCAATAACAAACAATAATAAGAAGATCCGGTTCTTACAGTTCTCCGGCATTCATTTCTCAAAGGATAACATCCCGGAGATCAACAATACACTTCAACAGATCTCGCACAAGCAGGTGATCAGTAAATAGGCCTATTTCATATTACAGTTAAAAAAATGTTATCCACAATTTTAAACTTTTGTGGGTCGCTTCTATTCTATTATCCCGAAACCTTTTAAAAACACAACTTAATCTATGAAATCAATGAAAACTACAGCCCTCGTAGTAGCGGCTACCTTTGCAAGTACCCTAACTTTTGCGCAAGTAAACTTAGGCGTAACAAAATCTACACAAGCTACTGTTACTAAAACAGCCAACACCAACGCGGCAACACAAGCTTCAGCTAGTGCAGCTGCAAAAGCAAGTACAGCAACAAAGTCTACAGTATCTGCAACAACATCAAAAGCAGCCGATGTAAAAGCGACAACAACTACCGCTGCAACAGCAAGTGTTGACAAAGCAGTAAAGGCCACAACAGAAGTAAAAAACACAACTAAAGAAAGTGCTAACGTCAATGCCCGTGTGAATGCACAGGCAGATGTTCATGCCTCACAACAAGCAAAAGCACATGCCAACGAAAACAGCGCTGTATTTGGTACCAAAGCAGATGCTTCGGCTAACAGTGATGCTAATTTGAAAATTAACGGCAAGGATGCTATTGATAAAGTAGAAGGTAAAGTGGTTACTGAAAAAGATGCCGCTATCTCTACTACGAATGATGTAAAGATCAAGGCACAAAAGAAAGTAAAAAGCGACGTGCAAACCACAGAAGAAAAAGCAGCTGATGTAAATGGCAAAGTAAAAGGCGAGGCAAGAGCCAAATCAAAAGCAGCTGTTCGTGCGTCAGACGAAGCGAAGGAACATGCTAATGAAAATTCAGCGGTGTTTGGTGCTAAATCAGAAACAGAAGTAAAGAAAGATGTGAAAGCAGATAAGAAAGAACTAAGAACCCGAGGCGAAGTAAAGCATAAAACAGAAGCAAGAGGCCACATGAAAAAAGGATAAAATATTACCCCTTATGAAACTCATCCCATTCAGCAATGAGTGGGATGCTTTTTTAAAAACGACGCTATGAAAAAGATCATCACCCTATTTATAATTGCCTGCTCATTAACTACGGCAGCACAAGACAGTACGAAGACCAAACCGCAATTCAAGCTAAGTATCAATTACAACTCCAACCTAAATTATTACGGTCGCACCGATAGCATAAAGAGCAGTGGCTTGTTTCCTTTGGCCGAGTTGTGGTTCACACCAAAATTTTATATCAATGCTGCTCCCATTTTTGTAAATAATAAGTTGCAATCAATGGATTATTCAGGTTCTGTTGCTACTGTCGGCTACCAAAACATAACCGATAAATGGCTCACTAATATTTATGTATTGAAGCCTTTCTATGAAAAGAGTGCAAGACTGGTGCAATCGGCATTGAAAGCACAGAGTGGTATTACGGTATCCCGGTTAAATAAGATTGTAAACGTTACACTTGGTGGCGATGTAAAGTTCAGCGACAAGGTTGACTTCGGCGCCACTGCAGGTTTGGATCATCTTATACGAATAAAAAAAAAAGATGGTAGTGTACTGGTATTTGATCCCGGAATATATGCCTATGCAGGCACACAGAATTTTTCAAGAACATACAATAAGAGGAAAAGTGACTTCTTACTATTTCCCGGCAATAACCAACAAGTAACCGAAAACGTTCAAAAGTTTAATGTGCTTGCCTATGAAGCTACCATGCCGGTTGTTTATGCAAAAGGCAATTGGCAGGTAATAGCGACGCCGTCTTATGTGCTTCCTCAAAATCTCATCAAAGTACCTAACAGGGCTGATCTTTCGGAACAAGGGAAGAATACTTTCTATACAACGCTGGCTTTAAAATATGCTTTTTAAAATGTAAACCGGGCGGTCCTGAAGAGCCTGTTAAAGTTTCCGCTAAAGGCTCTTCTTCCTTTTTGCGTAAACAGGCTTGGCTGATGTTTTGTAAATTTGTTCCTCAAATCGAGAATTATGATCAAGACAGGCAATCCCGTTATCAGCATATATACAGAGATGACACCCAACCCGGAAACCATGAAGTTTGTGGCCAACAAGCTTTTGTATCCTGGTAAAAGCATTGATTTCCCGGATGTGGAAAGTGCCAAGCCATCTCCATTAGCGACAGAGCTTTTTGGTTTTCCTTTCATTAAAGCTGTTTTCATTGCTTCCAACTTTGTTACGCTTACAAAAACTTCGGAAACTGAGTGGGATGATGTAATTCCAACCATTCGCCAGTTTTTAAAAGAGTACCTGGAAGAACTAAAGCCGGTGATTAATGAAGAGGAAGTAGCTGCCATGAAACAGCAAAGCACCAATGAAGTAGCTGCAGATGATGATGATGTGGTAAAAAGAGTAAAAGAATTATTAGAAAACTATGTAAAGCCAGCTGTTGAAATGGATGGTGGTGCTATACAGTTCAAAAGCTATAATGATGGTGTGGTGAACCTGATGTTGCAGGGAAGCTGTTCAGGCTGCCCATCATCAATGATCACATTGAAGGCTGGTATTGAAGGTATGATGAAGCGTATGATACCAGAGGTGAAAGAAGTGGTGGCAGAAGCTGAATAAGTGGCCCATCCCGACCTTCCCGGTAGGAAGGCCACCAACAACACAAGGCTATCTTTCAACTATTTATTCCTAATATAAAACTCACTTCAGGTGAGTTTTTCTATGCGTATACTAATTCTGATATCATTATTGTTTTTCTCTTCTTGCGGCGTACAGCATCGCCTGCAAAATGGCGAGGCAGCCAATGACAATAGCTATGTCTATCAACTGCCTTATCCTGAGGGAAAAAATCATTTAGTAGTGCAGGGATATAATTCCAGGTTATCACACAAAGGCAGGTTGGCACTTGATTTTAAAATGAAGAAAGGTTCGCCAATCCATGCAGCAAGAGGTGGTGTAGTGACCAGTGTAGAAGAAAGCTTTAAAAAGGGTGGTGTTAACAGAAAATATTATCGTAAGGCTAATGCAATTATCATCCGGCACTCAGATGGATCAAATGCGATGTATGCACATTTGATGTACAATGGTGCTGCGGTAAATGTTGGCGATACCGTACAACAGGGGCAATTAATTGGTTACAGCGGCAGCACGGGGTATTCTCTTTTCCCACATCTTCATTTTCTTGTTTGGGGACCAAAGCCTGGTGGCGGCAGGGGACAACTACCTGTACGTTTCCAAACAAAAGATGGAGCAAAGTATTTAAAGCCGGGTAAGTTTTACAGAGCTACTGCTATCTCTATAAATTAATTCATACCTGCCCCATCATCTTTTAGAAATCAGACAGCTTAGGTTTTGTTTGCATTATGTCGTCGATGCGTTGCATAACGTCTGTTGATAGCAGTGGTAAGGCATCGAGAGCTTTTAAATTTTCTGTTAGTTGCTCGCTTCTTGTGGCGCCTAATATAGCTGTGGTAACATTAGGATTCTTTATCGTCCACGCGATGGAAAGTGAAGCGACTGAAACTCCTAGCTCTTTAGCAAAAGCCGTGAGCTGTTTTACTTTGTTCAATTTGTCTGCTACCATAAAGCGGTCTTTCAGCCAGTCAAAACCTTCCAATGCAAAGCGGCTGCCTTCAGGTATGCCTTCATTGTATTTGCCAGTTAATAGCCCGGATGCTAAGGGGCTCCAGATGGTGGTTCCCATTCCAACGGTATTAAAGATAATGAGGAATTCATTTTCGATCTTATGCCGCTCCAACAAATTGTATTGCGGTTGTTCCATACTTGGACCAATCAACCCGTATTGATGTGCTGCACGGTGAGCTACCATGATCTCAACACCACTCCATTCGCTGGTGCCCCAGTACAAGATCTTTCCTTGCTGAATCAAATGGTTCATCGTCCATACCACTTCTTCAATCGGAACATTTTTATCTGGCCGGTGGCAAAAGAAGAGGTCTAAATAATCTACCTGTAAACGTTGCAATGCCTCGTGGCATGCCTCGGTTAGGTGCTTGCGGCTTAAGCCTGTTTGGTTGGGTTTGTTTTGTTTACCTCTCCAGCCAAAAAAAGCCTTGCTGCTAACGGTGTATGAAGTTCTGTCCCAGCCTTTTTTCTTTAATACACGGCCCATCATTTTTTCGCTTTCGCCTAAGGCATATACTTCGGCATTGTCGAAGAAATTGATGCCGCTATCGTACGCCATGCCCATCAGTTCATCTGCAATAGAGTCGTCTATCTGTTTGTGGAAGCTTATCCAACTGCCGAAAGAAAGTACACTAAGCTGTAATCCTGTTTTACCCATTCGTCTGTATTCCATGCTAATCGTTTTTATCTAAGGTTTAAAGTTATTGCTTAATGTATGAATGGGATGGATGAGGCTGAGAGAAGGTCTGGATAGCAACTATTTTTAAGTGATAATCAGCCTTATGTCGGCAACCAATCATTCATAAGCTTAACGATAAAAAAGCAATCCTAACAATAAAGCAATGCCAAAGCCAACGAGAATAATACCATTGATCCGGTTAATAAGATGAATGTTTTTTGCTGTAAGCTTACTACGGATCTTATTAGCTAAAAACACCTTAGCCAGATCGGCAGCAAGTACTATTACCAGTGCCGTTGAAAAAATAGTAATCCGGTCGTTAAGGTTGTGATTAGCAAAGCCGGTAGTAGTTGTTAACCAGAAAAGAATGATAAATGGGTTCAGCGTATTCATAAAAAACCCTGCTAAAAAGATCTTGAGATAATCTCTTTTCCTGAACTTAATAATGGCCGATCCTGCCTCGTTCACCTGCACTTTTTTAAAGAAAATGAAATAGATACCGACAGAGATCAGGAAAGTACTTCCTATAATTCCAATCTCCGCTTTTCGCTCTGTAAGACTGGCAAATAACTCGGTAAAAACATTGCTGACAACAGCCAATGTAATATCGCTGAAAGAAACGCCAATGATAAAAGACAAGCCACCTTTTATTCCATTATTAATACTTTGCTTAATGATAGAAAACAGGATCGGGCTTATAGAAAGTCCGAGCAACAAACCCAACGTAATCCCTTTTAACAAAACCTCATTCATATAGCTAAGTCCCTAAAAATAAAAAACCTCTTTACATTTTAGCAAAGAGGTACATAAAAGGTTGAGATCATCAAATATTAGTTGTCAGGCTGAGCCTGCCGAAGTTTTTAAAAACTCATTCCAGTCTTCCAGCATCTTACCTTTTAGTACTCTTGGAAATTTATGCTGGCTGCCGAGTTTGCCTTTGCTTTCCATGAACTTCATAAAGGTTTCTTCAGATAGCTTTTCAATAAAAACTTCTTTCAATGCACTTCCTCTTTCAACGGCATAATCATCATTCAATTCGCATAAATGTTGATCTATGCGTTTGATCAATACATCTGCATCAATTGGATCGTTGCAGGCAACAAACCATTTATGCGCAAATAGATTTTCGAAAGGGAAGCCTACAACAGCATATTCGGGAATGGAGATATTAAATTCTTCGCTCACCATTTGAATCGCTTTGTTCATATTATCAACACTGAGATGTTCACCAACAAGACTTAAAAAATGTTTTGTTCTTCCGGTGATCACAATTTCAGCCCTTTCCAGATCCACAAAGCGGATGGTATCGCCAATCAGGTATCGCCAGGCCCCTGCGTTGGTACTCATCAACAAAGCATATTCTTTTCCCAGCTCTACTTCATGTATCATCAGGGCTTCAGGATTTTCAATCATCTTTCCATCCGCATCAAAGTTTTTATCGTTGAAAGGCACAAACTCCATGAAGATGTTGTTGTCTAAAATGAGCCGTATGCCTTTTGCATCCTGGCGGTCTTTAAAGCCAATGAAGCCTTCGCTTGATAAGTAATTCTCAATGTAAACAATAGGCTTGGAGAGCAATTTTTCGAAACCTTTTTTGTAGGGTTCAAATGCAACACCACCGTGTACAAAGAAGCCCAGGTTCGGCCATATGTCGTGTATCGTTTTTACTTTGTAATGTTCAACAACCATCTCCATACACATCTGGCACCAGGCAGGTACACCAACAATGTAACCGATGTCCCATTTAGGTGCATTCTCAACAATTTCATTTAGCTTTTGGTTCCAGTCTTTCATTGCGGCAATGCGGCCACCCGGCTTATAAAAAGTTTGAAACCAAAAAGGGCGGTTCTTCATTAATATGCCGCTTAGATCTCCAGCATACCAACCTGCTGCGCCTTTCTGCAGGTCAGTGGCTCCGCCAAGCATTAGAAACCCTTTGGTAACTGCGTTTCGTGGCAGATGCTCATAATTCATCAGCGAGATCAGCTGCCTCAAATAGTTGAGTCTATTACTCCGCAACATCTCTTTTGTAACCGGAATGTATTTGCTTGCTGCTTCCGATGTACCAGAGCTTAATGCGTAATATTTGATTTTACCTGGCCAGGCTACATCAATAACACCATCAAGTGTTTTCTTCCTCCATTCTTCATAGATCTTGTTATAATCATGCACCGGAACTTTTGCCTGGAATTCCTTCCCAATGTGTTTTTTTAAAAGAATCTCGTCAAAGCGGTAGTGCTGGCCAAATTCGGTAAACCGTGCTTTCTTCAATAACTTCTTTAACACGTTTAATTGCTGTCGCCTTGGATTGTTCTGCGGAATGCGCAAAGCGGCAGCAATTGCTTTAGGAAGTTTTATATCTATGATCCTCGCCATTCGTATGCTTCAGTTTTCATTGTTAATAGGATGTATGGTTTAAAGTTAGAGGTTTATAGCCTAACTGATCTCATAAGGATACGTGTACCATTGTCCATTGCTTGAGCTGTCATTGCTGCAAACAATGCTTCTGCTTTTATAAGCATGAAAGTATTTCATTACTCCGGGATGCAATTTCATTTGTGCGATAATATCCTTGTATGAAATATCGCCAGCTACAAATAAAAGGTGCTCCGCTTTGGTTTCGGCAAGCCTGGTCTCCAGGTTCATAAATGAATCGGAGCGGCCAACAAGGTTGAAAGGCAAGCCGGCGGTTAAGAACAATTCAACTCCTTCCCATTCCTTTTCTTTGGCTACAAAAAACAAATGTGACCGCTCTGCAGAACTTCGCTTGTCTTTTTTTCCAAAGAATCTTTTAGCGATCGTGTTTATCACATTTGCTATAGCTGCAAGAAAACCTCTGATAATGATAGCTAATTGAATGATGATACGAAACAGAAATGCTTTGCTGCCGCTGTAATGTTTCTTTACAAAAATGCTCATGGCCTTATAAAACAACCTCACATATTTTAAGCTTTCCCGCTTTGTGCTTTCGCCCTTAAAGTGGATGATGGTTACCTGACCCAAATAGTAATTCAGATATCCTGCTTTTTGTATACGATAGCTTAGATCTATGTCTTCGCCATACATAAAAAAAGATTCATCAAACGAACCCACCTTTTCCAAAACTTCCTTTCTTATCATCATAAAAGCTCCGGCTAAAACATCTACAACATGATCTTTATTTTCGTCGAGGTGGCCTAAATGGTATTTCCCGAAAAGTTCTGATTTAGGAAAAGCTGCTGACAAGCCTGTAAGCTTAAAAAAAGAAATCAAGGGTGAAGGGAAAGATCGCTTGGACTCTTTTAAAAAATTGCCTGAACCATCTATCATTTTAACACCAATTGCGCCGCAAATACTATTCGACCTAAAAAAATCAATACAAATTTCAAAGCTATTCTCTGCAACAATTGTATCAGGGTTAAGAAAGAGAACAAATTCACCCGATGCTTTTTCTAACCCAATATTACAGGCCCTTGAAAAACCATTGTTGGCCCCGCTTTCAATGAATAATACTCCTGGAAATATAGTTCGTATATAAGCTGCTGTACCGTCAGCTGAAGCATTATCCACTACTATTATTTGTGCACTGATCTCTTCAATAGCTTTTTGCACCGAATGCAGACACTGCTCCAAAAAGTATTTTACATTATAGCTTACTATGATGATGGATAGAGTCAATTGATAAACAATGAGTGATGAGTAATGAGTAATACGGGTAAGTATGCGAATGAAATACTATAGACTAACTCTAAAAACATTATCATTAGGGCACTAAGATAAGGTTGTGAAGTAAACAGCTCACTCATTACTGATAACTCATTACTCATTAGCTTTGCCGCATGCTCAAAAGCACATTACTGGAAGCGACACAGGCAGCGGCGGCAGAATTGCGCAGGTTCATGGATACAGATTATAAGATATCCAACAAAGAAGGTATCAATAACCTGGTAACAGAAGCAGATCATGCATCGGAGAAAGCAATCATTGAGGTTATCAAAAAAAATTATCCCGACCATTATATTTTAAGTGAAGAATGCGGCGACCTGGTGCAGGATTCGGAATACAAATGGATCATTGATCCTATTGACGGTACTGTAAATTTTGCCAACGGCATACCTATATGCTGTGTTTCTATTGGCATTGAAAAAGCAGATCAGATGGTTTTGGGGGCGATTTATAATCCTTTTATCAATGAGTTGTTCTTTGCAGAACGAGGGCAAGGCGCCACATTAAATGATAAACCCATCCGCGTTAGCACAAAAGACAAGGTAATCAACTCTTGTTTTGTCACAGGCTTTCCGTACACTTACTTAGATGAACCAAATGGACCATTAGAAGTATTTGAACGTTTCATTAGAAGAGGCATTCCGGTTCGTCGCTTAGGTTCTGCTGCCATTGACCTGGCCTGGGTGGCTTGCGGAAGGTTTGATGGTTTTTATGAACATAAGTTGCAGGCATGGGATAGTGCTGCAGGATTTATTTTAGTAGAAGAGGCAGGAGGAAAAGTTACCAACCTCAAAGGCGATCCCTACTCACCCTATCAACCGGGAATTATTGCCAGTAACGGAGTTTTGCATGACGAGCTAATAGATTGGGTGAAAGGAAATCTTCCGAAAGATGTAGGATTGTAATATAGGTGCTGCAACAAAATTGAACATCTAAAATCTAACATGGAAAACAATAGAACAGAAGTTTCAGATTTGGGCGAGTTTGGTTTAATCAACCATCTCACAAAAAACATAGAAATACAAAATGCATCTACCATACTTACAGTTGGCGATGATGCTGCAGTAATTGATCACTTTGGAAAGCAGAGTATCATTACAACCGATCTGCTGGTGGAAGGTGTTCATTTTGATTTGATGTACACTCCACTGAAACACCTGGGCTATAAAAGTGTAGTAGTGAACCTGAGTGATGTATATGCCATGAATGGCATCCCAACACAAATTGTAATGGGCTTAGCCTTTAGCAACCGCTTTAGTGTGGAAGCACTGGATGAATTTTATGAAGGTGTGTACGCAGCCTGTGCCGAATATAATGTTGATCTGGTAGGCGGTGATACGACTTCCTCTCAAAAAGGATTTATCATTTCCGTTACTGCCATTGGTGAAGTAGCACCAGATAAATATGTAAAGAGAAGCGGTGCACAAAAAGGCGACCTGCTTTGCGTAACAGGAGATTTAGGCGCAGCTTATCTGGGATTAACCTTATTGGAAAGAGAGAAGAAAATTTACCTGGAGAACCCGCAGATTCAGCCCGACCTGGAAAATGAAAAATACATTGTTGGCCGGATATTAAAACCGGAAGCCAGGAAAGATGTTATTGAGTTCTTTGCATCAAAAAGCATTGCGCCTACTTCTATGATAGACATAAGCGATGGATTAAGTTCGGAGATTTTACATATCTGTAATCAAAGCAAAGTGGGCTGTGTGTTGTACGAGGAAAAGATCCCGATCGGGGAAGAAACAAGAGCGGCTGCTTTTAAGTTCAACCTTGATCCCACAGCCTGTGCTTTAAGCGGTGGAGAGGATTATGAATTATTGTTTACCGTTCGTCAGGATGATTATGACAGCATTGCTTCTAATACCGATATTAGTGTAATAGGTTACATGACTGATGAAGAAGCAGGTGCACATATTTTTACAAAGGGCGGCAACAAACATCCCATTACTGCACAAGGCTGGAATGCCCTCAAATAACCTTTTCATGAAAAACACGTGGGCCATTCTTTTGTTGCTGGTCTTCAGTAGTTGTGCTGTACAACAGAAGTATAATCCATCAAAGAAATTTTCTAAAGAGCAATTGCTGGAGGATTATCAAACCTTCCGCAATGTGCTAGAAGAATCGCACCCGAGTTTATATTGGTACACACCAAAGGATAGCATTGATTATTATTTTGATTTTGCGGGAACAAAAATCAAAGATTCATTAACCGAAGCCCAGTTCCGCAACATTTTGAGTTATGTTGTTTCTAAATTCCGTTGCGGGCACACTTCTGTAAGACCATCCAAAGCAGCTGCAAATAGCAGTATCGTAAACCGCAGCCGCCTGTTTCCTCTCAATATAAAAGCCTGGAATGATACGGTTGTCGTTACTTCAAACCTGAACAGGAAAGACACAAATCTTCTCCGCGGTGTTGTATTAAAATCAATTGATGGCAGGCCTGTACAAAACATTGTTGACTCTTTTTTTCAACACCTTCCAACCGATGGTTACAACCTCACTCATAAGTACCAGTCATTAAGCAATTTTGGTGTATTCCGAAACATGTACACATCTGTTTACGGAGTAAAACCAAAGTTTGATGTTGAGTATTTTGACAGCACCGGCCGATTAAAAAAAGCTGCACTGCAGTTGTACAATCCATCGGCCGATACACTAAGGGTGCAACCCGTTGACCAGGGAAAAGATCTAAGCCGGAAAGAAAGAAAAAAAATCATCCTTCAAAATGCCAGAAGCCTGCGTATTGATACATCTCTAAAAACAGCTTTCATGGAGGTAAATAGTTTTGGAAAGCACATGAAGCTGCGCGGCTTTTTCAGAAGATCATTTAAAAAGATAAAAGCTCAAAACATCCGGCATCTTGTAATTGATATGCGGGCCAACGGTGGTGGAAGCGTAACCTTATCCAACCTGTTTACAAAATATCTTGCTAAACAGCCTTTCAAAATTGCCGATTCGCTGTACGCTATAAAAAGGAAAAGCAATTATGGCCACTTGCAACAGAACTATATATGGAACCGCTTTTTCTTTGTTTTCCTTACAAAAAAAGGAAGCAACGGCCATTATCATTTCCGCATGTTTGAGAATAAGTATTTCAAACCTAAAGAAGGCAGGCGGTTTGATGACCAGGTTTATATTCTTACTGGCGGCAATACATTTTCTGCAGCAACGCTTTTCAGTAAGGCTTTAAAGCCGCAGGATAATGTAATTATTGTTGGTGAGGAAAGCGGTGGTGGTGCCTATGGCAACACAGCCTGGCTGATTCCGGATGTTACCTTACCTAATACAAAAGTTCGTTTTCGCTTACCACTTTTCCGCCTTGTCATTGATAATGACGAAGAAAAGGGCAGAGGGTTGATGCCTGAAGTAGAAGCCTTACCAAGTGTTGGAGCCATACGTAAAGGCATTGATTTTAAAATGCAAAAGGCAATTGAGTTAATTAAACAGAAAAATGCTGAGGCAGTGCAACAGTAGTATAGCTTTTGCTGTCAGGTTGAAAATGCAAAGAATGAAAAGACTTCTTTTAATACTACTTGTACTTTCTTTGTTCATTAGTTGCAGCAAGGATAAAGCAGAAAATGAAGTATGTTTTAACGGTGTTGTACGCTGGGGCGGAGAACCGGCGGCAGATGGTTTAGGCTGGGTGATTTATAAAGCGGATAATATAAGTGGTCGCCCAATTATTCCTCGCAATTTGCCAGATGATTATAAGGTGAATGATCTAAACATTCATGTATGCTTATATGAAACAAATGAGAAATTTTATTGCCAGTGTATTGAGCCTTATAACAAGTATCATATCACTTCTATACGGCGCCGCTAGAGATTGATGTTGAAATCATCGGCATCTTTCCAAAAAGGAAACTTTTCACGCACAGTTTGTAAATGTGTTTTATCAAGGGCGATGGTAAAAATACCTTCTTCGTCCTGCTTATGATAAAGCACTTCACCCAAGGGATCAATCACCATGCTATCGCCGCTGTGATAGATGCCGTTTCCATCCTCTCCAACCCTGTTTACACCAATAACATAACATTGGTTTTCTATGGCTCTTGCCTGCAGTAAGGTTTTCCAGGCAGTACTTCTTTTATGCGGCCAGTTAGAAACATAGATCAAAACATCGTACTCGAACCCTTCATTAGACTGTTGTCTTGCCCAAACCGGAAAGCGCAGATCATAACAAACCTGCAGATTGATCTTCCAACCATTTACAGATGCAATCAACCGCTTGTTGCCAGCAGTGTAATGCTGGTCTTCTCCAGCGTATGCAAAAAGATGTCTCTTGTCGTAATAACCATATTGTCCATTGGGAAGCATCCAGATCAAACGATTGAAATATTGTTTTTCTTCCTCAATAATTACACTTCCTGTTAGAATCACTTTCTTCTCCGCAGACAAGTCTTTCATCCATTGCACTGTTGACCCGGCCATTTTTTCTGCCAGTAATTCAGGCTTCATGCTAAAGCCCGTGCTGAACATTTCGGGTAATACAATTGCGTGTGTAGATTCCTGTAAGCCGCGTATTTTCTCCTGAAGCATTTTCAGGTTGGCTTGTTTATCCTCCCAATGCAATGCTGTTTGTACCAACGTAAATTTTAATGAAGACATGGTGCAAAAATGAAGCTTTTACAAATGCCACAAACGGGCACTGAATTTGCGGCCTGTTCTTTCTCAAACCAACCGTATGACCAAATTATACACTGCTTTAATAGCTGCATTGCTTTCTTCTCTTTCCTTTAGTGCCCGTGGGCAAATAACTTTTGCACCTATTGCTACTACCGGGCTAACCAATCCAATTGATATTGCTATCCCGCCCAATGCCAGTCCTGCCAATGGCAGCACCAGGATGTTTATTGCCCAGCAGGATGGATTGATAAGACTTTGGAATGGAACTTCTTTCTCAGACTTTCTCAACATCAACTCCGTACTAACAACCGGTGGCGAAAGAGGTCTATTAAGCATGACGTTCCACCCTAATTACAACGGCACATCCAACCGCGACTTCTTTCTTTTTTATACGGGAGCAAGCGGTAATCTTGTTGTAGCAAGGTATAGAACGCAATCGGGTAATCCCGATGCTGTAGAAGCAGGCAGCGGCACGGTACTAATTAATCCAATTGATCATAGTACCTACAGCAACCATAATGGCGGCGACCTGAATTTTGGACCGGATGGTTATTTATACCTGACTACCGGCGATGGCGGAAGTGGCGGCGATCCATTAGAGGCGGCACAAAACCCATCCTCTTTATTAGGCAAATTATTGCGGATAGATCTGGCAGCACCCATTCCCATTACCCCGCAAGTGATTGATATTGGTTTGAGAAACCCTTTTCGCTGGAGCTTTGACAAAATCACAGGCGATGCCTGGATTGGTAATGTAGGACAAAGTAATTGGGAAGAGATCAACTATAAGCCCGCAGGTTCTACAGGGCTCAACTTTGGCTGGGACTGTTATGAAGGTAATGTGGTGTTTGAACCCGCCGGCTGCCCGGCATCAGGATTTACTTTTCCATCCTATGCCTATCCAACCGGTAGCGAAGGGCGATCTATTATAGGAGGTTATGTTTACCGGGGAACTGAATACCCTGCATTATATGGTTACTATATAGCAACAGATTATTATAGTGGCCGCATTTTCAGAAGAAGCCCTTCAGGTGTGTGGGCCGCACAAACTACAGGAACTGTAGCAAGTGTAGCCTCTTTTGGCGAGGCGCCGGATGGAACGCTGTATGCTGTCTCGCAATTTCCTAATCATGATCTCTATAAAGTAACCCTTACTGGTGTTTTGCCGGTTGTACTATCAAATTTTTCAAGCAATAGAACCGGCACTGTTTCAGAATTAAAATGGACAACCACGGTAGAGCAAAATACAGCACGGTTTAGAATTGAATACAGTCGCAACGCTGCCAACTTTCAAACAGCGGGAGTGGTACAGGCAAGCAGAAATGCTAATGGCAGGCAATACAGTTTTCAGCACAACTATGCCGGCACAGAAGACCTGTTCTATCGTTTGGTGATTGAGGATGATGACGGCAGTTTGAGTTATTCTTCTATTATAAAGCTTACATCTTCCGGTAAGAGCGGAATAAGGATCTATCCAACTATTATCCGGAATAACACCATTACTATTGAACTGAACAAACCGGCTAACAAACTGCAGTTAGTGAACAACAGTGGTGCACTGGTTTTTGAAAAGAGCCTGCAAGGCATGAATGGCACGAACGCTATTTTATTGCCGGCAGTTGCAAAAGGCGTGTATGTAGTGCAGGTGATGAGCAACGATGGTATAAAAAAAGAAAAGGTAGTGATTGAATAAGCTCGGTTTTGCAAGGCAAAGGCTGGGGCTTTCAGCCAATTATTCCTTATACATGAAGTAAGGCGGCCTTATCAAGTCTCTGAATTGATGATTTGCGCAATGCGCAATAAATATTGCGCAACCAACTTTTAGTGAATATTAAAGTGTTAGAAATTCGAGTAGATTCGTACAATACGCAAATACAACTGTTGTATGCCACTTTAGACAGCCCTCATGCCAAAGCGAAAAAACTTAAACGGAATACCTCATAACATCACAAAGAGTTTCTTTGGGACAGAACGTTATTACAATGGGGGCTATATGGGTGACTGGTTACTAAACGCGGCAAAGCGACTTTGTTTGACCAATGCTTCCTTGGATGTGTTACAAGGTGCCTTCAGTCCGACCGAATTGAACATTCATCCTTTGACAGTAAATGCAAAAAATTTAAAGACAATTGTTGACAAGGAATTAGCAGCTAATGGGTTCGACCCAAACTTTATTAAAGAAGCTGTGATTGACTTTCAATTTCCAGACCCTAAGATTTATAGAACGACGTTCTACTGTTTTCCTTACCTGATTGACATAGATGGCAAACGTTATGAAGCCGGACGAATTATTGGAGAAGGACTTGAACCAGAATTTGACCCATTCGACGAATTGAATATTTATCCGACAAAAAGGCAAACAGAGCTACTTGACAAAATCAAAAGCCTTTTCGGTTGACAGAGAAAAACGGCATACAACATCGGCTTTGTAAAAGTTGGGCTGGACGAACTACATTTAAACAATAGAACGTTATTAAACAGTATCGGTAACTGAAGCTTTGGTTTTCAAATACCTCAACCTTCACAAAGCCGTAAACGTTAGCAGCAACTCCCTATGTTTTGGAAAAAGAAAAGGGCGGACGAAACGCAAGACAGCAAAATCATTCTTGGAATGGTAATGCTCCGGGACGACAAGACTTTCGCCATTGAAGCCTTTATTGAAGACTTCAATAGTTACTATGGCGGCAATATTCAGGAGCCTATAGATAACAGTGCTTCTTTTGTATTTACAGTTGACAAAGAAACAGTAGCCGTTGCACATATGCCTATTCCTATTCCGTTCGGTGACATTGAAGGAACAGCTCAATACGCCTATAATTGGCAAACTGCTTTAGAAGACACGAGAGAGCATAAGAGCCACCTGATTGTTTCACTCATGCAAGGTGGGCAAGACCAGATTAAGCGATTCAAGATTTTTACGCAAATTCTTTGTTCATTGCTTCGGACGACAAATGCTATAGGAGTTTACAAGGGAAACCAATCATTGTTGATATCCAGAGAAGACTATTTGAGTGAGGCGAAAATGATGAGCGACAATTATTTGCCACTTAACCTTTGGGTTTACTTCGGCTCACGAGTTTCTGAGAAAGGCAATTCAGGCTACACATACGGTTTGAAAGAGTTTGGTAAAAAGGAAATGGAGATTGTAAACTCTTCCCATAGCTTACAAGACATTAGAGGCTTTCTTTTCAACATTGCACACTATGTCTTAGAGTATGATGTGACCTTTCAAGATGGACAAACGGTTGGCGGTTCAGAGGAAGAAAGGATTACAATTAGTTTTTCAAAGGGACAATTTGTAGAGGACGACACTTTCAAGTTTGCCTACTAAGTGACGAAGAATATGCAGCTAACATGGTATTTCTGCAGCAGCGGCTGAAGAATAAGTGTTGAACTATAATAATTCATTCAACTAATCAATAAATAGGCTGAGGGAACCTGCACTTCCGCTACTAGAAAATCAAGCATTCTGTTCATCACCGCCTAAACCTCCTCGATCTTTTAAAGAAAAAATACAGCACCAATAAAAGAGCAAGACCCGCCAAAGCCATGATAAGTAACTCCTGGTTATCATAACTCGTTTCCAGATTGGGTTCCGGAACCCGGGTGCTATCGGCTTGTGCTAACGCCATATTGCTTACCAGTAAAAAGAAGAAGAAAAGTTTCGTTTTCATGCTGTTGTTTTGCTGCTTCAAAATAATTAATCTTTTGAACTGATCCCATTCAAAACACCGGTTACCAGTTCCGGCTCGTATCCTTTTTGCAAAAGATAGTCTATCGTTTTTTTCTTTCTTACCAGGTATTGCTCGCCTTTTAATGTGTCGTATTTCTTTTCGGCCAGTTCCTGTAATGTTTTACGATATACCTCATCATCAATTTCCTTCATGCCCTTTTTAATGTTGTAATCACTCACACCTTTTTCTTTGAGTGCATAATAGATCTTCTTTCTACCCCAGTCTTTCATCCGAAACTTGCCACCGACAAATTGCTTTGCAAACCGCTCTTCATTTAGGTAGTCTTCTTCAATTAATGAAGAAATGATCTCATCATGCTCTGCTTTTCTAACGCCTAAGTCCCAGAGTTTTTGCTGCACTTCGGTATGGCTGCGTTCCTGGTAGCCGCAATAGTGCTTTAGTTTTTGAAGGGCTTGCTCTTTGGTAAGGTATTTTTTTTGAAAAGCCAATTTGTATTTTTTTATTCCACGGTGAACCACAGAGAGTAAAAAGAACCTCTTAGGTACTCTTTAAACTCAGCAGCTTTCTGTGGTTCAACTATTTTTCATCTTCCAACAACTCTAAACACCCAAATTCTTTCTCCAGCAACTGATCGTAATAGTCTGCTTTTTGGAACAGGTCACGAAACATTTCTATGCCGGCTTCTTTGGTCATGTCCAGGTCGTACATAATACAGCTTAGTACAATGTTTTGTTTTACGCAACTCAGCACCAGGCTATCCATCTTGTAATTTTCTTCCAGCAAAAATTTGTAAAGCGGACGTATCTGGCTTGTATCAGTCGGCAGCTGACATAAATACGCATCACCAGCAACAAAATAATTATCCGGATTGTAATTGATCTTGATCTTGGCTGCGCCTTCTTTTACACTCCAGTTGTTATTACCATCTCTTGCCAGCTTAATGTCTTTTCCCAACTCTTTTAAAATTTCTTCTACTGTTTTGGCAACGCCGACAGGCTTGGCTTCTCTTTCGGGCAGTTGCGGCAACTTTACTTCGGTACCACAGAAAGGGCAATACTTTGTGGCTTCAATATTACTTGCCAGCACCAGGTAATTACAACTATAACAGCGGGTAGAGGCCTCGCCTTTATGAATGGCGTACAACTCTAACGCCTCTCGTAAATAACTAACCGGCAAAGCAAAACCAAGGTTATCGCCACCGCGTATGATAAACGAGTTTACGCCTATGATCTCACCTTCTTTATTTACCAGCGGGCCTCCACTGTTTCCCGGATTGATCGCCGCATCTATCTGTATGTACTTAACACCTTCTCTTACACGATCTACTTTTGAGATCACACCTTGTGTGGCAGTATAGTTCAATCCGAACGGATGACCAATAGCCACTACCACATCACCATCATTCATTGTATTGTACTGGCCCAGCTTTACTTCGGGTATTTGTACATCTATTGGTGGTTGTAAAAAAGCAAGGTCATGTTTTTTATCAGTATACCAAACCCGGGCAATACGCTTTTCAAACAATCTGCCGGCAATGGTTACCTCTGCATTTTTTCCAACAACATGTTCGTTCGTAACGATCAGATCAAACTCCTTTACATAAAAGCCTGTACCAGTGCTGGTTTGTGTAGCTATCTGAATGATGGCCGGTCTGTATAGTTCTATTATCTGCTGCGTATTCATTTGGTCTCCAGATTTAAAAATTCAACTTCTGCTGTAAAGGTTTGATTGAATGCTACCTTATTATCGAACTTTAATTTCTCGGTTTTAAATTTCAGTTCGGGATATTTCTCATTCCATCGCTCTTCTACAGCTCGTATCCTTTCTATAATACCTTCCTGGTTGTATTGCGAATTTTCGGGATTATATAGTTGATCAGTAAACCCTAATTCGCTGAAGTACTCCGGATAGTTTGCCATCATAAAGATTTGAAAGAGCTCTGTAACAGGCCTGGGAAGGCTGTAAGAGAACTGGCAATAAGAAAAACCATACTCACTGATCTTGGAGGCAATTTCCGGCAGCTTGTTTTCCTTATACCAGGCAATATTCTGATTGGCATTATAGATAGCGTCTGCTACTGTTTTGTAGTTCTGCGGATTTACAATGGAGAACGTGTATCTGGAGCGGAAAAGATGCGGATAAAAATCGCTTTCTTCTTTTGCTAACAGCTTCTGATAGCAATCGGCCATTTCTCCATTTTTCTCGGTTACATGTCGATCGTCTTTTCTAAAATAGATCTCTACTACTTTCTCCAGCTCCATTAATAGCTTCCCTTCGGGCACAATTAAAAAATCAATGCGATAGGCAAGTGCTAATAACAGGTAGGCTATGCCCCCGGAAAATTTATCCTGGTCAATTGAGTTGATAAGATCAAGCGTTTCCTGTATCCATATTTTAAAGTATTTAAACTTTATTTTTTTCTCTTCGTCAGGGATAGGAGAAATGTGTTCTGTTTCTGTTGGCAACAGGCTGGTAAAATCCTGCACCAGCAGGTCGTCCTGTTTATCTCCTTTATTAGCAAGCTCCTTCAGACCATAATAAAGCTTACTGGGATTAGCCGTTTTAATATCGCTGTCAAACAGCATACTGATCTTTTCGTTGCTTAGGGCATAACGACTGTAATACAAATTAAAATTCATTTCAAGCAGCCGCCGCATTACGGGCACACTGGGCTGAGGCATCAATGCTAACACGGCCTCCGCTTCGAATAACTCATGGTTGTAAAAACCACGGATCAGTTTAGATCCCTGGTAAAGATGAAATGTACCGCCTTCTTCATTTTTTTGATGTACCACGTTTTCAATCTCATCATCTTTTAGATAATCAAAAAAGGCTTCAATGCTTTCCTGTATTTTTTTCTCTTTAAATAATGACTCCGCTTCGTTCCAACGTTCCACCTTAGCCAGAGTTTTATTATTATCTGAGTAGCGGCCAAATTGAATGTTTGGCTCAGGCACTGATGTTTCTTCTTCCTCCGTTTTCTTTTTCGACCAGCTAAAAAATCTATCCAGCATACTGCTCTGCTTTAAGGTGCAATCCCGATTGCAAATTTCCTGAAATTACCGCTTGTTTACGAGGTGCAGGAAAGAACCTATTCAAAATGCGGGCCGTAACGGTTGTTGATTTACTAATTAAAAGCAGCAGTGCTTATAGCCGGTTTGCGTTGATAACATGCCGCTAACTCTATTTCAAAATTGCTTAGTTTCGCCTCCATCCTCCTGACAATATTGGGGATCAAATTTTACTTATGAAATTTATTGTTTCTTCCTCCCAGTTACTAAAACAATTGCAACACATAGCCGGGGTCATCAATGCTAATACTGTACTGCCTATATTAGAAGATTTTTTGTTTGAGATAGAAAAGAACAAGCTTACGGTTGTAGCAACGGACCTGGAAACAGTAATGCGCATTCAGCTCGATGTTGAAGCAAAGGATAGCGGAGAGGTTTGTATTCCTGCTAAGATCCTGATGGATTCTTTAAAAAATATTCCTGACCAACCCCTCACATTTAATATTGATAAAAACTTTGCAATAGAAATTACCAGCGACAATGGTAAGTATAAGGTAATGGGAGAGAACCCTGATAATTTCCCGAAAGAGCCTGCTGCCGATGATACCACATCCTTTACCATGACAGCAAGTGCTTTGGTAACAGCCATCAACAAAACTTTGTTTGCTGTAAGCAATGATGACCTGCGCCCTGCTATGACCGGCGTTTTCTTTGAATTAGATAAGAATTTCGTTCAGTTTGTAGCTACCGATGCCCATCGTCTGGTTCGCTATAAAAGGACCGATGTAAGCAGCCCGAAGAATGATTCTTTCATTGTTCCAAAAAAACCATTGAATCTTTTAAAATCGGCTTTACCTTCTACAGATGATGAGATTACCATCAGTTATAACAGTAATCATCTTTTTGTAAAGCATGGAACCACACAGATGAGCTGTCGTTTAATTGATGCCCGTTTTCCTGATTATAAGGTGGTAATACCGGCAGACAATCCATACAAACTAGTAGTTAGCAAAAGCGATTTCCAAAGTGCCTTACGCCGTGTAAGTGTGTTTAGTAATAAAAGCACCAACCAGGTAGCATTAAACATCAGCGGAAGCGAATTAGGCCTTGCTGCGCAGGATATTGATTTTTCGTTTGAAGGAAATGAAAGAATGAAATGCCAGTACGATGGTGAAGATCTGACGATTGCTTTCAATGCCCGCTTTTTAATTGAAATGCTGAATGCAGCCGACAGTGACGAAGTAAGGGTTGAGCTTTCTACACCAACCAAGGCGGGTATTTTAAAGCCAACAGAAAAGGATGAAGAAGAAGACCTGTTAATGCTGGTAATGCCGTTGATGTTAAATCAGTAGTGCCCCTCCGGCTCCCCGGTAGGGAGTGACCTGTTGACAAGGCCAGCTTATTTGACTATACTTTACACAATTAAAAGCACTCTTATAAAGGGTGCTTTTGTTATTTAGTGAAGATTGAGTAGGCGGGGCTGTGTATGGCAAGCCCCTCCACCGGAGGGGTTTTGGGGAGGCCAGTCTTATTCCTTAACTTGGTTTTATGGGGCAAAACATTATTGACTACTTCAGCACATTGGAGCAGCGGCCATTGGAACGGATGCTTTTTCTTGTTTCAGGTATATTGTTGTTGTGGGTCATTGAAGGGGCGATACCGATGATTGCAATGAGCTATAAGAAGAATAAGTGGCGGCATGCCTATGTGAACATGACATTCACTGTAATTCACCTCATCATTCATACGGGCTTTGCTGTTCTAATTGTTTTATTGGCAGATGCTTCTAAAGAAAATGGTTTTGGAATAAGTCAATGGTTGAAAGCTTCAACATTAGGAACCATAGTAATTACATTCTTTGTACTCGATTTTTTTGGAGGCTGGCTGGTGCATATGGTGCAGCACAAAACAAAAGCATTGTGGCGTTTTCATATAGTGCATCATTCTGATAATAATGTAGACGTTACCACAGGTTTACGTCATCATCCTATTGAAAGTGTGCTGCGGGGTGTTTTCTTTTTAATGGGGGTGATTGTTGCCGGCGCACCTGTTTATGCTGTGATGATCTATCAAACCGGTTTAGTGTTGTTTGTTCAGTTCACACATGCTAACATCCAATTGCCCAAATGGCTTGATAAGGGCATGAGCTTTTTTCTTGTTTCTCCCAACATGCATAAAGTACATCATCACTGGCAGCAGCCTTATACAGACAGTAATTATGGAGCGGTATTAGCAATTTGGGATCGCATGTTTGGAACGTACGAACACCTGGAGCCTTCACAGATCCGCTACGGATTAGACAGGTATTATCCCAATGAAGAAGATGAGAATTTAGTAATGCTGATGCGTAGGCCTTTTGGCAAACTGGAGTAAGTTTCGCACAAAGCACACAGAGTGACAGAGATTGATAACTAAGTTTTGTGGCTCATGCCTTCGTGACCGAAAACTATCTTCGCAGCATGAAGAAGATTGCTATGATTCCTGCGCGGTACGCAGCCACACGTTTCCCTGCAAAGCTGATGCAGCAATTGGGTAATAAGACCGTGATTGCTACCACTTATCTCGCCACAAGATCTACCGGCTTGTTTGATGATGTAGTAATTGTAACTGATAGCGATATTATCGAAAAAGAAATTCAGTCCTATGGAGGCACGGTGATCAGGAGCAAAAAAGAACATGAAAGTGGCAGCGACCGTATTGCTGAAGCTGCAGAAGATATGGATGTAGATGTTATTATAAATGTACAAGGCGATACTCCTTTTATTAAAAAAGAACCCCTGCAAAAACTGGTGGCTTTATTTGATGACCCTTCAGTACAAGTGGGGTCGTTGATGCAGGTGATCACAGAAGAAGCTTCTATTAATAATCCGAACTGCGTAAAGGTTTGTGTAGATAAGAATAACAACGCCCTATTCTTTAGCCGTGCACGGTTGCCTTATCCCCGAAACAATAAAATTCCCATCTCCTATTATGAACATATTGGTGTATATGCTTTTCGTAAACCAGCTTTGCTGCAGTTTACTAATTGGCCTGTAATGCCTTTAGAAGATGCTGAAAAGCTAGAAGGCCTCCGTTACCTGGAAAATGGCGTGCCTATTCGAATGGCCTTAACCGATTACATTGGTGTGGCTATTGACACGCCGGAAGACCTTGAAAAAGCGAATGCCATTCTTTCTTCAAACGAATAAGCAAATAATTCTGTAACTTTTATGCTATTATGAAACAGCTTCTTACTTTATCATTTTGTGTTTTTTGTTCATTTGCTTACGGACAGAAAGCCTTAGACGTTACTTCCGGTGCAGTTCATGCAGGTTCATTCTTCCTGTCTGTGAATGGCGAACCGGTATTGGTGGCCAAATTCACCAAGTTGGTAGAAGGCTCTCCTTATTTTATGGACGAATGGTCTAAAGGAGATGTGGTGATGACAAAAGGCACTACTTATAAAGACATACCTCTTAAATTAGACCTGATAGACCAGGAGGTTCGTTATAAAGATGAGAAAGAAAGAGAGTTTATTGCTAATAGTGCTATTAGAGAGATCTATTTAAAAGGCATAGATGGGATATCAAACTACCATTTTGTTCACTCCACTTTTTTAGAGAAAGCTGAAGGCATGGGAAAAGGCTGGTACCAGTTACTTTCTTCAGGAGAAGCCAGTTTGTATAAAGGCTATAAAAAAACAGTTAACGAAAACAAGCCCTACGGATCTGCAACTACCGAACAAAGAATTCAAACAACAGAGCAATATATTGTGGTGTTTGGTGGTAAAGCCACAACAATCAAAAAAATAAAAGAGCTGCCATCTGTCTTATCTGCAAAGAAGGCAGAGATAGAAAAATTCATTTCATCAGACGAGCAAAAGTCAGAATCTATGGAAGAGCGGCTCCTTGCTTCCATAGCTTATTTCAATACACTTATGCAGGCACAGAACAAGCAATAGCTTTACTGGTTTTGTTTTTGTTGGTATATTTCACCCATGACCCGAGCTGAAAAATATTTCCGTTATCTCAATCCTTTTGCCTTACTCGGAACTGATAGAACAAAGCAGATCCTGCATGTCAACCCCGTAACAGATGTAACCCGTAAAGATGCCCCGACGGTTCATATTACAGTATACGATTACAATGAAACTCATCTTACCTCAACTCAATTGCAAGCGGTTGATGAGTGTTTTCATTACAAACATAATGACCATGTAAGCTGGATCAATATTGATGGCTTGCGGAAAGCAGATGTAGAAACAGCAGGTGCTCATTTTGATATTCACCCCCTGATCATTGAAGATATTTTAAGTGTTGGACAGCGGCCGAAGATGGATGAAGTAGAAGGTGTTTTGTATTGCCTGCTGAATATGCTTTACTACAACGAAAAATCCTGCGCAGTAGAACAGGAACAGGTAAGCATTGTATTAGGAAAAGATTTCGTGATCACTTTCCAGGAAGATCCTGCAAGAGATGTATTTAATCCAATCCGGGATAGGTTGAAGATGAATAACAGCAAGCTGCGGCAAAGAGGTGCAGATTATCTATGCTATTCGATGCTGGACCTCATTGTTGATAACTACTTTTTTGTGATGGAAAAATTGGGCGATAAAGTAGAGCAGGTAGAAGATGAAGTGATACGAAATAGTAATGTCCGATCCCTGGCCAGCATTAATCAACTGCGTAAAGAGCTGATTGTTTTAAAAAGAAATATTGCACCTGTAAGAGATCTGATCGGCGGCATTATTCGCAGTGAAAATGAATTACTTGACGAAAGAACAACCAAGTATTTTAAAGATGTACACGATCATATTGTGCAGGCCCATGATCTAAGCGAAAACTATCGTGATGTGATGATTAGCATGCAGGACTTATACATAAACAACGTAAAC
>Ga0164290_1000413_pt1 | contig 141598 bp, 126 predicted proteins | sample Micstemetagenome_FD_108782 | JGI IMG/M metagenome (GOLD analysis project Ga0164290, IMG submission 108782) | Contaminated culture microbial community from soil near Moab, Utah, USA - Microcoleus steenstrupii SON62 (Illumina Assembly) | ecosystem: Environmental > Terrestrial > Soil > Soil crust...
CGGCGCATCCCGCCGCGCACCCCCAAGCGCAACGGCAAGGTGGAGCGCTACCAGCAGACCCTGGCCCGCGAGTGGGCCTACGGGCAGCGCTACCAGGACTCAGAGGCCCGCCGCAAAGCGCTGCCCTTCTGGCTGATGCACTACAACTGCACCCGCAACCACAGCTCCCTGTCGAACCGGCCGCCCATCAGCCGCGTTCGGGAGGTGCTGAGGCACGACACCTAGGCGGGACCGCCCCGCCGCGCCACCAGGCCCCACGCCCAGCGGGGGATGCCCCGCCGGGCACCGGTGACGGCGGCCTCGACCGCCGCCGCGACGCCCTCGCCGTGCAGGCCGGGCCCGTGGCCGCACAGCAGGTGCGCCGGTGCGAGGCCCCGCAGCACCCGCGGCGGGCGGGTGAGGCGCAGCATCGGGTGGGGCCCCACGGGCTCGCCCGGTGCCCGGAAGTACGGCGCGGTGCCGAGGGCGTCGCCCACGGCCAGCGTGGCCGAGTCCGGGAACAGCAGGGCCACCTCCCGCCACCGCGGGACCGACACCACGGGGATCACGCGGAACGGCGCGCCCGGCGGCGGCGCGGCCGGCGTCACCAGGTGCGGCACGCCCAGGCGGGCGGCGATCGCCGCCCCGTCGCGGCCGTGCCGGTCGAGCAGCTGCACCACGCCCGCCGGCGGCCCGAGGCCGAGGGCCCACTCCACCATGCCGGGCTCGTCCACGGGATCGAGCAGCCAGACGCCGCCACCGGCGAGGACCGCGTGCGACGTCCGCCGCATGAACGCGGGCGACGGCGAGATCCAGCCGCGGAGGAGGCCGGGGACCTCGTCGCACGCGAGGGCGGCGGCCGCCCGGGGACCGGCGGTCACTCGGCCGCGCGCTGCGGGCTCGTCTCCAGGGCCTCGGCGACGGCGTCGGAGAGGACGTGCACGAACGACCACACCGCCGCCGCCTCGAGCATGCGCACCACCTCCGGCTCGGGGGGCGCCGCCGACAGGCGCGCCTGCTCCAGCACGCCCTCCATCGCGCTGCCGTGCCAGGCCTCGAAGGCCTGTCGCTCGATGTCGCGGCGCCGGCGCGCCGAGCCCCGCATGAGGGTGGTGACGCGCCGGCCGAACGCGGGACCGTCCTCGCCCCCCGGCGCGGCGATCGCGCCGAGGCCCTCGGCGAACAGCCGCATGTGGGCCGCCAGGGTGACCCGGCGGGCGTCGGCCTCGGGATCGCCCGCGAGGCCCTCGCGCTCGAGCATGGCCTCCTCCTCGAGCTCCAGGGCCTCCAGCCGCTCCGCGCCGGTCATCACGTGCCGCTCCAGGCGCTGCTGCAGGTCGGGCGGGCCGCCGTCCCACTCGGCCCGGACGGCGGCCGCCAGGTGCCGCAGCCACGCCCGGGCGCCGACGCGTCGCGCCCGGTCGAGTCGCGCGTGCCGGTCGGGCAGCGTGCCCGACTCGGCGAGCAGGAACTCCTCGTGGAGGGCCCGCGAGCCCTCCTCGGTCATGTAGCGCTCGAGGCGCGGGCGGTGGCGCACCATCTCGTCGAGCAGGCGGGGCGCGAGGGCGTCGGATCCGGGCATTCCCGCAGCGTAACCGCGGCCGGCCCGCGACTCGACGGGACCCGCCCGCAGATCCCGCTGCGGACGAGCCGTTCAAGAACGGACGGATGCAACCGATGTCGTCGGTGCACCGGTGCAACGGGCACCGGCGAGGAACGTCGTCGTCCGCGATGCGAGGGGTCGGGATGCGCAGGGGCCTGCTGGTGAGGATCCTCGGGAGTGCGGCGGTGGTGGGCGTCGCCGGCGCCGTGGTGGGCGCGGGCACCTTCTCCGCGTTCTCGAGCACCACGTCCAACGGCGGCAACACCTTCGCCGCCGGCACGGTCGTCATCGGCGACAACGACGCCGGCGCCGCCATGTACAGCCTCTCCGACGCGGCGCCCGGCGCCAGCGTCACGAGCTGCATCCGGGTGTCGTACACCGGCTCCCTCGACTCCGACGTGCGGCTCTACACCACGTCGAGCATCGGGAACCTGGGCCCCTACGTGAACCTCACGATCACCCCGGGCTCCCAGGCCTCGCCGAGCTTCCCGAGCTGCGCGGGCTTCACGCCGGACCCGGGCGGGGACCTGTACTCCGGGACGCTCGCCGCCTTCGCCACCAGCCACTCGTCGTGGTCCAGCGGCCTCGCGGACCTCCCGAACGCGAAGACGGCGTGGGAGACCAACGACGCCGTCGTGTACCGGGTCACGGTGACCCTCGCCGACGACAACGCCGCCAACGGCGGCGCCGGCGGCGCGATGACGACGGGCACGCACGCCTTCACCTGGGAGGCGAGGAACCAGTAGGGCATGCGGCGTCCGCCCACCCCGAGTCCCCATCCCCCGGGGCGGGCGCGCCGCGTGGTGCGCCGCGCCCGCGCCGCCGGCCTGGTGACGGGGGCGGCGCTGGCGGTGGCGGCGATCCCGCTGGCGCGCGTCCCGGCGACCGGTGCGGCCGCCTCGGCGTCGGTCGTCGTGCGCGTCGCCCCCTCCGCGGAGCTCGCGCCGGCCGGGCCGCCGACGGTGCTGGAGGCCCCGGCCCTGACGGCCGGCGGCGACGGGGCGCGGGGGCGGGTGCGGGTGCGCAACATCACGGGGAGGCGGCTGGACGTGGGCGCACGGGTACGCGCGGACCGGCCCGACCTGGACGGCGCCCTCCTGGTGCGGGTGGAGGGCGATGGACGGCTGCTGAGCGAGGGCGTGCTCGGGCGGGAGGCGACGGGCACGGGGGTCCTCGGCCTGGCACCCGGCGCCGTGGCGGTCGTGGACGTCCGGGCCCGGATCCCGGTGGAGCGCGGCACGGCGGCCGGCGGGCGCGCGGCCGACGTGAGCATCGAGCTGCACGCGCGGCCGGCGGGCGGGTAGGTGCGCCGGATCGTCCCCGCCTGCGCCGTCCTGCTGGCGGCGGGCGCCCTGGGGTCGCTCGCCGGCCACGGGACGCACGCGGCCCTGCGCGGCACCTCCGGCGCGCCGGGCAACGTCCTGAGCGCGGGCACGGTGACGCTGGAGCGCAGCGGCGCCGGCGTCGTGGTCGCCCTAACGGGCGGCCGCGCGGGCGACGGCGCCACGGGGTGCGTCCGCGTCACGTCCGGGGGGAGCCTGCCCACCGCCGTGCGACTCTTCGGCACCTCGACCGGCGGGCTGGCCGCCCACGTCACGCTCACCGTCACCCGCGGCACACAGCCCGCGGCGGCATCGGGGTGCACCGGCTTCGTGGCCGATGCCGAGAACCACATCGGCGCGGGCGCCGGCGTGGTCTACAGCGGGCCCCTGGCCGCCTACCCCGCGTCCGCGGCGGCGGGCCTGGTGGACCCGCACTCCGGGGCGCCGGAGGTGTGGACCGCCGGGGAGGCCCACGCCTACCGGATCGCCATCACCCTCGGCAGCGCGACCTCCGCGCAGGGCCTGAGCGGTTCGGCCACCCTCCGGTGGCGGGGGTATTCGTGAGCCCGGTGGCGGCGGCCGCGCGGGCGGCCGCCCGCGGGACGCTGGCGGGCGCCCTGGCGGCGCTGGTGCTCGCCACGGCCGTCGCCCTCATGCTCGGCTACCGGCCGCTCACCGTGCGGTCCGGCAGCATGGAGCCGGCCCTCGGCGTCGGCGACGTCGTGGTGGCGCGCGCGGTCCCCGCCTGGTCGCTGCAGGTGGGCGACGTGGTCACCTTCCGGGACCCGGACGGCACCGGCCGGCTCATCACCCACCGGGTCCTCGGCCTGGCGCCCACGCCCGCCGGCCTCGACGTGGTGACGCGCGGCGACGCCAACACCGCCCCGGAGCGCTGGAGCATCGCCGTCGACGGGCGCGTGGGGCGCGTGGACGCCCGCGTCCCGTGGGTCGGCGGCGGGCTCGCCTGGACCCGCACGCCCGCCGGGCGGCTGCTCACGCTCGGGCTGCCCCTGCTGGCGCTCACCGGATGGGCGCTGGCGGGGATCTGGCGACCGCGGGCCGCGGCATGAGGCGGGGCGCCGCTCTGGTCGCCGCGCTCGGGGTGGCGGGCGGTGCCGCCGCCGGCGCCCTCGCGGCCTTCACCGCGGACGTCACCGCCGACGCGACCTTCGCGGCCGCCCCGGACTGGACGCCGCCGACCGCGACGGTCCATACCGTGCAGAAGGCCGAGGGCGGCGTGCCCGGCTTCGTGCGCCCCGGCGGGGGCTACCGGGTCCTGGCCTCCTTCGCCGACACCGGCAACCCGGCCTCCGGGTTCGCGGCGGCGTCCGCGGACACCACCTCGCTCACCGCCGCCGCCTCCGCCAGCGCCCTCACGACCGCGGGGGGACCGACCACGGCCGGCGGTGTCGACTACACCCACCGCAGCGGCCTGCTCACGGCCGACGGGGGGACGCCCGCGGGCGCGCGCACGTACGCGATCACCGCCACGGACGCGGACGCCAACACGGGGACCCAGTCGGGCCTCACCGTCACCGTCGACGGCACGGCGCCCACGGCCCAGGACATCCAGACCGTCAACGCAGGGGCGATCGCCGGGCGGCCGGAGGCCGGAGACAGGATCGTGTTCACCTTCTCGGAGCCCGTCGACCCGCAGTCGATCGTGGCGGGGTGGACGGGCGACGCGCCCACGCCGGCGGTGGTGCGGTTCACCAACGGGTTCCTGATCGCCGCCGACACGGTCGGCGTCCGGAACGCCGCCAACTCGGCCGCGCTGCCGCTCACCCCGGCCGACATCACGCTGCCCAACGGCGGTTACGTCAACGGCGACCTCACCTTCGGCGCCTCCGGCACCGCGTCGACGGTCACGGTGAGCGGCGCCACGGTGACCGTCACCCTCGGCACGGCGTCCGGGACGGCCGCCACCGGCGGGGCGGGGACGCTGTCCTGGACACCGGGCGCGGCGCTCTACGACCGCGCCGGCAACGCGGCCACCACGGGCGCCGCCACCGAGAGCGGGGCCTCCGATGCGGAGTTCTAGGGGGGCGCTCCCCCTGGCCGTCCGCGTGCTGGTGGCGCTGCTGGCGGCCGGGGCACTGGGTGCCCTGGTCGCGCGGGGCACGTTCTCCGCCCCCCGCGCACCCGAGACGGCGCCCGCCCCGGTCGTGGCGCCCGCGGCGGCGCTCGCGGGGCCCGTGCGCGCCGCCGCGGCGCGCAGGTGCACACGGGTGGTGCGGCGCGCGGGCGCGCGGCCCCGGCGCGTGCCCGTGGCCTGCCCCGTGCGCCGCTGCCACCGCACGATCCGCCGGCGGGGGAAGAAGCCCCGCCGCGTGGTGGTGCCGTGCCCACGGCCGCGTCCGGTGACGCCCACGCCCACGCCCCCGCCCGCACCCGCCCCGGCGCCCCCGCCCACCCCCGCCCCGGCGCCCCCTCCCGCGCCCGTGCCCGCCGTCCCGCCGCCGGACCCCGTCCCGGTGCCGCCCGTCGCCCTGGGCGACGACGACGGCGGCGTCGCGGCCTGGCAGGTGGCGGCGGGGGCCCCGGGGCGCCCGGTGGAGCGCTGCATCGTGCTCAACTACACCGGCTCGGAGCCCGCCGAGGTGCGCATGTACGCCACCGGCACTCCGGGGGACGCGGGGACCTACCTCGACATCGAGATCACGGCGGGCACCGGAGGCGGGGGCGGGGCGTGCACCGGCTTCGCGGCCGCGGGGGCGCCGGTCTGGTCGGGCACCCTCGCCGACCTGCTCACGGGGCACGACGACTGGGAGGACGCCCTCCCCCTGCCGGGACCCTCCGGCGCCGCCTGGACCCGCGACGACCGCCGCACGATGCGGATGCGCGCGGTGCTGCGCGACGACCCGGCCGCCAACGGCGGCCCCGCGGGGCCGCTGGTCACCGGGACCCACGGCTTCGTGTGGGAGGCCCGCGGGGGCTGAGGCGCCCGTCCCGCCGCGCCGCGGCGGCTCACGCCGGGGGCGCCCCCCCGCCCGGGACGGGACCCGCGGCGTCCAGGCGCTGCAGCGCGGCGACCGCCCAGGGCGCGAACTGGCGGCCCGACTCCCGGAGGCACTCGGCGATCGCCTCCCCCCAGCTGCGCGCGGGCGCGTACACCCGCGCCGAGCACATCACGTCGACCGCGTCGGCGAGGGCGATGATGAGCGCGCCGTCCGGTATCTCGGCCCCGCGCAACCCGTCCGGGTAGCCCCCGCCGCCCCACCGCTCGTGGTGGCTGCGCACCCACCCGGCCTGGGTGGAGGTGAGCACGTCGGCGGCGATCAGCCCGCCGAGGGCGGCGTGCGCCATGACCTCCTCGCGCTCCTCCCGCGCCAGCGGCCCGGGCTTGAGGAGCACCGCGTCCCGCACGCCGATCTTGCCGACGTCGTGCACCAGCGCCGCCTCGCCCAGCGCGCTCACCATCTCGGGCGACCACCCCAGCTCGATCGCCAGGCGGACGGCAAGGTCGGCCACGCGCTCGGAGTGCAGCCGTGTGGCGGGGTCCTTGGCGTCCACCGCCCGCGCCAGGGCCCGCACGCCCCGGACCGTGTGCTGGCGCTCGGTGGCCGTCGCCGCGGCCGACCGCGACGACTGACGGGCCGCCCTCTCCCCGCAGTAGCGGTGGATCTGGTTCCGCCCCGCGCCCTTGGCCCAGAAGAGTGCCTCGTCGGCCAGCCGGTACAGCTCGGCCGCGCCGCGCGCCTCGGTCAGGTCGCACACCCCGGCCGAGAGCGTCAGGGCCACCGCGTCCGAGAAGGGGCGGCCCGCCACATGCTGCCGCAGGCGCTCGGCCGCCCGCAGCGCCTCGCCCGCGCCGCACTCCGGCATCAGCCACGCGAACTCCTCGCCGCCCATCCGGCCGACGAAGTCCTCCTGCCGCACGAGCCGCCGGAGCCGCTCGGCGAACTCGACCAGCACCCGGTCGCCCACCGGGTGCCCGTGGGCGTCGTTGACGTGCTTGAAGTGGTCGAGGTCCAGCACGACAAGGCTGAGCGCGCGCCCGTGCCGGTGGGCCCGCAGCACCTCCTGCTCCAGGCGCTCCTCGAACGCGCGCCGGTTGGCGAGCCGCGTGAGGCCGTCGGTCGACGCCAGGCGCCGCAGCTCGGCGTGCGACTGCGCGTTGTCCACGGCCAGGGCGACCAGCTCCGCGAACCGGCGCAGCCGCGCGGCCATCCCGGGGGGCAGGCCGCGCGCGTCGCGCGTGGTGACCAGGACCGCGCCCCAGAGGGCTCCGCCCACCTCGACCGGCGCCCCGACGCTGCCCCGGTAGCCCTGGGCCAGGGCGTGGGTCCGCAGCGGCGAGGCCTCCTCCAGCAGCGCGTAGTCGTCGATGCGCGCGGGGGCGCGCGTGGCCGCCACCCGCGCGAGGACCCCCGTGCCGGTGGCCGGGAGCACCTCGCCCAGCGAGGAGTGCCCGCCGTGGCTGCCCACCACGTGGGCGTGGCGGCCCTCGTAGCGCACCACGAGCGCGGCGTCGGCGCCGAACAGCCCCGCGGTCTCGCGCGCGACCAGCGCGAACACGCGCTCCGGCGACGCCCCCGCGGCCACCTCCAGGCCCATGCGGTGCAGCACCTCGAGCAGGGCCACCTCCTCCCCGGCCGCCGCGTCGCCCCCCGCGCCGTCCGCGGTGACCCGCAGGTGCACGCCGCCGTCGCTGCCCGCGCCCGCGACCGTGAAGCCGGCGGCCTCGAGCAGCCCGCGGACGGTGGCGGGGTCGACGTCCCCCTCCAGCACCACCGGGCGCCGGTCGCCCGGCCGCTCCGTCCCCCCCGCCCCCCGGCCGTCCGCCTGCCTCACGTCACCTCCGGCCGCGTCGCGGCCGCCGTCCGCGGCCGCCCCGCGGCGGCCGGCGCGGATCGTGCCACCCCGCCCGCCCGGGCGGCAAGCCGGTCCCCCCGCGACGCGGCCCCGGTCACGCGGGCCGCGTGATCTGCTCCATGAGCGACAGCTCGTCCGAGATGCGGAAGTGGCTCGCCATGCGCCCCTCCCGCAGGCCGACGATGTGGACCGCCTCCATCCGCACCCCGCGCCCGGTGGCCGGGACCCCGCGGAAGGCGCCGAGGTGCGTGCCCGTCGCGGTCAGCCGGACCACCACGGTGTCCTCCTCGTACAGCATCAGCGACGCCGTCCAGCGCATGTCCGGGAACCCCCCGAACAGCGCCTCCAGCCAGTCGCGGAACCCGCGCCGGTCCTCCGGGAACCCCGGCTCGGGGGTGCCGTCCGAGAAGTCCGGGGTGATGAAGTGCTCCAGCGCCGCGGTGTCGTGGGCGTTCAGCACCTCGTCGATGAACCGCCGGATGAGGCCCTTCTGGCGGTCCTTCAGGAAGATCTTCGAGTCCGGGGGCGGGGCGGGCGGCGGCGCGCCGGGGACGGGGGCGGGGGCGGCGGGCGCGTCCACGACCGGGTGCCCCGCGGTGACGGGCACGGAAGCCCTCCCCGCGTCGGCGCCCGCGCGCGGGTGCTCCTCCGTGATGGGCGGGGGCGGCGGCGCCGGGCCGGGGGCCTCGCCCCGTCCCGGTCCGTCGCCGTCCGCGCCCACGTCAGGCGGCGGTCGCCGGCGACGGCGGCCCGTGGCGCAGCGCCGCCTGCGCGGCGGCGATGCGCGCCGTCTGCACCCGGAACGGCGAGCACGACACGTAGTCGAGCCCGGCGCGGTGGAAGAAGTCGATCGAGTCGGGGTCGCCGCCGTGCTCACCGCAGATGCCGAGCTTGATCGGCTTCACCTCGCGCGCGAGCCGCCCCGCCATCTCGACGAGCCGCCCGACGCCCGACTGGTCGACGTGCTCGAACGGGTTGCTGCGGATGATCGCCTGCTCCAGGTAGCGCGCGAGGAACTTCGTCTCCGCGTCGTCGCGGCTGAAGCCCAGCGTGGTCTGGGTCAGGTCGTTGGTGCCGAACGAGAAGAAGTCGGCGTGGCGGGCGATCTCGTCGGCCACCAGGGCCGCGCGCGGCAGCTCGATCATGGTCCCCACCAGGTACTCGAGCCGCTGCCCCTGCTCGGTGAGCACGGCCTCGGCGACCTCGACCACCTCCTCGCGCATCAGGCGCAGCTCCTCCTCGAAGCCGACCAGCGGGATCATGATCTCCACGATCGGTGCCCGGCCGGTCTCGGCCGCCACGCGGCACGCGGCGGTCATCACCGCGGCCACCTGCATGCGGTACAGCTCCGGGATCTCGATGCCCAGGCGCACCCCGCGGGTGCCCAGCATCGGGTTGATCTCCTTGAGCTTCTCCACCTGCGGCAGCTGGATCTCGGCCTCCTCGTCCCGGGTGCCCGCGACCTCGGCGCGCTCCAGGCGCATCCGCAGCTCGGTGTAGTCGGGGAGGAACTCGTGCAGCGGGGGGTCGAGCAGCCGGATCGTGACCGGCAGTCCCGCCATCGCCCGGAAGATCCCCGCGAAGTCCTCCTCCTGGAATCTCCGCAGCGTGTCCAGGGCGGCCACCAGCGCGGCGTGGTCCTCGGCCATGATCATGTCGCGCACGATCGGCAGCCGGTCCTCCTGGAACATGTGCTCCGTGCGGCACAGGCCGATGCCCTCGGCGCCGAACTCCCGGGCCCGCTCGGCGTCCTCGGGCGTGTCGGCGTTGGTACGGACCCGGAGCGTGCGGAACTCGTCCGCCCAGGTCAGGATGCGCTCCAGGCAGGGGTTGTGCGGGTCCGGGGGCAGCAGCGGGGCCGACCCCAGGTACACCCTGCCGGTCGACCCGTCGATGGTCACCGTCTCACCCGCGCGCACCACGTGGCCGCCGACGCGCATCAGCCCCGCGGCCTCGTCCACCCGGATCGCGGTGACGCCCGTGACGGCGGGCTTGCCCATGCCGACGGCGACGATCGCGGCGTGGCTGGTCTTGCCCCCGCGCGCGGTCAGGATGCCCTGCGCGGTGACCATGCCGTGGAAGTCGTCCGGCGTGGTCTCGTCGCGCACCAGGATCACCGCCTCCCCGGCGCCACCGCGCTCCTCGGCCTCGTCGGCGGTGAACACGACCGTGCCGCAGGCCGCGCCGGGCGAGGCCGCGACACCCGCGGCGATCGCCTCCGACGCCTGGGCGACGTCGAGCTGCGGGAGCAGCAGCTGGCGCACCTGGCCGGCGTCCACCAGCGACCGCATGGCCTGCTCGGGCGTCACCAGCCCCTCGTCCACCAGGTCGACGGCGATGCGCACCATCGCCTGGGCGCTGCGCTTGCCGTTGCGCGTCTGCAGCATGTACAGGCGGCCGTCCTCGATCGTGAACTCCACGTCCTGCATGTCGTGGTAGGTCCGCTCGAGCATCGCCATCGTCTCGATGAGGGTGTCGTAGGCCTCCGGCAGGTGCTGGCGCAGCGTGGGCAGCGACTCGGGCGTGCGGATGCCGGCCACCACGTCCTCGCCCTGCGCGTTGATCAGGTACTCCCCGAAGGGCTCGCCCCGCTCGCCGGTGGTGTTGTTGCGGGTGAAGGCCACGCCCGTGGCCGAGCGCGGCCCGGTGTTGCCGAACACCATCTGCTGCACGTTGACGGCGGTCCCGAGCGAGTCCGGGATGCGGTTGAGGCGCCGGTAGTCGCGGGCGCGCCGGTTGTCCCAGCTCTCGAACACGGCCCGCACGGCGGCGTCGAGCTGGGCACGCGGTTCCTGCGGGAACGGCTCGCCGCGGTGCTCGGCGTAGATCTCCTTGAAGCGGTCCACGAGGGCCCGCAGGTCGTCGGCCGACAGGTCGACGTCCTGCTCCACCCCGCGGTCGCGCTTCATCTGCGACAGCGCCTCCTCGAAGTGGGCGCGGTCGACCTCCGACACCACGTCGCCGAACATCTGGATGAAGCGCCGGTACGAGTCGTAGGCGAAGCGGGGGTTGCCGGTGCGGGCGGCGAGGCCCTCGACGCTGCGGTCGTTGAGCCCCAGGTTGAGCACCGTGTCCATCATCCCGGGCATGGAGTCGCGGGCGCCGCTGCGCACGGACACCAGCAGCGGGTCGTCGGGGTCGCCCAGGCGCTTGCCCGCGTGCTCCTCCAGGCGGGCGAGGTGGGTCCCGATCTCCTCGGTCAGGCCGTCCGGCATCCGGTGGCCGTTGGCCAGGTAGGCGATGCAGGTCTCGGTGGTGATGGTGAAGCCCTGCGGCACGGGCAGGCCGAGCCGCGTCATCTCCGCGACGTTCGCGCCCTTGCCCCCGAGCAGGTCGCGCATCTCACGCGACCCCTCCGAGAAGTCGTAGACCCGCTTCGTCGCGGTGGTGCTCACCGTGCCCCCCCTCCCTCGGTCACCCGCGTGAAGTCCGCCACCGCCGTGAGGACCTCCGCCCCCGCCCGCAGCAGGGCGTACCTGCGCGCCCGCGCGGCGACGTCGTCGGTGTTCACGAGCACGTCCTGGAAGAACCGGTCCACCGCCTCCGCCAGCGGCCGCACCGCGACCAGCGCCGCGGGCAGGTCGTGCGCCTCGCGGGCCGCCCGCACACCGGGCCGCGCGCGCTCCACCGCCTCGGCCAGGTGGTCCTCCCCGGGGTCGCCCGCCGTCGCGAACGGCGTCACCGGATCGCCCTCCGGCGCCCGCGCGGCGATGCGCACCACGCGGGTGCACGCCGTCCACGCCGCCTGGAACGCGTCGTCCGCCCGGGCGGCCTCGATCTGGCGCGCCCACCGGGCGGTGGCGACCACGCCGCCGACCCGCGCCCCCTGGGCGGCGGCCGCGGACTCCGCCCCGACCCCCTCCTCGGCCAGCTGGTGGGCGAGCCGGTCGGCCACGAACGCCTCCAGGGCGTCGAGGGCGGGGACGTCCGGGCCGGCGAGGTCGGCGCCCTGCCTCCGCAGCTCGGCCGCGGTGGCCTCCATCAGGGGCCGCAGCGGCAGGTCCCACCCCCGGTCGAGCAGGATGCGCACGACGCCGGCGGCGGCACGGCGCAGCCCGTAGGGGTCCTTGGACCCGGTGGGCACCTCGCCCACGAGGAACGCGCCCGCGAGGTTGTCGACCTTCTCCGCCAGGGCCACCGCGGCGGCCACGGGGCCGGCCGGCAGCGGCGAGTCCGGCCCCTCGGGGAGGTAGTGGTCGCGCACGGCGTCGCACACCTCGGGGCGCTCGCCCTCGAGGCGGGCGTACTCGGCGCCGACGTAGCCCTGCAGGTCCGAGAACTCGGCCACCAGCACAGCGCCCTGGTCGACCTTGGCGAGGCGCCCGGCGCGCTCGGCGTCCGCCTGCGTGGCGGCGTCGAGGCCCGCGGCCTCCGCGATGCGGGCCGCGCCCGCGGCGAGGCGGTCGCGCTTCTGGGCCATGGTGCCCAGCCGGGCGTGGAAGACGATCGTGGCGAGCCGCGCGTCCAGGGCGTCGAGCCCGGCCTCGCGGTCGCGGTCCCAGCTGAACGAGGCGTCCTGCAGGCGCGCGTCCAGCACGCCGGCGTTGCCCCGCGCGATCGTGTCGGCGTGGCGCGGGTCGCCGTTGGAGACCGCGAGGAACCGCGCGGCGAGCGACCCGTCCGGGCGGCGCAGCGGGAAGTACCGCTGGTGGCTCTGCATCGCGGTCACGAGCACGCGCTCGGGGAGCCGCAGGTGCGACGGATCGATGTCACCGCGGATCACGCTCGGGCGCTCGACGAGGAACAGGACCTCCTCCAGCTTCCCACCGGGGTCCGACCACCGGCACCCCTCGTCGGCCGCCGCGTCGTCGAGCCCGGTCGTGATCTGGAGCCGGCGCTCGTCCTGGTCGACCAGGGCGCCCACGCCCCGCAGGGCGTCGCGGTACCCGCCGGCGTCCGGCACGTCCACGGGCCCGCCGAGGAACCGGTGCCCCCGGCTCGTCGCCCCGGCCCGCAGCCCGTGCAGCTCGAAGGGCACCGCCGCCTCGCCGAGCTTGGCCACGATCCAGCGGACGGGACGGGAGAAGCGCAGCCCCTCGCCGTCGCCCCAGCGCATGTTCTTGCCGAAGCGGATCCCCTCCAGCACGTGGCGCACGATGCCGGGCACGAGGTCGGCGACGGCGACGTCGGGCTCGTCGCGCAGCGCCACCACGTGACGGCGGTCGCCCTCGCCGCGCATCTCCAGCGCCTCGACCGGCACGCCCTGCGCCCTCGCGAACCCGTGCGCGGCGCGGGTGGGCGCCCCGTCGGGGCCGAAGGCGGCCCGCGCGGCGGGGCCGCGGACCTCGACTCGGCGGCCCTCGCGGGTGCCGGGGAGGCCGGGGACGACGAACGCGATGCGCCGCGGGGCCACCCACACGGTGGCCTCGCGCGCCGGGAGCCTGGCGGCGGCGAGCGCGTCGGCCGCCAGCCCGGGTACCTGCTGCAGCGCCTCACGGCACGCGCTGGCCGGCAGCTCCTCGCAGCCGATCTCGACGAGGAGGTCGGTCACGCCGCCTCCCCGGCGCCCGCCGCGACGGCGACGGCCTCACCGTCCGCCGCCGCGCGCCCCTCCAGGTGCGCCGCGGCCACCCGGGCCGCGAGCGCCCGCACCCGCCAGATGTAGCTGCCGCGCTCGGTGACGCTGATCACCCCGCGCGCGTCGAGCAGGTTGAAGGCGTGGGAGCACTTCAGCACCTGGTCGTAGGCGGGCAGCACCAGGCCCTGCTCCAGGCACCGGAGGCACTCGGCCTCGTGCTGGGCGAACTGGCCGAACAGCGCCTCGGTGTCGGCGACCTCGAAGTTGTAGCGGCTCCACTGCCGCTCGTTCTCCCGGTACACGTCGCCGTAGGAGACCCCGTGGGCCCACTCCAGGTCGTACACCGAGCGCACGCCCTGCAGGTACATGGCGATGCGCTCGAGCCCGTAGGTGAGCTCCACGGAGATGGGCCGCAGGTCCACGCCGCCGGCCTGCTGGAAGTAGGTGAACTGGGTGATCTCCATCCCGTCCATCCAGACCTCCCACCCCAGCCCCCAGGCGCCGAGCGTGGGCCCCTCCCAGTCGTCCTCGACGAAGCGCACGTCGTGCTCCTCGGGCCGGATGCCGAGCGCGACGAGCGAGCCGAGGTACAGGTCCTGCACGTCCTCGGGGGACGGCTTCAGGATCACCTGGTACTGGAAGTAGTGCTGCAGCCGGAACGGGTTCTCGCCGTACCGGCCGTCCGTGGGCCGGATGGAGGGTTCGACGTAGGCGCACCGCCAGGGGTCCGGACCGAGGCTGCGCAGCAGCGTGGCCGGGTTGAACGTGCCCGCCCCCACCTCGGTGTGGTACGGGTTGAGCACGAGGCAGCCCTTCTCGCCCCAGTAGCTGTGCAGGCGGAGGATGACCTCCTGGAACGTCGGTGCCACCCTCGGGCGTCCTCCATCGGCGGGCCGCGCTGCGGCCGGGTCGGTCGTCCCGCGACCCGGCGGGGTCGCGAGTGCCGGGGAGCATACCCGCGCACGGCCGCCCCACCCCCGCGCGCACGGGGGGCGCGCGGCCCCGGCTACCGGGGGGTGGCGGAGCGCAGCTCGACCCCCAGGTGCTCGCGCAGGACGTCGCCGATCACCCGCTCCACGACGGGCGCCGCGGCGGGCGGGCAGGCCGCGGCCGCCTCGCGCAGCGGGCGCCCCAGCAGGGCGACGAGCGCGTCCAGGCCGGGCGCGTCCAGCGGCGTCGTGCCCGCGGCGCACGCGGTGCAGACGGCGCCGCCCAGGCGCGCCGAGAACCCCACCAGGGGCCCGGGCGCGCCGCACGACGCGCAGGAGGTGAGGCGGGGCAGCAGGCCGCTCACCACCAGCAGCTTCGCCCCGAAGCCCAGCACGAGGGGGTTGAGGTGCGGGGGGCCCGGCGCGGGCGCGTCCTCGGCCAGCAGCGCCAGGGTGCGCGTCAGCAGGGCGAAGGCCTCGGGGTCGGCCTCGTCCTCGGGAAGCACGCGCATCGCCGCCTCCAGCACGCAGCCGGCGGCCCGGAGCCGCTCGCCCCGCACCCAGAGACCGGCATGGGCCTGCACCACCGACGCCCCGCGCACGGTGTGCATGTCCCGGCGGCCCGCCTGCATGGTCAGGTGGGCCCACACCCCGGGCTGCAGCCGGCCGGACAGCCGGGAGGTGGGCTTGCGGAGCCCCTTGGCGATCGCGCTCACACGTCCCCGGTCGGCGGTGTACAACGTCAGCACCGCGTCGGCCTCGCCGTAGCGGATCGTCCGCAGCACCACCGCGTCGGTCTCGATCACCGCCATCGCCCCGATGGTGGCACGACGCCCCCGCGGGCCGCGGCCGCGAGGGGCTCTGGTACCCTCTGGGGTATGCCCAACATCGTGATGTACACCAGCCAGGTCTGCCCCTACTGCACCCGGGCCAAGGCCCTGCTCAACCGCAAGGGCGTCGCCTACGAGGAGCGCCTCATCGGCCTCGACCCCAGCGGCCGGCAGCAGCTCGTGGAGCTCACGGGCCGCTGGACGGTGCCGCAGGTGGTCGTCGACGACCAGGTGCTCGGCGGCTGGGACGAGATCTCCGCGCTCGACCGCGAGGGCCGTCTGGACCCGATCCTGGGCCTGGCGTGAGCTCCCGTACGCGCCGGCTCAGCCGGGGGGCGCCGCCCGTCGCATGGCGGCGGTGGGCACGCCCCGCACCGGGGTCGCCCGACGCACGGCGTCCCGGATGGCCCCCTCCGTCGCCGCCGCCGCTCCCATGCCACATGGCACCGCGGCTCCTGGACGCCTTCCTGTGGCGAGGACGAACACCACGTCGCCGTCGAGAGGGGTGTTGACGGGGGCCACCGCCCGCGTCACGCCCGCGGCGGCCATCCGGGCGACCTGGGTGGCCTCCGCCTTGGTCAGCCGGGCGTCGGTGACCACGCACACCAGCGTCGTGTTGCCGACCGCCAGGCGCGGGTGGCGCGGCGGGGCCTCCAGCCCGTGGCGGGGGGCGTCCACGAAACCGACGCCGGGCTCCCACGCGCCGGCGAGCACCCGCATCCGCTCGTCGAAGACGTCCCCGAAGGCGTTGACGACCGCGAGGGCGGCCACCGTGGCGCCGTCGTAGGTGGACACGCAGGCGGCCCCGAGGCCGCCCTTGCACCAGCCCTCCCGCCCCAGCAGCTTGCCCACGGTGGCACCCGTGCCGGCGCCGACCGACCCCCGCTCCGGCGGGCCCTCGCGCATCGCCTCGCACGCCGCGTAGGCATCGGCCGGCCCGGGGTAGCGCGCCCCTCCCGTGACGCCCAGGTCGAAGATCACGGCGGCGGGCACGATCGGGATCACCGCGACGCCCACGTCGTAGCCGATGCCCCGCTCCCGGCACCAGTCCACCACGCCGCCGGCCGCCGACAGGCCGAAGGCACTGCCGCCGGTGAGCAGCAGGGCCGTGACCTCCTGCACGTTGGCGACCGGCGACAGCAGGTCCGTCTCCCGGGTGCCCGGGCCGCCGCCGCGCACGTCCACCGCCCCGACGGTGCCGGGGGGCGGCATCACGACCGTGCAGCCGGTGCCCTCCTCGGCGGCCGTCCAGTGGCCCACGCGGACGCCCTCGACCCACCTCACCGCCACACCGCCCGGGGCTGGCAGCGCGGGCACCAGTAGGTGCCGCGCTGGGCGACGCGGCCCTTGACGATGGGGGTGCCGCACCGGGTGCAGGGATCGCCCTCGTGCAGGTGCACCCGCAGGGCGTCCTGCATGGTGCCGCGGTTGCCCATCGCGTCCCGGTAGCTGTCGATCGAGGCGCCGCCGCTGCTGAGGCCGCGCCGCAGGGCCTCGCGGACCGCCCGGTGCAGCCGCCGCAGCTCGCCCGGGTCCAGGCCCCCGGCCGGGCGCTCGGGGTGGATGCCGGCGGCGAACAGCGCCTCGTCGGCGTAGATGTTGCCCACGCCCGCCACCAGCGCCTGGTTCAGCAGCGCCGCCTTGACCCCGACCCGGCGGCCGTCCAGCAGCTCCCCCAGCCGGCGCGCGGTGAACGCCGGGCCCAGCGGCTCCACGCCCACCCGCCCCCGCCAGTACCGCTCCTCGTCCGTGCCGGCCGGGATCAGCCACATCCGGCCGAAGCGTCGCTGGTCGGCGAACGTCACGGCGGCGCCGTCGTCGAGCGTGACCACGGCCCGCAGGAACCGGACCGCCGCGGGGTCCGGCGCCCCGGGGTGCAGGTGCACCCGGCCCGTCATGCGCAGGTGCAGCCCCAGGGTCGCCCCGTCGTCGAGGCGCGCCAGCAGGTACTTGCCGCGGCGCTCCAGGGCGAGGATCACCCGGCCCGTGACCGCCGCGGCGAACTCGTCCGGGTCGAGCGGCGACACCAGCAGGGGGTCCACGACCCGCACCTCGGCGATCCGGCGCCCGGTCACCCGCGGCGCCAGCTGGCGCCGGACGGTCTCCACCTCGGGCAGTTCAGGCAAGGGGCACCTCGCGCACGTGGAGCCCCGCGGCCGGGTCGGCCGACGCCCCCAGGAGCACGGCGGCGCGCACCTCGTCCGCGCAGGCGCGTGCCATGAAGGCGTCGCGCGCGTGCACGCGGGCGAGCAGGTCGCCCGGGGCCACGGGGTCGCCCGGCGCCACCTCCAGCGTCACCCCCACGGCCGGGTCGACGGTCTGCGCGGGGTGCAGGCGCCCGGCGCCCAGGCGCCGCACCGCCGCGCCGAGGCGCACGGCGTCGACGCCCGCCACCGTCCCGCCCGCGGTCGCCGTCACCTCCTCCCGCAGGGGCGCCGCCGGCAGCACGGAGGCGTCGGTCCACACGGCCGGGTCGCCGCCCTGGGCCGCCACCCACCGCTCGGCCGCCTCCAGCGCCCGTCCCTCGGACAGCGCGCGGCCGGCACGGCCGTGGCCCTCCCCCGCGGGGACCACCCCGGCCGCCTCGGCGAGCACGCCCGCCAGGCGTGCCGCGAGCGTCCGCACACCGGCGTCCCCGCCGCCGCGGAGCACCTCGCCGGCGGCCGACACACCGAGCGCGGCGCCGACCACGCGGCCCACGGGCGCCGAGGAGCGGGCCACCACGGCCCGCAGGGTGCGCCCCCAGGGGGCGGCCAGGTCGGCCATGAGGCGCGCCGTCGCCGCGCCGTCCCCCGCGGCGTCCCCGGGGTCGCCGCCCGCCGCACCGGCGGTTACCTGCAGCGCGATGGCCCCGGTGCCGAGCGCGAGTGCGCCCGCCACGGCCGACGCGGCGGCGAGGGAGGCGTCGCCGCCGCAGGCGATCTGGTGCCGCAGCTCCGCCAGGCGGGCCTCGCCGGGCAGCAGGCGGTCGGTGGGCGCGACCAGGGCGCAGCCGGCGTCGCGCACCTGCCCGGCCACCTCCCGCAGCGACAGGGCCGTGCGCAGGCCCGGCACCGCCTCCAGCGCGTCCACCGTCCCCAGGCGCACGCCCACCGACCGGCCGCCCACCACGGCGACCCGCACCCCGAGCACCGCCGCCAGTGGCGCGGCCACCAGCAGGACGTCCTCCCCCACCGCGCCGGTCGCCGCGATCGTCCCCGTGGCCCCCAGGGCGGCCAGCTCCAGCCGGTCGCCGGAGGCGATGAGCTCGGACACCAGCGCCCGCAGCACGGAGGGCGGCGGGGGCGCGAGGTGGACCCGGGTGAGCCACCCCGCCATCTGGGCGTCGGTGGCGCCGCCGATGAGCCACGACCGCACGAACCCGCGGACGGCCTCGGACTCGTCGTCGCCCGCGCGCCGCGCGCCCTCCAGGACCTCGAGCGGGGCGGGCGGGAACTCCATCGGCACACGATGGTACCCCGGGGGCGGCGGGGGGCGCGCCGTGCCGCCGGTTCCCGTGACCGCCGGGGCCCGGGACCCCCACGGGGGGCATGGTAGGGTCGCCCGCGATGACGCGACCCCACCCATGCCGCCCGGGCGGCCGGGCGCCGGGCGCGCGCCGGCGCGGCCTCCTCGCCGCCCCCGCCATCGCGGCCCTCGCGCTCGCCGCGGCCCCCGCGCTCGCGCAGCAGAACCCGGCCCCGTCGACGCCCGGCACCACGCCCACGGCGCCCACGGCCCCCGCCGCCCCGGCCGCGGCCCCCGTTCTGCGCAACCTCAAGCTGCCCGCCAAGGTGGAGGTGCGGCAGGGGCACGCGCGCTTCCTCGTCGGCGTGCGCCTGAGCTCCGCGGCGCGCGTGACGGTCACCGTGACCGCCGTGGAGGGCGACCAGCTGGTGCGCACCATCACCTCGCGCACCGCGGAGCCCGCGGGCCGCGTGTACGTGCTGGTGGAGGCGACCAACGAGCAGCGGTACCAGCTGCCCGCCGGGCGGTACATCGTGCGGGTGCAGGCCGTGGACGACGCCGGGCGCACGGCGCGCCCCCTGCAGCGCCTGGTCACCCTCTCCTTCACGCCGCCGCGCGGTCGCCTGGACGCCGATCTGGTGCCGCTGTGGGCGCCCGTCGCACGCAGCCTGGGCTACCGGGCGCGCGGCGGCCAGCTCGTCACCGCGGTCGCGCCCCGGGGCGAGATGGCCCGTGCGGGCATCCGCCGCGGCGACGTGATCACCTCGATCAACGGCAAGCCCACCCTCACCACCGGGCAGCTGTCCACCGCACTGCGGGCGCTGCCGGCCGACACCCCCGTGCCCGTCGAGGTCCGCCGGGGCGACGACGTGGAGACGGTGCAGCTGAAGGTGAAGGCCGACTGGAACGCCGTGCCCGACCTGTCGCGATCGCTGCTGGTGGTGACCCGCCGGTCGCCCCGCACGATGGCCTACGGCGTCGCGCGGGCGCTGTACCAGGTGGAGCGCGGGCAGCCGGACGCCGCGCAGCAGCTCATCCTCACCTGGCCGCGCGCCTGGCGCCTCTCGGCCCCCGGGCAGTTCACCCAGGGCAAGGTGTGGGAGCGCGAGCGCGAGTCCAAGAAGGCCCTGGGGGCCTTCAACCGGGCGCTGAAGCGCGACCCGCGGATGGCCGACGCCGCGCTGGCCCGCGGGCTGGCGCTGAACGCCCTGGGCAACGACGCGGCCGCGGCGCGCGCCTTCGGCGAGGCCCGGCGCCTCGACCCGCGCGACGCCTCCGCCGCCGCCTTCCAGGCGTTCTCCCTGATCCGCGCCGACCAGGACGCCGCCGCGCTCGACCCCGCCCGGTCCGCGGCCGCCATCGACGCCGACTACGCGGACGCGCGGGTGGCCGAGGGCATCGCGCTCATCAGCAACCGGCAGCGCGCGCGGGGCGTGGTGGCCCTGCGGCAGGGCCTGGTGCTCACCGACGACGCAACGCGGGCCCAGCAGATCATCGACCAGTACCTGGAGCCGAACGACCCGTAGCCGGCCCGCCGGCGGTGGGGCCGGCCCCGGGGCGGGGACGGCCGCGTGCGGGACGGCCGATCGGGGGCGTTGTGCCCGGGCGGGTGGCGGCCGATGTGGTGGGGGTACCGCCGACCCGGAGATCCCCTGCGCCCCCGCCTCACCCTCGCCCCGATGGTCGCCGCCGCCGTGGCTCCCGCCGCGCCGGCGGCCGCCGCGCGGGGCCCGAGGACGACGGAGTCGATCTCCCCCGCGACGACAGGGTCCGGTACCGGTGGGCGCGGACGCAGTACCTCCGCGGCGGTGTCATGGTGGTGCGCGCGGACCGCGACGGCCGTGCCGGGATTAGCGCGCGGCCCACGCCCGTCCGGCTTCCGCTCGGTGCCCGCGTCCGCAGCGCGGGCTGGGACTCGCGCCCGGTCGACCTCCCGCACCTCGCCGACGGCGACCGGTGCACGGCGACGGTCACGTCCGACGTGACGATCCCAGGAAGGCGCCGCCCGCGCACCTGACGCCGGCCGGGGCCGGCCCCTCCGGGCACGCCGGAGGGGTGACCGGGCGGGCGCGCACCCCTCGCGCGCCCGCCCGGGCGGCCTACCCCTCCGCGCCGGCGCCCCGGACGGCGGGCGCGGGCGGGCGGCGTGGGGCGGCTCGATCGTCAGGCGCGGCAGCGCGCGGTCGGGCCGGCCTGGGATCCACCGGGCGCGTACCCCGAGCCGCTACGGCAGCGCCGGTACGAGCACCGGGGGTCCGGGGTGGCGCGGGCGGCCGGGGGCACCCCGGGGTGTCGGGACCGCCTCAGCGCGGGCGGTCGCCCCCGACGTCCTCGTGGGCCCGCCGCATCAGGCCGCCCCCGGAGGTGGCGGCGAGGGCCACCACGCTGACCACGCCGGCGAACAGGCCGAGCCAGAACTCCCAGGCGGTGATCGGGTTGCGGACGAAGATGCCGAACAGCATCAGCACGGCGACCATGCCCACCAGGGCGAGCAGGCGCTGGCGCGGCGGCGCCAGGTGCACGGTCCAGGGCGCGATCGCGGCGATGAGCAGCAGCAGCAGCGACGTCACCGGCGGCGCCCTGCGGAGCGGGTCTCCATCCGCGGCACCCTCGCACAGGCGGCGCGGCCGGTCCAGGAGTTCCGCGCGCGCGTACGCTGCCACGTCGTGCCCCGGGCGGTCGGACTCCACCTGCTCCCCGCCGCCGCCCTGGTCGGGTCCGGGCGGCCGTCGTGCCTGGCCGAGGTGTCCGTGGACGGCCGGCTGACGCGCCTGGAGCTGCTCGACGCCGACGCCGAGATCCTCGCCGCCCTACCGGAGGATCCCGCCCTGGTGGTGGTGGACGCGCCCCTGGCGGTTCCGAACGCCACCGGCCGGCGCGACGTGGAGACGGTGCTGTCGTGGCTCGACTGCCCGGTGTTCCCCGTGTCGCGGCGGCGGCTGGAGCAGGTGGCCGGGGGCGTGCGCGGCGAGGGGCTCGCGGCGCGCGCGGCCGCACCGGGCCGGGACCTCGCCGAGGGGGTCCCCGACGTGGTGCTGCGCCAGCTGATGCGCGAGACGGGGGCGGCGGAGGCGCCCGGGGACGACGACCTCGGCCGCTACCGGGCCGAGTGGCTGGCGCTGCGGCCGCCGCGTTATCGACCGAAGGGAACGGGCAGGGCCCAGGCCGGCGGCCTGAGCGCCGCCCGCCACCTGCTCGGGGGCGCCGTGGACCTGGGGGACTGGCGACCCGACCCGGCGGGCGACGACTGGCGCCTCATCGCCGATGCGGCGCGCCTGGACGCCATCGCGTGCGCGCTCACCGCCCATCGCGCGCTCCGCGACCCGGCGTCCGTGCTGTGGCTCGGCACCGCGGCCCGCGGCCGGGTGGTGGTGCCGGCCGACGACCTCATGCGGCGGCGCGCCGCCGTCAACCTGGAGCGGCTCCGCGCGGAGGGCGCCATCCGCATCTAGGGCGGGGGGTCCGGGGCGCGTCGCACCCGTGCGCACCCCCGCACACCTCGTGTGCGCCGGGGTGCACGCGCTGTGCGCGCCACCGCACCCCTCCGTGCACACCTGCGCACACCGCCCGTGCGCCGCGCCGCACACCCACGCGGGCATCGAGCGGCGGCCTGCGGCGGGCACCGCCCTTGACCTCCCGGTCCGGGCGCCTGGGATACTCCGCCCCGAAGCGGCTCGCAAATCGCCAGGGGGAGGCCCGATGGGCAGCGTGTACAAGGTCATCGAGATCGTCGGCACCAGCGAGACCTCGTGGGAGGACGCCGCGCGACTCGCCATCGAGACGGCCTCCAAGTCGCTGCGCGACCTGCGGGTCGCGGAGGTGATCCGGCAGGACGTGGTCATCAACGAGGACGGCGCCGCGGAGAGCTACCGGGTGCGGCTACAGGTCTCGTTCAAGTACGAGCACGAGTAGGGCTCACTCCGCGCGACGGGCATGGAAGGGGACGGTCTCCGCGGGGGCCGTCCCCAGCGCCCGCAGCAGGTCGTCCTCGTCGGCGTACACCCGGTCGGGCACGGTGCGCGCGGCGACCGGAAGGTCCAGCGCATCGTCCGCGAAGGGCCACGGGTCCACCACGCAGCCGCTGTCCCCGTCGGGGCGCACGTGCAGCGTGATCCCCTCGTCCCCCACCTCGCGCGGCACCCGGGGCATCGTCCACTCACCCCCCGCGGCCAGGCCGCGCCACGTCAGGTACAGGCTCAGGACGTCCCAGGCCTGCAGCAGGCGGAAGCCGGCCCAGGCCCACCGGCGCGTCTGCTCGCCCCCGCCGAGGCGCGCGACCAGCTCCTGCTCGCGGGCCTCCTGCCGCTCGATGAACTCCCGCTCGTGGGGCGGGCGCCCCCTCCGCGACGGCGGCGGCCCGTCCAGGCCCAGCCGGCGCTCGTACAGGCCCCGCCCGTGCATGCACACCACGAGGCCCGCCCAGGGGTCCGTGTCGACCGCGTGGCGGATGCCGTCCTCGTAGAGGGCGACGTGCTCCGTGCGGTCGAGGTCGGGGAAGTCCAACGGCGTCCCGTCGGCGGTGAGGCCGGGCCGCTGCTCCCAGGCGCGCCAGCCCTCGTCGTGCAGCTCCGCCGCCGTGACCAGCGGGGCGAACGGCTCCGGGCGTGCAAAGGCCGCGTTCCCCCACGCACGCGCCATGAGTCCGCACTGCACCTGGTGGTCGACCTGGCGCACCAGGCGCAGGCGCCCGTCCCGCCGCTGGACGATCACGGTGCGTCCCCCGCCCCCATGCGCCCATCGTGGCACACGGCCCGCGGGGGGTCCGGGACGCGCAGGCCGCGCCGCAGCCCCCGGTGGGTCACGCCCACCGGGGGCAGGGCACGGGTATCGCTACCGCCGGAAGATGAGTCCGGGCGGGCCGAAGTGGCAGTGGTTCTTGTCGCCCCAGCCCCAGCCCGGCTTGCACTTCTGCGGGGGCGGCTTGGGCGGGCAGTAGCCCGAGGCGAACGCCGGGGCTGCGGTGCCGAGGGCGAGGGCGCCGGCTGCGGCGAGCCCGATGACACGAGTACGCGTGCGCATGTGTCGTACCTCCGGTTCGGTCTCCTCCGCTGGGGAACCCGGCGATTCCCGCCGCCGAAGTCCGGAAAACCACGCGGGGGCGAGAAAATTTCTGTGTCGCCCGCACGCCCTCCCGGGGCCCCGCTGCCGCGTCCCCGAGCCACCTCCCCGTCCCCGGTCGGCGCGGTGCGCCCCTCAGCGCACCGACCACTCCTCCACCAGCCCGCCCAGGTCGCGGTCCAGGAAGCCCAATCCCGAATTCAGCACCACCCGGTCGGCGCCCGTCTCCCACGGCCGCCGGGCCTGGATGGGCCGGCACAGGTACAGCTCGTCCCGGGCGCGGGTGAGCGCGACGTAGAAGAGGCGCTCCTCCTCGTCGAGGCGCCCCTCGGACAGCGCCCACGACGAGGGGAAGCTGCCCGCCTCCACCTGCAGCACGAACACGACCGGCCACTCCAGGCCCTTCGCCTGGTGCACGCTGGACAGCGCGACCCGCCGGGCCGGGCCGGACACGTCCTCGTCGGCCTCCACGCGCTCGGCCAGCTGCAGGTCGGCCAGGAAGTGCTCCAGGTCCTGCGCGCGGGCGGCGATCTCGGCGAGCCGGGCGAGGTCGCCCTCCCGGTCCCGCCAGTTCGGGAACCGGCCCTGCAGGCCGTCGCGGAACCATTCCGCCCGCGCGACCCCCAGCACGATGTCCTCGGGGCGCGTCATGCCGGCCAGCGGGGCGACCACCTCGGCCGCCCGCGCCAGGGCGGGGTGGCGCGCGACGCGCCCGAGCGCGTGCGCGGCCGCGGCCAGGTCGTGGGCGCCCTCGGCGGCGGCCGTGCCGCGCGCCGCCCCCCGCTCGCCGACGCCGGGGACCAGGCGCAGCACCCGCGTCCAGGCGAGGGCGTCGCGCAGGTTGTGGCGGATGCGGCAGAACGCGAGGACGTCCTTGACGTGCGCGCTCTCCACGAAGCGGGACCCCGAGTACAGCTCGAACTCCACCCCCGCCTCGGCGAGGGCCAGCTGGAGGTCGACGGAGTGGTGGTGCGCCCGGTACAGCACGGCCACGTCCCCGGGTGCGCGGCCCTCGGTGAGCAGGTCCGCGATGCGCTGGGTGACGAAGGCCGCCTCCTCCCCCACTGAGAGGCAGTGGGCGATCACCGGGGCGACCCCGGTGGGCCCGCGCCGCGCCACCAGCCGCTTGCCCCACGGGTTGCCCTGGGGCAGGCAGCGCTGGGCGAGGGCGACGATCTCCGGCGTGGAGCGGTGGTTCCGGTCGAGGTGCACCACGCGCGTCTCGGCGTGCGCCGCGAAGCGGGCCACGACCTCCGGGTCGGCGCCGCGCCAGGCGTAGATGGACTGGTCGGGGTCGGCGACCGCGATCACCCGGGCCCCCTCGGAGGCGAGGGCCTCGACGATGGCGGCCTGCGGGGGGTTGACGTCGTGCAGCTCGTCGACCAGCACCCAGGGCGTCGCCGCGGCCAGCCGGCGGCGGACGTCCGGGTTCTCGCCCAGCAGCCGGACCGTGAGCAGCAGCAGGTCGGCGTAGTCGACGGCCGCCGCGCGGCGCTTGAGCTCCGCGTAGCCCTTGGCGACCTCGGTCAGCTCCTCGACGCGGTCCGCCAGGCGCGGGTTGGCCGCGGTGATCACCTCGGGCAGAGGCCGCCCGGACTCGCCGGCCTGCCCGACCACCTGCGCGATCCACTCGGGACGCGGCAGCGAGGCGCGGCGGTCGTCGCCGCGGCGCTCGCGCACGGCGTCGCGGGCCACCCGCACCAGGTCGGCCTGATCCTCCCCGTCCAGGACCGTGAACCGCGCCGGCAGCCCGACCAGGGCCCCGTGCCGGCGCAGCAGCCGCTGGCAGACCGAGTGGAAGGTGCCCGCGGTCATCTCGGCGAGGTCCCGGCCCGCGAGGGCCTGCGCCCGCAGCGTCATCTCCCGCGCGGCCCGGCGGGTGAAGGTGACCAGCAGCAGCTCGCGCGGAGCGGTGCCCGTCTCCACCAGGTGCGCCACGATCGCCGTGATCACCCGGGTCTTGCCCGACCCCGCCGAGGCGAGCACCAGCGTGCGCCCCCGCGCCGCCTCCACCGCGGCCCTCTGCTCGTCGTCGAGGATCGCGGCGAGGCGGTCCGACAGGCCCGCCCGCGCGGCCGGGCGGAGGCGGTAGACCCGGCGCCCGCCCGGATCGGCGGCCAGGGCGTCGCGCGGTGCGTACGCCTCGCGTGCCGCCTTCGCCTCCTCCACCACCGGTGACGTGGCGGGGGCGCTCTGCCAGCGCGGATAACCCATGCGGCCACGCTACCGCCGGCACCGGACGTATGTTCGGCGCCCGCCCGGGGGGTCGGGCCCGGGGACGCGGAGCGGCCCCGGGCCGGATCCTCAGTCGTCGTCCCCGTCGTCGTCGCCCCCGCCCTGGTCGGGCGTCCCGTCGTCGTCGCCGGCGACCGCGACCCGTGCCCGCTGCACCACCTCGCACCCGCTGACGCGGTCGAGCTGGTCCACGACGGCGCGGTCGCGTCCCGCGCCGCACCGCAGGACGTCCCGCTCGCCGTCCCGCGCCAGCAGCACGTCGCGCCCCCCGCCCCCAGACATCAGGTCGTCGTCGTCCCCGCCCACCAGCCGGTCGTTCCCGGCGTCGCCGAACATGCGGTCGCCGTCATCCCCGCCGATCAGGACGTCCGCGCCGGCCCCGCCCCGGAGCACGTCGCCGTCGTCCCCGCCCACCAGGCGGTCCGCCCCCGTGCCGCCCAGCAGGGTGTCGCCGTCGCCGAGCCCGAACAGCCGGTCGTTCCCGCCGAGGCCGCGCAGCAGGTCGCTGTCGTCGCCACCGCGCAGCACATCGGCACGGGCCGTGCCGGTGACGGTGCGCGCCAGCGACGACGGCGCGAGCGCCAGGCCGAGGGTGGCGGTCGCAAGGGCCGTCGACGCGAGAGCGGCGGCGACGCGGCGGCGGCGCGGGTGCGGGGTGACCACGGGGGACCTCCGGGTGGGGTGCGGGCGGCGCCGGGCGGCGCATCCCCGTGTGCCCGGCCGCCCCCGGTCCCACGCGCGCTACAGGACGGTGAGCGCCAGGATCGCCACCACCACGGCCACCGCGATGCGGTACCACCCGAACACCGCCAGGCCGCGCCGCTGGACGTAGTCCACCATCCACACCACCGCGGCCGCGGCCGACACGAAGGCCGCCACGAAGCCGACGACCGGCGCGGCGACGCCGAACTCGTCGACGATCACCCGACCCTGATCGAGGGTCTCGTAGAGGGTCGCGATGCCCAGGGTCACGAGCCCGAGCAGGAAGGCGAACTCCACCGACGCCGCCAGCGTCAGGCCGACGGCGAGGCAGGCCAGGATCACCACCAGGCTCCGGCTCACGCCGGGCCACAGGGCGATGGTCTGGGCGAGCCCGATGATCAGCGCGTCGCGGGCGGTGATCATCTCCAGGGCCCGGCCCCGGCCCGGCACCGCACGCGGCCACAGCAGGATCACCACGCCGCCGACGAGCCAGGCCCCCACCACCGGCCACACCCCGAACAGGTGCTCCTTGATGAGGTCACCCAGGACGAAGGCGGCGAGGCCGGCCGGCACGAAGCCCAGCACCAGCGCCACCGCCATGCGGCGGCCCGCCTCCTGGTCGCGGCCGCGGCCCACCACCGACAGGACGGTGTTGCTGATGCGCCGCCGGTAGATGCCCAGCACGGCGACGATGGCGCCGGCCTGGATGGCGATCGCGTACGCGTCCGCGGCCGCCTTTGCCTGTTCGGTGTCCGTGAGCCCGAGCAGATCCTGGGTCACGGTGAGGTGGCCCGTCGAGGAGATCGGCAGGAACTCGGTGAGCCCCTCCACGATGCCGAGCAGGATCGCCTCGGGGATGGACAGGACCACGTCACCGGCCTCCACCGCCGACCAGACCACCACGACGACCAGCGCCGCGAGGGCGGCGAGGAGGGCCCAGCGGGGCAGCCCACTGCGGCTCGGCGCGGGGGCGGGGGCGGGGCGCACTGTGGTTGACCCCCTCGTGGTCACGCTCGATCTCCCCTCTACACGGGCACGCATGGCCGCGGGACCCGCCGCGCCCCCGTCGTCATCGGCGGACGGGAACCCGGGTGTGAGCGTGTGGCGGTCCGGTGGGCGGCTCCGGCCCGCACCGTACCGGACGCGACCCGGGTCACGACCCGCGCGGGACGGGCCGTGACGCGGCGTCTACCCTCGCGCAGTGGATCTCGTGCGCGCATGGGACCTGGACCTGGTGCGCCTGCTGCAGGACGCCCGCGTGGGTCCCCTGGTCGCCCTCATGACGCTGGCGTCGGCGTGGTGGTTCAAGAGCCTCGTGCTGATGGGCGTGGCGCTCGCCGCCGACCTCCGCACGCGGGCACGGCGGCCCCTCGCCCTGGCCGCCGGCGCCGCGGCGTACGGGGTCGCCGACGCCGTCACCCACACGGTCAAGGCGCTCACCGACCGCGACCGCCCGCCGCTGGTGGACCCGTCGGTGGTGGCCGAGGTGAGCCTGCCGGCGTCCTCGGCGCTCCCCTCGGCGCACGCCGCCACCGCGTTCGCCGTGGCGGTGGCCGCCTCGGTGGTCCACCCCCGGCTGCGGTGGCCGCTGCTGGCCGTCGCGGCCCTCGTGGCGGTGTCGCGCGTCTACCTCGGCGTCCACTTCCCCACCGACATCGTGGTCGGCGCGCTGATCGGGGCCGCCGCCGGGCTCCCCGCCGGGTGGCTGGTGCCACCGCTGGTCGACCGCCTGGTCGCGCGGGTGCCCCGGGGCCGGGACGCGCGGGCCCGGCGGCCGCCGCTGCGGGTCTGACGCTCCCCGCCCGACGGGTCCCCGTGGGCCGAGCGCCGCCGCCGGCGTCCGGCTGCCCCGGGCTCCGGCGCGCCGGCGGCGGCGGGCGTCCCGTGGCCTGCGCCGGCCGGTCGCGCCGCGCGGGCCCGGTCAGGCCCCCGCGCGCGCCAGCAGCGCCTCCGCGTGGCGTCGTGCCGTGTCGTCGCCCGCGCCGGCGCCGAGCATCCGGCACAGCTCCACCACCAGGTCCTCCCCCTCCAGGCGCTGGACGCCCGTGGTGCTGATCTCACCGTCGCGCCCGACCTTGTCCAGGCGCAGGTGCCACTCGGCCCGTGCCGCCAGCTGGGGCGAGTGCGTGATCACCAGCAGCTGGCGCGACCGCCCCACGTGGGCCAGCCGCTCGGCCACCGCCGTGGCCGTGCGCCCGCCGATGCCCGCGTCGATCTCGTCGAACACCCAGGTCGCGTCGTCCGAGGCGGCGGCGACGCTGCTGAGGGCCAGCAGCACGCGCGACAGCTCGCCGCCGGACGCCCCCTCGGCCAGCGGCGCCTCCGGCAGCCCCGGGTTGGGGCGGAACAGGAACACGCAGCGATCGCGGGGCACCTCGTCGTCGTCGCGCGTCACCTCGATGCGCAGCGCGGCCTCGGCGATCGCGAGGGCGGCGAGCTCGTGCGAGACGGCCTCCTCGAGCGGCGCGCACGCCGCCACCCGCCGCGCGTGCAGCTCGGCGGCCACGGTGCGCGCCCCGGCGACCAGCTCCTCGCGTCGCGCCGCCAGCCCGGCGTCGTCGTGATCGCCGCGCTCCAGGGCGGCGAGGTCCTCGTGCGCCTGCGCCACCCGCTCCCGGAGCTCGGGGATCGCGAGGCCGAAGCGCCGTTCGAGGCGCACGTGCTCGTCGATGCGGTCCTCCACCGCCTCCAGCCGGCCGGGCTCCGCCTCGACCCCGCCCAGGTAGGCCCGCAGGGCGATCCCCGCCTCCTGCAGCGCGGCATCGGCCGCCGCGAGGTGCTCCTCGGCCGGCGCCAGCTGCGGGTCCAGGGCCGCCAGCCCCGCGAGCGCCCCCAGCGCGGCGCCCACGGCGACCGCCGCCCCGCCCTCGCCGTCCTCGGGCGACACGGCCTCGGCCGCGGCCGCCGCCCCCGCGATCAGCCGGTCGGCGTGCCGCAGCCGCTCACGCTCGGCCCGCAGCGCGGCCAGCTCGGCCTCGTCGGGCGCGACCCGCTCGACCACGTCGATCATCTCCTCGAGCTCCGCGCGCCGGCGCGCCGTCTCGGCCCGCCGCGCGGCCGCGCCCGCGATGTCCCGGTCGAGCCGGCGCAACGCCCGCCGCATGCCCTCCAGGCGACGGGCCATCGCCGCGACCTCCTCGCCCGCGTGCGCGTCAAGGATGGCAATCTGACGTGCCGGCGACAGGAGGCGGCGCTGCTCCCCCTGCCCCGAGAACCGGACGCGATGGCGCACCAGGGACGCCACCGCGTCCCGCGTGACCGCCTGCCCGTCGACGAACGCCCGGGCGCGCCCCTCCCGGGGGATCCGCCGCGTCACGGTGACCTCGTCCGGCTCGTCCACCACGTCCCGCAGCGCCGCCGCGGGGTCGTCGTCGTCCAGCCGGTCCCAGAAATCCTCGGGCAGCGCGAGCGTGGCCTGCACCAGCGCGTGGCGGTGCCCCGGCCGCACCAGCGAGGCGTCCGCGGGCGCCCCGGCGAGCAGCTCCAGCGACTGCAGCAGGACGCTCTTGCCCGCGCCCGTCTCGCCGGTGATCGCCGTCAAGCCCGGCCCCGGCTCCAGATCCGCCTCCTCGATCACCACCAGTCCCCGGATCTCGAGCCTGCGGATCACCCCTACCCCCGTCCGAACTTCTCCCGGTAGCGCCGGAAGAACGAGTTCTCGCCGAAGATGCCGAGCCGCACCTCGGCGCCGCCGAGCCCGACCGTCACCTGCCGCCCGGGCGCCAGGCTGCCGACCTTGACCCCGTCCGCCAGAACATCGCAGGTGCCCCAGATGGCGGAGTTCGTGACCGTGAGGTGCTCCTCGGGCCCGATGACGAAGGGACGGGTGTCCAGGTGGTGGCCGGCCAGGAACGACAGCACGAAGCAGCGGGCCCGCCAGCTGACCGTGGGTCCCCCCGCGGCCAGGTTGTAGGCCGTCGACCCCACGGGCGTGGAGATGACCACGCCGTCGCAGCGCACGGTGGCCACCTTCTCGCCGTCGATGGCGAAGCTGAGGTCGGCGATGCGCGACTCCCCGCCGCGCAGCAGGGCCAGATCGTTGACGGCGCTGACCCAGCCGTCGCTCCAGTCCACCGCCAGCGAGGGCAGGCCGATCACCTGGTAGTCGCCGGCGACCACGCGCCGCAGCCCGCTCTCCAGGTCGTCGCGCTCGATCGCGCACAGGAAGCCGACCCGCCCGTAGTTGACGCCGACCACCGGGGCGCCCGATCCCGCCTCCCGCGCAAGCGCCCGGAGCATGGAGCCGTCGCCGCCCAGCACCAGGATCACGTCGCTGCCGTCGCCCGCCAGCTGCACGCCCTCGGACGAGGTCATCTCCCCGAGGCGCTCGTGCTTGATGACCTCCGTCGGCGGCACCACCACCTCGACCCCGTGCTCCTGCAGGATGGCCAGCACGGTGGGCAGCGCCCCGCTGGTGGCCTCGGGGGCCCGGTGGGTCAGCAGCAGCACCCGGCGGGCCTTGCCGCCCGCGGGGGTGACGGGGATGGGGCGCGCGTCTGCCGCGGCGCCGTCGCTCACGCCGGGGCCCCCACCGCCACCGCCCGCGCGATGCGTGCGTCCAGGTCGTCCACGGCGTCCTCCGTCGATGCGTCCGCGGCCAGCAGGAAGACCTCCCGGTTGCCCTTGGGGCCCGGTACCCCGGAGTCGGCGGCGTCCCGCACGACCCCGCCGTGGGCCGTCACCGCCTGGGCGACCCGGTGGACCGCGGCCGCGCGGGCGGCCGGGTCGCGCACCACCCCGCCCGAGCCCACGTGGTCGCGGCCGGCCTCGAACTGCGGCTTCACCATCACCAGCGCCCGCCAGCCCGGAGCCAGGCAGGCCGCCACCGCCGGCCACACCAGGGCGACCGAGATGAACGAGACGTCGACGGCCACCAGATCGGGCGCGTAGGGCAGCATCTCCGGCGTGAGGTGCCGCGCGTTGACGCGCTCCATCACGTGCACCCGGGCGTCCGTGCGCAGGCGCCAGTCCAGCTGGCCGTAGCCGACGTCCAGGGCCACCACCTCGGCCACGCCGCGCTGCAGCAGGCAGTCGGTGAAGCCGCCCGTCGAGGCGCCCACGTCGAGCGCCCGGGTGCCGGTGACGTCCAGCGCGAGGGCGTCGAGCGCGGTGGCGAGCTTGTCGCCCGCCCGGGAGACGTACCCCTCACGGGCGTCCACCGCCAGGGGGGCGTCCCCGGTGACCATTGTTCCCGGCTTGTCGGCGCGCCGGCCGTCGACGCGCACCTGCCCGGCCATCACCGCCGCCTGGGCGCGCGCCCGGCTCGGGAAGAGCCCCCGCTCCACGAGGGCGACATCGAGGCGCCGGCGCGTCACGGGCGGGATGATAGCCGCCGGGCCCCCGCCCACCTCGCGCGTCCCCGTGCCGGAGTGCGCACCTCCTGCGCCGCGATCGCCACATCGCCACCCGGGCGCCGCCGCTCTGCCAGGATGCCCGCCGTGATCGAGCGCATACGCGGCCGGCTGCGGCGGGCCCTCACCCCCATGCGCACGCCCCCGGTGATCTGGGCGCCCCTGTGGCACCTGATCCGGCTGCTGATGCTGCTCGTCTTCTACGTCGTCCTGCGCGGCCGCCGCATCGGCCACCGCCGGATCCCGCGCCGCGGCGCCGTGCTGATCGTGTGCAACCACGTCAGCTTCTTCGACCCGCCGATCATGGCCGTGGCCGTGCGCCCCCGGCGCGTGTGGCTGATGTCGAAGGAGGAACTGTTCCGGTCGACGCCCCTCGCCTGGGTGATGAGCCGGGTGGGGGCCTTCCCCGTGCGGCGGGCCACCGCGGACCGGGAGTCGATCCGCATGTCCCGCAGCCTGCTGGAGCGCGGCGAGGCGCTGATGCTGTTCCCCGAGGGCGGCGTCACCCGATCGGGCGTGATGCGCCCCGGCTTCCCCGGCGCCGGCTCGCTCGCCCTCATCCCGGGCGTCACCGTCATCCCCGCCGTCATCTGGAACACCCAGCTGCTGCGCGGTCCCGTGCGCGTCCGCTTCGGCGCGCCCATCCCCATGGACGACCTGCGCCGGAGCCCGCGCGCGGGACGCAACCAGCGCGCGACCGAGCGGATCATGGACCACCTGGCCGCGCTGCTGCCGCTGGTGGGCGGGCCGGTGCAGGACGGCCCGCGAGGCGTGCCGTTCGTTCCGCCGCCGCGGGCCGACGGCAAGGGCGTCATCCGCAGCTAGGGGACGGGGCGCCTCCGCGTCGGCCACGACCCGGCGTCCGCGTCGGCCCCCCGGGCCCTCCTCCCCGTTGACCGTTCGCGGAGGGGGAATCCCGCAGAACTAACCGGGGGAGGGGTGGTCCGGGCGGCCGGGCCCCGCTTTGATCGCTCATCCCTCCACCTCGGCCGCCCCGGCGGACGGGCGGAGCAGGCACCGCGACGCGACGAGGCTCCCGTGACCGACCAGCGATCGACCTCTCCCCGAGTCGCGATGGCCGACGGCCGCGGACGGGCGCGCACCGCCGCCGCCATCGCCCGGCCGCTCCAGCGCATGCCGCGACGGGGGCTCCTCGACGCGGAGGGCGCGTCCCGGCGCGCCGCCTGGCCCCGGGTCTCCGTCGTGATCCCCGCGATGAACGAGGCCCGGAACATCACGGCCGTCCTCGCGGGGCTCCAGGACGTCTACGAGATCCTCGTCGTCGACGGGCGTTCGACCGACGACACCGTCGCCGTGGTGCAGGAGGTCGCCCCGCGGGCGCGGATCCTGACGCAACCCGGCCGGGGCAAGGGCGACGCCCTGATCCACGGCTTCCACCACGCGCGCGGCGACATCATCGTGACGCTCGACGCGGACGGGTCCGCCGACCCCGGGGAGATCCCGCTCTTCGTCGGCGCCCTGCTCGCCGGTGCCGACTTCACCAAGGGATCCCGTCGCGCCGTGGGGGGCGGGAGCGAGGATCTCACCGCGCTGCGCCGCACCGGCAACCGGGTCCTCGGCGGGATCGTGAACCTCCTGTACGGCACCCGCTATACCGACCTCTGCTACGGCTACAACGCCTTCTGGAGGGACTGCCTCCCGCAGCTCGACGTGGACTGCCACGGGTTCGAGGTGGAGACGCTCATGAACGTGCGGGCGGCGAAGGCGGGTCTGCGCGTAAGCGAGGTGCCGAGCTACGAGCGCTCGCGCGTCCACGGCGTCAGCAACCTGAACGCGACCCGGGACGGGTGGCGGGTGCTGCGGACGATCCTCCGCGAGCGAGTCACGTCCTCGCGTACGGCCGAGCCCGACCCCGACAGGTTCCTCTCCCGGGCACGGGTCCCGCAGGTCGAGAGGGCCGGCTGAGCGCGACGCCGGCAGGCCCGCGGCCACCTGGCGCCGCCGGCCCGGCGGCGCCCCTCTCGGTCGTCGTCTGCTGCTACACCGGGGAGCGCTGGGGGGACCTCTGCGAGGCCGTCGCGTCCCTGCGCGGCCAGACGGCGCCGCCGTCCGAGATCATCGTGGTCGTGGACCACAACGATGAGCTGCTGGCGCGCGCCGCACGCGCGTTCCCGGACGCGGTCGTCGTCCCGAACGCGGGCGCGCCGGGACTGTCGGGCGCGCGCAACACGGGCTGGAGGCGCGCCGCGGGCGGGACGGTCGCCTTCCTCGACGACGACGCCCGCGCGGCGCCCTCGTGGGCGGCCGCCGTCGCCGCGGCGATGAGGGCCCCGGGGGTCGTCGGGACGGGTGGCACCATCTCCCCGATCTGGACCGGGGGCCGGCCGCGCTGGTGGCCGGAGGAGTTCGACTGGGTGGTGGGCTGCACCTACCGGGGTGGCCCCTCGGGGGTCACCGATGTCCGCAACGTGATCGGCGCGAGCATGGCCTTCCGGCGTGACGCGCTGGTCGAGGTGGGCGGGTTCCGGGAGGAGCTCGGCCGCGTGGGCGGGGGGTCGTCCGGATGCGAGGAGACGGAGCTGTGCATCCGCCTCCACGCGCGGTTCCCGGACCGGCGCATCGTGCACGACCCGCGCATCGCCGTGCAGCACCGCGTGCCCGAACGGCGCGCTCGCCTCCGGTACTTCGTCTCCCGCTGCCGCGGCGAGGGACTCTCCAAGGCCGACGTCGCCCGGCTCAGCGGTGCGGAGGTCGGCCTGTCGACGGAGCGGGCGTACGTGCGGCGCACCCTCCCGCAGGCGGTGGGCCGGAACCTGCGTCAGGCGGTGCGCGGCCGGGACCGGTGGGGCGCCGCACGCGCCGGCGCGATCGTCCTGGGGCTCGCGGCGACGACGGCCGGGTACGCGCAGGGCCGTCTCGGCGCCTGGTGACCCGGTGGTCCCGGACCGCGCAGCGGGCGGCGCCCTGCGGCTCCTGATCACGACACCCCGCTTCCACCCCGAGAGCGGCGGTGTCGAGACGCACGTCCGTGAGGTCGCCCGCCGCCTGGTCGCCATGGACGTGTCGGTGACGGTGCTCACCACGAACCCCGGCTCGCTCCCCTCGGCGGAGGAGGTCGACGGGGTACGGGTGCTGCGGGCCGACCCCTGGCCACGCCGGGGGGACCTCCGGTACGCCCGCGACCTCGAGCGCCTCGTGGGGGGCGGCCGCTGGGACGTCGTCCACGTGCAGTCGTACCACACGCTCCTCGCCCCCCAGGCGATGGCGTGGGCGCGGCGCCGGGGTGTCCCGTACGTCCTGACGTTCCATGCGGGCGGGCACTCGAGCCGGTTGCGCACGGCCCTGCGTCCCGCACAGCAACTCGCGCTGCGCCCCCTGCTGGCGCATGCGGCCGCCCTGGTGGTGCTCACCCGATCCGAGGCGGAGCGGTACGTCCGGCTGCTGCGTCTCCCGCCCGCCCGGTTCGTGCTCGTGCCGAACGGCGCCGACCTCCCCGCGCCGCCCCCCGACGGGCAGCGCGGCGTGGACCCCGGCCTGATCGTCTCCGTCGGACGCCTGGAGCGGTACAAGGGTCACCAGCACGCGATCGGCGCCCTGCCCGCGGTTCGCCGGGCACGGCCGGACGCCCGGCTGTGGATCGCGGGCGCCGGTCCGCACGAGGCGGAGCTCCGCCGCCACGCGCGGCGCCTGGGCGTGGAGGATCACGTCGAGATCCGCGCGGTGCCCGCCCACGAACGCGAGAGGATGGCGCGGGAGCTCCTTCGTGCGAACCTCGTCGTGTTGCTGAGCGATTTCGAAACCCACCCCATCGCGGCCCTCGAGGCCATCGCCCTGCGACGGCGCCTGCTCGTCGCCGACGCGCCGGGGCTGCGTGAACTCGGCCGGGAGGGGTTCGCGCAGGTGGTGGACACCTCGGGCGGGGCGGGGGCCGTGGCCGCCGCGGTGCTCCGGAGCCTCGACGGGCCGGAGCCGCCGCCGCCGCCGGCCCTCCCCACCTGGGACGAGTGCGCCGGGACGCTGCGGCGGTTGTACGCGCGCGTGGCGGGGTGACGATGCGGGTGCTCATGGCCACCCAGTTCTTCCTCCCCGTCGTGGGCGGCGAGGAGCGGATGGTCGACACGCTCAGCCGGGAACTGGTGGCGCGCGGTCACCGCGTCGCGGTCGTCACCACGACGCCCCCGGCGCCCGGAGTCCCCGACGGGGGCGTGCGCGTCCATCGGATCCGCACGACGGTGGGGCGGGCGGCCCCGCTCCACAGCGAGCCCGGCCGCCGCCACCTCCCCCCCGCCCCCGATCCCGAGGCCGTCCTGCGTCTGCGCCGTGTGATCCGCGAGGAGCGGCCCGACGTGGTCCACGCCCACAACTGGCTCGTCCACTCGGTGGCCGCCGCCATGACGGGCTCCCGGATCCCGCTCGTGCTCACCCTCCACGACCACGGCCTCCTGTGCGCGACCAAGCGCCTGCTGCGCGGTGGGGCCAGATGCGAGGGGCCCGGCGCGCGATGCCTGCCTTGCGCGGCGGAGCACTACGGCCCCCTGAAGGGCGCCCTCACCGCCGTGGCCCTGCGCCCCGCGACGGCGCTGACCCTGCGGCGCGTCGACGCCTGCCTCCCCGTGAGCGCCTTCGTCGCGGGGGCCGCCCGTCTCGAGGGCCTCGGCGTGCGCCACGAGGTGATCCCGAACTTCGTGCAGGCCGACGACGAGGCGCCCGTGCCTGTCCCCGGCCTCCCGCCGGGCCCGTACGTCGCGTTCGCGGGCGACCTCACCTACGATAAGGGCGTCCACACCGCGATCGAGGCCGTGCTCGGGTTGCCGGACGGACCCCCGCTCGTGCTCGTGGGCCGGCGCTTCGCCCGCGAGCCCCTCCCGGCCGACCCGCGGCTCGTGGTGCTGGGGCCGCGCACCCACGCCGAGGTGATGGAGGTCTTCCGCCGGAGCGCGCTCGTCGTCGTGCCGTCGGTCTGGCCGGAGCCCTTCGGGCTCGTCGCCGTCGAGGCCATGGCGCTCGGGCGTCCCACGGTCGTCTCGGCCGTGGGCGCGCTGCCCGAGATCGTAGAGGACGGGGTAAACGGCCTCGTCGTCGGCCCGCGCGACCCCCTTGCCCTCCGCGAGGCCGTCCGGCGTCTGCTGGACGACCCCCGCGCGGCGGCGCGGCTCGGACAGGCGGCCGCCGCGCGCGCGGCGGCGTTCGCCCCCGCCGCCGTCGTGCCGCGCGTCGAGGAGGTCTACCAGCGCCTCGTGGCCGAGGGCGGTGGAGGAGGGCGTCGCCGACGGGCGTCGGGCGTCCCGGCGGCCCCCGCGTGATGAGCGCCCGGGACCCCTCCCCGGAGCCGGCCGTGCGGCGGGGCGGCCTCCCCCGCGCGGGCCGGGTCGGGCTGCGGGTGCTCGAGCGGCTCGCGGCACTCTCCGACGACGCATCCGTCACGCCCGACCCGCCGGCCGGCCGGGGCGAGGCGACGTCCGTCGTGGTCGCTCCGCCCGCGCGTCCGGCCGCCGCCGCCCCGCAGGCGGCGGCCCCCGCCCCGGCTCCCCGGCCGGCGGCCCCCGCCCCGGCCCCGGTGCACCCCCCGCCCCCTCCGCCGCGGCCCGTGCGCCCGGCACCCGCCGGCCCGGGCGGGGGGGCCGGGGAGCGCCCCGCCCCCCGGGAGCGGTCCGAGGCGCCACGGGCGCGAGCCCGGGCGACCGGGCGCTCCCCGGCCACGCTCGTGCTCGCCCTCGCCGCGCTGGCGGCCGTCGGCGTGCTCGTGATGACGGCGGGCAACGCCCTGTCCCGGACCGGGGAGCCCGGTGCCGACCTCCTCTTCTGGGCCGGCTTCGTGCTGATCGTCGTCCCGGCGTCCGTGGTCGTCGTGGGGCGCCGGGCCTCCCGGGGGCAGCGCGTCTGGCTGATCTCGGCCGTGGGCCTGCTGCTCTACCTGACAAAGGTGCTGCACGACCCCTTCGCCTTCACCTTCAGCGACGAGCTCCTGCACCTGAGCAACACGACGCAGATCCTCCGGGAGGGGGCCCTCTTCCCGGAGAACCCCATCCTTCCCGTCTCCGTGTACTACCCCGGGCTGGCGAGCCTGACGGCGGCCCTCTCCCTGGCCACGGGACTGGGACCGTTCCCCGCCGGCCTGATCGTGATCGGCGCCGCCCGGATGCTGCTCATGCTCACGCTGTTCCTGCTGTTCGAGCGGCTGAGCGGGTCCCATCGGATGGCGTCGGTCGCGGCGCTCCTCTACGTGGCGAGCCCGAATTTCCTCTTCTGGACCGCCCAGTTCTCGTATCAGTCGCTCGCGTTCCCGCTCGCGGCCGTCGCGGCGCTGGCCGTGGCCCTGCGGGGAACCGACCGCGACCCCCGCACCCGCCAGGGGTGGACGGTCGTGTTCATGGTGCTCGCCCTGGCCGTCGTCATGACGCACCACCTGACCGGCTACGCCCTGGTCGCCACCCTCGTCGCGATCTCGCTCGCCACCGTGGCGGGGCTCGGGCGCACACGGGAGGCGGCGTGGGGCCTCGCCGTCTTCACCGCCGGGGCCGCCGCCCTGTGGCTCTTCCAGGTCGCCCCGCTCGCCGGCGACTACCTCGGGACGATCTTCGGGCGGTCCTTCGGCGGTGTCGCGGAGACGGTCGCCGGGACCGAGGAGGCCCGGCGCCCCTTCCGCTCCTCGGGCGGGCAGGTCGCCCCCGCCTGGGAGCGCGTGGTCGGATACCTGTCGGTCGCACTCCTAGCGGTGGCACTCCCGCTCGGGCTGCTGCGCATCCTGCGCCGGCGCCGCCGCTCCGCCTTCCTGGTGGTCGCGGGGGCGGCGGCGGCGGCCTTCATGGCCATCCTCCCGCTGCGACTCGTCCCCACGGCCTGGGAGACGGCGAACCGCGCGTCCGATTTCCTGTTCGTCGGCATCGGGCTCGCCATCGCGCTGTCCGCCCTCCACATCGGCCGGCGAGGAGATCCGACGGGGCCGCGCCGCGCGGTCGCCGCACTGTTCCTGGCCGTGGTGGCGATGGGCGGGGCGCTCGCCGGATGGCCGCCCAGCGTCCGGCTGTCGCTGCCCTACGAGGCGCGCATCGGGGACAGGACCGTGCGGCCGCCGGGCCTGGCGCTGGCGGCCTGGTCGCTGCGGGAGCTCGGCCCCGGCAACGCGTTCGTCGCCGACGAGGCCAACGGCCGCCTGCTGCTCACGTACGGGGAGCAGCGGCCCTTCACGGGGCGCAACGGGCTCGCGCGGTACGCGCTCGAGTCCACGTCGGTCACGCCCGAGCTGCGTCGGGAGCTGGCGCAGAACAACGTCCGGTACGCGGTCGTCGACCGGCGGCGGGTCGCGCGCGACGCCCTCCAGGGCATCTTCTTCGCGAGGCCCGGGCAGCCGGCCGCGGGCCCCGACGGGCTGCTGCCGCCGGAGCTGACGGACACGCTCGACCGCCCCGACACGGACCGTCTGTTCGACAGCGGGGACCGGGCGGTCTACGGGCTGCAGGGGCTCCTGCCGTGACCCTTCCGCGCCTCGCGACCTGGACGGCGCTCGCCGCGGCGGCGGTCGCGGCCGCTGTCGTGTGCGCGCTGGCGCCCGACCTGCCCGCCGTCCGCCTGCCGGCGGCGCTGGCGCTGGCGCTGTGGCTCCCCGGCCGGGCGCTCGTCGAGGCGCTCGGCCTGGCCGGCCCGGACCGCGTGCGGACGGCCGCCGTCGCCGCCGGGGCCAGCCTCGCGGTCGCACTGATCGTCTCGGTGGAACTCGCCGCCTTCGGCGTCCTCGCCTCCGGGACGTGGGCGACGACGACCGCCGGGGTCTGCCTGGCCCTGAGCCTGGTCGCAGCCCGCGGCGGCCCGGTCCTGGCGTCCCCGTGGGTGGCGGACGGGGCGCGCCTGCGCCCCCGACACCTGCCGGCGCTGGCCCTCGCGCTGATCGCGGTGGCGGCGATCGCCGTGGCGGCGGTCCTCGCCCGCACGCCCCTCGCGGTGCCCGACGACCGGGGCTACACCGTGTTCGCGGTCGTCCCGACGGCCTCGGCGGCCGGGACCCTCACCGTGCGCGCCACGAGCGAGGAGGCTGGCGAGCGCCGCTTCATCATGCGGGTCGCCTTCGGGGAGTCCGTCACCGAGGAGCGGCCGCTCACCCTGCGGCCCGGCGAGACGTCCGACCAGAGGATCACCGTGCCGGCGGATGCGGCGGCGCCCCTCGTGGTCTCGCTCGTCGATCCGTCCGCCATCCCGCCGCACGTGTACCGGTCGGTGCGGATCGCGCGCCCCGCGCGGCTCGCCGGTGCGACTCCATGACCGGCACCACGACCGGCGGCAACCTCCTCCCACCGGCGCCCGCCGGGGACCGGCCCCTGCGCGTCCTGTTGGTTTCCGACTACTACCCGCCTTTTATCGGGGGGGTCCAGCGCCAGGTCCAGCTGATCGGGCGCGAGCTGGCGGCGCGTGGCCACGATGTGCGGGTGGCGACCATCTGGAGCCCCGGGAGCCGGCGGACCGAGCAGGACGGGCCGGTCCGCGTCCACCGCGTCCGGCAGATGCGGAGTCTCCTCGCCCGGCTCTCGCGTCCGGGCAAGCACCATCCTCCCCCGTTCCCCGACCCGGTCTCGGTCGTCGGCCTGCGGCGGATCGTCCGCGGGATGTCCCCGGACGTCGTGCACGCCTACGGTTGGATCTCGTACAGCTGCGCGGCCGCCCTGGCCGGCACGCGCGTCCCGCTGGTGGTCTCCGCACGTGACTACGCCTACGGGTGCCCCACCCGCACCCTGCTGAACCAGGGGCGGCCGTGCTCGGGGCCCGCCCCCGTGAAGTGCCTCCGGTGCGCGGCGGGCTACTACGGGCCCGTGAAGGGCGTCACGGCGGCGGGCGGGGTGCGGCTGTCCCGGCCGGCGCTGCGGCGCCGCATTGCCGCGATGCACAGCATCAGCACGTTCGTCAGGGACGCCGTGCGCCGGGACTTCCTCGACGACCGCGCCGTGGGCATCCCCCATGCCGTGCTGCCCAGCTTCATGAGCGAGGAGGAGACGACGCCGAGGACGGGCCCGGAGATCACCACCCGGCTGGCGGCGCTGCCGGACGAGCCCTTCATCATGTTCGTGGGGGCCCTGCGCCGCGAGAAGGGCATCCAGCCGCTCCTTGACGCGTACCGGCGGCTGCGCGGCGCCCCGCCGCTGGTGCTCGTTGGGACGCGGGAGCCGGACACCCCGCCGTTCCCGGCCGGTGTTCACGTGCTCACCGATGTCCCCCATGCCGCCGTCATGGCCGCCTGGCGCCGGGCGCTGTTCGGGGTCGTCCCGTCCCTGTGGCCGGAGCCCCTGGGCAGCGTGGTCTACGAGGGCATGAGCGCCGGCCGGGCGATGATCGGGACGCACCCGGGCGGTCACACCGACATGATCGAGGACGGTGTCACCGGCCTGCTGGTGCGGGCCGGTGACGTCGAGGAACTCCGGGCGGCGATGCAGGGGCTGCTCGACGACCCCGTCCGGCGCGAGGATCTCGGCCGCGCCGCCGCCGTCCGCGCCCGCGCGTACACCGCCGCGGTCGTCATCCCCGGGCTGGAACGGCTCTACCGGTCGGTGCTGTAGATGTCCCGACCGGCTGCGGCGACGGCGCGCACGCATGCCGCGCGGGCGCGGGCCCATATGGCCGCGCCCCTCGTGCGCAACGGCTACTTCCTGCTGCTCGCGTCCGTCGCGAGCTCCGGATTCGGCCTCCTGTTCTGGGTGGTCGCCGCCCGGTCCGCGGACGCCCAGACCGTGGGCGTGGCGGCGGCGCTCTTCTCCCTCGTGATGCTCGTGTCGGGCCTGAGCCAGCTGAGCCTCGCCACCGTCCTCATGCGCTTCGTGCCGGTCGCGGGGCGGCATGCGCGCCGCCTGGTCGCCACCGGCTACGCGGCGTCGGCGAGCGCGACGCTGCTCCTGAGCGGGGCGGTCGCCGCGACCGCGCCGCTCTGGTCGGACGATCTCGCGTTCCTCGGCCGCGAACCGCTGTGGGCGGGGTCGTTCGTGCTCGCGGCGGTCGCCTGGTCGATCTTCGTCCTCCAGGACGGCGCGTTGACCGGGGCGAGGGCGTCGAAGTGGGTGGCGGTCGAGAGCCTCGTGTTCTCCCTCGGCCGTCTCGCGCTGCTGGTGCCGCTGGCCGCGGCCGGGGTGGCCGGCGTGTTCGCGGCCGCGGTGGTCCCCGCGGCGGTCGCCCTCATCCCGGTGAACGTCCTGCTGTTCTCGCGACTGCTGCCGGCCGGCGGCGGCGCGGGCGGCGTGCGGCGGCGCGAGCTCACCCGTTTCGCCGCGAGCAACTACACCGGGTCGCTGTTCGCGGTCGTGGCGACGTTCGCGCTCCCGCTCGTGGTGGCGGTGTCCGGCTCGGCGCCCGAGGTGGCATACTTCTACGCCGCCTGGAACCTCACGGTGGGGCTGCAACTGGTGGCCACCAGCATGATGTCGTCGCTGGTGGTCGAGGCGGCCGACTCCCAGGTCGCGCTCGAACGGCACGCGCGCACGGCCCTGCGCGGCACGATGCGCCTGGTGGTCCCCGCCGTGCTCGTCCTGGTCGCGGCCGCTCCATGGATCCTCGCCGTCTTCGGTCGGGACTACGCGGACGAGGGCACCTGGGCCCTGCGGATCCTTGCGCTGTCGGCGCTGCCGAACGCCGTGATCGCCCTCGCGGTGGGCGCCGCGCGCGTCCTCCAGCGCCTGTCGCTCCTCGTGTGGTTGCAGGCGGGCGTCTGCCTGCTGGGCGTCGGCGCGGCCGCCGCCCTGGCCGGTCCGTACGGGATCACCGGTGCCGGCATCGGCTGGACGGCGGGTCAGATGGTCATGGGCGCGGTTGCGGGCGTGTGCCTCCTCCGCCTGCGACGCCCCGAGCCCACCTCCGTGCCGGCATGACGGGGCGGGCCGCCGCGTGGCCCTCGATCGCCGTCGTGGTGCTCAACCACGACTACGCGGCGTACCTGCCGCAGGCCCTCGACAGCGTCCTCGCCCAGAGTCGCCCCGCGCACCGCGTGGTCGCCGTGGACGACGGGTCCACCGACGACTCCGCGGCGGTCCTGGACGGGTACCGCTCCCGGGTGGAGGTCGTCGGCCAGGCCAACCGCGGGCAGGCGGCCGCGGTGAACCTGGGCGCGGGACGGGTGCGCGAGGACGTGGTCATCTTCCTCGACGCCGACGACACCCTGGAGCCGTACGCGCTGCAGGCGGTCGCCGACGCCTTCGCGCGCGTCCCCGGGGCGGCCCGCGTCCACTACCCGATGCGGGTGATGGACGCCGCAGGGCGCCTGACGGGTGGCGTGCGGCCCCCGCCCCCCGCCCGGCTGCCGCGCGGGGACCAGCGCCGGGCCGTGCTCGCGACCCCGTTCGACCAGCCGTGGGCGGCCATGAGCGGCAACGCTTTCCTGTGCGCCGTGGTGCGACGGGTGCTGCCGCTGCCCGAGGGCCCGCGGGTGGGGGCGGACTGGCTCCTGGTCCACACCAGCTCGCTGTACGGCCCCGTGGAGCGCGTCGACGAGCCGCTGGCGCGCTATCGGGTGCACGGCCGCAACGGATACGCGGTGGACGGCGGGCGCCTCGACGTGCCCTCCCTGCGCGCGGCGATCCGCTTCGCGGAGGGGGGTCGGCAGCACTTGGCCCGGCACGCCCGCGGGCTTCCGTCGCCGCGCCCGCCGCTCGCGTCGTTCTCGGACGCCGGCAACCGCATGCTGTCACTCCGCCTCGATCCGGCGCGGCACCCGGTAAGCGGGGACACCCGCCTGCGCACCGCACTCCTCGGGGTGCGCGCACTGCGCCACCGCCGGGACCTCCCGCCTGCACGCCGGGTCGCCTTCGCCGCCTGGCTGGCCGCCGCGGCCTGGGCGCCGCGCCGTCTCGTCCCCGTGCTGGGCCTGTGGTTCGTGGATCCCTCGTCGCGCCCGGCACCGCGCTGGTCGCGCGGGCCGATGCGGGCGACGGCGCGCCGGGCTCCGGCGGCGGGGCGGCGGCGATGAGGATCGTGCTCGTCACCCCGATGCCGCCCTCGGCCACGGGGGCGGGGGCCATCCCGCGCCTCCTACAGGCCCAGGTGGCGGGCCTGCGGGAGGGACACGATCTCACCGTCATCACCGTGGCGGGCCCCGGCGACGAGGAGATCCAGGCGGTCCACGACCTGCGACGGGCGGGCGTGGACGTGCGCGGCGTGCTGCGCGCGCGCGCCACCGTCCACGAGCGGTGGCGCCGGCGCGGTCGCCTGGCGTACGCCTGGTGCGGCCGCCGCTACCCCTGGCGGAGCGCCTGGTACTGGGAACCGCAGGTGGAGGCCGCGGTGGCCGCCCGCCTCGCGGAGGGCCCGGTGGACGTGATCCATGCGGAGGACAACGCGACCGGCATGTACCGGTACGCGGGTGCGGCGACCGTTCTGACGGAGTACGAGGTGCGCCGTCCCCGACGCCCGACCCTCCTGGGCGAGGGCCCGCTGGGCGGGCGCCTGCTCCGCGAGGTCGACTGGTGGCGCTGGCGGCGGTACCAGCCGCGGGTCTGGGGGCGGTTCGACCGGCTGCAGGTGTTCACGCGGCGCGACGCCGCGCTCGTGACCCGGATCGCCCCGCACCTCGCCCCGCTCGTGCGGGTGAACCCGTTCGCGGTCGAGATCCCGCCGCCGGCCGACCGGACGGGCGAGGAGCCCGGCGAGATGCTGTTCATGGGCAACTTCACGCATCCGCCCAACGTCGACGCCGCGCTGTGGCTTGTGCGCGACATCCTCCCCGCCGTGCGGCGCGAGCGTCCCGAGGCGCGTCTCGTTCTGATCGGGGACCAGATGCCGTCGTCGATCAGGTCCCTGCGCGCCGAGGGCCTCGACGTGGTGGGGCGCGTGCCCGATCCGCGTCCCTGGCTGGAGCGGGCCCAGGTGGTCATGGCACCGGTCCGCATCGGCGGGGGGATGCGGATGAAGGTCCTGGAGGCGTTGGCCCACGGCAAGGCGGTGGTGACCACCACGCGGGGTGTCGAGGGCATGGAGGACGCGCCGGTGGCGCGGGCCGACGACGCGGCCGGCATCGGCCGGGCGGCGGCCCTGCTCCTGTCGGACAGGGGCGGGCGCGACCGGCTCGGGCAGCGGGCGCGGGCCTACGCGGCTGCCCGTCACAGTCCCCGGGCGTACCGCTCCCGGCTGGAGGTCGTCTACGCCGAGGCGATCGAGGCGCGCCGGCGCCGGGTCGGCGCGCGGTGACGGAGACCGGACCGGATATCTCCGTGGTGATCCCCACCCACCGGCGCGTGGGGCACGTGACGCGCGCGGTCGAGAGCGCGGCCCGCCAGACGCTCGAGGCGCGCCGCTTCGAGGTCGTGGTCGCGATCGACGGTCACGAGCCGGACACGCGGTCGCGCCTGGAGGCGCTCCGGGTGCCCTTCCGCCTCGTCGTCCACGAACACGCCCACGCCGGCCGCGCGGCGGCGTGCAATCGCGGCATCAGGGCCGCCCGCGGCCGCGTGATCGTGCTCCTCGACGACGACATGGTCCTCACCGAGGGGTGCCTCTCCGCCCACCTCGCCGCCCATCCGCCGGGAGCGCGGCTGTGCATGGTGGGCGCAGCCCCGGTCGTCGCCGGGCCCGCCGCCCCACCCCTGGTGCGGTTCATGGCCGACAGGTTCAACCGGCACCTCGATAGGTTGGCCGGCCCGGGACACCGGATGGGGCTCCGGGACTTCTACAGCGGCCATTGCTCGGCGCCCCGCGAGGTGCTGCTCCAGGTGGGCCTCTACGACGAGGGCTTCGCGGTCTACGGGAACGAGGACCTCGAGCTGTCGCTGCGACTGCGCCGGGCCGCGGTGGAGATCGCGTACCTCCCCGCCGCCGTCGCCCGCCAGACGTGGGACAAGACCCTCCAGGGCCTCGCGCGCGACACGCGTGACAAGGGTCGCACCGCCGTGCGACTCGCACGGCTGCATCCCGAGGCCGTGCCCGAACTGGCCCTGGCGCGTCGCGGCGACCCCTCGCCTCGCTGGCGCCTCCTCCGCGACGCCCTGCTCGCGCTGACGCGCGTGACGCGGCGTACGGAGCGCGCGGTGCTGCTGGCGGTGGCGGCCCGGGAGCGGCTGGGCCGCCGCCGGCCGGACGCGTGGTACGCGTTCCTGCTGGACTACCTCTACTGGGCGGGGGCGGAGTCGGCGGGATGGCACGGGACGACGCCATGACGCCGGCACCGCGCCCGGAGGTCGTCCACTTCACGGACAGCGCGGACGTCGGCGGTGCGGAGCACGTCCTGCTGATGCTGCTGCAGGGACTGGACCGGCGCCGCTGGCAGCCGCTCCTGCTCCATCCCGGGGGCCCGGGACTCGCCCCGCTGCTCAGGGACGCCGCCGGGGCGGGCGTGCCCCTGGTGCGGGTGCCGGAGATGCCGGAGGGGCTGCAGTCCCTCCTCTCCGCGCTGCGCCTCACGGCCTGGCTGCGGCGGCGACGCCCGGCCGTGTTCCACGCCCACATGACCTGGCCGCTGGGCGCCAAGTGGGCCCTCGTGGCCGCGGTCCTCGCGCGCGTACCCGTGGTCGTCGCCACGATGCACCTGTGGGTCGACATCCCCGTCACGGCGTCGCGGCGGGCCCAGGCGACCCTGCTCGGACGCCGCGTCGCGACGCTCATCGCCGTCTCGGAGGACGCCGGGCGCCGGATGCGCGCCGATCTGGGCTGGGGCGGCCCGGTGACGGTGGTGCGGAACGCGGTCGCCCTGGAGCGCTTCCCGGCACCCGGGCCGGCACCCTGCCGCAACGCGGCGGAGCCCGCCGTGGCCGTGGTGGCGGCGCGCCTGGTGACGCAGAAGGGCCACGGCCACCTGCTGGAGGCCGCGCGGCGGCTCCCCCGTGTGCGTTTCCTGTGCGCCGGCGACGGGCCGCTGCGCAGCGACCTGGAGCGGCGCGCCCGCGAGATGGGGGTCGCGGACCGGGTGACGTTCCTCGGGCATCGCACCGACATCCCCGCGCTGCTCCACGGCGCCGACCTGGCGGTGCTCCCCTCGCTGTACGAGGGGCTTCCGCTGTCCCTGGTGGAGGCGATGGCCGCCGCCCGCCCCGTCGTGGCCACCGACGTCGGCGGCAGTCGCGAGGTGGTGATCCATGGGGTGACCGGGCTCCTGGTGCCGCCCGGCGACCCCGAGGCGCTGGCGGGAGCGATCGGGCGGGTCGCGTCGGACCCGGCGCTGGCCGCCCGGTTCGGCGCGGAGGGGCGTCGCCGGGTGGAGGCCGACTTCACCGCGGAGGCGATGGTGGCACGCGTGGAGGCGCTCTACGCGCGTCTCCTGGGCGCATGACACCGGCCACCCACCCCGCGGCGCGACCGGAGCACGAGCGCAATCGCCTGCTGCGGCGGGTGGACTGGCGGTGGCTGCTTCCGCAACCCGAGGTCGAACGGGCCGTCGCCCGCGTCGACGACGCCCTGCTGGAGGCCCTCGCCGCGGTGGCCTCCGAGGTGCGCCCCGTGGCACGCGCCCGGCCCGGGGGCGCGGCCCTGGCCGTGCTCCTGCACCCCGGGGTCGACGACCTGCGGGCGGCGCGGCGGGCGCTCGCCCCGCAGGGCGTCCTCTACGCGGAGTGGCGGCGGCCGCGGCCGGCAGGGGTGGCGGCGGCCCTGCGTGCCCTCCGCGGCGCGGGCTTCGAGGCCGTCGCGCTGCAGTGGTCATGGCCCGCGGCGGCCGGCACGGCCCCGACGATCTGGCTGCCGCTGGACCGTCGGGAGGCGGTGGGGTGGCTGCGGGGCCGCCGCCCCCCGGGCCGCGGTGGTGCGTGGGCCCGGCGGGTCGTCGCGGACGGGGCGTTCACCCTGGCGCGGCGCGCCGGCGCCCTCGCCCCGCTGTGCGTCGTCGCCCGCCCGGCGGGGACGGGGCTCGAGCCCTGGCTCACCGGGTTGCTGCACGACCATCGGGGCGGCGAGGGGTCCTCGCCCGGCTGGCTGCTGCTGACGGGCGGCCGACGGTCGCACAACAAGGTCGTGGGGCTCCCCTTCGCCCCGGGCGCACGGCGGCCCGAGCTGGCCGTCAAGGTCGGACGGGTGGCGGAGGCCGAGACGGGGCTGCGCCGGGAGGAGCGGGCGCTGCGCGCCCTCGCGTCCGCATCACCCGCGGCGGCGGCGCTCGCGCCCACGGTCCTGTTCCTCCGGGACGGCCCCGGACCCGTCGCACTGGGTCAGTCGCTGGAGGAGGGCGTCCCCCTGCTGTCGGAGCTGACGCCGGCCCGCTACCCCCGGGTCGCCGAGGAGGTCACCGACCTCCTCATCGGCCTCGCCCGCACCACGGCGCAACCGGTGGGCGCCCTCCCGCACCCGGTGGCCGCCGCCGCCGCCCGCGGCTTCGCACGGGCCTACGCCTCCGTGCTCTCCGCGGCGGAGCGCATGGCGGTCGAGGCGCACCCCGGGCACCTTCCCGCCCTTCCGACGGTCATCGAGCAGCGCGACTGCTCGCCCTGGAACCTCCTCCGGCGGCCGGGCGGCGGCCTCGTCATGCTCGACTGGGAATCGGCCGAGCCCCGGGGACTCCCCCTTCTGGACCTGGTCTACTTCCTGACGTTCGCCGGGCTGCACCTGCACGGGGCGATCGCGGGGGCGCCGGGGCACCTGTACGGGCGCGTGTGGGGGGACAGCCCGGAGGGGCGCGTCAACGCGGCCTGCGTCGCCCGCTACCTCGCGGCGCTCGGCCTCCCCGGCTCCGCCGCGGGCGCGCTCCGGCGGATCGCGTGGATGGTGCACGCGGAGGTCGAGTTCGAACGCCTCACGGCCGACCGCGGACGCCCCCCTGCGCCGGCCGACCTCCTGGGGGGCGTGTTCCTGCGCCTGCTGCGGGCCGACGGTCGGGGCGCGGGGGTGACGGGCACCCACACCCCGTGGCCGGGCCACCCCACCCGTGCGCCGGGCAGGGCGGCCGCGCGCGGCCTACGGGGCGGCGATCGGTGACGCCGTCAGCCCGGCGAACTCGTTGGTGGTGTACCGCGGGTCGGCGATCGCCGATGCGAACGCCGCCTGGGCCGACGCCGAGGATTCGATGACCCAGTCCATCCCCTCGGCGTTCCAGTCGAACCACACCAGTGCCCGCACCCGGGGGAAGTCGGTCGCAAGGCGGGTGCCGATCCCGTCGGCGATCCAGGCGGCCTTCGACCCGCCCCACTCGCTGGACCCCGTCTCGGCGATCATGATCGGCTTCGTGGGCGCCAGCGCCACGAGGGCGTCGTAGGTCGGGCGGAACACCTCGAAGAACGTGCGCCAGCCGGACGGCTTGATGGGATTGGTGCCCCAGTTGTACCCGTCCATCGCGACCCAGTCGACGTAGGCGTCGCCCGGGTACAGGGATGCCAGGGCGATGCTGCCGGGGTAGACGGTGTTGGGCGACCAGACCCACGTCACGTTCGTCGCCCCGACCGCGCGGAAGATGCCGTGCACGTGCCGCCAGGCCTGCACGTACTCGCCCGCCCCGTTGCCGTTCCGCGCCTCGGACCACGGGTACCACGTGCCGTTCATCTCGTGGTTGAAGCGCAGGAACAGCGGCTTGCCCCAGTCGCGGGCGCCGGTCGCCCACGAGCGGATGTACGCGTCGTAGCGGCCGTCGATGATCTCGCGCAGGCGGAACGCCGGCTGGTCGGGAGCACCACCGGCGGACGCCTCCCAGGAGTTCCAGTTGACCATCGGAATGGCGCCCCGGTTGCGGACCGCCGCGTAGTCGTTCGGGTAGAACGGCTGCGGGAGCCCGTTGCGGTACCAGGGCTGGCCCCAGTGCACGATGGACACCCGCTTGCCGGCCTGGGCCTCGAAGCGGTCCATGGTCCGCGCGTCCCAGGGCGCGTCGCCGAAGCCCCAGCGCGTCCCGTCGATGTACGCGCCCCACAGCACCCGTCCCCCGGTGGGCGACGGCGAGGAGGGGTTCGAGACGGTCACAGTGCGACGGGTCGAGGCGCTGTTCCCGCGCAGATCGACCGCGCGCGCCTCGATCGTGTGGACACCGTCGGCGACACCCGCGGTGTCCCACACCCCCGCGTCGCCATAGGGGGCGGTGGTATCCGAGAACAGCAGCACGCCGTCGGCGCGGAACTCGACGCGCGCCACGCCGCCTGCGTCGTACGCGTCCGCGCGCAGCGCGACCCGGCCTCCGACGGTCGCCCACGCCGCAGGCTGGGTGATCGCGACCGTCGGCGCGGTGGTGTCCTTCGTGGTCCGGCGGGTCGCCAGGCTGAGCGTGCCGGACGGCAGCCGCACCGCATGGACGCTCAGGCCCTCGCGGTGACGGACGACCACGCGCACGACCGCAGCGCGCGCGGAGGCCGCGAGGGTGACGTGCCCGCGCAGCCCGAGCAGCGCGGAGGCGCGCCGGGCGAGGCGCGCGCGGACCCGCCCGTCCACGTGCACCTCGGCCGACCGGACGTCGCGCAGCGCCGACGTCGGCAGGTGGAAGGCGTAGCGGCGCGGCCCCACACGGGTGAGGCGGAGACCGCGCACGAGGTCGGCCTCGGCCTGGACGACGGGCACGAGGGTCGCCCGGGTGGACGCCCCGGGGGCCGGCGCGGCCGTGGCGGGGGCCGGGGCGAGGGTGCGGGCGCCGGCCGCGAGGGCGCACAGGAGTACGAGCACGGCCAGGACCGCGCGTGGAATCCGTTCCACAGGGTCTCCTCCATGAGCCGGCGGAGTGGGCGCTCCACCGGTGGATGGTGATCACGGGGGGACGCCCGGGCGAGGCGTCCCGACGCCCGCACGGGGGCGTCGTCCCTGCATGGATCGACCGGGGGCGCCGTTTGCTCAACGCCCCCCGGTGGACCCGGGGGCTACGGCGGGGGGATCGGCGACGCCGAGAGGGCGGAGAACCGGTTGCCCAGGTAGTACGGCGACGCGAGCGCCTCGGCGAAGGCGCTGCGCGCGCCGGGCGAGGACTCGACCGGCCAGTCCATGCCCTCGTCGGCCTTGTTCCAGTAGACGACAGCCTTGACGTCGGGGAACCGCTGGGGCAGCTGCACCGCCAGCGCATCGCGCAGCCAGTCCGCCTTCGACCCGCCCCGCTCGGAGCTCGCGACCTCGGCGATCATGAGGGGCTTGGCGGGGGCGAGGGCGCGCAGCGCCGCGTAGGTACGGGTGAAGGTGCGCGGGAAGGTACGCCAGCGGCTGCCGGTCTGCCCCGTGCCCCAGTTGTACCCGCTCATCCCGACCCAGTCGACGTAGGCGTCGCCCGGGTAGAGCTGGGACACGGGGATCCCCGCATACGACTCGAACTCGTTCGGCGCCCACACGAAGCTCACGTTGTGCGCGCCCTCCGCCCGGAAGATGTCCACGACGTGACGCCAGGCGCGCACGAACTCCCCGGACGCGTTGCCGTTCTCCCGCTCGGACCAGGGGTACCAGTCGCCGTTCATCTCGTGGCACAGCCGGAGGAACATGGGGTGTCCCCAGCGGGCCGCCCCCCGCGCCCACTCCCGGATGTACGGGTCGTGGTCGCCGTTGATGACGTCCCGCAGCTGGAAGTCCGGCTGGTCGTGGTACCCCCGGTACCGCCGGTCCCAGGGGCTCCAGTCGACGACCGGGATGGCGCCGTGCCGTCTCACGGAGTCGAACACGTCGGCGGCGAACCGCTGCGGCACGCCGTGGTCGTACCAGGGCTGTCCCCATGCCAGCAGCGACACGCCCTTGCCCGCGCCCTGCTCGAACCGACGCAGGGTTTCGCGGTCCCATGGGGCGTCGCCCCGGTCGGCGCCGTAGGTGCTGCCGCCGATGCGCGCGCCCCAGTAGACCCGGGGACCGGAGTACTCCGCTGTGCCGTTCGCCCCGGAGGGCCGCGGGACCGCCGTCACGCCCGCGGCCGGCACCGGCCCCCCCGCCGCCGCCCCGCCGGGCACGGGCGTCCGCGACGTCGTGGGGAGAGGCACACGGCGCCCCGGGAGGCTCAGCGCGTAGGCGTGCACGGTGAGCGTGGCGGCGGAGCGCATGGCGCCGCGGGGTCCGCGCCGCAGGAGACCGACAAACACGGTTCGCGACGAACGCATGGGAAGGGTGAGGACCACGCGCTGCCCGCGCCGGCCCGGTCCCCGCGACCATGTGCGCCGCGTGAGGGCACCCCGGGACACGAAGGCGACGGCTCCGGGGGTGTCGAACGAGACGCGCAGCCGGATGGCGACCGGGCTGACGCCCCGCGGCAGCGTGAGGCGCACGACGCCGCGCGCGCGCGGGTGCGCCGACGGCGCCAGACGGACGCGCAGCCCGCCCCGCCTGCTGATGGCCACGCCCACCGCCCGTGGCGGGTGGCGCACCACCTGCCAGCTGCGCCAGTCGTTGACCAGCAGGACGCGCGCGGGCGTCGCCGCCCGGGCATCGTCGGCGGCGACCACGGCGAGGGCGCCCGCGCCGAGCAGTGCGGCGGCAGCGAGCAGATGAGGGGAGCGGGCACGTGGGCGCCCCGCGGCGATGGGGCTCATGCGGGCGATGGTCGCAGACCCGCAACGGGGGCGTCAGACGCCATCCGTCCAGGCCGACCTGACCGGATGCGGGGGGCGGGGGCGCCGGTGGTCAGAGAGCCCGGGCCCGCAGCAGGCGCAGCAGCCCGACCAGGGTCTTGGCGTCGCGCACGCGGTCGATCAGGGCGGGCACCTCGGCCAGCGGCACGCGCACCACCTCGATGCGCTCGTCGGCGATCGGCGCGACGTTCGACGGCCGCAGCTCTGTGGCGACGTAGAGGTGGATGAACTCGGTGATCATCGCGGGCGCCGTGTAGAAGCCGCCCAGGTACTCCCAGCTGCCGGCCTCCCGGCCGACCTCCTCGGCGAGCTCCCGCCGGGCCGCCTCCAGGGGGTCCTCCCCCGCCCGGTCGAGCTTGCCCGCGGGCAGCTCGAGCATCATCTCCTCGACGGCCTCACGCGGCTGGCGCACCATCAGCACGTGGTCGTCCTCGACGGGCACCATCACCACCGCGCCGTGGTGGTCGAGCACCTCGCGCCGCACCGTCGACCCGTCGTCGCGCGCGTAGTCCGACAGCCGCAGCCGCACGATCTGGCCGTCGAACACGGGCTCCGACGCCACCGGCCCGTCGAGCACGCCCTCCGGCGGCTGGAGCGGTCCCCCGGGCCGGCGGCTCACGCGCCGCGCGCCTCGTCGAGGATGGCGAGGGTGACGTCCACCATCGCCTCCAGGTCCCGGATGGCGATGCGCTCGTCCGCCGTGTGGACGTCGGTCATCGCGTTGCACAGGTTGACGCAGGGAAAGCCGGAGCGCAGCAGGGCGTTGACGTCCGAGCCACCCCCGCTGGGCACCAGCCGCGGCTCGTGACCCGCCCTGCGCAGGGCGCGCATCGCCATCGCCACCTGCGGATCGCGCTCGCTGAGGCGGTAGCCGTGGTACATGGTCTCCACCCGGCTCTGCACGTCGCACTCGTGGGCGCTGGCCGCCTCGGTGAGGGCGTCGAGCATGGCGGTGACCTGGTCGGTGAGCGCCCGCGCGTCGCGGCTGCGGGCCTCGGCGACCAGTTCGCACGCGGGCGCCACCACGTTGGTGGCGACGCCCCCGTCGATGCGGCCGACGTTTGCCGTGGTCGCCGGGTCGATGCGACCCAGCGGCATGCGCGTGATCGCCGCCGCCGCCGCGACGATGGCGCTGCGGCCGTCCTCCGGGTGCAGCCCGGCGTGTGCCGCCCGGCCGCGGAAGGTGGCGGTCACGCGGGCGTGGGTCGGTGCGGTGCCGACCACGCCCCCGATGGGGCCCGAGTGGTCGTAGATGAAGCCGAACTCGGAGCGGAGCGCCGCGACGTCGAACAGGCTCGATCCCCGCAGGCTGATCTCCTCGCACGGGGTGAACAGCACCTCGATGCCGGCGTGGTCCCGCCCCTCCTCCAGCACCCGCCGCAGCGCCACCAGGATCGCCGCGACGGCGGCCTTGTTGTCGCCGCCGAGGATGGTGGGGTGCCGGTTGGTGAGATCGCCCTCCTCCGTGACCACCACCTCGACGGATCCGGCCACGGGCACCGTGTCGAGGTGGGCGCAGAACAGCACGGGGACCCCGGGGACGGTGGGCGCGATGCGGCCGAGGATGTTCCCGCAGCCCGCGGGGATGCGCTCGGCCGCATCGTCCTCGGTGACCTCCATGCCGAGCTGGCGCAGCTCCGTGCGGACCACCTCCGCGATCGCGCCCTCCTCGCGGGAGGGCGACGGGATCTCGCAGAGGGCCGCGGCGAGCCGCGCGACCTCCGGCAGCGTGGCGAGCGCCGTGCCCGTCACGCGGCGGGCACACCGTCGACCGGGACGGCCTGCCGGGCCCGCACGCGCGCCGCGACCGCGCCGACGAACTCCCGGAACAGCGGCTGCGGGCGGGTCGGGCGGCTCTTGAACTCGGGGTGGAACTGGGAGGCCACGAACCAGGGGTGGTCGGGGATCTCGATGATCTCCACGAGACGGCCGTCGGGCGAGCGCCCGGACAGCACCAGCCCGCCCTGCGCGAGGGCGTCGCGCAGGGCGGGGTTGACCTCGTAGCGGTGGCGGTGGCGCTCGTAGATGACGTCCTGGCCGTACGCCGCCTGCGCCACGGTGCCGCCCACCAGCGACACGGGGTCCGCGCCCAGGCGCAGCGTGCCGCCGCGCTCCTCGATCTGGCGCTGCTCGGGGAGCAGGTCGATCACCGGGAACGGCGTGTGCGGGTCGAACTCGGTGGAGTGGGCGCGGTCCATGCCGCATACGTTGCGGGCCCACTCGATCACCGCCACCTGCATCCCCAGGCAGATCCCGAGGTACGGGACGCCGTTGCGGCGGGCGTAGCGGGTGGCCTCGATCTTGCCCTCGATGCCACGCTGGCCGAAGCCGCCCGGCACGAGGATGCCGTCGGCCGCCGCGAGGGCGTCGCCGAGGTGGTCCTCCTCCGAGTCGACCCAGTCGATCACCAGCTCGACGCCGTGATGGATGGCCGCGTGCTTGAGGGCCTCGGCCACGGACAGGTAGGCGTCGCGCAGCTGCACGTACTTGCCCACCAACGCGATCCGCACCATGCCCTGGCAGTCGTCGATGCGCTGCACCAGGCTGCGCCAGTCGGTGAGGTCGGCCGGCCGCCAGGGCAGGCCCAGGCGCTGGCACACGGCCCGGTCCAGGCCCTCGGCCTCCATGCCCAGCGGGACCATGTAGATGTCGGGCGCGTCGACCGCGGAGATGACGGCGCGCTCGGAGATGCCGGCGTGCAGGGCGATCTTGTTCTTGACGTCGTCGGACAGCGGCAGGTTGGACCGCAGCACGAGCACGTCGGGCTCGATGCCGATGCGCCGCAGCTCGTTGACCGAGTGCTGGGTGGCCTTGGTCTTGAGCTCGCCGACGGACTCCAGGAACGGCACCAGCGTCACATGCACGAACGCGACGTTCTCGCGCCCCACGTCGTTGCGCAGCTGGCGGATGGCCTCCAGGAACGGCAGCGACTCCATGTCGCCGACCGTGCCCCCCACCTCGACGATCACGACGTCGGCGGCCGAGCTGGCGGCCGCCTGGCGGATGCGGCTCTTGATCTCGTCGGTGACGTGCGGGACCACCTGCACCGTTGCCCCGTCGAAGTCGCCCCGGCGCTCCCGGCGGATCACCGACTCGTAGACGGCCCCCGTGGTGATGTTGGAGATCCGCGTGAGGATCTCATCGGTGAAGCGCTCGTAGTGCCCGAGGTCCAGGTCGGTCTCGGCGCCGTCCTCCGTGACGAACACCTCACCGTGCTGGTACGGGCTCATCGTGCCCGGGTCCACGTTGAGGTACGGGTCGCACTTCTGGAGGAAGACCTTCCAGCCCCGCGCCTTGAGCAGCGTGCCGAGCGCCGAGGCGGCGATCCCCTTGCCCAGGCCGGAGACGACGCCCCCGGTCACAAACACGTACTTCACCGGATGGTCGCCCACGCGTGCCTCCCCTCGCCGGACCCGGAGCCAGGATAGCGGTCCGCCGCGGCTGCCCCGGGACGCCCCCGCGCCGCGTGCACGGACCCCCTCGTACGGGCGGGGGACGCCGCGGCGGTGTGGACTAGCATCACCCGTCGTCATGGCGTCGTCGGCATCCGAGCCCGAGCTCACCATCGCCCCGTCGCGGGGCTGGGTGCCGCTGAGGCTCGGCGACCTGTGGGAGTACCGGGGGCTCCTGTACTTCCTCGCCTGGCGGGACGTGAAGGTGCGCTACAAGCAGACGGCCCTCGGCGTGGTGTGGGTCGTCCTGCAGCCGGCCCTCACCATGGTCGTGTTCACCCTGTTGTTCGGGCGCCTGGCCAAGCTCCCCTCGGACGGCATCCCCTACGCCGTCTTCGTGTTCGTGGCCCTCGTCCCGTGGACGTTCTTCTCGAACGGCCTGGGTCAGGCGTCGATGAGCCTGGTCAACGACGAGCGCCTGCTCACGAAGGTCTACTTCCCGCGGCTGCTCGTCCCGCTCGCCGCGGTGGCCGCCGCCCTCGTCGACCTCGCGATCTCCCTCGCCCTGCTGATCGTCCTGATGGTCGGCTACGGGGTCGCCCCCGGTCCGGAGGTGCTCGCCCTGCCGGCGTTCGTCGTCCTGGCCGCGGTGACGGCGCTGGGGGTGGGCCTCTGGTTCTCCGCCCTCAACGTCCGCTATCGCGACGTCCGGTACACGGTGCCGTTCACCCTTCAGATCTGGCTCTTCGTGAGCCCCATCGCCTACGCGTCGAGCCTCGTCCCCGAGGGCTGGCGCCTGCTCTACGGCCTGAATCCGCTGGTCGGGGTGGTCGACGGCTTCCGCTGGGCGCTCCTGGACGACGTGGCGCGCCCGGGACCCGAGGCGGCGCTGTCGGTGGCGATCGCCCTGGCGATCCTCGTGTCCGGGGCCTTCTACTTCCGCCGCGTCGAGCGGTCCTTCGCCGATGTCGTCTGACCTCGCCCTGGAGGTCCGGGGGATCGCCAAGCGCTACCGCCTCGGCGAGGCCCAGAGCTACCTGACCGCCCGCGAGGCCGTCGTCAACCTCCTGCGCAGGGGGCCGCGCCGCCCCGCCGACACGCTCTGGGCGCTGGACGACGTGTCCTTCGACGTCCCCCGGGGTCAGGTGGTCGGCGTCATCGGCAGCAACGGCGCGGGCAAGAGCACGCTCCTGAAGATCCTCTCGCGCATCACCGAGCCGACGCGCGGCGTCGCGCGCATCCGCGGACGGGTCGGGGCGCTCCTCGAGGTGGGGACGGGGTTCCACCCGGAGCTCACGGGCCGAGAGAACATCCTCCTGAACGGGGCCATCCTGGGGATGTCGCGCGGCGAGGTGCGGGCCAAGCTCGACGAGATCGTCGCGTTCTCGGAGGTCGAGCGCTTCCTCGACACGCCCGTGAAGCGGTACTCCAGCGGGATGCAGATGCGCCTGGCCTTCAGCGTCGCGGCGCATCTGGAACCGGAGATCCTCATCGTCGACGAGGTGCTGGCGGTTGGCGACGTCTCGTTCCAGAGGAAGTGCCTGGGACGGATGAGCGCGGTGGCCGGCGAGGGCCGGACGGTGCTGTTCGTCAGCCACAACCTCGCCGCCGTCGAGACGCTCTGCGAGCGCGCGATCTGGCTCGAGGGCGGGCGGGTGCGGGCGGACGGGCGTGCGGCCCCGATCGTCGCGACGTACCTGCAGGGCGCCGGCCGGGTCTCCGCGGCCCGGGAGTGGCCCGACATCGCGGCCGCACCTGGGAACGACGCCGTGCGCCTGCGGGCGGCCCGGGCGCGGCCGGCGGATGGCCCACCCGGTGGGCCCCTGTCGATCGACGCCCCCATCGCCCTCGAGTTCGAGTACTGGAACCTCGCCGACGGGGCCGCGCTCAACCTGAGCCTGCACGTGTACAACGAGCACGGGGTGCTCGTGTTCAACGCGGTGCCCACACCCGGGTCGGGATGGTTCGAGAAGCCGTTCCCCGCCGGGCTTTACCGGGACAGGTGCGTCATCCCCCCGGACCTCCTGAACGACGGGGGCTACTCGGTGGAGCTCCTCGTGGTGCAGGACATGGCGCGCGTCCTGTGGAGGGAGGACCGCATCCTCTCCTTCGACGTCCACGAGTCGTCGGACGGCACCGGGACCTACTACGGCAGGTGGGAGGGCGTCGTGCGCCCACGCCTTCCGTGGACCACGACCCTGCTGAGCAGGACGCGCGCGTGAGCGGCGCACCGGCGGGATACCTGAGCCGCCCGTACGTGGACTCGCTCGACGTCCTGGGTACGCCCCGCCGCCTGCCGGCCTCCGGGGGGTGGCTGCTGGTCCGGGACGTCCCCGGCCGCGGGGTGCGCGACGCCGTCGCCCCCTACCCCCTCCTGCTGTGCCAGGACTGGAGCCGCCTCGGGGACGACCTGGGCGACGCCGCCGCCGACCTGGTGACCGTTGCCGGCGTCACCGACCCGCTCGCGCCCGTGCCCGGCGCCGCCCTGGCGGACGCGTTCCCGGACCTCCTGCGGGTCCACAAGCAGCACTTCCTCGCCGACCTCGCGGACGACCCCGCCCGACGACTCCCACGGCACCACCGGCGACGCCTGCGCGCGGCCGCCGGGGCCGTGTCGGTCGTCGAGGTCGACCCCCCGGCCGCGCTGGAGACGTGGTGCGAGCTCTACGGCGTGCTGCGGGAGCGCCACGGGATCACGGGGGTGCCGGCGTTCTCCCGGCGCGCGTTCCGCCGACAGCTGGCGACCCCCGGGGTCCGCGTCTTCGCCGCGCGGGCCGGGACCACCGACGTCGCGATGCTGCTGTGGTATCGCGTCAGGCGGATCGCCTACTACCACCTCGGGGCGTCGAGCAGCGCGGGCTACGCGCTGGGGGCCTCGTACGCGGCGATGCACGCCTCCCTCGAGACCCTCGCCGCGGACGGCTGCGAGGTCGCGGTCCTCGGCGGCGGCCTACGATCCGACGACCCCGACCGCGACGGCCTGGCACGATTCAAGGCCGGCTGGTCCGCGCGCACCGCCCCCGCGTTCCTCGTCGGCAGGGTCACGGACCACCGCCTCTACGCCCGCCTGTGCGGCCGCCCCCCACGACCGCCCGCGCTGCACTACTTCCCGGCCTACCGAGGTGACATGGACGAGTTCGGGATCGGCGGCCGGGACCGCGACGGGGGGGGCGCCCCCTCCCCCGACCTGGCCGTGCTCGGAGGTCCTCCCGCGTTCCCCGAGCCCCTGCACGTGGGACGCCCGAACATCGGTGACCGCGACGTCCTCGCCGCGCGACTGGCGCAGGTCCTGGACGCCCGCTGGCTCACCAACGGCGGGCCGATGAGCGAGGCGTTCGAAGGCGCGGTGGCCGAGGTCGCCGGGGTCGAGCACTGCGTCGCGACCGTCAGCGGCACGGCCGGCCTCGAGATTGCGGCGCGCGCGAGCGGGCTCCGCGGGCAGGTCATCGTCCCCGGGTTCACCTTCGTCGCGACCGCCCACGCCTTCCGGTGGCTCGGGCTCGAACCCGTCTTCTGCGACGTGGACCCGCACACGCACACCATCGACCCCCGGCGCGTCGAGGAGCTGATCACCGACGCGACGTCGGGGATCGTGGGCGTGCACCTGTGGGGGCGACCGTGCGCGACCGACGCCCTGCAGGAGATCGCGGACCGGCACCGTCTCGTGCTGCTCTTCGACGCGGCGCACGCCTTCGGTTGCCGTGGCCCGGGCGGCCCCGTCGGGGCCGAGGGGACCGCGTCCGTGTTCAGCTTCCACGCCACGAAGTTCGTCAACAGCTTCGAGGGCGGCGCGATCGTCACGTCGGACCCCGGCTTCGCGGAGCGCGCGCGCCGGCTGCGGAACTTCGGGTTCCTCGACTACGACCTCGTGGGGGGCCTCGGCACCAACGGCAAGATGCATGAGGCCAGCGCCGCGATGGGCTTGACCTCGCTCGACTCCATGCCGGTGTTCGCCGCCGTGAACCGGCGCAACCATCAGGCGTACCGGAGGGGGCTCGACGGCCTGCCCGGCGTGCGACTCGTCGAACCGGACGCCGGGGTGTGGAGCAACCACCAGTACGTGGTCGCCGAGATCGACCCGGTGCACGCACCGCTGACCCGGGATGAGGTGCACGACGTCCTGTGGCGCGAGGGGGTCCGCGTCCGCAGGTACTTCACACCCGGATGCCACCGGACCCCGCCCTACGACGACGCCTTCCGGGCGTCCGGTCGCCGCCTGCCGGTGACCGAGCGACTCGCCGACACGGTGCTGTGCTTCCCGACGGGGACGGCCGTCGACGAGGCGACCGTCGACCGGGTGTGCGCACTCGTCGGAACCGCCTTCCGACGGGCGGCCGACGTGCGGACCGCGCTGGGGCGGGTGGCCGCGTGACGGGGGTCGCCCCCCCTCGGCCGAGGGTGACCGTGATCGTGACCGCCTACCAGCACGCCGCATACATCGACGAGGCCATCGCGAGCGTCCTGGGGCAGCGCACGTCCTTCCCGGTCGAGGTCCTCGTGGGCGACGACGGTTCCGACGACGGGACCCAGGACGCGATCACGGCCCGGGCGCGCTCGACGCCCCTCCCGGTCGACCTCGCCTTCCGCGCGCGGAACCGCGGCGACAACGGGACGTCGCTGTTCCTGGAGCTCTGCGCGCGGGCCCGGGGCGAGTACATCGCCTGGCTGGACGGCGACGACGCCTGGATCGACGACGGCAAGCTGGAGCGCCAGGTGGACGTCCTCCGGGAGGAGCCGCGCCTGTCGGCGTGCTACCACAACGTGCTCGTGCGGCACGAGGACGGCAGCCGGCCCGACCACCTGTTCAACGGCGCGGACGGTGCACGGGACCTCGGACTCGAGGACCTCCTGGCACGGTGCCCCATCGCGTCGTGTTCGCCGATGTTCCGCGCGGAGGTGCTGAGGGGACTCCCCGCGTGGTACGCCGCCGCTCCGTGGGGCGACCTGCCGGCCTACATCCACGCCGCGACGCTCGGGCCCATCCGATACCTGCCCCGGGTGATGGGCATGTACCGCGTCCACCACCGTGGCATGTACTCGTCACGAGCGTCGGTGGACCGGCGACGCGACGAGGTCGCCTTCTTCACCCTGCTGGAGCGATCGCTGCCCGCGCGCCACGTGCCCGCGGTGCGGACCCGCCTCGCCCGGGCCCTGGACGACCTCGGGCGCGAGAGGATGGCGGCGGGCCAGGTGCTGGCCGGTCTCCAGCAGATCGCCGCGGGCTGGTGGCGCGTACCGCCCGCGTCCTGGCGTCACCTGCCGCACCGCCTCCGCCAGTCCGGCGGGGCGGCCGCCTGGGGGATGCGCGCGGCGTACGGGACCCGCGACCGGAGGAGGCCCGGTGTACACGGAAGCGGCTGACATCTACGACGTGATCTACCGTCCGCTGCGGGACTACGAGGGCACCTCGCGGCGGATCGCGGACCTCGTGCGCGCACGACGGCCGCGGGCCGCGACCCTGCTCGACGTCGGCTGCGGGACCGGACTCCACCTGGAGGCCCTCCGGTCGTCCTTCGCCTGCGAGGGCCTGGACATCGAGCCGGCGATGGTCGAGCGGGCCCGCGCGCGGTGCCCGGGGGTCCCCGTGCACGTCATGAGCATGGATCGCATCGACCTGCCGTCGACGTTCGACGTCGTGGCATGCCTCTTCAGTTCCATCGCGTACGTGCGCACCGTCGACCGGATGCGGGAGACCGTCGCCCGGATGGCCGGGCACCTCGCACCGGGGGGAGTGGTGCTCGTGGAGCCGTGGTTCTCGCCGGAGAGCTTCTGGACGGACACCATCACCGCCAACCACGCCGAGGACGGGCCCGATCTCAAGGTGTCGTGGATGTACACGAGTGAGCGCCGCGGCGACTTGTCCGTCCTCGACATCCATTACATGGTGGGGACCCCCCGGGGCGTCGACATCCTCCGGGAGACACACGAACTGGGGCTGTTCACCGACGCGCAGTACCGCGACGCCCTCGCGGATCAGGGGCTCGAGGTGCACCACCTCCGCGACGACGTGTGGCGACGCGGCCTGTACGTGGGGTGGCGCCCCGACGCGTGACCCCGGTGAGCGCTGACGTCACCCTCATCCCGGTCGACGACGCCGTCGCATGGCGGCGGGCGCTCGAGGGCGTGCCGCACGCGCCGGGCCACCTGGTGGAGCACTGCCGCGCGATGGCCCGCACCTCGGGTCTGCCGACGCACCTGTGGACGTTCCGGACCGCCGGCACGCGGGCGGTCTGCCCGGTCAGTGTCGTCGGGGCGCAGGGGGCCCGCCATCTGGTCTCGCCGGTGGGGTTCGCCGGGCTCACCGTCCAGGGGGACGCGCGGGCGGCGGTGGAGGGATGGACGGCGTGGGCGTCGGACGAGGGCTACGTCTGCGCCTACCTGACCGAGACACCCCTGCTGCCACCCGCCCCGGGCTGGCCCGTGGACGCGGTGCACGACGGCCCCGCCTTTTACCTCATGGACATCCGCGGGGACGCCGGGGCGCTCCTCGCCGGGATGTCGCGCCGGCGCCGCGAGGTGCTCCGCCGCGCGGAGCCGGGGGACGTCGAGGTCGCGATCGGCCACCCGGACGGCGTCCCGTTCCTGTGCGCCCGGCACGCGGCATTCATGGCCGGGCGGTCGGCCGCGACCCCCCACGCCCACGGGCCGGATGCCGTGGCGCTCCTCGCCGGCGCTCCGCGGGCCCTGGTGGCGGTCGCCCGGGAGCGGGGGACGACGGTGGCGGCGAGCCTGTTCCTGTGCGCCGGCGACGCGGCCGACTACGTCCTGCACGCCTCGCTGCCGGGGGCGGAGCGACACTCGGCGCTCCTGATCTGGCACGCCGTCCTGGGGCTCAGGGGCGCCGGAGTCGCCACCCTGAACCTCGGGGGCGGGGTGCGCGGGGAGGACGGCGTCGCCGAGTTCAAGCGACGGTTCGGCGCCGCCCGCACGCCGACCCGGGTGATCAAGCAGGTGCTCGACCCGGCGCGGTACGTGAGGTTGTGCCGTGACGCCGGCGCGGACGCCGGATCCCGCCAGGGCTTCTTCCCCGCCTACGCCCGGCCGCCCCTTCCGTCGCCGCCACGACCTTGACGGCGGCGAGGGGACGGGCGGCGTGCCGTCGCAGCGGGCGCGGGACCAGGGCGATCACCGCCTCGAGCGCGACCACCGGCCGGGCGGGCAGCAGGGGCCCGATCCGTCGCCCGCCGACGCTCAGCGCGACGCGCGTCCAGGGGAAGCCCGCGCCCCGCAGGGCGCGGGTGAGCTCGGCGACGGTGTACTCGCGCAGGTGGAAGCCGGTCGGCTCGTCCGTGAAGTGGCGGGAGACGTCGTGCGGCCCCGACAGCCGGTTGGGCGTGACGCACAGGTACCGCCCTCCGGGCACCAGGGCCTCCCGCACCAGGGCGCAATGGGCGAGGAAGTCATCCGGGTGCAGATGCTCCGCGACGTCGTTGCTGTAGGCGAAGTGCGCCTCGGCGCGCACGTCCAGGTGAAAGCCGTCGAAGGTGCGGAACTCGTACCCGATGGACGGGTCGTCCGGTATCGCCAGTGCATCGGTCACGTCGACGGCGATGGCCCGACGCACGTGGGGCGCGACCGCGTGCGCCACGGCCCCATCCCCGGCGCCGATCTCCAGCAGCACCTCGTCCGGACCCATGAACGACCGGATGAGGGCGGCCTGGGGGGCGGCCGCGGCCGCCCGCGCGACCGGATCCCGGGCGCGCTCCACGAGGGGGTGGTGCGCGATCCGCTCCGACCGCTCCCGGTAGACGAGCGGGTAGAGGCGGCGGCGCTCCTGCACCCCGGGGGCACGACGCAGGCGATCGGCGAGCTCGCGCTCGATCAGGTAATGCTCGCGCTGCCGCGGATCCGGGGCCATCACCGCACGGTACCCCGTCCCCGGCCCGCGTCGTGGTTCCGGCCGTCGCCGCGTGCCCCGGCCCGCGGGGACGGGCGATGAGGGTCGTGGTGACGGTCATGGACCGCACCGGGTGGGAGTCCAACACCGATGTCGTCGTCGTCGTGGACACCGCTCGGCGGCGTCTGACCTGGGTCCCGCGGGACGCGTGGTGTCCCCGTCTGGCGGACCGCGTCAACCAGGCCTACCGTCTCGGGGGGCACCCCCTCCTGGCCCGCGCCCTGGGCGACCTCGGGCTCGCCGTGGCCGGGGGCCTGTGCGTCTCGCGGGATGCCTGCGAACGGGTCCTCGGCACGGCCTCGGTGGTCGTCCCGGTCAGCGAGCCCATGCGGTTCTGGTATCCGCTCACGCCCACCACCCGGGTGCAGGACGGCCGGCGGGCGGTGGACTTCGACCCTCCCGAGGAACGGCTGCACGGCGTGCGCCTGCACGAGTGGGTCGGCGCACGCTACCGGCGCGACCGGGCGGGCTCGGACCTGGACCGTCTGGTGCGGCAGGCGGTCCTGCTGCGCCGGCTCCTCGAGACGGGCTTCGACTTCCGCGCGGTGCTCGACGACGCCGCGGGGGTCCGCGTGTGGGGACCCGACACCCTGCGGGCCCTCGCCAACGTCCGCGCGGGGTGGAGGATGCAGGTGCTGGACGGCTTCGAGCCCCGCACGATCGACGGCAAGAAGGTGCTCCGGCGGCTACCGGGGTGGCGGAGGGCGGGTCGGCGCGTCCTCGGGCGGGTGCGTCCGCGCCCGTAGCGCCCCCACCACCCAGCCGACCTGGTTCGCGACGACGCCGGCCGCGAGGAGCGGGGACAGGGCGACGATGCGCAGGGGACTCTCCTCCCCACGGCGCAGGGGTCGCTGCAGCGTCCACCCCAGCCGGCTCCGCGCGTCCACGACCGACCGGGCGATGAGGCGGGGGGCGCGGGTCTGCGGGGCGTCCGTCGCGCCTCTGCGGCGGCCGCGGCGGAACTGGTCCGCGACGAGGGCCGCCGGCGAGGCCGGACCGGGGTGGGACGTGCGGACCTCCGGTGCGAACCAGACGGGGACCCCCGACTCCGCGATGCGGCGTGCCATGTCCGTGTCCTCGCCCACGCGCAGCGCGGGGTCGAACGGGCCGAGCGCGCGGAGCAGCGACCGATCCACCGACAGCCCGTGGGCGGCGTCGTCCGGGTGATGGACCTCGCCCGCGGGCCGGGTGGGCAGGCGGGCCGGGAACAGCAGCAGATGCCCCGCCTGCGCGGCGGGGGTGCGCGGCCCGTGGAGCGCGACCGAGCAGGCCACGGCCGGGTACCCCCTGCGGTGCGCGGCGAGCCGGCCGGCGACCCAGCCCGGTTCCGCCCGGCAGTCGGCGGCGAGGAAGGCGACCACGTCGCCCGACGTCGTGTCGACGCCGAGGTTGCGGGCCCCGCCCGGCATGAGCCGGGTGGGTGAGTCCACGACCCGCACCTGCGGCAGCCGGCGGCGGACCAGGTCCGCCGTGCGATCACCGCCCGAGGTGACGACCACGACCTCCACGCCGTCCTCGCCCTGCCCCATCACCGACTCCACCGCGGCGATGACCGTCGCCTCGTTGCGATAGCCCATCACGACGACCGAGAGCCTGACGGGCGGACCCGGGCGGCTCATGGCGCGGCGCCGGGCCGGGACCGGCTCCGGAGTCCGACCCGGACCCCGTGGTCCCACAGCAGCCGGTAGAGCAGCAGCGTCGGCATGCGATGCCGGACCGCCAGCACCAGGCCGCGCCGCACGCTCGCGCGCAGCCCGTAGTGCCGCCGCAGATCCGCCTGCTCCTGCACCCGGTCCCCTCGTCCGTACCAGCGCGCCGAGCGGAAGATCTCGACGACGGAGTCGGGTTCGTGGTGGCGGCAGACCGCGCCCGGGGCCACGACGGCCGGGACACCGAGCTTGCGCCCGAGGGTGATGTCCTCGCCGTGGCCGACCTCGTCGTACCCGCCGACGGCCGCGAACCGATCACGGAGCACAGCCCGGTAGTTCACCCATTCGTCGGGGAAGTCGGGCGGGAAGTGGCGGTCGGGGAGCTGGTAGCGGCCCAGCATGTGCGCCCGCGCCCAGCGGCGGTGGCCGTTCGCCACCTCGATCTCGCGGGTGAAGGTCCCGATCGCCCGCCCGTCGAGGATGGGCCGGACGAGGCGCCCGAGGAACTCGGGCGGGAACTCCATGTCGCCGTCGACGAAGACCAGGATCGCGCCGCCGGCCTCCCCCGCGCCCCGGTTCCGAGCCACCGCCGGCCCTGCGTGTCGCTGACGCAGCACCCGCACCCCGGGGACGGACGCGGCGAGCTTCGCGGTCCCGTCGGTGGAACCGTCGTCGACGACGATGATCTCCCGCGCGGGGGGTCGCTGCGCGACGAGCGATCGCAGGCAGCCGACGATGTGGCGCGACTCGTTGTAGACGGCGACGACGACGCTGACGTCGGCCGTCTCGGAGGAGGACGAGTGCTCCATAATCCGGCCGTGGATGATACGGGCGCCGGCGAGGACGCGACGCGCGGCGGGGAGGCCCGTGACGACGGCGCCGCGCGCGGTGCGTCCGTCTACGACCGTGTGCGGCCACCCGTCGCGTCCCGGCGCCTCGGCGCCCTCCCGCGCCTGCTGCGGGACGCCTTCGCGGTGGTGTGGCGCGCCGCCCCGCGTGAGCTGGCGCTGTCGGCCGCCCTGCAGCTCGTCGCGGGGGTGGGGGCGGCGTCCCTGCTGCTCGTCGGCCGCGAGGTGCTGTCGCGCGTGCTCGCCGCCGACGACACCGGCGGCGGGATCGGGGACGTCGCACCGGGGATCGTCCTGCTGGTCGTCATCACCGCTCTCATGGCGGTCGCCGCCGCCATCCAATCGGAGCGGGCCCTCCTGCTCGGCGAACTGGTGGCCCGGCGTGCGCAGGACGACGTCCTAGAGGTCGCGACGGCCGTCGATCTCGCGGCGTTCGAGAGCGCCGCCTTCTACGACCGGCTCGAGCGGGCGCGATGGAACGCCGGAGCCCGTCCCCTCATGGCGGTGAACGGGCTCGTGCAGTCGCTCGCGGGCCTGCTCGGCACCGCCGGGGTCGGCGTCGCCCTGCTCACGATCCATCCGGTCCTGCTCCCGCTGGCCGTCGTCGCACTGGTACCGGCCGGTCTCGCGACCGCCGCCAACAGCCGCACGCTCCACGCGTTCAGCCTCGCCATGACCTCAGGCGACCGGGAGCGCCACGTGCTCTACACCACCCTCGCCGGACGCGAGCACGCCAAGGAGGTGCGGTCCTTCGCACTGGCCGGATTCCTGCGCCGGCGACACGGGGACCTGCACGCGGCCCGCATCGGCGCGCTCCGGCGGGTCGTGCGCACGCGGCTCGGGCGGGCCCTGCTGGCCGTACTGGCCGCGGCGGCGGCCACGGCGCTCGTGATGGCGGCCATCGTCGCGCTGCTGCTGCGCGGCGACCTGACGGTCGCGGCGGCGGCCACGGGTGCCTGGGGCGTGGTGATGCTGGGCCAGCGCCTCCAGGCCCTCGGCGCCGGTGCCGCCACCCTCTACGAGTCCGCGCTGTTCGTGGAGGACTTCACCTCGTTCCGCGAGCTCCTCCCGCCGCCCGCCGCCGGCGCGCCGGCGGCGGCGAAGGCACGCCGGGGGTTCGACCGCCTCGAGGTCGACGACGTCACCTTCACCTACCCCGGGTCGACCCGGCCCGCTCTCCGCGGGGTCAGCCTGGAGGTCCGCCGCGGGGAGGTGGTCGCCGTGGTCGGCGAGAACGGCTCCGGGAAGACCACGCTCGCGACGCTGCTGGCCGGTCTTCACCGCCCCACGTCGGGGTCGATCCGCCGCGACGGCATCGACGCGTCCGGCGTCCCCGATGAGGAGATCCGGCGTGACGTGGCGGTGGTCTTCCAGGACTTCGCCCGCCTCGCCCTGAGCGCGCACGAGAACATCGCGGTCGGGCGCATCGAGCGTCTCGGGGACCGCGACGCGGTGGAGGCGGCGGCGGCGGACGCGGGGGCCGCGCAGGTCATCGAGGGGCTCCCGCGGGGCTACGACACGATCCTCAGCAAACTCTTCGCCGGGGGCCGCGACCTGTCCGTCGGCCAGTGGCAGCGAATCGCCCTGGCCCGTGCCTTCTTCCGCGACGCGCCGTTCATCATCATGGACGAGCCGAGCGCGGCGCTGGACCCACGCGCCGAGCACGAGCTCTTCAAGATCATGCGTGAGGTGAGCCGCGGGAGGACGGTCCTGCTCATCACCCATCGCCTCTCGACCGTCCGGACGGCGGATCGGATCCACGTGATGGACGCCGGCCGCATCGTCGAGCGGGGGACCCACGACGAGCTGATGACCCTCGACGGACGGTACGCCGAGCTGTTCCGGCTCCAGGCGACGGCCTACGCCGCCCCCAGCGAGGGCGAGCTCGCGCGGTAGGCGCCCCGGGGCGGGGCGGGGAACGTTCGCCGTCGCGATGGGCGTATCTGTGGATTAGGTTCGGCGCGTGAGGGGCGGCGCACGGGCGCCGCCCGGTTCCCCCCGGAGGTTCCGTGCCGCTCCGCCTCAGCCGTGCGGCCCCCGTGGCCGCCGCCCTCCTGCTCGCCGCGGCGGTGCCGGGGGAGCGCGATGCGCGGGCCGCCTCGGTGCGGCTCCCGGCCGTGACGCCCGGGGTCCTCACCTGGTCCGGGCCCGTCCCCCCGGGGGCCCTGCTGCGTGCCGTCCCGGGCGGTCACGTCCGCCTGGTGGACGCCCCCCGCCGCGCGCGGATGCTGATGGTGTCCGCGCGCGCGCCGGGGCCATCGGTGCGCGCCCGTGCCCGGGTGCGGCTGCTCCGGCAGCGACTGTCCGCCGGCGGCGGCCGCGCCCTGCTGCGCGCGCGCGGACCCGGGGGGCGCCACCTCGAGTTCGGGGTGCACCGTACGGGCGGCGGGCTCCGGTGGGCGGCGTGGATACGGACGCCGGCCGGCACGCGGCGCGACCTGGAGGTGGGCGGCCGGCGCGTGGCGCTCGGCGCGTGGACGGACGTCAGCGTCGCCTCCGTCCCGTCGGGACGGACCTGGACCACGACCGTCACCGTCGACGGACGCCGGGCGCTGCGCGCGCGCCACGCCTCCCTCGCGCTCCCGGGCCGGCGGGCGGTCGCGCTGGGTCTGGGCCCGGTCGCGCGCAGGGGCGACACGGGCGCCCTCGACCTCGCCCCGCCCCCGGGCCCCGTGCGCGCGACGCCGGCCGCTCCACCACCGAGGTCAGCCCCTGCGCCGACCCCCCGTCCCACCGCCCCCGCCGAGGCGCCCCCGTCCCCCGCCCCGCCGCCGACGGGTGGCGACAGGTGGCTGGACCCCGGCAGCGCCTGGAACACCCCCGTCCCCGACGACCCGGCCATCCACCCCGGCTCGGCGGGGATGGTGGAGGGCCTGCGGCGCGCCCGGGCCGAGGACGGCTTCCACCTAGCCGTGCGCGCCTGGACGGTCCCCGTCTACCGGGCGGACGCGGCCACGCCGCGGCACACGGTGTCCCTGACGGCCCCCTGGACGTCCTTCCGGGCCTACGGGCCGGTGCCCATCCCCGCCGGGGCCCGGCCCGACCCGCAGGGGGACGGGCACATGGCGGTGATCGACCCCGCCGACGGCTGCGTCTACGACTTCTGGCAGGCGCGCGAGGAGGGCGGGGCCTGGTCGGCGAGCTGGGCGACGTCCACGGCGATCACCGGCGACGGCAGCTACGGCGGCGGCCTCGGGGCCCGCGGGTCGGGCCTGGCGCTGGTCGCCGGCCTCATCCGACCGGAGGACCTCCGCGCCGGACGCATCCCCCACGCGCTGATCTTCGGGTACCCGCGCACGGCGAGCGACGTCCACGTCCCCCCGGCCACCAAGACCGACGGGCGCAGCACGGGTCCCGAGGCGATCCCGATGGGCACCCGCGTGCAGCTCGACCCGTCACTCGACCTCGACACCCTGGACCTCTCGCCGTACGAGCGCACCATCGCCCGGGCGCTGCAGGAGTACGGGATGATCCTGGGGGATTCGGGAGGCTCTCTGAGCCTCTACGCCGTGCACCCGCAGAGCTACCCGTCCGACCCCTACGCGGGGATCCTGCCCGGCGGCACCAGCGTGACGCTGGCGAAGATCCCCGTGGACCGGTTCCGGGTGCTGGCGACGGGACCCGAGCGCACCGGCACGACCGGCGCGCCGGCGCCGCCGCGCTGCGGGACGATGCGCTAGCGGTCCCCGGGGGCGGGACCGGCCCCGCCGGTGGTCTGCCGGTGCCGGAACAGCGCCGCCACCGTGCGCGCGTAGATGCGCGCCTCGAGGGGCAGCGACCAGTTCTCGATGTAGTGGTTGTCCCACTCCGCGCGCTCCGCGAGGTCCTTGGGCGCGAAGCGCGTGTGCCCGCGGCCGATGCCGTGCACCTGCGCCCAGCCGGTGATCCCCGGGCGGACCCGGTGCCGGCGCGCGTACCCGGGCACCGCCGCCTCGAACTGGGCCACCAGGTCGGGGCGCTCGGGACGGGGCCCCACGAAGCTCATGTCACCGCGCAGGATGTTGACGAGCTGCGGCAGCTCGTCGAGCGAGGTCATGCGCAGCAGACGGCCCAGCCGCGACACGCGGGCGGCGTCGTCGTCGTCGGGCCCGGTGGCGGCCCGCATGGAGCGGAACTTCATGATCTCGAAGGTGCGCCCCTCGAGACCCACCCGCTGCTGGCGGAACAGCACCGGCGACCCCAGGGTGAGCCGTACGGCCAGCGCGACCACCAGGGCGAGCGGCGCCAGCAGCACCAGGAGCCCCAGGGCCGTGAGCCGCTCCATCAGGTACTTCACCCGCAGCCCCGGCGTGTCGGCGGCGGAGGGGAACAGGCTCAGGAGCGACAGGCCGCCGAGGTGGTCGAGCGCCACGCGCCGCGGGACGGCCTCGTAGAGCCGCGGCACCACCAGCACGCGGGCGCCCTGCTGCTGGCAGCGGCCCACGAGCGCCAGCAGGTCCTCCGGCGCCGCCTTCGGGAACGCCACCACCACGTGCGAGGCCTCGGCCTCGCGCACGGCGCGCTCGAGGGTCGCCAGGCGGCCCAGCACGGGCAGGCCGCCCGTGTCGGGGGCGGGGTCGTCGTCGACGAAGCCGACCGGGCTCATGCCCAGCCGCGGCTCCGCGCGGAGCCGCTCCGCGATCAGCCGGCCCGTCCGCCCCGTCCCGACGATCACGGTGCGCCCGGTCGCGCCGCGACGCACCCCGAGCGCGCGCAGGGCCAGCCGCGCGCGGCGAAGCGCGACCAGGCCCACCGTTCCCAGGACCCACGCGGCGGCCAGCTGGCCGACGGAGAGCTCCGCCCGCGTGAGATCGGCGAGCAGGCCGGTGAGGAGCGCCGCGATGGCGACCCCGCCCGCGAGGGCCGGCAGCCGCCGCCCGTCGCGTGCCTGCGGTGAGACCAGCGCGGCCGCTGCGAGGGCCGTCGCGGTGAAGGCCGCGGCCAGCGTCGCGTTGGCCTCGTTGTGCCCCCCCAGCAGGGGGACCGCGGCGAGGGCGACGACCAGGACGTCCAGGAGCAGCCACAGCAGTGGAGCGCGGCTGGGGGGACGGCGCGGGACCGCCGGATCCTCCGGAAACGGGAGCAGGGCGTCCGGGGACACGAGAACGCCGCTGCCGCTGATTCCAGCTGTTCCTGTCACCCCATCGGCGGGAACGTCCCGCCTGTCGGTGACGGTTTTATTCATGTGTCCGCCACAATCCGCAATTTCGACCAGGTGCGGCAACTGTACTTTCGAGGCGGATCGAATGCGCAGAACCCCCCAAACGGTGGGGCCGGGCATCCTCTTCGCCCGATCCGCTAGAACATGCGATCCGCGCCGCCTCCCATCCGTCCTCGGGGGGCACTCCCGTCCGCGCGGGGGTGGACGCCGCGCACCCGCTCCCGCCACGAGGGCGCGGTGGCGCGGCGGGCCGGGTCAGCCCGGCGACGGGCGGCTCACCCGCGCGAGGGGCGGAGTGCGCGGAGGCGTTTCCGCACGGCGCGCTCGGCGGGCCGCACCAGGGTGAGGAAGCCGGAGGTACCGCGCTCGGGGCTCATCACCCACCGCGCCACGTGGTGGGGGTGCACCCCGGCGCCGTTCCGCCGCTGCCCGGTGCTCAACCCGTAGGCGTACCCGGCCGCGCGCGCGGCCTCCACCGTGCGTCCGCTGTACGCCGCCTCGTCACCGACGGGGTACGCCACCGAGCGCACCGGCACCCCCAGTCGCTCCTCGAGGATCCGCCGCGAGGTGGCGAGGTCGCGGTGCTGTGCCTCGGGCGTTTCGTTGGCGAGGATGACGTGCCGCAGGGAGTGCGAGCCGATGCCCACCCGCGGATGCGCCGCCAGCCGCGCGGCGTCGTCCCAGTCGCAGAACATCGCCTCGGTACCGGCGTCCCCCTCGGGTGCGAGCGCGACGACGAGGGCGTCGAGGGCCTCCTCCCGCGCCCGGGCGTCCAGGGCCTTGACCGCCGTGAGCAACCGCTCCAGCAGGGGCCGGCGCGCCCCGGGGTCGGCCGGTACCTCGTGCAGCCCGCCGAACTCCACGCGGGGCGCCCGGGCCCGGAACACCGCCCAGCCGAGTACCTCCCACCAGGGCCGGACGGTGCGCGAGAGCAGGTCCGGCACCAGGAAGATCGTCGCGTGCACCCCGAGGCGCTCCAGCAGCGGCAGGGCGTCCGTCAGGTTGTCGCGGTAGCCGTCGTCGAACGTGACGGCGACCGCGCGCGACGGCAGCGGGCGCCCGTCGCGCAGCGCGTCGAGCCCCTCCTCCAGGGGCACCACGTGGGCCCACCGCGTCAGCGCCCGCAGCTGCGCCTCCAGCCCTACGCGGCCACGCCCGGGGGGCGCCGGGAAGCACCAGGTGGGATGGACGTTGTGCCAGCAGAAGACGGTCAGGCGGCCCACGACGCGCTCCCTCCGCTGCGCGCGAGGTGCGCCCCGACGCCCTCGACCATGCGTCCCGCCACGGCGTCCCAGGTGAACCGCTCGCGCAGCCGCCGGTGCCCGGCCTCCCCCATGCGCACGGCCAGGGCGGGATCGTCGGCCAGCCGGAGCATGCGGTCGGCCAGCCGCTCCACGTCGCCGGGGGGTACCGTGAAGCCGTTCTCACCGTCGGCCACGATCTCGGGCAGCGCGCCCGCCGTGGACGCGATGCACGGCAGCCGGTAGGCCATCGCCTCGAAGAACACGATCGGGAACGGGTCGAAGACGGACGGCATCACGTAGGCCGTCGCCTCCCGGTAGAGCCCGTCGATGCGGGCGTCGCCCCCCGGCCGGCTCCGGTCGACGAGCCCCTCGAAGCGGACGCCCGGCCCCGGCGTCACGGGCAGCCGGACCGGGCCCACGATCACCAGCTCGGCGTCCGGGCGGCGGCGGCGCACCTCGGCGAACGCCCGCAGCAGCGTGTCGCCCCCCTTGCGGGCGAACTGCTTGCCCACGAACAGGAACCGGGGCGGATCGGCCGGCCGGGGCGGCACCTCGTCGGGGATCGTCACGTTGGCCCCCGCCCAGGCCGTGACGACCTTCTCCGGCGGCTGGCCGAGCTCCTCGACGAAGGCCCGGCGCAGCCGGTCGGACACGGTGAAGATCACGTCGAGGCCGTCGGCGACGCGCCGCTCGAAGCGGAGGACCCGGCGCACCATCGCAGCGTCGCGGGGGATCGCCAGATCGGGGCGCAGGATCATGTCGGCGGTGGTGCCGTCGTTGTAGCTGCTCAGCGAGCGGGCGCCGGGCCGCAGCGACGAGAGGTCGTACCAGGCGCCGATCTGCAGCACGTCGGGACCGGCGACCAGGTGCGGGCGTGCACGGCGTGCGCCGCTGCGGCTGAGCTGCCGCCGCAGCGACAGGCTCACCAGGTGACGCTGGCGCCACCGCTCCGCCTCGGGGTGCACCACCAGCGCCTTGGTCACGGCGTCGGTGAGGCGGTCGGGGCCGGCGTCGACCGCCGTCGCCAGGGCGCCGCGGCGGAGCAGGGCGCGGAAGAGGTGGTAGTTGATCCCCGAGTAGCTCAGGCGCCCGAACGGGTCGCCGCGGGCCACGCCCAGGAAACGCACGTGCGCGGGCCCGGAACCGTCCGGAAGTCCAGCGTCGTTCTCCACGTTCGGCACCTCGGCCTGTGGTCGGGGGTGGACTACCGTGAGCCGTCGCGCGGACATTAATCACTGCTGTCCCGCCGGAATCACCCCGCCATGGTGTTGACTCACCCCCTGGAGGGGTGACGCGCGTGTCGCCGGACGTCAGGATCGGGAGGAGGTGGCGCTGACACCCCGCATGCCCAGGGCACCTCGCCGCCTCGGCGTCGTCATCGACGCGGAGTACGCGCGCACCCCCGACGGCCGGGTACGCACGGGGGAGGTGACGCTGCCCTTCCTGCGGTTCGCCGCCGAGGTGGCCCGCCACGCCGGCGGGCTCGTGCTGCTGGGGCGCGCCGCCCCCTCCGACCGGCCGGACCTGCACTCGGTCCCCGCGCCCGCCGACCTCGTCGCGCTGCCGCCCTACCCCGATCTGACCCACGTGCACCGCTTCGCGGCCACCGTCCCGGCGGCGCTGCGCGCGACGTGGCGCGGGCTCGATCGCATCGACGTGCTCTGGCTGTTCGGTCCGCATCCCATGGCGGTGCCCATGGCCCTGCTGGCGCTGGCCCGCCGCCGCCGGGTGGTGCTCGGCGTGCGCCAGGACTCGATGGCCTACTTCCGCTCGCGCCTGCCCGGACCCCGCTGGCGCCCGCTGCTGGCGCCCATCTGGCTCATGGACCGCGCATTCCGGCTGCTCGGGCGCGTGCTCCCGGTGACCGCCGTCGGCACCCCGCTGGCCGCCCAGTACGGCCACCCCTCCCCCCGCGTCCTGCCGTTCGTCGTGGCCCTCACCGGGGAGGCCGAGTTCCCCGGCGAGCGCGAGCGCGCGCCGGGTGGCACGGTCCGGCTGCTGACGGTCGGCCGGCTCGCCGTGGAGAAGGCCCCCGAGGTGCTGGTGGACGCGCTGGCGCTGCTCGCCCGGTCGGGCCGCGACGGCTGGCGTGCCGAGTGGGTGGGCACCGGGCCCCGGGCGGAGGCCGTCGCGCGCCGGGCTGCCGAGGCGGGCCTCGACGGGCGCCTGGCGCTGGCGGGCTACGTCCCGTTCGGACCGCGCCTGCTGGACCGGTACCGGGAGGCCGACGTGTTCGTGCACACCGCGGTCACCGAGGGCGTCCCCCAGGTGCTCGTGGAGGCCATGGCGGCCGGGTGCGCCGTCGTGGCCACGGATGTCGGCGGCGTGCGCGACCTGGTCGCGGACGGCGTCACCGGGCTGCTGGTGCCCCCCGCGGACCCGCGGGCGCTCGCCGCGGCCGTGGGGCGCGTCGTGGATGACGCGGCGCTGCGGGCCCGCCTGTCCGCGGCCGCCCGGGAGCGTGCGCGGGGCCTCACCCGGGAGGCGGAGGCCGCCCGGGTGGCGCGCTTCGTGCTCGGCGGGCACAGGTGAGGATCCTCGTCGTCACCCCGCGCTTCCCCTCGCCGCCCCTGCGCGGCGATCAGGTGCGCGCGCTCAACCTCATCCGCGCGCTCGCGCGGCGGGGTCACGTGATCACGCTGGCCGCGTTCGCGGACCCCGCCCCCGCGCCCGAGGACGTGAACGAGCTCGGGCGCCACTGCGCGCGCGTCGTGGTGGTGCCGCACGGGCGCGCCGGACGCGGCGCCGGCCTCCTCCACGCGCTGCTGCGGGGCGACCCGCTGCAGGTGGGGCTGCACCGCGCCGCCGCGATGCGGCGGGTGGTCGGGCGTCTGGCGGATCCCGCCGGCGCGGATGTGGCGATCGTGCAGCTCGCCCGCATGGCCCCATACCTCGCGGGTCCCGGGCACCCGCCGACCGTGCTGGACATGGTGGACGCGCTGTCGCTCAACATGGCGCGCCGCGCGGCGCGCGAGCGCGGGCCGCTCGGCCCCGTCGCCGCGTGGGAGGCCCGGCGGCTGCGGCGCTTCGAGGGCTGGGCCCAGCGGGTGCACGACCGCACCGTGGCCGTGTCGCGCTCCGACGCCGAGGCGCTGGCGATCACGGCGGGGGGCGTGGTCCCGAACGGCGTCGACCTCGACCACTTCGCCTACCGCCCGCCCGTCGGCCGCCCCGCCTCGGTGGTGTGCGTGGGCAACATGGGCTACTTCCCCAACGTCCAGGGCGTCAGCTGGTTCGGGCGCGAGGTGCTGCCCCGGCTGCGCGAGCTCGTCCCGGGCGTCCGGGTGGAGATCGTCGGGGCCCGTCCCGCCGAGCCGGTGGAGCGGCTCGGCCGCCAGCCGGACGTCACCGTCACCGGGCGGGTGCCCGACGTGGTGCCGCACCTGCATCGCGCCGCCGTCGCCATCGCGCCCCTGCAGGCCGGGACCGGTCTGCAGAACAAGGTGCTGGAGGCGATGGCCGCGGGCACCCCGGTGGTGGCCACGCCGCACGCCGTGGCCGGGGTCGAGGCGGCGCCCGGCCGCGACCTGATGGTGGCCGGGGACGCCCCGGCGTTCGCCCGGGCGGTCGCCGGCCTCATCGCCGACCCCGCGGCGGCCGTCGCGATGGCCGCCGCCGCCCGCGGGCGGGTGGAGGAGCGCTACTCGTGGGACGCGGCGGCGGCGGCCCTGGAGGCCGAGCTGGAGCGCGCGCGGGCGGCGCGCCGTGGCTGAGGCCGCCCCGGCGTCGCAGGAGCGCGGACGCTCACTGGTCGCGGCCACGGCCTCCACCCTCGCGGCGAACCTCGTCGTGGCCGTGCTGGCGCTCGTGAACGTGCTCGTGCAGTCGCGGGGCCTGGGGGCCGACGGCAGGGGTGCCGTGGTGCTGCTGATGAACGTGGCCGGTCTCACGGCCAACGTGACGGCGATCGGCATCCAGGAGGCCAACGCCAACATGGGGGCGGCCGACCCACGGTCCCGGCCCGCCCTGGCGACCAACTCGGCCCTGTTCGCGCTCGTGATCGGGGCGGCGTCCGCCGCCCTCGTGCTGGGGCTCGCCGACGCCTTCCCGCGCCTGGTCGCCGGGGTCGACCTGTCGCTGGTGCTGGCCGCGGTGCTGATGGTGCCCGTGCTGCTGTTCCAGACCTACCTGACGTTCCTGGTGCGCTCGGCCTACCACTTCGGGGTCGCGAACGCGTGCTGGGTCACCGGCGGCGTGATCGCCACGGGCGGCACGGTGGTGCTGTACCTGGCCGGGGCGCTGACCGTCTGGTCCTCCTTCGGCGTCTGGGCGGCGGGCCAGGCGGTCGGCACGGCGATCCTGGTCGTCGACATCGTGCGCACGCTCGGGGGTTTCGGGCGGCCGGACCCGGCGCGGGCGCGCCGCGCGCTCTCGTTCGGCGGCCGCGCGCACATCGGGTTCGTCATGAACGTCGGCAACACGCGGCTGGACCAGTGGATCGTGGGCGGCGTGGCCGGCACGCGGGAACTCGGCCTCTACAGCGTCGCGGTGTCGGTGTCGGAGGTGCTCTTCTACCTGCCCACCACCCTGGTGTGGGTGCAGCGACCGAGCCTGGTGCGGGCCCGGGCCGAGGAGGCCGCACGGCAGGCCGCCCGGGTGGCGCGGGTGACGCTGACGCTCACCGTGCCGCTCACCCTGGGCCTCGTGCTGCTGGCCCCCTTCGCGATCCCCCTCGTGTTCGGCGACGAGTTCGAGGGGGCCATCGACGACCTCCAGATCCTGAGCCTCGGGGTGTTCGGGATCATCCTGCTGCGCCTGCTGGCCAACGCCCTGGCCGCCCGCGACCGTCCCGGGCTGCAGTCCATCGGGATCGCCGTGGCCTTCGCCGCCACGGTGATCCTCGACATCGCCCTGATCCCGCCGTTCGGCGGGGCGGGTGCGGCCGCCGCCTCGCTGGTGGCCTACACCGTGGGCGGGGTCGTCACGACGCTGGTCTTCCGCCGCGTCCTCGGCGTCGGGCTCCGCGAGCTGGTGCCGCGTCCACGGGACGTGCGCGAGCTGACGCGCGCGGTGCGCGACGCGATGCCGGTGCGCCCGTGAACCGGGGCACGCGGCGCGGGCACCGCGGCCCGCGGACGCGGGGCGCGGTGCCGGCCGTCGTCCTGGGCCTCTCCCCGACCGGGCTCGCGGTCGCGGGCTCGCTCGGGCGGCGCGGCGTCCCCGTGCTCGGGGTCGACGCCGAGCGGACGCCGGCCGCCGCGAGCCGCCACATCGCCTTCCACCGCGCGCCGCCCGCCGGCACCGACGCGCTGCTCGCGGCGCTGGAGGCGCTGGCCGCCCGGACGGGCACGCGACCGGTGCTGCTGCCGACCGCCGACGAACACGCGGCCTTCCTGGACCGCCACCACGAGCGCCTGGCCGGCGCGTTCCGGATGCTCCTCGCCCCGGGTGTGGCGCGCACGTTCAGCAGCAAGAACGACTTCGGCGCCCTCGCGGCCCGGCTCGGACTCCCGGTGCCACGCGCGGTGGCGATCGGGCCCGGCGGTCCGCCCCCCGCCGTGGACGACCTGCGCTTCCCCCTCGTCGTCAAGCCCGACGAGTCCCACCTGTGGACGGCCGACCTGCTGCGCGCGCAGGGGCTTCCGCCCGCCAAGGCGGTCCCCGTGGCCGACCGCGACGCGCTGGGGCGCCTGCTGCGGCGCCTGGGTCCCCTGGGGCACCGGACCATCGCCCAGGAGATGGTGATGGGACCGGACGAGAACCACGTCGACTACCAGGTGCTGGTGGAGCCCGGCGGAGGGGTGCGGGCCGAGTTCATGGGGCGCAAGCTGCGGTTGTCGCCTCCGCACTTCGGCCTGGGCACGTACGTGGCGTCGTGCTGGGAGGAGGACGTGGCGGCCACCGGCCGCGAGGTGATGGCGCGGACGGGCTACCGCGGCGTGGCCGACGTCAACTTCAAGCGCGACAGCCGGGACGGGAGCCTCTGGCTGCTGGAGGTGAACCCGCGTTTCGGGCTGTGGACGAGCCTCGCGGTCGCCTGCGGCGTCGATCTGCCGTGGTGGACCTACCGCTCGGCGCTCGGCCTGCCCTGGGAGCCGCCGGCCGCCCGTTACGCCGGGGGACGGCACTGGATGCACGTGCTCTGGGACGCCCGGTCGATGCGGGCCGCGATCGCGGAGGGCCGTGGCGGCTGGGGCGGCTGGATACGGGAGGCGCTCGGCGCGGACGCCGAGGCCTTCGTCTCACGCGACGATCCGCTGCCGGCCCTCGCCAACGCCGCCGACGTCGCGGCCCGCGCCCTGCGCACCCGCCTCGCCGGGCGGCGGGGCGGCTAGGGCGCCGAGCCGCACGCGGCGGCCACGGGCTGCGGGGGGGGCGGCGGGGGCGTGACGACCCGCATCCGCTCCACCGGCAGCCGCCCGAGCGCGACGCGCGCACCACGGGGGAGTAACGCGCCGTAGTCGTCCGCGCCGTAGCCGGAGGGGTGCGCGGCGTAGAGGCTGGGGACGCCGCCGGTGTCGCCCAGCACCATGCCGTGGCGCTGGAGCGCCTCGGCGACGACGCGCTCGTGCCCCGTGAGCCCGAGCGCGTCGAGGTCGAGCGCCGGGTCGAGCTGAAGCCGCGTCCCCATGGGCATCCCCGTCCCCGCCGCTCGCCGGCCGTCCGACTTGGTCGCGGGGGGTACGTGACCGGGCTCCGTGCCCGGGAACGCGAACACCAGGGCGTGGTCGATGCGGCCCGCGGCGAGTTCCTCGGGCCGGATCAGCCCGGCGGCGAGCGCGAAGCCCGACCCCCGCGCGGACAGCCCGTCCGGGTACACGCCGGCCCCGTGGAGGGGGGTGACGTTGCCCCAGCTCGCCTCCCATCGGCCCCCCGGTCCGCGGCGCGCCTGCCAGAGGTCCCACTCGCAGCCCCGCACCGGGTCGATCACGGCGAGGTGGCCGTCCCCCTCCGGGTCGGGACGGGCGTCGTCGGGGACGGGCACCGCCGGCAGCACACGGCGGGGCGCCCACGACGCGGTGAGGGCGATGTCGTGCCGGGCGGCCGGGTCGGCGCGGACCAGCGGGACCGTCCACTCGGTGACGGCGATCACGAACCCCCGCGCGCGCACCGCGCGCACCAGCGCGTCCACCATGGGGGCGGAGCGCGGATGCACGGGCACGTCGGCCGGCAGCGGCGTGTTCCAGGGGCTCGACGGCGCGTAGAACGCGTCCACCTCGCGGGTCCACAGGTCGGTCGTGTCGAGGGGGCGCCCGCCGCCGTCCGGCCGCTCGAGCACGACCGCCAGGGCCGCCACGGCGGCCGGCACCGCCGCCACGAGGGCGGCGACGCGCAGCCGGCGGACACGGCGGCCTGCCGCCCTCACGCCGGCGCCGGGACGGGGGCGCCGAGCGGCGCCGGTGCGCGGGCCCGCCCCTGTGCCATCGCCCACAGCGCGCACGACAGGCCGAGCGTGATCCAGAGCGGCCGGGCGGCCTCGGACGAGAGGAACAGGGCGGTCGTCGCCCAGCCGACCAGGCCGATCGACAGCGCGGCGGCCACCCGGGGGGCGGTCGGGGAGCCCGACGGGGTGCGCGCCACCCGCACCAGGGACACGCCCGCGGTGCCGAGCAGCGCCACGAACAGCAGCGCGCCCGGGATGCCGAGCTCGGCGGCCGACGAGATGTAGGCGCTGTGCGCCTCGATGCCCTCCTCCTCCAGCCGGAAGTTGGTGAAGTCGACGCCGGGCGTCGCGCGCAGGAGGTCGTTGGACTCCGGCACGAAGCCGCCGTAGCCGAGCCCCAGCAGCGGCCGCTCCTGGATCGAGCCCCATGCGGCGCGCCACTCGTTCAGCCGCCCGGCCCCGGCGCTCTCGGTCTCGCTGCCGCCCACCGCGCCCTCCAGGCGCGGCACCAGCTGGTCGGAGACCGCGGTGAACAGCAGCGCACCCGTCACCAGCAGCGTCGCGCCCACGGCGAGGCGGCGCCCCCCGGAGGGGAACAGCAGGCGGGACGGGACGAGCAGCGCGGCGAGCGTCACCACCAGCAGCGCCAGCAGCCCGCCGCGCGACAGGGACGCCAGGATGGACCCGAACGTCACCAGCAGGGCGGCGTAGGCCGCGATGCGGGCCGCCCCGCGGGCCTCCGAGGTCAGCGCCAGGATCAGCGGCACGGCGAGGATCTGGAACGCGGCGAAGTAGTTGGGGTCGGCCTGGAGGCCCACCGCGCGGTCCTGCCCCGCGGCGACCTGGGCGATCGCCACCAGGCCCGTGAGCGAGGCGCCGACGGCCGCCGCCACCAGCACCATCCGCAGGTCCGCGTCGGTGCGGACCAGGCTGGCGAACACGAGCATGTAGACGAGGGCGACGCCGAGGGTCTGCAGGCCGAAGGCGGTGTCCCCCGGGTTCAGGGTCCAGAGCGCGCTCGCGGACGCCCACACCGTGTAGGCCACGGCCACGCCCACCAGGGGCGCCCGCGGGCGGGACGCCCGGCCCCGCACCAGCTCGCCCAGCAGGAACACCAGGGCGACCGGCGCGACGATGAAGCTCACCGCCAGCCCCCCCACCTGGACGCCCTCCAGGAACACCACCACCACCAGCAGGCCGGGCACCAGCTCGGGCCGGGCGGCGATCACCAGCGCCAGCACCAGGGCGAGCGCGACGCCGGCGGCGGCCGCCGGGCTCACGGTGGTGAGCCATCCGACGCTCGCCGCCACGCCGCAGGCGCCCGCGACGAGCAGCAGGCGCGAGCGGACCGCGACCACCGCGACGACCGCCACCGCGACGACGGCGACCACCGCCACCTCCCAGCGGAGCACGGCCAGCAGGCCGAGCACGACGCCCGCGGCCACCACCGCCAGGACGCGCGGCAGCGCGGGGGCGCCGCGCGGGGGGGCGGGACCCCCGCCCCCGGCCGCATCGGGGGAGGCCGCCGGCCGGGAGCCCCCCTGGCCCCGGCGGGTCACGCGCGGGGCGGGCCCGCCGAGATGACGTCGGCCGGCGTGATGCCGTCCGACGGCGGGCGCCCGGCCCCCAGCCGCGGCCGGGCCTCGCTGCCCGTGACGACGATGGAGACGGCGCGGGGGGGCATGCCCTGCATGAGGTCGTGGACGGCCTCGGCGTCGCCGCGCCGCGTCGCCCCCTGCCGGGCGACGATCACCACGTGGTCGATGGCCGGCAGCATCGCGAGCCAGTCGGCCGACGTGAGCGCGGGGGGCAGCTCCACCACGACGATGTCGCACGTCGCGCCGATCGCGTCCGTGATCGCGGCGAAGCGCTCCGTGCCGATCCGCGGGGCGCGCTCCGCGAGCCCGGGCGTGAGCACGCGCAGCAGCGGCTGCCCGGGACCCACCGGCTCGGCGTCCGCCGCCGCGCCAAGCGCCACCGGCGTCAGCGCGTCGACCGGGTCGGCCAGGCCCAGCACGACCTCCCGCAGCCCGGCGGCCTCGCCGACCCCGAAGGCGGCCGCCAGGTCGCCGCCGCCCGGGTCCGCGTCGATGGCGACGACGTCCCGGCCCGCCCGCGCGAGGCCGGCGGTGACCGCGGCGGCGACGAGGGTCTTGTCGGGGTCCTGCCGGGGCGCCGTGACCCCGATCACCGGGCGGGTGCTGCCGGCCGTCGCGCGCTGGAGGTTGGTGGTCAGCAGGTCGATGGCGAGCGCGGCCTGGCGGGAGCGCTGCGGTCCGGCCAGCGCCGCGAGCGCCGAGGCGGGCGCCATCCGGGTGATGCGCCGCGGGATCGCGCCGAACATCGGCGCGCCGAACCACCCCTCGGCCTGCCGGCGGCTGCGCAGGCGGTCGTCCAGGGCCTCCAGGGCGAGCGCCGCGATCACCCCCAGGGCGAGGCCGAGCAGCGTCGCCAGCACGGTGTCGCGCACCGGACGCGGCGAGACCTGGCCCTCGAGCCCATGGGGCGGGTCGAAGACGGTCGCCGTGACGGGCTGGTTCCCCGCGGTGCCGCCCACCGCACCCAGCCGCTCCCGCACGAGCGCCGTGAAGGCGGTGCCGACGCCCTGCAGCACCAGCACCGCCCGCGCCCGGTCGGGGCTGTCGTAGGTGACGACGAGCACCGAGCTGTCGGGGGTGGAGGTGACGTCGAGGTCCTCCAGCAGGGTGGCGGGGTCCTCCTGCAGGTTGCTCCCCCGGACCGCCGCCTCCGCGACGACGTTGCTCTGCAGCAGGCTCGTCATCGTCTGGGTGAACGGCTGGACGGAGTTGCCGAAGGCCGGCTGGAAGACGCCGCCGCCCTGCCCCACGACGATCTTCATGGAGGCCCGGTAGACGGGCTCGGCGCGGAGGCTGACCGCCAGGGCGGTGCCGCCGGCGAGCACCGCCAGCAGCACGATGATCCACGCCCGGCGGCGCAGCACGCCCAGGTAGTACGTGACCGAGGTCGTGCCCACCACTCCTCCGCGGGTCGGTTCGACGCTGGAGGATTACACAGATTCCCCCGGAAGGGATCGGCGCCCGTCCCCCCTCCCATGAGGCCCGGGGCACCGCAGCGGCGGCGCCGTACCGGCGCCTCCGGCCCCTCAGGCCTGGGCGGCGACCCGGGTGGGGCGGGCCAGCGCGCCCATCACGCGCGCCGCCACCTGCTCCGGCGACAGCCCCGCCTCGCGCAGCAGCAGGTCCCGCCGGCCGTGCTCGATGTACCGGTCGGGCAGGCCCAGGGTGAGCACGCGGGTGGGCACGTCCTGGAGCGCCTCCAGGACGGCCGAGCCGAAGCCCGCCATCGCCATGTGGTCCTCCAGCGTGACCACCAGCTCGTGCCGGCCGGCCAGCCGGCGCATGAGCGCGGCGTCGAGGGGCTTGCAGAACCGCGCGTCCACCACGGTGGGCGCCACGCCGAGCCCGTCGGCGACCAGGGGGGCGGCCTGCTGCGCCAGCAGCGCACCGTGGCCGTACCCCACCAGCGCGACCCGCTCGCCCAGCTCCAGCACCTCGGCGCGGCCGACCTCCACGAGCCGCGGCTCCTCGGGCAGGGGGACGCCCGGACCGGCCCCGCGCGGGTAGCGCAGCGCCACGGGCCCGTCGATGCGCAGCGCCGTGTGCAGCATGTGCACCAGCTCCGCCTCGTCACGGGGCGCCATGATCGTCATGTTCGGGATGGCCCGCAGGTAGGCCAGGTCGAACACCCCGTGGTGCGTGGGCCCGTCGTCGCCCACCAGGCCGCCCCGGTCGATCGCGAACACCACCGGCAGGTTCTGGAGCGCCACGTCGTGGGCGATGGGGTCGAAGGCCCGCTGGAGGAACGTGGAGTAGATGGCGCACACCGGCCGGAAGCCCGCGATCGCGAGGCCGCACGCGAAGACGACCCCGTGCTGCTCGGCGATGCCCACGTCGTAGGTCCGCTCGGGGAACGCGTCCTTCATGTGCTGCATCCCCGTGCCCTTGAGCATGGCGGCGGTGATGCCCACGATGCGCGGGTCGCTGGCGGCCTCGCGCACCAGCGCCCGGCCGAACACCTCGGTGTAGGCGGGCGGCGCGGGGCGGCTGGGGCGCGCGCGGCCGCAGGAGGGGTCGAAGGGGGTGGCGCCGTGCATGGCCTCCACGTGCGCCTCGGCCGGCTCGTAGCCCTTGCCCTTGATCGTCTTCACGTGCAGCAGCACCGGTCGCTCGCGCTCGAAGGCCGACCGCAGGGCGCGCCGGACGGCGCCGATGTCGTGCCCGTCGATGGGGCCGACGTACGCGAACCCGAGGGCCTCGAACAGGGCGCCGTGCTCGAACCAGAGGGCCTTGGCGGCGTCGCGCAGGTGGCCGCCGACGGTCTCGGCGCCCGGGAGGCGCCCGACCGTGCGCTCCAGCTCCTCGCGGACGCGCGTCAGGGTGGAGTCGACCCGGGCGCGCTGCAGCATCCGCGCCATCGCCCCGACGTTCTCCGAGATGCTCATGCCGTTGTCGTTCAGCACGACCACCAGCGGCGAGTCGAGCGCCCCGGCCTGGTTGAGGCCCTCGTAGGCCATGCCGCCGGTGAGGGCGCCGTCGCCGATGACGCAGGCGACGCGCGTGTCCGTCCGCCCGGCGCGCCGGGCGGCCTCGGCGAGCCCGACGCCGTAGGACACCGACGTGGAGGCGTGCCCGGCCCCCATCACGTCGTGCTCGCTCTCGGCGCGGGTGAGGAAGCCGCTCATGCCCCCGTGCTGGCGCAGGGTCGGGAACCGCGGCAGGCGGCCGGTGAGGAGCTTGTGGCCGTATGCCTGATGGCCGACGTCCCACAGGATCTTGTCGCGGGGGCTCTCCATCTCGCAATGCAGCGCGATGGTGAGCTCGACCGTGCCGAGGCTGGCGCCCAGGTGCCCGCCGGTCTCCGAGACGGTGGCGATGATGGCCTCGCGCATCTCCTCGGCCAGCGCGGTGAGCCGGCGCTCGGGGAGGGACCGCAGTTCCCCCGGCCCCCGCAGGGCCGACAGGATCGGGAAGCGGTCGTCCGCGGGTGACTCCATCCCCCGCACGATAGCCGAGCCCAGGGCGATCTCCCCGTCCGGTCGGCGCGCCGCGGACGGACCACCCCCCGGGGGGCGAACAACTGCACCTTCGGGGGTCTACGGAACCCCCCTCGGGCGGGGGCGTCCATTCGTTATGGCGAAGTTAGGTTGCGCCCTGTCCCCGAGTAGGAATGTGCCCCATGTCCTCGCTCGTCGGCCGCGACCGCGCACACCCGCGCGCGGCCCCGTCCCGTGCGCCCCTCGCGTCGCCCGCCCCCGCGGCGAGGCGCGGGACGGCGCGCACGGCCGGCGCCCCGGCGGGGCTGCGCGAGCTGCTGGACGACCGGCTCTGCCTGCTGCGGCTGCTGGCCGAGGGCGGCATCCCCCACCTGCCCGCGCTCGCCGTGCTGGCGCCCGGGGGGAGCGGGTGGAGCTGGGAGGCCGGGCGCGCGGTCGGTCCCCGCGGCTGGGCGCTGGCGCTGGACGCGCTGCACGGGGGGATCGTCCTGACGTCCACGCGGCGCGCGGACGGCTGCCCGCCCCGGCGGTGGCTGCGGGGCCCCGGCGGCTGGCGCGGACCCGACGGCCGCACCCGGGGGGTCCAGGAGGTCGCCGACCATCTGCGGCGGATCGCCCCGCACCGCACGTGGCTGGTGCAGCGCGCGCCCGAGCCGTACACCCCGCTCACGGGCGCCGGGGACGGGCCGCACCTGCGCCTGCGCACCCGGCTGCAGCCCTCCGGCGCGCTGCGGGTGGAGGCGGCCGCCCTGGTCGGCGGCCCCCGTGGCGATGAGGTGGTGGCGCTGGACCCGGCGACCGGCGCCACCGTCCCCGGGGCGCCCGGCGCGGGGGCGGGTCGGGTCGCCGCCCCCCGCGTGCCCCTGTGGGACGAGGCGCTCGCCCTTGCCATCCGGGCCTCGGAGGCGCTGGTGCCCCTGGGCGGCGCCTGGCTCGGGCTCGCCCTGGAGCCCGGCGGGCCGGTCGTGCAGGACGTCTGGGCCGACGACCCGCCCGCCCCCGCGCCCGCCCCGGCCACGCCCCGCCGGCGCCGGCGGCTGGCGGAGGTCGGTGCGCTGCGCCGCGCGGCCCGGGAGGTCTACGGCGTCCCCGCCCTGCCGGTCATCGCCCGCGCCGCCCGCCTGCGGCGCACCCGGGGCCTCCCCCTGCGCGAGAGCCTGGAGCGGGGCCTGCTCGAGCCGGGGCACCGGGCGCACCCGGACGTCGTCCCGCACGCCGAGCGCATCCGCCTCCAGGCGCGGCTGAACGCTGCGGGCGCGCACGCCCTGGCCGACGACCGGGCGCTGCTGGCCCTGCTCGCGCAGGCCGCCGGCCTGCCGGCACCGCCCCTGCGCGCGCTGCTCGCGCGGGACGACCGGGGCTGGACGTCGGCCGGCGACCGCGGGGTGGCCGCGGGCGAGTGGGGCGCCGCACTCGACGCCCTCCCCGGCGACCTCACCGTGCGCCCGCACGGCGGACCCCGGGGCGCCCTCGCCGCGCTGCGCACGGGCGGGACGTGGCGGCCGGGCGGCGACGCCGCGGGCGCGGCCGCCCGCCTGGCGGCCGACGACCGGGTCGGCCTGTGGGTGGTGCAGGAGGCGCTGGCGACGCACCCGGCCCTCGCCCGCATCGGGCCCGCGGGCGCCCGGCCCTCCCTGCAGGTGATCACGCTGGTCGCCGCCGACGGGCGCGTGGAGCTGGTGCGGGCCTGGCTGGCGGTGCGGGGGCCGGTCCCGGGCGCGGAGCTGGTGGCCGAGGCGTCGACCGCGGAGGGCCGCCTGGGCCCCGCGCGCGTGCCCGGTCGAGGCGGGTACGGGCTCCGCGCGCCGGCGCCCATGGCCGAGACGGCCGCCGCGCTGGAGGGCACCGCGCTGCCCCGGTGGGAGGAGGTGCGTGTGCTCGCCGCCCGGGCCGCCACGGCGCTGCTGCCCCTGCGGACGCTGGCGCTCACCCTGGCGCTCACCCCCGCCGGTCCGCTGCTGCTGGAGGCCGACCCCTTCTGGGACCTCCCCGGCGGCGAGGACCTGCGGCCGGTGCTCGCCCGCCTGGGGGATGCGTGAGCGATGGCGGCGCGGCGGCCGGGCGCGGGCGGACGGCGGACCGTGGCTGAGGGCCTCCCCCACTTCGGGCCCACGACCGATCTGGTCACGCGCCTGCAGCGGGCGCTCGACCACGAGCGCACCGCCCGCCGCGACGCCGAACTGCGGCTGGAGCGCGAGCGGCGCCGGCACCGCCGCGACGAGCTCACGGGGCTCCCCACGCGGGCCGCGATGCTCGAGCGGATCGACGCGGTCGCCCAGCGGGCCGCGCCCGGCGCGGCGTACGCGGTGCTCTGCGCCGACGTGGACGCCTTCGCGCGCATCAACGACACCCTGGGTCACGACGTGGGCGACCGCGTGCTGCGGGAGGTGGCGGCCCGGATCCGCGAGGTGGCCGGCCCGCCGGACACCGTCGGGCGGCTCGGCGACGACGCCTTCGCCGTGGTCTGCGAGCGGCTCGACCTGGCGGGCGCCGTCGCCGCGGCCGAGCGCATGCGGGCGGAGGTGGGGCGCGGCGTCGAGATCGGCGCGCTGCGCGTCACCCCCAGCATCAGCGTGGGCGTGCGCGTGGTGACCGGCCGCGGGCCATCCCCGGCGGCCGTGCTGCGCGAGGCCGAGGTGGCCGCCCAGCGCGCCCGCGAGGGCGGCCGCGGGGGGCTCGAGGTCTTCGACGACCGGGTCCACGCCGAGATGCACGAGCGCCTCCACCTCGAGCGCCGGCTGGAGCAGGCGCTCGAGGAGGGGAGCCTGTCGCTGGCCTACCAGCCCATCGTGCACCCCCTCACGCTGCAGCCGCTCGGCTACGAGGCCCTCCTGCGCTGGGAGGACCCCGAGCTGGGCAGCGTGCCGCCGGCCCGCTTCGTCCCGGTGGCCGAGCGCACCCGCCAGATCGTCGCCATCGGCGAGTGGGTGCTGACGCGGGCGCTGGAGGACATGTCCCGGGTGCTCGGCGGGCTCGGCCGGCCCCGGACGGTCGCGGTGAACGTCTCCCCGGTGCAGCTGCACGAGCCCTCGTTCGCCGGGCACGTGCGCGCCGCGCTGGAGCGGGTCGACATGGCCCCCGCGCAGCTGGTGCTGGAGGTGACCGAGTCGCTGCTGGTCTCCGACGACGAGGTGGTGGCGCGCAACCTGGCCGCGCTGCGCGACCTCGGCCTGGCGCTGGCGATCGACGACTTCGGGGTGGGCTACTCGTCGCTGTCGAAGCTCAGCCGGCTCAAGGCGGGGATCCTGAAGATCGACCGCTCCTTCGTGTCGGACATCTCCCCCGCCAGCGACGGCCGCATGATCGTGGCGGCCATCATCGGCCTCGCCCGCGGGCTGGGCATCGCCACGATCGCCGAGGGCGTGGAGCGCGCCGACCAGCTGGACGCGCTGCGGGACATGGGCATCGACCGCGTGCAGGGGTTCCTGCTGGGGCGGCCGGGCGCCGTCCCCGCCGGCGCCGCCCCCGGGGGAGCCGGCGCGGCGGGGTGCCCCGCCTAGTCCTCGTCCGCCTCGGCGAGGGCGGCGGGCAGCCGCTCGGCGATGCGGCGCGACACGGCGAGGGCCTCGTCCGCGAGGCGCCGCAGCGTCTCGGCGGTGGCGTCCGGGTCCCGCAGCCCCGCGGCGATGCGCTCCAGCTCGTCCACCTCGGGCTGCAGGTGGTCGCCCCGTCCGGCCTCCCCGGTCACTGCGTCTCCCCGGGGCGCTCGCGGCGGCCGATGGCCCCGAGGATGCCGTTCACGAACCCCGGGGCCTCGGCGCCGCAGTACGTCTTGGCCAGCTGCACGGCCTCCGAGATGGCCACGGCGGGCGGGGTCTCCGGCCAATCGAGCAGCTCGTGCACGGCCACCCGCAGGATGTTGCGCTCCAGCGGCGCGATGCGCTCGGCCGTCCACCCCTGCGCGGAGTCGGTGATGAGGCGGTCCAGGTGGGGGGCGTCGACGAGCACGCCGTCCACCAGGGCCCGCGTGAACTCGTCCAGCGGGCGGCCGCGCTCGCGCTCGGCGTTGCGGGCCACCTCGTCCATGTCGCGGCCGGTGACGTCGCGCTGGTAGAGCATGAACACGGCCTGACGGCGCGCCGCCCGCCGGCCCTCGGCGGTGGGCGCCGACGGGCTCACGCCGTGTGCACCATGTGGGGCAGGTGCTCCGCCCGCTCCGTCAGGTAGGCGGTGGTGTAGCGGCCCTCGCCGAAGGCCGGCTCGCGCACGATGTCCCGGAACAGGTCGAGCGTGGTGGGGACCCCCGTGACCTCGGTCTCGTCGAGCGCCCGGCGCAGGCGCGCCACCGCCCGGGGACGGTCGGCCGCCCACACGCAGAGCTTCGCGATGAGCGAGTCGTAGTTGGGCGGCACCATCACGCCCGGGGCGCAGAAGGTGTCGATGCGGATGCCGGGCCCGCCCGGCATGCGGAACTCGCGCAGGCGGCCGGCGGACGGCCGGAAGCCCGAGGCGGGGTCCTCGGCGTTGACGCGCACCTCGATGGCGTGGCCGGTGGCCGGGGCGACCCCCGTGCGCGAGAGCACGGCGCCCTGCGCCACCCGCAGCTGCTCGGCCACCAGGTCGAGCCCGGACACGAGCTCGGTGACCGGGTGCTCCACCTGCAGGCGGGCGTTCAGCTCCAGGAAGAAGAAGTCGTTGCGGGCGTCCACGAGGAACTCCATCGTGCCCGCGCTGCGGTACCCCCACGCGCGCGCGGCGCGCGCGCACGCCTCGTGCATCGCCGTCCGCGTCGCGTCCGGCAGGTGCGGCGCGGGGGCCTCCTCCACCAGCTTCTGGTGGCGGCGCTGGATGGAGCACTCCCGGTCGCCGCAGATGAGCACGCCGCCCAGGCCGTCGGCGAGCACCTGCACCTCCACGTGCCGCGCGCCCTCCAGCAGCCGCTCCACGTAGAGGCCGCCGTCGCCGAAGGCGGCCACCGCCTCGCGCTGGGCGAGGTCGAAGGCCGCCGGGAGCTCCTCCGGGTTGCCGACGCGGCGCATGCCGCGCCCGCCGCCGCCGGCGGCGGCCTTCAGCAGCACGGGGAAGCCGGCCCGCGCGGCGGCGTCCTGGGCCTCCTGCAGGTCGGACACGGCCCCGTCCGAGCCCTCCAGCACGGGCAGCCCGGCCTCGCGCGCGGCCCGCTTGGCGAGGACCTTGTCGCCCATCCGGTCCATCACGTCCGGCGAGGGGCCCACGAAGGTGATGCCGTTGTCCGCGCAGGCCCGCGCGAAGGTGGCGTTCTCGGACAGGAACCCGTAGCCCGGGTGCACGTGCGTGCAGCCCGTGATCTCCGCCGCGCCGATCACGTTCGCGATGCGCAGGTAGCTCTCGCCGGGCGGCGGCGGCCCGATGCACACCGCCTCGTCGGCCATGTGCACCGCCGGCGTGTCCGCGTCGGCGGTGGAGTAGACGGCGACCGTGGGGATGTCCATCTCCCGCGCCGTGCGGATGACGCGCACGGCGATCTCGCCGCGGTTGGCGACCAGCAGCTTCACGCCTGAGCGGGGTCGATGAGGAACAGGACCTGGCCGAACTCGACCGGCTCGGCGTTGCCCACCGGGATCTCGCGCACCACGCCGGCCACGGGGGCGGTGATCTCGTTGAAGAGCTTCATCGCCTCGATCAGGCACAGCACCTGGCCCTCCTCGACCCGCTGGCCGACCTCCGCGAAGGCGTCCGCGTCCGGCGAGGGCGCGCGGTAGAAGGTGCCCACCATGGGGCTCTCCACCCGGCTGAGGCCGCTGTCGGCCGGTGCGGCGGCCGTGCCCGGGACGCCGCCCGGGACCGGCGCGGCGACGGGGGCCGCGCGGCGCACGGTGACCCGGGCGCCCCCCACCTCCACCTCGACCTCGGCCTCGTCCGAGCCCTCCACGGCCTGGATCAGCGCGTCCAGGAGCGCCCGGTCGATGACCGCGCCCTCCTCCTCGTTGACCTCCGTGCGCAGGCTGCGCCGGCGCGCCACCAGGCGCTCGACCACCTCGGGGAACTGCGCCCGCAGCACCAGGTCCTCATCGGAGAGCGCGCCCGCCGGGCCCAGCTCCACGGGCCGGGGCGACTCGCCCACGCCCGCCTCGCCGGCGGCCTCCGCCACCTCGGGCGCCACGGGGCCGCGCAGCGGGCCGAAGTGCCCCAGGACCGCCTCGGCCAGCACGGGCTCGAGGTCGGCGAAGCGGCGGCCCTCGATGACGTGGTCGGCGGCCTGCGCCACCAGCGCGTCGCCGATGGGGTACGCGAACGTGAGCCCGCCGAGGTCCGTGGCGATGCGCCGGGCCTCGTCCGACACCGCCACCAGCTGCCCGGACATGCCCAGGCGCCCGAGGCGGCTCATCAGGCCGGCCTCCAGGTCGGGCGGCACGGGCACGGCGGGACCGAAGACCGCGGCCGCGGCCTGGCTGAGCCGGTCGGAGGTGATCAGCGGGCCGATCGTGCGGGCGGCGTCGTAGAGGGCCGCCTGGTCGCAGCGCAGCTCGCGGGGGCCACCCACCAGGGCGGCGCGGAGCGTCTCCGCCGAGGGCCGGGCGGCCGCCAGGGCGGCGGGGCCGGCGGCGGCGTGCACGGCCTCGGCGCCGGCCTCGATGCCCGCGCGGGCCAGCAGCGGCGCCAGGCCGCCGGGGGCCTGCACCAGCACCTCCACCGGGCGGCCGGACGAGCGCGCCACGATGTCGACGAGCGTCGCCAGCTGGGCCGGGGACAGGTGCCCGGCGCCGTCGGAGACGCACACGGCGACCGCGCCGGGCAGCGCCCCGAGGGCGGCCGCCTCCTCACGCCAGCGCGGGTCGTCCACGCCGGGCACCGGGCCCACGACCAGGCTCGGCACGAAGTCGACGCCCGTGTCGGCGCAGGCCGCGGCCACCGCCCGCAGGTGCGCGGCGGCGTTGAGCGGGTCGAGCGCCCGGATGCGGCGCACGCCGTTCTCGGCCGCGCACACCACGAAGCTGCGCAGCACGTCGTCCGCCACCGGGTGGTCGCTCCACAGCAGGCGCCCGTGCACCACCAGGCCCACCGGGGTGCGCCCGGCGTGGCGCACCACCGCCCGCACGCGGTCCCAGGGGCTCTCCGTGCGGAACTCGAGCACCGCGCGGGCCACGCGCGGGTCCACCGCCTCCAGGGCGGTGGCGCCCACGCGCGAGAGCGCGGCCGTGGCGACGGCGATCTCGTCGGCGTCGATGCCCGAGCCCCAGGGGTAGGTGGCCAGGTCGCGCAGCGTGGTGTCGACGTAGGCGACCCCGCTCATCGTGCCGCCCCCCGCGCGCCGCGCCCGGGCGCCGCCGCCCGCGTCACGCGCGCGCCGCGTACTCGCGGGTGCGGGTGTCGATGCGCACCCGGTCGCCCTCGTTGACGAACAGCGGCACCTGGACGGTGGCCCCCGTCTCCAGCTCCGCCGGCTTGGTGACGTTGGAGACCGTGTCCCCCTTCGCGCCGGGGTCGGTGCGGCTCACCGCGAGCTCCACGAACGTGGGCAGCTCCACCCGGAACGGGGCGTCGCGCACGAACAGCACCTGCACCTCGAGGTTCGGCGAGAGCAGGTCCATGTTCTCGACCGACGCGGCGTCGACCTGGATCTGCTCGTACGTGTCGTTGTCCATCAGCACCAGCTGGTCGCCGTCCTGGTAGAGGAACTGCATGTTCTTGGAGACGGTGAGGACCCGCTCCAGCTTCTCGCCGGCCCGGAAGGTCTTGTCGACCGTGTTCCCCTGGCCCATGTTCTTGAGCCGGGTGCGCACGAAGGCCCCGCCCTTGCCGGGCTTGACGTGCTGGAACGACACGACGCTCCACAGCTGGCCGTCGACGTCGATCACCCAGCCGTTCTTCAGGTCGTTGGTGCTGATGGTCGGCACAAGTCCCCCTATCTGCCGCGCGGAGGCGCGTCCTTCGGATGACCCGACAGGACCTCGCAGCCGTCCTCGGTGACGACGACCAGGTCCTCGATGCGGACGCCTCCGCGCCCCTCCAGGTAGATGCCGGGCTCGATCGTCACGATCATGCCCGGCGCGAGCGTCCCCGGGGCGTCGCGACCCACCCGCGGCGCCTCGTGGATCTCCAGGCCCACGCCGTGGCCCAGCCCGTGGCCGAAGGCCCCGCCGAAGCCGGCCTCCTCGATGACGTCGCGCGCGACCCGGTCGAGCTCGCCGCAGCCGATGCCCGGCCGCACCGCGAGCACCGCGGCCATCTGCGCGCGGGCGCACACCGCGTACGCCTCGGCGAGGTCGGGCCCCGGGTCACCCAGCACGAGGGTGCGCGTCATGTCCGAGCAGTAGCCGTCGACCACCGCCCCCATGTCGATGGTGAGCAACGTGTCGTCCGGGATGACGTCGTCCGACGGCACCGCGTGGGGTCGGGCGCCGTTGGGGCCCGCCGCCACGATGGTCTCGAAGCTGGCGCCCTCGGCCCCGTGCCGGTGGAGCGCCTCCAGCACGCTCCAGGCGACCTCGCGCTCGGTGCGGCCCATCACCCCCTGCGCCAGCACGTCCGCCAGCGCCCGGTCGGCCACCTCCGCCGCGCGCCGGACGCGGGCGATCTCGTCGGGGTCCTTGACCGTGCGCACGCCCTCGACCAGCCCCGTCTGGGGCGACAGGGTCCGCGCGGGCTCGCCGGTCTCGGCCAGCAGGCCGGTCAGGCGGGCGCCCTGGTTCATCGTCATGTGGGCGCCCTCGACCCCGATCACCGCCTCGCGCGGCGTCAGGCGCACGAGCGTCTCGGCCGTGTCGCCCAGCAGGTCGCGCTGCCCCACGACCACCTCGACGTCCTCGTCCACCTGCGCGCGGGCGGCCACGGCGTAGCGGGCGTCCGTGAGCAGCACGGTGCCCTCGGGGGACAGCACCACGATGCCGTTGGAGCCGACGTAGCCGGTGAGGTAGCGGACGCTCGGCAGGTGGGTCACCACCAGCGCGGCCAGGTCGCGCGCGGCGACGGCCTCCCGCACGCTCGCGCGGCGGGCGGCGCTCACGCGAGCACCCCGGCCAGGTGGTCGAGGGCGTCGCGGTAGCCGTCCGGGCCGCGCCCCCAGACCGCGTGCGCCGCCAGGTCGCGCACGACGGACACCCGGCGGTGCGGCTCGGCCTCCCCGCGCGCCTCGACGTCGGACAGGTGCACCTCCACGAACGGCACCCCCAGCGTCTCGAGCGCGTCCCGGATGGACCACTGGTAGTGGGTCCAGGCGCCCGGGTTGACGATGGCCCCGTCGGCGATCCCCCGCAGCCCGTGCACGTGCTGCAGGAAGGCGCCCTCGTGGTCGGTCTGGAAGCAGCCGACGCGCAGCCCGCGCTCCGCCCCCCACCCGCGGACGCGCTCCTCCAGCTCGGCCAGGGTGAGGGTGCCGTAGTGCTGCGAGGGGCGGCGCCCCAGCTGGCCCAGGTTGGGACCGTGCAGCAGGGCGACGCGGGGCATGGCGCGCGCGGCGGCGGTCATGCCCGCAGCTCCTCGATGGCCTCCACGACCACCTCGTGGCGCGGGTCCTGCTTCAGCAGCACGGTGCCCGGCTCGGCCAGCAGCACCATGTTGAGCGAGCGCCCGTCGGACTTCTTGTCGCGCCCCATCGCCTCCAGGATCACGTCCGTGGCGAGGTCGGCGTCGAGCCGCGTCGGCAGGCCGTGCCGCTCCAGCAGGGCGCGCGTGCGCTCCCGCCACTGCCCGTCGAGGCCGCAGGTGCGCTCGGAGACCCGCAGGGCGGCGAGCAGGCCCAGGGCGACCGCCTCGCCGTGGCGATAGCGGCGGTAGCCGCCCGCGGCCTCGATGCCGTGGCCCACCGTGTGGCCCAGGTTGAGGCTGGCGCGGCGGCCGAGGTCGTGCTCGTCGCCCTCGACGACGCGCAGCTTGTGCTCGACGCAGGCGCGGATGAGGTCCTCCAGCGGACCGCGCGGGCCCGGCAGCTCCGGCCAGGCCTCCACGCGCGTGAAGAACTCGAACGAGTCCAGCAGGCCGTACTTGACGACCTCGGCGAACCCGCACGCCAGCTCGCGGGGCGGCAGCGTGGCGAGCAGGTCGGTGTCCATCGCCACCAGCTGCGGCTGCCACACGGCCCCCACGTAGTTCTTGCCCTCGGGGATGTCGATCGCGGTCTTGCCGCCGATCGCCGAGTCGACCATCGCCAGCAGCGTCGTGGGCACGTGCACCAGCGGGACCCCGCGCTGGTAGACCGCCGCCACGAAGCCGGCCAGGTCGCCCACCACGCCGCCGCCCACCGCGACCACGGCGTCGCCCCGGCGGAGCCCGGCGCGGGCGGCCTCGCGGCACAGGCGCTCCAGCTGCGCGAAGTCCTTGGAGCCCTCCCCCGGCGGCACCTCGGCGGTGACGACCCGCTGGCCGCACACCGCCAGCGACCGCTCCACCGCCCGCCCCACCTCGGCCACGTTGGCGTCGACCACCAGCAGCACCGCGTCGCCCCGGGCGCGGGCGGCCCAGAGCGGGCCGATGCGGTGCACGAGCTGGCCGCCCAGGAACACGGGGAAGCGCGCGTCGCCGATCTCGGCGTCGATGACGTGGCCGGCGAAGCGCTGCGTGGAGGGCGGCGTGCTCACGGGGCCACCCCCGCCCGGGCCCCGTGCCAGCGGACGATGCCCTCGACGAGGTCGTCGGGGGACGCGGCGGCGTCGACCACCAGGTCGGCGACCTCCTCGTAGAGGGGGGTGCGCCGCTCCAGCCGGCGCGCGAACCGGCCCTCGTCGGTCGCCAGCGGGCGCCCGGACCCGGCGACCCGCGTCCAGAGCAGCGCGGCGTCGGCGCGCAGCCACACCACGTCGGCGACGCGGCCCAGCAGGTCGCGGGTGCGCGCGCTCTCCACGGCGCCGCCCCCCAGCGCGAGCACCCCGTTGGGCTCCTCCGCGAGCACGTCGCGGATCACGCGCTCCTCCGTGCGGCGGAACCACAGCTCGCCCTTGGTGGCGAAGATCCGCGGGATCGGCAGGCCCGCGCCCTCCTCGACCCGGGCGTCGGAGTCCACCAGCGGCCGGCCCAGCCGCCCGGCCAGCGCGCGCCCCACGGTGCTCTTGCCGGCGCCCATGTAGCCGGTGAGGACGACCCACGCCATCGGCGTGCGCCTAGGCCCGCGGCCGCGCGGCCGCCGTCGTGCCGCGGGCGCCCCTCATCCGCGCAGGGCCGCCAGGTACCGGTCGACCGACTCGTCCAGCTCGCGGATCGAGTCGCCGCCGAACTTCTCCACCAGGGCCTGCGCGAGCACGTAGGCCAGCATCGCCTCGCCCACCACCGCGGCGGCGGGCACCGCGCAGATGTCGGCCCGCTCGCGGAACGCGCTCCGGGGCTCCTTGGTGGCGACGTCCACCGACGCCAGCGGCCGCGAGAGCGTGGAGATGGGCTTCATCACCGCGCGGACGACGACGGGCTCGCCGTGGGTCATGCCGCCCTCGATGCCGCCCGAGCGGTTGGTGCGCCGGAAGTAGCCGCGCTCGGGCGCGTGGAAGATCTCGTCGTGGGCCCGGGAGCCCGGGATGCGGCCCAGCTCGAAGCCCGCGCCCAGCTCGACGCCCTTGATCGCCTGGATGCCCATGAACGCCTGGGCGATGCGCCCGTCCAGCCGGCTCTCGCCCGTGACGTGGGAGCCCAGCCCGGGGATCACCCCGAAGGCCCACACCTCGAAGATGCCGCCGAGCGTGTCGTGCGCCTGGCCCGCGTCCTTGATGGCCTGGCGCATGCGCTCGGAGGCGTCCGGGTCGAGGCACCGCACCGGGCTCTCGTCGACGCCCTCGAAGGCGGCGAGCTCCAGGTCGTCGCGCCGGGGGGCCGCGACGGGCCCGATCTCGACCACGTGCGAGCGGATCTCGGTGCCGTAGCGACGCAGCAGGGCCTTGAAGACGCCCCCCGCGGCCACGCGCGCCGCGGTCTCGCGCGCCGACGCCCGCTCCAGGATGGGGCGCAGGTCGTCGGTGCCGTACTTCATCATCCCGGCCAGGTCCGCGTGCCCCGGCCGCGGGAGGGTGATGGGCTCCACCTCCGCCTCCGGCGCCCACACCGCCATGCGGTCCTGCGACCAGTTGGGGAAGTCCAGGTTGGGGATCTCCATCGTCAGCGGGCTGCCGATGGTGCGCCCGTGGCGCAGGCCGGTCTTCACCTGCACGCGGTCGCGCTCGATCTTCATGCGCCCGCCGCGGCCGTAGCCCAGCTGCCGCCGCGCCAGGTCGACGTCGATGTCGTCCGGGACCAGGTCCAGCCCGGCGGGCAGGCCCTCCACCACGGCGAACAGGGCGGGGCCGTGCGACTCGCCGGCTGTGCGATAGGTCAGGGCCACGGGGCGCGCAGTCTAGCGTGCCCCGGCGGCGCGCACGGCGCCCGCCCCGCCACCCGTCAGGGGGTGCCGGCCCCGCCCGTCGTGGGCTCCTGGTCGGCCAGGCGGCGGGCGGCCTCCAGGGCCCTCCGGAACCGCTCCAGCCGGCGCGCGGCCTCGGGGAAGTCGCCCTCGCCGAAGGCCCGCTGGTACGCCTCGAACTCGGTGGCCGCGCGCCGCACCAGCTCCTGCAGGGTGGCGGCCCGGGTGCCGTCGTCGCCCGAGTCGCCCGCGTCCGCGCCCAGGGCCTGCGCCAGCGCGTCCTGGAAGCGCGGCGCGTAGAACACGCGGCCGTCGCCGACGCCCACCACCACCTGCCACAGCTGCGGCAGCGTGTCGCCCGCGTCCAGGTAGAGGGGCTGCACGTACAGCAGGCCGTTGCCCACGGGCACCACGATCGTGTTGCCGCGCAGCACCCGGTCGCGTCGCTGGCCGATCTCCTCGGACAGCTGCGGGTCGCGGCCGACGTTGCCCGTGAACGTGTCCACCGACTCCAGGGCGCCCCGCCCGGTGGTCGGGAAGTTGACCACGGTGAGCGCGCCGAAGTCCTCGGGCTCGTTGGAGACCGCCAGCCAGCCCGAGAACCCGATGCCCCGGTTGGGGGTCGCCGGCTTGTACGAGCGGATCAGCAGGAAGCGCTCCCGGGTCTCGCCCGGCAGCACCGCGAACGTGTAGCGGGCCGGGGACACGATCTGGGCGCCCTCCGTGCCCGGGCCGTACCGCTCCTGGGTGGGCGCCCAGGTCTCGGAGCCGTTGAAGAACGTGTCGGTGTCGGTGACGTGGAAGCGCTGGAGGGCGGCGCTCTGGAACGCGAAGACGTCCTCGCCGTAGCGCAGGTGCGCCCGCAGGCCCGGCGCGAGGGTCTCCATCTCGTCCATGCCGCGGAACAGGTCGGGGTAGACCTTGCGCCACGTGGCGAGCATCGGCTCCTCCTCGTCCGTGACGAACAGGTACGTCTGCCCGGAGTAGGCGTCCATCGCCGCGGTCACCGGCTGGCGCACGTAGTTGACCTCGCCGAAGCGCGCCGCGTACGGGTAGCGGTCGGTGGCGACGTAGGCGGTCAGCATCACCCAGAGCCGGCCCTCCGCCGCCGCGAACCAGGGGTCCGAGTCGGGCCGCAGGAAGGGCGCGAGCTCGCGCACCCGGCTGCGCAGGTCGCGGAACAGCAGCAGGCGGCTGTCGGCCCCGGCGGGGCGTCCCGAGGTGGCGTTCCAGACGCGCCGGCCGCCGCCGATGTACGGCAGCCCGCCCAGGTACTCGGTGACCGCCAGGCGGCGCCACCCGGAACCCACCCGGAGGCCGGTGCCGCCCTCGGCGCCGCAGCGGGCGACGGCCTCCGCGCCCGTGCACCAGGTGACGTCCTCGCGGTTGCTCAGCTGGTCGAACACCGCCTGGCGCGTGTTGACCATCGACCACGGCATGCCGGCCTGCGCGCCGAAGTAGATCTCCGGCTGCCGCAGCGCCGGGCTCACGCCCGCCTGCGGGATGTCCCGGGCGATCCACGCCGGCCGGCCCGCCTCGTCGATCTGGTTGACCGGAGCGGTGATCAGGCCGTAGCCGTGGGTGTAGCTGAAGTGACGCTGCTGGAAGTCGGGGATGCGGCCGTACTCGATCTCGCGCCCGATCGCGAACACGGTGCGGCGCCGCTGGTCCAGCGTGTAGCGGTCCACGTCCACGTCGTCGCACGTGTAGAACTGGCTCAGGGTCTGCGTCCGGGAGCACGCCTGCTGGGTGGGCGGGATGTCCAGGAAGCGCAGCGACGTCACCGAGGCGGGCGCGCGCCGGATGTCGGCGGGGCGGATCCCCCGCTGCACGTACTCGGCGGTCACGCCGGTGGCCCGGTCGATGCCGGCCGCCCGGCGGGTCGAGACCAGCGTGTTCTCGATGTTCTCGCGCTCCACCTGGAGCTGGGAGCCGCGCAGCACGATCGCGTCGTTGAGGAGCGCCCCCAGCGGACCGAGCACGCTCAGCGCCAGGGCGCTGGCGCCGCAGAACGCCGGCGCGGCCCACAGCGGCGTGTCGCGCCGGGCCCAGGGGCGCTCCCGCGTCCGCCACACCACCGCGAGACCCACGCCCACCGGGATGGCCAGCACCAGCCACCACGGGCTCGCGATGACCACCAGCGCGACGGCGGTGACGGCCCAGACCCCGAGGGCGATGAGGGCCGCGGTGCCGAGTCGGGTGATGGACGCCCGGCGCCGGACGGCCGTCACGGTCAGGGCGATCAGCCCCAGGGCGAGCGCGCCCAGCACCACCGCGCCGACCCCGCGCGTGGGCATGTCGATGTCACGGGCGGCGGCGCCCGCGCCGGCCACCACCTCGCTGCCCCCGACGGTCATCGTGTAGCGCGACAGCCACAGGAGCGCCGCCAGGCACAGCAGGAACAGGCCCCCGAGCCCGAACCCGGACACGAGCGTGCGCTCCAGGGCGGCCCGCGAGGCGAGCAGCGCGCCGCGCTGCCGCTCCGTGTACCAGAGGGCCAGACCCGTGGCGACCGTGGCGAACGCGGCCAGGAACAGGGCCGAGGTGGCGATCTGCACCAGGTCGCGGATCGCCGGCTCGGTGAACACGAAGAACGACACGTCGCGCCCGAACACCGGGTCGGTCGTGCCGAACGGCACCGCCTCCCACGCGGCCAGCAGCGTGTCGCGGGCACCGACGAGGCCGGGCACCATCACGCCGCCGATCAGCACCAGCGCCACCACGAAGCCGCCCAGCACGCCGAGCCGCACCGCGCGCCCGTGCCCGTCGTCGCCGGGCCCCGCGCCCCCGCCGCCGGACAGGCCGCTCAGATCGACGGTCTCGAGGCGCCGCGTGATGCGCTCGATCTCCTCCTCGGTGAGCGGCCCCGACGGCTGCGGCGCGCGGGGCGCCGAGGTCAGCGGCGAGGCGCGCCGCACGGCGCGACCGATCCACAGCACGGGCGCGGCCAGCAGCACGGTCAGCACCAGGCCGGCCAGGGCGAGCAGGATGCCCCAGCGCCAGCGGAGGTCGTACACCTCCCCCATGCCGATGAGGTCGTAGAACTCGCCCTTGATGGTGATCTCGGCCGCGTAGTGCAGGACGACCCGGGCGGCGATCAGCAGCAGCACCAGCAGCGGCAGCAGCACCGACAGGCGCGCCACGCGGCGGTGCGGAGGGGTGCGCCGGATGCTCACGGGGACGCAGGGTATCCGGAGGCGGGCCCCCGCGGGCCGGGGCCGGTCGGCCGCCGGGCGCCGGGGCGGTTGGGGCGGGGCGACCGACATGTGTTTCCGCAGGGGCCCGCCGGGTCAGGTATGCGCCCGAGGTTGTCGAACGGACAACTCACGGGCGGTGCGCACCCGATGGGGCGGCGGCGGTCCGAAGCAGGGGGCATACTCGTGCCTGTCCACGTCCGGAGGTGAGCGCCATGAGCAGCACCGGCATCCCACAGGAGCTCAGCGACGACCTCGACCGCGCGCGCAGCGACTACCTCGCCGTGTCGCGGGGGTCGCACCTGTACGCGTCGCCGGCCGACCACGAGGCGGCGGAGACGCGCGCCTGGGAGCGGCTCGAGCTCGCCCTCGCGGCGGTACAGGCCGCGGAGACCACCGCCGCCTGAGGCGCGCGCGGCGCCCTCCGGCGCCGCCGGGTCGTCCCCAGGGGGCGACCGCGGAGAGGATGACGAGGGGCGCCGTCCCGGCCGGGACGGCGCCCCTCGCGCGTGCGGAGCCCCGAGGGGGTACTCCGTTCAGTCGGTGACCGAGGGGATCAGCGGCCGCGGGCGGCCGGTGACCACCGTGCACACGCGTGCGGTGGCCCGCAGGCCGCCGTCACCGGTCACCGTCGCCGCGTTGCACACGCGACCCGTGCGGTCCTCCGGTACCCGCAGCGTCACGCGCAGGGTGCGGCGGCCGTTCGGGGCGAGGCGCCCGATGCGCCACAGCAGGGCCCCCCGCGTGAGCTCGGCGCCGGCGGGCGTGCCCGCGAGCACCGTGTTCAGCGGCAGCGGGTCGCGCACCAGGACGCCCGTGGCCGCGCCGCGGCCCCGGTTGCGCACCTCGATCGTGTAGCGGATGCGGCCGCCGAGGCCCACGCGCGCCGGCGCCGTCTTGCGCAGCACCAGGCGCGGGGCCTGCTGCCCGCGCGGGGAGTCGTCGCCACCCGGGGTCACGGGGGTGTCCTTGGGGGGGACGACCGGCGTCCCGGGGGTGCCCTGCGGCCCGGTCGGGGTCGCCGGCACCGCGGGGGTTCCGGAGCCCGCGGGCGTCGAGGGGCCGCCCGCCGGGGCGGTCGGGGTGCCGCCGCCCGGGGTGCCCGTGCCCGGCTCCTCGGGAGTGCCGCCGCCGCCCGGCTCCACCTGGGGGGAGGTGCAGTCGCGGAACGTCACCGGGACGTCCACCGCCGCCGAGGCCGGCCGCACGAACACCGTCTCCTGGGGCCCGCCGGACGTGCCGGGCCGGCGTGCGGCGCGCACCAGGTCGCCCGCCTCCACGTCCACGTGCACGGTCACCGCACCCGGCGTCGCGGCGCGCACCACCACGTGGGCGGTGCCGGCGCGGTCGAGCACGACCCGGGTCGCGTCCACCGTGGCCGGTGCGGACACCGCCACCGTCGCCGTCGCGCCCGGGGCGCCCACCACGTCCACGCGCACGGATCCCGTCCCGGCGCACGCGGTGGCCTCCCCCGCCGGCGTCGCCGCGGTGGGGCGCGGCGCCGCCGCAGTCGCCGCCTGCGCCCGCAGCTCGTCCACCCGCCGGTCGAGCGCGGCGTCGCCGCTGCGCGCCGCCGCCGGCACGCGGCCGCCCAGCTTCCACACCGCCACCTGGATGGCCGCGGCCTCCCGGCCGGGGTTGGCGGCCGCGCCGATGAGCCGCTCGGACGAGCGCACGAGCCACGACACCCCCGCGTACCCCGGGGTCGCCAGGTCGGGCGCCTCACCGGCGTCGCGGAGGTCCACCGCGTAGGCGCGCCCCTGCGTGATCGGCGTACCCGGGTCGTCGCAGAAGCCCCGCACCACCACGGTGGGGGCCGCGGGCGCCGCGACGCCGAGGCGGAACCACCCGAGGCGGGCGTCCACGCGCCCGCCGCCCGTCGTGGCGATGCTGACCGGCCCGTAGGACGGCTCCATCGCCTGCAGGGTCACGGTGGCCGGGGACGCCGTCGCCCCCCCGGGCACCGCCAGCGCCGCGCCCACGAGGACCGCCGCGGCGACCGTCCCGGGCACCGCCCGCCGACGTGCACGAATGGGGGTCATCACTCTCCGCTCGTTCGAGGACCCCCGGGGGGGGCGCGGCGGGTGCCGCCACAGAGAGGATCGGAACCGGTCGGGCCGAATTGAGGCGGCGCCCACCCGCCGCCCCCCCGGGCGGCGCGTGAAGCGCCCGAACCGCCGGGACGGCGAGCGGCGGCGGCCCGCCCGACCGGCATCCCCCGGTGCGCCGGTGCCCGCCGGGTGGAGGCCCCCGTCCCGGGCCCGGGCGGTCCTCGCCGCCTCCGGCTCCGCCTCCCCCCCGGGCGCCGGGCTACACCCGGCGCACGTCGAGCAGCCGCAGGCGGTAGGTGGTCCGGGTGGTCTGGTTGACCAGGGTCAGGCCCTCCCCCTCGCGGATCGTCACCTCGTCCGAGCCGTCCGGCAGCAGGCCCCCGTTGAGCGTCAGGGTGACGCCGCCGGCGCGGATGGCCGAGACCGTGAACTGCTGCGTGTCCGGCGGGACCGCGTCGCCCACGCGCGCGACGACCGGCTCGCCCCCGATGTCGAAGTCGGCTTCGAACCCGCTCACCGGCGGCGCCGACGTGGGCGCGTCCGGCGGGGGCGCCGTGGCGGGCGGCGTGGTGGGCGTGACGGCGGGCGGGGTGACCGGGGCGGTCGGGATGCCGCCGACGGGCACCCCGGGCGCCACCGGGACGATGGGGTCGGTGGTGACCGGCGGGGTCGAGGTCGGGGCGATCTGGCCGGTGCCCGGCTCCGACGGCGACGACCCGCCGCCCGCGTCCTCGCGGACCACGGGGACGAACGCGTCACGCGGCGTGCCGAACTCCTCGAAGCCTTCCAGGCTGCCCGCCACGCGCCCGGCGTCCACGTCGTCGGGGGTCCCGAAGAGCGACGACGTGGGCGGGGCGGCGACGCCGGCCGCGGGGCTGACCGCGACCGCGCCGCCGCCCGCCGCGGCGGTGTCGTCCGCCGCGCCCCCTCCCCCGCCACCGCCGGCGCAGCCGGGGACGACGAGGACCAGGCCCGCGAGCAGCGCCAGCGAGCCGTGCCGGCGGCGCCGGGTCATGGCGTACCTCCTGTGGATGCGGTGGCGCCCGGGACACCGGACGTCGATGCGGTCTGGCCGCCCGCGGGGGCGGCCGCCGCCGGGACGGCGCCGGCCGGGACGCCGGACGGCGACGGGCCGGCGATGGCGGCGCCCGAGTCGGGCGAGGAGAACACCAGCAGGCGGAGCGTCGCCTCCACCCGGTCGCCGCCCCGGCGGGTGCCCGTGACGTCGGTCTCCTCGGCCATGCGCAGCTCGAAGCCGCGCACGGCGATGAGCCGCCCGCGGATGCGGGGGCGGTCGCCCTCGTCGACGGTCACCAGGCGGTGCATGCGGAACATGAAGTCGTCGACGTCGAAGAACCGGCCGGTCACGACCACCTCCAGCTCGGTGGCCCGGAAGCCGCCGTAGTCGGTGGTGCCGTTGGTGCGCAGGCTGCCGAGGTCGACGTCGCTGTCGTCCGCGAGGCGCTGCAGCTGGACCAGCACGGCGGGGACGCCGACGCGGGCGGGCACGGCCTTGGAGAGACGGAAGCCCTCCAGGGACTGGGCGACCTCGCCGCCCTCCGCGCGCTCCAGGCGGGCGATCTGGTCGCGGACGGCGTCCGCGTCGGCCTGCACGACCTCGAGCTGGGCCGTGCGCTCCGACACCTCGGCCCGGGCCGGCTTGACCACGAACCACCAGAGGCCGCCCAGGACGGCGAGGGCGGCGATGACCGCCAGCAGCGCGCGGTCGCGCGTGGACATGCTCACGGGACGAACCCTCCTCCGCCCGACGGGGCCGGCGTCGTCCCGCCCGCGCCGGGCGCGGCCGCCACGTCGAGCGTGGGGCGGTCCTGCGCGCGCCGGTCGACCGGGATGTCGATGATGAACTGCACCAGCTGGCGGCCCCCGCGCGTGACGCGCTCGGAGGAGGCCAGTCGCGGCTCGCCGAGGCCCGGCACCGAGTCCAGGCGTGCCATCAGCTGCGCCACCGCCGGCTGGGCGAAGGCGACCCCCTCGACGTGCAGGCCCTGCGGGGCCGCCGTGACCGCGGACGGCGCGGCGGCGGCGGCGGGGGTCGTCGCGACGGCCCCCGTCGGCTGGGTCCCGGTGATCTCCGTGAGCCAGACCCGCGGCGGCACCACCATCACCGTGCCGCGCACGAGCCGCTCCCAGTTGATGCGCCCGGCGCTGAGCTGCACCACGACGCCGCGCCGGGCCAGCTGCGCGCTGGCGCGCTGGTCGACGGCCATCATGGTCTGCAGCCGGGCGTCCAGCTGGGCCTTCTCGGCCTCGGCGGCAGCGACCCGGTCGGCGAGCGCGCCGGCGTCGCTGCGGACGCCGTGCGCCCAGTAGCCGACGCCGCCGATGAGGACCGCCGCGCCGAGCGCGACAAGCGGGCGCCGCCCGCCGCCGCCCCCGGCGCGCCGCGCCTGGCGCGCGGGGAGCAGGTTGACGCTGTTCACCGGGCACCCCCGGGCGTGTCGATGGCGAGGCCGACGGCCACCGCCGCGCGGGCGGCGACGTCCAGGCCGATCCCGCCGTGGTCGTCGAGGTGCGCCCGCGGGTCGCCGATCTCGACGCGGAGCCCGAGGCCCTGCTGCAGGTACCGGTCGATGCCCGCGCACAGCGCCGTGCCGCCGCTGACGACCAGGCCGTCGAGCGGGCGCGCGAACGGCTGCGACCGGTAGTAGTCGAGGCAGCGCGCCACCTCCCGCACCAGGGGGCGGGCGCCCAGGGCGAGCGCGTGGCGCACCTCGGCGACCGTGTCCGGGTCCCAGCCGTCGAGGGGCTCGCCCAGCAGCCCGCACGCGAGCTTCACGGCCTCGGCCTCGTCCGGCGGCAGCCCGGTGCGCTCCGCCACCGCCCGGGTGAGGGCGGCTCCGCCGAAGCCGACCAGGCGCGTGAAGTGGCAGCGCCGGTCGACGGCGACGATGACGTTGGTGACCTCCGCGCCCACGTGGACCACCACCCGGGCGGGGTTGTCGACCGAGCCCTCGTCGACCACCGACGGGGCGGGCAGCAGGGCCCGCAGCAGGGCGAACGCCTCGAGGTCGATCCCCACCGGCTGCAGCCCGGCCCCGCGCACGACGGAGACCAGCGTCTCCACCATGTCGCGGTGCGCGGCGACCACGACGATGCGCTCGCGCTCGCCGCTGTCGCCCTGGTACCGCATCACCGGCTGGAAGTCGACGACGCTCTGCTCGGACGGGATCGGGATGTGCTCGGAGGCCTCGAACTCCACGGCCGCGCGGCGCTCCCGCTCGTCGTCGAGCGCGGGCAGGTCGATCGTACGGACGACGACCCGCTGGTTGGCCACCCCCAGCCGGACCCGCTTGCCGCTGAACCGGTGCGCCTTCCAGAAGCGCTTCAGCTCGGCGGCCAGCTCGCCCGGCTGGGCGATCTCGCCGTCGTGGACGAGTCCCGGGGGCAGCGGGTCGACGGCGGCCTTCGCCAGCGCGACCCGGTCACGGCCGGCGCGCACCTCCACGCCGGCGATGGCGCTCGATCCCATGTCGAGTGCGACGACTGTGCTCATCAGTGCGACATCCGTGTCGTTGACGGGGGGCGGGACAGCACGGTGGTCAGCCCAGCCGGTCGGCGTACCAGCCGACGAGCGGGTGGCCCCACCAGAGCGCGATCAGCGCGCCGGCGGCGAGGAACGGGCCGAAGGGGATCGCCATCCGGCGCGCGGCGCGTCCGTGCCGCAGCATGAGGGCGATCCCGAGCAGCGACCCGGCGAGGAAGGCGACGGCCAGGGCGGGGATGACCGCGACGCCGAGCACCGCGCCGAGCAGCAGGGCCAGCTTGACGTCGCCCAGGCCCATGCCGCCCGGGTAGACGAGCCAGAGCAGGAACAGGAACCCGGCGGCCCCGGCTGCGGCGGCGACGGGCTGCCACCACCCCTGCGGATCGGCGGCCACCGCCGCGGCCAGCGCGAGCGCGGCGGCCGGCAGCACCACGACGTCGGGGATGAGCCGGTGCTCCAGGTCGACCGCCACGACGGGGACCAGGGCGACGCCCAGCAGCGCGGCCGCGAGGCCCTCCGGCCCGGGGCCGAAGGTGAGCACCGCGCCGGCGGCGAGTGCGCCGCTGGCGGCCTCCATGAGGGGGTAACGCCACGACACGGAGGCGCCGCACCCGCGGCACCGCCCGCGCTGCACCAGCCAGGACAGCACCGGCACCAGCTCCAGCGGCCCCAGGGTGCGCGCGCAGCCCGTGCAGTGGGAGCGCGGGTGCACGAGGGACTCCTCCCGGGGCCACCGCCAGGCGACCACCGTGGAGAACGATCCGAGCGCGAGGCCGACCAGGGCCGCCACGGTCACCCAGTAGGCGAGCGGCGCCACCAGCAGCAGGTCGGGCATCAGCGGCCCCTCCGGATCACGAAGCGGTCGAAGACGAACAGCGGGCGGTGGCGGCTGCCGGCCGCCTCCAGGCGCCGGCCGCGGTCCTGCGGCACGAACAGGCGCAGCCGCTGGGCGCCCGGCTCCATCGTCGCCCGCAGCGCCACGCGGAAGCGGGGGCGCCCGCCGGGCAGGGTGCGCAGGGTGCGCCACCCGTCGGAGGTGCGCACCTGGATCAGGGCGCGCCGCCGCGGGAAGACGGAACCGCTGACGACGACCCGCGAGCGCCGCGGGGCGCGGCTGCGGGCGACCTGGAAGGCGATGCGCGGACGGGCGCGCATCACGAACGGCGCGATCCCCTCCGGGTGCGAGGCCGTGCGCGCCCAGCGCAGGCGCCACGTGGCGCTGCGGTCGACGCGCAGGCTGAAGGCGAACCGCCCGGCCCGGTCGCCGCGCACGGTGCCGTAGGCGGAGAAGTCCGCCGCGGGCCACGTGCGCCGCTCGAGCACCAGGGTGGGCCGCTCCACGCCGCGGCCGTTGTGCACGAGGCGCCCGGCGACGACCACCGTGCGGCCGTAGTCGACCGTGGACGGCAGGGCGTTGAGGTTGAACTGCGGCGGCCGCACGCTGCGGAAGTTGCGGGTGGGCGACCACGGCCCGTAGTCGCCGTCGGCGCAGAACGCCGCGCGCACGCGCCAGTGCCACAGGCCGGGCCGGGAGACGACCTTGCCCCCGGGGATCAGCGCCGCCTGGGGCGTCACGATCGCGCCGTCCGCCTCCGGGGCGGTGCCGGTGGGCGCGCCGGGGGTGACCGCACCCCCCTGCGCGCCGTCGCCCTCGTCGCCGCCCGAGGTCTGGAACGAGGGGTTGTCGGCCACCTGCACCTGGTAGCCGCAGGCGGCGTTGATGGGCGCCCACCGCAGCAGCGGCGAGCCGACCACGACCGCGCCGTCGTTGGGGGCCGCGACGGCCGGCCGCGGGGGGTTCAGCGTGAACCGCCCGACGGGGCTCCACGTCTGCCCCGTGCCGGTCGCGTCGATCGCCCGCACGCGCCAGTACCAGCTGCCCGACGGCAGGCGCTTGCCCTCGTCCTTGGACCACTCCGTGCCGAGGCCGAAGACCGTCATCGACTGCGTGCGGGCGGCGGCGAACTCCTCGTCGCGGCTGAGCTGCAGCTCGTAGCGGGACGCGCCGGGCACGTCGGACCAGGTGAACAGCGGGGGCTCCGACACCACGCCGCTCGCCGCCGACCCCAGGGTCACCCGGGTCTGCTTGCGGAACTGCCCGCGCGGGGCGGCGCTCTCGGAGACCATCCAGTCGGGGGTGGTGTCGGAGGAGCCGCTGCCCCAGATGATCCGCCACCAGTAGCCCTCGCGGACCTGGTTGTCCTGCAGGGGCAGGCGGGTGGCCCAGGCGGGGGTGCGCGTGGACGCGCTCTCCACGATGTTGTTGAACTGCGCGTCGGTCGCGACGTCGACGCGGTACATGGTGGCGCCCACCACCGGCGACCACGTGAGCTGGGGCGTGAGCGCGCTGTCGGAGTCGGCCGCCGCCACGAGCTCGGCGGTGGGGGTGCGGTCGGCCAGGCCGGGCGCCTGCCAGTCGAAGCGCCGCGGCTCGCTCCAGGTGCCGTACACGCCGTTGACCACGGGGCGCACGCGCCACCAGTGCACCCCGAAGCCCATGGGCGCGGCGATGTGCTCCTTGACCGTGGGCACGAAGCCCGTGGAGGCCGTGGTGGTGTTGACCAGCAGCTTGGTGCCCTGCCAGACGTGCTCCTGGCTGCTGATCTGCACCTGGTAGGTCTCGGCGCCGTCGACGGGCTGCCAGCGCAGGTGCACCCCGCCCACCACCGCGCCGTCGTCCGGCCCGACGATGGCCGGCGCCACCCACGCCTTGGTGAAGCCGTCCATGTCGACCCAGGGACCCGGGTTCTTGGCGGCGTCCAGGGCCCGCACCCGCCACCGGTACGCGTCGTCGGGCAGCACCCCGGTCTCGCCCGGGTTCATCCCCGTGACGGGGAAGTTCTCCGACCGGAAGATGGGGGTGGCGAACTGGTCGGCGGCGGCGATCTGCGTCTCGTAGAAGGCGGCCCCCGGCACCGCGTTCCAGCGCATGTACGGGGTGATGCGCACCAGGCTCACGGCCGGCCCGCCGGGCGCGGCTGACAGCACCCCGCCGCCCACCCGGCTGGGCCACTCCTTGGCGAACGTGGCGACGTCGCTGGTGACCCCGCGCGTGCCCGCCGCGTCCACGGCGGTGACCCGCCACCAGTACGTGCCGTCCGGCAGCAGCACCTCCGGCGCGACCTGGATCTGGTCGGTGACCGTCCTCCAGATCACCTGGGTGAAGCCGGGGCTGGTGGAGATCTCCACCCGGTAGCGCAGCGCGCCCGGCACCGGCGACCACGACAGCACCACCGGCTCCTCGGGGTACGTGAAGGGGTCGGCCGTGCCGTTGGGGAACAGGCCGAGCGGCTCGCTGGACGCGCGGTCGGCGGTGAAGGGCGAGCGGGCCGGCGTGGTGGGGGGCACCGCGGGCGCCTCCGTGGCCTGGGCCGCCCGGGCGGACGGGGCGGCGGCCGCCGGGGACGCGGTCGCGGCCGCGCCGAGGGCGAGGGCGGCCATGGCGAGCAGGGCGGCGGCCGGACGGGTCATCGCCGGCGACGCTACGGCGACGCCCTGCGCGCAGGGGTGACCGAGTGTGCCGAGTGCGCGTCGCGTCCGCGACGGGACGCGTGACCGGGTGGATGGGGTCACGAGGCGCTTCCTTGCGTCGTTGTGACGAGTCCGTTCCGGCGGGGGCCCGCCGTCCCCCTCTGTATCGGCGGGAGGCGGGCGATGGCTGAGGGGTTCCTCTAGCCCCTCTTGACGTCCGCCCCCGCCGCACCGCCGCCCCCGCGGCGCACGGCCGACGGCGCCGCCTGGCCGGGCGCGGGGGACCCCACGACGACGACGGGCCCGCCGAAGCGGGCCCGTCGGGGCACTACGTGGTGCGGGGCGGGGCTACCAGGTGCAGCCCTGACCGCAGGTCCGCGCGATCGGCGGGTTGGCGGTCGTGTTCTTGGTGAGCGTGTACACCCGGCCGCTGCGGCTCGCGCTGGTGAGCGTGTAGCCGTTCGCGTTGAAGGTCACGGAGACCTGGTCGCTCGCCGCGCTGTTCTGGGCCGCGTCGAAGCGGATGCTGGGCTCGATCGCCTGCACGATGGCGGGCGTCAGGGTGGCGTAGTTCTGGGTGTCGGCGTAGGCCGCCTCGACCGCGCTGGCCGCATTGCGGACCAGGGACTGCGCAGCGGCGTTGTTGGCGCGGTCGCGCTGACCCAGGAAGGTCGGGATCGCGATCGCGGCCAGCAGGCCGATGATGATGACCACCACGAGAAGCTCGATGAGGGTGAAACCCTCAGAGCGGGTCCGGCGGTTCCGGAGCCGGTCGACCATGTGTGCTCCCCTCCATGAGAACGATGTGCCTCCGCGAGATGGGAGGCGACGCGGCATCCCTGCCGGGTCAAGATTTCTCGCGGGCATCTCATGTGTCGGCGGTGCCGCCCGATCCTTGACCCCCCGTCGCCCTCGCCGTGCCCGGCGAGCGGACCGCGGGCGGTAGCCTTCGCCCCGTGGACGCCACGACGCTGCACGGCCCGATCACCCTGATCACCGACGGCGCCTGCTCCGCCAACGGGCGCGACGGCGCGCGGGGCGGGTGGGCGGCCATCCTCCGCGACGCGGCGGGGCGCGAGGTGGTGCTCACCGGCGGGGAGGCGCCCTCGACCAACAACCGCATGGAGCTGATGGCGGCGCTGGAGGGCCTGGGCGCCGCCCCGGAGGGGTCCGAGGTGGAGCTGGTGACCGACTCCACCTACCTCGCCCACGCGCTGCAGAAGGGCTGGCTCGTGTCGTGGCAGCGGCGTGGGTGGACCACCGCGGCCAAGCAGCCGGTGGCGAACCGGGAGCTGTGGGAGCGCATGCTGCGCGAGCTGGCGCGGCACCGGCGGGTGACCCCCCGGCTGGTGAAGGGCCACGCGGGCCACGGCCTCAACGAGCGCGCGGACCGGCTGGCGCAGGACGCCGCGCGCCAGGAATGGCCGCCCGTGCCGCGCGCGGAGCCTGGCGCGGGGGGGCCCGCCGCCGAGGGACCCGGCCAGATGGGGCTTCCCGTCTAGCCCGACGTGTCCCCCGCGCGGCCCACGCCGCCCCTGCCACACTCGGTGCATGACCGACTCCGTCTCCCTCGGCCGCATCGCCGGCATCCCGGTGGGCCTCAACTGGAGCGTGGTCGTCCTGGCGGCGCTGCTGGTGTGGACCCTGACGGCCAACGTCTTCCCCAGCACCAACCCCGAGCTCGGCGGGGGCACCCACCTCGCCATGGCGCTGGTGGCCGCCCTGCTGTTCGCGCTGTCGATCCTGCTGCACGAGGTGGGCCACGCCGTGCAGGCGCGGCGCGACGGCATGGCCATCGACGGCATCACGCTGTGGGCCTTCGGCGGCGTCGCCCGCTTCGTGGGCATGTTCCCGGGCGCGGGCGCCGAGTTCCGCATCGCCGTGGCCGGGCCGCTGGTCTCGCTCGCCCTGGGCGTGGGCTTCGCCGGGGTGGCGCTGCTGCCCGGCGTGCCGGGGCCCGTGGACGGCGTCGCGTGGTGGCTCGGGTACACGAACCTCGCGCTGCTGGTGTTCAACCTGCTGCCCGCGCTGCCGCTGGATGGCGGGCGCATGCTGCGGGCGGGCGCGTGGCGGGCGACCGGGGACTTCGTGCGGGCGACCCGGATCGCGACGGCGCTGGCCCGCGTGCTGGCGTGGCTGCTGATCGCCGGCGGCGTGGCCCTCACCGTGTTCACCGGCGCCTTCAGCGGCCTGTGGCTCGCCTTCATCGGGATGTTCCTGCTGCAGGCCGCCCAGGGGGAGATGCGCGCGGCGACGGTGGCGCGGGCGATCGGCGACCGGCGCGTGCGCGACGTGATGGTGGCGCACCCGATCACCGTGCAGTCGTGGACGCCCCTGGACGAGTTCGCCGACCACGTGTCGGCGCAGTGGCGCTTCGTGTCGTACCCCGTGCTCGACGGCGAGCGGGTCGTGGGCCTGCTGGCGGCCGGCCACCTGGAGCGGGTGCCGCGCGAGGCCTGGGGACGGACGCCCGTGGCCGAGGTGATGCTCCCCCGCGACCGCGTGGCCACCGTGCAGCAGGACGAGTCGCTGGAACACGCCGTCGCCCTGCTGCAGGGCTTCGCGATCCAGCGCGCGCTGGTGCTGGACGGCGACCACCTCGTCGGGCTGCTGTCCATCACCGACGTCGCCCGGCTGGGCCGGCCGGCGCGGCCGGTCGCCCCCTAGGTCACGTCCGGCCGGCGCCCCCCGGCGGCCAGGTCGGTGGGTGCCGTGAGCGCCGCGTCGCCGTCGGCCGCGGCCACGGCCGCCCCGGCGCCGCGCCGCCGCCGCAGCCCCCGGCCCATCAGGACCGCGGCGGCGCCGCCCATGAGCAGGTACAGGACGGTGGTGGCGGCCTCCATCCCCACGCTGAAGGCCAGGACGTCGCTGCGCGCCGCCTCCCCGCCGAGCACCAGCACCAGCAGGGCCTGTTTGGGACCCAGCCCGCCCGGGGTGGCGGGCATCATGGTCGCGACGCTCGAGGCCACCTGCACCAGCACCACCGCCTCCAGCGACGGGGGCACCCGGAACGCCTCCAGGAAGAACCAGGCGGACCCCAGGCGGCACCCCCAGCCCAGCAGCTGCAGCACCGCGACCTGCCGCACGAACCGGCCGGGGGTGGTGAGGATCACCAGGCCCTGCCGGACCCGCGCCCAGAACGCGCGCACGCGCCGGGCGATCAGCAGCACCCCGATCAGCAGCACGACGCCGGCGACCGCGATGACCCAGGGGTGGTCGGCCAGCCACGAGATCTCGAAGGCCGGCAGCTCCGGGATGGTGGGCGTCACCGGCAGCAGCCCGCCCTGCCACGCGATCAGGATCAGCGCCCCTGCCACGACGGCGTCGACCACGGTCTCCGCGACCAGGGTCGCCGCCAGGGTCGGGTAGCTGGCCCCCTCCACCCGGCGGTGCAGGAAGACGAGCTTCACCGGGTCGCCGGCCCGCGCGGGCAGCACCGAGTTCACCGCGATGCCGGCGCTGTAGGCACCCAGGGTGTGCCGCCAGCGCACCCGCGCCTCCGGGTAGGCGGCGGCCACGATGTTGCGCCAGGCGCGCGTGCGCAGCAGCACGTTCAGCAGCACGAAGCCGAGCGCGATCGCCAGCGGCTCCGGCCGGACGGCCGCCAGGCGCTCGAGGAACACCTCGACCGCGTCGAGGAACGCGCGCAGCGAATCGGTCACGGCGCCCCCCTACCCCGGCGCGCCGCGCGGGGAGCCCCCGCGGCGGGCGGGGCGCTGGGGCCGGGTCAGCGGCGCAGCAGGTAGGCGGCGGCCGAGGCGAGCAGGTTGGGCCGCCGCGCCACCCAGGCGGGCGCGGGGCCGCCCCAGCGGTCGAGGAGGACCCGCTCGGTGGCGCGCACGCCCTCGGCGCGCAGGAACCGCTCGAAGTCCCGCAGGGTGCAGGGGTGGATGTTGGGCGTCTCGAACCACGGCTCGGGCACCAGGCGCGACGAGGGGATGCGGCCCCCGAAGAACAGGCGTGCGCGCAGGCCGACGTGACCGTAGTTGGGGAACGAGACGACCCCGACCGGCGCCACCCGCATCATCTCGCGCAGCACCAGCGCCGGGCGGTGCACGGTCTGCAGCGTCTGGGTGAGCACGACCACGTCGAACGAGTCGTCGGCGAAGTCGGGCAGGCCCTGATCGATGTCGGCCGAGACCACCGGGATGCCGCGCGCGAGGCACGCGTGGAACGCCTCCTGCGAGACCTCCACCCCCTGCCCCGAGCAGCCGCGGTGCCGGATCAGGTCCTCCAGCAGCGCGCCGTCGCCGCAGCCCAGGTCCAGCACCCGCGAGCCGCGCGGCACCATCTCGGCGACGATGCCGAGGTCGGGCCTCACCGTCCGTTCCCGTGGGCTGCGGCCCGCGTGCGCGACTCGGCCTCCGCGCGTTCGAGGAAGCCCGCCACCGTCCGGTGGTACTCGGGCACCACCAGCAGGAACGAGTCGTGCCCGTGCGGCGACGCGATCTCACGGAACGTGACCGGTACCCGGTGGGCGGACAGCACGCGCACGATCTCGCGCGAGTGCGACGTGTCGAACCGCCAGTCGGTGTCGAACGAGACCACCAGGAAGCGCGTCGCCAGCTCGCGCAGACGGGGGCCGACGGCGGCCATGTCGCCGAACGGGTCGAAGTAGTCCATGACCCGGGTCAGGTACAGGTAGCTGTTGGCGTCGAAGCGGCGCAGGAACGACTCGCCCTGGTGGTGCAGGTAGCTCTCCACCTGGAAGTCGATGTCGAAGCCGAACCGCGGCACCTCGCCCACCTGGAGGCGCCGGCCGAAGCGCCGCCGCATGCCGGCCTCGGACAGGTAGGTGATGTGCGCCATCATCCGCGCGACGGCGAGTCCCCCGTCCGGGCGCACCCCGTGCTCCTGGTAGTCGCCCCCGTGGAAGTGGGGGTCGCGCATGATCGCCTCGCGCGCCACCGCCGAGAAGGCGATGTTCTGGGCGCTGAGGCGCGAGGTCGCGCAGATGACGAGCGCCGAGTCCAGCTCGTCGGGGTGGTCGATCGCCCACTGCAGCACCTGCATGCCCCCCAGCGACCCGCCGATGGCCGCCAGCAGCCGGGTGACGCCCAGGTGGCGTGCGAGGGCCCGGTGCACCTGCACCAGGTCGCCGACGGTGAACAGGGGGAAGCGCAGGCCGTAGGGGCGGCCGGTCGCCGGGTCGGCGGAGGCCGGGCCGGTCGTGCCCATGCAGCCGCCCAGCAGGTTGGCGCTGATCACGAAGAGGCGGTCGGTGTCGACCGGCTTCCCGGGTCCGATGAGCGTGTCCCACCACCCGGGCCGGGCGGGGTCGCCGTGGTGGCCCGCCGCGTGCGCGTCACCCGTCAGGGCGTGGCAGACGAAGACGGCGTTGCGGCCGTCGGGCGCCAGCCGGCCGTAGGTCTCGTAGGCGACCTCCACCGGGGCGAGGGTGGCGCCGCTCTCGAGCCGGAGGGGGTTCTGCGCGTCGAAGAGCGTGACGTGACGGGTCTCGACGAGACCCACCGATCCCGCGGGGCCCGCCGCTGGGACGGTGCTCACCGGCGCATTGTACGCACGCGGCCCCCGGCCGCCCGCAGCCCGCGGGCGGGCGTCGTGCCCGGCGGGCCCCCCGCCGCGCGCCGCCGTGACGGCGCGTCGCGGGGGGCCGCCGCGGGCGCGGCCGCGCTCAGGCGGCCGCCCCCGCGATCGCCTGCTCCAGGTCGGCCAGCAGGTCGTCCACGTGCTCGATGCCCACCGACAGCCGCACCATGTCCTGGGTCACCCCCGCCTTCTCCAGCTCCTCCTCGTTGAGCTGGGAGTGGGTGGTGGTCGCCGGGTGGATGGCCAGCGACTTGGCGTCGCCGATGTTCGCCAGGTGCGAGAACAGCTGCAGCCCGTTGATGAGGTTTCGCCCCACCTCGCGCCCGCCCTCGATGCCGAAGGTGAGGATCGCGCCGTACCCGCCGCTGAGGACCCGCGAGGCGACCTCGTGGTCGGGCGCGCTCGGCAGGCCCGGGTACGAGACCCAGGTCACCTTCGGGTGCGCCTCCAGCCACTCCGCCACCCGCTGGGCGTTGGCGCAGTGCCGCTCCATCCGCAGGGGCAGCGTCTCGATGCCCTGGAGGAACAGGAAGGCGTTGAACGGCGACAGCGCCGCGCCGGTGTTGCGCAGCAACACGGTGCGGATGCGCCCGATGTACGCCGCCGGGCCGAGCGCGTCCGACCACACCACGCCGTGGTAGGACGGGTCCGGGGCGGTGAGGCCGGGGAAGCGGTCGGCGTGGGCGGTCCAGTCGAACCTCCCGCTGTCCACGATCATGCCGCCGATCGACGTGCCGTGGCCGCCGATGAACTTGGTGAGCGAGTGCACGGCCACGTCGGCGCCGTGGTCGAACGACCGGCACAGGATCGGCGTGGGCACCGTGTTGTCGAGGATCAGGGGCACGCCGAGGGCGTGCGCGGCCTCGGCCCAGCCGTCCACGTCGACCACGTTGACGCGGGGGTTGGCGATGGTCTCGGCGAAGACCGCCTTCGTGCGGTCGTCCGCCACGCGCGCGAGGGCGCCCGGGTCGGACGGGTCGACGAAGCGCACCTCCACGCCGAACTGGGGCAGGGTGTGCGCGAAGAAGTTGAAGGTGCCCCCGTACAGGGTCGACAGCGCCACGATGTTGTCACCGGCGCGTGTGATGTTCATCACGCTGTACACCACGGCCGCCTGACCCGAGGCGATCGCGCAGGCGGCGACGCCCCCCTCGAGCTCGGCCAGCCGCTTCTCGAGCACGTCCCACGTGGGGTTCATGATCCGCGTGTAGATGTTCCCCGGCGTGCGCAGGGCGAAGAGGTCCGCGGCGTGGTCCGCGTCGTCGAAGACGAACGAGGTCGTCTGGTAGATCGGCACCGCGCGCGCGTTGGTGGCGGGGTCGGGAGCCTGACCACCGTGCAGCGCGATCGTTTCGGGATGCGGCGCTCCGCTCATCCTGTGGGCCTCCTCTGTCTGCGGGGGCCCGGGGCCCGCCGCTGTTCACCGGAAAACGTGGGGGAAAATACGGGATTCGGGACCTCCCCGTCGCCCCCGGCCCGGGCGCCGCCCCCCTCCGGGCGGGCCGTCGCCACCCTCGTCCTCCGGATGACACGTAACAAGTGTACGCACGGGTTCGTCACATGGCACACGAGGAATGTCAGAGGGGCGTGTGCACATCGACACGAACCTGTGACATGGACCGGGTCCTATAGATCGCGTCTGACATGTCCGATACCGTCATTCGTGATGTCACCCCCGCCCCCCCATCTGCTGCGCCACCCCGTGGGGCGCCTGCTGGTCGCCGTGCAGTTCGCGCACGCGCTCGCGCAGGGCCTCACCGTGGTCGCGCTGCCGTGGCTCGTGCTCGCCCGCGGCGGGTCCGTCGCCCAGGCGGGGCTGCTGGTGACGGCGACCTTCCTGCCGTTCGTGGTCCTCGGGCTGCCCGCGGGCGCGCTCGGCGACAGGCTCCCGCGCCGGCCCCTGCTGGTGACGGTGCTCGCGGCGCAGGTGGCGGTCACCCTCGCCATGCTGGCCATGGCACTCGGCGGCGCACCGGTCCCGGCGCTCATGGCGGCGGCCTTCCTCCTGGGGGCCGGGCGCGTGTTCGTGGACGGCGCCATGTTCGCGGCGCTCGGCGAGCTGGTCCCGCGCCACGGCATGCTGTCGGCGCAGGCCGCGGTGTCGTCGGCCTTCAACCTCGGGTATTACGGCGGCCCCGCCCTCGGGGGCGTCCTGATCGCCCTCGCCGGCGTGCACGCCGCGCTGGTCGCGGTCGTCACGGCGCTGGCCCTCGGCGTGCTGGCCGCGGCGCGCCTGCCCGGCGGCCGGGCCACGGTCGCCGGGATGTCCGGGGAGCGCTCGCGGATCGGCGAGGGCGTGCGCCTGCTGTTCGGTCACCCCGTGCTGCGCACCCTTGCGCTGCTCGCGCTCGCCTGGAGCGTCATGTCCGGCGCGGCCGTCACGATGACCCTCCCCCATCTGCGCGCGGGTCTCGGACTCGGCGGCGGCGCCGTGGGCGTGGTGATGGCGGCGGGCGTCGCGGCCATGCTCGCCGCCCCCGTCGTGCTGCACCGCCTCGCCCGCCGGGTGCGCGACACGCGCATCCTCGCGGTCGGGCTCTGCGGGTACCTGGTCCCGGCCTCCGTCCTCGCGGTGGCGGGGTCGCCCCTCGCGGCCGCGGCGGCCTACGCGCCCCTGATGTTCGCCAACGCGGTCTGTGCCGCGACCATCATCGGCGCGCGTGCCCGGCGCACGCCGGTGCACCTGCAGGCGATGGCCGGCGTCACGGGCCGCGTGCTCGTGGTCACCGGGCTCACGGTGGGCTCGGCCCTGGCCAGCGCCCTGGGGGCGGCGCTCTCGCCGGCCGCGGTCTTCGAACTGGTCGGCGTCGGCATGGCCGGGCTCGGCGCCTGCGCCTGGATGCTTCTCGACCGGCGCTCCGAGCCGGCGGAGCCCAGGGGCGTGGAGCCCCGGCCCGCGCTGGCCGGCCGCCGCGGCTGACGCCCGCCCGGCGGGTCAGGCCGCCCGCTCGAGGCGGGCGGGGAAGCCCAGTGCACGCAGCGCCTGCCGCTCGGCCGCGGCGCGCCGGGCGTCGACCCCCGCGAGGGTGACGACCAGGTAACGCGTGCCGGCCGCGGGGGACCACCGCGACACGATCGTCGGCTGCCGCGCGGCGGCGGTGAGCCGGCGGGCGGCGTCCTGCGCCTGGAAGAGGTGCGGTACCTGGGTGGCCACCACCGTGTAGCGCACGCTCGGGACCGCGGGCGCCGGGGCGGGCCGCCGGGGCGCCGCGGGCCGCGGGGCCGGCCTCGGCGGCCGGCGGGGCGCGGCGATGCCGGCCGGACGCACCGGCGGGTCCCCGCGCCGCGACCGCACGACCACGGCCGGGTAGCCGCGGCGGCGGAGCGCGGCGCGCTCGCGCAGGGCGAGGGGGCGCGTGACGAAGCGGCCCGTCACCACCAGGAAGAGCGGGCGGGGACGCGTGGCGCGGCGGACGACCACGGCCCGCGGGCGCAGGCGGGCGAGCGCGCGCCGCACGGCGCGGGCGTCGGCGGCGCGGTACTGCCGGGTGGCGGCCACCATCCACGTGCCACCGCCCGGCGCCACCGCGACGCGGGGCGGGCGGGCCGGACCGGGCACCGGGGTGGGCGCGGGGGTGCCGCCGGCGACGGCGGGCTCGGGGACGCGGGGGCGGTCGGACCGCTGCACCCAGAACCAGGTGTCGAGCAACCCCAGGCGCGCCCGCATGGTGGAGCCGCTGAGGTCGACGGAGCGCCCGTCGGTGGTGACGATGCGGGCGCGCAGCACGCGCGGGCTGACGCCGCGGGCCAGCACCTCCACATCGGCCACGGGTGCGCCGACCCGGAGGCGTGTGCCCAGCTGGGCGGCGGTGAAGACGGGTGGGCGCGGCCAGCGGTGGAGGGGCGAGACGCGGTCGTAGGGGTCCGGCACCCCGCGCAGATACGGCACCGGGGCGCCGCCGAAGGCGTTCGCCGAGCTCTCGGTGTGCCCGCCGGAGGTGGACGAGTAGAAGGCGTCGATGAGGCGCCCCCCGTACACGAGCACCTGCCCGCGGGTGGCGGCGACGGCGGCGTTGGCCCGGCGGTCCTCCCCGTCCACGCCGATGTAGACCTGGCTGCGGGTGTCGTCGTACAGGTCGAACCAGCGTCCGGGCGCGAGGTGCGACAGGGCGTACGTGCGCGCCGCGACCGCCTGGGCCTGGAGCGCGGCGGGGGTGTCGTCGCCCCAGGACGCCGGCATCTCGCCCGGCAGCACCCCCTGCAGGTACGACTCGCTGGGCACGGTGTTCACCACGTCCACCCGTCCCCCGGCGGGGACCAGGTCGATGACGCCGCGGTAGCGCCGCGCGCCGTGCCGGACCAGCCCGCCCCGCGCCTGCAGCCGCACCCCGCGCGGGGAGGCGAGCAGGACGCGCCCGGAGGAGTCGGAGACGGCGACGCCCCCCGCCTGCGCCCGTGCCACCAGGTCACCCGCAGGCGCCGGCGCGCTGCGTCCGCCGCCCCGCTCGACCAACGTGCCCGGGGCCGTGAGGCCGAGGCCGGCGGTGGCGAGCCCGCCGTCGAGGAGGACCCGCACGCTCCCCGGGGCCCGCTGCACGAGCGCCGTGCCGGGGTAGTAGTGCGCGAGGATGCGGGGGGCGTCGAGGCCCTGCTGCGCGGCGCCGCGCGCGCCGTACTGCGACATCCCGACGCCGTGGCCGAAGCCGCGCCCCTCGAAGGTGAACGTGACCCCCTGGGCGGAGGCGGTGCCGGCGCCGAGGGCGGCCACGGCGAGGGCGGCGGCCAGCGACCCGGCCAGGCGCGGCGTGCGCCGGGCCGGCGCACGGGCCGCGACGGCGAAGGGGCGCGGGGACGGGTGGTGACGGGCGGGCTCGGGCATCGATGCAGGGTGTCGGCGCGGCAGGGGCGGCGGATGATCCCCGGGGTTCCGGCGGCGGTCAAACGCCCCCGGTGCGCGGTCCGGCCCCGGCCCCTTCCACGCGGCCACGGCGCTCCCTGCCGCCCGCCGGTGCGCGCGGCCCCCCGCGGGCGCCGGCCGTCCCGGCCGCCCCTGCGGGGCATGCGCCTCGGTGGGGCCCGGCCGGTGTGCCCCGCTGGGGTAGGCGGCGCGGCGGCGCGGGGCGCGCCGGAGCCGCGCGGTCGGCCTGGCCTAGGGCGCCGGGGGCGGTGCGGGCACCGGCGACCGCGCCGGCGGGGCGGCGCCGGCGAGGGCATCGAGCAGGGTGTCCGGATCGTCGGCGACCAGGAGGGCGTCGCGGGTCGGGGCCGGCACGAACCCGTCGGCGACGAGGGCGTCCAGCAGGGACCGGAAGGGCCGCCAGAAGCCGTTGACCTCCAGGAGGCCGACGGGCGCGGCGTGGATGCCGAGCTGGGCCCAGGTGATGATCTCCACCAGCTCGTCGAGGGTGCCTAGGCCGCCGGGCAGGGCGACGAACGCGTCGGCGCGCTCCGCCATCAGCGCCTTGCGCGCGTGCATGGAGGGCACGACGTGCGTCTCGGTGAGACCGGGGCGCAGGATCTCGCGGCCCGCGAGGGCCTCGGGGATCACGCCGACCACCCGCCCGCCGGCCGCCAGCACGGCGTCGGCCACGACGCCCATCAGTCCCACCGAGCCGGCGCCGTAGACGAGGGTGACGTCGCGCCGGGCGAGGGCGCCGCCGAGCGCGGCGGCCGCGGCGGCGTACGCCGGGTCCGCGCCGTGACGGGCGCCGCAGAACACGGTCACGGCGCGCAGGGCGGGCGTGGGGGTGCGACCGCCGGGGGCCGCCCCGCCGGGCTGGGGGTCGCGCATGGCGGCAGGGTAGCCGGGCCGGGGGCCGCGGGGTCGCCGACGCTGCTCGTCGCGACCACGGCTCCCCGGGGCCGCGCACGAGGCGGCGGGCCGGGTCCGCCTCCGGGGGCCCGTCGGCGCCCCGGGGGGCCGACGGCCGCCCGGCCCGGCGGGAGGGCCGTGCTTCGGTCCGGGCTCGCCGTGCCGCCGGTAGCCTCGCGGGCGTGTCCGGGACGTCCCCACCGCCCACCCCCGGCGCCGCGGCCGCCGCTGTCGCCGCCGCCCCGGGCGGGGGTACCGGCGATCCCGTCCGGATCTGCTTCGTGTGCCTGGGCAACATCTGCCGCTCGCCCACCGCCGCCGCGGTGCTCGCGCACGTCGCCGAGCAGGAGGGCGTGCGCGACCGCCTCGTGATCAGCAGCGCGGGCACCGGTGACTGGCACGTGGGCGGGCCGGCCGACCCACGCGCGGCGGCGGAGCTGGCCCGCCGAGGGGTGGCCCTGGACCACGTGGCCCGGCAGATCACCCGCCGGGACCTGGAGCACGCCGATGTGGTGGCGGCCATGGACCGGATGAACCTCGCCGCGCTCCACCGCCTCGCGCCCGGCGAGGAGACGCGGCGCCGAATCGTGCTGCTGCGCGCGTTCGATCCGGAGGGCGGCCCGGACCGAGACGTCCCGGACCCCTACCACGGGGGGCCCCAGGGCTTCCGGGACGTGTTCGACATGGTGGAGCGGTCCTGCCGCGGCCTGCTGGCGCATCTGCGCGCCGCCGGCCGCCTGTGAACCCGGACGCGCTGGGGCGCGCCCTGGGGGCGCGGGTGGTGGCGCGCCGCCCCGTGGCGGGCGGAGACGTGAACCGCGCCGAGCACGTGCGGCTCGCGGACGGCCGGGAGGCCTTCGTGAAGCACCGGCCGGGCGCGCCGGCCGGCACCTGGCGCGCGGAGGCCGCCGGGCTGCGCTGGCTCCGCGTGCCCGGCGGTCCCGGGGTGCCCGAGGTGCTGGCGGTGCACGACGACGGGCACGACGGCTTCCTGGCGCTGGAGTGGCTGCCGCCGTCGCGCCCCGCCGCCGACCATGACGAGCGGCTGGGCCGGGGCCTCGCGGCACTGCACGCGGCGGGGGCACCGTCGTTCGGGCTGGACCACGACAACTGGATCGGGCCGCTGCCCCAGCCGAACGCCCCCTGCACCACCTGGCCCGCGTTCCTGGGGCGCCGGCGCCTGGAGCCGCTGATCCGCGCCGCGGTCGACGCCGGCCGCCTCGGGCCCGCCGACGCCCGCGCCGGCGACCGCCTGATCGGCCGCCTGCCCCACCTGTGCGGCCCGCCGGAGCCGCCGGCCCGCCTGCACGGCGACCTGTGGAGCGGCAACGCCCATGCGGGCCCGGACGGCGGGCCCGTGCTGGTGGATCCCGCCGTGTACGGCGGCCACCGCGAGATGGACCTGGCGACCATGCGCCTGTTCGGCGGCTTCGGCCGCCGCGTCCTGGCCGCGTACGCGGAGGTCCTCCCCCCTGCGCCGGGGCACGAGGACCGCGTGCCGCTGTGCCAGCTCCCGCCCCTGCTGGTGCACGCGCTGCTGTTCGGCGGCGGGTACGTGGCGTCCGTGCGCCGTACCCTGGCCCGGTTCGGCGGAGACGCCTGAGCGGAGGGGACGTGTACGACGACAGTGACGACGAGGCCGTCCCGGGGGCCGACGACGCGCAGGGGGAGGAGGTGGCCCTGGCGCTGGCCGCGTTCCGCGCCCTCGTGCCGCTGCCCCCGCGGGAGGCGGCGCTGGCGGCGTTGGCCGTGGAGGCCGTGGTGCGCGCCCTCGCCGGCGCCCGCGGGCCGGACGACCCGACGCCGGGGATGATGACAGTGCCGACGCTGCTGGAGGATCCGGTGGCCCGCGCGCAACTGGCCGACGCGGCGCCCGATGCCCGCGATGCGCTCGGGGACCTCGAGCGGGCCCTGCTGCTGCTGGACCGGCCCGCCCGGGAGGCCTGCGTCGCCCGTGTCCGCGAGGCGGTGCGGGGTGCGGACGACCGTCTCGGCCGCGGCCAGGTCCCGCCCCCGCCCCCCTAGCCGGCCACGGACCCCCCCGCGCCGGGCGGCGCCTCGGTGCCGCCGGCGCGCCCCGCGAACAGGGCCACCGTGGCGGCGTTGATCGCGATGGTGTCCTCGATGGGATCGGCGTAGCCACCCGCCAGGGTGAGGCACACGGGCACGCCCCGCGCCCGCATCGCGTCCCGGACCAGGGCGTCCCGCGCCCGCAGGCCCTCGCGCGTGAGCGCCAGCCGGCCCAGGCGGTCGCCCCGGTACGGGTCGGCCCCGGCCAGGTACACGCACAGGTCCGGCGCGGCGCGCCGGAGGGCGCGGTCGAGCAGCGACGCCACCGTCGCGAGGTACTCGTCGTCGCCGGTCCCGTCGGCGAGGTCGGCCTCGACGTCGCCGGGCACACGCCGGAAGGGGTAGTTGCGCCCACCGTTCACGGAGAGGCAGGTGGCCTCGTCCCCGCCCGCCAGCGCCGCATGGGTGCCGTCGCCCTGGTGCACGTCCAGGTCGACGACGAGCACGTGGCGCACACGACCGGCCTCCCGCAGCGCCCGCACGGCGCAGACGACGTCGTTAAACATGCAGAAGCCCCGGCCCGCGTCGGGGAACGCATGGTGGGTGCCGCCGCCCAGGTTCGCCGCCACGCCCTGGCGCAGGGCGATGCCCGCGGCGTCGACCGTGGCCCCCACCGAGCGCCGGGCCCGCTCCACGAGCTGGGGCGACCACGGCAGCCCGAGGGCGGCCCGCTCGCGCGGCGAGAGCGCGCCCGCCACCGCACGCGCCAGGTAGGCCGGCGTGTGGGCACGCAACAGCTCGTCGTCCGTGGCGGCGCGCGCGTCGCGCACCTCCACCTCCGGCCACGTCTCGACGTGACGCCGCAACCGGGCGTAGCGGCCGAGCGGGAACCGGTGCCCCTCCGGGAGGGGGTAGGCGACGGCGTCGTGCGCGAGGGCGATCACGACGGGCCAGGGTAGTGCGCCGCGACGCCGCCGTCGCCCGGGACCGCCGCGCGCCCCGTGGTCGGCGACAGGAGGTGTGAGGAATTTGTGAGCGCCACTCGACTGGGGGGTGCCCGGCGCCGATCAGGCGGGCACGCCGGGCGGGCGCCCGGGTGCGGGACGGGAGCGGCATGGGCACCACGATCACGGAGCGCATGATCGGACGCGTGGAACGCGTCCTCTGGGTGCGCGAGCCCGCCGCCGGCCTCGCCGCGGTGGTGGCGCTCCACAGCCCCCGGCTGGGCCCCGCCCTCGCCGGCTGCGCCGTGCTCCACGGGGCGGACTCCGCCGACGCGGTGCTGCACGCCATGCGCGCCGCGGAGTGGGCCACGCTGACCGCGCGCACCGCCGGCGCCGCGGCGGGCGGCGGCGCCGTGGTGCTGCTGGGCGACCCGCACCCGGAGGCGGCGGTGGCGCTCGGCGACCTGCTGGGCGACGTGGCGCCGGGCCTGTGGATCGTGCCCGACCTCGGGAGGGCGACCGAGACGGGCCGGGAGATCGGCCTCCGGGCGGGCCGCCTCGCCGATCCGGATCCGGCGCGGGGCGCGGCCGGCGTGGTGGCGGCGACCGTCAGCGGGTGGCGGCAGGCGACGGGGGCGGCGTCGGTGCGGGACGTCGACGTGCGGGTGCTGGGCGCCGGCGGCCTGGCCGCCCACGTCGCCACGGGTCTCAGCGCCGGCGGTGCCCGGGTGACGCGGCGCGACGTCTGCGACCCCTCCGCCCCGCCGGCCGACGCGGTGGTGGCCTGCCCCGGCGCCGGCCTCTCCGAGGCGGAGGCGGCGTCCCTGCGGTGCCGCCTCGCGGTGGGTGCGCCCGGCGACGCACTGGACGCGGAGCCGGTGTGGGCCGCGCTCACCGCGCGCGGGGTGGTGGCGGTCCCGGGCAGCATCGCCGGCGGGGCGCTGCTGGCCGCCGCGGCGGAGCTGGCCGCGGCGCCCGCCGCCGCCTGCGCGGCCTGAGACCGGACGTGCCGATGCCGGGGCGCGCGTCGCGCACGCCCGGAGCGGGGACAACGTGGCCGTGACCCCGAGGACCTTCACGATGGTGCGCCACGGGCGCACCACGTACAACGACGCGCGCCGCGTGAACGGCGACCCCACGGTGCCCGTGGAGCTCACCGACGAGGGGCGGCGCCAGTGCGCCGACGTCGGGGCGCGCCTGGCCGGGCGGCCCTTCGACCTGGCGGTGCACACGCGCTTCCCGCGCACCGCGCAGTCACTGGCCATCATCCTGGGCGGCCGCGCCGTCCCCGTGGCCGTGTACCCGGAGTTCGACGACGTGCGGCTGGGCGAGCTGGAGGGGCGCAGCATCGAGGACTACCGGGCCTGGCGGCACGGGTGCGGCCCCGACCAGCCGCCCCCCGGGGAGGGCGAGAGCCGCCTCGGCGCGCTCGCCCGGTACGCGGCCGGCTACGAGCGGCTGATCGACAGCCGGGCGGACCACGTGCTGTGCGTCGCCCACGACGTGACACTGCGCTTCATGGCGAACGCGGCGCGCGGCCACGACCCGCTCGACGGCCCGGTGGTGCGGGTGGAGAACGCCCAGGTGATCGAGTTCGACGAGGAGGCGCTGCGGGCCGGCGTCGCCCGCATGCGCGACCGGCTCGGCTGGTAGCCCTAGGGCGTGGCGTGCGCGGGGCCGCCGTCGTCCATGCGGCCCAGGACCTGGTCGACGATGCCGCGGACGCCCTCCAGCGACATGAGGGCGCGCCGCACCACCACCAGCTCGGCGACGTCGATCCAGAGGGCGTTCATCGCCTCCTGGCCCGACAGCTCGATCATCACGGCCCGGTCGCCGGGCTCCGTGAGGTCGAACTCCACGTCGATGGGCGCCCGCTGAGCGCCCTGCCCGGGCAGGAAGGTCAGCGCGATCACGTCCTCGCGCGGCCGGCGGAAGCCGATGGCGCCGCGGACGAACTCGGCGAGGTCGCGGAACCGCAGCGCCACGACGGCGGTGAGACGGCCGTAGGAGTCGTCGGGCTCCACCAGGCCGGCGACGGGATCGCCGGACGCGATGCGGTTCCAGAGGGAGTGGGGCAGCTCGGGTGGGGGCGCGAATCCTCCGCCCCAGGCCGCCGCGAAGTCGAATCGGGCCTCCATGGGGGGACGCTACACCTCCGGCGCGGACGGCGGACGGGGCCGGCCCGCCGCGCGCCACGCGCCGGCACGGGGGCTCCGCCCCCCATCGACCGGCGCATGCCGCCACTGGAGCCGGGGGGTCAGGCCCGCCGCGGGACGGAGCCGGTGATCCGGATCGTCCACCGCCCCGTACGCACCGGCGAATCCCACAACTGCCGAGAGGACCCCATGAAGCGGCACTCCCTCCGCCTCGGGCTGGCCGTCGCCGGCGCCGCGGTGCTCGCGCTGCCCGCGGCCGGCCAGGCGCGCGACATCTACCTGACCGACAGCACCGGCGACCTCATCCGCGTCGACTCCCGCTTCCCCGGCGAGGTGCTCGACCGCATCGACGTGACCGGCCTGCCCGCGGGCGTGTCCCTGGTCGGCATCGACTTCCGGCCCGCGACCGGCGATCTGGTCGGCGTCGGCAGCAACAGCGTCGTCTACGTCGTCTCCCCCGAGACGGGTGCCGTGAGCCCCATCGGCACCGGCATCACGCCCGGCCTGGCCGGCACCGCGTTCGGCGTCGACGTCAACCCCGTGCCGGACGCCCTGCGCATCACCAGCGACGCGGAGATCAACTACCGCATCGCGTTCGCCACGGGCACCCACGGCGCCGGCAGCCCCGACGGGGCGCTCAACCCCGGCGACCCGACGGTGGTCGCGTCGGCCTACACCAACTCGACGTTCTCGGCGACGCGCCCCGGCACCACCACGCTCTACGCCCTGGACGCGGCCACCGACCAGGTGCTCGTGCAGGCCCCGCCCAACGCCGGCACGCTGACGCTGCCCAAGCCCCTGGGCGTCGACATCGGCCCGCAGACCGGCTTCGACATCGCCGGGTTCGGCAACACGGGCTACATGGTGACCACCCCGGCCGGCCGCGGCGGGGCCGTGCTGTACGAGGTGAACGTCACCACGGGCGCCACCCGCGAGCTGGGTCCGGTCGCGACGGGCAGCCTGGTGCGCAGCATCGGGACGCCGCGCCTCACCGTCACCGGGCTCGCCGCCCGTCAGGAGACCGCGGCGCCGCGCGTCAACACGCCACCGGCCCTGTCCGTGGTGGCCACCACCAACCGGCCCCGTCCCGGGCAGCGCGCGGCCTACCTCGCCAAGGCGACCGACGCGGACGGCGAGATCTCCCGCATCGAGTGGGACACCGACGGCGACGGCGCCTTCGACGACGCCCAGGGCGGCGCGCAGCGCCTCGCGTACCCGGCGGGTCGCCGCACCTTCCGCGTCCGCGCCACCGACAGCGCCGGGGCCCGCACGACGACCACGTTCTCGATCACGGTCGCCCGCTAGCGGAGCGGTGCCGGGCGGGCGGCGCCGGGGGGCGCCGCCCGCCTAGGTGCCCAGCAGCGGCGCCAGGGCCTGCTCGACCCGCGCCCGCGGGACCGCGCCCACGATGCGGTCCACCTCCCGCCCCTCGCGGAAGAACACCAGCAGCGGGATGCTCATGGCGCCGTGCGCGCCGCCGAGCGCCGGCTCCGCGTCGACATCGACCTTGACGACCTTGACCTCGCCCGCATGGGCGGTGGCGACCTGCTCGAGCACGGGGGCGATCTGCCGGCAGGGGCCGCACCACGCCGCCCAGAAGTCGACGACGGCGGGCACCGGCCCGGCGACCTCGGCGGTGAAGCTGCCCGTGTCGGCGTCCACGATCCAGGGCAGGCGCGCGCCGCAGGTGCGGCACGTGGGCCGGCCGGGGGCGTTGGGGCGGATGCGGCTGCGGGTGCCGCACGCCGGGCAGGTGACGACGCTCACCGCCTCACCCTACCCCGGCTCCCCCGGGCGCAGGAGCACGTGGCAGGCGATCGCCGCGGCGGCCGCGACGTTCAGCGAGTCGGCGGCGCCCGGGGCCATCGGCACGGCGACCCGGGCGTCGGCGGCCTCCAGGGCGGCCGCGCTCAGCCCCGGGCCCTCCGTGCCCAGCAGCAGCGCGAGTCGCTCGCCGGGGGCGGGACGCACGGCGTCCACCGGCACGGCGTCGGCGGCCGGGGTCAGCGCCAGCACCCGGAAGCCCGCCGCGCGCAGCGGCGCGAGGCCCTCCGGCAGCGCGGCGAGCCGCGCCCAGGGATGGGTCAGCGTGGCCCCCATCGAGGCGCGCACCGCGCGCCGGTAGAGGGGGTCGGTGGTGCCCGGGCCCAGGAGGGTGGCGTCCACGCCCAGGGCGGCCGCCGTGCGGATGATCGCCCCCAGGTTCGCGGGGTTGACGACCCTCTCCAGCACCACGACCCGCCGTGCGGACGCGAGCACGGCGTCCGGCGGGCGCTCCGGCGGCCGCGCGAAGAGGCCGAGCACCTCGCGCACCACGCCGAGACCGGTGATGGCGCGCAGCAGGGCCGGATCCGCCCGGAGCACGGGCACGCCGGCGGGCAGCCCGGGCGGCACCGCGCCGGGGGTGCGCGCGTCGGCCAGCACGGCGAGCGGCCGGTGGCCGGCCTCCAGCGCCCGCCGCGCGACCGGCACGCCCTCGGTGACGAAGGCGTCGACGGGGCGGTGGCCGCGCCCCGGCGGGCGGCGGAAGCGGCGGTCGCCGTCGCGCAGGCCCAGGAAGGGGGCCAGGCGCGGGTCGGCGGCGTCGCGGACGAGGTCCGCGTCCGCGGGGGCGGGGTCCGGCGGCGTCTGCGCCACCGCGCCTACGCCGGCGCGCGCAGGCGCCCGTCGGGAGGGGACGCGGTGAGTGCGGGCAGGTGCTCCCCGAACGGCCACAGCCCGTGCCGGAACCGCCGCTTGGCCTCCCACAGGCCCTTCCAGGCCGCCCGGCGCACCCAGTCCGGGTACCCCATCTCCTGGGCCCGGCGGTGGAAGTCGGCCTCGTCCTTCAGGTGCACCTCCCCGCGCGCCAGGTCCAGCTCGAGGTCGAGGTCGAGGTCCACGAAGGCGAGGACGTCGTTGCGGGTCCGCTCCACCGGCAGGATCGCGTCCACCTCCCACGAGTGCGGCCGCCCCCCGCCGTCGATCTTCACGGTCAGCAGCCACCAGTCCAGCCCGCCCACGGACACCTCGCGGCACCTCACGGTCTCCTCGCGCCCCTTCCACGGGTGGGGCCGCCAGGCGCCCGCCGGCGTGTGCCACAGCCAGGGGTCGGGGGGCGCGGCGGCGAGGAGCGCGGGCCAGCGGGCCGACACGCTGCCGTCCCACTTGCGCTTCTCCACGGTCATCCAGCACGGCCGGCCGGTGGGCAGGGGGCGGAAGCTCATGGCGGCGGGACGCTACCGCCCCCGGGAGGTCACCGCCGGGCCGCCGGCGCCCGCGCCGCGATCGCGAGGGCGGCCCCGGCCAGGCCGGCGAGGGCGGCGGAGCGCAGCGGGTGCATCGCGGCCGCGGTGTAGGCGCTGTGGCGCAGCACGTGCCGGCGCGGCGCGCCCCAGACACGGACGTCGCCCCGGGCGGGTGCGTGCAGCGCCTCCCGCCGGCCCGGCCGGCGCGGCTCGTCGGCCTGCTGCTGCGCGTGGGCCACGCGGCGCACGTAGATGTCCATCAGCCGCGGCGCCAGCGTGCCCATGCCGCCCAGCATCGGTCCCGCCGCCCCCACGTACACGTCCCGGCGGGGCCGCACGGCGCAGGCGAGGATCGCGCGGGCCACCACCTCGGGGGCGTAGAGCGGCGGCGGCAGGTTCGTCTCCCGCGCCATGTGGTCGGCGGCGTGCTCCGGGTACGGCGTCGCGATCGAGCTCGGCTTGACCAGCGTCACCGCCACCGCGGCGCCCTCGCGCTCGAGCTCGGTCCGCAGCGCGTCGGTGAAGCCCTTCACGGCGTGCTTGCTCGCGCTGTAGTGGCCCTGGAGCGAGACCGCCCGGTCGCTCAGCACGCTGCCGACGTTGATCAGCACGCCGCCCGACCGGCGCAGCTCCGGGAGGGCCGCCAGCGCGCCGTTGACCACGCCCCAGTAGTTGGTGGCGAAGATGCGGTGGGCGTCGGCGAGCGGGATTCGCTCGATCTCCCCGTAGGCCGAGGCGCCCGCATTGTTGATCCACGTGTCCACGCCGCCGAACGCCTCACGGGCCAGCGCGGCCACCCGGTCCATGGCGTCGCGGTCGGCGACGTCGGCCGCCAGTGTGCGCACGCGCGACCCGTCCGGGTCGAGCTCGGAGGCCACCTGCCGCAGCCCCTCCTCGTCGCGTGCCACCAGCACCAGCCGGGCCCCCTCGGAGGCCGCCTGGCGGGCGGTCGCCAACCCGATGCCGCTCGTCGCGCCCGTGATCACGAGTGTCTGCTCGCCCAGGGGCCGTCGCGTGGTCGCCATGTGTCCCTCTCGTCGCCGTCGCGCGGGCGGTACCCGGAGGCGCGGCGCCGCGATCCCGCGTCCCCCCATGTGACTCACGCCGTGCGGGCGGGAACAGCCCGTCCGTGGACTTCCCGATCGCCGGTCTCGAGGACGTCCCCGGCTTCCTGGGGCCCGGCGCGGCGCGCCTGCTGGACGGTCTCGCGCGGTTCCAGACCGGCCACGGCGTGCGGGGCGGCATGGCCGAGATCGGGGTGTTCTACGGGCGGTGCGCGCTGGTCCTCGGCCGGACACTGGCGCCGGGCGAGCGGCTGACGGCCTGCGACCGCTTCGACGTGGGCTGGGACGACGTGCCGGGCTGGACCTTCGCCCCCTCCCCGCCTCCGGAGGAGGCCCTCCGCGCGCGCTGGGACGCCTGGATCGGGGACGCGGACGGGCTCCGGGTGCTGCGGGCCGACAGCGGCGACCTCGGCCCCGGCGACCTGGGGCGCGACCTACGCCTGGTCCACGTCGACGGCGGGCACGACTACCCGGCGGTCCGCCGGGATCTGCGCCTGGCGGAGGACGCCCTCGGCGACGCGGGTGTCGTCGTGGCGGACGACGTCCTGCTGCCCGAGTGGCCCGACGTCACCGTCGCGCTGGTGGACCACCTCCGCGCCCCGGGCACGTCGCTCGTGCCCGTGCTCGTCGCGGAGCACAAGGCGGTCCTCTGCCGGCCTGCGCACGCCGCCCTCTACGCGGAGTGGGCGCGCGACGCGGCGCCGGCGGCGTTCCCCCCGCCCGGGTTCCTGCTGGCCGAGCGCGGGTTTCTCGACCGGCGGGTGCTCGTCGTGAGCCGGCTCCCCGCCTGACTGCCGGTGGCGGAACTCGCCGTACCCCGGGATGCGGGCGCTCACCAGGCGCAGGTTGCGGCCCCGCCGTGCCCGGCGGGGGCCGGGCGCCCCCGTGCGCGCCTCCAGGTGCAGCGCCAGGGCCTCGGGGACCCACACGATCTCCGCGCCCGCCCCGTGCAGGCGCGCCCCGAACTCGACGTCCTCGTAGCCCCAGGCGCCGTCGAACTCCTCGCACCAACCCCCCACCGCGCGAGCCGTCTCCCGCCCGTACGAGACGTTGCACCCGTGGAACAGGTGGTACGGATGGGGGTGCCCGGCGACGCGGAGCGCCTCGGCCCGGCGCCAATCGCCGAGGTGGCCGGGGCGGTTGGAGGCCGACGACACGAGGTCGGGCAGCGCCGCCAGCAGGGCGTGCACCCCGGGCCGCGGGGCGGCGTCGGCCGGCGCCGTGATGAAGCGGCGCAGGCCGAAGGTGGCCACGGACCCGTGGCGGTGGCGGGCGGCGTGGGCCGCGACGAGCCCGGGGGACGCGACCATGTCGTCGTCCAGCGAGACGACCACCGTGCCCTCGGCCGCGCGCAGGCCGACGTTCCGCGCCCCCGCGGGCGCGAACCCCGGGCGCCGGTACCGGAGCCATTCGAGGTGGGCGAGACCGGCCGGCGCGGGCAGGGGCCGGTCGGGGTCCTCGGCCGCGGGGCAGGCCACCACGAGGACCTGGAGGCGCTCCGGCGGGTGCCGCTGGTCGGCCAGGGCGGCCAGCACGAGGGCCAGGTGGGCGCGGGAGCCGCCGTGCGGGATCACGACGCTCACGGGCGGCGGGTCGTCTGCGTGCGCCGTGTCCGCTGACCACCTCCCCATGGCCCGCCGCGGTTCCCGTCCCCGCCCCCCGGCAACCCTGGCGCTCGGACTCGCGACGGCGGCCCACGCCCTGGCGCTCGCGGCTCGGCTGGTGATGGCCGCCGCCGGGCGCGGCGCCCGTCGCCACCCCGGCGGCCGGCCGGCCGACCCGCCCCGCTACACCGTGCTGGCCGCCCTGCGGGGCGAGGCTGCGCGCGTGCCCCCGCTCGTCGCGGCCCTCGCCGCGCTGCGGCACCCGCGCGACCGCCTCGAGGTGATGCTGCTCCTGGAGGCCGACGACGCGGAGACGCGCGCGGCGGCCCGGGAGGCGATCGCCGCTCACGGGTCGCCGCCCTGGCTGCGCGCGGAGATCGTCCCGCCCGGCGGTCCGCGCACCAAGCCCAACGCGCTTCAGCACGGCCTCGCGCGGGCGCGCGGCGACCTGCTGGTGGTCTACGACGCCGAGGACGTCCCCGCGCCGGACCAGCTCGCGCGCGCGGCGGCGGCGTTCGCGGCGCTCCCGCCGGAGGTGGTGTGCCTGCAGGCACGGCCGGTGCTCGTCGCGCGGCCCGGTGACCCGCTCGGCCGGCTGATGGCCGCGGAGTACCGGTTCTGGCACGGATGGGTGATCCCGGGACTGGTGCGCCTGGGCGCGCCCGTGCCCCTGGCCGGGACGTCGAACCACCTGCGCACCGGCGCGCTGCGCGCCCTCGGGGGGTGGGAGCCGCGGAACCTCACCGAGGACGCCGAGCTGGGCGTGCGGATCGCGGCCGCCGGCCTGCGCACCGCGCTGCTCGACAGCGTCACACGGGAGACCTCCACGCCGCCGGGGCCGCGCGCCTGGATCCGGCAGCGCTCGCGCTGGAGCCAGGGCTTCCTGCAGACCTGGTGGGCGCTCGTCCGGCGCCGCCCGCGGGCGCGCGGCCTGCCGGCGGATGCGGCCGCCTGGGCGCACGCCACCCTGCTGGGGACCGTGGTGCTGCAGCTCACCACGCCCGTGCTGTGGGTCGCCGGCCTCGCCGGGGCACGACGGCTGGGACCGGCCGGCACCGCCGGCCGCGCCGCCCTCGCCGTGGTCGCCGGCGGCACCGCCCTCCGCACGGGCACCCTTGCGCGCGCCGCGGGGCAGCCGCTGGGCGCCGCCACGCTGCTCGCCCCGGCGTACTGGCTGCTGGAGGGGGCAGCCGCCTGGCGCGCCCTGTGGGCGCTCGCCGCCCACCCGGGTCGATGGGACCGGACTCCGCACCCCATGCCGGCCGGCCCGGGGTCCCCGCCGCTCAGGTCCGGGCGCCGATCGCCGATGCCCGCCTGAGGCCCTCCACCCACGCCACCCCGACGCCCGCCGACACCCCATCCCCCATCGCCGGGACCGCCGTGCGGTCCGCCGAGCGCCACGCGCTCGACGCCGCGGCGGCGATCTTCGAGGCCGGCCTGGACCTCCGGGCTAGCCTGGACGCGGTGGCGCGCGCGGCGCAGCGCGCTCTCGGCGCCGATCGGGCGACGTGCTACCTGATCGACGACGGCGGCCGGGTCGCCTCCGTCCACACCACCGAAGCGGACCCCGCGCGGCGCGCGGCGCTGGACGGCACCGTCGGGCTCGGCGCGGGCGACCTCCCCGTGTGGCGGCTGCTCGTCGGGGGCGCCGACCCCATCCTGATGGTCGGCGACCTCGCGCGCGCGCCGGGCATCCCGCGGGGCACGGCGGACGTCCTGGGCGCGTCCGCCCTCATCGGCGCGCGCCTGGAGGTGCGCGGCGGCGCCCACGGCGAGGGGTACGGGCTGCTCGGCGCCCTGTTCTGCAGCTTCGCGGCCCCGCGCCGCCTGGGCGCGCGTCAACGGCGCATCGTCGCGGCGCTCGCCGCCGTCGCCGCGCCCGCCCTGGCGGCCGCCCGCCTGGCCGACCGGCGCGAGGCGCACGAGGCGCAGCAGCTGGCCGAGCAGGAGGCGCTGCGCCGGCTGGCGACCGCGGTGGCCGGGCAGCGCGACCCGGAGGGCGTGGCCGCGCAGGCCGCCCGGCTGGCCGCCGGGCTCATGGACGCGCACCTCGCGCTGGTGGCCCGGTTCGACGACGGCGTGGCACACAGCGTGGGCGCGTGGCAGGCCGACCCCGAGGCCCCCTTCATCCCGTCACGGCCGCTGCAGGGCGGCGGCGCGCTGGCACGCATCGCGGCCACCGGGCGGCCCGTGCGGGTGCCCGACTACGGCGCCCTGCCGCCGGCCGACCCCGCGCGGCTGGCCGCGCTGGCCGAGGGGTGCCGGTCGAGCGTCGCGGTCCCCGTCCGGGTGGCGGGCCGCCTGTGGGGCGCGCTGCTCACCTCGTCGCCCCTCCCCCGGGCCTTCCCCCCGGAGGCCGAGGCGCGGCTGGAGAGGTTCGCCGAACTCGTCGGCCTCGCGGTGGACAACGCCGAGACCCGGACGGTCCTGGCGCGCCAGGCGCTGACCGACGCCCTGACCGGGCTGGCGAACCACCGCGCGTTCCACGTGCGCCTCGCCGAGGAGGTCCAGCGCGCCCGGCGGCACCACCGGCCGCTGTCGCTGGTGCTGTTCGACATCGACCACTTCAAGCAGGTCAACGACGTCCACGGGCACCAGCGCGGCGACGACGTGCTGCGCACGGTGGCCCGGCTGCTGCGCGCCGAGGCGCGCGCGGGCGACACCGTGGCGCGCACGGGCGGCGAGGAGTTCGCCTGGCTGCTGCCCGAGTCGGCGGCGGAGGCCGCCATGGGCGCCGCGGAGAGGGCCCGGGCGGCGGTGGCGGCGGCGGGCCTGGGCGGGCTCCGCGTCACGCTGTCGGCCGGCGTCTGCGAGCTCGCCCAGGCGGGGGGCGCCGCCGAGCTGGTGTCGCTGGCCGACGCGGCGCTCTACTGGGCCAAGGCGCACGGCCGGGACATGGCGTGCCTCTACGCGCCCGAGGTGGTGGAGGCCCTCACCTCCGCCGACCGGGCCGCCCACATCGCCCGCACGGAGGCGCTCCGCGGGCTGCGGGCCCTGGCCCAGACGGTCGACCGCCGCCTCCTGGGCGGCGAGGGGCACTCGGAGCGCGTGGCCGACCTGGCGGCGCGCCTGGCCGTGGCCCTCGGGTGGTCGCTCGGGCGGTCCGCGCTGCTGCGCGAGGCGGCGCTGGTGCACGATGTGGGCCTCGTGGGGATCCCCGAGGGCCCGCGGGCGTCGGACCCCACCGACGCCGCCGTGCGCGCGCACCCGGTGCTGGGTGCGGGCATGACGGCCGACGTGCTGCGGCCGGAGCAGGTGGCCTGGATCCGCAGCCACCACGAGCGGTGGGACGGCGGGGGCTACCCCGACGGCCTGCGGGGAGAGCGGATCCCGGCGGGCGCCCGCATCATCGCCGTGGCCGAGGCCTGGGACGCCATGACCTGCGGGCGGCCGTGGGCGGCGCCCCGCGACCCCGTGGACGCCCTCGGCGAGTGCCGTGCCCAGCGGGGCGGCCAGTTCGACGCCGAGGTGGTGGACGCCCTGCCGGCCGCGCTCGCCGCCGGCGAGGGCGCGGACGTCAGGGGTGGAGCGCCACGGGCGTGAGGGGCTCGGCCACGGCGACGGGCGCCGCGCCGACCGCGGCGCCCGTCGCGGCGGGGGCCGGGGCCGCGTCGCGCCGGCGGCGGCCGGTGAGGATCTCGCCCGGCGTGCCGCAGGGGCAGAGGTAGCGGATGACGATGCCGTCGGCCGTGTTCTCCATGGCGGTGATGCGCTGCTCCCACATCAGGACCGGTCCGCAGACGGGGCAATCGGCACGGAACATGGACACTCCCTCGGTGCTCGGCGCGTGCGTGCCCCCTCAGTCAACGTCGGATTGGACTTCCCGTCGAGTGCCTTTTCGGCTTTATTGGTATCCGTGCGCCTGACCCCCCGGCAGACGGCCCTCGCGATCGGACGCTGGGCGGACGGGGACGGCACCCTCCAGGCGCGCCTCGCCGCGGCTCTGCGCGGGGCGGTGCGGCGCGGCGAGTTGACGCCGGGCGCGACCCTGCCGCCCGAACGTGCCCTGGCGCGCGAGCTCGCGGTGAGTCGCACCACGGTCGTCGGCGCCTACGCCGAGCTGAAGCGCGACGGCGTCCTGCAGAGCCGGCAGGGGCGGGGCACGTGGGTGCCGGGGCCCGCCCCGCGCGGCGGCGGGGGCGGCGCCGACATCACCACGGAGCTGTTCGGCGGCATGCTCGGGGACGGCGCTGGACTGGTGGACCTCTCCGCGGCGTGCCCGCCGGCCTCCTCCATGTTCCGCGCGCTGGTGGAGGGGCTCTCGGGGGCCGCCCTGGCGGACGCCGTGATCGGCTCCGGCTACATCAGCGGGGGGCTGCCCGAGCTGCGCGAGGCCGTGGCGGAGATGCTGTCCGCCGAGGGGGTGCCGACCGCGCCCGAGCAGGTCGTCATCACCAACGGCGCCCACCAGGCCATCTCGCTGGCCGTGGCCGTGCTGGGCCGGCCGGGGTCGCCCGCGCTGATGGAGTCGTGCACCTACCCGGGCGCGCTCGACGTTGTCCGCGCGGCCGGCATGCGGCCCGCGGGCGTCGAGCTGGACGCGGACGGGGTGCTGCCCGACGCCCTCGAGGCGGCGGTGGCCCGGGCGCGCCCCGCGCTGGTCTACCTGGTGCCCGCCTTCCACAACCCGACCGGCGCCCTGCTGGCGCCGGACCGCGTGCGCGCGGTCGCCGAGCGGGTCGCCGCGCGCGGCACGCCCGTGATCGAGGACCACGTGATGCGCGATCTGCACGTGGGCGGCCGGCGCGCCCCCGCGCCCATCGCCGCGCACGTCCCGGACGCGCCCGTGGTGACCATCGGCTCGGTGAGCAAGGTCTTCTGGGGAGGCCTGCGTGTGGGGTGGGCCCGGGCGCCGCGCCCGATCGCCGAGCGCATCGCCCGGGCGCGCGTGCTCGCCGACCTCGCCGGCCCCCTGATTGCGCAGCACATCGCGCTCCGCCTGCTCGCCCACCGCGGGGAGGCGGTGCGCGCCCGCGTGGACGCCCTGCGCCTGTCCCTGGACGTGCTGGAGGACGGCCTGCGGGGGCACCTCCCGGACTGGACGTGGACGACGCCCGTCGGCGGCGGGACGCTCTGGGCGCGGCTGCCGTGGGGGGACGGGGCGGGGTTCGCGCAGGTGGCGCAGCGGGCCGGCGTGGCCATCCTCCCCGGCGCGGCGATGTCGCCCGACGGGGCGCACGACGACCACGTGCGGCTGCCCTTCATGCACGGGCCCGACGTCGTGGGCGAGGGCGTGCTGCGGCTGGCACGGGCCTGGGAGGCGTACTCGCGGGTGGGGGCGGCGCGGGCCCCCGTGATCGTCTAGGGGCCCTCCCCCACGCCCTGCGCGCGGAGGAACCCCCGCACCAGCCCCTCGAGGGCCCGCGGGTGCGAGTAGTTGAGGGCGTGCGCCGCGCCGGGCACCTCGCGCAGGGCGCCGCGCGGCAGACCGCCGGCGACCTCCCGCGCCCACCGCCGGGACACGAGCCCGTCGTGCTCGCCCCGCACCACCAGCACGGGCTGGGCGACCCGCGGCAGCACGGCCTCGACGGCGTCGTCGAGCGCGGTCTCCGCGACGCGCAGGCCGCCGCGGAGGACGAAGGCCGGGTACTCGGTCGCGATCAGGGCGAGCAGGCCGGGCCGCTCGTGGACCGCGGTGCGCAGGAGGCCGGCGACCTGGCCCGGCAGGGACCGGGCGTGGCGGTCGACCGTGGGCCCCACGAGCACCATCGGTCCCGCGCTGCCGGGGTGCCGCGCCGCCAGGTGCAGCGCCACCTGGCAGCCGAAGGAGTTCGCGACGAGCGCCGGCGCCCGCAGGCCGACGACGTCGATCCACTCCGCGACGGTGTCCACCAGGGACGCCATGTCCGTGCCGAGACCCCGCCGCGGGCTGAGACCCGTCCCGGGGAGGTCCGGCGCCATCGCGGTGAGCCCCGGGGGCAGCCGTGCGGCGGTGGGCATCAGGTAGCGGCTGGACACGCCGAACCCGTGCAGCAGCACCACGACGGGGGCGCCCTCGCCGCCGGAGGCCACGCGCGCGTGCACGGGCCGCCCGGCGACCCGGTCCCAGCGCGAGCGGGTGCCGGCGATGTGCCTGCGCCGGAGCAGGCGGTCGAGAGGCGCCACGGGGGCAGGCTAGCGGTGGCGCCCCGCGTGCCCCCGGATCGCGGGCGGTTGCGCGGGGCACCGAGCGGGCACGCTGGGCGGGTGCGGGTGAACCTCCGCGAGGTCAGGGTCGAGGGACGCCCGGTGCGGTTCCGCTGGGCGGGCAACGGCCCGCCGGTCGTGCTCGTCCACGGCCTGGCGGGCACATGGCGGTGGTGGCTCCCGGTGCTGCCGGCGCTCGCCCGCCGGCACACGGTGTACGCGGTCGACCTGCCCGGCTTCGGGGAGCTGCGCGGTCGCCGCTTCTCGCTGCCCGAGGCGCCCGGCTTCCTGACCTCGTGGATGGACGCCGCGGGCGTCGGCGCCGCCGCCCTCGTGGGCCACTCGATGGGCGGCGTCGTCGCCATGCGGATCGCCGCGCACACCCCCGCGCGCGTGACGCGGCTGGTGCTGGTGGCGCCCGCGATCGATCTGCGCGGGTCGCTGCTGGGCTACGTGCTGCCGCTGGCGCGGGCCGCGCTCACCATGCACCCCGGGTTCACGGCGATGGTGGCGCTCGAGACGATGCGGGCGGGGCCCCTCGCCGTGGGCCGCACGGCCGTCGAGCTGGTCGCGGACTCCGCCGTGACGGACGACCTGCACGCAGTGCGGGCGCCCACGCTGATCGTGTGGGGCGCCGACGACCCCCTCGTGCCGCCGGCGACCGCCGCGGCGCTGCGGGACCGCATGCGCGACGCGCGCCTGCGCATGCTGCCGGGGGGGCACGTCCCGATGGTGGACGCGCCCGAGGCCTTCGCCGCCGCCGTCGTCGACCACCTCGGGGACGGCACGGGGCCGGCGGCGCGCGGGGCGGCCTGAGTCACACCGCCAGCGCCCGCTCCCCGTCGCGGGCCCGGCCCACCCGGGTGCCCGACGGCACGTGGGCGCCCGGGTGCACCACGCCCTCCAGCTCCACGAGCACCAGCGCGTCGGCCGGCGTGTCACGGCCGGCCGGGGCGCCCACCCGCGCGTCGGCGCCGATGACGGCCCGCATGTCCACCACGGCGCCCTCCACCCACGCGCCCCGCCCCACGTGGACGTCCTGCAGCAGCACCGCGTCGCGCACGCGGGCCCCCTCCTCCACGACGACGCCCGGGGCCAGCACGGACCCCGACACCTCCCCCGCGATCCGGCACCCCGGCGACACCATGGCGTCCTCCACGCGCGCGCCGCGCGCGAGTCGTGCCGGCGCGCGCGGATCGTCACCGCCGGTGAAGGGCCGCTCGGGGTCGTCGAGCTCGAGCAGCCCGGGATCGGCGAGCAGGTCGCGGTGCGCGCGCCAGTAGCTGTCGACCGTGCCCACGTCGCGCCAGTAGCCGACGTGCCGGTGCTCGCGCACGTCGCCCGACGCCACCAGGCGCGGGACCAGCCCGTGGCCGAAGTCCGCCAGCCCCTCCTCGCCCGCCTCCGCGGCCAGCTCGGCCAGGGTCCCGAGCAGCGCATCGGTGCGGTAGGCGAAGACCTCGGTCGTCACCAGGCGGCCCTCGGGGCGGTCGGGCTTGTAGCTGAACCCGGTCACCCGGCCGTCGGCGCCCGCCTGCACCACGCCGAAGCGGCCCGGGTCGTCGTCGCCGACCTCGGTGGTCACCATGGTCAGCGGCGCCCCCGCGGCGCGGTGGCCGGCCAGGATCTCCTCGAAGTCCATGCGGTAGAGGTGGTCGGCCGAGACGACCAGGACGTCGTGGGGGTCCATCTCGGAGATGAGCGCGCGGTGGCGCCAGATGGCGTCCGCGTTGCCCGCGTGCCACCCCGCCCCCTCGTCGCCCGTGGACGGGCCCAGCAGCAGCAGCCCTCCGTGGCTCCGGTCGAGGTCCCAGGGGCGCCCGTTGCGCAGGTACTCCGCGAGGCCGTGGGGCCGGTACTGATGCACGAGCCACACGTCGTCCAGACCGGCGTGCATGCAGTGCGAGAGCGGCACGTCCACCAGCCGCAGCGTGCCCGCCACGGGAGTCACGGGCTTGGCGCGGTGGTTGGTGAGCAGGTCGAGGCGCCCGCCCTCGCCGCCGGCCAGGATCATCACGAGCGTGCGGCCGCGCCGCCGGCGCAGGATGCGGTGCACCCGGCGCGAGGAGGGAGTCTCGTCCATGCCGCCCCCGCTACCCGGGCCCGGCCGCCGGGACGCGCCCGGGGCTCCACCGGTCGGGCGCGGGGGCGCGTGCGCCCGGCACGTCCCCGTCGGGGGTGCAGGGGCCCAGGTTGCGCCCGGGGGCGACCCGGGTAGGCCCGGGCACCAGCGACGACAGGGGGACGGCATGGCCGACGACGAGGTGTACCCGCGTGAGACCGCCGACCCCGGCGGGCGGAACATCCCGCCCGGCGCGGTCCGGCAGGACGCGCCGGACGGGGTGCGCAGCGAGGACGCGGAGCGGCGGCGCGCCGGCGGGCGGGCGCTCCCGGAGGACGCGGTGATCCCGGAGGGCGCGGACGCCGAGACCAGCGCGGGCAGCGGCGGCCAGGTGCGCTACGAGGGCATCCGGGAGATGCCCGACCGCGGCGCGCAGGGCCCGGGCGGGGACCCCGCCCCCAACGCCCCGTAGCGCGGGGGGATCCCCGGGGATCGCGACGGCGGGACGCGTCGGCCGGTCCCGTCGCGGCCCGCTGCGGCCGTGCCCCCCCAAGGTCGGGGGCGCGGCCCCGCCCCCCGGGGGGTGCACGGCCCGTTCGCCCTGGGGGTTTGCGTGCCGAGGGGGGCAGGATCCGTTCCCGACGGGGCACGCGGTCGCGAATATGCCCCCGTGACGGACGACGGCGGAGACGCGCGGGCGGGCGACGGGCGGGCGGCGCGGGACGACGGCGCCCTGGTGCTGCGCGCGCTCCGGGGGGACGCGGGCGCGGCGGCGGCGCTCGTCGACGCGCACGGTCTCGCGCTGATGACCCTCTGCGACCGCGTGCTCGACGACCGGGACGAGGCCGCGGACGTCGCCCGCGACGCCGTGCTGGGCCTGCTGCAGCACCCCGACCGCGCCCGCGACCCGGAGGTGCCGGTCGGCGCCCGGCTGCGGCGGGTGGCGCGCACCCTCGTGTACGACCGCGCCGCACGGCGCCGCGGTGCCACGGAGGCGGGCGGGGACGCCCCCGGGGACCCCCCTGCACCCCGCGCGCCCCGGCGGGTCCCGCGACGGCACGCCGCGGTGGCGCGCGCAAACGCCGCCCTCACCGCGCGCCACCGCATGGTGCTCGCCCTGTCCGAGGTGGAGGGGATGGACGACGAGGCGCTCGCCGTCGTGCTGGAGATCGCCCCGGAGGCGGCCGCGCGCCTGCGGGCGCGCGCGCGGTGGGCGCTGACGCGGGAACTGGGCCTGGCGCCCGGCGACGACGAGCCCACGGTCGCCGACTGCGGCGGCACGCGCGCCGTGCTCGGACCCTTCCTGGACCACACCCTGGACCCGGCCCGCGCCGCCGTGGTGCAGGCGCACGTGGACGCGTGCCCCACGTGCCGTCGTGCCGCCTCCGGACTGGCCGAGGCCCTGCGCCGGTATCGCGCGTGGCCTCCGCTGACGGCCGCGGCGGGTCTGCGGGAGCGCGTCCTCGCCGCCCTGGGCGCCGCGCCCGCCGACGCCGTGGGGGCAGCACCCGCACCCCGGCCGCGCCCGTCCGTCGTGGCCCGCCGGCGGCGCCGCGCGGTCGTCCCCGTGGTCCCCGCCCCCCCGGTCCCGGGCGGCGCCGGCCGCACGGGCACCTCCGGGGGCCCGCGGCGTCCGCGCCTGGGCCGGCGGACGTGGGCCATCGCCGCCGTGCCCGTCGCCGCGCTGCTGGCCGCGGCCGCGTACACGGCGGTGGACGGCGGCGACCCGGGCGGCGGCGGCCCGGCGACGTCCGCCGCCGCCGGCACGCCGCCGCGCGGCGCCCCCGCGGCGCTCGCGCCCCGGGCCCGCACGGCGCCCGAGCCCGCCCGCTCCGCCCGGCCGGCCCCCCGCCCGCGTCGTGCCGCGGCCACCCCGCGCGCGGGCCCCCCCCCCCCGCCCGCGGGGGCGCCCCGCCCCCTGGCGGGGCGCGGGCCCCCCCCCCCCCCCCGCGGCCGGGCGCCCCCCCCCCCG
>Ga0164290_1000414_pt1 | contig 141598 bp, 138 predicted proteins | sample Micstemetagenome_FD_108782 | JGI IMG/M metagenome (GOLD analysis project Ga0164290, IMG submission 108782) | Contaminated culture microbial community from soil near Moab, Utah, USA - Microcoleus steenstrupii SON62 (Illumina Assembly) | ecosystem: Environmental > Terrestrial > Soil > Soil crust...
ACCCCAACGACAACCCGCCGCCGCCTGACCCCCGGGACCGCCCCCACCAGGAGACCCCCGCCACACCAGCGCCCACCCCGCCCGGCACCGCCGAGCGGGGCACCGGCGCGCCCGGATGCGGATCGACGGTGCGCGGGCCGGACGACCTTCACTTCGACGGCGCGGCGGGCGCACGAGCGATGGGCGCCCATTCCCTCGGCGGCGCCGCCTCCCGCACACTGGAGCCCGCAACGGCGAACGGCGACGGAGGGATCACGTGATGCGCGACATCCTGGACTCGGACCTCGAGGTCGAGCTGCACGACGTGTTCCACGTCATGCAGGTCACCCGCGACACGCCGCTCGCCACGGAGGTGGCGGCCGACCTCGTCACCGTCGACCCGGGCCAGTGCTCCTCGACGCACCGGCACAACCGCGCCGAGACCGTCCTGTACTTCTTGGAGGGCGAGGGCGAGGTCCTCCTGACCGAGTCGCACGAGCCGGTGGCCGTCCGCGCCGGCGACCGCCTGCTGATCGGCAAGGGCGTCTTCCACGCCGTGCGCACGGGCGCCTCGTCGCTGCGCTTCCTCTCGGTACAGAGCCCGCCGATCCTGGACGTGGCCGCCGGCACGAAGGACCTCGAACCGCTCGACGGCGGGACCTGACGGTGCGGCCGGACCTACACGTCAGCGGCGGGAGGCACCAGCGGCTTCCACGTCAGCGCGCTCGACAGCACCATCGTGCTCGACGGCTCGCCGAACGTCGCCAGCCGGTCGATGACGGCCTCGAAGTGCGCCATGTCGGGCGCGATCACCCGCAGCAGCGAGCAGCCGTCACCGGTGATCCGGTCGATCGACACCACCTCCGGCCACGCCCGCACGTCCGGATCGCGCAGCACGCACCGCGCGCCCTGGCACGGCATCCGCACGATCGCCTGGATCGCCCAGCCGATCGCCGCCGGATCGACGTGGGCGTGGTAGCCGCGCAGCACGCCCGCCTCCTCCATCCGTCGGATCCGCTCCGCGATCGCGGGCGGCGAGAGGTGCACCCGGCGGGACAGCTCGCTGTAGGGCAACCGTGCGTCGCGCTGGAGCTCGGCCAGCAGGGCCCAGTTCGTCTCGTCCATCACCAGGTTGGCGCTCATGAGGTCGAGCCGCATCGTACGCAGCGCACCCCGCACGAGCCGCACGAACCCGGGGTGCGCGCATGACGCCGCCCGTGGCCACGCCGACGCCGCCGGCCCCGGTGCCCGCGCCGATCCCGCCGTACGCCCCGATCACGTCGCTCCCCGCGTACCAGGCTGGGCGTAGCGCCGAGAGCGTCGCCGCCGAGCACGGCCTCAAGGACGCGATCAAGCTCGCCTCGAACGAGTCGCCGTTCGGGCCGCTCCCGTCCGTCAGCGCCGCGCTCGTACTGGCGGCGACCACGGTCAACCGCTACCCCGACGTCGTGGCGACGCCGCTGCGCGAGGCCCTGGCCGAGCGGCACGGGCTCACGCTCGAGGAGATCACCGTCGGCCCGGGCTCGTCCGGGGTGCTGTGGCAGCTCGCGAGCGCCTACGTCGCGCCCGGCGACGAGATCGTCATGCACGCGCCGGCGTTCGAGGCGTACCCGATCATCGCCACCCTCCGCCGCGCCGTGCCGGTCGCGGTGCCGCTGCGGCGGTGGTGCACCGACGTCGAGGCGCTGGAGGCCGCGGTCACCGAACGGACGAAGGTCGTCTTCCTCACCGACCCGCACAACCCGACCGGCACGTCCATCACCGCCGACGAGATCCGCTGGCTCGCCGAGCGCCTCGCCGGGCGGTCCCTCCTCGTCGTCGACCAGGCGTACCTCGACTTCGCCGAGATCGACGGCTCCGGGACGCGACCGGCCACGCTCGACCACCTGTTCCGCGAGCACCCGCACACCCTGCTCCTGCGCACGTTCTCGAAGGCGCACGGCCTCGCCGCGCTGCGCGTCGGCTACTCGTTCTCCGCGCCGCAGGTCGCGACCGCGCTGCAGCGGGTCGCACCCCCGTTCGCCGTCAGCGCGATGGGCATCGTCGCCGCCTGCGCGTCGCTGGCCGCGCAGGACGAGCTCACCGAGCGGGTCCGCCTCGTGGCCGACGAGCGCCGCCGGATGACCGACGAGCTCCGGTCGACCGGGATCGACGTGCCGGCGAGCCGGGCCAACTTCGTGTTCCTGCCGACCGGCGAGCGCTCGGCCACGGTGGTCGCCGCGCTCGAGGAACGGGGTGTCGCCACCCGTCGTGTCGCCGACCAGGGGGTCCGCGTGACCATCGGCCTCCCGGCGGAGAACGACCGCTTCCTCGCCGCCTGGCACGACGTGCTCCCCCACCGCCTCGCGCGCCGCCTCCCCCACGGCCTCCCCCACCGCCTGCTCGATCCCTGACGGCGGCGTCATCCCCGCCGCCCGGCGACGTCCACCTGCGGATGCCGTTCGTCGAGGGAGGACCCATGGCCGGAACCGTCGATCACCCACGCCCCGCGACCCGCCGGCGCGGTCGGCTGGCCGCGGCAGCGCTCGTCGCGCTCCCGCTCGCGCTGACGGCCGGCGCGGCGAACGGCGCCGACCGCGCCGGCGGGCCGGGCGATCCGGTCGAGTCGGTGTACGTGCCGATCGTGCCCTGCCGGCTGGTCGACACACGCCCGGCGTCCGAGGGCCTCGGCGACGGCGTCCTCACCGCCGGTCGACCGACCGCCGTCGTCGCCCACGGCGTCCGCCACGGGTGCCACATCCCGCCGGCGGCGACGGCCCTCTCGGCGAACGTCGCCGTGGTCGATGGGACGCACGACGCCTTCCTGACCGTGTACCCGGACGTGGCCCCGGTCCCGCCGTTCACGGCGAACCTGAACTGGCAGGCCGGCGACGGGCCGCGCTCCAACCACGCCGACGTCGGGCTCTCCCCCACCGGTGGCTTCGCGCTGCGGGCGTCGGCCGGCACCGTCCACGTCGTGGTCGACGTGCTCGGGTACTACCGCCCCGCACCCACCGTCACCGCCGTACCCGGACCAACGGGGCCCGCCGGGCCGCAGGGACCCGAGGGGCCGCAGGGCGACCGCGGGCCAGCCGGCCCCACCGGCCCCACCGGCGACACCGGGCCCGTCGGGCCGACAGGTCCCACCGGTGCACCCGGAGCGACCGGCCCGGCCGGCCCCACCGGCGACACGGGGCCCGAGGGCGAGCCGGGACCGAAGGGTGACGCGGGTGATCCCGGTCCCCCCGGACCCAAGGGCGATCCGGGCGACCCAGGTGACCCGGGCGCTCCTGGGCTCCCCGGACCCATCGGCCCCGCCGGCCCCGCCGGCCCCGCCGGACCCGCCGGACCGGCCGGACCTACCGGCCCCGTCGGCGACACCGGACCCGCCGGCCCCGTCGGCGACACCGGACCAGTCGGGCGGACCGGCGACACCGGACCGGCCGGACCTGCCGGACCTGCCGGACCGACTGGCGACACGGGACCCGCCGGACCCGCCGGGCCGACGGGGGACACCGGACCCGCCGGAGCCGCGGGACCCGCCGGGCCGGTCGGCGACACCGGACCTGCCGGACCAGCCGGACCCGCCGGACCCGCCGGCGACACCGGACCTGCCGGACCCGCGGGACCCGCCGGGCCGGTCGGCGACACCGGACCCGCCGGACCTGCCGGACCCACCGGACCTGCCGGGCCCGCCGGGCCGCCCGGACCGCCCGGACCACTGCCGACCGGTCTCGGCTTCGAGACGGGGCGGGCCACCCCGGCGGCGGAGACGGACTGCTTCATCGGCGAGGTCCTGTGGACGGCGTCGGGGGTCGCTCGCGGGCTGCCCGCCGACGGCCGCCGGCTGCTGATCAGCGACTACACGCCGCTGTTCGCCCTGATCGGCACGACGTACGGCGGCGACGGCAAGACCACCTTCGCCCTGCCCGACCTGCGTCCGGTCACGCCCGACCTCCTCACCGCCTCCATCTGCGTCCGCGGCACCTTCCCGAACCGGGCCTGAGGAGGCCGCCGCCCGAGCCCGACGCTCACCGCGACGGCGACGGCGACGGCGACAGCGCCGGCGGCCAGGGAGGCCGCCGCGCCGTCACCTCGGGCAGCGCCAGCTCGACGGCACGACCGATCCGCAGCACCTCGTCCTCGCGCCAGCGGCGCCCGACGACCTGCAGCCCGATCGGCAGCTCACCGATCCCGGCGGCGGGATCGGCGGCGTGGAACCCGCACGGGACGCTGAGGGCGGGGCACGGGGCGACCAGGTTGAACAGCCCCGTCATCTCGCTGCTGAACCACCGGCCCTCCCGCTCGCGCGGCGGCGGACGGCGGTCGGCCTTGCGCGCCGACTCCGGCCGCGCAGCCATCGTCGGGCACAGCAGGGCCCGGCGCCCGTCGAGCGCCCGGCGCACCCGGTGCCACAGGTCCGTCCGCTGCAGCTCGAGCCGCTTCACCTGCGTCGCGCTCAGCGAGTCGCCGAGCTCGATCAGGCGCACCACGTCGGGGTCGAGCTCGGCGCGGTGCCCGGCGAGCAGGTCGCCGTAGTAGCCCGACATGAACACGCCCCACAGCTGGATCCACACCCACTCGTCGTCGGGCGTCAGCTGCAGGTCGACCGGCTCGACGACGGCACCGGCCGCCTCGAGCAGACCCGCCGCTCGCTCGACCGCGGCGCGGATCTCCGGATCGACCCACCAGCCGCCGAGGTCGACGCTGAGCGCGAGCCGCCACCCCCGCACGTCCGACGGCGAGGGTCCGTCGAGGTCGAGCGGCGTCGTCAGCGACATCACGTCGGCTTCGTCGGGCCCCTGCGTGACGGCGAGGAACCTGCGGGCGTCGTCCACGCTGCGGGCGAGCGGTCCGTGGTGGCTGAGCGAGTCGTACAGGCCGGGCAGCGCGTCCATCGGGATCCGCCCGATGCCCGGCTTCAGCCCGACGATCCCGCACCACGACGCCGGGATGCGCACGGAGCCGCCCATGTCGCTGCCCTCGGCGAGGCGGACGCAGCCGCTGGCGACGGCCGCCGCGCTCCCACCCGACGATCCACCCGGGGTGAGCGCCGGGGCCCACGGGTTCCCGGTGGCGCCCCACAGCGGGCTGTCCGTGATCGAGTGGTGGGCGAACTCGGGCGAGGTGGTGACGCCGACCACGATCGCGCCCGCGGCGCGCAGTGATGGGACGACGGCGCCGTCGCGCGTGGCGATCACGTCCCGCTGGGTCAGCGACCCCGACGTGTGCGGGTGGCCGGCGATCGGCGTCGTCTCCTTGATCGCCACCGGCACGCCGTGCAGGGCGCCGAGGGGCGAGCCCCGGACGACGGCGTCCGCGGCGTCACGCGCCCGGCGCCGCGCGTCGTCCGCCCACCGCTCGAGCGAGTCGCCCGTGAAGCAGCGCAGGACGGGCTGCACCTCGGCGATCCGGGCCAGCGACGCGTCCACGGCCTCGACCGGAGAGAGCTCGCGCGCCGCGATGCGGCGCGCGAGCTCGTCCACCGGCAGCGACAGGGGGTCGGTGTCTCCCGTCATCCGCCGGATGCTACGGGCGCGGCGTCGCCCCGTCGGCCCACGCCCCCGCCGTCGCCCCGTCGGCCCACGCCCCCGCGGTCGTCCCGGCCGAGACGTACCGCTCCCGGTACTGCTCGCGCATCCGCCGGAAGCTGCGCTCCACCACCCACGGGACGAACACCCCGAACCACAGCCCGCTGAAGGTCATGATCACGCCGCCGGCGATCGCCATCGGCATGTTCACCGCCCCGTCGATGCCGTTGCCGGCGCGCCGGTCCGACGCGCTGACGGCGTGGGCGACGCTGTGCTCGAGCGCCCACTCGCGCCACGGCGTGGCGAGGAGGACGAGGTTGACCGCGCCGTAGACGAACATGCCGGCGCCGATGAGTCGGATCTGCTTCATGCCACGAGTGTGCGATCGCCGCGCCGGCCTGGCCCGAGTAGCCACCACGCAACGGCCGGCGCCGCGCTACGCAACGGGTCGCCGATCACGGAGTCGGCGGCGCGTGCCAATCTGTCGCCGTGCCGTGGTTGGTGAGCGAGGGGAGGGTGATGGCGTCGGTGGAGCTCGCCCAAGGCCGGCGCGGACGCGGCAAGGGCCTGCTCGGCCGCGACGCCGTCGAGGGGGCGTTCGTGATCGAGCGCTGCCGCTGGGTGCACACGCTCGGCATGCGGTTCCCGCTCGACGTCGCCTACCTCGACGCCGAGGGCGTCGTGCTCAAGACCATCCACATGCGCCGCCACCGCGTGGGCGCCCCGGTGTGGCGGGCCCGCAGCGTCGTGGAGGCCGAGGCGGGTGCCTTCGCGCGCTGGGGGCTCCACGTCGGCGACGTCATCGAGCTCCGCCCGTGACCGGGGGGCGGCTGGTCCTCGTCGCGACGCCGATCGGGAACCTGGGCGACCTGCCGCCACGGGCGGTGGAGGAGCTGCGCGCCGCGTCGCTGATCTGCTGCGAGGACACCCGCCGGACCGGGACGCTGCTCGCGCACGCCGGCGTCCGGGGCGTGCGCCTCGCGGTCACGAACGACCACACCGAGCGCGCCCGGGTCGACGAGGTGCTCGGCCTCCTCGCCGAGGGGCGCTCGGTCGCGGTGGTCACCGATGCCGGCACGCCCGGCATCTCCGACCCGGGCGAGCGCCTCGTGCGCGCCGCGCAGGAGCACGGCCACGTCGTGTCGGCCGTGCCCGGGCCGGCGGCGGTCGTGATGGCGCTCGTGGTCAGCGGCGCGCCCACGTCGAGGTTCGTCTTCGAGGGGTTCCTGCCGCGCAGCGGCGCCGAGCGCGGCCGGCGCCTGGCCGAGGTGGCCGCCGAGCGCCGCACGACCGTGCTGTACGAGGCGCCGCACCGCATCGCACGCACCGTCGGCGACCTCGCCGACCGTTGCGGCGGCGAGCGGGTGGTCGCGCTGTGCCGCGAGCTCACGAAGCTCCACGAGGAGGTGTGGCGCGGCCCGCTGCGCGACGCCGTCGACCACGTCGCGGCCACCGAGCCCCGGGGCGAGTACGTGGTCGTGCTGGAGGGGGCGCCCGAGGAGGCGCCGGCCGACGACGAGCGGATCCGCACCGCGCTCGTCGACGTCATGGCCCGTGGCGACGACCGGCGCACGGCGGTGGCTACGGTGACCGGTGCCCTCGGCGTCCCCCGCCGGCGCGTCTACGAGATCGCCACCTCCCTCCCCCGCCACGCCGCACGCGCCGAGCCAGCACCCGAGCCAGCCCCCGAGCCAGCACCCGAGCCAGCCCCATGAGCGAGCCACCCCCGTACGCCAGCACCGGCCCGAGCGCCGCGTTCTTCGACCTCGACCGGACGCTCATCAGCGGCTCGAGCGTCTTCACGTTCGGCATCGCCGCCTGGCGCCAGGGCCACGTCCCGCACCGGCAGCTGCTCGGTGACGCCGTCGGCGCCGTCGGCTTCCGCCTCGCCGGCGCCAGCGACGACACGACGGCGAAGGTGCGCGAGCGGATCCTCGGCGCGGTGCGCGGGGTCCGCCGCGAGGACCTGATCGCGCTCAACACGGACGTGGTGCCGCGGCTGATCGCGAAGGTCCGCCCCGAGGCCCGGCGGCTCCTCGAGCGCCACCGCGACGCGGGCCGTGCGACCTACATCGTCTCGGCGTCGCCGGTCGAGCTCGTGCACCCGCTGGCGACGTCGCTCGGGATGACGGCGGGGATCGGGACGATCAGCGAGATCGTGGACGGGCGCTACACCGGCCGGCTGGCGGGGCCGTTCTGCTACGCCGAGGGCAAGGTCGAGGCGATCGCGGAGCTCGCGCGGTGGGAGGGCCTCGACCTGGGCCAGTGCTACGCGTACAGCGACTCCGCCAGCGACCTGCCGATGCTCGACGCCGTCGGGCACCCCGTGGCGGTCAACCCGGACTCGCGGCTCGAGCGGGTCGCGCGCCAGCGCGGGTGGCCGATCGTGATCTTCAACCAGCGCAGCAAGGCGGTCGTGCGGCGCACCAGCCAGGCGCTCGGCGCGGGCACCCTCGCCGCCGGTTCGTTCGCCGCGGGCGTCCGCTACGCCCGGCGCGGGCTCATCGCGGCAGCAGGGCCAGCTGCCGGCTGAGCGCCACCAGGGTGCCGTCGGCGTCCCACACCTCGCCGTCCTCCTCCAGCATCCCGCCGTGGACGAAGCGGGTGCGGAACAGGCACCGCACGGGTCCCGGCGCCGGCACCGCGCGGACGTGGACCGTGAACTCGACGGTCGGCACCCACGCCGACGGCAGGTCGAGGTTGAACACCGCCGGCGGCAGCGCGTCGGCGACGAGGAGCAGCGCGAGCGTGTCGATCGGCCGCCCGTCCGCGAACGCGAACCAGCCCGCGACCTCGGCGCGGCCGGTCGGGGCGCCGTCGACGAAGCGGGCGTGCACCGGGTCGAGCCGGACGTCCAGGCGGTCCATCAGCGGCACCGGGAACCCCTCGCGCGCGGAGCGCGGGCGGCACGCCTCCATCGGCGGCAGCACCGGCGGCGAGCCGTCGACGGCGGTGAACCCCGAGCCGGGTCCCCCCGCGGCGAGGTCCCCGAACGTCGCCAGGACCTGCAAGACCGGCCGGCCGCCGGCGCGCAGCTGACCCGACGCCGTGGCGAAGCGCTTCCCCGCCTTGACCACCTCGCCCACCACCTCGGCGTCGCCGGGCTGGCCCGGTGCGAGGTAGTGGGCGGTGATCGTCACCGGGTCGGGCCGCTCGACGACCCGGCGCAGCCCGTTCGCCGCGAGCGCGAGGAGGTAGCCGCCGTTGGCGTTGCCGCCGATGTCCCATCCGTCGTGGATCCGGCACCGCCCGTCGGCGCCGACGTACGTTGCATCATCGAACTCGGTCACGACGTCATCCTGCCGCGCCCGCGGGTGACGTCGCGACCTCGCTGTCGACGCAGGCGACGACGGCCTCCGGAACTGCCGAGCCGTGCGTGGGCGACGCGCCGTATCCTGGCGGCGTGACGACCCCTCCTTGGTGGCGAGCTCCCCGTCGAATGCGCACCGGCTCCTGACCAGCCGCTGACCCCGTTCGACCCCGAGGAGCCCCCGTGGACCCGTCCCGCAGCCCGTCCCCCAGTCGTTACTACCTGACCACGCCCATCTACTACGTCAACGCCCGGCCGCACCTCGGCCACGCGTACACGACGATCATCGGCGACGCGCTCGCCCGCTGGCACCGGCTGCTCGGCGAGGAGGTGCGCTACCTCACCGGCACCGACGAGCACGGCCTCAAGATCCAGCAGGCCGCCGACGCGGCCGGCACGACCCCGCAGGAGTTCACCGACCGGATCGCGCCGCTGTTCCAGGACGCGTGGCGCCGCCTCGACATCTCGAACGACGACTTCATCCGCACGACCGAGCCACGGCACCGGCTGGGCGTGCAGCAGCTCCTGCAGCGCTGCTACGACGCCGGCGACATCGAGCTCGACCTCTACGCCGGGAAGTACTGCGTCGCGTGCGAGGAGTACTACGGCGACGACGAGCTGCTCGAGGGCGACCTGTGCCCGATCCACAAGCGCCCGGTCGAGTACTTCGAGGAGGAGAACTGGTTCTTCCGCCTCTCCCGGTTCCAGGACCGCTTGCTCGAGTGGTACGCGGCCCACCCCGGCGCGATCGTGCCCGAGTTCCGCGGCAACGAGGCGCTCGGGCTGATCCGGGGCGGGCTGCGCGACTTCTCCGTCAGCCGCACGAGCCTGCAGTGGGGGATCCCGCTGCCGTGGGACCCGACGCACGTGGCGTACGTGTGGTTCGACGCCCTCGCCAACTACATCACCGCCGTCGGCTACGGCACCGACGACGAGCGGTTCCGCTCGTGGTGGCCGGCGCGCCACCTGATCGGCAAGGACATCATCCGCCACCACTGCGTGTACTGGCCCGCGATGCTGCTGTCGGCGGGGCTCGAGCCGCCGCGGGGCTGGGCGGTCGGCGGGTGGCTGCTCGTCGGCGGCGAGAAGATGAGCAAGACCTCCGGCAACGTCGTCGACCCGCTCGACCTCGTCGACGACGTCGGCGTCGACGGCTTCCGGTACTACGTCCTCGCCGAGACCACGTACGGCCAGGACGGCGACTTCACCTACGAGGGCCTGATCGCGCGCTACAACAGCGACCTCGCGAACAACCTCGGCAACCTGCTGTCGCGCGTCGCGACGGTGGTGACGAAGACGTGCGGCGGCGTCGGCCCCGCGCCGAGCCCGTCGTCACCGCTCGCCGGCGCGGCGGCCGCGGCCTACGAGGCCAGCGCCGCGGCGTGGGCCGACGTGCAGCCGAACCGCGCGCTGGAGGCGACCTGGTCGCTGATCCGCGCGACGAACGCGTACCTCGAGGCCAACGAGCCCTGGAAGGCCGAGCCGGGTCCCGTCGTCGACGCGGTGATGGGCGACGCGCTCGAGGCGCTGCGCATCGTCGCCGTGCTCGCGTCTCCGGCGCTGCCGACCACGTCGCAGGCCGTGTGGGAGCGGATCGGGCTCGGCGGCGCCGTGACGGACCAACGGCTGCCGGCCGCCGTCGCGTGGGGCGGCTACCCCGGCGGGCTCGAGGTCACCAAGGGCGCGCCGCTGTTCCCGCGCAAGGCGTAGCGGCAGCGATCGGCACCGCACCGTGTACGTCGACAGCCACTGCCACCTGTACGACACGCGGGGCGCCGACGTCGCCGACGTCGTGGCCGCGGCGCGCGCGGCCGGCGTGACCACGATGGTCAACGTCGGCTGCGACGACGCGACGACGGCCGCCGCGATCGAGATCGCGGAGCGCTTCGACGGGGTCCACGCCACGGCGGGGCTGCACCCGCACGAGGCCCGCCACGGCGTCGACACGATCCTCCGCCACCTCGACCACCCGAGCGTCGTCGCCGTCGGCGAGGCCGGGCTCGACCACCACTACGAGCACTCGCCGGCGGCGGACCAGCGGCGGGCGTTCGCGGCGCAGGTCCAGCTCGCGCACGAGCGGGCGCTGCCGCTGGTGATCCACACGCGCGAGGCCTGGGCGGAGACCTTCGACATCCTCGACGGGGAGGGCACGCCGGAGCGCACCGTGTTCCACTGCTTCACCGGCGGCCCCGAGGAGCTGCGCGGGTGCCTCGAGCGCGGCGCCTTCGTCAGCTTCAGCGGCATCGTCACCTTCAAGGCGGCCGTCGACCTGCACGAGGCGGCGCGGCGGTGCCCCATGGACCGCCTCCTGGTCGAGACCGACAGCCCGTACCTCGCGCCGGTCCCGCACCGGGGGCGGACGAACGAGCCCGCGTACGTGACCCACGTGGTGGCTGCGATCGCCACGCTGCGTGGCGAGGATCCCCACGCCGTGCGGCGCGCGACGGTCGCGAACGCGCTCGCCGTGTTCCCTCGCCTTGCGAACCGGGGTTCTGCTTCGTAGCGTTTCCCCCGTGCAGGGCAACGAGCGACGTCGCGTGGTGCTCGCGACGGCGTTCACGCTGGTCGCCCTGCCGGCGATCTGGGTGTTCGAGCGCGGCGACGCGAGCGGCCCCTCGACACCCTCCGTGGCGGCAGCGGGGGTCCCCGAACCCGCGGCCGGCTCGGGCGGCGAGGGGAGCACGACCACCGCCGCGCCGGAGGTGCCCGTGTTCCTCGACGGCGGAGCACCCGTGGCCGGCCCGGCCGTCATCGACATCGCCCGCCCGGGGGTCGGTCCCGACGAGGCGCGCGCCCGCGCGACGTTCGTGCGCCACCAGGGAGCGACCGTCCCGCGGCCCTGCACCACCGCGCTGGCCAGGGCCGGCGCGACGATCACGGTGACCAACGTCGACAACGGCCTGTCGACGACGTGCGTGAACACCCTCGGCTACCCGATCCCGGTGGGCTCGGACATCGTGATCCACACCGACGTGTTCGTCCAGATCGCGGATCTGGTCGACGCGCCGGTCCCGGTGCGGCTCAGCTGGTAGCGGCGTGCTCTCGCACGCGGACGTGCGCCGGCTGCTGGACGACCACGGCCTCGCGCCACGGCGCGACCTCGGGCAGAACTTCGTCGGCGACCCGAACACCGTGCGCCGCATCGCCCGCCTCGCCGGCGTCGGCCCCGGGGACCACGTCGTGGAGATCGGCGCGGGGCTCGGCTCGCTCACGCTCGCGCTGGCGGAGACGGGCGCGCGGGTGGTGGCGGTGGAGGTGGACCGGGGCGTGGTGCCCGTGCTGCGCGACGTGGTGGCGGGCCGGCCGGGCGTCGAGGTCGTCGAGGCCGACGCGATGTCGCTCGACTGGCCGGCGCTGCTCGCGGCGTCGCCCCGCTGGACCCTCGTGGCCAACCTCCCGTACAACGTGGCGACGCCCCTCGTGTGCGACCTCCTGGACGGGGTGCCGGCGATCGGGCGGATGCTCGTGATGGTGCAGCGCGAGGTGGCGCAGCGGCTGGTGGCGCCCGCCGGCACGCCCGCGTACGGCGCCGTGTCGGTCAAGGTCGCCTACTGGGCGACGGCGCGCCTGGCCGGCGACGTGCCGGCGAGCGTCTTCGTCCCCCGGCCCAACGTCGAGTCCGCGCTGGCGGAGATCGTCCGGCGGCCCTCGCCCGCCGTCGCGAGCGATCGCGAGCCGCTGTTCCGGCTGGTGCGGACGGCGTTCGGCCAGCGGCGCAAGATGCTCCGCCGGTCGCTCGCCGACGTCGTCGCCCCCGACGTGTTCGAGCGGGCCGGCATCGACCCGCGACGGCGGCCCGAGGAGCTGGACGTCGTCGAGTGGGGCGCGCTCGCAGACGCCCTCGCGGCGGGCGCGCCGTGAGCGTGGTCGTCGTCGAGGCGCCGGCCAAGCTGACGCTGTCCCTGCGGGTCCTCGGCGTGCGGGCCGACGGCTACCACCTGATCGACGCGGAGATGGTGTCGCTCGAGCTGGCCGACCTGGTGACGATCGACGAGGGCCACGCCGGTGCGGTGCGGCTCGCCGCCAGCGGACCGTTCGCGGCGGGGGTGCCGCTGGACGAGCGGAACCTCGTCGCCCGCGCGCTGCGGTGGTGCGGCCGGACCGCGGACGTCCACCTCCGCAAGCTGATCCCGCACGGCGGCGGCCTCGGCGGGGGGTCGTCGGACGCGGCGGCCGTGCTGCGCTGGGCCGGCGTCACCGACGTCGCCGCCGTGGCCGAGCTCGGGGCCGACGTGTCGTTCTGCCTCGTCGGCGGCCGAGCCCGCGTGCGCGGCATCGGCGAGGTGGTCGAGCCGCTGCCGTTCGAACCGCTCGAGGTGACGCTCGTGGTGCCGCCGCTCGCGATCAGCACCCCGGCCGCCTACCGGGCGTGGGACGCGCTGGACGGCCGAGGCGCGGGCGCCGGGCCGAACGACCTCGAGCCCGCCGCGATCGCGGTGCAGCCGGAGCTCGCCCGGTGGCGGGACCGCATCCGCGAGGCCGCGGGCGTGCGACCGGTGCTGGCCGGCAGCGGCGCCACCTGGTTCGTGCGCGGCCACCACCCTGACCTCGCCGAGGCCCTGGCGGACGCCACCGTGGTCCCCACCCGCACCCGCCCCGCCCACGCCGGCTGACGACGACCGGAGACGCGCGACGACCCCCGCCGGGCGGTGCCGTCGGGGGTCGTCGGTTCGGAGGTGGACGTGGCTACTTGCGGCGCTGGTGGCGCGTGCGGCGAAGCATCTTCTTGTGCTTCTTCTTCCGCATGCGCTTGCGGCGCTTCTTGATCAGCGATCCCATGGCCCGCTGACGCTACCGGGGTGCGGGCACGGACGCCACGCCCGTCTCGCGTGCGGGCGGCGCCGCGTCCGCCAGGACTAGCGTGAGGCCACCGGTCCGGGGTCGTTCAATGGTAGGACAGCGGTTTTTGGTGCCGCCCATAGGGGTTCGAGTCCTCTCCCCGGAGCTCGCCCGCCGCGATCACCGCAGCCGCGCTAGACAGAGGCCATGGCCGTCTCCGCGATCGTCCTCGCCGCCGGGGAGGGCACGCGGATGCGCTCCTCCCGCCCGAAGCCGCTGCACATGATCTGCGGCCGGGCCATGGTCATGCACGTGATCCACGCCCTCGAGCGCCTCGACGTCGCCCGCACCGTGGTCGTCGTCGGCCACGGCGCCGAGCGGGTGACGAAGAAGGTCCAGGAGCAGGCCCCGTCGTGGGCGCAGCTCGGCTTCGTCGAGCAGACCGTGCAGCGCGGGACGGGCGACGCGGCGATGGTGGGCATGACCGCGATCCCCGGCGACGACCTCGACGACGACTCCACCGTCGTGATCCTCCCGGGCGACACGCCGCTCCTGCGGCCCGAGACGCTCGAGCAGCTCGTCGCCACCCACGTCGCCAACGGCGCGGCCGCGACGCTGCTGACGAGCGTGCTCGACGACCCCACCGGGTACGGCCGGGTCATCCGCGACACGAGCCGCAGCGGCGGCGGGCGGGTGCTGCGCATCGTCGAGCAGCGGGACGCGAGCCCCGAGGAGCTGGCGGTGGGCGAGATCTGCACGAGCATGTACGCCTTCCGCCGCGACCTGCTCGGCCCGGCGCTGCGGCACCTGTCGCCCGACAACTCCCAGGGCGAGTACTACCTCACCGACGTCGTCGGCGTGCTCGCCGCGATGGGCCACCGGATCGGCTCGGTGCAGGCCCCGGTGGAGGAGACGCAGGGCGTCAACGACCGCTGGCAGCTCGCGCTCGCCGAGCGCGAGCTGCGCGCCCGGACCAACCGCACCTGGCTGTTGAACGGCGTGACCATGCTCGACCCTCGCCAGACCTTCGTCGACGTGACGGTGCAGCTCGGCCGCGACGTCACGCTGTACCCCGGGGTCATCCTGCAGGGCACGACGAGCATCGGCGACGGCTGCGACATCGGCCCGGACACGCGGCTCGTCGACTGCGTCGTCGCCGACGGGTGCCTGGTCGAGAACACCGTCGGCCACGAGAGCGAGATCGGCTCCGGCGCGCACGTCGGCCCGTACGCGCACCTCCCCGCGGGCAGCAGCGTCGGGGCCGGCGTCGTCACCGGGGCCTTCTACACTGCTGGCACCGCCGACCCCCCGGATTCGGAGCCCTGATGGAGAAGCTCACCACCAAGCGCATGTCGCTGTTCACGGGGCGGACGCACCCGGCGCTCGCGCAGGAGGTGGCGGACCACCTGGGCGTCGAGCTCGGCCACGCCAACCTGGTCGAGTTCGCGAACGGCGAGGTGCGCCCCCGCTTCGGCGAGAGCGTCCGCGGCTCGGACGTGTTCGTGATGCAGACGCACTTCGGCTGCGACGGCCGGAGCATCAACGACTCGATCATGGAGCAGCTGATCATGATCGACACCGCCTACCGCGCCTCCGCCAAGCGGATCACGGCGGTGTGCCCGTTCTACGGCTACGCCCGCCAGGACCGCAAGGCCGAGGGCCGCGAGCCCATCACCGCCCGGCTGGTCGCCGACCTGTTCAAGGCCGCCGGCGCGAAGCGGATGGTCTCGATCGACCTGCACAGCGGCCAGATCCAGGGCTTCTTCGACGGCCCGGTCGACCACCTGACGGCGATGCCCGTGCTCGAGCGGTACATCCGGGAGCACGCGTCGGACCCGGTGATCGTGTCGCCCGACGCCGGGCGGATCAAGGTCGCGGAGCGGCTCGCGCAGCACCTCGGCGACATGGGCGCCGACCTCGCGTTCATCTACAAGCGCCGCCCGAAGGGCTCGACGAACGTCGCGGAGGCCAAGGAGGTGATCGGCGAGGTCGAGGGTCGCCTGTGCATCCTCACCGACGACATGATCGACTCCGGCGCCACGATCTGCTCGGCGGCCGACATCCTCCTCGCCCGCGGAGCGACCGAGGTGTGGGCGATGGCCACCCACGGCGTCCTGAGCGGTCCGGCCATCGACCGGCTGAAGAACTCGCCGATCGCCAGAGTCGTGCTGACGAACACCCTGCCCCTGCCGCCGGAGAAGCAGCTCGACTCGATCGAGGTGCTCTCCGTGGCGCCGATCATCGCCCACGCGCTGAGCGCGGTGTTCGACGACACGAGCGTGAGCGAGATCTTCGGCGGCGAGAACCAGGCCTGAGCCGCGCCCGGTCCGTGAGGTCGACCCGGACCCGAACCCCGCGCAGCGCACGGACCCGCCGCTCCGTGAGCCAGACCTGGACCGGGGGCGGGCGCAGCGGACGGACCCGCCGCTCCGTGCGCCAGACCCGGACCCCGGGCGGGCGCAGCGCACGGACCCGGCTCGGCCAGGCGACGGGTGCGATCCCGCCGGGGCGGCCGGTAGGCTCGCGAGCCGTCCTGGATCGGGACGACCCGGTCGCCGATCCGCCCAGAACCCGCACCCGAGGCCCCGCCATGTCACAGACCGTTCTCGTCGCCACCACCGGTCGCCCGACCGGATCGGCCGCCAGCCGCCGGCTGCGCGCCGAGGGCCGGATCCCGGGCGTGCTCTACGGCCGTGGCATGGATCCCATCAGCGTCACGATCGAGCGTCGCGACCTGCGCCTCGCCCTCAGCGGCCCGGCGGGGTCGAACACGGTGCTCGAGCTGCAGGTGGACGGCACCAGCTACCCGGCCGTGGTGAAGGAGCTGCAGCGCCACCCGGTCAAGCGCACGGTCAGCCACATCGACTTCTTCCAGGTCAGCATGGACGAGGCGATCACCGTGTCGGTCCCGCTGCGCCTCGAGGGCGAGGCCAAGGACGTCCTCGCCGCCGGCGGTCTCGTCGACCCCGCCGTCGACACGATCGAGGTGTCCACCACGCCGAACAACATGCCGAACGAGTTCGTCGTCGACGTGAGCGCGATGCAGCCGGGCGACGTGATCCGCCTCGCCGACGTCCCGATGCCCCGTGGCGTCACCCCCCTCGGCGATCCGGAGATGGCGGTCGTGTCGATCCTCACCACGCGCACCGCCGAGCTGCCGGAGGACGCGCCGGCCGACGACCTGGACGCGGAGCTCACGGAGGGCGCGGACGGCGCCGACGCACCTGCCGGCGACGCGGGCGAGCCGGCTGCCGACGCCGGCGAGTGACGTTCGACGCGCTCGTCGTCGGCCTCGGCAACCCGGGCAAGCAGTACGCCCGGACCCGTCACAACGTCGGTGAGGAGTGCGTGGTCGAGCTGGCCCGCCGGGTCGGCGAGGTGCTGCGCCCGGGTCGCGACGACGCGTTCACGGCCGAGTGCCGCTTCGGTGAGCACCGGGTGGTGCTCGCCTTCCCGATCACGTTCATGAACGACAGCGGCCGCGCCGTCGGCAAGCTCGTGCGCCGGCACCGGGTGGAGCCGCAGCAGCTCGTCGTGGTCCACGACGAGCTCGACCTGCCGCCCGGGACCGTGCGGGTCAAGGCCGGCGGCGGGCTGGCGGGCAACAACGGCCTGCGCAGCATCACCCAGCACCTCCACACGCAGGACTACCTGCGCGTCCGGATCGGGATCGGCAAGCCGCCGTCGCGCGACCGCGGCGCGAACCACGTCCTCGCCCGCTTCGGCACGGCGGACCGGCGCCTCGTCGACGTCGCGATCCAGGAGGCCGCCGACGCGGTCGAGGTGATCGTGGCCGAGGGCGTCGACGCGGCCATGCGCCGGGTCAACGGTCCGAAGCCCCCGTCGTCGCCCGCGCCGCCGCCGCGTCCGTGAACCGGCGCACCGTCACGGTGCCGCCGTCCACGAACGCCGCGGGAGCCCGGCGGTCAGCGGTCGACGATCGACGCGACGCGGCCCGCCTCGAGGGTGATCGTGCGGTCGAGGCGCACGTGGTCGAGCAGCGCGCGGTCGTGGGTGACCAGCAGGACCGTCCCCCGGAAGGCCTCGAGCGCCAGCTCGAGCTGCTCGATCGCGGCGAGGTCGAGGTGGTTCGTCGGCTCGTCGAGGACGAGGCAGTTCGTGCCGCGCGCCATCAGCAGCGCGAGGACCGAGCGAGTCCGCTCCCCCGGTGACAGCGACGCCGTCGGCCGGACCACCTCACCGGCGCCGAGGCCGAACTTCGCGAGGAGCGTCCTCGCGTCCGACACCGTCATCCCCGTCGCGCGCATGAAGGCCTCGAGCAGCGTCGTGTCGTCCGCGAGCTGCGCCCGGACCTGCTCGAGCTCGCCGACGACGACGCTCGGGCCGAGCGCCCGCTCCCCCGCGCTCAGCTCGACCCGCCCCAGCAGCGCCTGGAGCAGGGTGCTCTTCCCGCTGCCGTTCGCCCCGAGCAGGGCGACCCGCTCGCCCGCGCCGACCGTGAGCGTGATCGGGCCGAGCCGGAACGTGCCACGGTCGACGACGGCATCCACGAGCCGGGCGACCACCTGCCCGCTGCGCGGCGCCTCGCCGAACGTGAGGTGGAGCTGCCACGCCTCGCGCGGCTCCTCCACCACCTCGAGGCGCTCCATCATCCGCTCGGTGCGCGCCGCGCGCGCGGCGAGCTGCTCGGTCTGGTTGATCTTGAACGCCTTGATGTTCTTGTCGTTGTCGGCCGGCTTCTTCTTCGCCCGTGACAGGCCCTGCGTCGCCCACTCGCGCTCGCGCTGCGCCCGCCCCGCGAGGTCGGACCGCTTCTCGGCGTACTCCTCGTAGCGCTCGCGCGCCTGGGCGGCGGCGACCTCGCGCTCGACGAGGAACGCGTCCCAGCCGCCGGCGAACAGCGTGAGGTCGTGGCGGAACTCGTCGAGCTCCGCCACGTGGGTGACGGTGCGGCGGAGGAACTCGCGGTCGTGGCTGACGAGGACGAGCCCCGACGGCTGCGACAGGACCCAGCGCTCCAGGACGGCGAGGCCGTCGAGGTCGAGGTCGTTCGTCGGCTCGTCGAGGAGGACGACGTCGAAGCGCGACAGCAGCAGCACCGCCAACCCGATGCGGGCGGCCTCGCCGCCGGACAGCGTCGACATCGGCTGGTCGACCAGCCGCTCCGGCACCCCCAGATCCGCCAGCACGGGCCCGACGCGGGCGTCGAGGTCGGCGCCGCCGAGGACGAGCCAGCGGTCGAGCGCCGCTGCGTACCGGTCGTCCGCACCGGGCGCTCCGGCGGCGAGCGCGGCCGTGGCCGCGTCGAGCTCGTCGCTCGCGGCCGTCACGCCGGTGCGGCGGCCGAGGGAGGCGAGCACCGTCTCGTCCCCCCGCTCGGGTTCCTGCGGGAGGTAGCCGACGAGCGCGTCCGGCGGCGTGGTGCGGACCGAGCCGCCGTCGGGCGAGAGCCGACCGGACAGCACCCGCAGCAGGGTGGACTTGCCGACCCCGTTGGGCCCGACGAGCCCGACGCGCCAGCCGGGCGCGACGTCGAGGTCGACGCCGCCGAGGATCGTGGCGCGGCCGAGGGCGAGGGTGAGGCCGCGGGCGTGGAGGGATGCGGAGGATGGCATGGGGACCTCGGGTTCGACGTGGGGACGGACCGGCTCCACCTGCTCAGCGCGCGGCGCCATCTTCGCGCACGCGCCCCCCGCCTCCACCACGCGTTCCCGCCCGCGTCCGTGAACGCGGGCACCGCATCGGTGCGTGCGCCGGCGGACGCGCCGGGGGACGGGTGCCACTCCGGCGCCGGAAGGGGCACCGGTACCCTGGATCACCGCATGCCGCCCTCCGCGCCGCCCTCCGCCCCGGCCGTCGCCGCCGCCCCCCTCGCCGACCTCCCGCTCCTGCTGCGCGACGAGCCCGGCCTCACCCACGCGTTCGGCGACCCGCAGGCCGTCGTCACCGTCCCCGACGCCGGGCGCGCCGTCGCCGTGGCCGCGCTGTCGCGCCTCGGCGGGCGCCGGCCGCTGCTCGTCGCCTGTCCCACCGGAGCGGACGCCGGGCAGCTCGCCGACGACCTGCGCCAGTACCTGGGCGAGGACGAGGCGGTCCTGTTCCCGGCGTGGGAGACGCTGCCGTTCGAGCGCGTCAGCCCGAGCGTCGAGACGATGGGCCGGCGGCTCGAGGTCCTCTGGCGGCTGCGGAGCCCGGAGCGCTGCCCGGCCGTCGTCGTCACGGGGGTGCGCGCCCTGCTGCAGCAGCTCGGGCCCGGCGCCGCGTCGATCGAGCCGATCTGCGTCCGCCGCGGCGACGTGATCGACCCCGAGGAGCTCGTCCGCCGCCTCGTGGGGTGCGGCTACCGCCGCGAGGAGCTCGTCGAGCACCGCGGCGAGGTCGCTCGCCGTGGCGCGATCGTCGACGTGTTCCCGTCCACCGCGGACGCGCCGGTGCGCATCGACCTGTGGGGCGACGACGTCGACCGGCTGACGCACTTCGGCGTCAACGACCAGCGCAGCACCGACGACGTCGACGAGGTGCTGATCTTCCCCGCCCGCGAGCTGCTGCCCTCCGACGACGTCCGCGCCCGGGCGGCCGAGCTGGTCCGCACCGAACCGTGGGGCCGCGAGCAGTGGGAGCGGCTCGCCGAGGGCGCCGTGTTCGACGGGATGGAGAGCTGGCTGCCGTGGCTCGTGGGCGAGGGCGGTGCCCGCGGCCAGCTGATCGCCGACCTGCTGCCGGACTCGGGCAAGGTGGTGCTGGTCGAGCCACGGCGGATGCGGGACCGTGCCGGCGACCTCCTCGCGGAGGAGGACGACCTCGCCCGCTCGCTCGCGAGCACCTGGGCGCGCGACCCCGAGCGGACGTTCCCCCGCCTGCACGCGGGCACCGACGGCCTCCTCGCCACGCACCGCTCGATGTGGACCATCAGCCCGGCTCCCGAGGGGCCCGACGCGCCGGTGGTGCAGGCCTCGGGGTGGGCGCCGGTCGTCGGCGACGGCGAGGCGCTGACGGCACGCCTCGGCCAGCTGCTCGCGCAGGGCTACCGGGTGGTCGTCGCCGCCGACACCGAGGGCTCCGCCGCGCGGATGGCGGAGCTGCTGCGCGAGCGGGGGCTCGAGCTGCGCGTCGCCCGTGCCGGGACGGACCTGACGCGGCCCGGCGGGTACGTGACGGTCGCGCCGCTGCACCGCGGCTGCACGCTGGCCGGCGCCCGCCTCGCCGTCGTCGCCGAGGGCGACCTCACCGGCCGGCGGCGCACGCACCGCCGGCCGCGGCCGCGCAAGCGCGACAGCGGCGGCTTCTTCGAGGACCTGAAGCCCGGCAACTACGTCGTGCACCACCAGCACGGCGTCGGCCACTACGAGGGGATGGTGAAGCGCACGATCGGCGGGGTCGAGCGCGACTACCTCCTGCTGTCGTACAAGGGCGGCGACAAGCTGTACGTCCCGAGCGACCAGATCGACTCGCTGCGCCAGTACGTCGGCGGCGAGGCCCCGGCGCTGCACCGCCTGGGCGGCGCCGACTTCGCCAAGGCCAAGTCGCGGGTGCGCAGCGCGGTCCGCGAGATCGCGCAGGAGCTGGTCCTGCTGTACCAGCAGCGGATCAACGCGCGCGGCCACGCCTTCGGCCAGGACACCCCGTGGCAGCGGGACATGGAGGAGGCCTTCCCGTACGCGGAGACACCCGACCAGCGGCGCGCGATCGACGAGGTGAAGGCCGACATGGAGCGGCCCCACCCGATGGACCGGCTCCTGTGCGGCGACGTCGGCTTCGGCAAGACCGAGGTCGCGATCCGGGCGGCGTTCAAGGCGATCCAGGATGGCAAGCAGGTGGCGGTGCTCGCGCCGACGACGCTGCTCGCGACGCAGCACGGCGGGACCTTCGCCGACCGCTTCGCCGGGTTCCCGATCCGGGTCGAGGTCCTCAGCCGCTTCCTCACCCCGAGGGAGGCGCGCGCCGTGATCGACGGCCTCGCGAGCGGCGAGGTCGACTGCGTGATCGGCACGCACCGCCTCCTGCAGGAGGGCGTGCGGTTCAAGGACCTCGGCCTGCTGATCGTCGACGAGGAGCAGCGCTTCGGGGTGCAGGCCAAGGAGGCGATGAAGAAGCTCCGCACCGACGTCGACGTGCTGACGCTGTCGGCCACGCCGATCCCGCGCACGCTCGAGATGAGCCTCGTCGGCATCCGCGACCTGTCGCTCCTGCAGACGCCGCCCGCGGACCGCCAGCCGATCCTGACGTTCGTCGGCGAGTACGACGAGCGCGTCGCCGTCGAGGCGATCCGGCGCGAGCTCCTGCGCGAGGGGCAGGTGTTCTGGGTCCACAACCGGGTGGGCACCATCGAGCGGGCGGCGGCGCGCCTGCGCGAGCTCGTGCCGGAGGCCCGCATCGCCGTCGCGCACGGCCAGCTGGACGAGGGCACGCTGGAGCAGGTGGTCGTCGACTTCTGGGAGGGCCGCTTCGACGTCCTGGTCTGCACGACGATCATCGAGTCCGGGATCGACATGCCGCTCGTCAACACGCTCGTCGTCGAGCGCGCCGACCTCCTCGGCCTGGGCCAGATGCACCAGCTCCGCGGCCGCGTCGGCCGCTCCGGCTCGCGGGCGTACGCGTACCTCTTCTACCCCCCCGACCGGTCGCTGACCGAGGAGGCCTATGAGCGGCTGAAGACGATCGGCGAGGCGACCGACCTCGGCAGCGGGTTCAAGATCGCGATGCGCGACCTCGAGATCCGCGGGGCGGGCAACCTGCTCGGCGAGTCCCAGAGCGGCCACATCGCCGCGGTCGGGTACGACCTGTACTGCCAGATGGTGACCGAGGCCGTGGGCGAGATGAAGGGCGAACCGGTGCGGGCGCCGTCGGAGCTGAAGCTCGACGTGCCGTCCGACGCCTACCTGCCGGCCGACTACGTGGCCAAGGAGGAGCTGCGCCTCGAGGCCTACCGGCGCCTCGCCGGGGTCACGACGGCGGCGGAGGTGGCCGACATCCGCGACGAGTGGGAGGACCGCTACGGCCCCGTGCCGGAGGCGGCCGCGGCGCTGCTCGACGTGGCCTCGCTGCGCGCCGAGTGCGTGCGCCTCGGCATCACCGACGTCAGCATCGTCGGCAGCGCGGCTCGCCTCGCCCCGATCGATCTCAAGGTGAGCGAGGAGATGCGCCTGCGCCGGCTGAGCAAGACGGCGATCCACAAGGAGGACCAGCGCCAGCTCGTCGTGCCCCTCGGCCGGGGCGCCCCCGCGCCGTTCCTCGTCGGCTTCCTGCGCGAGCTCGTGCCGGCCCCCGAACCGGCGCCCACGGGCTGATGCGGATCCAGCTCGCGAAGCCGGCGGAGCACGCGAGCGTCGTCGCCTGGCCCGTCGGCCAGCGGCTCGCGGGGTGGACGCTGCCCGGCATGCACCGGGTGCTCGGGCTCCACCGCCACGAGGTGCGGATGGTCGAGAGCGGCAGCGTGACGTACGTCGTCAAGGAGCTCCCCGACCCCCTGGCGCAGCGCGAGTACCGGCTGCTGCGCGCGCTCGCCGACGACGGGCTGCCGACGGCCGAGGTGGTCGGCGTCGTCACCGGCCGAACCGACGATGCGGGCGGCGAGGTGGACGGGCTGCTGATCACGCGCCACATCGACTGGTCGCTCCCCTACCGCGTGCTCCTGTCCGGGCGCGGCCTCGAGATCCCGTACCTCGGCGAGCGCCTGCTCGCCGCGCTCGCGGGCCTGCTCGTGCGGCTCCACCTGGGCGGCTTCTTCTGGGGCGACTGCTCGCTGTCGAACACCCTGTTCCGCCGTGACGCCGACGCGCTGTCGGCCTACGTGATCGACGTCGAGACCGCCGAGCGCCACGCGTCGCTGTCGGACGGGCAGCGGGCGCTCGACCTCCAGATCGCGACGGAGAACGTGGCGGGGGACCTGACCGACCTGCAGATGGGCGGCCTCCTCGCCCCCGGCATCGACCCGATCGACACCGCCCTCGCGATCGAGCACAGCTACCGCGACCTGTGGGCGGAGCTGACCAACGTCGAGGTCTTCGACGTCGACGAGACGTTCCGCGTCGATCAGCGGCTCCGGCGCCTCCACGAGCTGGGGTTCGACGCGGCCGAGGTCGAGCTCGTCACGACCGACCAGGGCCGGACGCTGCGGCTCGTGCCCCGCGTCGTCGAGCACGGCTTCCACGCGCAGCGCCTCCGGGCGCTGACCGGCATCGTGGCCGGCGAGAACCAGGCGCGTCGGCTGCTGCACGACATCCAGCGCTACGGCACCACGGTCGAGGACCGCACGGGTCGCCGCCCGCGCGAGGCGGCGCTCGCGGACCGGTGGCTCGAGGAGCGGTACCTGCCCACGATCGCGGCGATCCCGCCGCTGCTCGCCGGCAAGCTGGAGCCGGCGGAGGTGTACCACCAGGTGCTCGAGCACCGGTGGTTCCTCTCCGAGGACGCCGGCTTCGACGTCGGGTGGCGGGAGGCGCTCGACGCGTACGTCCGCGACGTGCTGACGCCGGCGCCGAGCGAGCTGCGCGCGCTGCCTGCGACGGGCCAGATCCCCCTCGTCGGCTTCGAGGTGGAGCAGGGCGGCTCGGCGGCCGCCGGCGATGACCCCGCCGGGGCCTCCCGGTAGGGTTCGCGCCCGTGATCGCCCGCCGTCTCGCCGCCGTCGCCTGCGCCCTCGCGGGCGCCGCCACGTTGTCGTCCTGCGCCACGTTCGAGGGCGACGACGTCGCCGCCTCGTCCGGCGACCACGAGCTGAGCCAGGACGAGCTGCGGTCGATGCTCGAGTCCGACTTCCTGGACCTCGTGCTCGACGTGAGGGTGCCCGGGCGCGAGGGCGAGGTGATCGGCAGCGGGGTGCGCGAGCTGCTGGGCGCCTGGATCGTGATCGGCCCCATCGAGGACGCCGGGCTGATCGACGGGCCCGCGCTCGACGAGGCGAGGGCCCAGGTGACCGAGCGGTTCGGGCCGGACTTCGACACGGCGCCCGCACCGCTGCAGGACCTGCTCGTGAAGAACTCGGCGATCAACCTCCGGATCGGCGACGGCTCGCTCACGCAGGACGAGGCGCTCGGGGTGCTGGCCGCCGCCGACGTGCACGTCGACCCCCGCTACGGGCGGTGGGACCGGGAGCTGCGCGCCGTCGTCCCGCTCGGCTGACGGCGTGCCCGGTCGGATCACGATCGTGGGGCTCGGGCCCGGCGACGAGCGCTTCGTCACCCGCGAGACCCTCGACGCGATCGAGGCGAGCGGGCAGCGGTTCCTGCGCACCGCACGTCACCCGAGCGCCCACCTCGTCGCCGGTGCCACCGCCTTCGACGACGTCTACGAGCGGGCCGACACGTTCGAGGACGTCTACGCCACGATCGCCGAGCGCCTGGTCGCGGCCGCCGACCGGCACGGTGCGGTGCTGTACGCGGTGCCCGGGTCGCCCCTCGTGCTCGAGCGCACGGTGCGCCACCTCCTCCGCGACGCCCGCGTGGCCTGCGACGTGCTGCCGGCGATGTCGTTCCTCGACCTCGCCTGGGCGCGCCTCGGGATCGACCCCGTCGAGACGGGCGTGCGCCTCGTCGACGGCCACGAGTTCGCGACCGCCGCCGCCGGCCACACCGGGCCGATGCTCGTCGCCCACACCCACGCCTCCTGGGTCCTGAGCGACGTCAAGCTCGCCGCGGAGTCGGCCACGGGCGACGAGCCCGTCGTGATCCTGCAGCGGCTCGGCACCGACGACGAGGCGATCACCCGGACCACCTGGTCCGAGCTCGACCGCGCCGTCGTGGCGGACCACCTCACGTGCGTGTACGTGGAGGGCCTCGGGGCGCCCGTCGGCGCGGAGCTCGTCCGCTTCCACGAGCTCGCCCGCACGTTGCGCGAGCGGTGCCCGTGGGACCAGGAGCAGACCCACGCCTCGCTCGTGCGCTACCTCGTGGAGGAGACCTACGAGCTCGTGGACGCGCTCCAGGCGCTCGATCCCGACGACCCCGTCACGGACGACGCTGTGGTCGAGGAGCTGGGCGACCTGCTGTACCAGATCGAGTTCCACGCGACGATCGCCGAGCAGGAGGGCCGGTTCACGATCGCCGACGTCGCCCGCGGCGTGCACGACAAGCTCGTGCGCCGCCACCCGCACGTGTTCGGCGACGTGGTCGCCGGCGACGCCGACGCGGTGGTGGCCACCTGGGACGCGATCAAGCACGCCGAGAAGGGCCGCACGAGCGTCTTCGACGGCGTCGCGACCTCGCAGCCGTCCCTCGCGTACGCGTACGCGGTGCAGCGCAAGGCGGCCAAGGTCGGCTTCGACTGGCCGGACGCCGACGGCGCGCTCGCGAAGGTCGCGGAGGAGGCGGCCGAGGTCGTCGGGGCCCGGGACGCGCGCGACGCGGCGCAGCTCCACGACGAGATCGGCGACCTGCTCTTCGCGGTCGTGAACGTCGCCCGCCACCTCGGCGTGGAGCCGGAGTCCGCGCTGCGGGCCGCGAGCGCGAAGTTCCGGGGTCGGTTCGAGCGGGTCGAGGCGCTCGCCGCGGCGCGCGGCGTCTCCCTCGCGGCGGCGGGGATCGAGGCGCTCGACGCCCTGTGGGACGAGGTCAAGCGAGGCGAGAGCGGCCGGCCGGAGCGGCCCTGACCGGTCCGGACGGGCTCGCTACGGTGGCGGCCCATGAGCGAGATCGTCGACATCACCGGCCGCGAGATCCTGGACTCCCGCGGGAACCCCACGGTGGAGGTCGAGGTGACGCTCGACTCGGGCGCGACCGGTCGCGCCGCGGTCCCCTCGGGCGCCTCGACCGGTGAGCACGAGGCCGTCGAGCTGCGCGACGGCGGCGAGCGCTACGGCGGCAGGGGCGTGCAGCGTGCGGTGGGGTTCGTCAACGACGAGATCGCCGAGACCCTGCGCGGCATGGACGCGCTCGAGCAGCGGGTCGTCGACGCAGAGCTCATCTCGCTCGACGGCACGGAGAACAAGGCCCGCCTCGGCGCGAACGCGATCCTGGGCACGAGCCTCGCGGTCGCCAAGGCAGCGGCCGGCGAGCTGGAGCTGCCGCTGTGGCGCTACGTCGGCGGTCCGAACGCGCACGTCCTGCCGGTGCCGATGATGAACGTGGTGAACGGCGGGGCCCACGCCGACAACACCATCGACCTGCAGGAGTTCATGGTGATGCCGGTCGGTGCGCCGAGCTTCCGGGAGGCGCTGCGGTGGGGCACCGAGACGTACCACGCGCTGAAGGGCGTCCTGCACGACCGCGGCCTCGCGACCGCCGTCGGCGACGAGGGCGGCTTCGCGCCGAACCTCGCCACGAACGAGGACGCCATCCGCATCCTGGTGGAGGCGATCCGGGCGGCCGGCTACGAACCCGGCGAGGAGATCGCGATCGCGCTCGACCCGGCGATGAGCGAGCTCTACCGCGACGGCCGCTACCACCTCACGGGCGAGCGCAAGGTGCTGACCTCCGCCGAGCTCGTCGACTGGTGGTCGCGCCTCGCGGACACCTACCCGATCGTGAGCATCGAGGACGGCATGGCCGAGGACGACTGGGACGGCTGGGCCGCCCTCTCGTCCGCCCTCGCCGGACGGGTCCAGCTGGTCGGCGACGACCTGTTCGTCACGAACGTCGACCGCCTGCGGATGGGCATCGACCGGAAGGTGGCGAACAGCGTCCTCGTCAAGGTCAACCAGATCGGCAGCCTCACCGAGACCCTGGACACGGTCGAGCTGGCGACGATGAACGGGTACACCAGCGTGATGAGCCATCGCAGCGGCGAGACCGAGGACGCCACCATCGCCGACCTCGCGGTCGCGACGAACTGCGGCCAGATCAAGACGGGCGCGCCGGCGCGCAGCGACCGCGTCGCGAAGTACAACCAGCTGCTCCGGATCGAGGAGCAGCTCGGCGAGTCGGCCGCCTTCCGCGGCCGGCGTGCGCTCGCGCCCCGCTGACCCCGCGCCGCCTTCGGCACTCGAGCACGCTGCGCGTCGGCCGTCCCGGGACCGCCGGAGGTGCCGGGGCGCGTGCCGCCACCGCGCGCGCGGCACCTGCGAGACTCGGGGCCCGATGGGGAGCAGCCACAAGACGAGCGCGATCCGACGGCCCGCGCCCGCTCCCGGTGCCGCGGGCGGGGGCGGCGGTGCCACGCGCACCGCCGCACGCCGGGCGGTGCGGACGCCGCGGGCGCAGCGCCGGTCGCGCCCGGATCGTGCCCCGGCCGGCGACCAGCCGCTCCTCGGCGACCTGACCCGCCCGATCCGCGCCGACCGGCGGATCGCGACGCGCCGCTTCGACCGCTGGGTCCTGGCGCTCGTCGGCGTCGCGGTGCTCGCCGCGCTCCTCGCCGCGCTGTTCGTCCTGCCGGTGCAGGCGTGGTTGCGCCAGGAGGACGACCTCGCGGCGCGCCGCGCCGAGCTCGCGGTCCTCGAGCGGGCGAACGCCGAGCTGACGAGCGAGGTCCTCCGGTTGCAGACCGACGAGGGCGCGAAGGAGGCCGCGCGTGAGGAGCTCGGCCTCGTCGACGAGGGCGAGATCCGGGTGTCGGTGCTGCCGTCGCCCGGTGCGCCGGTCACGCTGCCGGCGGGGTTCCCGTACGACGCGGTGACCCAGATCGTCGCCGTGCGGAGCGCGCCGCCCGCCGCCCCGGCTCCGGCCCCCTGAGGGCGGCTCCGGCCGGGCGAGGCGGCCTCGCGGCGGGGTGGCTACAGTCGGCGGCGTCAGCGAGCATCAGGGGGTTGGCAGTGGCCGGCAGCATTCTCGGGAACCGCGTCCGTCGCAAGGAGGACCCGAAGTTCCTCACGACGGGCGGCCAGTACGTCGACGACCTGCTCGACGAGCCGATGCTGGCCGGGGCGGCGCACGTCACGTACGTGCGCTCGACGGTGGCCCACGGACGCATCACCTCGATCGACGCATCGGCGGCGCTCGCGATGCCCGGCGTGCTCGCGGTGCTGACGGCGGAGGACCTCGGCCTCGAGGTCGCGCCGGCCGCGTTCAACCCGATGGTGTCGCGCGCCATGCTCGCGAAGGACAAGGTCCGCTACGTGGGCGAGCCGGTCGCCGTCGTCGTCACCGAGGACCCGCGCACGGGTGAGGACGCGGCCGAGCAGGTCGTCGTCGACTACGAGGTGCTCGAGGCGCTCGTCGATCCCGAGCAGGCGATGACGTCCTCGACGCTCATCTACGACGAGGCCGGCAGCAACGTCGTGTTCGACACCACCGCGCTCGGGATGCCCGAGCTCGGCGGCGACGAGTTCTTCGAGGGCTGCGAGGTCGTCGTCACCGGCCGGTTCGTGAACCAGCGCGTCGCGCCGTGCCCGCTCGAGGTGCGCGGCTCGGCGGTCGCGTGGGTGGACGGGCGGCTCCACCAGTGGCTCAGCACCCAGGGCGCCCAGGCCGCCCGCGACACGATCAAGGCCGCGAACGGCATCGAGGACGCCGACGTCCGCGTCATCACGCCCGACGTCGGCGGCGGGTTCGGCGCGAAGATCACGTGCTACCCGGAGGAGGCGATCCTCGGCGTGATCTCGAAGCGGCTCGGCCGGCCCCTGCGGTGGCGCGAGAACCGCACCGAGAGCATGATGGCCCTCGGCCACGGTCGCGCCCAGGTGCAGTACGCGACGATGGGCGGCTCGCGCGACGGCAAGGTCACGCACTACCGCCTGCAGGTCGTCCAGGACTGCGGCGGCTACGCGGAGATGGGCACGATCCTGGCGCCGTTCATGACCCGCCCGATGTCATCGGCGGTCTACGACATCCCGAACATCGAGTGCCGGACCACGAGCGTGGTCACCAACACCACGCCGACCACCGCCTACCGCGGCGCCGGGCGCCCCGAGGCGACGGCCGCCGCCGAGCGGATCATGGACATGTACGCCGCCGAGATCGGGATGGACCCCGCCGAGGTGCGGCGCAAGAACCTGATCTCGAAGTTCGACGACCCGCACACCACCTCGATCGGCCAGACCTACGACGTCGGCGACTACGAGGGCGCGCTGGACAAGGCGCTCGAGGTCGCCGGCTACCAGCAGCTGCGCGCCGAGCAGGCCGAGCGCCGCGCTCGGGGGGACGTGAAGCAGCTCGGCATCGGCGTGAGCGTCTACGTCGAGATCACCGGCGGCATCCCGCCGTTCGGCGAGCACGCGCGGATGGAGGTGCTCGAGGACGGCCGCGCCGTCGTCTACACGGGCACGAGCCCCCACGGCCAGGGTCACGTGACGTCGTGGAGCATGCTCGCCTCCGAGCAGACCGGGATCCCCATGGACAAGATCGACGTCGTCTGGGGCGACACGGACCTGGTGCCGGCGGGGGCCGGCACGATGGGGTCGCGCTCGTTGCAGCAGGGCGGGGCGGCCGTCTACAACTGCGCCGCCGAGCTCGTCGACATCGCCCGCAAGCTCGCGGCGAAGCTGCTGGAGGCGAACGAGGACGACGTCGTGCTCGACAAGGACCGCGGCGCGTTCCACGTGGCGGGCACGCCGGCCGTCGCGACGACGTGGGCCGACCTCGCCGCCGCAGCCCGCGCCAACGACATGCCCGAGGGCCTCCAGCACGCGCTGTTCTTCCAGGCCGCCGGCGCGACGTTCCCGTTCGGGGCCCACGTCGCCGTGGTCGAGGTGGACACCGAGACCGGCGAGGTCCGCCACCTCCGCCACGTCGCCTGCGACGACGCGGGCCGGGTGCTGAACCCGCTCCTGCTCGAGGGCCAGATCCACGGCGGGGTCGCCCAGGGCGCCGCGCAGGCGCTGCTCGAGGAGGTGCGCTACGACGAGGACGGCAACCCGATCACGTCGAACCTCGCCGACTACGCGTTCATCTCGGCGGCCGAGCTCCCGAGCGTCGAGGTGGTCCACATGGAGACCCCGACGTTCATGAACCCGCTCGGCGCCAAGGGGATCGGCGAGAGCGGCACCATCGGGTCGACACCCGCGGTGCAGTCGGCGGTGGTCGACGCGGTGAGCCACCTCGGCGTGCGCCACATCGACATGCCGGCGACGGCCGAGCGGGTCTGGACGGCGATCGCCGCAGCTCGCGGCTGACGGTGCGCGCGGATCGGCGCCCGCCGGCGCCCGACGCGGCGCGGGTGACGGGCGTCGTGACGCATGAGCGTGACGACGCCCGGCGGCGCCGGATACGGTGCCACCCGTGACGTCTGCCGTGACCGAGCCCGAGTCGACCGCGACCACCAGCGCCGCCCCCACCGGGGCACGTGCCACCGGCACCGCGCCGGCGCCCGCGGCCGCCCCGTCGGCGGCGGACCGGTTCGTGCGGCGGCTGCTGCGCCTCCCGGCGACCCCCGTCAAGGCCTCGGCCGCGGCGGCGCGCTCGGCGTTCCGGACCTCGATCCTCGTCGCGACGTTCCGCTGCCTGCTGGTCTACATCGTCCTGCCGTTCGTGCTGCCCGCGGCCGGGCTGGCCGGTGACGTCGCCCCGGCGGTGAGCCTGCCGATCAACCTCGTCGCGCTCGTGTGCATCGTGACGAGCATGCGGCGGTTCTGGCGGGTGAACCACTCGAAGCGGTGGTGGTACACCGCCGTCGGCGGGACGGTGATGGTGTTCCTCGTCGTGTCGAGCGTGGTCGACGTCGTCAGCCTCGCGAGCTGAGGGCGACGAGCCGCTTCTCGCCCCGGACGACCCCACGGCGCGACCGGACCTCGTGCTCGCGGAGCCGCTTCGTGGGCGTCCCGCGCGCCGCGCTGCGCAGCGCCGCGGCGCGCATGCGGCCGCTGCGGACCCGTGAGAACCACCGCACCTCGCCCCGGACGCGCAGGCCCACGATCGGCCCGTGGCACAGGCCCTGGCACGGCACGGTCGCCGCGCCTCCGCACGCCCGCGCAAGAGCCACGAGCTCCGCGAAGCCGCGGTCGCCGCGGCAGTCCTTGCCGGCGCACACGAGCAGCGTCGGCGGGGCGGTGAGGCAGGCGGGCACGGGATCCTCCTTCAGCTCGTGGGCTCGCCCCGGCCGGTGGAGCCGGGTGCGGACGTCGAGAAGTCGCGCAGCATCTTGACCAGCTCCATCTGGTGCTGCTCCTCCGCGCTGATCTGGGCGCGGGCGAACTCCTCGAGGAAGACCGATCGACCCTCGACCTCGGCGAGGAGCCGGCGGTAGAGGCCGAGGGCGGCCTTCTCGTGGCTCAGGCTCTCGCGCAGCACGTCCTCGATCGAGTGCCGGTGCGTCTCCTCGATCGGCGTGATCCGCAGCGAGGGATGGCCTCCGAGGCCCGTCAGGATCTCACCCACCTGCTGCGCGTGCAGGAGCGACTCCGCGGCCTGGGACTTCATGAACGCGACGAGCGGGATGCGGTTCGGGCCGATGATCATGAGCGAGTAGTGCGTGTACCGCACGACGCCCGACAGCTCGGACTCGAGGATGTCGTTCAGGACGCCGTGGACGGCCGCGGCGCGACCTCCGAGGTGCAGCTCGCCGTCGAGGTCGTGGGGCACGTGCGCCAGCATAACCGCCGCTGATGATCCGCGTTCGGTCGGCCTAACAGCGCCCGGTGCAGCCGCGGAGCGGGAGCGGCGTCGAGGACCCGGCTCCCGGGGGTACGGTCCGCGCCATGGCCACCACCCAGTACACGCTGCCCGACCTGCCCTACGACCCCGCGGCGCTCGAGCCGCACCTGTCGGCCGCGATCGTCGAGCTGCACCACGACAAGCACCACGCGACCTACGTGAAGGGCGCGAACGCGGCGCTGGAGCAGCTCGCCGAGGCCCGCTCGGAGGAGCAGTGGGGCGAGGTGGTCGGCCTGGAGCGCACGCTCGCGTTCAACCTCGGCGGCCACGTGCTGCACAGCATCTACTGGACCAACCTCTCCCCCGACGGCGGCGGCGAGCCCGAGGGGGCGCTGCGGAGCGCGATCGACGACACCTTCGGCGGCTTCGAGCGCTTCCGGGAGCAGTTCACGCAGGTCACCAACTCGGTCCAGGGCAGCGGCTGGTCGCTGCTCAGCTGGGAGCCGCTCGGGCGCCGGCTCGTGATCGAGCAGCTGCTGACGCACCAGGACAACCACCTGCCCGGCTCGGTGCCGCTGCTCGCGATCGACGCGTGGGAGCACGCGTACTACCTCCAGTACCAGAACGTGCGCGCCGACTACACGGCGGCGATCTGGAACATCGTCAGCTGGGACGACGTGGCCCGCCGCCTGCAGGCGGCGCAGCAGCTCACGATCGCCGCCTCGGCCCCGCCGAGCTGACGCGCCCTGCGCGTCGCGCCGCCGCTCGCTACGCCGGGGCGGCGCCCATGAGGCATGATGTCGGCAGCCACTGGGGGCACCGGCTCGCGAAGGGGATCCGTTCACCATGCAGATCAGCGTCACCGTCAACGGCACGGCGCACGAGAGCGACGTCGAGCCGCGCACGCTCCTCGTGCACTACGTGCGTGAGCAGCTCGGGCTGACCGGCACCAACATCGGGTGCGACACCTCCTCGTGCGGCGCGTGCAGCCTGCACCTCGACGGCGAGGCGGTGAAGAGCTGCACGGTGCTGGCGGTGCAGGCCGACGGCGCGGAGATCACCACCATCGAGGGCCTGGCGACCGACGGCGAGATGCACCCGATGCAGCGCGCGTTCATGGAGCACCACGCCCTGCAGTGCGGGTACTGCACACCCGGCATGGTGATGGCGGCCACGAGCCTGCTGCGCGAGCAGCCGAACCCGACCGAGGCGGAGGTGCGGATCGGGCTCGAGGGCAACCTGTGCCGCTGCACCGGCTACCACAACATCGTCCAGGCGATCCTCGCCTGCGCCCAGGACGGAGCCGCCCGGTGATCCCCGCCCCGTTCGACTACGTCCGTGCCGGATCCGTCGAGGAGGCGGTGCAGCTCATCGGCGAGCACGGCGACGACGCGAAGTTCATCGCCGGCGGCCACAGCCTGCTGCCGCTCATGAAGCTGCGCCTCGCCCAGCCGAGCGTGCTGGTCGACATCGGTCGCCTCCGCGACCTGTCCTACATCCGCGACGGCGGCGACCACGTCGCGATCGGCGCGCTCACCCGGCACATGGACGTCGAGCGCAGCCCGGTGCTGGCCGAGCACCTCCCGCTGCTCGCGCACGCGGCCAGCCACGTCGGCGACCCGCAGGTGCGCCACCGCGGGACGATCGGCGGCTCGATCGCCCACAGCGACCCGGCCAGCGACCTGCCGGCGACCGCGCTCGCGCTCGGCGCGACGTACGTCGCGCAGGGCCCCCGCGGCACCCGCGAGATCCCGGCCGCCCAGTTCCACACCGGCTTCCTCGACAGCGCCCTCGCCGCCGACGAGGTGCTGACCGAGATCCGGGTGCCGAAGATGCAGGGCGCGGGGTGGAGCTTCCAGAAGTTCAACCGCCGGGCGCAGGACTGGGCGATCGTCGGGGTCGCGGCGTGGCGGCGCAACGGCGACAGCGGCGTCGCGCTCGTCAACATGGGCTCCGTGCCGGTGCTCGCGACGAGCGTGAGCAGCGCGCTGGCGGGTGGCGCGTCGGTGGCGGACGCGGCCGAGGCCGCGGTCGCGGAGGCGGATCCGCAGCCGGACCTGAACGCCAGCGTCGAGTACCGGGTGCACCTGGCGAAGGTCCTCGTGCGCCGGGCGCTGGAGGAGTCGAGCCGCTCGTCCTGAGCGCCCCGGGAACGCCGTCGACCGCACGGCGAGCACGAACGGCGAGCACGACGGCGACCTGAACGCCGGGTGGACGCAGGGGTAGCGTCGGGCGGGCCATGCTCGTCGACCCGACCCCCGCTCACCCGGTGCAGGAGGTCCCCGCGCCCGAGCCACCGGTGGGGCCGGAGCAGCGCGAGCGCGCCGACGTCGACGCCCTCGAGGCCGGCGCACCCGTCGTGGACCTGCCGCTCGCCGCGGTCCCCCACGATCCCTTCTTCGCCGTGCGCATCGCCCTCCTCGTGCTCTACGCCGGCGTCTACGCGTGGTGGACGGCGACGCAGGGGCTCCTGCTCGACCGCATCTCCGTCACGATCTCCGTCGGCGTCTTCCTCCTCTGCGCCTTCGCCGGCAAGCCGTGGCGCCGGTGGGCGACGCTCGCGCTCGACGCGACGCTCTACGCGCTCATGTGGTTCTGCTACGAGATGACCCGCGGCGCCGCCGATCGGATCGGCTTCCCCTACCAGGGCCGCGTCGTGCGCGACATCGACCGGGTGCTGTTCCTCGGCACGGACCCGAACGTCTGGGTGCAGGAGCGCTTCTACGGCAGCGACGTGCGCTGGTACGACAACGTCGCCTCGAGCGTGTACTACACGCACTTCGTCGTCCCCGTCGTCGCGCTCGCGGCGCTGTGGGCGGTGAGCCGTGTCCAGTGGGTGCGGTTCATGCGCCGCTTCGCGACCGTCCTCGCGGTGTCGTGCGCGATGTTCGTCGTCGTGCCGACGGTGCCGCCGTGGCTCGCATCGTCGCGCCGCTACGGCTACGACCTGCTCCCGCCGCTCGAGCGGCACACCGCCCGCGGCTTCTACGACCTCGGCTTCGCCGGCTTCGTGCGCGGGTGGCAGCGCGCGCTCGACTGGGGGAACCCGGTGGCGGCGATGCCGTCGCTGCACGCCGGCTTCGCGCTCTTCGTGCCGGCGTTCTTCCTGCCCTGGCTGCGGCCACGGTGGTCCAAGGCGCTGGTGCTCGTCTTCCCCGTGCTGATGCTCGCGTCGTTGGTCTACTTCGCCGAGCACTGGGTCGTCGACGGGATCGTCGCGTTCGCCGTCGTCGGCGCGTCGTTCGCGCTCTGGAACCGGATCGAGGGCCGCCAGCGCGCCCGGCGCGCCGGCCGCGCCCGCCGCGCGCTGGGCGTGCCGGGACCACGTGCCGCTCCCGCGGGACCGAGCGGGCCCTCGGCGCCGTCGGTGCTGCTCCGGCGCGACCTGCTCGAGGCGGTCTCGGATGGGGCGTCCCCCGAGCACGCCACCGCGGCGGCCCGGTACCTCGACCTCGTCGAGCGCTACGAGCGCCACGAGGTGCGCCTGCGCGCCCGCGCCGACCACCTCCCCGCGGCGGCGCCGGAGGGTCTGTTCGCGCCCGTCGAGCCGGTCCACGTCGCGGCCCAGCACCGGCGCCAGGCGGCGCGGCTGGACCCCCGCCTCGACGGTGACGAGGCGCTCACGCTGGTCGTCGCGCGGCGCGAGCGGATCCGCCAGGCGGCGGCGCTCCGGCCCTCGACCGCCTGACCCCGGCCCGCCCTGCGCGCCGACGCGCCGCGTGACGGTCCGCCCGGCGGCGCCGATGACTCCCCCGGCCCCGGCCCGTCCCCATCCCGACGGCGCACGCCCGGTGCGGCGCCCCGAGCAGGAGACGACGCCCGTGCCCACCATCATCCCCAACCTCTGGTTCGACACGCAGGCCGAGGAGGCCGCGACGTTCTACGTCTCGATCTTCCCCGACTCGCGGGTCACCGCCGTCACCCGCTACGGACCCGCCGGGCCGGGACCCGAGGGCTCCGTCATGACGGTCGACTTCGAGCTCGGCGGGCAGCGCCACACGGCGATCAACGGCGGGCCGCAGTTCCCGTTCACCGAGGCGATCAGCCTCCTCGTCGAGTGCGCGGACCAGGCGGAGGTCGACCGGTACTGGGACGCGCTCCTGGCGGGCGGCGGCCAGCCCGTCCAGTGCGGCTGGCTGAAGGATCGCTACGGACTGCCATGGCAGGTGTGCCCGGTCGGCATGGCCGAGCTCGTCGCCGACCCCGACCCGGCGCGGGCCGAGCGGGCGATGCGGGCCATGCTGCAGATGGTCAAGCTGGACCTCCACGAGCTGCAGCGCGCCGCCGACGGCGGCGCCTGACGCGGCCGCTCAGGCCGCGGGCTGCACGGCCGCGCGCGCCGCGACCCCCGGCGTGATGAGCTCGCCGCGGACCCGCTCGACCTGACCCTCGGGTAGGTCGTCCCGCCAGCGGAACGTCGTGACGCGGGTGATCACTGGAGGCCCGAGTACGAGCCGCCGTCCACGTGGAGCTGCACGCCGGTGACGAACCTCGCGTGGTCGCTGCACAGGAACGCCACGATCGCACCGAAGTCGGCGGCGTCGCCGATGACCCCCGCCGGGATCCCGAGCGCGACCGGATCGGGCAGCGTGTCGCCGTACAGGGCGCGGACCCGATCGGTCGCGTGCAGACCCGGCTGCACGGAGTTGACGGTGACGCCGTCACCCGCGACCTCGCGCGACACCGTCTTGAGGAACGCGGTGACGCCGGCCCGGGCGGTGTTGGAGAGGATCAGGTTGGGCGCCGGCTGGCGCACGAACAGCGACGTGATCGCGACGACGCGCCCCCAGCGGCGCTCCCGCATCGCCGGGATCGCCGCCTTGCACATCCCCACGACGCTCAGCAGGTTGAGGTCGAGCGCACCCCCGTAGGCGTCGACGGGCGTGCTGTCGAACGTGCCGGGCGGCGGACCGCCGCCGTTCGCGACGAGCACGTCGACGCCGCCGAGCGCCTCGGTGGCGGCGGCGACGAAGCCGGCCCCGCCCGCCGCGTCGGAGACGTCGGCGACGAGGCCGACGCAGTCGCCGCCGATGCGGGCCACGGCGTCGTCGATGCGGCCACGGTCGCGACCGCAGATGGCGACCCGGGCCCCCTCGGCCGCGAGGGCGGCGGCGGCGCCGAACCCCAGCCCGCCCGACGCGGCCGCCACCGCTGCTCGACGTCCGGCCAGCCCGAGGTCCACGGCCGCCGACGGTAGCGGGTCGCCGGCGGGAGCGCAGATGTAGGCTGCCGCCCGACAGGTGGTGATCCAGTGGCACTCGACGAGCAGGACGCCGACATCCGGGAGCTGCACCTCGAGGCGCTCGCCGATGCGGACCCGTACCCGTACTGGTACGAGGACCACGACGAGCCGGACAGCAACCCGACGCTCGTGCGGACCGAGACGTGCGACCTGTGCGTGATCGGCGGCGGCTACACCGGGCTCTGGACGGCGATCATCGCGAAGGAGCGCGACCCCTCACGAGACGTCGTGCTCATCGACGCGCACGAGATCGGCTCGGCCGCGAGCGGGCGCAACGGCGGGTTCATGGAGTCGAGCCTCACGCACGGCGTCGCGAACGGCCAGGCGCGCTTCCCCGAGGAGATCGCGCTGCTCGAGGAGCTCGGGCTGAAGAACCTGAACGACATCGAGGCGGCGATCGCGCGCTACGGCATCGACTGCGACTACGAGCGCACCGGCGTCATCGACGTGGCCACGACCGCCCACCCGCCGTCGTACCTCGACGAGCTGCGCGACGACCACCAGCAGCTGCGCAACCTCGGCCAGAAGGTCGAGTGGCTCGACGGCGCGGCGATGCGGGCGCAGGTGTCGTCGCCGACGTACACGGGCGGGCTGTGGCGCAAGGACCGCGCCGCGCTCGTCGATCCGGCGCGCCTCGTGTGGGGCCTCAAGGCAGCGGCCGAGTCGCTCGGCGTGCGGATCTACGAGGACACGAAGGCGACCTCGCTGGAGCGCGACGGCGTCGGCGTGCTGATCGAGACCCCGCTCGGGCGCGTGCGCGCCGGCAAGGTCGCGCTCGCGACCAACGCGTTCAAGCCGCTCCTCAAGCGGATCGGCCACTACGTCGCGCCGGTCTACGACTACTGCATGGTGACCGAGCCGCTGACCCCGGCGCAGCTCGCGTCGGTGGGGTGGGTGAACCGCCAGGGGCTGTCGGACATCCCGAACCAGTTCCACTACTACCGGCTGACCGAGGACAACCGGATCCTGTGGGGCGGCTACGACGCGGTGTACTTCTGGCGCGGCAAGGTGAACACCGAGCTCGAGAGCCGCCCCGCGACGTGGGCCAAGCTCTCCAAGCACTTCTTCGACACCTTCCCGCAGCTCGAGGGCGTCCGCTTCACGCACATGTGGGGCGGCGTGATCGACACGTGCAGCCGGTTCTGCGTGTTCTGGGGGCAGGCGTGGCAGGGGCGGATCGCGTACGCGCTCGGCTACACGGGCCTCGGCGTGGCCTCCACGCGCTTCGGGGCCGAGGTGATGCTCGACCTGCTCGACGGCCGTCGCTCCCTCGCGACGCAGACGGACTTCGTGAAGGACAAGCCGCTCCCCTTCCCGCCCGAGCCGTTCCGGTTCCTCGGCATCCACGCCACGAAGTGGTCGATGGACCGCGAGGACCGCACGGGGCGCCGCAACGCCTGGCTGCGCGGCCTCGATCGCTTCGGCCTCGGGTTCGACTCGTAGCCCGAGCGAGGTCAGCCGTTCGCGAAGAACAACGGCCGCCCGACCCGGGCCTCGACGCGGAGGTACCGCCACAGCCGGTACGGCCCGATCGACGTCGTGCGCACGAGGTGGCACACGGTGACGACGGTGTCGAGGTCGGGGCAGTCGGCGAGGACGTACGCGGTCCACGGCCAGCCGCCGCTCGGTCCGACCGAGAGCTGGTCGTCGTCGATCGTGCCGAGCACCTCGATCCCGAAGCGCCCGGCGAGGTCCTCGAACGCCGGTGGGATCGCGGACATCACCTCGGCGCGCTCCTCGTCCGGGGCCGCGAAGAACGTCGGCAGGACGCCGATGCAGAACAGGACGCGCAACGGCTCAGCCACCCGCGACCACCTCCTCGATCGTCGGCACCCCCGCCTCCAGCGGGTCACCGGCGCGACGTTCGACGTCGACGGCGGCGTGCTGATGCGCTGACGGCGGCGTCACAGCCACAGCCCGCCGCTGACCTCGACGGTCTGGCCCGTCACCCAGCGCATCGACGGCGACAGCAGCGCGACGATCGCGTCCGCCAGGTCCTCGGGCTCACCGATGCGCCCCAGCGCGGTCGCCGCCGCGACCTGCTCCTCGACGCCGGGGGTGGCGAGCATCCCGGTCGTGAGGTCGGTCCGGGTGACGCCCGGCGCGACGTCGACCACGCCGATGCCGCGAGGCCCGAGCGCGGCGGCGAGACCTCGCGACACGTCCTGGAGCGCGACCTTCGCCGCCGACTGGATCAGCACGTCCGGCGTGGCGCGCCTGCCGATCGCGGCGCTGACGGTCACGATCCGACCGCCTCGCGGCACCAGCGGCAGGGCGGCCGCGACGAGGAGGACCTGCGCCCGGACGTTCACCGCGAACGCCCGGTCCATCGCATCGGCGCTCAGCTCCTCGAGACCGCCGGGCACCATCTCCCCGGCGCACAGGACGAGGCCGTGCAGGACCGGCTCGACGCCGGCGGCGACGAGGGCCTCGCGCGCCGAACCGACGATCGCCGCGGGACCCGCCGGATCCGCGAGGTCCCCGGTCACCGCGACCGCACGCCCCCCGCGCTCCACCACCCCGGCGACCACGGCGTCGGCGGCCGCCGCGCTGGCGCGGTGGTGGACGGCGACGGTCGCGCCACGGGCGCCGAGGGCGAGCGCGACCGCGCGGCCGAGGCCGCGCGACGCGCCGGTGACGAGGACGGTGGAGGTGGTGAGCGACATGCGTCGATGCTGCGGCAGCAGCCGGCCGCCGGGGTCACCCCCCGGGCACGCGCGGTGGGTGAGACTGCGTCTCCGACCACCCGGTGACAGGGGTGAACGCCCGTCGGGGCAGCGACGCCGCGTCGGGTCCGGTTCGACCCGCCGTCGGGCGGGAAGGAGGCGCCGGTGAACACGACCGATCTGCTCTCGGCGCGGCGCGTCGACGACCCGGCGGCGGTGCTGCAGCACGTCGTGCCGGGGACCGACCTGATCGTGCCCATCGCCAACGGCGAGCCGGTCACGCTGCTGGACGCGATCGAGACGCACGCCACGTCGCTGCGCGACGTGACCATCCACCAGATGCACGCCCTGCGGGACCGCGCGCTCATGCGCGGCGACCACGCCGGGCACCTCCGCCACGTGTCCTGGTTCCTGTCGCACGTCACGCGGCCGCACTTCCACGGCGGCACGATCGACCTCGTCCCGAACCACTTCTCCGAGGTGTACTCGCTGATGCAGCAGCGGGCCACGAACCCGCTCGTGATCGCCTCGGTGTCGCCGCCGGACCGCCACGGCAACTTCTCCCTCGGCGTGGCGGCCGACTACACGGCCAGCTTCATCGGCCGGGCGCCGTTCTTCGTCGAGGTCAACCGGTGCATGCCGCGCACGGCGGGACGCAACCAGATCCACGTGTCGCAGGTCCTCGGGTGGGTGGAGGCCGACTACCCGCTGATCGAGGTCGAGCCGGCGACGCCCGGACCGATCGACCAGCGCATCGGCGAGCTCGTCGCGGACCGCGTGGCCGACGGCAGCACCATCCAGGCCGGGATCGGCGCGATCCCGAACGCGGTCCTCGGGCACCTCGCGGGCCACCGCGACCTGGGGGTGCACACCGAGCTCGTGTCGGACGGGCTGATCGACCTCGTCGAGTCCGGCGTGATCAACGGGACGCGCAAGCGGATCAACCGGCTGAAGGTCATCGGCACGTTCGCCCTCGGCACCCGCCGCCTGTACGAGTTCGTGCACGACAACCCGACGATCGAGATGTGGCCCGTGCGGTACGTGAACGACCCTCGCGTGATCGCGCAGGAGCCGGGCTTCGTGTCGATCAACGCCAGCCTCGCGGTCGACTTCCTCGGGCAGTGCGCGAGCGAGACGATCGGAGGCGCCTACTGGTCGTCGTCGGGGGGCCAGGCCGACTTCGCCCGGGGCGCCGCGTACAGCGAGGGCGGGCAGAGCTTCATCGTCCTGCACGCCACGGCGCGCGGTGGGACGGTGAGCCGGATCGTGCCCCGCCTGGCGCCCGGCGACGCCGTCACCACGGTGAAGAACACCGTCGACAAGGTGGTCACCGAGCACGGCGTGGCGGAGCTGCGTGGGCGGAGCGTCCGCGAGCGGGCCCGAGCGCTGATCGACGTCGCCGACCCGGCGTTCCGCGACGACCTCGAGCGGGCCGCCCGCGAGATGCGCTACCTCTGACCCCGGTCCCGCCCTCGACCTTCGGCGGTCGAGGTTCACGGGTCAGGTGACGGGGCGGGCGAGCGCGACGGGGTCGTGGGGCTGGAGGCAGACGAGCACCAGGCGGCCGACGCCGAGGCCGGACCAGCGTCGCCGCTCCGGGTGCGACGGGTCGACCAGCGCGGGGTCGAACCACGTCCACACGGACGCGTCCCACGGCTCGTCCCCCCGCCCCGCGAGGTCGCGTGCGCGGCGCGCCCCGTCCAGCAGCTCGACGAGCGCCTCGTGGCCGGCGCGCACGTTGATGCCGTCGCAGCGGCGGCCGGCGAGCAGCGCGAGCGGCAGCGAGTTCACGCCGAGGACCACCGGCGGACGCGGCGACGGTCGGGCGAACGTCGCCAGCTCCGCCGGCCGGTCCGCCGACCACAGCCGGTCGAGGAGGTCGAGCGCGCCCTCCAGGCGCCGGTGGCGCTCCGCCATCGCCGGGGCGAGCTCGATCCCGAGCGCGCGGTGCTCGGCGCCCCACCGGCTCGCCGGCGACGCGCCGGCCCCGAGGCCGAGGACGAACCGCCCGGCCGAGATCGCCTGCACGGACGACGCGCCCGTCGCGACGACGCCGGCAGGGCGGTTCGCGGCGTTGACCACCAGCGACCCGAGCCCGATCCGCGTCGTGGCCGCCGCCAGCGCGCCGAGCAGCGTGAAGCACTCGAGCATCGTCGACCCCTCCAGCATCGCGCCGTCGAAGTGGTCGAAGGCCCACGTCGTGTCGTACCCGGCCGCCTCCGCGGCGAGCACCCCATCGAGCAGCCGCGGCCACGGCTCCACCGCCGGGTTGAGCTGCACGTCGACTCGCACCCGGCGACGTTAGCGACGCCCGCCACGCTCCAGGACGACGGTGGAACGTGGTGCGACGACGAACGTCCCGTCCTCACCCGCGACCGGCGGCACGCTCGCCAGCGCGACGCAGACGTCCGCCCCGCGCAGCGGAGGGACGACGCGCAGCGGCTCCCAGCGCACGTTGGCGACGACCGCCACGTCGCCCCAGCCCCAGGCGAGCCACCGGCGGTCGTGGTCACCGGGGTCGGGAGGTCCACCCGCCTCGCCGTCGGCCCCGTACCACACGGGCACCGGCCACGACCCGCCCGCGGCCGGCGCGACCCGGCGGCGGATCGACAGCAGCTCGCGCACCCACCCGTGCAGCTCGCGCCACCGGTCGAGGCGGCTCCAGTCCACCCACGTCAGCGGGGAGTCCACGTCGTACGGGTTGTCGTGGCCCTCCTGGGTCCGTGCGAACTCGTCGCCCATGACCCACATCGGCGTGCCGGACGACAGCAGGAGGAGGCAGAAGGCCTGCTGCAGCTGCTGCAACCGCAGCTCCGGGCCGCAGTCCCACGAGCGGTGCCGATCGCTCGTGACGGCCGTCAGGTCGTGCATCGTCAGCCCGTCGTGCGCGGTGACGAAGTTGACGCTCCGCCACGGCGGCGCGCCGAACAGGTCGGGGCTGCCGGCCACCCGCCGGGCCACCGGTTCGGCCAGCCCCGGCTCCGCGCGCAGGAACCCACGGACGTCGTCCCGGAAGCGGTCGTTCCACTGCGCCCACCGCCGGTCGGGGAAGGCGTCGCCGACCTGGTAGGACGCGAGGTCCCACGCCTCCGCGACGAGGCGGACGCCGCGTGCCGCGCCCCAGTCGCCGATCCGGCGCACGAGGTCGCCGCCGTCGCGCGTGAGCAGCGAGGCGAGGTCGAAGCGGAAGCCGTCCACCCCGAGCCCGGCGAAGCGCTCGAGCGCCTCGAACACGAGCCGGCGGATCTCCGGGTCGCCCGGATCGACGTCGTTGCCGCACCCGCTGTCGTCGGTGTAGGAGCCGTCCTCGCGCCGCCGGTACGCGTGGGCGTCGTCGAGGCCGCGCAGCGTCCAGGTCGGCAGCGATGCGTCGCCCTCGCCGGTGTGGTTGACCACGACGTCGAGCCACACCTCGATCCCGTGGTCGTGCGCGGCCGCGACCAGCGCCGCCAGCTCGGCGGCCGCCGCATCGGGGTCCTCGGCGAACCCGCGGTGCACCGCGCCCCACACGATCGGCATGTAGCCCCAGTAGTTCGAGCGCGGGTCGAACGGGTGGACCGGCATGAGCTCGATCGCCTCGACGCCGAGGTCGGCGAGGTACGCCAGCCGGTCGATCACGCCACGGAAGGTGCGGGCGAAGCCGCGCACGTGGAGCTCGTACACCGCCGGGTGCTCCACCCGGCGCGGCAGCTGCGCGCCGGTCGGCCACGGCCGGCCGACGACGGCCCGTGGCCCCTCGGACGTCACCTCCACGTCGTCGGCCGACGGGTCGACGAGGGGCCCGGCGCCGTCGGCGAGCAGCCACCAGCGGGCGCCCTCGGCCGCGTGGAGCTCGCCCCGCCAGCGGCCACCGGCGTCGCGGCGCAGCGGCAGCCGGCGCCGCCGCCCCGGTGCGTCCTCGACGACGGCGACGAGCTCGCGGAGCCCCGGCCCGTGCACGTCCAGCTCCCGCCGCCGGACGGGCCCCCCGGGAACTGGCCCGGCGCCGCCGGCAGGCGGCACGGCGGGCGGCACGGCGGGCGGGATCGACACGGCCGACCAGCATGGCAGCGACCGGACCCGACCCGTAACCTCACGGCCCATGACGCCGCACAGCCCGCCCGCGAACCCGGGCGAGGTCGCGGCGGCGCTCACCGCGCACGGCTACCTCCCGGACGAGGGCCTCGCCACCGCCGTGTTCCTGGCGCTGTCGCTGCGGCGCCCGCTGCTGCTCGAGGGCGAGGCCGGCGTCGGCAAGACGGAGGTGGCGAAGGTGCTCGCCCGCTGGACGGGCGGGCGGCTGATCCGCCTCCAGTGCTACGAGGGCATCGACGCGTCACAGGCGGTCTACGACTGGGACTACTCGCGCCAGCTCCTCCACCTGCGCGCGGCGGAGGCGACGGGCGAGGCCGGCGCGCTCGACACGGGTGCGCTCGAGGCGCAGCTGTACGACGAGCGCTTCCTGCTCAAGCGGGCGCTGCTCGACGCGATCGACCACCACGACGACGTGGCGCCGGTGCTGCTGATCGACGAGGTCGACCGGGCCGACGACGAGTTCGAGGCGTACCTGCTCGAGGTGCTCTCCGACTACCAGATCACCGTCCCGGAGCTGGGCCTGTTCCGCACGGACCGGCCGCCCGTCGTCGTCCTCACGTCGAACCGCACCCGTGACGTCCACGACGCGCTGAAGCGCCGCTGCCTCTACCACTGGGTCGAGCACCCGAGCTTCGAGCGCGAGGTCCAGATCGTGCGCCTGCGCGCGCCGCACGTGATCGAGCCGCTCGCCCGGCAGGTGGCCGCCGCCGTCGAGGCGATGCGCGAGCAGCACCTCTACAAGCCGCCCGGCGTGGCGGAGACGATCGATTGGGCCACGGCGCTCGCGGCGCTCGGCGTCGCGCGCCTCGACGCGGCCACCGTCGACGCGACGCTCGGCGCGGTGCTCAAGTACCGGGAGGACCAGGAGCGGGTGCGCCAGCAGCACGGCGTGGCCGAGATCGTCGAGCAGGCGTTCCGGCGCGGCCTGCTCCACGGCTGACGGTGGCCGCGGCGGAGGAGATCGCCGTCGGCTTCGGGCGCGTCCTGCGCGGCGTCGGCCTCGCGGTCCCCGTCGGCAGCGTGCTCGACTTCACCGGTGCGCTCGGCCTGGTCGGGCTGGCCCGGCGCGACGACGTCTACTGGGCGGGGCGGGCGACGCTCGTGCGGCGTCCCGAGGACCAGCCGTTGTTCGACCGAGCCTTTGCCGTGTACTGGGACCGCGCGGGCGGCGCGACCGGCGACGCCGCACCGGAGGAGGTCGTGCGGATCCAGCTCGCGACCGATGAGGACCAGCAGGAGGACGGGGGCGACTCGTCACAGCCGTCGGGGGAACCGACGGTCCAGCTGCGCTTCTCGAGCACCGAGGTGCTGCGTGACAAGGACTTCGCCGCCTACGACGACGAGGAGCTGCGGGTGGCGGAGGCCCTCATGGGCCGGCTGCGGTTCGCCGGCCCGCCGCGCGCCTCCCTGCGGACGCAGCCCTCGGCACGCGGTCGCCGGCCCGACATGCGCGCGACCGTGCGCTCGTCGCTGCGGGCCGGGGGCGAGCCGGTGCGGCGCCGCTGGCGCGAGCCGGGCGACCGGCTGCGGCGCCTCGTGCTGCTGCTCGACGTCAGCGGGTCGATGGAGCCGTACGCGCGGGCGATGCTGCGCTTCGTGCACGCCGCCGTCGCCGGCCGTCAGCGGGTGGAGGCGTTCGCGCTGGGCACGCGCCTGACGCGGGTGACCCGCGAGCTGAGCAGCCGCGACCCCGACCGCGCCCTGCGCCTCGCGGGCGAGCGGGTGGTCGACTGGAGCGGCGGGACCCGGCTCGGCGAGTGCCTCCGCCGGTTCAACGACGAGTGGGGGGTGCGGGGGATGGCGCGAGGCGCCATCGTCGTCGTCCTCTCCGACGGCTGGGACCGCGGCGACCCGGAGCTGCTGGGCGAGCAGATGCAGCGCCTGGGGCGCGTCGCCCACCGGACGATCTGGGTCAACCCGCTGAAGGTCACGCCCGGCTACGCCCCGCTGGCGCGTGGCATGGCGGCGGCGCTGCCGTATGTTGACGACTTCGTGGAGGGCCACTCGGTGGCGGCGATGGAGGAGCTGGCGCGGGTGATCGCGGCCGGCTCGACGGGAGGCGCACGTGCGTGAGCTGCTGGACGACATCGACCGCTGGCGGCGGGCCGGCAAGGGCGTCGCGGTCGCGCGGGTGGTCGACATCGAGGGCTCCGGGCCGCGGGAGCCGGGAGCGGCGATGGCGGTCAGCATCGACGGCGAGGTGGCCGGGAGCGTCAGCGGCGGGTGCGTCGAGGGCGCGGTCGTGGGCGAGGCGCTCGCCGTGCTGCACGGCGAGCGGGGGCCCGGCGTCGTGACGTTCGGCTACAGCGACGACGAGGCGTTCGCCGTGGGCCTCACCTGCGGCGGCACGATCCGGCTCTACATCGAGGCGCTCGACTGGTGACCGACGCCGGCGACGCGCCCCCGGGCCCGCTCTACGACCGGCTGTCGGCGCGCCTGCGCGACGAGCTGCCGACGGCGCTCGCGACGGTCGTCGACGGTCCCGCGCCCGGCGGCAAGCTGCTGGTCGTGCCGGGTGAGGCGCCGCGCGGGACGCTCGGCGACGCGGAGCTCGATCGCATCGTGGCGCGCGACGCGCTGGCCGAGCTCGAGGCGGGGCGCTCCGGCGTGCGCCACTACGGCCCGCACGGGGAGACGACGCCGGAGGACCTGCTCGACGCACCGACGGTGTCGGTGTTCATCGAGAGCTGGGCCCCGCCCCCGCAGATGTGGATCTTCGGCGCCGTCGACTTCACCGCCGCGCTGTCCCGGGTCGCGAAGGTGCTCGGCTACCGCGTCGTCGTGTGCGACGCGCGCGAGGTGTTCGCGACGCCCCGGCGGTTCCCGGCCGCCGACGAGGTGGTCGTCTCGTGGCCGGGCCCGCTGTTCGCCGAGCGCGGCGCGACCCTCGGCGCACGGGACGCCGTCTGCATCCTCACCCACGACGCGAAGTTCGACGTGCCCGCCGTGCAGGGCGCGGTCGCGACCGCGGTCGGCTACATCGGCGTGATGGGCAGCCGCAGGACCCACGAGCGCCGGCGCGAGCGCCTCGCGGCGGCCGGGGTGACGCCGGACGAGCTGGCACGGCTCATGTCGCCGATCGGGCTGGACATCGGCGCCCGGACGCCCGAGGAGACCGCGATCTCGATCTGCGCGGAGATCATCGCCCGGCGCACCGGACGGGCCGCGCCGTCGCTGCGCGACGGTGCCGGGCCGATCCACAGCTGAGGCTGCGGCGCCGTGCGCGGTCTCAGCCCGTCGGGTCGCCGAACTTGAGCGACCGGCGCGTCGTCGCGTGGTCGACCTCGACGGTCCGGCCGGTGTAGGGCGCGTGGACGATCGTGGTGTCGACGCCGAGCCACATCATCACGTGGCCCGGGTACTGCACCAGGTCGCCGGCCTGCGCCGTGTCCGGCGTCCGCGGCGCGGCCTCGCGGATCTGGACGCCGCTCTGGCGGGTGAGGGTGTGGCCGGCCTTGGCCCAGGCGTAGGTGGTCAGGCCGGAGCAGTCGAAGCCCACGCCCTCCTGGCTCGTGTTGCGGCGGTACGGCACGCCCAGCTGCGTCAGCGCGGCGAGCAGCGCGGTCTGGTGCGCGAGGTCCGCCGAGGCCCAGGCGACCTGCATCCGCACCACGTCGACGCCGAGGCGCGAGGCGACCTTCGCCGCGACGGCGTCACGAGCTGCCACGTAGGCCGCCCACTCGGCGCGCCCGTCGCGCTGGAAGCCGAGCAGCTGCAGCTGCACGAGCGCCGCCCCGGCCTCGAAGGCGACGGGATCCGGCTGACGAGCCGCGGTCGCGGCGGACGTCTGCGGCGCGGCGCCGGCGGGTACGGCGGCGGTGGCGACGCCGGTGACGGCGAGGGCGCCCGAGAGCACGACGGTGCGGACCAACTTGAACGTCACGTGGATGACGGCTCCTCGTTCACCACGGCGGCCCTGATGGCCCCCGTGTGGTGCTGTCGCGGATCGGCAGGTGCCGCTCCGCGGCCGGAGCGCCGTACGAGAGCGCAACCGAGGGCGTCAGCGCGACGGGGTGGAGCTGGCGGTCGTGGGGCGCCGTTGCCCTCGACGACCGGGATCTCCATGCCCCCTCACCCTGACGGGCGCCGACGATATCGTCATCGTTTCGCAATGTTCACCTCGCGCCGTCATCTTTTCGTCATGGTTCCGTCGGTTGCTCGTCACGGTCGCGCCTCCCGATGCTGATCGTGCCGGTCCTGCTGGCCGCGGGCGGCGGCTCCCGGTTCGCCGCCCCGGAGCACAAGCTGCTGGCCGAGCTGCGCGGCGAGCCCGTCTACCGCCACGCCCTGCGCCACGTCCTCGAGGCCGCGGTGGGGCCCGTCGTGGTGGTGACGGGGGCGGCGGCGCTCGAGCTGCCGGCCGAGGTGACGGCGGTGGACAACGCCCGCTGGCGGGACGGGCAGGCGGGGTCCCTCCAGCTCGCGATCGCCGCCGCGGCGCGCCTCGACGCCGATGCGGTCCTCGTCGGCCTCGCCGACCAACCGTTCGTGCCCGCGGCCGCGTGGCGGGCGGTGGCGGCAGCCCCGCCCGCCTGGCGGGTGGTCGTGGCCTCGTATGCTGGCGTTCGCGGCCCCAACCCGGTGCGGCTCCACCGCTCGTGCTGGGCGGCGCTGCCGGCCACCGGCGATGCGGGCGCACGCCAGCTCCTGCGCGACGATCCGGGGGCCGTGCACGACGTACCCTGCCCCGGGTCGCCGGCCGACATCGACACCCTGGAGGACCTACAGCGATGGACAAGCTCCTGAACGAGTTCACGGTCAACCGCCCCATCGACGAGGCCTGGGCGGTGCTGACCGACGTCGAGCGCATCGCGCCCTGCATGCCGGGGGCGACCCTGGAGGAGATCGAGGGCGACGTCTACCGGGGGGTCGTCAAGGTGAAGCTCGGCGCCATCTCGGCGGCCTTCAAGGGCCAGGCGAGCTTCGTCGAGCGCGACGACGCCGCCCACCGCGCCGTGCTGCACGGCGAGGGCCGCGACACCACCGGCAAGGGCAACGCCGACGCGATGATCACCGCCAGCCTGCGCGAGGTCGACGCCGGGCGCACCGACGTGGTCGTGGAGACCGAGCTGCGGATCACCGGCAAGGTGGCGCAGTTCGGGCGGGGGATCATGCAGGACGTGAGCAAGAAGCTGCTCGCGCAGTTCGCGACGAACCTGAACACGATGCTCGACGAGCACGGTGCCGCCGAGGGCGGCCCGACCGAGGCCGCGGATCCCGCCACCGCCGCGGGCGCCGACGACGGCGCGGGCGCCGGCGCTGCCGGTGAGCAGGCCACGGGCGCGGAGGCACCGGACGACGGGGCGGTGGCGGCGGCGACGCTCGCCGCGACGGGTGCGGCGACGGCAGCGGCGACGTCCGCGGCGGATCCCGCCGCGATCGGCCGCAACGGCTCGCCCGCGGAGGCCGCCGAGCCGGCACGTCCCGCGACGGTGCGCAAGATCGACGGGCCGGCCAACGAGCCGATCGAGCTGTCGGACGTCGCACGCGGCGCGGTCCTCAAGCGCCTGCTCCCCGCCCTGGGCGGGGTCGCCCTGGTCCTGCTCGTGCTCCGGCGACTGCGCCGCCGCTGACGGTGACCGACGACCGTCGACGGGTCGCGGAGCTCCTCGGTCGCGAGCCGCGCGGCTCGTTCGAGGTGGTCGTGCGCGACGAGACGGGCGATCCGGTGGTGGTCCGCAACGCGCCGCTGCTCGACGATGGCACCCCGATGCCGACCCGCTACTGGCTCGTGGCGCCGCGCCTCGTGGCGGCGGTCAGCCGTCTCGAGTCCACGGGCGGCGTGCGCCGCGCGGAGGCGGAGCTCGACGCCGCCGAGGTGGCCGAGGCCCACGCTCGCTACGCCGCCGAGCGCGACGCGCACATCGAGCCGGCGCACGCCGGCCCCCGCCCGAGCGGCGGTGTGGCCGGCACCCGCACCGGGGTGAAGTGCCTGCACGCGCACTACGCCTGGCACCTGGCCGGCGGCTCGGACCCCGTCGGGCGGTGGGTGGCCGAGCGCCTCACCGCCGGCGACGGCACCGCGGCGGCGCAGGACGGAGCCGGGGTGTCGTGAGCGGGATCGAGACCGGCTCCGGCACGGCCGCGGGCGCCGCTGCGCTCCTCGTCGTCGATGTCGGCGCCACCACGACGACGTGCTCGATCGACGGCGTCGACGTCGTGCTCCCGTTCGGCGCCGCGGCGCTGACGGCGTCCGCCCTGCGGGCCGATCCGCCCCGGCCGGAGGAGCTGACGAACGCGATCGGCGTCGTCGTCGACCACCTCGACGACCTCGTGCGGGACGTGCCCGCGGTCGCGGGCGCGGCGGTGCACGTGCGGGGCCCGGAGATGGTGGCGATCGCCGCGGTGGAGGTGGGCGCCGCCGCGCGGTTGCCGTTCGAGATCGAGCGCGACGCCGTCGAGGAGGTGTTCCGGACCCTCGCGACCGAGGCCGCGCGCGACCGGCGACGCAACCCGGGCCTCGATCCCGAGCAGGTCGACACCGTCGTCGGCGGCTGCTGCATCGCCGTCGCGCTCGTCCGGCGGCTGCACCTCGACCGGCTCACGGTCCTCGGGTGAGCACGCATCGTCCCCGCCGGCACGGGGAAGGGAGCTCGCGATGAGCCGGATCGTCGGGCACCCGTCCATGCCGTCCACCTCCGGGCTGCGGCTCTACGGCCGGCGCGTCGTGATGCGGCCGCTCACGCCGGCCGACTTCCCGAGCTGGACCGAGGTGCGCGTCCGCAACGAGGGCTGGCTGACGCCCTGGGAACCGAGCCGGGCGGGGCTCGCGAGCGACCCGACGCGGTCGCGCGACGCCTTCGGCGCCCGCTGCGCGGCGCGCGACCGCGAGCGCCAGGCCGGCACCGCGTACGGGTTCGGGCTGTTCGTCGACGGGGCGTTCGCCGGCGAGGTCAACGTCAACAACATCATCCGCGGGGCCCTGCAGTCGGGCACGATCGGGTACTGGGTCGACCAGGCCCGTGCCGGGCACGGCTACGTGGCCGAGGGCGTCGTGGTCGCGGCCCGCTTCGCGTTCGACGAGCTGCGGCTCCACCGCCTGGAGATCTGCATCGTGCCCCGGAACACCAACAGCCGGCGGGTCATGGAGAAGCTCCGGGTGCGCGAGGAGGGCGTGGCGCAGCGCTACCTCGAGATCAACGGGCGCTGGGAGGACCACGTGCGCTACGGCCTCACCGCCGAGGAGTGGGAGGAGCGGCGCGAGGAGCTGACCGGCACCTGGCTGTGACGCCGGCGCCGGCCGGGCGCCCCGGGTCGGGGCGCCCGGCTCGGGCCGTCAGTCGCCGGCGAGGCGGAAGGCCTGCGCCTTCATCCGCCGCTGCGTCGAGCGGCGCTTCCACATCTTCATCTTCCAGTGCCGCGGCGTCCGCTCGCCGGCCTGGGCGCGGGCCCGGTCGGCGTCGTGGCGGTGGAGCGGCACCCACGCCCGACCGGGTTCGTGCACGTCTTCGGGCATCGACCCGGCGCTGACCTGCGTCGCGACGGACTGCAGCTCGCTGTGGATCCGGTGCCGCTCGTTGTGGGCGTGGGCTCGCAGATCCATCTTCGGCGGGGGTGCAGCTTCCTGGCTGCGGTGGCGCTGGCTCATCGGTACCTCCGTGTGTCTCGGAACGTACGGGCGTGTGAGCTTCCCGTACGGTCACCGTAGACCTCCGGTGCGCGCCGCGGTAGGGACTTGCGTAACGATCGTGCGCGCTTCGCGTGGCCGCCCGACCGGCGAGCGTCGCGCCCGACCCGGCTCGGGGCCGCGACGGGCTCAGCTCGACGGCTTGGACGAGATCTTGGCCCGCAGCGCCGCGACGCGCTCGGCGAACCACGGTTGGCGGGTGCTCCACACCTGCGGGTCGAGCTCGCGCTTCACGGCCGCGGGGTGGTCGGCGACGTCGGCCATCGCCTGGATCGTCCGCTTCACCTCCACCACCAGCTCGCGCGGCGCCGACGCGGCGCGAGCCGCCATCTCCTGCGCGGCGGCGAGGAGCTGGTCGTCGTCGACGCAGCGGTGGACGAGGCCGACGCGCTCGGCCTCGGCGCCGTCCATGACCTCGCCGAAGACGACGCCGGCGAAGGTCGTCTGCGGCCCGGCGATGCGGCGCAGCATCCACGTGTGGCCGCCGCCGGGGTGGATCCCGATCTGCAGGAACCGGGTGTCGAACCGGGCCCGCCGTGCGGCGAGGCGGACGTCGCACCCGAGCGCGAGGTTCATCCCGGCGCCGACGGCCGCCCCGTTGACGGCGGCCAGCGTCGGCAGCGGGCTGCGGGCGATGCGCAGGAACCCCTCGTAGATGCTGCCGAGGCTCTGCTCGCTCGACTGCGCGAGGTTGCCCAGGTTCGCCCCGGCGCAGAACGCGGGCGGCGCCCCCGTCACGACCACGGCGCCGATCGAGGTGTCGCCCTCGATCTCGTCCATGGCGGCGACGATCTCGTCGACCATCGGGGCGGTCAGCGTGTTGCGCTCCTCCGGGTGGTTGAGCGTCAGCGTCGCGACGCCGTCGGCCCGATCGATCAGTACCAGCGACATCGCCCCACGGTAGCGTCGGGCGCAGATGCTCGATCATGTCTTCACCGACGCCATCGGCGCGCTCCGGGACGCCTTCGAGCTCGCGCTCCTCGAGCGCCAGGCGTTCGACGAGCACTTCCAGGTCGACGTGCTGATGGGCGACCTCAGCTGGGAGACCAGCTACGGGCTGCCGGGCGAGGGCCAGCCACCTCGGGTCGTCGCGCACGTCACGTTCGACTGGCCGACGTGGAGCCAGACGTCGTACCGGCGGTGGTACGTCGACGAGATCCTCGACCAGCTCCCGGCGATCGAGATGGAGATCGTCTTCCGCGTCCAGCGCCTCGTCGACCAGCCGGCGCCCCCGACCGTGCGCTCGATCACGCCCGAGACCAGCCCGCTCATCGGCGACGGCCGCCTCGAGCGGGCAGGTACGACGGTCGAGATCACCTACGGCGACGAGCCGGACGCCGTCGCGGAGTACGCGATCGAGGTGACCTACGAGGGGCTGTACGAGCTCGCCGAGGAGACGCTCGCGGATGGTGCGAGCACGCTGCTCGACGACCACTTCGGCGCGCTCGGCGGGTGGATCGCGGCGACCCTCGTGAAGCTCGGCGACCTCCGCCTCGCGTTCCACCCCGCCGACGACGCGGCGGACTGACCTCCGGCCCGGTGGGTGGCGCCGGCGGTGTGCGAGCATCGCCGCCATGGCCGACGTCGTGCTGCTCGAGGTGGAGGATCGCATCGCCACCATCACCCTCAACCGACCCGAGGCGCGCAACGCGCTGTCCAGCGAAGTGCTGCGCGCGCTGCCCGCGGCGATGCGGGAGGCGGACGGGCGCGACGACGTCGACGTGCTGATCCTGACCGGCGCCGATCCCGCCTTCTGCGCCGGGCTCGACCTGAAGGAGCTCGGGTCCACCGCCGGCAACCTCGGCGGCACCGAGCGCACCGGCGCCGACGGGTCGCCGAACGCCGACGGCGTGCGCGGCCCGTTCCCGCCGCTGTCCAAGCCGCTGATCGGCGCGATCAACGGCGTCGCCGTCACCGGCGGGTTCGAGCTCGCGTTGAACTGCGACTTCCTCGTCGCGTCGGAGCAGGCCAAGTTCGGTGACACCCACGCCCGCGTCGGCGTGATGCCGGGCTGGGGCCTGACGGTGCTGCTGCCGCAGGCCATCGGCGTGCGCAGGGCGCGGGAGATGAGCTTCACCGGCAACTTCCTGTCCGCCGAGGAGGCGCTGCGGTGGGGGCTCGTCAACCACGTCGTCGCGCACGACGAGCTGCTCCCGTTCACCCGCCGGCTCGCGGCCGACATCGCCGGCAACGACCAGCCGGGCGTCCGGCAGATCCGGCGCACGTACGCGGCGGTCACCGCCGAGCGCGACGCCTGGCAGATCGAGGCGGACGACTCCCGCGCCTGGCGGCGCGAGCACTTCAGCGCCGAGGCCGTCGAGGCCCGGCGGACCGCGATCCAGGCGCGCGGCCGCCAGCAGTAGCGCGCTCAGGCGCCGGCTGCGGCCGGCTCCACCCGGGCGAGGTGCTCCACGTCGAGGAAGGCGCTGCGCAGGTCCTCCGTCAGGTCGTCGAACGGGCTCGCCTGCGACGCGTGCGCCGCGATCGCCGCGTCCCGCCGGTCGCGCACGCCGCGGACGTCGATCACGTCGGTGATCGCGGCGTCGTCTCGGCCGATCACCGACGGGTCGATCGAGTGGTACGCGGTGTCGGGCCGGGTCGCCCGCATCTCGTCGAGCCACCGCCGCATGAGCGAGTTCGGCAGGCACGTCTCGACCAGCGCCACGGTCGCCGGGTGCCGGCGCAGCGCCTCGATCGTGCGGGCGCGCACGACGACGTGGTCGCGGTGCCCGTCGCTGCCGTCGAGCACGACGACGACGTGCGGCCGGACCCGCTCGAGCACCCGCGCGACCTGGACCACGACGACCTCCGGGTCCGCGGCGCACAGCGCGCCCGCCGGCAGGTCCCCGTCGAAGCCGGAGTCGGCGTGGTCGAGCAGGAGCACCTCGTCGACGCCGAGGACCTCGGCCGCGGCGTGCAGCTCCCGCTCGCGCACCTCGCCGAGCGTCAGGCCCGGCGGCAGGGGGCGGGCGGGCTCGCCCGCCTCGCCTCGCGTCGCGCACAGCACCGTCACGGTCGCGCCGAGCGACGCGGCACGGGCGAGCAGGGAGCCGCACCCGAAGGACTCGTCGTCGGGATGGGCGACGACAGCCAACCAGCGGTCACCGGGCCGGACGTCGTGGAGGTGGTCGCGCAGCGACGGCTCGGCCTGCGCCGCGACGGGCTCGTGGTCGGCGGTGGGGTCCATCGCGCTGCATCCTGGCACCGTGACCCGGCCGCCGCGCAGCCCGCCGCGCCGCCGCCGGCGAGCGCTGCGGCCGACGTGGCGCGCGGCGTCAGACGGTCGCGCCGCGCGCGAGCAGCTCGCGGCGCACGACCTCGGCGATGTCGAGCGCCAGGATCTCCGCCCCCGTCTCGTTGAGGTGGAACCCGTCGGCGGCGCGCACGTCCTTGCCCACGTTGTCGCGAGGGTCGATGACGTACTCCGCCCAGCCGCCGTCGCGGCCGGAGAAGCGGCGCCAGGTGTCGACGAACACCACCTCGGGGCGCTCGGCGGCCTCCGCCGCGACCACCTCGTTTTGGACCGCGAGGCGGGCGGTCACGTCCGGGTTGTCGTCGTTGGGGATGCCCACCCACACCAGCGTGCGCCCGTCCGTGGCGAGGAGGTCCATCACCTCGCCCACGCGGCGGCCGTACTCCTCACGCCACTCGGCGTCGCCGCCGGGCTCCCCCGACGCGACCCCGATCGGGAAGTCGCCCGCGGGCGTGGCGAGGCCCTGCGCGTCGTTGCCGCCGAAGGTGACGACGACGATGTCCGGGTCGAGCTCCGGCAGCGTCGCGCGGAAGTGCGCGGGCCAGTCGAAGAAGTCCGGTCGCGCCAGCCCGGAGGAGACCTTGTAGTCGAGGGTGGTGCGCACGACGCCGAGCGGGTCGAGCAGCTGCTGCAGGTACGGCCCGAACGTGCCGGCGTCGGAGTCGCCGGCGATGAGGAGCGTCGCGGGCGACGCCGCCGACGGCACCGCGGGCTCGCGGGGCTCCTCGTCGGTGGCCGGGACGGTCGCCGCGGAGGTCGCGACCGGGCCACCGCCCTCCGGCTCGGTGCGGTCGGCCGCGGCCGTGGCCGGCGCCTCGGCGGCGTCACCGCCGGCACCGTCACCGCCGGCACCGTCGCCCGACGCGGCGCCGGTCGCCCCGGACGCGCCGCCCGCCCCCGCGTCCGCGGACGCCTCGCCGTCGCCCGCGCCGCCCACGGCTCCGACGAGGCGCACGCCACCGAGGACGCCGAGCGCGAGCACCGCGAGCACGCCGATCCGCCGCACGAGGTAGCGCCGCCGGCTGACGCGGCGGCGCCGTCGGCGCGCGGGTGCGGCTCGATCCGTCATGTCCTCCGGATGCTACGGCTGCGTGACGTGGCGGTGGTGGCTTCCGACCCAGCGGTAACATCGCCGCCGGGCGCTCCGGCGCCCGAACCACCACTCCAAGGGGGAGACCAGATGAGACAGAGGAAGCGCTTCACGGCGCTCGTGCTCGCGAGCTCGTTGGCGTTCGTCGCCGCAGCCTGTGGTGACGACGACGAGGACACCGAGGACACCGCAGCTCCGGCCACGGAGGCACCCGCCACCACCGGCGGCGCCGACACCACGCAGGCCCCCGGCACCACCGCGGCCGGTGGGGGTGGCACGGACGGGAGCGACTTCTCCGCCTGCGAGGTCACCGACGTCGGCGGCATCGACGACAAGGGCTTCAACCAGAGCGCGTACGCCGGTGTGCAGCGCGCCGAGGAGGAGCTCGGGATCAGCGGTGACGTGCTGGAGTCGGCCAGCGACGCCGACTACGCGACGAACATCCAGAGCTTCATCGAGCAGGACTGCGACGTCATCATCACCGTCGGCTTCCTGCTCGACAGCGCGACGGCGACGGCGGCGAAGGAGAACCCCGACCAGCAGTTCGCCATCGTGGACTCCGCCGCCCTCGACAACAACGGGACGCCCGACGACTTCTCCGACGACGTCGCGCTGCCCAACGTGCGGGCGCTCAACTTCGCGACCGACGAGCCCTCCTTCCTCGCGGGCTACCTCGCCGCGGGCATGACGGAGTCCGGCAAGGTCGCGACGTTCGGCGGCATCAACATCCCGCCGGTGACCATCTTCATGGACGGCTTCCTCAACGGCGTGAACTACCACAACGAGCAGAAGGGCACCACGGTCGAGGTGCTCGGCTGGGACGGTGAGGAGGGCACGTTCGCCGGCAACTTCGAGAGCCTCGACGACGGCAAGAGCATCGCCCAGGGCTTCGCGGACGAGGGCGCCGACATCATCTTCCCGGTCGCCGGCCCCGTCGGCCTCGGCTCCTCGGCGTACGCGAAGGAGGTCGGCGGCATCCGGATCATCGGCGTCGACGTCGACCAGTACGTGTCCAACGAGGGCGAGCAGGAGGTCTACCTGACCTCCGTGCTGAAGCGCATCGACAACGCCGTGTTCGACACGATCAAGGGCCTCGTCGAGAGCGGGGCCGCAGGCGAGTCCTACATGGGCACCCTCGAGAACGAGGGCGTCGGCCTGGCGCCGTTCCACGACCAGGACGCCGACGTGCCGGCCGAGCTCAAGGCCGAGCTCGAGCAGCTCCAGAAGGACATCATCGCGGGCACGGTCTCCGTCAGCGGCTGACCGGTTCCACGCCACGAGCGCGCACGGAGGGGGCCCGGCGACGGGCCCCCTCCGCCGTTCCCGAGTCGGACTACGCTGCGCCGGACGAAAGGGGGGGCGGGTTGGAGCTCCAACTCCGTGGCATCACCAAGCGGTTCCCCGGCGTCGTCGCGAACGACGACGTCAACCTGACGGTGCGCTCGGGCGAGGTCCTCGCCCTCGTCGGCGAGAACGGCGCCGGCAAGAGCACCCTCATGAACATCCTCTACGGCCTCTACCACGCCGACGAGGGCGAGATCCTGGTCGACGGCCGGCCGGTCGAGTTCGCCTCGCCCCGGGACGCCATCGCCGCCAGGATCGGCATGGTGCACCAGCACTTCATGCTCGTGCCGGTGTTCACCGTGGCCGAGAACGTCATCCTCGGCGTCGAGCCGACCGGGTTCGCCGGGCGCATCGACATCGCCGCGGCGCGGGCCAAGGTGCGGGACCTGTCGCAGCAGTTCGGCCTGCAGCTCGACCCCGACGCCATCACCGAGGAGCTGCCGGTCGGGATCCAGCAGCGGATCGAGATCGTCAAGGTCCTGTTCCGCGACGCGAGCATCGTCGTGTTCGACGAGCCGACGGCCGTGCTGACACCGCAGGAGACCCTCGACTTCTTCCGCATCGTCGAGACGCTCGTCGCCGCCGGCCGCGGGGTCGTGTTCATCACGCACAAGCTCAAGGAGGCGCTGAAGATCGCGGACCGCATCACGGTCCTGCGCCGTGGGCGCACGGTGGGCGAGGTGGACCCGGCGCACGCGACCGAGGCCGAGCTGGCGCAGATGATGGTCGGGCGCCCGGTCGAGCTGGTGGTCCACAAGTCGCCCGCGCAGCCGGGCGCACCCGTGCTCCAGGTGGAGCACCTGCGCGCCGTCGACGCCTCGGGGCGCGTCCTCGTCGACGACGTGTCGTTCGAGGTCCGTGCCGGCGAGATCGTCGGCATCGCCGGTGTGCAGGGCAACGGGCAGACCGAGCTCGTCGAGTCGCTCGTGGGGCTGCACCGCGTCGCGCACGGCGCCGTGCGCCTGAACGGCACGGACATCACCCACGCCGAGCCGCGCGAACGCCACGCGGCGGGCGTCGCGCACATCCCCGAGGACCGCCAGCGCGAGGGCATGGTCAAGGACTTCAGCGTCGCCGAGAACCTCGCGCTCACCGGGTACTACGAGGCGCCGCTCAGCCGGGGCATCACGATGGACTGGGACGCCGCCGACCGCGAGGCGCGCCGGCTGGTGGAGCAGTACGACATCCGCACGCCGTCGGTCGACACCGGCACGGGCACGCTGTCGGGCGGCAACCAGCAGAAGGTGATCGTGGCGCGCGAGCTCAGCCGCCCGTTGCACCTCGCCATCGCGAGCCAGCCCACGCGCGGCGTCGACGTCGGGTCGATCGAGTACATCCACGAGCAGATCGTCGGCCTCCGCGACAGCGGCGTCGCCGTGCTCGTCGTCTCCACGGAGCTCGACGAGGTGATGGCGCTGGCCGACCGCGTCCTCGTGATGTACCGGGGCCGGATCGTGGCCGACGTCGATCGGTCGGCGACGGATCACGCCGAGATCGGTCTGTACATGGCCGGAGCGAAGGGAGACGTGCACGCATGACCGCGGCGACCATCGCCCCCGAGGCGCCGGGTGAGGCGCGCCCGCCGGCACGACCCGGCCGGTTCCAGTGGGCGCACGTGCTCGTGCTCCCGGCCCTCGCGATGCTCACGGCGCTGCTGGTCGGGGCGGTGATCATCGCGCTGTCCGACATCGACAAGGTGAGGGACGGCGACGTGGGCGGGATGCTGTCCACCGTCGTCGACTCGTACGTCGCCCTGGCCCAGGGCGCGTTCGGCAGCCTCCGCGGCCTCAACGAGACCATCGTCTCCGCCACGCCGCTGCTCCTCGCGGGGCTCGCCGTGTCCATGGCGTTCAAGGCGGGGCTGTTCAACATCGGCGCGACTGGCCAGATGCTCGCCGGCGGCATGGCGGCGACGTACGTCGGCTTCACCCTCGACGGGCCGCTGTTCCTGCCCGCCGTGCTCGCGGTGCTGGCCGGCATCGTCGGAGGCGCCGTGTGGGGTGCGATCGTCGGCGTGCTCAAGTCGCGCTTCGGCGCCCACGAGGTGATCACCACGATCATGCTCAACTACATCGCCGCCAGCCTCACGCTGTGGTTGCTGAAGACGTCGGTGTTCCAGCGACCGGGCGACGCGACGCCGGTGTCGAAGGAGGTCGGCGAGGCAGCGCGGCTGCCGCGCCTGTTCGGCTTCCTCGGCCGCTCGTCGCTGGAGATCCGGGCCCACCTGGGCTTCGTGCTCGCGCTGTGCGCGGCGATCCTGTTCTGGTGGCTGATCAACCGGGCGCGGGCGGGCTTCGAGTTCCGCACCTTCGGCGCCAACGCCGACGCGGCGCGCTACGCCGGGATGCACCCGGGGCGGCTGACGATCGCGGCGATGGCGATCTCGGGAGGGTTCGCGGGGCTCGCCGGGGCGAGCGACATCCTCGGCGGGGTCACGCAGAACCGTGCGACGCCGAGCTTCGCCGGTGACATCGGCTTCGACGCCATCGCGGTGGCCCTGCTCGGCCGGTCGTCGCCGCTCGGTACGACCCTCGCCGCCCTGCTGTTCGGTGCCCTGAAGGCCGGCGGCGACAAGATGCGCCTCGAGACGGGCGTGCCCGTCGACCTGGTGCTCGTGCTCCGGGCCCTCATCGTGCTGTTCGTCGCCGCACCCGCGCTGACCCGGATGATCTGGCGGGTCCGCGCCGGTGGGAGCGCCGACGCGACGCAGACGTTCCGGGGGTGGGGCGGATGAGCGCCACCGAGCAGGACCAGGAGCAGGAGCCGCGGGCACCGGGCTGGCAGGGCGGCGGCGCGACGCCCACCCAGGCCTACGTGGCGATCCAGAACACGCTCGGGGAGTCGTTCGAGCAGCGCCACCGCGCGCGCAACCTCGGGATCGCCTACGCGATCCTCGCCGTCCTCACCGCGGCGATCTTCACCCAGCGCGGCGGGAGCGCGACGTTCGGCCTCGACGAGGGCCGCACGCTCGGCGTCGCCGCGCAGCCGGTCGCGTGGCTCGTGGCCGGCATGCTCGCCGCCCTCGCCGGCGCGCAGCTGTGGCGGGGCTTCGGGCGGTGGCAGAACGCGATCCTCGCCGTCGTCACCGTCTCGTTCCTGTTCAGCTTCCTCGCCTGGGCCGCGGCGGGCAGGCAGTTCGCGTTCGTCGGCATGCTGCAGCAGGCGGTGACGTTCTCGACGCCGCTGATCTTCGGCGCCCTCGCCGGCATCCTCTGCGAGCGGTCCGGGGTCATCAACATCGCGATCGAGGGCCTGCTGCTGAACGGCGCGTTCACGGCGACGCTCGTCGGCTCGGTCACCACGTTCTGGCTCGGCGTCGGGGCGGCGATGGCGACGGGCGCCCTGCTCGCCCTGCTGCTCGCGTGGTTGGCGATCCGGTTCAAGGTCGACCAGGTGATCGTCGGGTTCTTCATCAACTTCTTCGTCCTCGGCGTCACCTCGTTCCTCGACAGCCGGATCCTCGTGGAGAACCAGGGGTACAACGACGTGGACACGCTGCGGCCGTGGCGGATCCCGCTCCTGCAGGACATCCCCGTCATCGGCGACATCCTGTTCGAGCAGACCGTGTACGTGTACGCCGCGTTCGCCTCCGTGGCGGTCCTGGCCTGGGCCCTGTTCCGCACCCGCTGGGGGCTGCGCACGCGCGCCGTCGGCGAGCACCCGCGCGCCGCGGACACGCTCGGCGTCGACGTGAACCGTCAGCGCTACCGCAACGTCGTGCTGGCCGGTGCGGTGGCCGGCTTCGGCGGCTCGTGGTGGCCGGCGACGGTCGGGAAGTTCAACGAGAACATCACCGGAGGCCGGGGCTTCATCGCGCTCGCGGTCGTGATCGTCGGCCGGTGGCACCCCGTCGGCGCCCTCTGCGCGGCGCTCGTGTTCGGGTTCTTCAGCGCGTTGCAGGACAAGCTCAGCTTCCTGCGCACCGGCATCCCGGGGGAGTTCATCGACATGACCCCGTACCTCGCGACGATCGTCGTCGTGTGCGGGTTCATCGGCAAGGCGAGGGCGCCGAAGGCCGCCGGCCAGCCGTACGAGAGCCAGTAGCGCGCCCGCGCCACCCGCCGCGTCAGCCCTCCGGCCCCGGCAGCGCCGCCACGGCCTGCACCTCGATGCCGCCGCGCGGGCGCTGCGTCAGCGTCACCGTCACGCGACGCGGCGCGGCCGTCGCCATGATCTCCCCCGCGATCTCCGCGGCCAGCGCCTCGGCGAACACGGCGCGGTCGCGGTAGCCCCACAGGAACAGCTTCAGGCTCTTGCTCTCGACGCACGAGCGGTCGGGCTCGTACTCGATCACGACGTGGGACAGGTCGGGCTGGCCCGTGACCGGGCACATCGACGCCAGCTCGTCGGTCGTGAACCGCACGGACGTGACGTGCGCCGGGGCGGGGAACACCTCGACGTGGTCGATCGCGTGGCGGACCGTGCGACCGAGCACGCGCAGGCCGTCGAGGCCGGGGGTGGCGGTGTCGTCGGAGGTGACGTCGCTCATGGCGTCGAGGCTACGAGCGGCCGGCCCCTAGCCTGCAGGGCATGCCACGGGTGCTGACGGACGAGCAGGTCGAGCGCTACCACCGCGACGGGTTCCTCGTGGTCGAGGAGTTCGTGGCGCCCGAGCGCTGCCGCGAGCTGCGCGACGCCGCGACGGCGATCGTCGACGCCTTCGACCCCGTCCGGCGCACGGTCTTCACCACCAACGACCAGGTGCGCGTCAGCGACGCCGACTTCCTCGCGAGCGGCGGCGGCACGTGGTGCTTCTTCGAGGAGGAGGCGTTCGACGCGGAGGGCGCCCTGCGACAGCCGAAGGAGCTCAGCATCAACAAGATCGGGCACGCGACGCACGACCTCGACCCGACGTTCGAGTCGTTCAGCTACACCCCCGAGCTCGCCGGCGTGGCGAGCGACGTCGGCCTCGCCGACGCCCTGGCGCTGCAGAGCATGTACATCTTCAAGCAGCCCCACATCGGCGGTGAGGTCGGGTGCCACCAGGACGCGACGTTCCTGTGGACCGAACCGATCACCGTCACGGGCTTCTGGTTCGCGATCGAAGACGCGACGATCGTCAACGGATGCCTGTGGGCCGCGCCGGGCGGTCACCGCACCCCGCTGCGGCAGGTGTTCCGCCGGAACGTGCCGTTCGGTGATCCGGCGTCCGACGAGGGCGGGACCGAGATGCTCCTGCTCGACCCCCTGCCGCTGCCGGACCCCGGGCGGCTGGTGCCGCTCGAGGTGCCGGCCGGGACGCTCGTGGTCCTGCACGGCCTGCTCCCCCACCGCAGCGAGGTCAACCGCTCGCCGGTCAGCCGGCACGCGTACTCGCTGCACTGCATCGACGCCCACGCGGCGTACCCGGCGTGGAACTGGCTGCAGCGGCCGGCCGGGCTGCCGCTGCGCCGGCTGCGTGACGTCGCGGGCGTGCCCGCGTGAACCGGGACGCCCTCGCCGCGGCGCCGAAGGTGCTCCTGCACGACCACCTCGACGGCGGGCTGCGGCCCGAGACGGTGGTCGAGCTCGCCGCCGAGCACGGGTACCGCTCCCTGCCCACCACCGACGTGCACGACCTCGGGGGGTGGTTCAACCGCGGCGCCAAGCGCAACGACCTCGTGCTGTACCTCGAGACGTTCGCGCACACGGTCGCCGTCATGCAGCACCCCGACGCGATCGAGCGCGTGGCGTTCGAGTGCGCGCGCGACCTCGCCGCGGACGGCGTCGTGTACGCCGAGGTGCGCTTCGCGCCGGAGCTGCACATGGAGCAGGGGCTCACCCTCGACGAGGTGATGCGGGCGGTCCTGGCCGGGTTCCGCGCGGGGTCGGCCGGCACCGACCTCACGATCTACGCCATCTGCTCCGCGATGCGCACCGCGGCACGCAGCCTCGAGATCGCGGAGCTCGCCGTGCGGTTCCGCGACGACGGCGTCGTCGGGTTCGACATCGCCGGCGCCGAGGCCGGCTACCCGCCCACGCGCCACCTGGACGCCTTCCAGTACGTCCAGCGGGAGAACTTCCACACGACGATCCACGCGGGCGAGGCGTTCGGCCTGCCGAGCATCTGGGAGGCGGTCCAGTTCTGCGGCGCGGAGCGCCTCGGGCACGGCGTGCGGATCGTCGACGACATCAGCGGCCCGCCGGGCGAGGAGCAGCTCGGCCGCCTCGCGGGGTACGTGCGCGACCGGCGGATCCCGCTCGAGCTGTGCCCCACCTCGAACGTCGGCACGGGCGTGTGCGCGTCGATCGGCGACCATCCGATCGGGGTGCTGCGCCGGCTCCGCTTCCGCGTCACGGTCAACACGGACAACCGCCTGATGAGCGCCACGTCGATGACGCACGAGATGGAGCAGCTCCACGACGCGTTCGGTTGGGGGCTCGACGACTTCGAGTGGCTGACGGTGAACGCGATGAAGAGCGCGTTCGCCTCGTTCCCCGAGCGGTTGCGGATCATCAACGGGCTGATCAAGCCGCGCTACGCGCTGCTGCGAGCCGACGCCGTCCTCGGCGCCGGCTGACGCGGGCGACCCGCCGAGCGCGCCCGCGCAGCGCCGGCGGCCACCGCCGTCGCCGCGGTGATCTGGCACACTCGGGTCCCATGCCCGTCGTCGTCCACCACGTCGATCACCCCCTGGTCGCCGACGCGCTCGTGCGCGTCCGCGACGTGACCACGCCGAACGCGCTCTTCCGCCAGGAGCTCGAGCGGATGGGGGTGCTGCTGCTCGCGGAGGCGACCCGCCACCTGGCGACCACGCCGGTGCGGGTGCGGACGCCGCTGACGGAGACCGACGGCGCGGTCCTCGCAGCCCAGCCGGTGATGGTGCCCGTGCTGCGTGCCGGCCTCGGCTTCGTCCACGCCGCTCAGCAGCTGCTGCCGAACGCGGACGTCGGCTTCATCGGCGTGTCGCGCGACGAGGAGACGTTCCAGCCCAAGCCGTACGTCAACAAGCTCCCCGAGCGCCTGGACGGGCGGCAGTGCATCGTGCTCGACCCCATGCTCGCGACGGGCGGCTCGCTCGCGCACACCTGCCGGCTGCTGCTCGAGCGTGGCGCGACGGGCACGATCGTCGTCGTGTGCGTGCTCGCCGCGCCCGAGGGGATCGCCGTGCTCGAGGCCGAGGGCCTCGACCTCGCGATCTACACCGCCGCGGTGGACGAGCGGCTCAACGAGCACGCGTTCATCGTGCCGGGGCTCGGCGACGCCGGCGACCGGCAGTTCGGCTCCCCGGCCGCGCCGTGAGCGTCGAGCTCGGCGACCTGGCCGACCTCGTCCGGCGTCGCCGGACGAACCTCGCGATCGACCGGGGGCGCGAGGTCCCCGGAGCGCTGCTGGCGGAGCTGTGCGAGCTGGTCGCCTGGGCGCCCAACCACAAGCGCACGTGGCCGTGGGAGCTCGCGTGGGTGACCGGCGACGGCCGCGCCCGGCTCGGCGAGGCGGCCGCCGACGCGATGGCCGCGCGGGGCGACGACGAATCGAAGGTCGTGAAGACCCGCACGAAGTACCTCCGCGCGCCGGGCCTGCTCGTCGTCGGCTGCGCGCCGGGCGACACCCCGCTGCGGACGCAGGAGAACCGCGACGCCGTCGCGGCCGGGGTGCAGACGCTGCTGCTCGGCGCGACGGCCGCCGGACTCGCGAGCTTCTGGTCGAGCTGCCCCAAGGGCGCGGACGAGGCGGTCGCGTCGGTGTGCGGCTTCCCGGCCGGGACCGCGATCATCGCGATGGTCTACCTCGGGTGGCCCGTCGAGGACGCGCCCGTGCCGGCGCGGCCGCCGGTCACGGTCCGCCACGTCGACACCTGACGGCCCGGCGGCCGCGCGGCACTCGCGGCTCGGTTGTGGCGCGTGGCCGACGTGCGCGGGTCAGCCCTGCGGGTCGAGCGGCGGCTCGGGCTCCGGCGGCAGGTCCGGCAGGGGCACCGTCGGCGGCACCTCGGGCTGGGGATCTGGGGACATCGTGGGCTCCTTCACGTGTGGTGGCGGCGCATCGCGCCAGCGCTGCGCGGCGCCGGCACCCGTGCCAGCGCCGCGCAGCACCCGTACCCAGCACGGGTCGAACGTGACCGGGCCGGGCAGCGATGTTTCGCTGCGCGCGCGCCCGGGAACCTCGCCACCACGTGGGACGGCGGAGCTCACGAACCACCACCAGCGACGGCGTCACCTCGGGGACGTCACGGAGGCACTCGACAACATGATCGGTTTCCTGCTCTTCCTGCTCCTCATCGGCATCGTCGCCGGCTTCCTGGCACGGGCGATCGTGCCCGGCCGCGACCCGATGAGCTTCTGGCAGACGGTCGCCCTCGGCGTCGTCGGCTCCTTCATCGGCGGACTCATCGGGTACGCCCTGTTCCGCAAGGACGGCGACGAGGGCGCCTTCCAGGCTTCGGGGCTGATCGGCTCCGTCGTCGGTGCGATCATCGCCCTGCTCGTGTGGCGCGCCATCCAGGGCCGTTCGGGCCACGGTCGCCCGCTGCACCGCTGACACCGGCGCCCGCCCCGCGGGTTCCCGACACGTCCGACGAACCGCCCGTGACCGACCGGTCCGGGCGGTTCGTCGCGTCCGACCCTGGGGCACCGCCCTGCGCTCGCGCCCGAGCCGGCGGTCCGACGTCACTCGTCGAGGCAGGGGCGGTCCGGCCTCGTCGTGGGTACAGGTGCGCCATCGATCCCTACGTCGCCGTCCTCGCCTTCGCCGGCCTCGTCGCGCTGCTCGCGGCGTGGGTGCCCGCGTACCTCGAGCACCGGCCGATGTCGCTGCCGATCGTGCTGCTGGTCGTCGGCGCGGCCGTCTTCGCGCTCCCGTGGACGGCGGATCCCGACCCACGCCACGAGCTCGTCCTCACGGAGCGCCTCACGGGCGTCGTGGTCATCGTCGCGCTGATGGGCGCAGGGCTGAAGATCGACCGGCCGATCGGCTGGCGGCGCTGGGCGACGACGTGGCGGCTGCTCGGCATCGCGATGCCGCTCACGATCGCCGGGATCGCGCTGGCCGGTTCGACGCTCCTGGGGTTCGGCCTCGGCGCGGCGGTGCTGCTCGGCGCGGTGCTCGCGCCCACCGATCCGGTCCTGGCCGCCGACGTGCAGGTGGGCGAGCCGACGACGGAGTCGGCCGAGGAGGAGCAGGTCGACGACCTCCGCGAGGAGGACGAGGTGCGGTTCTCGCTCACGAGCGAAGCCGGGCTCAACGACGGGCTCGCCTTCCCGTTCGTGTGGGCGGCGATCGCGATCGCGGCGTCGGCCGCCGGGGAGGAGCACCGGGACCTGCTGGCGTGGGTCGGCTACGACCTCGTCTACCGGCTGGCGGTCGGCGTCGTCGTCGGGATCGTGATGGGCAAGCTGCTCGCCCGCGTGATGTTCGACCCGCCGGGGCGGCTCACCCCGCTCGCCGACCAGTCGGAAGGGTTCGTCGCCCTCGCCGCGACGCTCCTCGCGTACGGCGTGACCGAGCTCTTGCACGCCTACGGGTTCGTGGCCGTCTTCGTCACCGCGGTCACGCTCCGCACGGCGGAGCGGCGCCACGAGTTCCACCGCGTGCTGCACGACTTCGTCCGGCAGGTCGAGGAGCTGCTGGTCGTCGCGGTGCTGGTCCTCTTCGGCGGCGCGCTCATCGCCGGGGTCCTCGGGCCGCTCACGTGGCAGGGCGTCGTCGTCGCGGTCCTCGCGGTCTTCGTCGTGCGGCCGGTCGCCGGGCGGCTGGCGCTCGCGGGTGCCGACGTGCGCCCTGCCGAGCGACGGACGATCGGCTTCTTCGGCGTCCGTGGCGTCGGCTCGCTGTACTACCTCGCCTTCGCGCTCCACCGCGCCCCGTTCCCGGAGGCCGGCGAGCTGTGGGCGACGGTGTCGCTGGCGCTCGTGCTGTCGATCGTGGTCCACGGCGTCGCGGCCACGCCCGTGATGGAGCGGCTGGACCGGTGGACGGCGCGCCACCGCGACCGGCGCGAGCGGCGGTGGTCCGGCGGGCTCGGCGACGGGGGCAGGCGGTCGCGCCCGCCCGGGCGCCCGGAGCCGAGCGGGTCGCCGACCCCGACCTGACGGCGGCCGCCCCACGCTCGGCCGCGCCGGCGTCACGGACGCCGGAGCTCGGGCTCGTCGCCGCTCGGGGCATCGACGGCGCCCTGGCTACCATCGCCGCATGTCGGTGACGCAGGACGTCGAACGGGTCGGGGTGGTCGGGTGCGGGCTGATGGGCTCCGGCATCGCGGAGGTCTGCGCGCGTGCGGGCTTCGACGTGGTGGTGCGCGAGGTGGACGCGAGCGCGGCCGAGCGCGGCCAGCAGCGCGTGCTCGCGTCGTTGGACCGGGGGGTGCGCAGCGGCAAGCTGTCCGAGCCCGAGCGGGACGCGGCGGTCGCCCGGCTGACCTTCACCACCGATCTCGGTGACCTCGCCGACCGGCACCTCGTCGTCGAGGCCGTCGTCGAGGACGAGGCGCTGAAGACCGAGGTGTTCTCGGTGCTCGACAAGGTGGTCACGAGCGACGGTGCCGTCCTCGCGTCCAACACCAGCTCGATCCCGGTGATGAAGCTGGGGATCGCCACCTCTCGGCCCGAGCAGGTGATCGGGATCCACTTCTTCAACCCGGTGCCGGTGCTGCGCCTCGTGGAGCTCGTGCCGAGCCTGCTCACGTCGAAGGAGACCGTCGCACGGGCGGCGGCGTTCGCCCAGGGCGGCCTCGGCAAGCAGGTCATCCACTGCCAGGACCGTGCCGGGTTCGTCGTGAACGCGCTGCTGATCCCGTACCTCCTGTCGGCGATCCGGATGATGGAGTCCGGCTTCGCCACGGCCGAGGACATCGACACCGGGATGGTTGAGGGCTGCAACCACCCGATGGGTCCGCTGCGCCTCACCGACCTCATCGGGCTCGACACGACGCTGGCCGTGGCGGACAGCCTCTACGCGGAGTTCAAGGAGCCGCTCTACGCGCCCCCGCCGCTGCTGTCACGGATGGTCGAAGCCGGCCTGCTCGGCCGCAAGACCAAGCGCGGCTTCTACGACTACAGCGCCTGAGGACGAGGTCCCGTTTCGCCACCTGGCGCGACGGGTACCACGCCCCATGGCCGACCCACGCGACGAGCGCACCGCCGACGACCCGACGCACGCGCCGCCGGCACGGATGCTGCCCACCGGCGGCGACGAGCCCCAGGTGGAGATCGAGTCGAACGGGGAGCGGATGCCGACGCCCGACACGTCCGGCGAGGAGCTGCGTGCGGCCGCGGATCGGCACCCGGCCGAGCAGGTCGGCCACGACCGCAAGGCGACGGAGCAGACGGGGTCGAACGACACCCGGGAGGCGCACACCGGCCAGGGGTGACGGTCCGGGGGTGTCACAGGCCGCGCGTACGATCGCGCGATGGCTCCTCCCACCTCCACCGCCGCGGACGCCGCCAGCGACCGCAGCGCCGTGCCGTCCGGCGCCGAGCTCGAGCGGGCGCTCGAGTCGCACCGCCGCGAGCTCACCGGGTACTGCTACCGGATGCTCGGCGCCGCGGCCGAGGCCGAGGACGCGGTCCAGGAGACGATGGTGCGGGCGTGGCGCTCGATCGACCGCTTCGAGGGCCGATCCTCGCTGCGCTCGTGGCTCTACCGCATCGCCGGCAACATCTGCCTCGACATGCACCGCAGCCCGCAGCGGCGGGCCCGCCCGATGGAGATGGGCCCGTCGACGACCACGGTCGAGGCCGTCCTCGGCGAGCCCCGCGGCGAGCACGCCTTCGTGCAGCCGGTGGCCGACGAGCGGGTGATCGACCTCGCCGGTGATCCGGCCGACGTCGTCGCCGCCCGTGAGTCGATCCGGCTCGCGTTCGTGGCCGCCCTGCAGCACCTCCCGGCGCGTCAGCGCTCGGTGCTCATCCTGTGCGAGGTGCTGCGCTGGCAGGCGACGGAGGTCGCCGAGCTGCTCGACACGTCCGTCGCGTCCGTCAACAGCGCGCTGCAGCGCGCCCGGGCGACGCTGTCGTCACTGCAGGCCGAAGCCCTCGACCCCACCGTCGACCCGGCGCACCAGGCCACGCTCGAGCGGTACGTGGACGCCTTCGAGCGCTACGACATCCCGGCGCTCGTCGCGCTGCTGCGCGACGACGTCGTGCTGTCGATGCCGCCGTACGACCTGTGGCTGCGCGGCGCCGACGAGATGGCCGCGTGGTTCGTCGGGCCCGGCATCGGCTGCCGCGGGGGGCGCCTCGTGCCGATCCAGGTGAACGGCACGGCCGGCTTCGGGAACTACCGCCTCGCACGCCCGGGGCGGTGGGAGCCGTTCGCGATCCAGCTCGTCGAGATCGCCGGCGGTCGGATCGTGGGCCACCACAACTTCCTCTATCCGGAGATGTTCGCGGAGTTCGGGCTGCCGCCGTACCTGGAGGGCTGACGCCGGGGCGCGGCGAGGTCGACGGCGGCGAGGCGCCGTGCCGGGGGCCGTCAGGCGAGGTGCGGAAGCCGACCCGGGTGACCGGGGTGCGGCCGGTGGCGCTCGGCGTCGCCCGGCTCGACCGTGCCCACGCCCACCACCTCCTGCCGCTCGAAGCACCACTCGCCGTCGATGCGCCGGAGCACGTCGACCCAGCGGCCCCAGTCGTGCAGCTGGTCCCCGCTGCCCGCGCGGCGGTGGAACGCGTCGACGTACGCCTGCGATGTCGCGCGGTCGCCGTCGATCGCAGGCTGCACGTCGGAGAGGTGGTGGCTGGTCGCGTCGAAGCCGGCGAGGACGCCCCGGAGCCGCTCCGCGATCGCCTCGCGGCCGCGGTACTCGCCCCAGTCGATCCCGACCCCGTCGGGGGCGAAGCACGCGGCGGCCCCGACGGGATCGCTGGCGTCGATGCCGTCGATGTAGCGGATCATCAGCTGCTCGATCGCTCGCGCGTCGAGCAGCTCCTGCAGGGCGGGGTCCACCGGGGGCACGGTAGGGCGCGACGGCCGTTGCGCCGGGATCGGAGCCTGGACGTCCGGCGAGCGCGACGGCGCCCGGCGCTGGACCCCCGGCAGCGCGGTGCGGGCTCAGGGCGGCTCGCCACGGCTCGGGTGGGCGCGATCGACCTCCGTGCCGGTCGCGCCTGGCGGGTCGAGGCCGAGGATCCCGGCGACGCCGGCGAAGCGGGCCAGGTCCCGCATGCCGTCGTCGACCTCGCTCAGCCGCAGCGTGCCGCCGGATCGCCGCGCCTCGAGGTGGAGCCGCAGCAGGCGGTCGAGCAGCCACACGTCGCAGCGCTCGTCGCCCCCCACCACCGCCACCCGCTCGCTCACGCCGTCCCGCTCGACGCGGATCACGACCCGGGGCGGGCGTTCGCTCACCGCGGACCGACGTGGCGGGTCACCCGAAGTCATCGCACGCCCGCGCCTCGAGCGCCGGCACGTCACGACCGCGGTGGGCCCGCGCTCCCCGAGGGTGGCCCTGGTCGTGCCACCTCCCGACACGCCGCCGCACCCGTCAGCTGCGCCCGCCCCGTGGGGTGCCGGGTGACGGAGCCCCGGCCGGCGCGCGGCGCGCTCAGACGCACAGGTCGCCGGCGACACCTCGGCGGCAGAGCGCTCGGCGCTGCGCCTCGACCACGCCCCACGTCCCCTCCGCCGAGCGGACCAGCGTCAGGTCCTCGTCGAACCCGGCCACGGCGTCGTCGCACGGTTCCCGGACGGCAAGCCGGATCCGGAGGCGCTCCGCGGACTCCCGCTCGATGCCCACGGCCTCGACGGTCGTCCGCTCGCTCGCTGCGTCGCCGCACGAGCTGACCCGGTACGACGCGGCGAGGCCCGTGATCAGGTCCTCCGGCGACCCGGCCGCGGTCGCACCGAGGCGGTCGAGGACCTCGGCCAGCGAGTCCCGCCCTGCCGCCAGCGCCGGCGGGATCCACTGCCAGGTGCCCTCGGCGACCGTGACCAGCACGCTCCCGTACGGGCCGAACGCGACGATGCTCGTCCCGGGCGGCGGCGAGATCATGGTGGCACCGGAGGCGTCCAGGCGCAGCAGCACGGGCGCACCGGCGATCACGTCGTGGTAGCCGACGAGCACCGCGCCGTCGACCGCCGACGTGCGCGGCATGCCGCGCAGCCCGGCCGGTGCCGGCACCGGCGCCACCCACCGGGCCTCCTCGACGATCCCGTCCGTGAGCACGACGTCGAAGGTCCCGTCGTGGACCTCGATCCGCACCTGTGGCGCCTCGTGGACCACGATCCGCCCGTCACGGCCGACCCACCGCATCAGCGGGGCCTGCGCGGGGTCGGGGCGCAGGTCGTCCGTCCCGCAGCACCCGACGGCGACGAGCCCCTCGCGCGTGGCGACGACGTCGGTGTCGCCGCTCGTGTCCACCCGCTGGTCGCTGCGGGCGAGGACCCGGCCGGCATCCCGCCCGTGCAGCGACACGGCCACGAGCTCGCCGTCGGGATCGTCGGTCGTGGGCGACTGCGTGAGGAGGTACGCGACCTGCTCGGGGCCGACCGCCACCAGCGACGTCCGCACGGGGTCCAGGTCGGCCTCCACCGCCACCGTCGGCGCGCCGGGCGGCCCGCCGGTCGGGAACGTGAAGGTGCGGGTGCGCGGGTCGTACACGACGAGCCACCCGTCGTCGCCGGCGGCGAACGACGGGCAGCGGGTCGGCTCGCAGGTCGGCACGTCGAGCTCCGTCCACGCCGGCGGCAGCGCGATGGTGCGCGGCTCGTCCAGCCCTCCGGTCGGGAGGACCATCCGGTCGTCGACCGGGGCTGTCACCTCCGGCGCAGGTGCGACGGTCGACGAGGGCGCGGGCGGTGCCGTGGCGGTCGTCGCCGCCTGCCCGGCGGTCGTCGTCGGCGTGCTCCCGGTCGTCGACCGCGGCGCGGCCGTCGCGGCCGCGTCGGGCGTGGGGCCGGCCGCAGCTCCGGAGGTCGGTGCGCCCGCGGGAGACGGCTCGGGAGCGCTCCGGGGGTCCGTGGCGCTGCGCGCCACCACGGCCGCCACGGCGAGCACCGCCACCGCACCGGCGCCGGCGACCGCCCATCTCCGCCGGTCCCGCGGGGGGCCTGCTCGTCCCCCTGACGGACGGCGCGGCGCGCGCCGGCCGCTCGACCCCGCACCACGTCCGCCCATGACCGCCCCCCTCCCGTGCCGGCACCCCCGGCGCCGGCCACGCGCGCCCGACGCCATCATCCCCCACCGGACGGGTGCCTGCGACGGACGCACCCGCCGGCGTCAGCCGGCGCGGGCGAGGAAGGCGAGCACGCGCTCCACGAGCACGGTCGCCGCTGCCGCGTCGTACGCGGGCAGGCTCCGGTCCGCGAAGAGGTGCTGGTCCCCGGAGTAGAGGAACAGCTCCGCGTCCGGCGCCTCGGCCACGAGCGCCCGCGCCGCGTCGAGGTCGCCCTCGCCGGCGAAGACGGGTCCGCCTCCATGCCGTGGACCTGCACCGGGAGGCCCGCCGGCCAGCCGTCACCGAACTCCGACGTCGGCACGCACGCGTGGAGCAGCACCGCGCCGCGGGCGCCCGGGCGCGTCTGGGCCAGCATCTGCGCCGGGAGCACGCCGAGCGAGCACCCGAGGTAGACGAGCTGCGCCGGCAGCGCCTCCGCCGCGAGGCGTCCGCGCTCGACGATGGTGTCGAAGCCCACCTCCTGCGCGTACGCCACGCCGTCGTCGAGGACGCCGAACACGCGGCCGTCGTACAGGTCGGGCACGTGCACGACGTGGCCGCTGCGCCGCAGCTCCTCCGCGAGCTCCCGCACGCCCTCGGTGAGCCCGTGCGCGTGGTGGAACACGATCACCTCCGCCATCACAGCCTCCTCCTCGTCGTCCCGATCGTGCGCATGCTCGCGCACCAGCGGCGGCCCCGCGCCAGGATGGTGCCGTGACCGGGTGGACCTGTCCGAGGTGCGGGCGCCTGTTCGGTCGACGGGGCCTTCGCACGACTGCGCGCCGGGCCTGACGCTGGAGGAGTACTTCTCGACCGGTCCGCCGCACGAGCGGCCGGTCTACGAGGCGGTGCTCCGATCCCTCGCCGCCGTCGGACCCGTCCACGCCGACGTGGTGGCGGCGGGGATCTTCCTCAAGAACCCGCGCCGCTTCGCGGAGCTGCGACCGATGGAACGCTGGGTCGCGATCTCGTTCACCCTGCGTCGCCGTGCGCAGCACCCGCGGATCACGCGCAAGGTGATCGAGCACGGCGGGATTTTCTGGCACGTCGCCAACGTCGCCTCGCCCGACGAGCTCGATCCGGCCCTGTGCGAGCTGCTCGCCGAGGCCTACCGCGACGGCCGGTGAGCGCACCTCCCCGCGGTGGAGGTGCGATCCTGTGCACGTGCGACGCGACGTGGATGCGACCCGATCCGGCTGGTGGCTCGACGAGGCGGCGAGCGCGGGCCGCGAGAACCTCGACCCGGTCCACGTCGCCCGCTACGACGACAAGGAGGACGCCGGTGCGGCCGCGGAGGTGGACCTGCTCGTCGAGGTCGGCCTGCGTCGCGACGGCACGATCGTCGACCTGGGCGCCGGCACCGGGCAGCTGGCCGTCACGGTCGCGCCCGTCTGCGCCCGCGTCGTCGCGGCCGACGTCTCGCCGGTGATGCTCGCGCAGCTCCGTGCGAAGGTCGCTGCGGCCGGGGCGACCAACGTGGACGTCGTCCAGGCGGGGTTCCTCTCGTACGAGCACGAGGGCGCTCCCGCGGACGTCGTGTACACGCGGTGGGCGCTCCATCACCTCCCGGACTTCTGGAAGGCGCTCGCGCTCCAGCGGATGCGCCGGTCCGTCCGCTCGGGAGGGGTGCTCCGCCTCGCCGACATCGCGTACTCGTTCGACGCGGCCGATGCACCGGCTCGCATCGACGCGTGGCGAGCGACCCTGCCCGAGTCGGGCGAGGGGCAGTGGGTGCGCAGCGACGTCGACGACCACGTCCGCGACGAGCACTCGACGTTCACGTGGATCCTGGAGGGGATGATCGAGCGCAGCGGCTTCCGCATCGAACGGGCCGAACGCTCGGCGGACGGCTTCCAGGTCGCGTACGTCGCCCGCGCCGTCTGATCCTGGAGGCGCCGCGCGTCAATGCGAGCGCGGCAACCCGAGGACGTGCTCGGCGACGTAGGCGAGCACCAGCTCCTGGCTGATGGGTGCGATCCGCGGCAGCCGCGCCTCGCGGAAGTAGCGCTCGACGTGGTACTCGGTCGCGTACCCGAACCCGCCGAAGGTCTGGACGGCGCGGTCGGCGGCGAAGAAGCCGGCCTCGGCGGCGAGGTACTTCGCGAGGTTCGCCGCCTCGCCGCTCGGGCGGCCCCGGTCGATCAGCGTCGCCGCCTCGCGCACCATCAGCGCCGCAGCTCGCAGCCGGGCGTGCGCCTCGGCGAGCGGGAACGCGATGCCCTGGTTCTGCCCGATCGGCCGGCCGAACACCACGCGCTCCTTCGCGTAGGCGACCGCCCGGCGGAGCGCGGCGTGGCCGATGCCGACCGCCTCGGCCGCGATCAGCACCCGCTCCGCGTTGAGGCCGTCGAGCAGGTAGCGGAACCCCTCCCCCTCCTCCCCGACCCGATCGGCGACCGGCACGACGACCTCGTCGTAGGTGGTCTCGCACGACGCGACGGCGTTGCGCCCCAGCTTCGGGATCGGCGTCGCGTGCACGCCCGGCGCGTGGCGGTCGACGAGGAGCAGCGTCATCCCCTGCGTCGGCCGCTCGCACCCCTCCCGCGGCGTGGTGCGGGCGAGCAGGAGGATGCGGTCCGCCTCGAGCGCCTTCGACGTCCACACCTTGCGGCCGGTGACGACGTAGGTGTCGCCGTCGCGGACCGCACGGGTGGTGATGCGCGTCGTGTCGGTGCCGGCGTCCGGCTCGGTGACGCCGAACGCGACGTGCAGCGAGCCGTCGGCCACGTGCGGCAGCACCCGGCCGCGCATCTCCTCGGAGCCGTGCAGGACGACCGGCTGCATCCCGAAGATGCTCATGTGCAGCGCCGACGCCCCGTTCATGCACGCCCCGGACGCCGCGACCTCCTCGAGCACCGCCGCGGCCTCGAGGATCCCCCGGCCCCCGCCGCCGTAGCGCTCGGGGATCGCGATCCCGATCCAGCCGCCGTCGGCCATCGCCGCGTGGAACTCCCAGGGGAAGCGGTGCTCCGTGTCGCACGCGGACCAGTAGCCGTCGTCGAAGCCGGCGCAGACCGCCGCGACCGCCGACCGGATCAGCGCGAGGTCGTCGTCACCGTCGGGCACCGCGTCGCGCACGGCGCCGCTCAGCTCCCGCGCAGCTGGTCGTAGAGCTCGTGGTCGACCAGGTCGCCGAGCTCCGGGTGGCGCTCGATGTAGGACGCCACGAACGGGCACAGCGGGACGACGCGCTGGTGGGCCTCCTTCGCCTGCGCGAGTGCCGCCCCGATCAGCTCGGAGCCGAGGCCTCGGCCCTCGAAGGCGTCGTCGATCTCGGTGTGGGTGAACACGATGCGCTCGCCCCGCCGCCCGTACGCGGCGAAGCCGGCGAGCTCGCCACCCGTGCGGATCTCGAAGCGGTGCTCGGGCCCGTTGTCCGTGACCTCGATGTCCTGTTCGTTCATGCGTGTCCCTCCTGGAGCGCTCGTTCCGTCGCCGGCGGAGCGCCGGCCGTGACCTCTCCCCCGCCGCCGAGCTCGGTGCGGTCGAGGTAGCACCACCCCCAGCGCTCACCCGGTTCGATGCTGCGCATGATGGGGTGTCCGGTGGCCGCGTGGTGGGCGGTGGCGTGCTTGCCGGGCGACACGTCGCAGCACCCGACGTGCCCGCAGGTCATGCACGCGCGCAGGTGCACCCACTGGTCACCGGCCTGCAGGCACTCCTCGCACCCCTGCGAGGTCGGCACGACGGGGCGGATCTCGCCGACGTGGGCGCACGCGTCGGGCTCGGCGTCGAGCCGCACGACGTCCCAGGTGGCCGGTCGCGGGGAGGGCGCCGCCACGATCCGTGCGACGGCACGTGCCAGCTCGTCGACCGCGGACTGGTCGCCGGACACGACGTGCGTCGCGCCGCTCATCGCCATGTCGGCCACGTCGTCTCGCCCGTCGGTGCGCACGAGGATGAGCAGGCCGGGCACCGCCGCGCTCGCGACGGCGGCGATCCGTGCTGCGGTCTCCGGTTCGTCGTCGGGGATCACGAGCAGCCGCGCGCGCCGCACGCCGGCGCGCTCGAGCAGGCCGATCTTCGAAGCGTCGCCGAGCACCACGGGCACCTTCAGTGACTCGGCCACCGACGCGCCGTCGGGGTTCAGCGTCGTGAGCACGAAGGGCGTCCCGGAGCGGCGCAGCTCCGCGATCACGGCCGGGGCGGCCGAGCCGTACCCGGCGACGATGACGTGGTCGTCCAGGTCGAGCTCGTCGTCGTGGGCGGGGCCGCCGAGCGAGGACGGCACGTGCCCGGCCGCCGCGGCGCGACGGCGGACGACACCGCCCAGCGCAGCGAGGGCCGGCGTCGCGACCATCAGCAGCACGACCGCGGCGATGAACGCCTGGATCCCGTCGTCGCCCCGGTCGCCAGGGGTGAGGCCGGCGTCCCGACCGACGCGCTCCAGGACGAACGAGAACTCACCGACCTGTGCGAGCAGCAGCGAGGAGACGACGACGGTCGCGGTCCCCACCCGCAGGACGCTCACCGCCACCGCGGTGGTGACGACCTTGACGACGAGGATGCCCGCGACCGCGGTCGCGACGAGGACGGGTTCGTCCACGAGGACCTCCAGGTCGAGCAGCATCCCGACCGACACGAAGAACACGCCGCTGAACATGATCTCGAGCGGCTTGATCTCGCCGAAGGCGTGGTCGCTGAAGCGGCTCTCGCTCACGAGGAGGCCGGCGAGGAAGGCACCGAGGGACAGGCTCACGCCGGCGAGGCCCGTCAGGTAGGCCGTGCCGAAGCAGATCCCGATGACCGACAGGAGGAACACCTCGCTGGAGCAGGTGCGCGCCACCACCTCGAGCACGGGCGGCATGAGCCGCCGGGCGACCACGAGCACGGCGACGACGATCCCAATCGCCTTCGCGAACGCCCACACGAGGTCGAGCGGGTCGCCGCCGTCCCCGCCGAGCATCGGCACGACGAGCACCATCGCGACGATCGCGAGGTCCTGGAACAGGAGCAGCCCCAGCGCGACCTGCCCGTGCGGTGCGCGGGTCTCGAACCGCGCCGCGAGCAGCTTCAACACGATCGCGGTGGAGCTGAGCGAGACGAGCATGGCCGTGAACACGGCTGCTTCCCACGGCACGTCGACCGCCAGCAGCACCGCGGTCGTCACCGCGATCGCGAGCACGACCTGGAGGCCGCCGCCGACGAAGATCAGGCGGCGGATCGCGGCCAGCTTCGCCAGGCTGAACTCGAGGCCGATGCTGAACAGCAGGAGGATGACGCCGATCTCGGCCGCCGCGTCGACGACCTCGCGATCGGTGACCACGCCGGTGGCGTTCGGCCCGATGGCGACGCCGGTGACGAGGAAGCCGACGATGGGCACGAGCCCCACCCGCTGGCAGACGAAGGCGATCACGGCACCGGCGACCACCACCGCCGCGACCTGCCCGAAGAAGGCCGGTGTCGAGCCCGCGGCCAGGACCCCCATCACGCCGGCAGGCTACCGGTGCAGATGGGGGTGCGCGAGGCTCGACCCGCCGTCGCCCGGCGGCCGGAGGAGGCGCGCGATGGCGCCGGAGACGGTCGGCGATGTCCCGGCCGCCCCGTGCGTGCGCGCGGACCGCCGTCGTGGTGGTCGCCGCGCACCGTCCGCCGCCGCGCCACCCTCGCACCACAGCCCCCGGAACGGCGAGAGCCGCTCCGGGGAGCGGCTCCGACCTGGTGTTCCATTGGCAGCCCGTACGGGATTCGAACCCGTGCCGCCACCTTGAGAGGGTGGTGTCCTAGGCCTCTAGACGAACGGGCCGAGCAGCCCGAGCACACTACCAACCGGCTCCGAGCGCGCCAACCGGCGAGCCGGCGGGTGGACGCGACGGAGGCCGGCGCATGGGCGCCGGCCTCCGTCGGACGAGCTGGGGAGCAAGGAATCGAACCCTGAATAACAGAACCAGAATCTGCTGTGTTGCCAGTTACACCACTCCCCATGGGGCGCCAGGAGTCTAGCCACGGGTCGCTCCACGCCACACCGGCGGCGGCGCGCCGCCGTGTCAGCCCGTGATCTCGAGGAGGCGCCGGAAGCCGATGATCCGGCCGAGCGCGACGCCTGCGGCCTCCTTCAGCTCGCGGGCCCGCTCGGCGCCGCCGTGCAGGGGGCTCGTGCGCGTGGGCGACACGTAGGCGTCCATCCCCAGCTCCTCCGCGATGAGCCGGATCCGCAGCGAGTGGAACGGGTCGCTGACGAGCAGCACGCCGGCGCCCTCGGGCAACAGATCGCTGACGCCGACGAGCGAGTCGTAGGAGTTGTGCGACGTGTCCTCCGCCAGCATCGCCTCGCGCGGCACGCCACGAGCGGCCAGGTACTCCGCCGAGGCCTCCGCCTCGGTGAACCGGTCGCCCGGCTGCTTGCCGCCCGTCACCACGACCGCCGGCGCGAGGCCGCGCTCCCACAGCTCGACCACGTGGTCGAGGCGGGCCTGCAGCTGCGGCGACGGGCGGCCGTCGTACTGCGCGGCGCCGAGGACGACGATCGCGTCGACGGGTCGCGCCTGGTCGCTGCGCCCCGTCGACCAGACCTGGTACCAGGTGACCGCCACGTACCCGATGCCGAGCAGGACCGCGGTCACGGCGCCGGCGAGCACCCGGCGGCGCCAGCGCCCGGGCCGCAGCACCCGGACACCGCCGACCGGCGTGGGCGTCGGATCGACGCCCGGCGGCCCGGCGGGGGGCGTGGGGTCGTCGGGAGCCCCCCGTGGCGCGGGTGCCGCTCCCGCCGGCGACCCGTAGGCGGCCCAGACCGGGTCGTCGCTCACGGGGAGCCGGCGAGCTCGAGCCCGCGGCGCAGGCGGCGGAGCGTCTCGTCGCGCCCGAGGAGCTCGAGCGACTCGTACATCGGCGGGCCGACCGTCCGGCCGGTCACCGCCACCCGCAGCGGCGCCTGCGCCTTGCCGGTCTTGTCGAACCCGTGGCGCTGCGCCGACGCGTCGAACGCCGCCTTGAGGGCGTCGCGCTCCCAGGGCGTGCGCTCGTACTCGTCGGCCACGTCCGCCAGCACGGCGACGGCGTCCCGGTTCGCCATCGCCTTCGTCACGCTGGCGGCGTCCATCTCCGGCTCCGGGAGCATGAGGAAGTCGACCATCCCCGGGGCCTCGGCGAGCGTCACGATCCGCGTCTGCAGCTCGGGCGCGATGGCCGTGAACCGCTCCTGCGACCACTCGGCCGACGGGTGCTCGTCGCGCCAGCGCCGGATCCAGGGCTCGCACGCCGCGACGAACCCGTCGACCGGCAGCGCCTTCAGGTGCTCCTTGTTGAACGCCGCGAGCTTCTTCAGGTCGAAGAACGCGGGCGAGTGGGTGACGTCCTCGAGGCGGAACTCCGCCTGGATCTGCTCCCACGGCACGATCTCGGTGTCGCCCCTCGGCGCCCACCCGAGCGTCATGAGGTAGTTGACCATCGCCGAGGCGAGGTAGCCCTCGTCGCGGTAGCCCTCGAGCGCGACCTTGTCACGGCGCTTCGACAGCTTCTTGCGCTGCTCGTTGACCACCACCGGGACGTGGGCCCACACCGGCGGCGCGTGCCCGAGCGCCTCCCACAGCAGCTGCTGCTTCGGCGTGTTCGGCAGGTGCTCCTCGGCCCGCACCACGTGCGAGATCCGCATCGTGATGTCGTCGACCACGTTGGCGAGGAGGAACATCGGCGTGCCGTTGCCCCGGAGCAGCACGAAGTCCTCCAGCGCCACGTTCTCGAAGCGGACCTCGCCGCGCACGGCGTCGCGCACCACCGTCTCGCCGTCGGGCACGCGGAACCGGAGCACGCTCCCGGGCGCGCGCTCGAGCCCGCGGTCGCGCGACCAGCCGCCGTAGCCCGGCACGCCCTCCGCCTTCGCCCGCTCCTGGATCTGCTCGGGCGTCATGTCGCACCAGTACGCGCGACCCGCCGCGTGGAGCCGCTCGGCGGCCGCCACGTGCTCGGCGGCGAAGTGGCTCTGGAAGTACGGGCCCTCGAAGGCCGGATCGTCCGAGCTGATCCCGATCCAGGCCAGCGCGTCGATGATCCCGTCGGTCCACTCGGGGCGGTTCCGCGCCTCGTCCGTGTCCTCGATGCGCAGCACGAACCGCCCGCCGAGGCGCTTCGCGAGCGCCCAGTTGAACAGCGCGGTGCGGGCGCCCCCGACGTGGAAGAAGCCGGTGGGCGAAGGGGCGATGCGCAGGCGGGGGGCGTCCATGACGGAGCCACAGGCTACCCCGGGCGGCGGTGCCGACCCGGGGCGCCGTCCGGTCACGTCCCGGTGCGGCGGGTGGTCATCGAGAGGTTGCGCAGGTTGCGCACGGCGACGGACAGGGTCGTGATGTCCTGCTTGTCGGCCCGGCGCAGCTCCGTGAACATGGCCGCGGCGCGTGCGACGGCCCGGTCGTTCGCCGCGATCCACGAGTGGACCGAGCCGAGCTGCAGGGCCGCCGCGGTCAGGTCGGCCAGCACCGCGAGCAGGTCGTCGCGCAGCGCGGCGCGCGCCTGCGTCTGCCACCGGTCGCTGCGCGGCAACGCCCCGATCGACTCCCAGAGCCACGTGCCGTCGATGGCGTCGAAGACCTGCCAGTACGTGCCGACGGCCCTGTCGAGCTCGACCTGGTCCCGGGCGGCCAGCTCGACGACGTCGAGACCGGTGTGCAGCACCGGCCACAGCGCGCTCCGCTGCGCGAGCCGCTCCGGCACGCCCGCCGTGAGCCGTGCCGCCTCGCGGGCGAACGCGAGGTCGCGCATCCGGCCGCGGAGGGCTCCGTCGAGGAGGTCCGTCATCGCGTCCATCCCCGTGCGGAGCTCTTGGACCACGCGTCCGATGTCGATCGGCGGCCGGCGGTGGCGCAGGATCCAGGACACGACGCGCTCGAGCGCGCGGCGGGCGTCGAGGAACAGGTCGAACTGGACGTCCAGCTTGACCGACGAGCCGAGGGAGTCGATCTCCTCCCAGGCGTCGACGACCCCGAGCACGTCGCGAGCCGCGATCCAGGCGCGGGTGATGTCGACGACGCCGACCCCGGTGTCCTCCGTGAGGCGGTGGTCGAACGAGATCCCCGAGATGTTGACCATCTGGTTGCCGACCTGGGTGGCGATGATCTCGCGCCGCAGCGGGTGGCGCGCGACCTGCTCGGGGAAGCGCTCGCGCAGCACCCGCGGGAAGTAGCGCTGGAGCTCCGGCAGCAGGTACGGGTCGTCCGGCAGGGTGCTCTCGACGACGAGCTCGATGTTCGTCGTCTTCGTGTACGCGAGGAGGACGGCGAACTCGGGCGCGGTGAGGCCTCGCCCCAGCGCCTGGCGCTCCGCGAGCTGCTTGTCGGTCGGCAGGAACTCGAGCGCCCGGTTCAGCCACCCCTCGGACTCGAGCTGGTTCAGGTAGCGGGCGTGCACGTTGACCATCGGCAGCGACTGGCGCCGTGCGATCCCGAGCACGAGCGTCTGCGCGCGGTTGTCGTCGAGCACCTGCTCGGCCACCTCGTCGGTCATCGACCGGAGCAGGTCGTCGCGCTCCGCCACGGTCATCCCCGTGGAGGCCACCACGTCGCGCAGCAGGATCTTGATGTTCACCTCGTGGTCGCTGCAGTCGACCCCCGCCGAGTTGTCGATCGCGTCCGAGTACACGAGGCCGCCGGCCAGCGCGTACTCGATCCGCGCCCGCTGCGTCAGCCCGAGGTTGCCGCCCTCGGCCACCAACCGGCAGCGCAGCTGCGCGCCGTCCACGCGCACGGCGTCGTTGGCCCGGTCGCCCACCTCGGCGTGCGTCTCCGTCGACGCCTTCACGTAGGTGCCGATCCCGCCGTTCCACAGCACGTCGGCGGGCGCACGCAGGATCACCCCGATGAGCTCGTTCGGCGTGCACCCCTCGAGGTCCGTGCCGAGCGCGGCCCGCACCTGCGGGGACAGCTCGATCCGCTTCGCCGACCGCTGGTGCACCCCGCCGCCGGCGGAGATCAGCTCCGGGTCGTAGTCCGCCCAGCTGCTGCGCGGCAGGCGGAACAACCGGGCCCGCTCGGCGTACGCGACCACGGGGTCCGGCGCCGGGTCGAGGAACACGTGCCGGTGGTCGAAGGCCGCGACCAACCGGACGTGCGGCGAGCGCAACAGCCCGTTGCCGAAGACGTCGCCGGACATGTCCCCGATGCCGACGACCGTGAGCGGGTCGCTGTCGGCGTCGCGGCCGATCGCGCGCGCGTGCCGCCGGACGCTCTCCCAGGCGCCGCGCGCCGTGATCCCCATGGCCTTGTGGTCGTAGCCGGCGCTCCCGCCGGAGGCGAACGCGTCGCCGAGCCAGAACCCGTACGACGCGGCGACCTCGTTCGCGATGTCGCTGAACGAGGCGGTCCCCTTGTCGGCGGCCACGACGAGGTAGGGATCGTCGCCGTCGTGGCGCACGGTGTGCGGCGGCGGCACGACCACGCCGTCGACGAGGTCGTCCGTCAGGTCGAGCAGGCCGCCGATGAACGCCCGGTAGCACTCGACGCCCTCGGCGCGCTGCTGCTCGGGCGTCGCCGCCGGGCGCTTCACGACGAACCCGCCCTTCGCGCCGGTCGGCACGATCACCGCGTTCTTCACCATCTGCGCCTTGACGAGGCCGAGCACCTCGGTCCGGAAGTCCTCGGGCCGGTCGCTCCAGCGGATGCCGCCGCGGGCGATGCGCCCGCCGCGGAGGTGGACGCCCTCCACCCGCGGCGACGACACCCAGATCTCGAACATCGGGCGCGGCAACGGCAGGTCCGGCACCTTGGACGGGTCGAGCTTGAACGCCATGACCGGCCGGTGCCCCCCACCGTCGGCGGGGCGGTGGACGTTCGTGCGGACCGTCGCGTCGACGAGCGCGATGACCGTCCGCAGCGTCCGGTCGTCGTCCAGGCTCGGCACCGCGTCGAGCAGCTCGCCGAGCATCGCCCGCGCCTCGGCCTCCGCGCCCGGGTCCCGACCGGCGACCGCGGGATCGAAGCGGAGGTGGAAGAGCCGGACGATCGCCGAGGTGATGGGCGCGTGCCGGATGAGCGCCGCCTCGACGTACTGCTGGCTGAACGGGAAGGAGGTCTGCCGGAGGTAGCGCGCGTAGGCGCGCACCACCTCCACGTCGCGGGTGGACAGCCCGGCGGCGAGCACCAGCCGGTTGAAGCCGTCGGTGTCGATCTCGCCGCGGTACTGGCGCTCGAACGCGCGGCGGGCCTCGTCGAGGCGGCCGGCGTCGCTGCCGTCGCCGGCGCTGGCGGGCAGGACCACGCCGACGTCGTGGAGGTGCACGACCGCGGCGCCGCCGGCCGCGGGCAGCTCGAAGCGGAACGAGCGCTCGTCGAGCGAGCGCATGCCGAGCTGGTCGAGGAGGGGCAGCAGGTCGCTCAGCGCGATCGGCGAGCCCCGGTGGAACACGCGGAACCGCCACTCGGCGCTCGTGCCGTCGCCCGTGCGGACCAGCACCGAGTCGAGGTCCGGCCCGCCGTCGGCCGTGCGGGCGACGATCGGGAAGTCGATCGCCGCGAGCTCGGGTCCGTTCAGCTCGTCGTACCCGGCGGGGATCAACGGGCCGATCCGCTGGAGCAGGCCGTCGTGGGCGGCGAGCGCCGCCGCCGCCTCCTGGAGCCAGCTCTCGTCGGCGTCGCCGAGCGCGTTCGTGGTCGCCATGGTGGCGCTCCTCCCGTTCCCCGGGCGGTCGTGGGCCCTCCGTCGGCGGCCACGCTCGGTCCTCGACAGGGTAGACGCCGCCGTGATCTGCTGCAGAGGCATGATCACGGACCTCCTCTCGCCCGACGCGGTGCAGGATCCGCACGCCGTGTACCGCGCCCTGCGGGAGCACGCGCCCGTCACCTGGCTGCCCGAGCACCGGGCGTGGTTCGTCGCCGACCACGCGGGCGTCGCCGCCGGGTTCCGCGACGCACGCCTGTCGAGCGACCGCCTCACGCCGCTCGAGGAGCGGCTCGACGCCCGCCGGCGGGCGATCCTCGGCGAGACCTTCGAGCTCCTGCGCGGGTGGATGGTGTTCCACGACCCGCCGCACCACGAGCGGCTGAGGGGACCGGTGCGCCGCGCGTTCACGCCGAAGGCCGTCGAGCGGCTGCGGGCGTTCGCCGAGGACGTCGTGGACGAGTCGCTCGCGCGCTGCCGCGAGCGCCTGCACGACGGCGAGGTCGTCGACCTCGTCCGGGAGCTGGCGTTCCCGCTCCCCGCGATCGTCATCGCCGAGCTGCTCGGGGTCCCGGCCGGCGACCGCGCGGAGTTCAAGACGTGGAGCAGCGAGCTCGCCGCGATCGTGTTCGGCGCGTCGAGCGCGCCGGACCAGGCGGAGCGAGCGGCGCGCGGCGCGGCCCGGTTCGCGTCGTACTTCCGCGACCTCGTCGCCGACCACGAGCGCCACCCGCGCGACGACCTGATCTCGGCGCTGGTCGCGGCGCGCGACGAGGCGGACCCGCCGCTCGCGGCCACGGAGCTCGTCGGGGCGTGCACGCTGCTCCTGTTCGGCGGGCACGAGACGACGACGGGGTTGATCGGCAACGCCGCCTGCACGCTGCTCACCCACCCGGACCAGCGCAGGTGGCTGCGGGACCGTCCCGAGGCGGTCCCGGCCGCGGTCGAGGAGCTGCACCGCTGGGACGGGTCGTCGAAGGTGATGGTGCGGGTGGTGGCGGAACCCCACGATCTCGGCGGGCACGCGACCGAGCCCGGCCAGACGGTGTTCCTGGGCATCGCCGCGGCGAACCGCGACCCGGCGGCGTTCGACGATCCGGACGCGCTCCGGCTCGACCGGCCGGACGCGCACCGCCACCTCGGCTTCGGCCACGGCCTCCACTTCTGCCTGGGTGCGCCGCTCGCGCGCCTCGAGGCGCAGGTGGCGCTGCGCGGCTTCAGCGACGCTCTGGCCGACGTGGAGCTGGCGGTCGACCCCAGGGACCTCCGCTACAACGCGACGATCCTCGGACGCGGGCTCGCGGAGCTCCCCGTCGCCCGTGAGTGAGCCCTCACGCCGGGGCCCCGACGGGGCCGAACTCGTCGACGTCCTCGCTCGCGCCGGTCGCTCCCACCCGCCGCCGGCGGCGGAGGCGATTCCCCTCCCGCCACGACAGGGTCCGCCACTCGTCACCGGCGACGTGCTGCCACGCCGCCGCGTCGACGACCAGCTCGAACATCGGTGATCCCGCCACGGCGTCGGGATCGAACCCCGCCGCCTCGGCGGCGCTCGCCAGGAGCCGGTCGGCCAGCGCGCGATCCGTCACCGGCTCCAGGCGGCCGAACAGCTTGCCCTCGCCGCCGACGTCCTCGCGGTCGCGCACGGGCGTGAGGAGCGCGACGCGCGGGTCGCGGAGGACGTCGACCTGCTTGCGCGACCCGGGCATCATCCCCAGCCACAGCCGGTCATCGACGACGGCGACCTCGATCGGGCTGACCCGCGGGGACCCGTCGGCGCGCAGCGTGCCGAGCAGGCCGATGCCGGTCTCGCGGAGGCGGAGCAGGATGGGTTCCGCGACGTCGGGTGCGGTGCGGAGGAGCTCGTCGAAGTGGATCATGCCGGTAGCGTGCGCCGCGTCCACTGACATCCGCTGTCAGGGGACCGGATACGCTCCGCCCGGTGCGCGCGAGCCGCCTGCTGCAGCTGATCCTCCTCCTCCAGGCCAACGGGCGCACCACGGCGGAGCGCATCGCGAGCGAGCTCGAGGTGTCGGTCCGGACGGTGTACCGCGACGTCGAGGCGCTGTCGCAGGCGGGGGTGCCGGTGTACGCCGAGCCCGGCCACGGCGGGGGCATCGAGCTCGTCGGGGGCTACCAGACCCGGCTCACGGGGTTGAGCGAGCCCGAGGTGGCCGCCCTCTCGCTGGCCGGCGTGCCCGGTGCGGCGGCGCAGCTCGGCCTCGGGCAGCTGCTGGGGGTCGCGCAGGCCAAGGTCGATGCGTCGCTGCCACCGCAGCTGCGCCGGTCGGCACGGCTCGTGCGGGAGCGGTTCCTCGTCGACCTCCCGGGCTGGTTCCGGCGCGCGGACGACGTCCCGCTCCTGCCCGCGGTCAGCGCCGCGGTGTGGGACGGCGTGCGGCTGGACGTCCGCTACCGGCGCGGCGAGCGGGTCGTCCGGCGGCGACTCGACCCGCTCGGCCTCGTCCTGAAGGGCGGCACCTGGTACCTCGTCGCGGGTGCCCGTCGCCCCGACGGCGTGCGCTCGTACCGGGTCGACCGGCTGCAGGCGGTCGCGCCGCGCTCGGAGCGGGTGGCGCGACCGGACGGGTTCGACCTCGCCCGCGCCTGGGCCGAGGCGGGCCGGTCCTTCGCACGTGATCTGCAGCGGCTCGAGGTGCGGGCACTGATCGCCGCCGACCGGCTCGGCCGGCTCCGTGCCGTGCTCCCGGATCCCGCGGGCGCCGACGCGGCGGCGAGCGCCGGACCGGCGGGATCCGACGGACGGTGCGAGGTGCTGATCCGCTCGGAGTCGGTCGACGTCGCGCACGACGAGCTGCTCCCGCTCGCAGCGGACGTCGAGGTGCTCGAGCCGCGCGAGCTGCGCGAGCGGTTGGCGGCGACGGGGCGGCTCCTCGCCGTCCGCCACGGCGCCGCGACCGGCCGCGCTGGGCGCCCGGGCGCACGAGGTGCTCAGATGGCCGGATGACGCAGCGCAACGTCCTCGGCGGCGACCTCGAGTCGTGCTCGCTCGACCCGCTGACCGGCTGGTACCGGACGGGGTGCTGCGAGCACCGCGGCGACGACCCCGGCTTCCACGTGGTCTGCGCCGTGATGACCGACGAGTTCCTCACGTTCAGCCGCTCCGTCGGCAACGACCTCAGCACCCCGATGCCCGAGCACGGCTTCGCGGGGCTGCGGGCGGGCGACCAGTGGTGCCTGTGCGCGCCGCGATGGCAGGAGGCGCTCGAGGCGGGGGCGGCGCCGCAGGTGCGCCTGGCGGCGACGCACGTCTCCGCGCTCGAGTTCAGCACCCTCGACGACCTGCGCCGGCACGCGATCGACGTCTGAGGGGACAAGTCGCGCATCGGTGGGTACGGTGCACCCATGGATCACGGCGCGACCCTCGTGCTGCACGAGCGGCCGCTCAAGCCGCTCCTGCGCGGCTGGTCGCACGTGGTGGGCTTCGTCGCGGTCGCCGCGATCGGCGGCGTGACCCTCGGCGTGGCCGACGCGTCCACCGGCGAGCGCTGGTGGCTCGCGATCTACGTCGCCGGGATGCTCTCCATGTTCGGCGTCTCCGCGCTCTACCACCGCGTGCCGTGGCGCGGCCGTGCGCTGCGGGTGATGGGTCGCCTCGACCACTCGACGATCTTCCTCGCCATCGCGGGCTGCTACACGCCGATCGCGACCACCTTCCTGTCCTCCTGGCACCAGCCGGCGGTGCTCGGCACGGTGTGGGGCGGCACCGCGATCGGGATCCTGCTGCAGTGGCTGCCGGTGCACGTGCCCCGGGCGCTGTTCACCTCGGTCTACGTGGTCGTCGGCTGGGCCGCGGCGATCGCGCTGCCGCAGCTGTACGAGGCGATGGGTCCGCTCGGCTTCTCGCTCCTGCTCGGGGGTGGTCTCTCCTACACGGTGGGCGCCGTCGTGTACGCGCTCCGCCGGCCCGACCCGTGGCCGACCGTGTTCGGCTTCCACGAGGTGTTCCACCTCGGCACGATCATCGGTGCCGGTTGCCACGTCGCGGCGATCGGCTTCGTCGTGCTCCCGAGGCTCTGACCGTGGGGCCGCCGCTCCCCCGGGTGGACCTCGACCCGGCCCGCGACTGGATCGCCGGGCAGATCCGCCAGCGCGTGATCGGCTCGGAGCCGGACCTCAAGGCCGCCGCCATCCTCACCGCGCCCGGCCCGCGGTGGTTCGACGAGACCAGCCCCATCCGCCTCGTCCACGCGGACGCGGCGATGTTCGTGGGCGGGCTGCGGGCGCTGCTGCTGCAGTCGCTGCACCCGCTGGCCATGGCGGGCGTCGCGCAGCACTCCGACTACCGCCACGACCCGTGGGGGCGGCTGCAGCGCACGGCCGAGTTCCTGGCGGCCACCACCTACGGGCCGATCCCGGTGGCGGAGCGGGCGATCCAGGTGGTGCGGACCGTCCACGAGCGGGTCGTCGGCACCGCCCCCGACGGACGCCCCTACGCGGCGAACGACCCCCACCTGCTGCGCTGGGTCCACGTCGCCGAGGTGGACAGCTTCCTCGCCGCCCACCAGCGGTACGGGGTCCGGCGCCTCAGCGCCGTCGAGGCCGACGCCTACGTGCGCGACGCCGCGCTGGTCGCGCGCGAGCTCGGGGTCAACGAGCCGCCGACGAGCGTGCGCGGGTTGCGCGCGGAGCTCGATGAGTACCGGCCCGAGCTGCACGGCACCCGCGAGGCGCGCGACGCGGCACGGTTCCTGCTGCTCGAGCCGCCCCTCCCCCTCGCCGCCCGCCCGGCCTACGCCCTCCTGGCGGCGGCGGCGGTGTCGCTGCTGCCGCTGTGGGCGCGATGGCCGCTGCGGCTGCCGCTGCTGCCGGTGAGCGAGGCGGTGCTCGTCCGGCCCGCCGGGCACGCGGTCACGCAGCTGATCCGGTGGTCGCTGCGCGCGGCATGACCTGCGCGGCGTGACCTGCACGGCGCGGAGCGACCTACGGTGTCGCGGTGCACCCGCTCCACGCCGTCGCGCCCGCCTTCGTCGAGATGGCCCACCGCATCGTGTGGTGCGTCGCGGCGACGACCACCCCCGGCGGCTCCCCCTCCACGCGCGTGCTGCACCCGATCTGGTCCTGGGACGGCCAGCAGCTCGAGGGGTGGATCGCCACGTCGCCGTCGTCGCCGAAGGCGCGCCACCTCGCTGCGACGCCGGCGCTGTCGCTCACGTACTGGCACCCGGACCACGACACGTGCACCGCCGACTGCGACACGTCGTGGGAGGACGCGGCGGGTGAGCGGGCGCTCTGGGAGCGCTTCAGCACGACCGCGGAGCCGCTCGGCTACGACCCCCGGATCATCCCCGGGTGGGACGCGCCCGACGCGCCCACGTTCGGGGCGTTGCGCCTGCGTCCCCGCCGGCTGCGGGTCCTCCCCGGCTCGCTGATCAGGACCGGCGAGGGCCGGCAGCTCACCTGGCGCGGCTGAGGCGCAGCACCGGCGCGTGGTTCCCCCGGCCCGGGTCGGGGAACGTCCTGCGCATCGACACCACCCGCGTCCTGGCCACGGCGACCGAGCTGCGCGAGCTCCTGACCGCGACGCAGCTCCCGCTCGCCACCGAGACGGCCGACGCAGCGCGCACCGCGCGCCACGCCGTGGTGCGCCAGCTCGACGACTACGTCCTCCCGCGGCTGCGCGACATCGACGCCCCCGTGCTGGCCGTCGTCGGCGGGTCGACCGGGTCGGGCAAGTCCACGCTCGTGAACAGCCTCGTCGGCGCGGAGGTGAGCTCCCCCGGCGTCCTGCGGCCCACGACGAGGTCGCCGGTGCTGGTGCACCACCCGAGCGCGGCGCGGTGGTTCGACGACGACCGGATCCTCGGCTCGCTCGCGCGGGTGCGCGGCGGGGCCGCCACGGGCTCGCACCAGCTCGAGCTCGTGTCGTCGCCGGCGCTCCCCGAGCACCTCGCGCTGCTCGACGCGCCGGACATCGACTCGGTGCTGGACCTGAACCGGGAGGTGGCCGGTCACCTCCTCGACGCAGCGGACCTGTGGGTGTTCGTCACGACCGCGGCGCGCTACGCGGACGCCGTGCCGTGGGAGTTCCTGCGATCGGCCGCACGCCGCGGCGTCGGGATCGGGTTGCTGCTGAACCGCGTGCCACCGGGCGCGCGCGGCGAGGTGGAGCCGCACCTGCGCTCGATGCTCGCCGACGGCGGGCTCGGGGACGCGCCGCTGTTCGTCGTCGAGGAGCAGCCGCTGCACGAGGGCCGCCTCGCGCCGGGCGCGGTCGACGCGCTCGGCGCCTGGCTGCGCCGCCTCGCCGACGATCGGGTCGCGCGCACCGAGCTCGTCCGCCGCAGCCTCGCCGGCGCCGTCGCCGACGTCGCCACGCGCACCTCGACCGTCGCGGCCACCGTGCAGCACCAGGTGGCGGTGGCGCAGTGGCTGGACGACCGCACGATCGAGACGTTCGACCAGGCGCGGGATCGCCTCGGCGACGACATCCGCGACGGGACGGTGATGCGCGGGGAGGTGCTCGCCCGCTGGCAGGACCTCGTCGGCACGGGCGAGCTGCTGCGCGAGCTGCAGTCACGGATCGGGCGGGCCCGCGATCGCGTCGTCGCCACGGTCACCGGTCGCTCGCGAGGCGTCGAGCGGTTCCAGGGAGCGGTCGAGACCGGTGTCGAGACGCTCGTGCGCGAGCGCGTCGCCGAGGCGTACGAACGGGTCGAGCTGCTGTGGCGCTCCCTCCCCGCCGGCGCCGCGATCCTCGGTCAGGCCGACGGGGACGGCGACGCCGGCGACGGCGAGCTCGCCCGTCCCTCGCCCGACCTCCCCGAGCGCACCAGCCGGCTCGTGCGCGACTGGCAGGGCTCGCTGCTCGACCTGCTGCGCGAGGAGGGCGCCGGCAAGCGCGCGGCCGCGAAGGTCCTCTCGTACGGCGTCAACGGCGTCGCCCTCGTGCTCATGGTCGGCGTCTTCGCGCAGACGGGCGGCCTCACGGGGGCCGAGGTGGCGATCGCAGGCGGGAGCACCGCGGTCGGCACCACCCTGCTCGAGGCGCTCCTGGGCGATCAGGCCGTGCGGCGGCTCGCGGAGCGGGCGCGCAGCGATCTCGAGGCCCGCACCGGCGCCTTGCTCGACGCCGAGGCGGAGCGCCTGCTCGCCGCCACCCGGCGCCGGCGACCCGATCCGCAGCTCGCGGCGCGGCTCGACGCGACGGTCGCGTCCCTGCGGCGGGAGCTGCAGGCGTGAGCCTGAGCTCGCGCGCGGAGCGGCGCGTGGACGGCCGACTGCAGGAGCGCCTGTCCCGCCTGGACGAGGTCGTCGCGTCGGGCCGCGCCTCGCCCGGGCGCCTGCCGCCCGACCTGCTCGACGCGCTCGGCGCGGGCATCACGCGGGCGCAAGAGCGCCTGGGGCACGGGACGGAGCGCACGGTCGTCGCCCTCGCCGGCGCCACGGGGAGCGGCAAGTCGTCGCTGTTCAACGCGCTGGCCGGCACCACGCTCGCCGACGTCGGCGTGCGTCGCCCGACCACGTCGTCGGCGCAGGCAGCCGTCTTCGGGCCCGGCGGCGCCGTCGACGCGGAGGTCGCGGGCCTGCTCGACTGGCTCGGGGTCGCGCGCCGCCACGTGGCCCCCTCCCCCGCGGATGCGAACGCCGCGACCCTCGACGGGTTGGTCCTGCTCGACCTGCCGGACCACGACTCCACCGCGCTCGCGCACCGCGACGAGGTCGACCGGCTCGTGGAGGTCGTCGACGCGTTCGTGTGGGTCGTCGACCCCCAGAAGTACGCGGACATGGCGCTCCACGAGCGCTACCTCCGCCGGTTCGCCGGTCACGGCGCGGTCTCGCTGGTCGTGCTCAACCAGGTCGACCTCGTGCCGGAGCACGCACGGCGGGCGCTCGTCGCCGACCTCGGGCGCCTCCTGCGCGACGACGGGGCGGCGGGGACCCGGATCCTGCCGGTGTCGACGCGCACCGGAGCCGGCGTCGCCGAGCTGCGCCGCGAGCTGGCTGCCCGCGTCGCCGAGCGGCGGGCGGTCGTGGCACGCCTGGCCGCCGACGTGGACGCGTGGGCCGACCGCCTGGCGGTCGCGGTGGGTGACACCGACCCCCGCCCCGTCCAGCCGGCCGCGCGTGAACGGCTGGTCGGCGCGTTCGCCGCAGCGGCCGGGGTCGACGCGGTCGCGCACGCGGTCGGCGCCGCCCACGTGCAGCGGGCGCGGCAGGTGGCCGGGTGGCCGCCCACGAAGTGGCTCGGCCGGCTCCGGCCCGACCCCCTCCGCCGGCTCGGCCTCGATCGACGCCCGCTCGAGGAGGGGACCGTCACCGTCGCCCGCACCTCGCGCGCGAGCCCGTCCGTGGTCGCCGAGGCGGCCGTGACGACGGCGATCCGCTCCCTGGTCGACGACGTGGCGGGCGGGCTCCCGGACCCGTGGCGGCGGCGCGTCGCCGAGGTCGCGAGCGCACGGCGCGGTGACGTCGCGGACGAGCTGGACCGCGCCGTGGGGACCGCCGTCCTGCCCACGCAGCGGCCGCGCTGGTGGGCCGCGCTCGGCTGGGTGCAGCGGGTGCTCGCGGCCGCGATGGTCGCCGGCCTGCTGTGGCTGCTCGCCATCGGCGTCGTGGCGTGGTTCGGGCTGCCGGACCTGCCGACGCCGCACGTCGGGCGCGTGCCCTGGCCGACGGCGCTCGCGCTCGGGGGGGCCGTCACCGGCCTCGTCCTCGCCGCGATCGCACGCGTCGTCGCCCGTGCCGGCGCCCGCGCGCGCTCCGCACGCGCGCGGCGGTCGCTGCACGCGGCGGTCGAGCGCTCCGCACGGGAGCTCGTCGTCGGACCCGTCGACGAGGAGCTCGGGGCGCTCGCGCACCTGCGCCGGCTCGTGCTCGGCGGGCTCCGCGGCTGAGGGCCAGCCGCCGCTCCGCATCCGAGGGTCAGCCGCCGGAGCCGCCGATGCGGCGGAGCAGGTCGATCGGAGGTGCGACGTACCAGGCGCTGGCCACCGGCGTCGAGAACTCGGTCAGGCGGTCGCGGAGGCCGTCCTCGCCCCCGGCCATGCGGACGAGCATCCGCTCGAGGCGTGCGCGGTCGGCGCTGAACGCGAGGAACATCAACCCGTGCTCGCGCACGCCGCCGAAGCTGGTGGAGCGCCGGAAGACCTCGAGCTCCTCGCCCTCGTCGTCCTCGATGACCACCCGGCTGACGTGCGAGCGGGGCGACTGGACCTCGGCGTCGAGCTCGACGCTGCCGTACAACGTGCGACCGATCACCGACTCGCGGTCCGAGAGCTCCAGCGCCTCGAACCCGTCGAGGTCGTGCACCCACCGCTGGAGCAGCACGACGCTCCCGCCGGCGCACGGCTGTCCCGCTGGGATCGTCGCCACGGTCGGGGCCTCGTCGAGCGGAGGGTTCTCCGTGCCGTCCTCGAAGCCCGTCAGGTCCTGGCTCGAGCGGAACGTGAAGCACGGCTGCTCCGCCACGACCCGCGCGCAGTCGCCGAGCTCGCGGTCGGCGAGGCGGGCGACGGTGAAGACCGCGTCGGGCGCCGCGCCGTGGAGCCAGAGCCACAGGTCGTGCTGGGCCGCGGGCACGGTGAAGCCGTCGACGCCCTCGATCGGCTCGAAGCCCCCGAACCCGGGCGGCACCTGGTCGGGTGCCACGGCGCTCCAGAAGCGGTGCCCGAACCCGGCGACGACGTTGACGCCTGCGACGGTGTTCGCCGACTCGCGGACGCGGTTCACCGCCGAGACGGCGGCCAGCGGGTCGCCCGCGACCTCGAACTCGAGGTGGTGGTGCGAGCGGGTGCCGAGGGCGAAGATGCCGGGCTGCGGTGACGTCACGGCGCCGGCGTTCCCGCATCGTTCGGCATCGAGCCGTTCTACCAGCGGAGGATCCCCCCGGCCCAGCCGGCCGCCGCTCACCCGAGTGCGTGTTGATTCCGCGCGCCCGACCTGCGCCCAATACCAGGGATTTCCGACGAGACAGGTGAGGCGGGCGATGGAGAGCGGGTTGGTCGATGCATCGGTGCGCGAGGAGCGCACGAGACGCGAGGCGCTCGTCGTGCTCGCGGGCGAGGTCGACGTCGCCGCGCACGAGCGGACCTGGCTCGTGCTGCGCGACGCGCTGGCGCAGTCGCCGCACCTCGTGGTCGACTGCACCAACGTGACCTTCATGGACACCACCGGCCCGAGCCTGCTCGTGGGCGCCCGCGTGGCGGCCGGTCCCGACGGCTCGGTCGTCGTGCGCAACCCCTCCGCGGCCGTGCGCCAGGTCCTGGAGCTGGTCGACCTGGACGCGACCTTCATCGGCTGAGTCGGGGTTCCTGCCGGATCCCGTCCGGGTATGGGACCGGTGTGACGCAGGAGCCCGAGCCCGACGTCGTCCTCCGCTTCGGGCACGACCCGAACGCCGCCCGCGAGGCGCGCCGGGCGCTGGAGGCGCTGTTCGAGGAGGACGACGATCCGATCGCCGAGGCGGTGACGCTGTCGGCCAGCGAGCTCGTGACCAACGTGGTGCTCCACACGGAGGGGGGCGGCGAGCTGCGGGCGTGGGACCCCAAGCCGGACGTGCCGCTGCGGCTCGAGGTGGAGGATCCCGATCCCTCGCTGCCCGCGCCGCGCGACGTGCCGGCCGACGACGAGCGCGGCGGACGTGGCCTGCGGATCGTGACCGTCCTCGCCGACGCCTGGGGGACGATGCGCACCGCGGCCGGCAAGGTGGTCTGGGCCGAGTTCGACCGGGTCAAGCGCCGCCAGCAGCAGCGCTGACGACCCCAGCCGGCTCCGTCGCGGCCAGCGGCGGCTCAGCCGAGCAGCTTCTTGGCGATGACCATCCGCTGGATCTGGTTCGTGCCCTCGTAGATCTGCGTGATCTTCGCGTCGCGCATCATCCGCTCGACGGGGAAGTCGTTGGTGTAGCCGTAGCCGCCGAGGAACTGCACCGCGTCGGTGGTCACCTGCATCGCGACGTCGCTGGCGAAGCACTTCGCCATCGCGCCCGCCATCGACAGCTCGCCGTGGGGGTCGCCCTCGTCCGCCATCGCGCAGGCGCGGTAGACGAGGGCCCGTGCGGCCTCGATCCGCATCGCGCAGTCGGCCGCCATCCACTGCAGGCCCTGGTTGGAGCCGATCGGCTTGCCGAAGGTCCGGCGCTCCTTCATGTAGTCGAGCGCCACGTCGAGCGCGCCCTGCGCGATGCCGACGGCCTGCGCGCCGATCGTGGGGCGGCTGCGGTCGAGCGTGTGCATCGCGATCCGGAAGCCCTCGCCGACGGCGCCGATGCGGTGGGTGTCGGGCACCCGCACCTCGTCCAGGCGGATCACGCCGGTCGGCGAGCCCTTGATGCCGAGCTTGTGCTCGAGCTTGTCGACCTGCACCCCCCACGCCTCCTCGACGAGGAACGCCGTGATGCCGGCGTGGCGCTCCTCGGACGTGCGGGCGAAGACCGTGTAGAGGTCGCTGATGCCGGCGTTGGTGATCCAGCACTTGGTGCCGCTGATCACCCACCCGTCGCCGTCCCGCACGGCCCGGGTCGTCATCGAGGCGACGTCGCTGCCGGCGTCGGGCTCGGAGAGCGCGTAGCTCGCCTGGCTCTCGCCGGCCGCCACCCGCGTCACGTAGGTCCGCTTCAACTCGTCGGACCCGAAGTTGAGCACGGGCAGCAGACCGAGCTTGGAGATGAGGAACATGAGGCTCGTCGAGGCGTCGGCGCGTGCGAGCTCCTCGGCCACGATCGCCTGGTCCACGAGGGAGGCGCCCGATCCGCCGTACTCGACGGGGAAGCTGAGCGCCGTCAGCTCCATCGACTTCAGGGCGTGGAACGCCGGCCAGGAGTAGGCCGCCTCACGATCGGCGTCGGCGGCGAGCGGTGCGATCTTGTCGGCCGCGAACTGTCGGACGACGGCGCGGAACTCCCGCTGCTCGTCGGTCAGGGTGATCGGCTGGCTCATGCCGTCATCGTGCCACGCTGCCCCCGAGATGCTCGCCGCCGAGACGTCCGCCACGTCGGGACGCCTGACACCGTCATCCGTGCGGGTCACCGCTCCGAACACCTGGCATGGAGCACGTCGGAGCGACCCCGGGGGACGAGCAGCGGCTCGGCGCCGGTCGAGCCGCGTCCTGCGGGCTCCTCGCGGGTGCCGCGGCCCTCGCGGCCGGGGAGCTCGTCGGCGGCCTCCGTGCTCGCTGGCAGGGTCCGGTCGTCGCCGTCGCCGAGGCCACGATCGACGCCGTCCCCCGCTCCGTGAAGGACTTCGCGATCGAGACGTTCGGCGAGAACGACAAGATCGCCCTCGTCATCGGCACGCTCGTGTTCAGCGCGATGTTCGCCGTCCTGCTCGGGCTCGTCGCCCGGCGCAGCCTCGTCGCCGCGTCCGCCGGCTTCGCCGTCTTCGGCGCAGTCGGCGTGTGGGCGTCCCAGCAGCTCGCCGGCGCCTCCCTCGGCGACGCCGTCCCCAGTCTGGCGGCGGGCGTGGCCGGTGTCGGCTCGCTCGTCCTGCTCGTCGGCAGCGCCGCCGGATCCCGGCCCGTCCCCGCAGCCGGCCACGCGGCGGGCGAGGCGGCGACCGCCGAGCCCGTCCGCGTCATGGAGATGGCGACCATCGGGGGCGCCGCCACCCGGCGCCGGTTCCTCGCCACCTCCGGGCTCGTCGCGCTCGGGGCGGCCGTCGCCGGCGGTGCGGGCCGCGCGCTGCGCCAGCGCTTCAGCGCCTCGGCCTCACGCGATGCGGTCGTCCTGCCCGCCGCGGCCGATCCCCTGCCGGTCGCGCCGGCGGCGGTGGCGGTCGACGCACCTGGCGTGAGCCCCTTCTACACGCCCAACGCCGAGTTCTACCGGGTCGACACCGCCCTCGCCGTCCCGCAGGTGCAGGCCGAGTCCTGGACGCTCCGGGTCACCGGCCTGGTCGACCGCGAGGTCGAGATCTCCTACGCCGACCTGCTCGATCGGGCGCTGGTCGAGGAGGACATCACCCTCACCTGCGTGTCGAACACCGTCGGCGGCGACCTCGCCGGCACGGCGCGCTGGCTCGGCGTGCCGCTGCGAGAGCTGCTCGACGAGGCCGGTGTCGACCCGTCCGCCGACCAGATCATCGGCCGCTCCGTCGACGGCTACACCTGCGGGTTCCCCGTGGGAGCCGCCTACGACCGGGCCGCGCTCGTCGCCGTCGCGATGAACGGCGAGCCGCTGCCGATCCAGCACGGGTTCCCGGCGCGCCTCATCGTCCCCGGCCTCTACGGCTACGTGTCGGCCACCAAGTGGCTCACCGAGATCGAGCTCGGCCGCTTCGACGACTTCGACCAGTACTGGGTCAAGCGCGGCTGGGACGAGCAGGCACCCATCAAGCTCATGTCGCGCATCGACACCCCGCGCTCGCTCGGCAAGGTCCCGGCGGGGACGTTCGTCATCGGCGGCGTCGCCTGGGCGCAGACCATCGGCATCTCCAAGGTCGAGGTCGCGATCGACGACGGCGACTACGTCGAGGCGACGCTCGCCGACGAGCTCAACGTGAACACGTGGCGCCAGTGGTCGCTGCCGTGGGACGCGGCACCCGGGCGCCACCGACTCACCGTGCGTGCGACCGACGCCGCCGGGCAGCTCCAGACCGACGTCCGCGCCGACCCGTTCCCCAACGGGGCGAGCGGCTGGATGTCCATCTTCGTGGACGTGGAGGGCGCATGACCCCCCCGTCCGCCCCCCTCTCGGCTCGCGGCGCCTCGTGGTGCCGCAGCCGGGACACCCCGGTTCAGCGTGAACCGCAGACAGCAATCCCCCCTCACGAAAGCAGGAAGACGACGATGAGATCACGGAAGCTCATGCGTGGAGCGGTCGCCCTGGCGGCGCTCTCCCTCGTGGCCGCCGCGTGCGGCGACGACGAGGACACCTCGCCCGCCGCCAGCTCGGAGCCGGCCGCAGCCGACACCAGCGCAGCGCCCGCGACCACGGAGGCCATGACCACGGAGGCGCCGAGCAGCTCGGCGCCGATGATGGACTCGACCGAGGCCTGCGACGCGGACGCGATCGTCGCCGCCGTCCAGGGCGGCCAGGAGGAGGGCACGCTCGAGGGCATGACCGACGACCCGGTCGCGACCGCGGCGTCGAACAACCCGGTGCTCACGACGCTCGTGGCGGCGGTGTCGGAGGCCGGTCTCGTCGACACGCTCAACGGCGCCGAGGCGCTCACGGTCTTCGCGCCGACCGACTGCGCCTTCGCGGCGCTCGACCCCGCGACGATGGACGCGGCGATGGCCGACCCGACGGGTCTGCTGGCGACCGTCCTCGGGTTCCACGTGATCCCCGAGCGGCTCGAGGCCGCCGACCTCGCGGGCATGACGGAGCTCGAGACCTTCACCGGCGAGATCCTGCCGATCGAGGTCGACGGTGACACGGTGACCCTCAACGGCGGTCAGGCCACCGTCGTGGTCCCCGACATCCAGACCGCCAACGCGACGGTCCACCTGATCGACGCCGTCATGCTCCCCCCGTCGGTGTCCGGTGAGGGCATGGACGAGGGTGCGTCCGGCGCCGGTGCCGGCGGCACCAGCGAGATGGTCGACTCGTCCGAGATCTGCGACGCCGACGAGATCGTCGCCGCCGTCGAGGGCGGCGACGAGGAGGGCACGCTCGAGGGCATGACCGACGATCCGGTGGCCACCGCCGCCTCCAACAACCCGGTCCTCACCACGCTCGTGACGGCCGTCGGTGCGGCCGGTCTCGGCGACACGCTGAACGGCGCCGAGGCGCTCACGGTGTTCGCCCCGACCGACTGCGCGTTCGCGGCGCTCGACCCGGCGACGCTCGAGGCGGCGCTGGCCGACCCGAGCGGGCTGCTCACCACGGTGCTCGGCTTCCACGTGATCCCGGAGCGGCTCGAGGCGGCCGACCTGGCCGGCATGACCGACCTGATCACCTTCACCGGTGAGTCCCTGCCGATCGTCGTCGAGGGTGACACCGTCACCCTGAACGGCGGCCAGGCGACGGTCGTCGTGGCCGACATCCAGACGGCCAACGCCACGGTCCACCTCATCGACAACGTGATGCTCCCGCCGTCGGCGGGCTGATCCACCACGTGCACCGGAGCCCCCGGTCCGGCGCCCGCTGCGGTGCCGGCCGGGGGCTCCGGCGCGTGCGGCACCGGCCACGGCCGGGCGGACCGCTCAGGCGCCGGTGAGCTCGCGCCAGCGCGCCGGGTACGCGCCCGCCACCTGCTGGGGCGTCATCCGCAGCGTCGCCTCCGGCACCATGTCGACGAGCGCGCGGAGCTCGGAGTAGTGGTGGGCGACGTGCGAGAGCCCGGCGAACAGCGGCCGGCGGACGGCGACGAGGTCCGCCGGGGCCGCTGCGTCGAGGAACCCCCACGCCGTGTAGGACACCGTGAAGTCGTGGACGACCGGGGCGCGCCCGAACAGCGACGCCCGGCGCAGGCCGATGGCGAGGCACCCGGTGATCACGTCGTCGGCCTCCTCGCCCGCGGCGAGGTGCAGGCGGTCGCGGAACGTGCGGGCGACCTTGATGCCGAAGCCCTGGTCCGGGCCCTGGTAGCCGAGACGCCCACCCTCGGGCTGGAAGCCCCGGATGGCCGCCGGGCGGTCCGGCATCCACGGCTCGGGCACGTGGTCGGGCGACTCGTAGCCGCGCGCGTCGTCGAGCGGCGGCACGGGGGCGAACTTCGGCACGGACATGCGAGAGTTCTACCCGGCCACGTCGGCCGGCACCCCATGCAGCAGGCCGAACACCAGGCTCTCCTCGAGGGCCCGCCACGAGGCCTCGATGATGTTGGTGCTCACGCCGATCGTCGTCCAGCTGCGCTCGCCGTTCGTCGCGTCGATCAGGACGCGGGTGACGGCGCCGGTCGCGGTGGCGCCGTCGAGGATGCGGACCTTGTAGTCCGTGAGGTGCACGCGGTCGAGCGCGGGGTAGGCAGCGGCGAGCGTCGCCCGCAACGCCGTGTCGATCGCGTTCACCGGACCGTTGCCCTCGGCGGTGTGGACGCGGCGCTGCTCGCCCGCCGGGCCGGGCACCCACACCTTCACCGTCGCCTCGGTCGTGAACTCCCCGCTCGGCAGCTCGTCGGTGATCACCCGCATGCTCTCGAGCCGGAAGTACCGCTGCTCCCAGCCCGTCGCCCGCCGCATCAGCAGCTCCAGCGAGGCGTCGGCGGCCTCGAAGTGGTAGCCCTCGTGCTCGAGTCGCTTGAGGTCGTCGATCACCTGGTTCACGGCCGGACCGTCCATCGCGAGACCGAGCTCGTCGGCCTTCATCTGGATCGTCGCCCGCCCCGCCATCTCGCTGACGACGAAGCGCGTGCCGTTGCCGACGAGGTTCGGGTCGACGTGCTCGTAGGCGTCCTTCGCCCGCGCGATGGCGCTGACGTGCAGCCCGGCCTTGTGCGCGAACGCCGAGGCGCCGACGTACGGCGCCTGCGGGTCGAGCGGGCGGTTGAGGATCTCCGCGACGTGGTGGCTGACGGCCGTCAGGCGCTCGATCCGCCCCTCGGGGAGGCAGGGCACCCCGAGCTTCAGCTGCAGGTTCGGGATGACGGTGGTCAGGTTGCAGTTGCCGGTGCGCTCGCCGAGGCCGTTCAGCGTCCCCTGCACGTGGCGCGCGCCGGCCCGGACCGCCGCCATCGAGTTGGCGACCGCGCACCCGGTGTCGTCGTGGCAGTGGATGCCGATCGTGACGTCGCCCCCGACGTGGCGGTGCACGGCGGCGACGATCTCCTCCACCTCGTGCGGCAGCGAGCCGCCGTTCGTGTCGCACAGCACGACGTGCGACGCGCCGTGGACGACCGCGGCCTCGAGCGCGCGCAGGCTGAACTCGCGGTTGCGCTTGTACCCGTCGAAGAAGTGCTCCATGTCGACCAGCACGCGCCGCCCCGCGTCGCGCAGGAACGCGACGCTGTCCGCGATCATCGCCTCGCCCTCGTCGAGGGTCGTCTGCAGCGCGTCGAGCACGTGGTGGTCCCAGCTCTTCGCGACGATGCACACCGCCGAGGTGCCGGCGTCGAGGAGGTTGCGCAGGGTCACGTCGTCGTCGACCTTGCCCCGCGGGCGGCGCGTGGACCCGAACGCGACCATCGTCGCGGACTCGAGCCGCAGCTCGGTCGCCGCACGGGCGAAGAACTCGACGTCCTTCGGGTTCGCGCCCGGCCACCCGCCCTCGATGTAGTGGACGCCGAGGACGTCGAGCTGCTCGGCGATCCGCAGCTTGTCGTCGACCGTGGCGGAGACGCCCTCCACCTGGAGGCCGTCGCGCAGCGTCGTGTCGAACACCTCGACGCCGGCAGTCGTCGCAGGGGTGCCGCCCGAGGATGGGGGGACCGCCGGCACGGTGGTGTCGTCGTTGCTCGTCATGGGGACGTCCTGTCTGTCACTGGCGGTGCGGACCGTCCCGGGAAACGAAGAAGCCGCCCCGAAGGACGGCTGCTGCGCACGGGGAGGCCCACGTGCGCTACGGAATGGCGATGATCGCGACCTGGCCGGTGGGGGCGGAGGTCGAGATCACCGGGCCAGTGTGGCGGCTCGACCGCCGGACGTCAACGTCTGGCCGCACGTGCTCGCCGACCTGTGGACGGAGCTGTGGACGCGCGGTGGACGGAGGAAGAAGTCCTGGGGACGGCGACCGTTCCCCGTGGACAACCCTGGGGACGGGAAAAATGTGGCTTGACCTGGCGAAACGCGGCGTGCAGAGTGGCGCTCGCACCGGGCAGCGCACGCCGACGGGGCACCGAGGCCGGGACACGGGCGACCGTGGACCAACCGGTGCCGACGAGGCGGGAGCGGGCTCGGAGCAGTGGTGGTCGTCCGGTTGGGGACGACGCCCCGGGCGACCGGGGTGGAGGACCCAGCGGTCGTCGGAGGCGCAGCGGGCGACCGGTGCGACGACGGCGGCGGATCGGGGATGCCGCACCGGGTGACCGGGGCGGAGGAGCCGATCGGTGGGGTCGAGGACGTCCCGGGCGACCGGGGCGGAGGAGCCGCACAACGGGCATCGCCCGCCGGAGCGTGAGCTCCGACGGGCGATGGGTTGGTCGAGCGAAGGGTAACACCGGCAGGTCGATCGATGGAGGACCACCGCGCCACGGGGCCCCGTGGGGTGCGCCGCTCGCGGCTGCGCTCCCCGGGGCCCCGCTCGCGTCACCGGTCCGTGCTCCGTGCGCCGCACCCGCGCGCCGACCGGGCGAACCTCACGGACCCGGCCATGCGTGCGCCGGACCCGCCCGCCGACCGGGCGAACCTCACGGACCCGGCCATGCGTGCGCCGCACCCGCCCGCCGACCGGGCGAACCTCACGCAGCGGCGCTCACACGGCGAGCTCGCACCAGTCCTTGTACTTGTCCTCCTGGCCGCGCACCGCCCGGCCGTAGACCTCGGCGATCGCCAGCGTCATCGGCCCGGGGCACGGCACCGCACGGTCGTCGACGGAGTTGACGGAGCTGATCTCCGCCGCGGTCCCGCACACGAAGATCTCCTCGGCGACGTACAGGTCGCTGCGCGCCAGGTTGTCGACGCGGATGTCGAAGCCGAGGTCGCGCGCGATGGTCGTGACCGAGCTCTGCGTGATGCCCTCGAGCGCGCCGGCCGACAGCGGCGGCGTGAGGATGATCCCGTTGCGGACGGCGAAGATGTTCTCGCCCGTGCACTCCGCGATCAGGCCGTTCGGCGCCAGCATGATCGCCTCGTCGTAGCCGGCGCGCAGCGCCTCGACCTTCGCGAGCGAGCTGTTGACGTAGTTGCCGACGGTCTTCGCCGCGGGCGGCATGGTGTTGTGGTCGTGGCGGGTCCACGACGAGATCTTCATCCGCACGCCCTTCTCGACCGCGTCCTCGCCGAGGTACGCGCCCCACGGCCAGCAGGCGATCGCGACGTCGACCTTGCAGGGCAGCGTGTTGAGCCCCATCTCGCCGTAGCCGTAGTAGGCGATCGGGCGCACGTAGCAGCCGGGCAGGCCGGTGGCGGCGACCGTGGCCTTCGTGGCCGCGACCAGCTCGTCGACGGTGTACGGGATCTCCATGCCGAGGATGTGCGCGCTGCGGAAGAGCCGCTCGACGTGCTCGGTCAGGCGGAACACCGCGGGTCCCTGCGACGTCTCGTACGCCCGGATGCCCTCGAACACGCCGGTGCCGTAGTGGAGCGTGTGCGTCAGCACGTGCACCTGGGCGCGGTCCCAGTCGACGAGCTCGCCGTTCATCCAGATCTTGGACGTCGGTGTGATCGGCATGTCTCCCCCTGTGGCGCCCGCCCGCTCGCCGGGCGGCTCGGAATCCTCGGTCGGCCTAGCCTGCCACGCGGGCGGCGATGGCGGAACCGATCTCGGTGGTGGTCCCGCCACCCGGCTCGTCGCACGCGGCGCGGATCCGCTCGGCGGCGTCGGTCTCGCCCAGGAAGTCGAGCATCAGCGCCGCGCTCAGGACGGCCGCCGTCGGGTTGGCGCGGCCGGTCCCGACGATGTCGGGCGCGGACCCGTGCACCGGCTCGAACATGCTCGGTCCCGTCCGCGCCGGGTTCAGGTTGGCCGACGACGCGAGGCCGATCCCGCCGCTCACCGCGCCGCCGAGGTCGGTCAGGATGTCGCCGAACAGGTTGTCGGTGACGATGACGTCGTAGCGGTGCGGATCCTGGACGAAGTAGATGCACGCCGCGTCGACGTGGTGGTAGCCCGTGGCGACCCCGGGGAACTCGGCGGCGACGGCGTCGAACGCGCGCTGCCACAGGTCGCCCGCGAACGTGAGGACGTTCGTCTTGTGCACCAGGGTCACCTGGCGCCGCACGCCCCGCCGCTCCGCCAGCTCGAACGCGTAGCGGATCGCGCGCTCGGCGCCCATGCGGGTGTTGACCGAGCCCTGCGTGGCCACCTCGTGCGGCGTGCCCTTGCGCAGGAACCCGCCCTCACCGACGTACGGCCCCTCGGTGTTCTCCCGGATGACGACGAAGTCGTGCGGCGCGCCGTGTCCCGGCGCGGTGCCGACGAACGGGCGCTGGTTCACGTACAGGTCCAGCTCGAAGCGCATCTTGAGCAGCAACCCGCGCTCGATCACGCCGGGCGGGACGTCGGGCGTGCCGACCGCGCCGAGCAGGATGGCGTCGAACCCGCGGAGCTCGGCGAGCGTCGCGTCGGAGAGGATCTCGCCGTCGCGCAGGTACCGGGCGCCGCCGAGGTCGTACGAGGCCGTCTCCAGCTCGACGCCGGCGGCACGGACGACGTCGAGGGCCACCTCCGTCACCTCGGGGCCGATGCCGTCCCCGCCGATCACCGCGATTCGATGTGCCATCGGGCGGGCAACGTAGCGCCCACGCCGCAGGGCGGCGCAACGAGGCCCAGGAGTACGCTCGCACCCCTATGGCGACCCCACTGTCCCGCTCGGCACACGACCGGCTGCAGGCCGAGTTCGACGACCTGACCACGCGCGGCCGGATCGAGGTGGCGCAGAAGATCGAGGCCGCGCGCCTCCTCGGTGACCTCAGCGAGAACGGCGACTACCACGCCGCGAAGGACGAGCAGGGGCACATGGAGGCGCGGATCCGCCAGCTCGAGCACCTGCTCGAGAACGCGGAGATCATCGACGGCGCCGCGGACGGCACGGTCGCGCCCGGCTGCGTCGTGACGATCGTGTACGACGGCGACTCCGACGACATGGCCGAGCGCTACCTCGTGGGGCACCCGGAGGAGAAGACCGGCGACCTCGACGTGATGAGCCCGCAGTCGCCGCTCGGCGCGGCGCTCCTCGGGGCGGGCCCCGGGGACTCGGTCGAGTACCAGGCACCGAACGGCGTACTGAAGGTGAAGGTCGTCGCGGTGGAGCACGCCTGAGTGGCGGTGCGTGACGGTGGCGCGGTCCCCACGCCGGACCTGCCACCCGGGCGGCACCTCGAGCTGCCGGGCCGCGGCACGACCTTCGTGCGGACCCTCGACGGGCCGGCCGGTGCGGCCGACCGGCCGGCGCTGCTCCTGCTGCACGGGTGGACCGCGACCGCGGACCTGAACTGGTTCACCTGCTACGAGCCGCTCGGGCGCCAGTACCGCGTGGTCGCGATCGACCACCGCGGGCACGGGCGCGGCATCCGCTCGCGCAAGGTGTTCCGGCTCGAGGACTGCGCCGACGACGCGATCGCCGCGTGCGACCAGCTCGGGATCGACCGCGTGATCCCGGTGGGGTACTCGATGGGCGGACCCGTCGCCCAGCTGACGTGGCGGCGCCACCGCGACCGCGTCGCGGGCCTCGTCCTCTGCGCCACCGCGGGGTACTTCGTGACCTCGCGCGAGGAGCGCCTCTCGTTCCTCGGGCTGTCCGGTCTGGCGGCGGTGGCGCGGCTGACGCCCGTCCAGGCTCGGCGGTGGCTGACCGACCAGATCTACCTGCAGCGCAAGTCGGGCCAGTGGGAGCCGTGGGCCGTCGAGGAGGCGAGCATGCACGACTGGCGGACCGTGCTCGAGGCGGGGCGCGCCATCGGCTCGTTCTCGTCCCGCGAGTGGATCCGTGACGTCGACGTCCCGACCTCGGTCGTGATCACGATGCGCGACCGCGTGGTGCCGGTACGGCGCCAGGTGCGCCTGTTCGAGGCGATCCCCGGCGCGGAGGCGTTCCGGGTCGACGCTGAGCACGACGCCGTCATCGCGGGTGCCACGCGGTTCGTGCCGACGTTGCTCCGCGCGTGCCACAGCGTGCGGGAGCGGGCGGCGTGAGGTCGCGCCGGGTGCGCCGCCTCGCCGGTGCCGCGGTCGCGGCGGCGGCCGTCGCCGGCGTCGTGCGGGCGGGGCGTGCGCTGCGGTCCACCCGCGGCCGCCGCAACCTGGACGTCGCCCGGCTGGGCGCACGCGTGGGCGGCACCTACGCGACCACCGCCGCCCGCAAGGCGTTCGCCTCGGCCGAGCGGCGGATCGAGCTCGACCACGAGCGGGAGCTGCGCACCGCGGAGGCCGTCGCGGAGCGGCTCGGGAACATGAAGGGCGCGCTCATGAAGCTCGGGCAGATGGCGAGCTACGTGGACGAGGCGCTCCCCGCTCCGCTGCGCGAGGCCCTCGCGCAGCTGCAGGCACACGCGCCGCCGATGAGCGCGGATCTCGCCGCGGCGACCATCGAGCGCGAGCTCGGCGCGCCACCCGAGCAGCTGTTCGTCGAGTGGGACCCCGCGCCGCTCGCCGCCGCGAGCATCGGCCAGGTGCACCGCGCCGTCATCGTCGACCGCGGGTCCGGCGAGGAGCGCGCGGTCGCCGTGAAGGTGCAGTACCCGGGTGTCGCCGACGCCATCTCCGCCGACCTGCGCAACGCGGACCTGCTGGGAACGATCCTCCGCCAGGCGTTCACCGGGCTCGACCCGACGGAGATGGTCGCGGAGATCCGCGAGCGGATCACCGAGGAGGTGGACTACCGCCTCGAGGCCCGGAACCAGCAACGCTTCGCCGACCACTACCGCGGGCACCCCTTCGTCCGCGTCCCCTCGGTGCTCCCCCACCTGTCGACGGCGCGGGTGCTCACGACGGAGCTCGCGACCGGCGCGTCGTGGGCGGAGGCGCTGACCTGGGACCAGCACGAGCGCGACCTGATCGGCGAGTCCCTCTTCCGCTTCGTGTTCCGCAGCCTCTACGGCCTCCACGCCTTCAACGGCGACCCGCACCCGGGCAACTACCTCTTCCACGGCGACGGCCGGATCACGTTCCTCGACTTCGGGCTCGTCAAGCACTTCACCGACCTCGAGATGTCCACCTTCGTCGCGATGGTGCGGGCGGCCGCGTACGACCACGACGTGCCCGGCTTCCGCCGCGTGCTCGAGGACGCCGGCATGCTGCGCCGGGGGGCGCCGGTGCCGGACGACGAGCTCGGCGGGTACTTCAGCCAGTTCTACGAGGCCGTCCGGCACGACGCGGAGGTCACCTGGTCCGGCGGGTACGCGAGCAGCATCGTCCGCCACACGTTCGACCGCACGAGCCCGATCGCCCAGTACGCGACCGTGCCGCGGGCGTTCGTGTTCATCCAGCGGATCAACCTCGGCCTGTACGCGCTCCTCGGCGAGCTGCGCGCGACCGGCAACTACCGCCGCATCGCGGAGGAGCTGTGGCCGTTCACGCAGGCGCCGCCGAGCACCCCCCTCGGTGAGTCGGAGCAGGCGTGGCTGGCGACCGTGCGGGCCCGCGGCTGACGCGTCCGGCCGCGGGTGCCGGGGGTCCGCTACGTCGCGGGCACGGGTTCGGCCGCCGAGGCATCGAGCCCGGCCCGCAGCGTCCGCGTCGCGGCGAGGTAGGCGGCGCCGGCCAGCAGGCCGACGACGGCGAACGTCGCGATCGCGAGGCGGGGGCCGATCACGCCGGCGAGGCCGCCCGCCGCGAGGTTCGACAGCGTGATGATGAGCGTCACGATGCCGAAGTCGCCGGCGAGGATGCGGCCGCGCATGTGGTCGGGCGCCTGGCGTTGGAGACCGTAGGTGGACAGGGTCCACTGCGCCCCGCCGCCGAGGTGCGCGAGCAGCACGAGCGGCACGGCCACCGCGAGCGTCGGCGCGACGCTGAGGCCGAGGTAGCACACGCCGAACGCGAGGCCGGAGCAGCCGCACAGGAGCAGCACCCGCCCGAGCGACGGGCCCACGAGCCGGGCGGCGATCAGCGGTCCCGCGGCGACGCCGAGGCCGCGCGCGCCGAGGAGCAGCCCGGTGGCGAAGTCGTCGCCGCCGAGCTCGTCGGTCGACAGCACGGCGAGCAGCCCCACGATCCCTGCACCCATCGCGAACGTCGCCTTCGACGCGAGCAGCGCCAGCAGCACGTGGTCCCGGCGGGCGTAGCCGACGGCGTCGCGCATGTCCGCGACCGGGCGCAGCGGAGGCCGCTCCCCCGGCGCGTGCTCGCGCGCCTCCTGCATCGGGCGGCGGATCAACGACACGAACGTCGCCGCGATCGCGAACGAGGCGGCGTTCGCGACGAACGACGCGTCGCGGCCGAACACGCTCGCGACGACCCCGCCGAGCGCCGCTCCGATCGCCAGCATCGCGCCCCAGAGGGAGCCGAACAGGATGCTGCCGAGGCGCAGCTCCTCCGGCGTCCGCACGAGGTTGGGCAACCCGGCCTGCGCCGCCGGTCCCACGAACGAGCCGAGGGACGAGATCGCGCAGAGGCAGGCGAACCCGATCCACAGCGTGCCCCGGCTGCCGACGAGCAGGAGGCCGAGCGCGGCGACCGCCTGCAGCACCGAGACCGTCCGGATGATGCGACGCCGGTCGAAGCGGTCGGCGGCGGCGCCGGCGACCGCGGAGGTGAGGAACGCCGGCAGCGCCTGCGCCACGTAGACGAGCGTGACGAGCAGCGGCGAGTCGGTGAGGTCCTGCACGAGGCCGACGAACGCCACGTACGCGAACCAGTCACCTGCGAAGGACACGACCTGCGCGACGAACAGGGCCCGCACGTCGCGGTTCGAGCGCAGGAGCTGCAGCACGTCCCCTGTCTACCCCCGTCGCCCGCGCCACGACCGCCCCGCCCCGCGGGCTGGCGCCGCGGCCGCCCCGGTAGCGTCGGGTCGCATGCGCCCCCTCCGCCGCGGCTCGATCGCCGCGCCCCTCGTCGCCTGCCTCGCGCTCCTCGGCGCGTGCGGTGACGACACGGACGACGACACGACCGCCACCTCCGTCGCCGCCGACGCGTCGCCGTCGACCAGCACCGCCGGCAGCGCCGGCACCACGACGGCGGGACCGGTGACCACGTCGGCCGCGCCCCTCCGCGACGTCGACAAGCCGGAGGTGCAGATCCCCGCCGAGGTGCCGACGGAGCTCGTGGTCACCGACCTCACCACGGGTTCGGGACCGGCGGCACGCGAGGGCGACACGGTGGTGCTCGACTACGTCGGCGTCCGCTCGGTGGACGGCGTCGAGTTCGACAACAGCTACGACGGTCCGCAGCCCTTCAGCGTCGTGCTCGGCGCGGGGCGGGTGATCCGGGGGTGGGACCAGGGCCTCGTCGGGGTCCAGGCCGGGGGGCGGCGCCAGCTCGACATCCCCGCCGAGCTGGCCTACGGCGCGGAGAGCCGCGGCGAGGTGATCCGCGAGAACGAGCCCCTCACGTTCGTGGTGGACGTCGTAGAGGTGGTCGCGAGCCCCGACCCCGCCGATGCCCCGGACATCAGCATCGCGGGGCAGCCGAACGTCGAGGAGCTGGTCGTCGAGGATCTCGTCGTGGGCGACGGTGACGAGGTGCAGCCGGGCCAGACCGCGGCCTCGCACCTCGTCGTGTTCCGGGCCGACACCGGCGAGGAGCTGGCGTCCACGTGGACGAACGGCTCCGTCGAGCCGATCCCCTACGCCGAGGGCCAGACCCTGCCGGGACTCGTCCAGGGCCTCGAGGGCATGCGCGAAGGTGGCCGGCGCCAGATCACCGTCCCGTACGAGCTCGCCTTCGGCACCACCGGCAACGAGGAGTTCGGCGTCCCGCCCGAGACCGACCTGATCTTCGTCGTCGACCTGGTCGCGGCGTACTGACCCCCGCCGGCGCGGTCGCCGAGGACCGAGCGGCGCGACTCGACGGGGTGCCGCGCCTCGGCGTCGGTGACGTAGCGCACGATCCACCCCTCGGCGTGCAGCGCCGACTCCCGCTGGACATCCGCCGTCTCCGCACGACGCCCGCTGTGGAAGCGGCGGCTGTGCGCCTCGACGGCGACGCGCCGGCGCGGGACGGCGAAGTCGACGCGTGCGACGAACCGGCTTTGGCGGTCGCGCACGACGTGCTGGCGCACGAGCCCGGGGACGTCGCGCAGTGCCCGCTCCACCCGTAGATCGAGCTGCGACGCCGTCGGGCGCGCGCGCGGCGCCGCCCCGGCCAGCAGGTCGAGCACCACCTTCGTGCCACGCTGGCCCGGCCGGTGGAGCCGTCGCGCGGTGCGCTCGATCCACGTCAGGCTCCACCCGGAGCGCCACGCCCACTCGACCGCCTCCTCGACCGCGGCGGCCGGCTCCACGCTGCCGTCGCAGAGCGTCCGTGCGACGTTCGTCGTGCGGATGCCGTCGACCGTCGTGATGTCGCACGGATCCATCGGCCCCTCGTGCACCACGAGCCCGGGGACCGCGAGCCGGCGCCGCCCGGGCACCAGCAGTTCGAGGATGTCCTCCGGGTGGCCGTCCATCCCGAGCGACGCCGCTGCGGCCCGGAACCCGGCCGCTCCCGCGCCACGTGCGGCGAGGGTGGCGACCGCGAGCTGCTGGCGCCAGGGTGGGGTGGTGCACCCGTCACGTCGAGCACCCCGGGCGCCGGCTCCGACACGACGCCGTCGCGCACCAGCCGGCGGACGACCTCCGCGCTGATCCCGTCGTCGGCCTGGCGGCGGGTGAGGGTCCGGCGCCAGGAGCCCGGCACGAGCCCGAGCCGCCGGACCTCGGCGCCGGCCGCTAGGTGGACGTGATCGCGCGCAGGTCGAGGCCGACGTCGAGCACCCGGACCGAGTGGGTCAGCTCCCCCACCGCGACGAAGTCGACGCCGGTCGCGCCCACCGCGCGCGCGTCGTCGAGGGTGAGCCCGCCGCTCGCCTCGAGCACCATCTCGCGCCGCCGCCGATCCCGGCGCGCCACGGCCTCCACCATCTGCTCGACGGTGAAGTTGTCGAGGAGGACCACGTCGGCGCCGGCGGCGATCGCCTCGTCGAGCCCGTCGAGCGAGTCGACCTCGATCTCGACGGGGATCGTCGACGCGAGGTCGCGCACCCGGGCGAACGCGGCCGCCACGCCACCAGCGGCGAGGACGTGGTTGTCCTTCACCAGCGCCGCGTCGCTGAGGGCCATCCGGTGGTTCACACCCCCACCGCAGCGCACCGCGTACTTCTGCAGCGCGCGCAGCCCGGGCATCGTCTTGCGCGTGTCCCGGACCCGCGCCGCCGTCCCCTCCAGCTCGTCGGCCCATCGGCGCGTGAGCGTGGCCACCCCGCTCAGGTGGCAGAGGAGGTTGAGCGCCGATCGCTCCGCCGTGAGCAGCGCCCGGGTGGGCGCCTCCACGCGAGCCAGCACCGCCCCCGGCCCGACCCGATCGCCGTCCGCGGCGACGAGCTCGATCCGCCCGGCGGCTCCGCACACGGCATCGATCACCGCGGCCACCACCGGGAGGCCGGCCACCACGCCGGGTCGGCGAGCGACGAGCTCGCCCGTGCTCCGCTGGTCGACCGGCACCGTCGCCACCGACGTGACGTCGATCCCGCCGGCGAGGTCCTCCGCCACCGCCATCCGCACCAGCGCGGCGACCGCGTCCGGGTCGAGCCCCGCGGCGACGAGCCCGCGGCGCGTCGGCTCCGCGAGCGGGTGGAACGTCGTCGGCGTCACGAGCCCGCCGCCGCCGCGCCCTCGAGGAGCGCCGGCGCACCGTGCACGAGCACCACGCCGTCGGCGTCGACGCGGACGTCCAGATGGCGGCGCCACAGCTCGCGCGGCTCGGGGTGATCGGTGCGGCGGTGGCACCCGCGGCTCTCCGTGCGGGCCGCCGCTGCCGCCACGACCGCTGCCGCGACCGTCAGCAGGTTCGTCGCCTCCCAGCTGCGCCGGTCGGGCACGTCGTGGTCGGCGTCGATCGCGGCGAGCGCGTCGGTCGCGGCCTCGAGGGAATCGGGCCGGCGCAGGACCCCGACGTGGCGCGACATCGCCCGGCGGATCACGCGCCGTGCGTCCGCGTGGACGAGCCCCGCGGGGCGGCCGAACAGCGGCACGGCGTCGACGCCGCCCGAGGCCGCGACGGCGCTCGGCTCGACCGCCTCCGGGAGCTCCCAGGCGAGGTCGCGCCCGACCCTCGTGCCCGACACCACGCTCTCCGTCAGGCTGTTGCTCGCGAGCCGGTTGGCGCCGTGCACCCCGGTGCACGCCACCTCGCCGATGGCGTACAGCCCCGGCAGCTCCGTCCGCCCGCCGAGGTCGGCGACCACGCCGCCGCAGACGTAGTGCGCGGCGGGAGCGACGGGGATGCGCTCGCGGGCGGGGTCGATGCCGGCGGCCCGGCACGCCGCGGTGATCGTCGGGAAGCGCGTGTAGAAGCGCTCCCCCAGGTGCGTCGCGTCGAGCAGCACGTGGTCGTCGACGCCGCCCGGGGCCTCGGCCATGCGGGCGCTGATCGCGGAGGCGACGACGTCGCGCGGCGCGAGGTCCTCCTGCGGGTGCACCCCCGCCATGACCCGCCCGCCGAGCGCGTCGTACAGGATCGCGCCCTCGCCGCGGACGGCTTCGCTGACGAGCGCCTGCTGCCCCGTCGCGTCGGCGCCCCGCCACAGCACGGTGGGGTGGAACTGCACGAACTCGATGTCGCGAGCCGGCAGCCCCGCCCGCAGCGCGAGCGCCAGGCCGTCGCCCGTGACGGCCGGCGGGTTGGAGGTGGACGCGAAGACCTGGCCGTACCCGCCCGTGGCGAGGATCACGGCGCGGGCCGTGACGATCCCGACGGAGCGGACGTCGCCGCGCTCGTCGATCCGGGCGATCCGCACGCCGGCGGCCTGCCGCCGCCCCTGCGCGTCGAACCCGACCTCGAGGTCGAGCGCGAAGGCCCGGTCCATGACCTCGACCCCGGCCGCCACCGCGTTCTGGTCGAGCGTCCGCTGCACCTCGGCGCCGCTGCGGTCGCCACCGGAGTGGACGATGCGGTTGTGGCTGTGGCCGCCCTCGCGCGTGAGCGCCGGGCCGGCGCCGTCGGCGTCCGGGTCGAACGCGGCGCCGAGGCGCATCAGGTACCGCAGCGCCTTCGGCGCCTCCGCCACGAGGGCCCGCACGTTGGCCTCGTCGCACAGCCCCGCGCCCGCGGCCAGCGTGTCGCGCACGTGGTTCTCGAGCGAGTCGTGGGGGTCGAGCACGCCCGCCAGCCCGCCCTGGGCCCAGGCCGTGCTCCCGGCGTCGAGGGTGTCCTTGGTGACGATGAGGACCGTCCGCACCGGGCGCGCCGCGAGCGCCGCGGCGAGGCCCGCTGCGCCCGAACCGAGGACGACCACGTCGACGTCGCGCCTCCACGTGGGCGCCGGCGCGAGGAGCGCTCCCGGCAGCACGACGCCGCCGCCCGAGACCGTCATCGCCCGCTCACTCCCCGGTCGGCGACGGGGTGCCGATCGCGATCATCCGCTCGACGCTGCGGCGGGCCCGCTCGGCCACGTCGGCGGGCACGGTCACCTCGTCGGTCATCGTGCGCAGGCAGCGGAGCAGCTTCGGCGCCGTGATCATCTTCATGTACTTGCACACCGCGGCCCGGTTGACCGGCTCGAAGATGACGAGGGGGTTGGCCTTGCGGAGCTGGTGCAGCATGCCGGTCTCCGTCGCGACGAGCACGGTCGACGCCGTCGTCCGCTCGGCGGCCTCGACCATCCCGGCGGTCGAGAGGATCTTGGTCCGCTCCGCCGGCACCACGCCCGTGCCCGCGAGGTACAGCGCGCTCGTCGCGCACCCGCACTCCGGGTGGATGAAGAGGTCCGCCCCGGGGTGCGCGTCCACGCGGGCGCGGAGGTCGGCGCCGTTGATGCCGGCGTGGACGTGGCACTCGCCGAGCCAGATGTGCATGTTCGTGCGGCCCGTGATGCGCTGCACGTGGGCCCCGAGGAACTGGTCGGGGCAGAACAGCACCTCCTGGTCCTCCGGGATCGACCGCACCACCTCGACCGCGTTCGACGACGTGCAGCAGACGTCGGTCTCGGCCTTCACGGCCGCGGTGGTGTTCACGTAGCTGACGACCGCGGCACCCGGGTGCTCGGCCTTCCACGCGCGGAGCTGGTCGGCGTTGATCGTCTCGGCGAGGCTGCACCCGGCCCGCTCGTCGGGGATCAGCACGGTCTTGTCGTAGCTGAGGATCTTCGCGGTCTCGGCCATGAAGTGGACGCCGCAGAACACGATGGTCGAGGCGTCGGCCTGGGCGGCGACCCTCGAGAGGCCGAGCGAGTCGCCGACGTGGTCCGCCACCTCCTGGATCTCCGGGAGCTGGTAGTTGTGGGCCAGGATCACGGCGTCGCGCTCGCGGGCGAGCGAGCGCACCTCCTCGGCCCAGTCGGTCGGGAGCACCGGATCGGTCTCGTGCACGGTCACGCCAGCAGGTTACGCAGCGCTCCGGCGCGACCCGGCCGGTCGTTCACGGTTTCACGAGCGCCGCCCGGCGCTCGCGACGAGGCGGTCGAGCGCCGCCGCCGCGGCGGCCACGCGCGCGCCGAACCGCTCCCCCGGTGACCGCGTGAGCCGCTCGACCGGACCGCTGACGGACACCGCGGCCACGACCGACCCGTCGGCGCCGTGGACGGGCGCGCTGACGGACGCGACCCCCGGTTCGCGCTCCTCGACGCTCGCGACCCACGGCGACGCGCCCGCCGTGGCGGCTCGCGCCAGGACGCGCCCCGCGGACCCGACGTCGAGCGGCAGGAGGCTCCCCTCCGGCACGATCCAGCGCAGCGCGTGCGGCGACTGCAGCGACACGACGCAGCGACGGCCGCCGTCCTCGCGGACGTAGAGCTGGACGCTCTCGCCGGTGTCGTCGCGCAGCTGCTCGAGGGTCGGGCGGACGAGGTCGGCGAGGCCGAGCTGGTCGGAGGCGGCGCGCCCGAGGGCGACGAGCTCGAGGCCGAGGCAGAACCGGCCGCCCGCGTCGCGGCGCACGAGGTGGTGCTTCTCGAGCGCGACGACGAGCCGGTGCGCGGTCGCCCGCGGCAGGCCCGCGGCGTCCTGCAGCTGCGCGAGGTCGAGGGGCCGGCGGGCGAGGGCGTCGAGGATCGCCGCGGCCTTGTCGATCACGCCGACGCCGCTTACACTGTCCATTCCGAGAACGTTATCTCAACATGTGGGAGCCGCGCGATGACCGCCCGACCGAGGACGCTGCCCGAGAAGGTGTGGGACCGCCACGTGGTCCACGCCGGCGACGGCGAAGCCGACCTGCTGTACATCGACCTCCACCTGGTGCACGAGGTGACGAGCGCGCAGGCCTTCGACGGCCTCCGCCTCGCCGGGCGGACCGTGCGCCGCCCGGACCTCACCGTCGCGACCGAGGACCACAACGTCCCCACCGCCGACATCGACCGGCCGATCGCCGACCCGATCTCGGCCCGCCAGGTGCAGGTGCTGCGCGACAACGCCGCCGAGTTCGGCGTGACGCTGTTCCCGATGGGCCACGCGCAGCAGGGCATCGTCCACGTCATCGGACCCGAGCAGGGCCGCACGCTGCCGGGCATGACCATCGTCTGCGGCGACAGCCACACCGCCACGCACGGCGCCTTCGGGGCGCTGGCCTTCGGCATCGGCACCAGCGAGGTCGAGCACGTGCTCGCCACCCAGACCCTGCCCCAGAGCCGCCCGCGGTGGATGAGCATCACCGTCGACGGCGAGCTGGCCCCCGGCGTCACCGCCAAGGACGTGATCCTCGCGATCATCGGCGAGATCGGCACCGGCGGCGGCATCGGCCACGTCATCGAGTACCGGGGGTCCGCCATCCGCTCGCTGTCGATGGAGGGCCGGATGACCGTGTGCAACATGAGCATCGAGGCCGGCGCCCGCGCCGGCCTGATCGCGCCGGACGACACCACCTTCGAGTACCTCCGGGGCCGCGAGCACGCGCCGCGCGGCGAGGCCTGGGACGCGGCCGTGGCCGACTGGCGCACGCTCGTCACGGACGAGGGCGCGGCGTGGGACCGCGAGGTGCACATCGACGCCGCCACGATCCGGCCCGGCGTCACGTGGGGCACCAACCCGGCGCAGGTGACGGGCATCGACGGCGTCGTGCCCTCGCCGGAGTCGTTCGACGACCCCACCACGCGCGAGACCGTGGCGCGGGCCCTCGAGTACATGGACCTCGCGCCCGGCACCCGCATCCGCGACATCGCGGTCGACACCGTCTTCATCGGCAGCTGCACGAACAGCCGCATCGAGGACCTGCGCAGCGCGGCCGAGGTGCTCCGCGACCGGCACGTCACCGTGCCGCGGGTGATGGTGGTGCCCGGGAGCCACGCCGTGAAGCAGCAGGCGGAGGCCGAGGGGCTGCACGAGGTGTTCCGGGCCGCCGGCGCCGACTGGCGCGAACCCGGCTGCAGCATGTGCCTCGCGATGAACCCCGACAAGCTGGCCCCCGGCGAGCGGGCGGCGAGCACGAGCAACCGCAACTTCGAGGGCCGTCAGGGGCGGGGCGGGCGCACCCACCTCGTCAGCCCGGCCGTCGCCGCCGCGACCGCCGTCGCCGGCCGCTTCGCGACGCCGGGCGACCTCGCCGCCCGGGAGGTGGTCGCGTGAAGGCCGTCCGCATCGTCACCGGCCGGGGCGTGCCGCTCCGGCGCAGCGACGTCGACACCGACCAGATCATCCCGGCGGAGTGGTTGAAGCGCGTCGAGCGCACCGGGTTCGAGAAGGGCCTGTTCTCCACGTGGCGCGACGACCGCGGCTTCGTCCTCAACGACGAGCGCTACGCGGGGGCGTCGATCCTCGTGGCGGGCCCCGCGTTCGGCGTCGGCTCCTCCCGGGAGCACGCGGTCTGGGCGATCCAGCAGGGCGGGTTCGACGCGGTCGTCGCGCCGTCGTTCAGCGACATCTTCCGCAGCAACTGCACGAAGAACGGCCTCGTCCCCGTCGTGGTGCCCGAGCCCGTGGTCGTGCGCCTGTGGGAGCTGATCGAGGCCGACCCGTCGACGCAGATCGTGGTCGACGTCGAGCGCCTGCAGGTGGAGGTGCCGGCGGCCGGGCTCGTCGAGCCGTTCCCGATGGACCCGCCGACGCAGCACCGGTTCCTCGAGGGCCTCGACGACGTCGGGATCACGCTGACGCACGCCGACGACATCGACCGCTACGAGCGCTCGCGCCCGGCGTGGCTTGGGTGAGCGGCCGCGGCGCCGCCCGCGATCGCCGGCCGGAGCCCGCTCGGTAGGCTCCCTCCGTGCGGGGGTGGGACGACGACGCTGCGCTCGCCGCCACCGAGGTCGCCCTCGGTCCGGACCCGTCGACCCGTCGCCCCGCTGCGCCCCCGCCGCGGCGATGGCGCGCCGTCGCCCTCGCCGCCGCCGTCCTCGCGCTCGTGGCGGCGACCGACGACGGATCGGTGGGCGCGGACCGGCTCCGCTCCGGCGGCGCAGCTCGGGTCCCCGACGTGCCCACCGACCTCGGCCCGCGCCCCGAGCCACCGGCGACGGCCACCTCCGCGTCGAGGCCGTCGACCACCGCGGTGGTCGCACCGGGCACGGCGGCTCCCACGGCGGCGCCGTCGGAGCCCACCGATCCGCCCGCCGCCGAGCCGGCGGCCGGCGAGGCGCCCCCCGCGGTCGATGGCGCCGCGGCGCCTCCGGCGCCGGATCCGCCCGCAGCGGCCGACGACGCGGTGGTCAGCCGGGCGATCCCCGACGTGGCCGCGCTGGCCCCGCCGCCCGCCGCCGCGCCCCCGTGGGCGGCGTCCACCCACACGACCGCGGCCGGCTACGTCAGCACCGACGCCGGCTGCGCGGCGGGGACCTCCGGCGCGGCGCTCGACGCGTGGTTCGCCGGCCGGATGGGCCCCGTGCTCGGCCACGACTACCAGCACGTCTACCCGCTCGGCGACGGCCGCCACCTGTGGCTGTTCCAGGACACCTTCATCGACCACGGCGGTGGAGCGACCACGTTCGACGGCGCCGCGTTCGCGCACAACACCGCGCTGGTGCAGGAGGGGGCGTGCTTCACGCTGCTGCACCGCGGGTCGGCGGCCGCGCCCGCCTCGTTCGAGCCCGGCACCGGGGAGCGCCGCCTCGCCACGTGGTTCTGGCCGATGGGCGGCGAGGCCGTCGACGGGCGGCTGCAGGTGGTCTGGGCGGAGATGCGCAAGGACCCGTACGAGCCGGGCTTCGCGGACGGGCTCGGGTGGCACCCGGTGCGCACGTGGCTCGGGGTGTACGACACGTCGACGTTGCGCCGCCTCGCGTTCGCACCGGCCCCCGATCCGGGCGTGGCGCCGATCTACGGCTACGCGGTCGCGAGCGCGGGCGAGTGGACCTATCTGTTCGGCAACACCTTCGAGCAGAACCTCGTGCGCGAGGGCGGGTACTGGAACGGGCCGCACTCGGCGACGGCCGTGTTCCTGGCGCGCGTCCCGCGGGGGCAGCTCGGCGCGTCGCCCGAGTACCGCACGGCCGACGGCTGGAGCCCCGACCCGGCTGCGGCGACACCGATCTCCCAGCGGTACTGGGTGGAGAACCCGATGCAGCCGAGGTACCTCGGCGGTCAGTGGGTGTCCGTCGCGAAGGTGGACGGGTACTGGGGCGAGGAGCTGGTGGTCGACGTCGCCAACGAGCCGTGGGGGCCCTGGACCACGGTCGCGCACCGAGCCCTGCCGCCGCGTGGCGGCGACCCGCTGATGAACACCTACCACGCGCACCTCCTGCCGTGGCTGGAGGGGGACCAGGTGGTCGTGACCGTGTCGCAGAACGCGCGGAACATGCGCCGCGACGCGTGGCCCGCGCCGTGGCGCTACCGGTTGCGCGTCGTCGGCCACCCGCTCGTGCCCCCACCACCCGACCCGGCGCCGATCCCCGAGGAGACCTCGACCACGGCGGTCGACACCACCCCCGCGCCCGAGACGAGCTCCGCCCCGCCACCGGACACGGCCGCACCCGCCACGACCGCCACGACGACGTCGATCGCACCGGCGACGACGGTCGCACCGACGACGTCGATCGCACCGACGACGACCACGATCCCGAGCGGGTCCTCGACGTCCACGTCGACGGCGCCCGCCCCGACGACGGCCGCGCCGGCGTCCACGGCACCGGTCGCCACCGCGCCACCGCCGGCGACGTCGGGCTCCTCGTCGACCACCGCGCCCGCGGCCGGGCCCGGCGCGGCCGAGCCCGCCCCCGGCTGACGAAGAGGCGCACGGGGTCGGTGCGCCAGGACACCCGTGGGTCGCGCGCGGGGGCTCACGGACGCTGCGCCTGCGGCGGTCGCCACGCCCACACGAGGGTGTCGTCGGCTACGGTCGCCGCGAGCGCGAAGGAGGGTGTCGGTGCGGCTCAACCACGGCCTGGTGACGACGATCGAGGGCTCGGCGGCGCGGCTGGCCACGAAGCAGGCCGAGTCCCTCGCCCTCCGGTCGCCGACCAGCGGCGCCGCCAGCGTCCCGCTCGACGGCGGCGCGCTGGTCGCCTTCGGACCCGGCCGCTACGTCAACCGCGCCGTCGGCGTCGGGCTCGGCGACCGCTCGCCGGGCGACGTCGCCGACGCGCTGGTCGAGTTCTACGGCGCCCGCGACCTGCCCCCGTCGCTCGAGCTGTGCCCGTGGGCGGACCGGCCCTTCGTCGACGAGCTCCGGGCCCGCGGCTTCGGGCTGGAGTGGTTCCGCAACGTCTACGCCCGGGAGCTGGATGACGTGCCGGACCTCGACGCCGCCGACGTGACGGTGCTCCCCGTCGGACCCGCCGAGAAGGCGCCGTGGGCCGCGATCCTCGGCGAGGAGGCGCCCGTGGGCAGCGAGGCGCGCCGCATCTCGGACGAGTTCTGCGACGCCGTGCACCACGTCCCGGGCGCGATCGACCTCCTCGCGCTGGAGGGCGAGCGCCCGATCGCGTGCGGGTCGCTGAACGTCGTCGAGGGCGTCGCGTGGCTCGGCGGCGCGGCGACCCTGGTCGCGTTCCGGCGCCACGGCGCGCAGCGCCACCTGCTCGTCCACCGGCTCCGCCTCGCCTCCGAGCTCGGGGCGGAGTTCGCGGCCGTGACCGCGTCGCCCGACGGCCAGTCCGCGCGCAACCTGGAGGCGGTGGGCTTCCGGTTGCTCTACACGCAGGCGGTGCTCACCCGCCCCGCCGGCTGATCAGCCGGCGGCGAACAGCGCGAGGTCCTTGAGGCGCGGATCGTTCGAGAACACCTCGATCGGCGCGCCGAGCTCCAGCCGCAGCGCCCGCTGCAGGATCCGCACCTGCGTGTGCTGGTTGTACTCCGCGAGCGTGATCGCCCAGCCGTCGCGACCCGCGCGCGCGGTCCGCCCGCTCCGGTGGAGGTAGTCCTTGCCGTCACCGGCCGGCTCGTAGTGGATCACGGCGCCGATGTCGTCGATGTCGATGCCACGAGCGGCGACGTCGGTGGCCACCAGCACCTTGACCTCGCCGTCCGTGAAGCGGCGCAGCGTCCGCTCGCGCTGGGCCTGGTTCAGGTCGCCGTGGATCGCGCTCGCGTTCACGCCGATGTCCTGCAGGTTGCGCTCGACCCGGTCGCAGCCGCGCTTGGTCTGGCAGAACACGATCGTCTTCGCGAAGTTCGCCGCGAGCGAGGCCACGACGCGGTCCTTGTCCATGTGGTGCACCGCCAGGAACAAGTGGTGCATCGTGCCGACGGTGTCGGTGGGCGCGTCGATCGACACCTCGACCGGCTCGGTCATGTACCGGCGCACGAGGTGCCCCACGTCGCCGTCGAGGGTGGCCGAGAACAGCATCGTCTGGCGAGGTGCGGTGCACTTGCGCAGGATCCACTCGACCTGCGGCGTGAACCCGTCGTCGGCCATGCGGTCCGCCTCGTCGAGCACGACGATCTCGATCGCGCTCAGATCGACCTCGTTCTCCTTGAGCAGGTCGATGAGGCGCAGCGGCGTGGCCACGATCACGTCGACGCCCTGCTGGAGCTCGCTGATCTGGCCGCTGCGGGAGGCGCCGCCGTAGACGGGGATCACGCTGTGCCCGCAGACCCGGGCCACCGGATCGAGCACCTCGGCCACCTGCAGCGCGAGCTCGCGGGTGGGCACGAGCACGAGGCCGAGCGGACGGCGCGGCTCGGCGACGCCGCTCAGCCGGGCGAGCATCGGCACGCCGAACGCGAGCGTCTTGCCGGAGCCGGTGCGCGCCCGACCGCACACGTCGCGGCCCTGCAGCGCGACCGGGATCGCCTTGGTCTGGATCGCGAACGGGGTGCGGAAGCCGGCGGCGGCGAGGCCGCGGTCCACGTCGTCGGGCACGCCGAGGTCGACGAACCCGGTGGGCTCGTAGTCACCCGCCAGCGCGTCCGGCTCGGAGCGGGGGGTCGGGGTGGGGTGCCGGAGCTCGACCGGCTTGGGGGAGCGACGTCGGCGCCGCGGTGCGCCCTTCGGGCGTGTCTGATCAGTCATGTCGGGAGCCCAGGGTACTGACGAAGTCGTCGCGACGGCGCACGCGCGGCGCCCGGCGTGCCGGCCGCGAGCAGCGGTGCGACAAGATGGCGCCGATGAAGACCGCGCTCACCGTCACCGACTTCCTCCGCCGCGCCGAGCTGCTCTACGGGGAGCGGGTGGGCGTCGTCGACGAGCCCGATCAGCCGGCCGAGCCGTGGGGCGAGCTGAGCTACGCCGAGGTCGCGCGGCGGGCGCGTGCCCAGGCCGCGGGGCTCGACGCGCTGGGCGTCGCCGCCGGCGAGCGGGTCGCCGTCGTCTCGCAGAACTCCGCCCGGCTCCTGACGAGCTTCTTCGGCGTCTCCGGCTCCGGGCGCGTGCTCGTCCCGATCAACTTCCGGCTGGTCGCGGAGGAGGTGCGCTACATCGTGGAGCACAGCGGCGCACGCGTGCTGCTCGTCGACCCCGAGCTCGACGAGGCGCTGCGCGACGTCACCTGCGAGCACCGCTACGTGATCGGGGCCGAGGCGGACGCCGCGCTCCTCCGGTACGGCGCCGATCCCGCGCCGTGGGAGCCCGACGAGGACGCCACCGCGACGATCAACTACACGAGCGGCACGACGGCGCGACCGAAGGGCGTGCAGCTGACGCACCGGAACGTCTGGATCAACGCGACCACCTTCGGCTGGCACCTCGGCGTCAGCGACCGCGACGTGTACCTGCACACGTTGCCGCAGTTCCACTGCAACGGGTGGGGCATGGTCTACGCGGTGACGGGCATGGGGGGCCGCCACGTCGTGCTGCGCAAGATCGACGGGCCCGAGATCCTGCGCCGCGTCGAGCGCCACGGCGTGACGTTGCTGTGCTGCGCGCCCGCCGTCGTCAACGCCGTGCTCGACGCGGCGGCGAGCTGGGACGGCGACGTCCCCGGGCGCGGGCGGGTGCGGGTCGTGGTCGCCGGGGCGCCGCCGCCGACCCGGACGATCGAGCGCGTCGAGACGGACCTCGGCTGGGAGCTGGTGCAGATCTACGGCCTCACGGAGACCTCGCCGCTGCTCACCATCAACCGTGGCCGCGCCGAGCACGACGACCTGGCGCCCACCGCGCGGGCCCAGGCGCTGTCGCGCGCCGGCGGGCCGGCGATCGGCATCGAGGTCGCGGTGTCGGACCAGGGCGAGGTGCTGGCGCGCGGGAACGTCGTCATGGACGGGTACTGGAACCAGCCGGAGGCGACGGCCGACGCGATCCGCGTGGACCTCGACGGGCGCGAGTGGTTCCACACCGGCGACGGCGGGTCGATCGACGCGGAGGGCTACGTGACGATCAGCGACCGCAAGAAGGACGTGATCATCAGCGGCGGCGAGAACGTCAGCTCGATCGAGGTCGAGGACGCGCTGTTCGGCCACCCGGACGTGGCGGAGGTCGCCGTCGTCGGCGTGCCCGACGAGCGGTGGGGCGAGCTCGTCCTCGCGCTCGTCGTGCGCACCCCCGGCTCGGCCGTCGCCGAGGACGAGCTGATCGCGTACGCGAAGACCCGCCTCGCGGGCTACAAGTGCCCGAAGCGCGTCGAGTTCCGCGACGAGCTGGCCCGCACGGCGACGGGCAAGCTGCAGAAGTTCAAGCTGCGCGAGCCGTACTGGACCGGCCGCGAGCGGCTGGTCAACTGACGGCGAGCCGAAGGTGAAGCGACTCATGGGTCAGTCCGACTGACGGACACCTCAGCCGCGCTGGCTGACGGATCAGCGAGTAGACGCTCCGCGAGCGCGTCGTTATCGTGCCGACGGCTCGGGGGTCGTCGGCCCCCGCAGAGCACCTCGGGGAGGCGATGCACGATGGAGCAGTTCGACGGCACGGTGAACGCTGGCCGCAAGGGCGTGGCCTACGACTGGCAGAGCCTGCTCGCATCGGCGCAGGCCGCCGAGCTCGACGCCGAGCTGCGCGCCCTCGCGCCGCAGTTCGCCGAGTGACCCGGCGCCGTCCGCGCCGCGGCGCGCCCACCCTCGCCCCTCGATGACCCGTCCCCCCGCCCGCGTCCTCGTCCTCGGCTGCGGCTCCGTGTCGCAGTGCACCGTGCCCCTCCTGGTGCGCGACCTCGGCATCGAGCCCCACCGGGTGACGATCGTCGACTTCGCCGACCAGCGCGAGCGCGTCGCCGACCTGCTCGCCGCCGGCGTCACCTACGAGCTGGAGCGGATCACGCCGGAGAACCTCGACACGTTCCTGTCGGCGCACGCCGGTGACGGCGACCTGATCGTCGACCTCGCCTGGAACATCGACAACCCGACGATCCTGCAGTGGTGCCGCGACCACGGCGTCCGGTACCTCAACACGAGCGTCGAGGTGTGGGACCCGTACCAGGACCTCGCCACCACGCCGCCGCTCGAGCGGACGCTGTACGTGCGGCACATGGCCCTGCGGCGCATGCGCGCCTCCTGGCCGGACGACCGGGGCCCGACGGCGATCGTCGAGCACGGCGCGAACCCCGGGCTCGTGAGCCACTTCGCCAAGCAGGCGCTCACGGAGATCGCCACCGCCATGCTCCGCGACGGGCTGGCGCCCGACGCCGCCGCGCTCGAGCGGGCGCTCGCCGCCGGCGACCACGCTCGGCTCGCGATGCTCAGCGGGACCCGGGTGATCCACATCGCCGAGCGCGACACCCAGATCACGCAGCGCCCGAAGGAGACCGACGAGTTCGTCAACACCTGGAGCGTCGAGGGCTTCTACGAGGAGGGCATCGCGCCCGCCGAGCTCGGCTGGGGCACGCACGAGAAGCGCCTCCCGCCGAACGCCTGGGTGCACACGGGCGAGGGCCCTCGCAACCAGATCTGCCTCGCGCAGCCGGGCATGGAGACCTGGGTCCGGTCGTGGGTGCCGTGCGGGGAGATCCGGGGGATGGTGGTGCGCCACGGCGAGGCGTTCACCATGAGCGAGCACCTCACCGTCACCGACCCGGCCACGGGCGCCGCCGTCTACCGCCCGACGGTGCACTACGCGTACCACCCCGCCGACGTGGCCATCAACAGCGTCCTCGAGCTGCGCATGCGTGGCTGGGAGATGCAGCCGCGCCAGCGGATCCTGAACGACGAGATCGTGAGCGGGCGCGACGAGCTCGGCGTGCTGCTGATGGGCCACCCCTACCGCGCGTGGTGGACGGGCTCCCGCCTGTCGATCGACGAGGCGCGGGCGGTCCTGCCCCACCAGAACGCGACCACGCTGCAGGTCGCCGGATCGATCGTGGCCGCGGTGTCGTGGATGATCGACCACCCGGCCGAGGGCCTGTGCGTGCCGGACGACCTGCCGTGGCGGTCGATCCTCGAGCGCGCCGCGCCGTACCTCGGCCCGATCCACTCGGCGGCCGCCGACTGGGACCCGGTCTCGTCGCGCCGCGACGTGTTCGCCGGCTTCGGCGACGAGCGCGACGGCATCGACGCCGAGGACCCCTGGCAGTTCACCAACTTCCTCGTCCGCTGACGCGCGGGAGCTGCGCCAGGTCGGGGTTGACAAACGGGGGTGCCCTCGCCAGACTGCAGCCGATGCGCGCCACCGGCCTGCTGCTCCTCCTTCCGTAGGGCAAGCGCCGCGCACCCGCGCTTGCCCGCACCCCCCGCCGCCCCGGCCGGGGGGTTCTTGCTTTTTCCGGCCGAATCGCCCGCGTCCGCCCGCCACCCGACCACGAGGAACCCGTCATGCCACCCGCACCCGCCACCCCGAAGACGATGCCGTTCGGCAAGTACCAGCGCTTCGTGCCGGTCGTGCTCCACGACCGCACCTGGCCGAACGTCACGATCGACCGCGCGCCGCGCTGGTGCAGCGTCGACCTCCGCGACGGCAACCAGGCGCTGATCGACCCGATGGACCCGCAGCGCAAGCGGCGGATGTTCGACGCGCTGGTCGCGATGGGCTTCAAGGAGATCGAGGTCGGCTTCCCCTCGGCCAGCCAGCCCGACTTCGACTTCGTCCGGCAGCTGATCGAGGCGGACCTGATCCCGGACGACGTCACGATCCAGGTGCTGGTCCAGTGCCGGCCCGAGCTGATCGAGCGGACGTACGAGTGCCTGCAGGGCGCGCCCCGGGCGATCGTGCACTTCTACAACTCGACCAACCCCCTGCAGCGCGAGGTCGTCTTCGGCCTCGACCGCCAGGGGATCGTCGACATCGCCGTCAACGGCGCCAGGCTGTGCCGCAAGCTCGAGGAGACGGTGCCGGGCACGGACATCCGCTACGAGTACTCGCCGGAGAGCTTCACCCTCACCGAGCCCGAGTTCGCGATCGAGATCTGCCACGCCGTGATGGACGTCGTCGAGCCGACGCCGGAGCGTCCGATCATCCTCAACCTGCCGGCGACCGTCGAGTGCTACACGCCGAACGTCTACGGCGACGTCATCGAGTGGTTCGGCCGGCACGTGCGCCAGCGCGACAGCGTCGTGATCAGCCTGCACCCGCACAACGACCGCGGGACGGGTGTCGCCGCCGCCGAGTTCGGCGTGATGGCGGGCGCCGATCGCGTGGAGGGGACGCTGTTCGGCAACGGCGAGCGCACCGGCAACGTGGACATCGTCAACCTGGCGATCAACCTGTTCGTCAACGGCGTCGACCCCGAGCTGGACATCACCGACATCGACGCGCTCCGCCGGACGGCCGAGTACTGCAACCGCCTGCCCGTCCACCCGCGCCACCCGTGGGTCGGCGACCTCGTCTACACCGCGTTCAGCGGCAGCCACCAGGACGCGATCAAGAAGGGGCTCGACGCGCTCGAGCGAGCCGCCGCGGCCTCGCCCGACGGCGACTACGAGCGGTGGGCCGTGCCGTACCTGCCCCTCGACCCGAAGCACCTCGGGCGGACGTACGAGGCCGTGATCCGGGTCAACAGCCAGAGCGGCAAGGGCGGCGTCGCGTACGTGATGAAGACCGAGCACGGCTTCGACCTGCCCCGACGGCTCCAGGTGGAGTTCTCGAAGGCGATCCAGCACATCACCGAGGACTCCGGCACGGAGATCAGCCCCGTCGTGATGTGGGACACCTTCGAGCGCGAGTACCTCAGCCCGGACCCGCGGTTCCGGCTGGTGGCGCACGAGCTGCGCAGCAACGCCTCCGGGCGGACCTCGATCACGGCGCAGCTGGTCGTCGACGGCGCGCACCGGACGATCACCGGCGAGGGCAACGGGCCGATCGACGCCTTCGTCCACGCGCTCCGGACCGGTGTGGGCGCGCAGCTGGACGTCGTCGACTACGCCGAGCACGCGATCGGTCAGGGCTCCCAGGCCGCAGCGGTCGCGTACGTGGAGGCGAGCACGCCGAGCGGCGTCCTGTGGGGCGTCGGGACGGACGAGAACATCATCACCGCGTCGATGCGCGCGGTGCTGGGGGCGCACGAGCGCGCAGGCCGGGGCGCGGCGGAGGTCGCCAACTAGGCTCCCGGGCATGGTGCGGCCGCTGCGCAGAACCGTCCTGCTCGCGCTCGTCGCGCTCCTCCTCGGTGCCCTCGCGCTGCGTGGGCGGCGCGCGGCGCCGGCCACGGCGGTCCCCGAGGCCGCGGCCGGCGACGAGCTGCGCTGGCCGCCGATCGAGCCCGCCGACCGCACCGCCACGCCGGCGCCCGCGCCCGCGCCCGCACCCGCCGAGCTCGACCCGCAGGTCGCCGCGGACGTGGCCGAGGTCCCCGTCGACGCCGCCGCCCTCGCCGAGGCGCGACCCTGGGTGCACGGCACGCCCGGCAGCTGTCCCGACGGGTTCCCGGTCAAGGTCAACGTCCGCTCCGGCATCTTCCACGTGCCGGGCGGGAGGTTCTACGACCGCACGGTCGCCGACCGCTGGTACGCCACGGCGGGCGACGCGGTGGCCGACGGCTACCGTGCGGCGAAGGCCTGACCCGGACGTCGGCCGAGCGAGCGCCACGTGCGCGGGAGGGAGCGTCATGAAGGTGAACGTCGACTTCGACGTGTGCGCGTCGACCGGGGCGTGCATGCAGGTCTGCCCGGAGGTGTTCGAGGTGCGCAGCGACGGCTACCTGTACGTCCTGCAGGACGAGCCGGGCGAGGAGCTGCGCGAGAAGGTCCAGATGGCGGCCGACATGTGCCCGACGGCGGCGATCACGGTCGAGGGCTGAGCACGCGATGGGCTTCCACGCCAAGCTGGCCGCGGCGTGGCGCTCGAGTGGCTCGATGCTCTGCGTCGGGCTGGACCCCGATCCGGCCCGCCTGCCCCGGCCGCTCGACGGCCGGCGCGACGCGCTGCTGCGGTTCTGCACGGAGATCGTCGACGCCACCGCGGACCTCGTCTGCGCGTTCAAGCCGCAGTTCGCGCACTTCGCGGCCCAGCGCGCCGAGCCGGACCTCGAGCGGCTCTGCCACCACATCCGCGAGCGCCACCCGCACGTCCTCCTCGTCCTCGACGCGAAGCGCGGCGACATCGGCTCGACGGCAGAGCACTACGCCCGGGAGGCGTTCAGCCGCTACGGCGCCGACGCGGTGACCGTCAACCCCTACCTCGGCGGCGATGCCGTCGAGCCGTTCCTGCGCGACCCGGAGCACGGCGCGTTCGTGCTGTGCCGCACGTCGAACCCCGGCAGCGGCGACCTCCAGGCCCTGGAGGTCGACGGCGAACCGCTCCACCTGCGGGTGGCCCGGCTCGTCGCCGAGCGGTGGTCACAGGTGGGCGAGTGCGGCCTCGTCGTCGGCGCGACCTACCCGCACGAGCTGCGCCGTGTCCGCGAGCTCGCGCCCGCGCTGCCGCTGCTCGTCCCCGGCATCGGAGCGCAGGGGGGCGACGTGGCCGCGACCGTCGCCGCCGGAGCCGACGCGGAGGGCGCCGGCATGGTCGTCAACTCCTCGCGGGCGATCCTGTACGCGTCGGCCGGCGAGGACTTCGCCGCCGCGGCGCGAGCCGCGGCGATGGCGACGCGCGACGCGCTCGTGGGCGCGTCGGCACGCTGAGGCGCGCGCTCAGCCGACCAGCGCGTCGACGCTGATGATCCCCGGTGCGCTCCGCAGCGCGGCGACGACGTCGTCGCTCACCGGTGCCGTCGGGGCGATGAGCATCACCGCGGTGCCCGGCTGCGCGGCCCGACCGACGTCCATGTCGGCGATGTTGACGCCGGCGTCGCCGAGCAGCGTGCCGACGGTGCCGATCACCCCGGGCCGGTCGTCGTTCTTGACGACGAGCATGTGGGCGGCCGGCGGCACGTCGAAGGTGTGGTCGTCGATCAGCACGATGCGCTGCTCGGCGCGCTTGCCGACGATCGTGCCGGACATCGAGTGCCCGCCGCCGCGCAGCGTCACGAGGTTCACGTAGTCGGCGGCCGTCGCGCAGCTCGTCTCGCGGACCTCGACGCCGTGGTCGCGGGCGAGCTGCGGTGCGTTGACGTACGTGACCGGCTCGTCGCTGACGGCGCCGAAGAAGCCCTTCAGCGCGGCGAGGCCGACGATGCGCGTGTCGTAGCCGGCGAGGTCGCCCTCGCAGCAGATCTCGAGCGACTCGGGCGCGCGCCCGACGAGCGCCGCGAACAGCCGCCCGAGCCGCTCGGCGAGCGGCAGGAAGGGACGCAGCGTCTCGTTGGCCTCGGCCGCGCTGACGTTCACCGCGAACGGCACGAACTCGCCCGCGAGGGCGAGCTGGACCATGTCGGCGATGGTGTCGCCGGCCTTGTCCTGCGCCTCCCGGGTGCTGGCGCCGAGGTGCGGCGTGACGACGACGCTGTCCAGCTGGAACAGCGGCGAGGTCGTCGTGGGCTCCGCCGCGAAGACGTCCAGGGCCGCGCCGGCGACGACGCCGTCGCGGATCGCCTCGGCGAGCGCCTCCTCGTCGACGATGCCGCCGCGGGCGACGTTGATCACCCGCAACGTCGGCTTCGCCTTGAGCAGGAGGTCGCGCCCGATCAGGCCGGTGGTGTCCTTCGTCTTCGGCAGGTGGATGGTGATGAAGTCCGCCTCCGCGACGACCTGGTCGAGGCCGAGGAGCTCCACGCCCATCTGCCGGGCTCGCTCGGCCGACACGAACGGGTCGAACGCGACGAGCCGCATGCCGAAGCCGCGGGCCCGGTCCGCGACCAGCTTGCCGATCCGGCCGAGGCCGACGATGCCGAGCGTCTTGTCGGCGAGCTCGACGCCCTCCCACCGCGACCGCTCCCACCGGCCGGCGACCAGCGCGGCGTGCGCCTGCGGCACGTTGCGCGCCTGCGCGAGCAGGAGCGCCATCGTGTGCTCCGCGGCGGAGATGATGTTGCTCTGCGGCGCGTTGACGACCATCACGCCGCGCCGCGTGGCCGCCTCGACGTCGACGTTGTCGAGCCCGATCCCGGCCCGGCCGACGACCATCAGCTCGGTGGCCGCCTCGAGCACCTCGGCCGTCACCTGCGTGGCCGACCGGATGATCAGCGCGTGGGCGCCGGGGACGTGCGTCAGGAGCTGGGCGAGGTCGAGCTGGACGTCGACCTCGTGGCCGGCGGCGCGCAGCCGGTCGAGGCCTCCTTCCGCGATCTCTTCGGTGACGAGGATCCGTGGCACGCCGACATCGTTACCGTCGGTCGCGGAGCTTCGGAAGCCGGTTGAACATTAAGTCCAGGTGCCGCATCTAACCTCCTGCGCTCGTGGGCACGCGGACGACCGAGATCGAGCGGTGGTTCGTCCGCCGGGGCGTCCCCCACTTCATCGACGACTACGCCGCGGCGACCGACATCTGGACCCGCAGCGCGCCCCTGCTGCTCGTCGCGTACGTCGCGGGCGGGATGAACGCGCTCGACCTGCGGTCGTGGAGCTGGCGACGCAACCTGGCCGCCGCAGCCGTCGTGGTCGGCATCCTCGTCGCCGGCTGGGCGGTCGCGAGACTCGCGAGGCGCCGTGCGTTCCTGGAGCGTCCCGACGTGCTGGGGCCGCCCGAGCTGGCGGTGTTCGTGATCGGCCCGGCCGTGCCGTCCGCGGTGTTCGGGCAGTGGGGCGACGTCGTGCAGGCGCTCGTGGAGGGCGTCGCCGTGCTGGCGGTCGTCTACCTGCTCACCAGCTACGCGGTGTTCGCGCTCGTCGGGTGGGCGGCGCGCCGCAGCGCGGCGCAGCTGCCGTCGCTCGCCGGCCTGGTCGTGCGCGCCCTGCCGCTGCTGCTGCTGTTCACGACGTTCCTGTTCATCAACGCCGAGGTGTGGCAGGTGGCCGGGACGCTGACCGGCGCGGCGTACGCGGCCACGCTCGCCATCTTCTTCCTGCTCGGCGCGGTGTTCGTGCTCTCGCGGATGCCGGCGCTCATGCGCGGGCTGTCGACGTTCGACGACTGGAGCGAGATCGGCGGGCTCGTCGTCGGGACCCCGGCGGAGCGCCTGGACGTGCCCGCATCGGGGCGGCCGCCGCCGTGCCCGCTCGACGCGCGGGAGAAGCTGAACGTCGGCCTGGTCACCGTCTTCAGCCAGGCGCTGCAGATCACCTTCGTCGCGATCCTGCTGACCATGTTCTTCGCGCTGTTCGGGCTGCTCGCGATCCCCGAGGCGACCGCGCAGGCCTGGACCGCGCTCGACGAGGTCCACGTGCTCGCGTCCGCCGACCTCGGCGGCCGCGAGCTGGTGATCAGCGAGCCGCTGCTGCGCGTCGCCGGCTTCCTCGGTGCGTTCACCGGCATGTACTTCACGGTCGTGCTGTCGACGGACGCCACCTACCGCGACGAGTTCGCGGAGGACGTCGCGCCGCAGATCCGCCAGGCGCTCGCGGTCCGGTGCGCGTACCTCTGGTCACGCCGCGCCGTGGAGGCACCCGCGAGCACGCCGCGGTAGGGTGCGCGCCGAACGACCCGCTCCCGGAGGACCACATGCCGCACCCGTTCCTGTCACCCGAGTGGATGGAGGCCGCCAGGGCCATCCGCGAGGCGCACGCGACCGAGGCGTCGAAGGTGACCACGAGCATCCGCATGAACCAGGTCGTCACGGACGTCCCGCCCGAGGTCCATCCGGACGGGACCGTCCGCTCGTACATGGACACGTCGTCGGGCGAGGTCGTCATGGAGCTGGGCGAGCTCGACGCGCCGGACCTGACCGTCACCACCGACTACGAGACCGCACGGAAGATCTTCGTCGAGCAGGACCAGCAGGCGGGGATGCAGGCGTTCATGGCGGGCCGGATCAAGGTCCAGGGCGACATGATGAAGATGATGGCGATGCAGGCCTCGATGCCCCAGGACGACACCGCCAAGGCGATCGCCCGGGAGATCAAGGACATCACGGCCTGATCGCCGCCTGGCGCTCGGGCGAGCGCGGCGTGGAGCGCACGCACGTCGCCGCGAGGGCGCCGAGCGCCGCGACCACCGTGGCCACCCAGAACGCGCGGCGGTAGGGGCCCACGTCGCCGGCGCCGCCGGCGACGCTCACGGTCGTGAGCACGACCGATCCGAGCACCGCGCCGAGCTGCGTCATCAGCTGCTGCATGGCTCCGGCGACCCCGAGGTCGCGCTCCGCGACCGCGTTCGCGGTGAGGGACGTGAGCGCGGGGAACGCGATCCCGAGGCCGGCGCCGGAGAGCGCGAGCGCGACCCCGACGAACCACAGGGACGTCGCCTCGCCGACGAGGGCCCAGCACGCCATCGACGCCACCACCGCGATCGCCCCCACGACCCCGGCGACACGTTCGCCGACGCGGATCGTCACCAACCCGGCGAGCGGCGCGGCGAGCGAGAACGTCAGCGGGCGGGCGATGACGACGAGGCCGGTCCGGGCCTCGGACAGCCCCAGGCCCTCCTGGAGGACCTGCGGGGCGAGGAGGAACCCGCCCATGTACGCGAAGTTCGTGAGCGTCATGCACAGCACCGGCCAGGCGACGTTGCGGGTCCGGAACCACGCGAGCACCACGAGCGGATCGCGCGCCCGCCGCTCGACGCGCACGAAGGCGGCCAGGCTGAGCGCCGATCCGGCGAAGCACGCGACCGACGCGGCGCTCCCCCAGCCCCACCGCGGGCCCTGGTTGATGCCGGCGAGCAGCGACGTCGCGCCGACCCCGAGCGCGATGGAGCCGCGGACGTCGAAGCGGACGCCGTGCAGGCGGTCGGTCCCCGGCAGCAGCCAGAGGGCGACCACGACGCCCACGAGGCACAGCGGCGCCTGCACCGCGAAGATCACCCGCCACCCCACCTGGTCGACGAGCGGGCCGCCCGCGACCACGCCGAGCACGGGTGCGCCGGCGGTGACGAAGCTCCAGTAGCCGAGCGGCTTCACCCGCTCCTCCGCCGCGAACATGCGGTTGATGTACGCCATCGCCGACGGGCCGCAGGCCGAGCCCGCCGAGGCCGACAGGACGCGGAACGCGATGACGGACGCCGCGCTCCACGCCACGGCGGTGAGGGCCGCGAAGACGCCCGCCAGGAGCAGCCCGAGCACGAACACCCGCTTGTGCCCCCACAGGTCGCCGGCCTTGCCGAAGGCCGGGCCGACGACGCCGAAGGCGAGCATCGGACCGGTGATGACCCAGGTCAGCGTGCTCGTGGTGGTGTCGAGGTCGGCGGCCATGCTCGACAGCGACACCACGAGGATCGTGATCGTGAAGCTGACGGTGAACAGGCCACCGAGGACCACCCACAGCACGGCCCAGCGGGGGTCGAGCCCGATCCGGCGGGCGAGCCGGCGCCGCAGGAGGATGGGCCAGGGGATGACGCCGAGCTCGTCGACGCCGCCCGAGTCGAACGAGAGGGTGGCGTCCTCCCGCGCGTGGACGTTCTCGTGGTGCGTGTGGTGCGTGCGGGTCACCGCTCCGCGGGACGGGCGAGCGGTGCGAGCGCGTCGACGAGCTCGGGCACCGTCCACTTCGAGTCGCGGTCGATGCTCGCACCGCGCGACCAGCTCTCGATCATCGTGACGTTGCCGCCCTGGACCAGGAACGTCTCGCCGTTGAACGCGCAGTCGGCGGAGGCGAGGTAGGCGACGAGCGGCGAGATGTTGGCCGGGTCCCACTGGTCGAAGGCGCCCTCCGGTGGGCGCATGATGTCCTCGAGGCCCGGCGTCGCGAGCGTGAGCCGCGTGCGGGCGCCGGGAGCGATCGTGTTGCTGCGCACGTTGTAGCGGACGAGCTCCTTCGCCACGATCTGGCTGAACGTCGCGATGCCCGTCTTCGCGGCGCCGTAGTTGCTCTGCCCCGGGTTCGCGAACAGCCCCGAGGTCGACGACGTGTGCACGAGGTTGCGCGGCTTCGTCACGCCGGCCTTGTGCTGCTCGCGCCAGTAGGCCGCCGCCCAGCGGGTGGGCGCGAAGTGCCCCTTCAGGTGCACCGCGATCACCGCGTCCCACTCCTCCTCGGTCATGTTGACGAGGACGCGGTCGCGCAGGATGCCGGCGTTGTTGACCAGGACGTCCAGGTCGCCGAACGCCTCGATGGCGGCGTTCACGAGGCGCTGGGCGCCCTCCCAGCTCGCGACGTCGTCACCGTTCACGATGGCCTCGCCGCCGGCGTCGCGGATCTCCTCGACCACCTGCTGCGCCGGCGAGATGTCGGCGCCGGTGCCGTCGTTGGTCGCGCCGAGGTCGTTCACGACGAGCTTGGCACCCTCGGCGGCGAAGTAGAGGGCGTGCTCGCGACCGATGCCGCGACCCGCGCCGGTGATGATCGCCACGCGCCCGTCGAGTGAACCCATCTGCCACGACCCCTCTCACGCCAGCCTCGCCGCGGCCGGCGACCCGAGCTGGAGCTCGGTTGGGCAATGTAGCGAGCGGCCTCCCGCGGCCGCGCATCAGGACCGGCGCCCCCGACCCTCCTCAGCCGGTGGCGGTGGCCGGGTCCGGCGCGGCGGGATCCGCTGCCGCCGCCTCCGCGGGCGCTGTCTCGGGCGGAGCCGTCTCCGGCGGCGGGGGCACCGCGAAGGTGACGTCCACCGGCGTGCCGCGGGGCAGCGAGATCCCGGCGCCGATCGAGGTGCCGTCCACCTGCGCGAGCACGGCGACGCCGCCTTCGTCGCCCGTGACGGCGCCGAGCACCAGCCCGGCCGCGGCGAGCGTGTCGGCCACCTGCTGCTGGGTCAGATCGGCGAGCGGCGGCACGACGACCAGGTCCTGGCCCTTCGAGATCACGATCGACACGGTGGCGCCGCGCTGGAGCGACGACCCCGGGGGCGGGTCCTGGCGTGCCACGGCCCCGGCGGGCACCCGGGGGCTGAACTCCTCGGGGAGCACCGCGACGACGAGCCCCTCGGCCTCGAGGCGCGCCGTGGCGTCGGCGGGCGACAGGCCGGTGAGGTCCGGCACGACGCGCGGCGCCGGTCCGGACGACACGACCACGCGCACCACGGTGCCGCGCACCACCGTGGCTCCGGCCGCGAGCGCGGGCTGGTCCGGCACGACCCACTCGAGCACGACGCCGGCGGGGACCGCGTCGTCGTTGCGCTGCTCGGCGACCTCGAGCGTCAGGTCGAGCGCCTCCAGCGCGGCCGTCGCCTGCTCCAGGGTGGCGCCGGTGATCTCGGGCAGGACGCGCGGGGCGGGGCCGCTGCTGACCACCAACGTGAAGTCGTCGCCCTCGTCCAGCTCCGCACCCGCCGCGGGCTCGGTGCGGAGCACGTCGCCGGCCTCGACGTCGTCGGACTCCTCCGACAGGAGCAGCACGTCCCAGCCGAACCCGCTGATGGCGTTCAGGGCTTCGCCCTGCTCCACGCCGACGAGCTCCGGCACGTCGTTCGTGGTGTCGCCGTCGAGCAGGGGCTCGACGAGCAGGAACAGCCCCGCACCGAGCGCGGCGCACACCGCGGCGAGCGCGACGTAGCCGAGCAGCCGCCAGCGCGACCGGGGGTCGCGCAGCAGGGGCCCGGCGGCATCCGGTGCTCCCGCCGTGGAACCGGCGCCCACGGTGCCCGCCGGACCCGCTGCGGTCGCGGGTGTCGCGCCGCCGGTCGGACCGGCGCCGGCCGGTCGACCGCTGCCGGCGGCGGTCGCCGCGTCCACCGGCGGCCGTGGGACGGGTCCGCTCGGGTCGACCGGTCGGGCGCCGACCGGCGGGGGTGGCAGGGCGCCGCCGGCCGGCGTCCCGTCCCCCTCCGCCTCGGGCTCGGCCTCGGGCTCGGGCTCGGGCTCGGGCTCGTCCTCGGCGGCGGAGCCCGCGGCGCGCGGGAGGTCGCGATCGCGCGCTTCCGTCGAGGACGCCACGAGCGCGCCCGCGCCGACGTCGCCGGTGCCGGGATCCATCGCGGCGTCGGCAGGTCGCGCACCGACGCCGTCGGCCACGTCGTCGCCGGCCGCACGAGCGCCCTCGACGGCGCCGGGTGCGACCGCCGCGACCGGCGAGTCGCCGGCGGCCATGCCCGGCAGCGGGAGTCGCGCCGGGCGCGGCAGCCGCTCGGCCACCTGCACCAGCGCACGGCCCAGGTCGGCCGCGGTGAAGCGCTCCTCCGGATCGGGCAGGCCGGCCCGCGCGAGCACCGAGGCGAGCGGTCCCATGTCGGCCGACACCGGCATCAGCTTGTCCACCCGGTTCGCGAGCGTCGCCACCGTCGAGTCGCCGGTGAACGGCACCGCGCCCCGCAGCGACTCGATCAACGTGAGGCACAGCGAGTACACGTCGCTCCTGGCCTGCGCCGGAGCACCGGTCGCCTGCTCCGGCGACGCGTAGCGGGCCCGGTCGATGCTCACGCCCACAGGGTCGTCCCACAGCCGTCGGGACACGAGGCCGGCGAGTCCGAGGTCGACGAGGCGGAGCCGGCCGTCCGCCCCGAACACGAGGTTGCTCGGGCGGACGTCGCCGTGCACGATCCCGAGGCGGTGCGCGACGTCGAGCGCGCGGCACGCGTCGAGCCCGACGACCACCGCCTGCGAGGGGCTGAGCGTGCGGCCGCGGTCGAGCAGGTCGCGGAGGCTGCCGCCCGTCAGGTTCTCGTTGACGACGTACGCCACGCAGCGGCCGTTCCAGTCGGCCACGCCGTGGTCGCGGACGCGCGCCACGTTGGGGTGGTCGATCGCGGCCACCTGCTGCATCACGGACTCGAACGACTCGGGGAAGCCCTCCTCGGCGACGATGTCCGGGTGCACGAGCTTCACCGCCACCACCTCGTCGGTGCGCTCGTCGAGCGCCTCGAAGATCGCGATGTCGACGCCCGCGCCGCGACGCTGCGCGAGCCGGTACCTGCCGGCGAGGACGCGCTGCGCACCGGCCGTCGCGTCCGGGCGTGGCACCGGCCCCGTGCTCGACGACCCGCTGCTCGACTGGGGGATGGCGCTCATGGCGACCTCGAAGCTAGTCCTCGGTCCGCTCCGCCGAGCCGCGAGCGGTCCGGTGGATTCACCGGAGCGCCCCGGGAGAATGGCGGCGTGCCGCGCAAGCCCGTCGACGTCAAGCTGCTCCTCGCCAGCCTCGCCATCGCCGCCGGCGTGGTGCTGGTGGTGCTCGGCGTGCGCTCGTCGGTGACCGGGCGCGAGCAGCAGCAGCTCCCCGACCAGATCGAAGAGGTGCAGCCGGTGCGGGGCGCGACGCAGGTGCCGCAGCAGTCGAGCGTGTTCGTGGACCTCGTCGCCGACCACCGTGGTGAGCTGACGGTCGACGGCGTGCTGCTCGAGATCGTCGACCTCTCCGAGCTCGGCAGCGCGACCGACGTGACGATCCCGGCGCCGGGCGAGCAGATCTCGCTGCCCCCGGTGGCCATCTTCGAGCCGGGCAACAACACGATCACCTACACCCCCGCCGAGGGCGGCGCGATCGAGCGCTTCGCGCCCGGGCGGCACACGGCGACCCTCGTCTACTGGCGCATCAGCGAGGGACGCGAGTCGGCCCGCTCGTACACCTGGGACTTCTACGTCGTCTGATCCGCGCCGGCGGGCGCGACGGTCCCGCCGGGCGCACCGGGCCGCTCGCCGGTCTCGAGCAGGGCCACGAAGCCGGCCTCGTCGAGGACGGGGATGCCGAGCGACTCGGCCTTCGTGAGCTTCGCCGCGCCCGGGTCCGCGCCGGCGACCACGGCCCACGTCTTCGCGCTCACGCTCCCGGGGCTCTTGCCGCCGCGTCCCTTGACGGCGGCCTCGGCCTCGTCGCGCGAGAAGCCCTCGAGCGTGCCCGTGACCACCACCGCCTTGCCGGCCAGCACCTGTGGCAGCCGGCTCACCTGGACGTTGCCGAACTCGACACCCGCGGCCCGCAGCTTCTCGACCACCTCGCGGTGCGACGGGTCGGCGAACCAGCGCACGATCGACGCGGCGATCGTCGGTCCGACGCCCTCGGTGGTGGCGAGATCGGCCTCGCTGGCCGCCACGATCGCGTCGAGGTTGCCGAACGCGCGGCTGATCGCGTCGGCGGCCGCGGGGCCGAGGCCGCGGATGCCGAGCGCGACGAGCAGCCGGGGCAGGGGCCGGTCGCGCGAGGCCGCGATCGCGGCCACGAGCTTCTCGGCGCTCATGCGGGCGAAGCCCTCGAGCCCGAGCACCTGCTCGACCGTCAGCGCGTACACGTCGGCCGGGTCGCGCACCAGCCCCGCGTCGCTCAGCTGCATGACCGTCCGCTCGCCGAGCCCCTCGATGTCCATCGCCCCGCGCGACGCCCAGTGGATGATGCGCTGGTCGCGCTGGAACGGGCAGTCGAGCGCGACGCAGCGGGTGTCGGCCTCGCCCTCGGGTCGCACGAGCGTGGTGCGCAGCGGGCAGGGGCACGTCGTCGGGAACTCCCACGGCACGCTCCCCTCGGGCCGAGCCGCGAGCACCGGGCCGACGACCTCGGGGATCACGTCACCGGCCTTGCGCACGATCACCGTGTCACCCGGGCGCACGTCCTTCGCGCGGACCTGGTCCTGGTTGTGGAGCGTCGCGACCCCGACGGTGGAGCCGCCGACGAACACCGGCTCCAGCATCGCGAACGGCGTCGCGCGACCCGTGCGACCGATGGACACCTGGATCTCGCGCAGCAGCGTGGTGCGCTCCTCGGGCGGGAACTTGAACGCCACGGCCCACCGCGGCGCGCGCGACGTGAACCCGAGGCGCTCGCGCTGCGCCAGGTCGTCGACCTTCGCCACCGCGCCGTCGATCTCGTAGTCGAGGTCGTGGCGGTGCTGCTGCCAGTGGACGCAGTACGCGTGCACGTCGTCGACCGCGTCGACGCGCCGGATCTCGGGGTTCACGGGGAACCCGAGCGACGCGAGGTACTGGAGCGTCTCGTGGTGCGACGTGAACGGTGGACCGCCGACCACCTCGCCGAGCTGGTAGCTCCAGAACGACAGCTCGCGCGAGGCCGTGACGCGGGGGTCCTTCTGGCGCAGGCTCCCGGCCGCCGCGTTGCGCGGGTTCGCGAACCGGGGCGCCCCCGCCGCGAGCGTGCGCTCGTTCAGCGCCTCGAAGCTCGCGAGCGGCATGTACACCTCGCCGCGGACCTCGAGGACCTCCGGTGAGCCGCGCCCCAGGCGCGTCGGGAGCGCGGCGATGGTCGCGACGTTCGGCGTGACGTCCTCACCGACCCGGCCGTCACCGCGCGTGGCCGCCTGCACGAAGCGCCCCCGCTCGTACCGCAGGCTCATCGCGAGCCCGTCGATCTTCAGCTCGCACACGAAGCCCGCGGGCTCGCCGGCGAGGCCGCGCACGACTCGCTCGCTCCACGCCTGCAGCTCGATCAGGTCCATCGCGTTGTCCAGGCTCGTCATCGGCACCCGGTGCACGACGGGCGCGAACGTGGTGGAGACGCCCGCCGCCCCGACGCGCTGGGTCGGCGACTCCGGGGTGACCACCTCGGGGTGCGCCTCCTCGATCGCCCGCAGCTCGCGCACGAGCGCGTCGTAGTCGGCGTCGCTGATCTCCGGGTCGTCGAGGCCGTAGTAGCGGTCGTCGTGGTGCCGGATCGCCTGCGCCAGCTCGGCGGCGCGCGCCGCCGGGTCGTCCGTGGAGGTCATCGGGGCGAGTGTAGGCAACGGGTGCGACGTGGTCCCGGGGCGTCGCCGCGCCCGGCGGCGTCAGGCGCCGAGCACGAAGCGCGTCGCGGTGGCCTGGTCGTGCACCCGCCGGCCCACCTCGGCCACGAGCCGGTGCACCCGCTCGGCGACCGGGGCCGAGTGCATGCCGAGGCCGCACTCCGGGCTGACGACGCACTGCTGTCGGAGCTGCACCTGGTCGCAGCCGCGCTGCACCAGCCGGCACCACAGATCGGTGAGCCGCCGCCACGGCCGCTCGGCCGACAGCGGGATCGGGCCGTCCGTCGGCACGACGCCCCAGGCGATGACGCCGCCGCGACCGAGGAAGTCGTGGAGGTACCCGGCGCTCGCCTCCACCCGTGCGTGCGCCGGGACGCCGAGCACGCGCGGCCCCGCGGAGATGAGCGCGGCCCAGTCGGCGTCGCCGCAGCAGTGGACACCCGCCACGGCGCGGTGCTCGATCGCCGCGAGCGCGCCCGACACGAGGTCGATGGCGGTGTCCGGCGCGAGCGGGAACCCCGGCTCGTTCACCTCTCCCATCGACGGCTCGTCCAGGAACACGACCTGTGCGCACCCCGGCAGCGCCCGGTCGACCGCGCCGAGCAGCGCCTGGACGTGCGCGCGCACGGCCTGCGCCGCCACATCGAACGCGATGCGCTCGGGCACGCCGGCGCGGAGCAGGGCTGTCCCCAGCGTCACGGGGCCCACGAGCTGCCACTTCACGGCGTCGAGGGCGTTCGAGCCGCTCGCGCGCGCCGTCGCCGCCTCGGCGAGAAAGGCGCGGAAGCCGGCGAACGCGTCGTGCTGGAGGTCGGTCGCGACCGGGCGGGCGGGGTCGATCCGCCGGGCGTCCACCGCGATGCTGCCGTACTGGCCGATCGCGATCCCGTCGATGCCGACGACGGCCTGCGCGATCATCCCCTCCGCCGGCGAGCGCTTCGGGAGCGTCGGGATCGCCGGCAGGCCCATCGCGTCCAGCGCGAAGCGGGCGGCCACCCGCGCGTCGCGGTGCGGCAGGCTCCCGATGCCCGTCGTCCGGCCGTTCGCGAGCACCGCGCGCACGACCTCGGACGAGGTCGTCGAGCTGGACCGTGCCGTCGCGTCCGCACCCACTGTCCGCACCTCCTGCGCCGCTCGACGACCGTGACCGGGGTGGTCGTACCGGACCGTCCGGTGACCCCATCATCGTGCCACGGAACCCGCCCGGGTGACGAAGCCGGCCCGGAGGGCGGAACACGCCGCGGGCTCGCTCGCTACCCTTCGGCGCCGTGCAGGCCAGCAGCGACCAGGTCCCCGCGCCGCGTGCCCCCGTGGTGCTGGCTCGGGTGGCGTGGGCCGGCCTCGCGGTGGCCGCGTGGACGCCGATCACCCAGGCGCTGGAGGGCCGCAGCCGGCCCGTCGAGGTCACCGTGGCGGTCGGCGCGTGGGTGCTCTGGGCGATCGTCGCGCTCGCGCTCCTGGTGCCCTCGACCGTCGCGCTGACGGCCGCGCGCGTCGCCGCGCCGGTGTGCGTGGCGGGGGTGGTGACCGTCGTCGCGATCGGCCGCGACGACGTCTCCCCCGGCTGGTCGGCGGCGGCGATCGCGCTCGCCGCGGCGGCGTCGGCGGCGTGCGCCACCGCCGAGTTCGGCGAGGCCTTCGCGCAGGCGTCGGCCTACGGCGACGAGCGGCGGTTCGTCCTGCGCCCGCCCGTCGCGCTGCTCGTCCCGCTCGTGGTGTCGTGGACCGCGCTGTGCGCCTGCGTCCTGGTCGGGCCGGTCTCGCTCGCGGCGGGCGACCTGCTCGTCGGCGTGCCGGTGACGGCGGCGGCAGCCGCGCTCGTGTGGCTCCTGCCGAAGCGCTTCCACCGCCTGTCGCGGCGTTGGATCGTCGTGGTGCCCGCAGGCGTCGTGGTGCACGACCACGTGGTGCTCGCCGAGACCGCGATGTTCAGCCGCGGCGACGTCACGTCGGTCGGGCTCGCGCTCGCCGGGACCCAGGCCGCCGACCTGACGGGACCCGCCGCGGGGCACGCCATCGAGGTGGCGCTGGCCGCACCGGCGACGGTCGTCCTCGCGCCGACCCGGGCGCAGCCGCGCGGCGTCGCGCTGCACGTGCGGTCCGTTCTCGTCGCGCCCTCGCGACCGGGCCGGGTGCTGCGCGAGACCGGCCGGCGCCGGCTCCCCACCGGCTGAAGCCGGCTGACCGCCGGGTGCGCCTCGCTGCGCTCATCGCGCAACCCGGCGCTGCCTCACCCCCTGCTGTTCGTGGAATCACCCTTCGGATGTGCCGGATCCGGGTGTGGAGGCGTACACCCGTTCGGTACCCTGTGCGGCATGTCGAACGAGCAGCAGCCGACCGGGGACGGGGACCTCGACCCGACCGCGATCATGGCGGCGTTCGGGGCGATCGCCGACGCCGTCAGCGCGCTCGGCCAGGTGTCGTGGGCTGGGTACGGGTCGACGTTCGTCGCCCGGCGGCTGCTGCAGGCCACGACGTTGATCGAGGCGTTGCGCGCGGTGCACGCCCGGCTGGTGGTGGCCGCCGAGGAGCTGCAGGTGTGGCAGGGGTCCTCCGCGGCGAAGGACATCGCCGGCTACCTCGCCGAGTACACGGGTGCTGCGTATGGGGAGATGCGACGCCAACACGACTTGGGCCAGCTGCTCGACGCGGTGCCGGAGGTCGGGGAGCGGATCGCCGACGGGCTCCTGTCGACCGGCACCGCCCGCGCCCTCGCCCCCGCATTGGTCGGTGACCAGGCGCTGCCTGATGATGCCGCGGCCGACCTGTTGCAGTCCGCGCTCGGCGCCGCCCCCACGCACGCCCAACGGCTCACCGCGGACGCCCTCGCCGCCGCCCGCACCGAGACACCGGAACAGACCGTCGAGCGGCTGCGCGGCCTGCGGACGTTCACGCTCGCCCCGGCGATCGACCAGCCGGGGATGCACCGCGCGAGCGGCTTGTTGGTGTCCGAGGACGC